>JACCED011390400.1_pt1 | contig 96642 bp, 44 predicted proteins | sample 7455021 | NCBI WGS metagenome assembly JACCED01 (sample SAMN15323456, study PRJNA562643) | freshwater metagenome | isolation source: river surface water | place: USA:Blue River Watershed | collected 2017-08-19 | reverse complement strand
TTTGGCGAGTCGCCAGCCGTCTCTTGACTCGCCGGCGGCGGCCTCAACAAACGGACGAATGCGACCCACCGCCCTCCCGTCCCGCCTCCTCCCTCTCCTCGCCGCCTTCGCCCTCCTAGCGGCCGGCTGCGGCAAGAAAGACCCCGCGGCCTCCGGCGCCCCCGCCGCGCCCGCGCCCGCCGCCACGCCGGCCACGTCCGGCAATCCCAAGGTGCCCGCCGGCGCCAAGAGTTCGGGCGGCCGGATCGCCGCCATCGAGACCGAGAAGGGCACGATCGAGATCGAATTCTTCGCCGACGCCGCCCCGAAGGCCGTGGAAAACTTCCGCCTGCTCGCCGAACACGGCTACTACGACGGGCTCACGTTTCACCGCATCGTCCGCGGCTTCATGATGCAGGGCGGCGACCCGATGGGCGACGGCCGCGGCGGCATGAGCGCCTGGGGCGGCACGTTCCCCGATGAGATCGACCGCGGCTCCGCGCTCTACCGCGGCGGCTACAAGCGCGGGCTCGTCGCGATGGCCAACCGCGGCCCCAACACCAACACCAGCCAGTTTTTCATCATGCATCAGGACTACCCGCTGCCGCCGAGCTACGTGATCTTCGGCAAGGTGCTCCGCGGGATGGAGGTCGTGGATGCGCTGATGAACTCGCCCACGCGCATGGGCACCGATGGCGACATGAGCGCGCCCGTGACGCCGATCGTGATGCGCAAGGTCACGATCAAGAAGTAAACGCCTCCCGCCCGCCCGGGTCCGCGCCGGGCCGCACCGTGACCAAAGTCACGGTGACGACTGCAGCATCGCCGGCGGCATGCGCCGCGCTTTGCTCGGCGCATGCTGCACCTCGACTCGGTCGTAAAGCGCTACGGCGACCACGTGGCGCTCCACGGCGTCACCCTCTCGCTCCAGCCGGGCGAATGCTTCGGTCTCCTCGGCCCCAACGGCGCCGGCAAGTCGACCCTCATGTCGCTCGTGGCCGGCCTGCGCACGCCCGATGCCGGCACGATCACGCTCGACGGGCGTCCGTTGGCCGGCGGCGACGCCACCGGCAAGCTCGCGCTGGGCTTCGTCCCGCAATCGATCGCGCTCTACGAGGATCTGACCGCGGAGCAGAACCTGCGGATCTTCGGCGAACTCTGCGGACTCCGCGGCACCGAGCTGCGCCGCCGCATCGCCGAAGGCCTCGAATCCGTGCAACTCGCCGACCGCGGCCGCGACGCCGTGAAGACCTTCTCCGGCGGCATGCAGCGCCGGCTCAATCTCGTGGCCGCCCTGCTCCACCGGCCCAAGCTGCTCCTGTGCGACGAGCCCACCGTCGGCATCGATCCGCAGTCGCGCAACGCGATCTTCGAGCTGCTCGAGCGGCTGAACCGCGCGGGGCTCACGATCGTGTATTCGACGCACTACATGGAGGAAGCCACCCGGCTCTGCTCGCGCATCGGCATCATCGACCACGGGCGGATCCTCGCGCTCGGCACGCTCGACGACCTGCTCGGCCGGCTGCCGTTCGAGGATGAGATTTCGTTTCCCGATGCCCCGGAGACGAAGGACTTCGCCGGCCACCTTGCGCCGTTGGGCACGGTGACGGGCGGCGACGGCACGCTGCGTTTCCGGCCGCGCGCCGGGGCGCGGATGTCGGAGTTCTACACGCTCGCCGAAGCCGCCGGCCTGCCGGCCCGGCTCTTCCACCACGAGCGCCCCACCCTCGAGGCGCTCTTCCTCCATCTCACCGGCCGCACCCTCCGCGAATAAGCCCGCTCCCCCGATGCGCACGCTCCTCACCCTGATCCGCAAGGACATCGTCAACTTCACCCGCGACCGCGCCGCCGTCAGCCTCACCTTCCTCGTGCCGATCGCCCTGATCTACATCTTCGGGCACGTCTTCGGCCTCAACCGCAAGGAGACCGGCCCGAGCGGCATCCGACTCGCCATCGTCGACGAATCGGCGAACGGCGCCGGCCGCCAACTCACCGAGGCGCTGCGCAGCGAGAAGGCCTTCCGGGTGCAGACCGCGCACCTCAATCCCGACCAGACCGAGCGCCCGCTCACCGAAGCCGATGTGCTCGCCGCGATGCGCGACAACCAGCTGCGTTTCGCACTCGTGATTCCGTCCGACCTGCTGCGCCCCGACGGCATCGGCATCCGGCTCCGCATCCTCGCCAACCCGCAGAACGAGATCGAGAGCCAGACCGTCAACGGCCTCCTGCAGAAAGCGATCTTCTCCAACGTGCCGGACCTCCTCGGGCAGGCGATGCAGGAACAGGCCCGCCGCTACATCGGCGCCGCCCGGCTCGATCAGTTCAACGACGTGCTCGCCAAAGCCATTGCCCAGGCCTTCGGCGGGGACGCGGCGACGATCCGCCGTCAGATCGAGCGCGGAGACTTCGGCTTCGGGTCGGCCGGCACGGCAACCAACGCGGCCGCCGGTGCCCCCACCGCGAAGTCACGCGCCCGCGAGGCGCTCGCCGAGATCGTGAAGATCGAGACGCAGACGGTCGTCGGGGAAAATGTGCAGAGCCCGGCCGCCACGCGGCTCGTGGGCGGCTGGGCGATCATGTTTCTGCTCTTCGCCCTCAGCGGCTCCGCGACCGCGTTCTTCGACGAAAAGAAGACCGGCATTTTTCTCCGCCTGCTCTCGATGCCCGTGCGGCGCGCGCACCTGCTCTGGAGCCGATTCCTTTTCGGCGTCGGCCTCGGGCTGGTGCAGCTCACCGTCCTGTTTCTCGCCGGCCGCCTGCTCTACGGCATCGAGGTGTTCGCGAACTTCGGGAACCTCGTGATCGTCTCGACCGCCGCGGCGGCGGCGTGCACCGCCTTCGGCATGCTGATCGTGTCGCTGACCGCGACGCCGGCCGCCGCGAGCGGATTGGCGACCTTTCTCGTGCTCACGATGAGTGCGTGCGGAGGCGCGTGGTTCCCGATCAGCTTCATGCCGCCCGTCATGCAGGAGGTCGCGCGGTTCACCCTGGTCTACTGGTCGCTGGAGGGCTTCACGCAGGTGCTGTGGGCCGGACATTCGCTGGTCCAGCTGCTGCCGACGCTCGGCGTGCTCGTGGGCATCGCGGTCGGCGTGATGAGTCTCGCGCTCTGGCGCTTCAACCGCAGCCGGCTCTTCGACTGACCGGTCGGCGCGCCGCGCCGGCCACGATCAACCCACGTAGTTGAGCCGGCTCGTCGGCACCGCGGGACCGCCGCCGTAGACCGGAGCGATCCGCGCCACGCGCCCCTGGGCCGCGGAGGTCTCGTGCAAGCCGGCGCCCACGCGTTCCATCTCGGCCTCGAGCCATTCGCCGCTCGCGCGGCGCATCGTCTGCACGGCGCGGATGCGGCCCTGGAGATCGCGATCCGCCCGCAGCACGCTCTGCGCGGCCGGATTGGCCGCGAGATCCGCAATCAGCGGCGCGACGCGGCCGGCGAGTTCGCCGGCGAGGGAGAATTCGCCGGCGCGCAACGCGAGGGCTTCCTGCGCGACGAGATCCTCGATCGCGCCCACGAGCCGGAAGGTGCGTTGCCGCGGATCGTGCATGACCCCTCAGGCGACGCCCCGCACGCGCTCGACGGACGTGGTGTCCTGCTGCGCGAGCATCTGGGCCCACGCATCGCGCAGTTCCCGGACCAGCCGCTCCACTTCGATGATCGGGCCGGCATCCTTGCGGATATTGGCCTCGAGGAGGCGGCGGTTGTGGTAGTCGTAAAGGCGGTGCATCGTGCGCGCGAATTCACCGCCCGCCTCGAGATTCAGACCGCTCTGCAGTTCCGAGAGAATGGCCTGGGCCTTCTGCAGCTGGGTGTTGATCGTCTCGATGCTGCGGGGATTTTCGGGCGCGTTCTGCAGGGCTTCGCGCGCCAGATCCATCGCTTTCAGGGCCCCATCGTAAAGCATCAGGACGAGTTGTCCCGGGCTCGCGGTCAGAACCGCGTTGGCGCGATAGGTTCGCGCATAACCGGAGGCGACCATGGGCCGGAGTTCAGGCTTCGATCTCGCTGAGATCGGGCGAGGCCAGGATCTGGCCCGCCACATTCTTCAGGATTTCGAAGGAGGGGTAATTGGGATCCGCCGCCAGTTCTTTGGCGCGCGCCACGACTTCGGGTCGGACTTCGGGCTGCCGTTCGAGCTCCGCGTGGAGAAAGACGGCGTTTTCGGTCGAGATCCGGTCCGGACGCGGCGCTGCCGGCCGGCTTCCGGCCGGTCCTGCCGACGCCACGAGCTCCGGACGAACGGTGCGATCCGTGGATGAAGTTGATGAGATCATTGGCTTTTTTCGGTTTGGCGAAACGGTCAGCCGCTGATGGTTGGTTTACAGGGAACGCCGTTGAATTGAGCAAATAATCGGCCAGAGCGGGCGAAACTTTAGCGTTTCACGCCGGCCGCGAGAATCGGGTGCTCCACCGGCGGCAGCGTGGCAAACATCGCCGCGGCCGCATACTGGGCGAAGCGCGTGGGCGACTGCAGCACGCCGTGCGTCATGTCGACCGGGACCTGGCCTTCCACCTCGAGGAAATGATTCCGGGCCGAGTTGGCCACCGGGGCGTGATCCGAGAGAAACACCTCGTCGAACGTCCAGATCAGGCGCGACCCGTCGATCGGCGCGAGTTTCGCCCGGAAACCCATACCGATCGGGCGGTAGGGCTGATAGGTCGTCAGATCCACAAAGATCACGCCTTCGGCGGCAAACTCCCGCTTCAGCACCGTGAGCAGATCGTGGGGCAACGCCCCGGCCGACGACACCGCCTCGGCCCGGAAACGCCGGCGCATCCAGTCCCGCGAGACGGGCGCGACCTCGAAGCGCTTCTGCTGCTGCAGCGCGAGCACGACGGTGGCGTCGAGGCCCGCCGCGGTCTCGGAGGGTGCGATGTCCCCGGACCAGACCGGCAGCACGACCACACGGCGCAGCCCGCTGAGGCTGGGCTCGGCATAGACATTGGTCGGCGTGAAGAGCGGTCCGGTGCGGGCGCGGTCGAAGTGACCGGGCTGGGCGCAGCCGGCGCACGCGGCGAGCGCCGCGAGCAGCCCCGCGCAGGCGACCGCGGATAACTTCGCCGGCCGGCAGCTGCGCGCCACGGGCGACGGGGAGGTGGCGACGCGACTCATGAGCTGCTGAAGGACGAGACCATGCCGTCGAGCGCGGTCTGCTGCTGCTTGATCTTCGACTGGGCCGTCTCCATCGCGATGAAGGCCGACTCCATCACCGCACGCTGCTGGGTGAGCCGCCGCTCGATCGCGGCGATCTGTTCGTCGAGCTTGGTGTTCGTCGTGTTGATGCGTTCCTTCTGGGCGTTGTTCAGCCCGACCACGGTGTCGAGAAACGAATCGAACTTCGCCGCGAAGCCGGTCGAGCCGGTGGTGAAGAACGACGTCACGTCGCTCGTCGCGTCCGCGAGCGCATCGCCGAGCTTCGTCTCGTCCTTGATCTCGAGTTCGTTGGTGGCGGCCTTGAAGTCGATGCCGAGGTCGTTGAGCCGGGCGATCGAGCCGGTCCCGCCGGTGACGGACGCAAACGCCATCGAGCGCAGCGAACGCGCCCAGTCCTGCAGCTCGCGGTTGCCCGACAGGGCGGCAGCGGACACCTTGCCCTTGGCATCCGTCGACACCTTGGTGTTGGTTTCGATGAAGGACTGGAGGGCGTTGTAGTCCGAGATGAAGGCGTCGAGCTTGGCGCGCATCGCGCTCGTGTCGGCGGCCACGGAGATCGTCTGGGTCGCCTGGGAGTCGACCTCGACCACCAGGCCTTCGATGCCGTGGGCGGAGGAGTCGAGGGCGTTGCTGGCGCTGCTGAGCAGATCGCCGTCGTTGATGCGGAATTCGGCGTTCTTGCCCCGCGTGAAGGTGGTGCCGCTGGTCAGCCCAAGCGCGCCCATCAGCCCGCCGGCGCTCTCGCTCACGGAGACGCCGAGGTCGCCGGTGCTCTTGTTGGCGAGGACGACGCGGTCGTTCACCGAATCGTAGCTCGCGCTCACGCCGGCCGAGGAATCGTTGATGCGCTTGAGGACGGTGGTGAGCGAATCGGTGTCGACGTCGTAGCTGATCGTCACGCCGTTGACCGAGAAGCTGCCGGCGCCGTTGCCGTCGACCGCGGTGATCGCGGTCGAGAGGTTGGCGGCGGAGAGCGCGGCCGTGGTCTTGACCGTGCCGAGGCGGGCGGAGCTGGCGACCGTGCCGGTGCCGTTGTTGCCCAGCTTGAGCGCGCGGAGGAAGTTGCTGGTGTCGTTGCCGGCGCCGAGCATGACCTCGCCCGAGGCGGCGGTGAGACTCACGGTGTCGCCGGCGGAGCTGTAGGCCGCCGTCACGTTGCCGCCCGTGGCGGTCGAGATCGCGTTGAACACGTCCTGCAGCGAATCGGTGAGACTGACCGTGACCTTGGCGCCGTTGACGGTGAAGGTGCCCGCGGTGACGGCCTGGCCGATCGGGAGGTTGGCGAGCGTGAGACCGGAGACATCGGAGCCGGAGGGATTGAGGCCACGCGCGATGTCGCTCGAACCGCGGAGGCTGGCGGCGGTGGCGACCTGGGAAACGGCGATCTTGTAGGACCCGGTCGCGGTGTCCGCCGCGGCGGTCGCACTCCAGGTCGAGTCGGCGGTGGTCGAGGAGGCGCTGCGTTTGCCGAAGGTGGTGATGGCGCCGAGGGCCTTGGCCGAGGTCTGGAGGGACTCGAACCGCGTGGTGAGCGTGGAGAGAAGGCTGGCCTGCGTGTTGTTGGTGCTCTTTTCCTTCTCGAGGCGGGCGGCGGGGGCGCGCTCGAGGTCCATGATCTGGTCGACGAAGCTCTTCCAATCGAAGTTGGAGGCGAGTCCTGCGACCTGGAATCCGTTGGCCATGAGTGGAGTGAAGGTGTGCGGGCGCAATGGCCCTGTGCCCTATTCATCGGCACGCGCGCAGTCGGCTTGAGCGCCCGATGGTTTAGAAAAAACTTCAGGAAACCTGAAAATAATTCTTGCGCTTTCGCGTAAAGGTTTACTCGCGCCGCGACGATAGCAGCTCTGTCGAAGCAAAGGATTGCCGAGACCGGCGCGAACCGGAGCCGCTCCCCCGGTTACGACTGTGACACGGACGTCACGCTCAAGGATCAAGGAAGATCACCATGTCAGTTGTCATCAACACCAACTTCGCGGCCACGGTGGCCTCGAACAACCTCGCGGCATCGAACCAGATGCTGCAGAAGAGCCTCAACCGCCTCTCGAGCGGTTCCAAGATTGTCAGCCCGGCCGACGATGCCGGCGGTCTCGCAGTCTCGATGAAGTTGACCGCCGCCGCCCGCCGTCAGGGCGCGGTGAACACGAATATCGGCAACGCCATCTCGTATCTCCAGACGCAGGACGGCGTGCTCAAGGTCGCCGGCAAGGTGCTCGACCGCATGGGCGAGCTGAAGACCCTCTACAGCGATCCGACCAAGAACTCGACCGACCTCGGCAACTACGATTCCGAGTTCCAGGAGCTGCAGACCCAGCTCGACGACCTCACCACCGAGGCCTTCAACACGGTCAGTCTCTTCGGCACGGTGGACCTTTCGGTGGCCGTCACCGAGGACAACGCCACGGTCGTCTCGATCCAGGGCCGCGACCTCTCCTCCACCGGCACCGGCATCGGCGCGCTGGTCGCGACCACGGTCGATTCCCTCGCCGACATCGATCTCAGCGACATCACGGTCGCGATCCAGAACGTCGCCACCTTCCGCGCCGAGAACGGCGCCGAGCAGAGCCGCTTCGGCTTCGCCGCCGAACTGCTCACGGTCAACAAGGCCAATCTCGAGGCCGCCGCGTCGCGGATCACGGATGTCGACGTCGCGAGCGAATCCACGCAGCTCGCCCGCTTCAACATCCTGGTCCAGTCGGGCACCGCGATGCTCTCGCAGGCGAACCAGAGTTCGCAGATCGCACTGAAGCTCCTCGGCTGATCCCGGGCCGGTGGTCCGCCGGGCGCGGGACCAGTCATCCCGCCCACGGCCCCGGGTTAGCACGGTTGTCTGTCTCGGGCATGGGGCCAAAGGCCAGTTCTTGTCAGAGCGTTCTTTTCAGGTCGCGGGGGCAACCCCGCAGGGCGAGCGGAGCCCGAATCCGCCGTTGTTTGAAAGTCTGTCAGGTCAGGAAGCGGTTCCTTGAAACACACCCCAGGTGGGCGCGCTGCATTGCGGTTGCGTGCCCGAAACACTTTGCGGCGCAAGCCGCAGACGGCGCGATCCGGCGCTGCCAATTCCGGATACGTGGCGACGACGGACAGTCGCACTCATCAAGGAAACGATACCATGTCAGTCGTGATTAATACCAACTACGCGGCCACCGTTGCATCCAACAACCTCGCCGCTTCGAATGCCTCGCTGCAACGCAGCCTTAACCGGTTGTCGAGTGGCTCCAAGATCGTGAATCCCTCGGATGATGCCGGTGGTCTCGCGGTCTCGGTCAAGTTGTCCGCCGCCGCCCGCCGTCAAGGCGCGGTTGCGACGAACATCGGCAACACCGTCTCGTTCCTCCAGACGCAAGACGGCGCCCTCAAGGTGGCGGCAAAGGTCCTCGATCGCATGAGCGAGCTGAAGACCCTTTACTCCGATCCCACCAAGAGCACCAGCGACCTCGCGAACTACGACTCGGAATTCACCGAACTCCAGTCGCAGCTCACGGACATCGCCGGCGAGGACTTCAACACGGTAAGCCTGTTCGGCAGCTCGTCCATCTCGGTGAACATCACCGAAGACGCGCAGACCAGCGTGACGATCAGCGGACGAAATCTCACCAGCACCGGCAGCGGTGTCGGTGTGCTCACGGCCTCTTCGGTCGACTCGCTGGGCGACATCACCCTCGCGAACATCACCGATGCGATCAAGAATGTGGCAACGTTCCGCGCCGAAAACGGCGCCGAGCAGAGCCACCTCGGGTTCGCGGCGGAGTTGCTCGCGGTCAACAAGGCAAACATGGAGGCCGCCTCGAGCCGCATCACGGATGTGGACGTCGCAACGGAATCGACCCAGCTCGCACGCTGGAACATTCTGGTGCAGTCCGGCACCGCGATGCTCTCGCAGGCGAACCAGAGCGCCCAGTCGGCTCTCCGCCTCATCGGCTAAGCAACCTCCCAGGGATAGTCCTGAATTGCCCAATCCTGGCCGCCGCGAAAATCGGCGGCCAGGCTAAGCAAGACGGGCGGACCCTGCGGAGGCCCCGGCCGGGGTGGTTGCCCCGGATGCAACCCCCGCTAGTTGGCACAAGCTCAAGGCCCCGGCTCACAACCGGGGCCTTCGCTTTTTCCGGCCCCGCACAAGGGCCCGCGTCGCCGCCTCACGGATACAGCAGATACTCCCGCCGCTCCTGCGCGAACTGCGCGAGCTCGCCGCTCCAGCGGCCGGCGAGCGCCGCCGTGGCGTCGCCCCGTTCGAAGCCGAGCCGGACCGATGCCGTGCCCATCACCTTGTCGAAATAGTCCGCATGCAGTTCGAGCCGGGCACCGGGCTGCTCCCGGACCACGCGGAGAATCTCCAGCGTCGTCGCCACCGGCCGGAACCGCGCGCGGTCGGTCACGTGCAGCTGGCACCCGCCGCAGCGTTCGCCGGCGAATTTCGAAAACGTGGGCGTGAACCACGCCTCGCGGAACGCCACGCCCGGCAGCCCGCGCGCATTCAGCGCCCGCGCCAGCGCAAACCCGTCGATCCACGCCGCGCCGAAGAGCTCGAACGGCCGCGTCGTCCCCCTGCCCTCCGACAGATTCGTCCCCTCCAGCAGCACCTGCCCCGGATACACCGTGGCGGTCGCGAGCGTGGGCATGTTGGGCGACGGCATCACCCACGGCGCATCCGTCTCGTCGAACCAGCACTCGCGCCGCCAGCCCGCCATCGGCACCACCGTGAGATCCGCCGGCCGCGGCAGATAACGGGCGTTGAACCAGCGCGCCAATTCGCCCGCGGTCATCCCGTGCCGCAGCGGCACCGGGTAGAGCCCGATGAACGAGCTGTGTTCCGGATACTCGAGCATCGGCCCTTCCAGCAGCGTGCCGCCGATGGGATTCGGCCGGTCGAGCACGACGAACGGAATCCCCGCCTCGGCCGCCGCCTGCATCGCATACGCCATCGTGGCGACGTAGGTGTAGACGCGCGTGCCCACATCCTGCAGGTCGAAGACCATCACCTCCACGCCGCCCAGCATCGCGCGTTCGACGGTCTTGCCCGTGTGCTGCGTGTCGTAGCTGCGCATGTAGGCGTCGATGTTCTGCAGCATGTCGACCGGGGGCTTCTGCGACTGCCCGTAGAGGCTGAACACCGGCAGGCCGAACGAGGCGTCGAAGTAAAACGGCACATACTCGCCGGCCTGCGCATTGCCGCGCACGCCGTGCTCCGGGCCGTAGAGCGCAACGAGACTCACGCCCTCCGTCGCGCGCAGCCGGTCGACGATGCTGCGCCACTGCCCATCCACGCCGGTCGGGTTGGTGATCAGACCGACCCGCTTCCCGCGCAGCATGCCGGCACCCTTTTCGAGCAGGACGTCCACTCCAAGCTTCATGGCGCGCCATGCCGCGCCCGGCGCCCCACGCCGTCAAGCGCACAGATGGCTCGGAGGCCGAGCGGCCGCGTTCGCCGGCGGGCCGGCAAAAAAAAGCGCCGCTCCCGGATGGGAGCGGCGCAGGTCAAAGAGCGGGACGCGGGCGCCGGGTCAGAAGCGACCTTGGACGCCGATGGTGTATTTCGGCCCCTGCATCAGGAAGGTCTCGAGCTGGTCCGGGATGCCGCGGTAGTAGGTCTGCGGCTCGTTGAACGCATTCGAGACGTCGAGCGTGAGCTTCAGGTTCGGCAGGAGGTCGTATTCCACGCCGAGGTTATACTGCTCGCGCTTGAACATATACTGGTTGCGCGACGGCTGCGTGGCGTTGAACGACCGGATGTGCGTCGCGGTGTAGTTGTAGAGTGCACTCGCACCGAACTTCCGGTGCCGCCAGGAGAGGCGGACGTTGGCCGAGCGCGGGATGAAGCCGGGGACCTGGCCGTTTTCGCGGCGGGCACCGATCGCGCCGAAGTCGCCGTGCGTGTTGATGATCGTGTAATTCGTGTTGATGCTGAGTCCCTTCAGCAGGCCGGGCAGGAAACGCAGCTGCTGCAGGTAGCTGAACTCCCAGCCTTGGGCGACCGCCTGGCCGGCATTCTGGGTCGTGCGGATCGCGAAGCCGCCGTATTCGCCGTCGTAGCCGTTGTCCGGACCGGTGGGCACGGTGCCGACTTCGACGTTGGAGACGATGTAGTCGGAGATGGTCTTGTGGAACCAGCCGATCGAGAGCGTGCCGGCGTGCTTGAAGTAGTATTCGAGGTTCAGGTCGTAGTTCTTGGCGAACTGCGGGAGCAAGGCGGGATTGCCGACGGTGATACGCTGGTTGCCCTCATCGATCGCGATCGTCGGACGGGCATTGCCCATCGAGGGACGGCCGAAGCTCGTGGACCACGCGCCGCGGATCTTGAGGTCGGGCGTGACGTCGCGCCACAGGTGGATGCTCGGGAAGAAGTCGTTGTAGCTGCCGCGCAGCACGGTCCAGTTGTTGCCGTAGTCGCGCATGGCGGCGCCGACCGGATCGGCGAGCTGCTCGGCCGTCGTGCTGAGACGGCGCGAACGGAGATAACCCTTCGACACCGTGTCGGTCCGCTCCCAGCGCACACCGCCGAGGAAGCCGTTGTTGCGCCAGCGGCCCTGCGCCATGCCGTAGGTGGCGTAAGCCGTCTCCTGGATGCGGTAGTTGTTCGCCAGACGGTTCTGCTCGTAGAAGTAACGGTCCTCCTGCCACAGCGCCGGGTTGGTCGGCTGACCGTTCTGGATGAACATCGCGCCTTCCCAGGTCGGGATCTTGCGGCCGGTGTAGATCTCGTCCCAGAGGCGGATCGACGGATCGGTCGGGAGCGCATCGCGGCCGATGTAGCTCCAGCGGCGGTTGGTGTTCCAGATGCTGACGGTCTGCTCGCGCGCCTGGCCGCCGGTCTTGAGGTTGAGGTTCAACGCATCGGTGGGCACGCGGTAGCGGATGTTGCCGCGCACATCGCGCACGCGGTGCTGCTGGAGATTGCCGGCACCCGTGCTGAGGCCGTTCTGCGTCGGGCGGTAGTTGGCGGGATTGGTGAAATCGAGGCCGCCGTTCTGGATGAACTTCGGGTAGAGATCCGAGGCGGTGCGGTCGAGGATCCAACCCACGCCCATCTCGCCGCTGGGCCCGACGATGGTGTTGAGGCCGGTGCCGGTCAGGCCATTGGGCCCGATGAACGGCACGCCACCGATGCGGTTGGTGAGCGAGCCTTCCGCGCCGAGGGTGCGGTAGCGCGTGAGGCTGTAGAGGCCGGCCCAGTCGATCTCGAAGCGGCCGAAGTTGTGCTCGCCGCCGATGTCGGCGTGGCGCAGGCGCTGATTGCGGTTGATGAGCGTGGAGGTCACGTCGATCGCCGCCGTCGGCGCGGTGCCGGGATTGGCGTTGGCGGCGGGAGCGTTGGCCCGCACGACCGTGACGCGGTTGGTGAACGCACCGGGGACGACACCCGAGGTGGCGCTCGGCACCGTGGTCTCGCTGCCGGCGAAGGCGCGGGTCTGATACTGCCGGCGCATCGGCTCCGGCGCGTCGTTGACGATGATATTGAGCTTCAGCAGCGAGTTCACCGAGAGGCGGTAGTCCCACTTGGTGTTAATGCTCATCTGCTTCCGGTTGTTGTAATTGTCCGTCGTGCGGTAGTCCCACACGTAGCCCGGATAATTGTTGTTCTGCGCGTAGTCGCGCTGGCTGCGGAAGAAGCCGAAGGCGTTTTCCGAGTAGAACATGTTCACGGACAGCGCGAGGTTCTCCTCGCTCGCGCCGAAGATACGGAACTTCTCGATGTAGGCGCCGTTGAACAGCGGGTGGCTGCGATGCTTCTCGCGGATCGGCACCTGGTCGACCCACGTCGGGATCGTGCTCACCGAGGCGTTGTAGCTGATGCGCCGCTTTTCCTTCATGTTCAGCGGCGAGCGGGTCTTGAAGTTGATCGTGCCGCCGAGCGAGTCGGCACCCTTGTCGGGCGTGTGGCCCTTCACGACCTCGAGCTGCTCGAACATCGCGCCGGTGAAGGCCGTCATGCGCGTGTTGCGGTTCTCGGCGCTGAACGACGACATCATGCCGCCGTCGATCGTGATCGTGGTCATGCCCGCGCCCATGCCGCGGACCGACACCACCTCGACCACCTCGTCGCCGGGATTGCCGAACGTCACGCCGGGGAGCCGGATCGCGAGTTCGGTGGCGTTGAGGTTCGGCAGATTGCCGTAGGCGTCCATCGAGACGACGTTCTTGAGATTGTCGGCATTGCGCTGCGCGGTGATCGCGGCCGCATTGCCCTCGCGCTCGCCGGCCACCTTGAAGGCATCGAGCATGTAGATGCTGCTCGTGAGCTCGAAATTCCGCACGGCGCGGTCCGCGGCGGTGACCACGACCTGGGAGGTCTGCGAGTCGAGGCCGGTGTAGGTCACCGTCAGCTCATGGGCCCCGCTGGGCGCGTTGAGGAGGTAGCGGCCGGTCTTGTCGACCAGGGCGCTGAGGCCGAGGGACTTGATCTCCACGATCGCGCCTTCGAGGCCGTTGCCGGTGGTCTTGTTGGTCACGCTGCCGATGATCACGCCGCCCGACGCGGCGGCCGCGGGTTGCGCGGCGAGGCGTGTGGCCGGCAACGCACCGCAGACGGCGGTCGCCAGCAGCACGGTGTGCACGATGCTTTTAGCGACGCGACAGCGCGGCGCCTTTCCTTCAGGGGTTGAGGTCATGGTCTTGGTCCTTGGGTCAAGGCGCCTCCGCAGGTGAGACGCCGGGTAAGGTTCAAGCGGTTGATGTAACGCCTGGAAGCGGCAAATCCAGCGAACTTTTTATCCCACGGAAAATTTCACCTCGTCGCCACGCGGACGCTCCAGACTACGCCCGCACGGGTCCTGGCGGCGCCGTCCACCCAACCCCGGAGTGGGCTCCGCCCCGCCGTCCGGGAAGCAACCGCGCCTCGACTCGCCTCCTCCCGACGGCCAAACCTTCACCCGCTCCAATGAACACCGTTACCCGCCGCGACTTCCTCAAGTTCTCCGCCGCCGTCGGCCTCGCCGCCGGCGCCGCACCCCTGGCCGTCCGCGCCGCCCCCGCCGGCGCGCCGCTCATCAGCCGCTCCGGCAAGCCCCGCCTGCTGCTCTCCCTCGCCGCCTACTCGTTCCGCGAGACGTTCCCGATGATGCGCGGAAAGAAGAACGCCAAACTCGATCCCGCCAAGGCGACCAACATGTTCCGCTTCCTCGATTATTGCGCGGAGCAGGGCCTCGATGGCGCCGAGCTCACGAGCTATTTCTTCGACGAGGAAACCGACGATTACCTGCTCAAGGTGAAGCGCCACGCCTTCGTCCGCGGCGTCACGATCAGCGGCACCGCGATCGGCAACAACTTCTCCCTGCCCCGCGGGCCCAAGCTCGAGGAAGAGGTCGCCGCGACCAAGAAGTGGATCGACCGCGCGCTCCTCCTCGGCGCCCCGCACATCCGCGTCTTTGCCGGCAACATTCCGCGGGATGCGGCCAAGGACCTCTCCCGCGAGCAGGCCGACAAGATCGTGGTCGAGAAACTCAAGGAGTGCGGCGACTACGCGGCCAAGCGCGGCATCTTCCTCGGCCTCGAGAATCACGACTCGATCGGCAGCGCCGCCACGCTCATCCCGATGGTGCAGGCGGTGAACAACCCGTGGGTCGGCATCAATCTCGACTCGGGTAATTTCCGCACCGCGGATCCCTACAAGGATTTCGCCGACTGCGTGCCCTACGCGCTCAACGTCCAGCTCAAGGTCGAGCTCGCCGATCACAGCACGAAGAAGAAAAACCCGGCCGACCTGAAACGCTTCGTCCAGATCCTGCGCGACAAGGGCTACCAGGGCTGGGTCGTGCTCGAATACGAGGCCCCCGAGAATCCCGCCGTCGCCGTGCCGCGTCACCTGAAGGAACTGCGCCAGCTCCTCGCCTGAGCGCCGGCCCCGCGACCGCCGCTTCCCCTTCTGCCCCGCGCGAATTTCCCGCGCGGGGCTTTTCTTTCTCCGCCGCCGGCCTGTCGCCTCAGCTCCCCGGCGCGTAGCCGTCCTCGCTCCCGCTCTGCACGCGGTAGATTCCCGTGCGCACGCTGCCGTTGCGCACGTTGTAGAGCTGGATCATGCGCGTGAGCTCGAAGAGCCCGATGCTGCCATCGCGGTTGGAATCCGCCGCGTGGTAGCGCGCGAGCACCGCCGTGACGCCGGCGGTCCGCGCCGTCTCGGGCGCGAAGCCATCCTCGCCCGCCGCATCCACCCGGTAGGCTCCCGAACGCACCGAGTTGTTGCGCGTGTTGAAGAGTTCGATCACGCGCGTCAGCTCGAGCAGGCTCACGCGGAAATCGCCGTTGGCATCCGCGGAGTGCGGCAGATTTGCCGGCAGGATGCGGAGCGGTCCCGGGCGCGGGCTGAACAAGGTCGTGGGCCCGTTGCCCCCGAGCGTGAGCACGACGTTGAGCGGGCGGATCTGCAGTGCCGTCTCCGTCGCCGGCACCTGCAGCGTATAGGTAAACGCCACGCCCGCGTCGGGCACCGTGTTCCAGCTCCAGCGCAGCGTGCCGGTCGCGCCTGCCGCGGGCTTCGCGGTCGCCGTGCTGTTGTCGCTCACCAACGACCACCCCGTCGGCAGCACGACATCCCAGGAGAGCGAGCGGCCCGTCGCGGTCGTGCCAAACTGGTTCCCGATCGAAAGGGGCGCCCCCGCGGTGTAGCCACCGCTCGCCGGCGCCTGGGTCGCAGTCACGACCTCGAGCAGCGCCGACGCGCTCGTGACCGACTGCGTGCCATTGCCCACCGCGGCGTCGTAGAGCCCCGCATCCGCCGTCGTGACGGCACCGATACGAAACACGCCGCCTGTCGCGCCCGCGAGCGGCAAGCCGCCCTTCCGCCACTGCACGGTGGGGCCCGGCTTGCCGACCGCGACCACGCCGAAGCTCACGCTGTCGCCCGGCGCCACCGTCCGGCGCTCGGGGCCGACGAGGATCGCCGGCGCTGCGGTCGCGGCCCGCGCCGCGTCGACCTCGCACACTTCGATCCAGACAAAACCGCTCGCGCCCGCCGGGCCCGAGACGTCCACCGCCAGCGGACTCGCGGTGGGCGGCACGACGATCGCCGCGGCGTCCTTGCTGTCCGGCGCGAGGGGCAACACGCCCGCGGTCGTCGCGGCGGCGACCAACTCCGCCGTCCCGCCCCAGTCGTCGTTCTGCGCGAGCGGCGTGGCACCGCTGCGCACGAGCAGGCGCGGATCGGCGAGCGCACTCACGCTGCCGAGCGAGGGCCCGAGCGCGCGCACGAGATAACTGCGCCCGGCGGGCGGCAGGCTCGTGACGAAGTTCACCGTGCCCGTCGCCGCATTCAGGTAAAGATTGGTCGCCGCGTAAACGAGCCGCGGCACCGTGTCCGCCTCATAGACCTCCAGCACCGCGCGGCCGGTTGCACCCGAGGGTCCACCGATCCGCACGCGATACGTTCCCGGGTTCAACGGGACAAGAATCGCCGCGTCCTTGCTGCCCGCCGTCAGGGCGGTGAGTCCGAGTTGATTGGCGATCTGCTGGGCCTGCGTCGCGTTGGCGGCGCTCTGCCAGTCGTCGTTGGATGCGACGACCGTGCCGGTCGCGGCGGCGACGATCTCGACACGCGGATCGGCGAGCGCCTCCGCCACCGTGAGGGCCGGCCCGAGCGCGCGCACGAGCATCGTTTTCGCCGTCGCCCCCTCGACGATGAACGCACCATCGTAAACACCGCCGACCAACTGCCCGAGGGTCGAAGCTCCCGCGAAGCCGGGCGCGGCACCGACGAGCAGCGCGGCGGAGCCGCTCGTGACCGAGCCGAGCTCGCTCGTGAGCCGCACACTGTAGTTGCCCTCGTTGGCGGCCTGCGCGTTGACGATGGTAAGGGTGGATCTGGTTTCGCCGGTGAGCGGCGACCCATTGCGCAGCCACTGATAGGTAAACGGCAGCGAACTGCTCGCCGTGACCGAGAACGTCGCCGTCGCACCCACGCCGACCGCAGCCGTCGCCGGCGGCACCGTGATTACGGGCAGGGTCGTCGCCTCGGTCGCCGACATGCCCGCCGAACCGCTGCTCTGCATGAAGATCTGCCCGGAGTCGCCCATGACCATCCGCGACGCGAAGGTCGCTCCGGTGGACGAAGAGGGCGTGAAGCCGCCGGCGAGGAACGTCGTGTCGCGCGCGCCCGTGGCCGTGAGCCGCGCGAGATACGCGCTGCCTTCCCCGCCTGCGGTAGAAAACGTGCCCCGCACCAACACCCGGCCATCCTCCTGCAGATGCAGGGCATTGGTGGTGGAGATGCTTGGTGGCACAAAGGTCGTATCGAGACCGCCGTCGCTGCGCAGACGCGCCACGCCGCCGCGTGAAATGTCCGCGAACAACGAGAACACGCCGCCCGCGAGCACCATTCCGTCCGGCTGCACGGCGAGTGCGTAGACCGCGTTGTTGGGTCCCGTGCCCGGATTAAACGACGTGTCGAGCGCGCCATTGGCGAGAATCCGGGCCACAGACGGAGCGGTAGCGCCGTTGTAACTGGAGAACGAACCGCCGATCACGATCTTTCCGTCCGCTTGGACCGCCGCCGCGTAAACAGTCGACCCCGCCCCGCTCGACGGCGCGAACGAAGGATCCACACTGCCGTCGGGCAATAGCACCGCTACGCGGCCGCGCGGCCGGGAATCCACCGACGTGAACGCACCCGCCACAAAGATCCGGCCGTCCGGCAAGGCCGCGAGCGCATAGCCGCTGCCCGTGCCGCCGAAGCCGTTGCCGACCGCAAAGGTCGAATCGAGCGTGCCGTCCGCCTTGATCCGGGCGATGCCGCGGGCAGGCGAGCCATTGTAGGTCGAAAACGATCCGGTGATGATCATCCGCCCGTCGGCCAGCGGGAGCACGGAGTAGATATTCGAACTGCTGCCGCTGCCCCCGGAGTTGAATGCCGTGTCCACCGTGCCGTCGGGATTCACCCGGGCGAGGCCCGTCGGGACTGTCGCCCCGCGCAGCGTCGTAAAAAAGCCGGCGATGATCACCTTGCCGTCGGGGAGCACGTTGATCGAGCTGATGCTGCCCACTGTGCCCACCGTAAAATTGACCCCGGTGTCGATCGTGCCGTCGGTATTCATGCGGGCGAAGCGCTGCCGTGAGGTGCTGACGTTGCTCAAGTTCAGATAAGTTGAAAACGTGCCAACGGCCATCGCCTGGCCGCTCGGCAACCCCACCACCCCCTGCACCGAGCCGTTGAATCCACGCGCTTGATACGTCGTGTCGCGGGCGCCGCTCGCCGTCAGCCGCACGAAGTTGCTCACGCTGCTTCCATTGAAGGAGGTAAAAGTCCCCCCGACCAAAATCTCCCCTGTGCCTTGCAGCGCGAGGCAGCTGATGCTGGGAGTGTTGGGCGCGGTGACTGCGATTCCAGTGCCGCCGGCGGCCGTGAAAGCGGTATCGAGCGCGCCTGAAGCTTCCAGCCGGCCGAGCCGATTAACGGTAGTGCCGGCCAACGTGGTGAAAAAGCCGCCAACGACGATCTTCCCGTCGCTCTGCACCGCGAGGCACGTCACCGTATTGTTCGCCGCCGGATTGAAATCGTTGTCGAGGGTGCCGTCCGGATTTACGCGCACGAGCCGCGCTCGCGTAGTCGTCGTGCCATCGGCGGCCACAAAGCCGGCCGAGAAGTCACCGCCCGCGATCAGCTTGCCGTCCGCCTGCAACGCCACCGCGCGAACCCAATTGGTCACGCCACGATTCTGAAACGTCGCATCGACCGAACCGTCCGCATTCAGGCGGGCGAGATAGTTCCGGTTGGTCCCCGCAAAACCCTGAAACGTCCCGCCAACCACGACCTTGCCGTCAGTTGTAATCGCCAAGGCGTAGACGGGGGCATTGGCGCCGCTACCGGTGTCGAACCCGGCGTCGACGCTCCCGTCGGTGTTCAGCCGCGCGATGCGGTTGCGGAGAAATCCGTTCACGCGCACGAAGTCGCCGGCGATCACGACCTTGCCGTCCGCCTGCACGGCGATGGCGCGGACCGTGTTGTCGAGCTCCGGCGGCAGGAACGTGGTATCGAGCGTGCCCTGACTCGTCAGGCGCGCGATGCCGGCGCGGCGCACGCCGCCAAGGCTGACGAATTGGCCGCCGATGTAAGCGCGCCCGTCGGCGAGCGGCACGGCCGTGTAACCGAGCCCGCCCGACGCTTCGGGGCGGAGTTCCCAGTCGGGATCGGGGGCCACGAGCGTGGGATACGCCGACGGCGCGACGGCGAGCCGCACCCGTTGCGAGACCGTCGACGTCAGGCCGGAAAGCACCCTCACCTCGTAGTAATCGGCGTCGGCCCGGGTCGGTGCCGGCAGCAAGAGATTCGCCGTCGTGGCTCCCTCGATCGGGCGGCCGCCCCGGCTCCATTGATACGCAAGCGGTGCGTCGCCGGTGGCGACGACCGACAAGGTAGCCGGCTGCCCCGCCACCGCGGTTACCGCCACGGGCTGCGTGGTGATGGTCGGCGCGGGGTTGGCACCGGAAAGCGTGGCGGCGGCAGAGAACACGCTGCCCGACGGATTCGAAACCAGCACCGTATAGGACCCGGCATCGCTGAGCGCGATCGGCCCGACCGCAAGGGTCGACCGCGTCGCGCCTTCGAGCGGCTGGCCGTTGCGGAACCACTGGTAACGCGGCGCCGTGCCCTGGGCGGCGACGCTGAAGCTCGTATTGCCGCCGAGCGTGCCGACCTGCGCGACCGGAGGCGTCACGATCGTCGGCGCCTGATACGCCGCGTAGTTGAGTTTGTAGTCTCCGCCCGGGCCGCTGTAGGTGCCGACCGCAATGTAATAGGTGCCGCCGGCCGTCACCGCGAAGCGCAGCAGACTCGTGTTCAGGCCGCCCGATCCGTCGTCTTCGCCGACCTTGGTCAGCGCCGAAACCGACGAGCCCGTGTAGACGGCGATGACCGTGTCCTGATTCGAGCCGATGGTATCGACCTGCGCGGTGCCCGTGACATCGGCCACGAAGCGGAACCAGACGGAGGACGCGGTGCCGCCGGTGCTGACGTGCGTAGGCTCGCCCGTCTCGCCCGTCGCGCCACTATTGGAACCAACCGCCACGCCTGACCCGCCCGAGAGTTCCCAAGCGGCGGCGAACGCATCGTTGGACGGCGGCGTGCCGGCGGCGTTGACGGTCAGCGTCACCGGGCCGGCGACCACGGTGCCTAAGCTGTTGCGCAGTTCCACGTCGTAGGAGCCGGCGTCCGTCGCCTGCACCGAGGTGAAGCTGAGCGTGCTGTTGGTCTGCCCCGTGAGAATCGTGCCGCCCTTGCGCCACTGATACGTGGGCGTCGGCGCACCTTCGGCGGCGACCGTGAGCGACACCAGCCGGCCGGCGGCAGTCGCGGTGTTGGCGGGCGGGACGAGCACGACCGGAGGGCCGTTGACGGCGAGCACGGCGGGGTTGGACGTAACGGTGCCGACGGAGTTGCTCACGCGCAGCGCATAGGAACCGGCTGCGCCGGCGGGGGCGTTGGTGATGGCGAACGACAGATTCGTCGCGCCGGAGATCGCGGAGCCGTTGCGCAACCACTGATACGCGAGCGGTGCGGTGCCGGTGACCGTGGCGGAAAGCGTGATGTTGTCGCCGACGTTGTAGCCCTGGCTCTGCGGATGCGCGGAAAACGTCGGCAGGCCGTTGAGGCCGAGCGTCACCTGGACATCGAGGTATTCGTTGGGCGACGTGCCGCCATTGCCGGCGTGCCGGAGCGAGAGATTGCCGGCGATATCGAGCAGCGTGGCATTGGGAGCGAGCGCGGCGTCGTTCACGCTGCTTCCCGGCGTGTTGAGGTCGAGGAGGTGGCTGCCCGTGTTGGTGTTGTAGCCCCAGATCACATAGGCGCCCTCCTGCATCGAGGTGTTCGTCGTGAAACTGCGGCGCGTGCCGACCCAGACGTTGCGCGTCCCGTCGCGGACGATCTTCAGGCCGAGCGTGCCGGTGCCCGTGGAATTATCGACGCGGTTGATCCGAAACGTGCCGTTGGTGGACACGGTGTTGACCTGGGCATCGGTGGCCCAGCCGAGCAGGTTCTTGAACCACGGATTGAAGTCGGTGCGGCGATCGTTGGCGAAGTTGGCGCCCATCGTGTCGTAGATGTCGCCATACTCGTTGTTGGTGCCGGCCGCGCTGACGGGATTGCCATCGGTGACCAGCCACAGGTTGGCGTGGCGCAGTCCGTAGGTGTGACCGAGTTCGTGCGCGACGACGCGGAAGTCGTAGGCGCCGTTGATCCACGAGTTCTTGCCGCCGACATTGGCCAGACCGCCGTAAGTGATCTTCGAGCCCGAGAGACCGCCCAGCGAGGAGAACAAGACGAGGATGCGGTCGAAGTTGTTCAGCGTGAAATCCACTGCGGCCGCGTTGCGCGCATCGGTGTGGAGCTGGGTGTTGAGTTCGCCCGTCGCGTAGGCGGCGGCGGTCTGCGGCATGCGGTAGACCTTCGAACTGACGGTCGTGACGAGCGAGGTCTGACCGTAGGAACTCTGCGCGTAAAAAGGCGCGACCTGCGTGTCGGTGAGGTTCTTGACGTAGTCCGCCGAGTAAACCGTCGAGCCGCGCCGCGGTTCGCCCTCGAGGTCGGAGAAGTCGACGCGGATCACGAGGACGTTCTTGGTGCCGACGGTCCACGCGGTGGCGGGCGCCGCCGCATCGCCCCCGCTCGTCGTCGATGTATTGCCGATCGAATCGGGGGACATCGGCCCCGCTTCCGACGGCACCTCGCGCAGCGTCGGGCCGATACCGCGCTCGGCCGCCTGCAGCCGCGCTTCGTCGCGCAGCACAGCGGCGACCGCGTCGGCGCCGAGCACGCGGCCGGCGAGTTCCAGTGCGACGGCGGGTTGGCCGATCTCGACCGGGATCGTCTCGCCCGGCTCGAGCACGCGCAGCGCCCGGTCATGCAGGGCCACCGCCCCGTCGAGCAGGATACCGTGCAGCGGGAGCCCGTGTTTGGTCACCATGCCGGAGCGCCGGCCGTAGACGAACGCCGGATACTCGTTCCCATCCCAGGCGACGGTGTAGGCAAACGGCTCCGAGGGCAGCCCGCGCGCCCGGCGCCGCGCGAGTTCCGCCGCGTCGTAATCGAAAACGAGCACGGTGAAATCCCCGCGCACCGAGAAGCGCTGCTCGAGCTCCGCCGTCACGGCGGCGGGCAGCCCGGCGCGGATCGCCGCCGGGACCGTCATCGCGAGCGCGGCCTCGGGATCGCGCGCGATGATCGTCCGCAGCACGGGGCGTCGCGCCTGCGCGAGCGCGATACCCTCGGCTTCGAGGGCGCTGCGCTCGGCGGCCGAGCCGGCGGCCAGGTAGCGCTGCGTCCACGCGCGAAACGCCGCGAGCGCGGGCGCGAGCGGACCATCCCAGCGCTCCGCATAGCGGAACGGCGCGAGCGCCGCGGCCGGGGGCAATTCCGCGGCCGCCGCGACCGCGCCGCGCGCGTCCAAGGCGGCAGATGACTCCTGCTCCACGACGGCGGCGACCGCCGGTGGCGGCGCCGAAGTCGGGGCTGCGGCCACGAGCGGAGCCGAGCCGGCAGGCTGCGCTCCGCCACCGGAGCGACGCCCAAAATAGCCAACGCACACCGCGATCGCGACAAAAGCGCCCACCGCGGCCACCACACGGAATGAGATCTTCACTGGAACTGGCGCGAGGCTCGCAATATTCCGCGGCGGGGCGAGCCTACGTTAGACGCCGCGAGATTTTAATCCCGCCTTCGCGGCCTCGCGTGGGCCACGCCCGCCTTGCCAACCGGTGCGCGGCGCGGCCACGGTTTCATTTTCGGCGGCGACGGGGCGCCCACGCGGCGTGCCGGACGGCGCGCGACCCTCACCCCATGTCTCCGATGTCTCCCCGTTTCATCGTTTCGTGCCTTCTCTTCCTCGTGGGCGGCTGCGCCTTCGCCGCCGAAGCCGGCTCAGGCTCGGTCGCGGGCGTCGTCTTCAACGAAGCGACGGGCGACCTGCTGCCGGGCGCAAACGTGCGCCGGCTCGGCGGACCGGAGGAGACGAGCAGCGAACGCGGCGGTGCGTTCACGCTGCGCCTGCCGGCGGGCAGCCACACCTTGGAGGTGACCTTCACCGGACTGGGTTCGCGACAGGTCGCCGTCGCGGTGCAGGCCGGGCGCGAGAGCCGGCTGGAGGTCGGTCTCACCTCGGGCGTGTATGCGCTCGCGAAGTTCAAAGTGCAGGGCCTGCGCGAAGGGAGCGCGCTCGCGATCCAACTGCAGCGCGAAGCGGACAACGCGAAGACGGTGGCCGCGACGGACACCTTCGGCAATCCCGCCGCCAATCCCGGCGAACTGCTGATGCGGCTGCCGGGAGTGGCGGTGAACTACGTCTCGGGCGAGGCGACCGAGCTGTTCCTGCGCGGGATGGGGACGAGTTTCGTCGCGCTGATGACCGACGGCAACGAACTGGCGTCGTCGGTCGGCACCTCGTCGAGCCGCGACTTCCAGCTGACAGCGCTCGACACGGGCAACATCGAGTCGGCCGAAATCGTGAAGGCACCGACGCCGGACATGCCGGCCAACGCGATCGCAGGCTACCTGAATCTCGTGACGCGCCGCGGCTTCGACCGGCGCGGCCGGCGCGTCGATCTCACGGTCGGCACGCGGTGGACCGACATGCACGGTTCGTTGTCGCCCGCGCAGGATCCGGTGCGGCTCGATCTGGTGGCGCTGACCTACTCGGACGTCTTCAGCGTCGGCGGCGGCACGCGGAATTTCGGCGTCGCGCTCAACCTCAGCCATCGCTCCGCACCCACCCTCACCGATGCCGTCGGCGGGATCGGTGCCGCGGCGGCCGGCGCGGGGCACGTGCTGCCGACCGCGACGAACGGCCTCACCACTCCCCTGCTCCGCGCGATGGGCTCCGGCGAGACCTACGCGCCCACGCACAAGCAGAACGTCGGGCTGAACCTCGACTACAAGCTCACGGATACCGCCGTGGTGTATCTGAAAAATTCGCTGAACCTCAACGTGACGCCCGAGGTGGCGAGCATCTACCGGCAGTCGACCTCGACGGCGGCGGCGGTCGCGAGCTTCGAGCCGGGCAGCACCTACACCCTGCAGCGCGCGTTGCCGCTGCCGGGCTCGCGCTCGGAAGTTTACTCCGGCCAGTCGCGGAAGAAGGCGCTGACCTTCGCGACGGCGACGGGCTTCGAGCAGCGGTTTCCGACCGCCGGGCTCCTGCTGACGACGGACCTGAGCTACTCGCGCGCGGCGACGTGGTATCCGATCAACGCCGCCGTCACCGCCGACGTGGGCGGCATCGGCTGGGAGATCGACCGCCGCAACCGTCCCGCGTGGTATCCGGCCTTTACCCAGACGGCCGGGCCTTCGATCCACGAACCGGACAACTACACCGCGCGGACGTATTTCCGGCAGACCTACCGCGCGCCGGCCGAGATGATCGGCCTGCGCGCGGACCTGAAGCGCACGCTCGCGACGCGGTGGCCGGCGTATTGGAAACTCGGGCTCCGCCGCCAATTGGACCGGAGGCAGCAGGACACGGACATCGAGAACTACACCTACGCGGGCCCACGCGGGATCACGCCGTTTGTCGGCGCGCAGTTCCGCCAGGGCTCGGGCAACTACGGCCCGTTTCCCTTCCTGCTCGCTCCGGGGGCGGGCGGTGCGCGCGACATCACCGAGCGGGCCGACCTCTGGACGCAGACCGCGGCGGACGCCTACAACAGCGTGACGAGTTCACTGCAGGGCGATGCCAAGTTCCGCGAGACGGTGGACGCCGGTTATCTGATGGGCGGCGTGCGGCTCGGCTTCCTTCGCGTGGCGACGGGCGTGCGCGTGGAGCGGACCGCGAATCGCGGCACGGCGTATCGGCGCAACACGTCGGCCGCCGCCGGCACGACCTCGGTCACATCGCTGCCGCCGGCGCAGAACGCCGCGCGGGCGCGGGCGCAGTTTGCCGGCGGGCGCATCACAGCGGCGGGCGACTACGTGAATGCGTTTCCCGGCATCCACACGGTGGCCGAGCCGTGGCGGAGCGTGCAGCTGCGCGCGAGTTATCACCGCTCGATCACGCGGCCGGCGGTCGGCAGCCTGCTGCCGACGACCAACGTCAATCAGGACACGCGCCTCGTGACCGCCGGGAATCCGGACCTGAAGCCCTACACGGCGGACAACTTCGAGGTCGCCGTGCAGCGCTATTTCGAGCCGGTGGGGCTCTTCGAGGTGAGTGCGTTCCTGAAGGAGATCACGAACTACACGCGCTCGATCGACACGATCGTGGGCGCAGGCACGGACAACGGCTTCGACGGCCAGTATGCCGGCTACACCTTCCGGCAAGTGCGCAACACCGGCGATGCGCGGATCCGCGGGATCGAGGTGAGCTACCAGCAGCACTACTCGTTTCTGCCCGGCGTGCTGCGTGGCCTCGGGTCGTTTGCGAACTTCAGCTACACGGAGGCGCAGGGAGATTTCGGGACGGTGACCTTCCAGCGCCGGCTCGCGAACCAGCGGCCCCGCACGGCCAACGCCGGGCTTTCCTACATCGGCGGCGGGGCGCAGGTGCGCCTGCTGGGCAACTGGGCCGACCGTTACTACCGCAGCGGCGAAGGGACGACGTCGGTTTACAGTGACCCGCGGCTGATCGTGGACCTGAAGGTGCAATACCGCGTGTCGCGGCGGCTCGAACTCTACCTCGACGTGATGAACCTGACGGACGAGTTCAACGTGACCTTCGTCCGCGAAGGCGGCCTGAAATACAACGCGCAGAAACAGGGCACGCTCTACGCCACGGGCGCGAAGCTGAGTTTCTGAACGGGCGGACCAGCCGCCGGCGGCCGGTAAGTGAGACCCGCCGTGACGCTGCCCCGCCCTAAACCGGCCAACCGGCTTTACTGGGCGCCGGTGAGCTGGACGGGCTTCGGCGTGAGGGTGGTGAGCTTGCCGTTGGCGCGGACGAGCACGGTGGGCGTTGCGGCGGCGGTCGGCGCGTTGGCCGGATATTTCACCGTGACGATAAACGTCGCCTGCTGCGGCGGGACGGCGGTGTAGGCAAACTCGAGCGTGCCGGTGGTGCCGGCGTCGGGCGAGATGGCGGGCACTTCGGGGCCCGACACGCTGACGAGGCTCCAATCGGCGGGCAGCGCGATCGACCAGCCGACCGCGCCCGGCTCGCCTTCATAGCTGACCGCCGCGGTGAACGAAACGGTGCCACCCGCGGGCGAGAGCGCGGCGGTGTCGGCAGTGAGGGTCGCGTTCTGGGCGAAGGCCGAAACGGCCGAGCAAACAAGGAAGGCGAAAGCGAGGCGGAGCGAGTTCATGGGCGACGAAGGGGACGCTGGGCGCGGAAGAGACGTTGGATGGAAGATATTGTTGGAGCAATGCCGGTTCTTATTCCGGGCCGGACGACCGCGCGGAAAACGCGCCGGCGTCCGGCTGCAGACCCGGATTCCGCTTACGGCCCGGGGGCGAAGCCGTCCTCGGTGCCGGACTGGAGGCGATACTGGCCGGTGCGGACGGTGCCGCTGCGGAAGTTGAAGAGTTCGATCACGCGGGTGAGCTCAAGCAGGCTGAGTTTGCCGTCCCGGTTGGTGTCGGCGGAGTGATACCTCGCGAGGGTGACCAAGGCTGAGTTGCTGCGGGCGGCGTCGGGCGCGAAGCCATCCTCGCCGGTCGCCGACACGGCGTAGGCGCCGGTGCGGAGCGTGCCGTTGCGCGTGTTGTAGAGCTGGATCAAGCGCAGCAATTCACCGAGATCGATGGCTCCGTCGCCCGGGTTGTAGTCGGCGCTGTGGCGGACCGGGAGCGCGAGCGTGAAGGGCGCGGTGGTGGTGACGCCGGCGGAGTTCGTCATCGTGAGCGTGTAGGTGCCGGCGTCGTTCGCCGTCGCGCTCAGGAGGAAAAAGACGTTCGGGAAACCCGACAACGCGGTGCCGGTCACAACCTCGCCGTTGCGGCGCCACTCGTAGGTGACGCTGTGGGGCTTCGCGAGCGTGGGCGCGCTGAAGTAGATGCTGTCGCCGGCGTTGAAGGTGCGGCCGGCGATCGGGGCGAGCAGCGCGGGGCGGAAGCTCGGGGCGAGGTTGCCGTCAACGAGGAAGATCTCGGTGAGGGCGAAGCCCGTGGCCGAGCCGGTGACCTGCACGGTGTAATTGCCCGGAGCCAGCGTGAGGAGCAGGGCGGAGTCGGAGGTGCCGAGCGGCATGGCGCCGACGGCAGCGGTGGCCGCGGTGAGGTCGGCACTGGCGGTCCAGTTATCGTTGGTGGCGATCTGCGTGCTGCCTTGGAAGACGGCGAGCACAGGATTCGAGAGCGCACCGAGGGCAGGAACCAGCGGCGTGCCGATGGCGCGGATCAGGACCGTGCGCGAGGCCGTGCCGGAGACGACAAAGCCGGCGGTGCTCGGCGAACTCGGAGCCACCCGCGCGCGCGATGCGAGGTGCCCAAAGCGACTGCCGGCCGGCGAGCTCGGCAGGTCGTAGACCTCGAGCAAGGCCTCGCCGGTGGCGGAACCTGCGCCAGTCACGCGGGCGGTATAAACACCGGCGGGCAACGTGAGGGACAGGGCGGCATCCTTGCTGCCGGAGCTGAAGGCGAAAGCACCGACCGAGGCGAAGACCGTCGCGAGTGACGAATTCCAGTCGTCGTTGGTCGCCACAACTTCGCCGCGGGCGTCGTAAATCGTCAGTGCCGGATCGGCGAGCGTCCCGGAGATACCGAACGCCGCAAGGGCGGGACCACCGGCGCGAACGAGCACCGTGCGCGAGCTCGCACCCTGGATGGAGAAATTCGCCATGAGGGCATTTTCGCCGAGGCCGACGAAGCCGCGCTGCGAGAGATTCACCAGCGGAGCGGCCAACGGGATCGTGACGTTTGTCGTCGAGACGATCGTGCCGAGGGGCGTGGTGATGGTGAGCGCGCCGGAGGTCGCGTAGAGGGGCACGACGGCGGTGAGCTGCGTGTCGGAGACGACGGTGTAGCTGGCGGCGTCGACCCCGTTGAACTTCACGGCGGTGGCGCCGGTGAACCCGGTGCCGGCGATCGTGACCGTGGCGCCCGGAGCGGCGGAGTCGGGCGTGAACGAAGCGATCGTGCCCGCGGAAGGCGCCGGCGTGATCGTGAGCGCGAACGTATTGCGCGCGATGAGCCCGGCGGCAGAGGTCGCCGCGACGGTGTAGATCGTCGTCGTGGGCGAGGTGGCCGCGACGCTGAAGTTGTCGAAGTGCACCGCGCCGGCGCCGATCGAGGCGGCGGCGTTGCTGTTGCCGAAGAGGTCGATGAAGAACCCGGAGCTCGCCAGACCCGAGGCCCATTCCGCGACCGGCGAGAAGGTCTTGGCGGTCGTGTAGGTGGCGCCGTTATCGGTGCTGAAGGACGCGGTGAGGATCTGGGTGGTGGCGTTCCACGCGAGGCGCAGGCGGACGCCGGTGGTGGGCACACTGGTGATCGAGGCGGCCGCGGTGCCGGCGCCCTCGGCGCGGATGTAGCCGCCGTTGCCGAGCATGATCGCGGAGTAGCCGCTCGCGGAGCCGGAGGCGATCTCGATGCCCGCGGTGACGAATTCACCGGTGCCCGCGGTCGCGGTGTTGGTCACGGTCACATCGGCAACCCAGCTGGTGGCGAAGGATGCGGTGGTGCGATTGCCGGCGGAGGAAGGATCGCCGTCCCAACCGCGCACGCCGCTGCCCGCGCCGGCGGCCTTGGTGAACTGGAGGCGGCCGTTGGTATTATCGAGGGCGAGTTCGCCGTTGGTGCCGCTGAAGCGGAAGAAGATGCCCCACTTATCGAGATTGCCGGAGCCGAAGTTATCCGAGCCGGCAAACGGCGCCGTGGACGCGGAAATGACCGGCGTGCCGCTGATCTGGCCGGTGGCGGGATTCACGCCAACGCCGACCGGCAGGAGGGGCGAGACGGTGTAGGAATACGGGGCGTGGCCGCCGGCCGCGGTCACCGGGATGAACGGCGTGAGCGTGGTGCCGGCGACGACGGAGGTCGTGGGCACCGCCTGGGTGGCGGTGGGCGCCTCGAGGGTGGCGATCATGCCGCCGGTGCCACCGGCCACGAGGCCGACGGGCGTGCGGACGATACCGCGGTAGAGATTCGAGAACTGCGAGGTCGCCGCGGTCCAATCGAAGCCGTCAGGCGACGAGAGGATCGTCATGGTGCCGCCGACGGTCCAGAAGCGGCCATCGGCAAACGTCATGCCGCGGATGGAGCCGGTGTAGGGCACGGGCGCATTGGTCCACGTGGCTCCGCCGTCATTCGAGACGAGGAAGGTCGTGCGGGGAACGTTGTTGGCGTTGCTGAAGCCGGCCGCGACGAAGCGGTTGTTGCCGTAGGCGACCGCGAGGAGCTGGACGCCGGTGCCCGAAGCGGGCTGCGTCCAGTTCTGGCCATCGGTGGAGCGGAAGATGGTGCCGTTATCGCCGACGAGCACGAAGTTGCCGCCGCCGGCGGCGCCGGCGTTGATGGCGACGTTGGCGGGCTTGTTGACGGCAGTCCAGGTGCCGGCGGGATCCGTGGCGGTGTAGATCTGGCCGCCGAAGCCGGAGGCCACGAAGCGGGCGAGGAAGGGATCGTAAGCGACGGCGGTGAGGGCCCAGGAGCCGGAGAGATCGGTGCGGGTCCACGAGCCGGAAGCGCCGGTGGTGGAGGTATAGATCGCGGCGGCCGGAGTGGTGGTGTTGTTATTGCCGCCACCGACGACGAACTTGCCGGCGGCAAATGCGGCCGCAGCGAGGACGTGGGTCGTGCCGATGTTGTGCGTGCTCCACCCGTCGACGTGGTTGGTCGAGCGTGCGACGTTGCCGGCGACGCCCACGAGAATCGTGCCGGAGCTTGAGCTCGCGCCCGCGTAGAGATCGCCCGGGGTGGTGAAGCCGGTGGCGCGGCTGGTCCAGGCGGCGGTGAAGGAATCCGCGCGGCTCAGCTGGCCGAGCACGCCCACCGCGACGTATCCGGACGGGCCGGACGCCGCGCCGTTGAGCCCGAGGCCGGGTGCCACCGAAGCGAGCGTCCAGTTGGCGCCGTCGGCGGAGCGAATGACGTAGCCCTGCGGCGTGATGACACCGGTCGTGCCGGCAAAGCTGCCGCCGACGACGGTAAAGCCGTCGGTGTTGGCCACGATGTTGGTCCAGTCGATGCCGGGGTCGCTGGTCGGCAGGGGGGAAACGTTGAGCCAGGAGGTGCCGTTGTGAACGAAGACGTGACGGGCGCCGGCGGCGACCATGATGCCGTTGCGCACCGCGACATCGTTGAGGTTTACCGCATTGCCCGAGACGATGGCCGGACGGGTGGCGGTCCACGTGGTGGCCGCGGTGTCGGTGGTGAGCACATAGCCGCCGGAGGAAACCGCAACGAAGCCGGTGGCAGTCACGGCAACGCCGCTGATGGTCTCCGTGTTGGGCGTGGTCTGGCGGGTCCACGCGACGGCGTCGGGGGACGTGTAGATGCTGCCGCCGGCGCCGGTGACGACCCACTTGCCGTGGCCGTAAGCGATGCCGATGAGGGTGATCGGGCCCGGGAAGACGCGCTGGGTCCACGCGAGACCGTCGGGCGAAGTGAAGACGTTACCGCCGAAGCCGGCGGCCAGGAAGAGGGAGCCGTTCCACACGATGCGGTTGAAGCCGAGGGGCGGAATCGAAGGCTGGGCGGTCCACGTGGAGCCATCGGTGGACGTCAGGATCGTGCCGGCGCGGCCGACGGCGACGTAGCGGCCGGCGCCGAACGCGACGGAGAGCAGGTCGCTGCCGGTGGGGAGACGATTGCGCCAGACCCACTGATCGGGCGTGGCCGTGCGCAGGGCGACGGGCGGCGAAGTGAGCGACGCGGAGCCGTCGCCGATGACGACATCGTAGTCGCCGACGGCGGCACTGGACATGGTCGGCACGTAGTAGAACGACTGCGTGGCGCCGGAGAGCGGCTGACCCGCGCGGCGCCACTGATAGGTGTAGGTGGCGGACGGCGCGCCGCCGCCGACGGTGACCGAGAGATTCGCCGCCTGGCCGGGGGTCACAACGGAGTGTTGGGAGAAAGCCGTGAGGCCGAGCGGCACGGTGACGTTGAGCGCTGCGCTGCCGCCGGGGCCGCTGATGGTGACGGCGCCGTTGCGCGCGGCCGCGGGCACGGTGGCCGTGATGGTCTGGTTGCCGGTGTTGTAGGTGAACGTGGCGGCGACCGGACCGGACGCGCCGGTGAAGTCCACGGCCGTCACGGTGGAGAGATTGGTGCCGGAGAGCGTGACGCTGGCGAGCGGCGGCGCGCTGACGGGCGCGACTGCGGCGAGCGTCGGCACCGCGGGCGCGGCACTGATATCGGCGACGCGGAAGGGCGTGGGCAGCGGGTCGTTGGCATTACCCGCGGTGCCGAAAGCGTAGAGTTTCGTGCCGGAGACCTCGAAGCGAACGGTGGCGACCGGCACATCAAGGATGCCGAAGCCGGGCTGCCAGGTGGTATCCAGCGAGCCGTCGACGTTGAGGCGGAAGAGGCCGGGGAAATTGACGCCGTTGAAGCTGGTGAAACGGCCACCGACGTAGAGGCGGCCGAGACTGTCGACCGCGAGAGCGGAGACGTAGGCGTGGCCGTAGTCCTCGCCGAACGCGATGCCGGAACCGGTGAAGGTGGTGTCGAGCGAACCGTCGGCGTTGAGGCGGACAAGGCCGACCGGCGAGCCGGGGAGCGCGAAACGGCCACCGACGTAGACTTTGCCGTTGGGCAGTTGCACGGCGCCGCGCACGAGGTCGCTGGCGCTGTAGGAGGTAACCGGGAACTGGCCGGACGTATTGGTGACGGGATCCGACGTCCCGGCAGGCGTGAATCCGGTCGAGCCGGTGATGGTGCCGAACGACGGCGTGGTAAAGGTGGTGTCGACCGCGCCCGTGGCAGTGAGCCGTTGGACCTTGAGCGTGCCGTCGATGGACGACGCGATGATGAGCACGCGGGAATCGGGGAGCACCTGCGCGACGTTGAGGCCGCCGGTGCGGATCATCGTGACGGCGTTGGTGGTGGTGTTGCGTTCGACGGTGGCGATCGACGTGAGCGAGGCAGTGTAGGTCGAATCGAGGGTGCCGTCGGCATTGAGGCGGCGGAGCGCGTTGCCGGCCGAGCCGCCGAGGGCGGCGGTGGCGGTGACGAAACTCTGCGCGAGAAGGACCTTGCCGCCCGGCGACGCATGGAGGGCGCCGATGACGCCGGCAGCCGGAGTGAAGGAGGAGTCGACGGTGGCGTCGGCATTGAGCCGGACCAGCGAAGACAAGGAGGTTTCGGTGCTGTTGGGGGCCGTTTCGAGCCAGGCGAAAACCTTGTCGTTATCGGTGCCGGCCACGAAGCCCGCGGTCTGCGCGCGGGTGAAGGTGGCCTGGGTGCCGGTGAGCGCGCCGGCGGCGGAGAACTGCGCGACGCCCGGGACAAACGCGGAGCCGTAGCGGTTGAAGGTGCCGCCGACCCACGCGCGACCGTCGGAGAGGACGGCGCCGCTGTTGACGTAGGCCACCCTGCCCCACCCGCCCGTGCGGAATCCGGAATCGGGGGTGCCGTCGGAATTGAAGCGGGCGATGCCGGACTGCCAGACAGGTTGCGGCGTGACCAGCCCGGCGACGCGGGTGACATCGGGAACGTAGAAGCGACCGTCGGAGCCACGGCTGAACCAGAAGGCCTCACGGCTGAAGGTCCGCGAGGAGAACGTGGCGTCGAGCGTGCCGTCGGGCCGGAGCCGCATCAGGCGATCGCTGCCGACGACGAGCGAATCATCGTCCAGCCGGACGATGTGACGGAGGCGCGGGCTGATGGTCGTATCGATGCCGAGTTGGGAGCGGAGCGGCATCGCAAAGGTCGAGTCGAAGCTGCCGTCGACATTGAAGCGGATGGCCATGATCGGATCGGTCGACGCGCCGCGGCCGGTGTAGCGGAAGTCGCCGACGAAGACGGCGCGGCCATCGCCCTGCAGCGTGACGCTGCGGCTCTGGTTGCTGAAGAAGCCGGCCGGCAGCGAGGCGGCGAAGGCGGTATCGTGGGCGCCGGTGCCGGTGAGTCGCGCCATGTTGGTGCGCGCGGTGCCGTTGACCGCGGTGAACACGCCGGAGAGGTAGACGAGGTTGTTGGCGCCCACGACCGGCGGGCCGAAGAGATTGACGGTCCCGCCGTTGGCGTTGGTGAGGGCCGCCGGGGTGTAGGAGTTGTCCTGCGAGCCGTCGGCGTTGAGGCGATAGACGCGGGCGGAGTCGGCGGAAAGGGCGCCGGGCACGGGTGCCGCGACGGCATTCTCCGTGACGGGAACGATGATCTTGCCGTCGGGCTGGACGGCGAAGAAGCGGATGGTCCGCGCAAAGAGCGGGGCATTGAACGTCGGGTCAATCGCGCCGGTCTCGTCCACGCGGACGAGCGTGTTGGAATCCCCGACGCGGATCGCGAGGATCAGCTTGCGGGGATTGGCCGGCGGCAGAACGACCGCGTGGTGCACGGAGCGGGCCCGCAGATCGAGGCGGAACGTGGGGTCGAGTTCACCGGTGGCTTCGTGGAAGCGCGCGAGGCCGCCGATGAGTTTGCCGGCAGCGACATCGGTGATGCGATCCTGGACGGTCCAGGGCACATAGACCTTGCCGTTGCCATCGTGAACGGTGCGGGCCGGCGAAGCCTCGGTGGTATTGTCGCCGAGCTGCTGCCAGAGAATATTGTCGGGCGTGAGCACGGTGAGGTTGGCGGCGGCGCTCGTGACGGACTCCGTGCCCCGCGTGACGACGACGTCGTAGGTAGCCGCGTCGGTGCCGGTGAGGCGCGGGATCGAGTAGGTGGCCGTAGTGGCACCAGCGATCGGGGTGGAGTCACGACGCCATTGGTAGCTAAGCTGAGTGCTCGTCGTGGAGAGCGCCCCCACAGCGAACACCGCGGGTCCGCCCGCAACGGCACGCACCGGACTTGGCTGATCCACAATCAAAGCGGCGACGTCCGTCGACGAGATCACCAGCGCCGCAGGCTGGGAAACAACGCTCCCGCCGCCGACGGCGGAAACCACGACGGAGTAACTGCCGGTCGCATCGGCGGTGACATTCGGGATCACCAGGGTAGCGGAGGTCGCACCGGGAACCTCGAGTCCATTTCGGAACCACTTGAAGGAGAGAGACGAGGTGCTGCCCGCGACGACATTGAGGATCGCCGTGGTGCCGGGCGCGGTGCGGAGCGGACTCGGCTGCACGGCGATGACAGGCGTGGCATTCGCCGGCACCGGGATGGCGGAACTAAGCAGGGCGCCACCATCGAAGCCGGAAACGATCACGCGACCACCGCCGGTATCGATCGACGCAAGGTCTTCCTTGAACGCCAACTGAGCCGCCTGAGTCCAGGTCTGGAAATTGGTCGTCTTCACCAGCTGCCCTTGGCTGCTGGCGATGTAGTAGCCGTCGTGCAGCTTCGCGATGTCGCGGAAGCTGTAGCCGTAGAGGTTGTAGTTGTTCGGCACGGCAATCGGGTTCCAGGTGACCGCGTCGGTGGAAACGAGGAGCGTGCGGTTATCGCCGAGCGCGAAGAGCGCTCCGTCGATCGCGCGAAGCCGGTGGAGGGTCTGCGTCGAGCCGCTGGTGCGCGTGGTCCACACCGCGCCGTCGGTCGACGTGGCGATCACCCCACCCTGCCCGGCCGCGACATAGACGCCGGCGAAGAACGTAACTGAATTCAGTGACTGGGTGAGCCCGGTGGCGGTATGGGTGGTCCAGTTGGTGCCATCGGTGGAAGTCCGTGTGCGGCCGCCATCAGCGACCACGACGAAGCGATCGTTTGCGAAGATGACGCCGTTGTTGCGGACATTGTCCCCGACCGTATGCGTGGTCGGGAGCGAACCCGCGACGGAAACGAGGTCGCCAAACTCAGTCGTGAGGACAACGCGACCGGCACCTTCGGCGAAACCGCTCAGGGTAGCGCCGTGGCGCGGATCGAAACGGCGCCAATTCTTGCCGTCGGAAGAGACCAGCACATTGCCGCCGGAGCCAACCGCGACGAACTCGTCATCCAAATAGCGCACGGTCGAAAGGCGGTAAGTGCCACCCTGATTGCCACGTTGAACCCAGGACGTGCCACCGTCGGTGGAGACCCAGATCTCGCCGCCCTGGCCCACCTGGACCAAGCGGCCGGACGCGCCCACCGCCATGGCGTTCAACGGAACGAACTGGAGGGCGGACGGGACCACCACTTCGGTCCAAGTCACGAAGTTCGAGGAGCGGAGGGTGCGCGATCCGGCAGTGACGAGGAAGTAATTCGTGCCGTCGAACGCGGCCGCCATCAGCGCATGGCCGGTCCCGGTCGTGTAGGCGGTCCACGTGACACCATCTGACGAGGAGAGGAGCGCGCCACCGTTGCCCGTGATTACGAAGACATTGTTCACGACGGAGACCGAGTTAAAGAACTGCGCGGTGTAATTGTAGGGAGTGGTCGGGAGCGTAAGCGATGCCCAGGTGACGCCGTCGGTGGACGTGATCGCGACACCGTTGATCCCGACGGCAACAAAACGACCGGCCTTGGCTGCGACGGCACGATAGTTGGCGTTCGCCACGGGCGATGTGCGCGTGGCCCACGTCGCGCCACCATCGGTGGAGCTGAAAATCAGGCCCGAGTCGCCAACCGCGACGTAGGTGGAGCCGCTGAAGGCAAGACCGTTGAACCAGCCTGCTGCGGGCTGGGAAGTGGCGCGTTGCGTCCAAGGCCCAGTCTCCGGCGAAGACGTGACATAGATGCGGCCGCTCGCGCCCGCGACGAGATACTCGGTGCCGTTGAAGACGATGGCCCGGGCGCGCTCGAACGGAATCTCGGCGCCGGCCGTCCATGACTCACCGTCAACCGACGTGATCACCCGGCCGCCGGTGCCCACCGCGACAAAGCGGTTTTGTGCGAAGATGACGCTGTAGAGCGAACCACCGGAGGGCGTGGGATTACGGAAAACGAAATTGGGGAAGGTATCGTTCTGGACGGACGAAACGACCACCCGAGAGGTCGTGCTGGTGACGGAGGCACCCGTAGAGTTGGTGACGACCACATCGTAGGCGCCGGCACTGGTGAGAGCGACCGAGGTGAGCTGGAGCACCGGCTGGGTCGCGCCGGAAACACCGGGACCATCGGTCAACGCGACGCCATTGCGGCGCCACTGATAAGTAGCCTGGAGCGCATTGGCCGCCTGGACGCGCAAATCGATTTTCGCGCCCACCTCGACACTGAAGAATGGCGAGGGTTGGGCGAAGATCGTGGGGGAAGTTTCCGGGTCCGACGCGAGGATCGCGGATTCGTTACCCACGACAAACGCGCGGCCATGGCCGATAGCGATGCCGCGAAAGGTCTGGGGATTGGGGCGAGCGTTGAGCGGAAGGTAGTGCCAGTTTTCGCCGTCGTCACGCGAGTAGGCCAGGACGGAGCTGGCTCCAACGGCATACCAGACTCCGTGCAGGTAACGCACTTTGTAGAGGAAACCGGCGCCGGGGATGCTCCTGCGCTCCCACGTCACACCGTTATCGCGGGACCGGAGCATAAAGGCGTTGCCCCCAGTGGCGGTTTCGGAGCCGACCGCGATCCATGAGCCGTTGCCGTAGTCGACGCCCCAGAGCTGACCGGTGGTGCCGGGAGTGCGCGCGGTCCAATCGGTGCCGTTGTCGGAGGTGAGAATAACGATGGAAGTGGCACCGGTGTCGTTGCCGCCGACGGCAACCCAGCGGCCGTTGGCGTGGGCGACCTTCTGCAGGACGGACGTCGTGCCGCTGGTGCGGGCGGTCCATGTGGCGCCATCCGTGGAGGTAATGATGCTGCCGTTCACACCGACGGCGACGGCGAGCGAGGGGGTCGCGGCGAGGCCGCGGAGACCGTTGCCGGATGAGACATTGGTGCCGGGCTCGATCCAGGTGGCGCCGTTGTCATCGGAGTGCGCGATGCGGGCGGAACCGGCGACGAGCAGGCGGTTGTTGAAGCGTGCGACCGCGGTGGCGAAGCCGAGGCTCGAAATCGCAGCGCGACGGGTAGGCTGCAGATCGGCGCCGGCGGTGAGAATATTGCCCGAGCCGCCCACAACAATGATCTGCGCGCTCGGCGCGTCGAAGATCGCATCGTTGTAGAAATCGACGTAGGCGGAATGAACGGAGGTGGATACCGCAGTAATCCCAGTGCCGGGAAAGCCGGCGAGGTCGTCGGTGCGCCCGATATAACCGGCGCTGCCGAAAACGAAGAGTCGCGGAATAAGGCCGGAGGCGACGGAGATCTCGTTGAGGCTGACTCCGACCGGCGTCGGAGCGTCGGAGCGCGTCCACGTTGTGCCGTTGTCGGTCGAGACAAGCAAGTTGGCCAACGCCGGCGAACTGGAAATGGACACGGCAGCGGAGCCGGCAACCCACTTGGCCGTCCCACCCGTGCCGGAGACGTGAGCGACGCTGAGGAGGTTGCGGCCGGTGGAGTTGGACGTGCGGCCGGTGAAGGTCACGCCATCGTCCGAAGTAAAGAGGAGCGCCGAGGAGGTGCTGTTGGCGGCGTTGCCGACGACGATAAAGCGGCCGTTGGCGAAGACGACGCGGTTGAAATTACTGAATGCCACGGGACTGGTGGTGGCGGCGGTCCACGTGGCACCGTCGTCGGCAGAGGTAAAGATCGTGCCGCCGTTACCCACGGCGACGAAACGACCGGCGCCATAGGCGACGGAATTGAGCGTTTGCGTGCCGATCGGCGCAGTGGTCGGTGCGGCCCAAGTTACGCCGCCGTCGGACGAAACACGGACAAACGGTGCGACGGGCCGGACCGCGAAGTCGCCGCCTACACCCACGATGCGATTGGCAGCACCGAACGCGCCGTTGGACGCGAGCCCGACGAAGGCCCCGTTAACACCGACGGGGGCGCGAGAGGTCCACGTAGTGCCATCCGACGATGTAGCGACTTGGGTAAAACCGCCACCGTAGAGGAACTGGCCATTGACCGAATCGTAGAGCGCTGCATTGAGGGCGGCCGCAAACCCAGTGCGCTGGGACGTCCAGGTGAGGCCCAAATCGGTGGAGGTGAGGATCTGTCCGTTGCCGCCCACCGCGATGTAACGCGAAGGGCTGAAAGCGGCACCAAACGTCGCGTTGACGGCAGGAGCCGGATTCTGGGGCGACAACGAGAACAGCGGATCATAATTGCCTGCTTGGCGGAGCAGAATGGGCGCGCTCGTGACCGAGCCGAAGGCATTGGTGATCTGGACAGTGTAGGTCCCAAAGTCGTTCGACGTAAGATTGGTGAAGTCGTTCACAGCGGAACCGTAGAACGGTGCGGGCAGGGCCACTCCGTTGCGCCGCCATTGAATGGTCACGGGATTGGAAGCCGAGTAGCTGACGAACAGTCGGGCGGTGCCTCCGTTCTGGCCGAGCACAACCGGGCTTGATTGGGCGAGAATGGCAGGCGGATCGTTGGAGACGGTCAGGGCGGCCGCGTTACTCTCGACCGAGCCGTTGGCGTCGGTGACAATGACCGAGTAGGAACCCGCATCGGACGATTGGACGCTCAGGAGGTTAAGCGCGGCCGAAGTCGCACCCGTCACGAGTAGGCTGTTGCTCAGCGTCGTCGTCCCTTTCTTCCACTGATAGGACAAGGAACCCGAACTTGCCGTGGCCGCGACCGACATGGACACCGACGAGCCAGCGCTGCGGGTAGCGCCAGCCGGATGAGTCGTGATGGTTGGCTGCGCCACCGCGAGCACGGGCAGGAAGATTGCAGCGACGAACGCCAGGAGACGGAAGAGGGTCTTCATGGGAGGGACAAAAAATGGGATGAGTGCTTCACCCCGGAGTGGGGCCGGGAGAATACCCTTCGGGCGAAAGCGCCGCGGAAATCGCGCGGGAAAGCGCGATTCACACGGGCCTGATCGCTGGAAGAAGGGCCCCCGGCTGAAGCGGACCGGGGACCAAAGGGAAACCGAACAGGGAAGCTGAAATCAGAAGCAAACGGGCGAACAGAAATGGAACGTATCAGGGAAGTTCATATACCTCCACGAGGGCCAGGCCGGACGTAGCGTTCACGCCGGTGACCTGGGCGGAATAGGCTCCGGGGGCGAGGTTGACGATGACGGCGGCGTCGCGGCTGCCGGCGGCAAGCGTGAACGCGCCGACTCGGGCGGAGGCGGCGGCGATGGCCGCGGCATCGGGGGAGGTGGACCAGCCGGCATTGGTGGCGATGCTGTTGCTGCCCGAGAAGAGCGTGAGTTGCGGCTGCGCCAGGGTGCCGGTGAGGCCGAACTGATTGAGGGCCGGGCCGACGCCGCGGATGAGCACGCGCTTGGGCACCGTGCCGCTGACGTAGAAGCCGGCAATGAGGGCATTCTCGCCGGCTCCGGCGGTGGCCCGCGTGGAGATGTTGATGATCCGCTCGGCGTTGGGGATAGGCGCGGTAGTGGCATCGTAGGCCTCCACAAGCGCCACACCCGTCGCGGTCCCCTGCCCGCTCACAATCGCAGTGTAGCTGCCGGGCGCGAGGTTGAGGAGCAGCGCGGCATCGCGGCTGCCGGCCGGGAGAGCAAAGGCGCCGACGCGGGCCGCGGTGGCGGCAAGGGTGGCGGCATTCGGCGCGGCACCCCAGTCGTTGCCGACGGCGACGGACGTCTGATCGCGGAAGATCTCGAGCCGCACGGCGGAGAGCGCGTTGCCGACGCCGAGGGTGGCGAGCGTGGGGCCGATACCGCGGACGAGCACGCTCTTGGGCTGCGCACCCGTGATGACGAAGCCGGCGATCATGACGTTGCCTCCGGTGCCGGCTTGGCTGCGGGTGGAGATGTTGACGAGTTTCTCGTTGTCGACCGCGGCGTCGGCGTTGCGGCCGGCGAAGGTCACGGTGCCCGCGCGGAGGGAGAAGCCCGCGGCGGTGGCGGAGCCGGTGAGATTGGCGTTGGCGGCGGTGGTTACCGCGACGTTGCCGCTCGCATCGATGGTGCCACGGCCCGCATCAACGGTCGTGCCGCTCGTCGTGAGGACGAAGGCTTCGCCCGCGGCGCCAATGACGGTGTAGCTGGAGGCGGAACTGCCGGCCGCGCCCGCCGGGTAGAAGCCGGCCAGCGCCGCGGTGGAGCCGCTGGTGCTCGGCGCGGGAGCCGCGAGCGTGAGATTAAGCGTGGAAACGGTGCCGCTCAGCGCCCCGGTAGCGCCGATGCTGCCCTCGATGTGATATTCGCCTTCGTGAGCGGCGATCGGCGGCGTGCCGGCGGCGCCGGTCGTTGCAACCGGAGCGGGGACCGTGGCAGAGAAGGCGCCGTTGGCGGTGACGGTGACATTGGTCGCAACAAGCGCGGTGCGCGAGGCGCTCGCGTAGCCGATGAAGACGCCGGTGCGATTCTCGCGCAGGAAGACCGCGAACGTGCCGCCGTTGCCACCGAAGGTGCCGAAGTAGGCGCCGGCAAAGCTGCGGGTGATGGCAAGCGTGGCCGTGGCGGAAGTGACGGATCCGGCGCTGTTGCTGACCACGACGGAGTAAGCACCGGCCGAGTTGGCGGTGACGCCGGCAAGCGAGAGCGCAGCGGAAGTGGCGCCGGCGATGGCCGTGCCGTCCTTGCGCCACTGATACGTGAGAGGGGCCGTGCCGGTGGCCGCGACGACAAGCGTCACGGTGGTGCCGGGAGCGACGGACTGCGACGCAGGCTGGGTCGTGATGACCGGGGCGGTGGCGACGGCCGACGGCGGCAACACGGTGAGCGTGGCCACAGCACTGGTGACGCTGCCGCCGGAGTTGGAGACGAACACGGTGTAGTTGCCGGCGTCCGAGTCCTGGAGGTTGTTCAGCGTAAGCGAGCTTTCGCGGCCGCCGTTGGCAAACAGCACGCCATCCTTCGCCCAGTGGTAACTGAGACCGGTGCTCGTGGCAGAGACAGAGAAGGTAACGCTGCCTCCACGGGTGACGGACTGGGAAGCAGGCTGCGTGGTAATCGTGGGCGCGGCGACCGTGGAGCCGCCGCCGATGATGATTCCACCACCACCGCCGCCACCGCCACCACCACCGGAGCCGCCACCGCCGCCACCCGTCGCAGCCGGAGCGACTGTCAGAACGAGTGTGCTGGTGGCACCGGCGCCATTAACGTTGTTGGCGGCGAGCGTGATGCTGTAAGTGCCCGCGGTGCTCGGCGTGCCGGTGATCGTGGGAGCCGAGGCGGTGCCGCCGATCGACAGGCCCGCGGGGAGCGTGCCGATCGTGAAGCTGGTGGGCGCGGAGGCACCGGAGCCGGAGCCGGTGACCGCATAAGTGAACGCGCTGCCGGCGGTCGCCGAGGCGGTGAGCGAGCTCGAGATATTCGAGAGCGTGCCGACCGTCACCGTGAGGGTGAACGCGGCACTGGTGCCGCCCGCATTGGTCGCGCGCAGGGTAACGGTCGTGCTACCGCCGGCGACCGGAGTGCCGGAGATGACGCCATTGACGGTGTCGAGGGAAAGGCCGGCCGGGAGGCCGGACGCGGAATAGGACGTCGGGCTGCCTGTGGCGACGATCTGGGTGCTGGTGACCGCGGTGCCGGCGGCAGCGACGGTGATCGTAGCGGGAGCGGAAATGACCGGCGCCGTGGCGGGAGCCGCGATGGTAAATGTCACCGTGCGGCCGGTGCCCGTGCCGGTGGCGTTGTTGGCGCTGACCGTGGCGACATAGGAACCCGCGGCGGACGGCGTGCCGCCGATGACGCCCGTGGTGCCGTTGAGCGTGAGCCCGGGGGGAAGACCGGTGGCGTTGTAGCTCGTCGGAGTGTTGCTGGCGGTGATCGTGTAGATCGTGGCGTTGGCCGTGCCGACCGTGCCGCTGGCGCTGGCGCCACTGGAAACGACGGGCGTGCCGGCCGGCGGGTTGATCACGAGCGAATAGCTGAAGTTGTTCGTGATCGTGCCCGAGACGAGCGACAGCGTGCCGGTAAACGTGCCAGAGGCATTAGGGGTCCCGGAGATGAGACCGGAGGTGGAGTTGACGTTCAGACCGCTGGGCAGGCCGGTCGCGGAGTAAATCGTGCCAGCGGGAGCGCCGTTGATCTGATGCGAATAAGCCGTGCCCTGCGTGCCGGCAGTCAGGGTGAGCGTGGACTGCGCCAACGCAGCGCCGGCCCAGAAAAAGGCCACCCAGCCGACGATCAGGCGGAAGTGCGAAAAGATCCGGTTGTTCATGTCGTGAAGCGGATGATTTGGTGGTGAGGACGGATCAGTTGATTTGGAACGACGGCGTGATCGTGAGAGTCAAGATGACCGGGTAACTGGCGCCCGAGGCATTGCGCGCGGTGACGCGCACGGAGAACACACCGGAGGTGCTCGAGGTGCCGGAGATCAAGCCGGTGGTGGAGGAGACCGCGAGGCCGGCGGGCAGGCCCTGCGCCGAGTAGGTGATGGTGCCAGTCCCCGAGGCGAGGATCTGGTAGGTGAACGCCACGCCGACGGCGCCGAACGCCGCACGGCTGCTGGTGATGATCGGCGCACCGGAGGCCGCCGCGACGTCGATGGCAAGCGGAGCGGGCGAACTTGCCCGGCCGCCGCTCGAAGCGACCAGCGATACGTTGGTCGGCCCCGGCTCGACCGGCACGCCGGAGATGGCGCCCGTAGCGGTGTTCAACGTCAGCCACGCGGGAGCGTTGAGCACCTCGAAGGAGTCGGGCTTGCCGGTGGCCGTAATCTGATACGAGAACGCCACGCCGACCTGGCCGGAGGCCGCCGACGGACTCGTGACGACGGGCGCGCTCGGGGCGGGCAGCACGTCGATCAGGAGATCGCGGGCCGGGCCCTGACCGGCGGCATTGGTGCCGACGAGGCTTGCGCGGACGAGGCCGACCGCGGTGGGCACACCTTCGATGCGGCCCATGGCGGGATTGGCGGCGAGGCCCGCGGGGAGGTTCACCGCATCGAGCGCCTCGGGCGGCACGAGCGGACGGGTGGCGGCAATGTTGGTCGCAGCGATGTCGTAGACAAACGCCTGACCGACCGTGGCTGTGGCCGTCGCCGCGCTGGTGATGACCGGGGCAGTTTGCGAGGCCTGGATGTTGATAGAGAACGCCTGCGGGAGGCTGGTGCCGCCGTCGTTGGTCGCAGTGACCGAGATAGAGAAGAGGCCCGGCTCGGTCGGCGTGCCGAAGATCAGGCCGGTGCTGCTATTGAGCGCAAGGCCGGCCGGGAGCGTGCCGGTAAAGGCGTAGCTGGTCGGCGAGTTGGACGCGACGATTTGGTAGCTGAAGGATGTGCCCACGCGACCGGCGGAAGGAGCCGTGCCACCGATCACCGGCGCGGACGCCGAGGCGGCAATCGTGAAGAAGAGCGGCGCGCTCGGACCGAAGCCGGCGGCAGCGTTGCCGGCGCTGACCTGGGCGGTAAACGTGCCGGACACCGAGGGGGTGCCGCTGATCTGACCGGTGGTGCCGGAAATCACCACGCCCGAGGGGAGTCCGGTCGCGGAATAAGCGGTCGGGGATTCGGAGGCTGTGACCTGATAAGTGCTCAGGGCGACGCCGACGCGACCGACGATCGTGGCGCCGGAATTGGCGATGACGGGAGCGGAAGGCGGCGCGACTACGGTGATCGCGAGGGTCTTGGCCGTGCTCGCGCCGGCGGCGTTGGTCGCGACCATGTCGACCACGACGGGGTTGGTGGTCGGGGCGCTCGGGACGCCGAAGATCGCGCCGGTGGTGCCGTTGAAGGAAAGTCCGGCGGGCAGGATCGAGCGGGGCGACAGGCTGTAGGAAATGATCGGGCCGTTGGTGGCGGTGATCTGATAAGAGAACGTCTGGCCGACCGTGCCGGTGGCGGATCCGTTGCTGTTCACGACGGGCACATTCGCATCGGGAGCGATGATGAACGTAAGTTCTTGGCCGGGACCGGTGAGTCCGTCGGCCGTGGCGACAATCATGACCTTCGTAGTCCCGGCCGACGTCGGCGTGCCGGTAATCGTGTTGCCAGTGAGAGCGAGACCCGCCGGGAGGCTCGTGCTGATGCCGGACGGGAGGCCAGTGGTGACCAGCGCAAACACCGGCGTCGACGTCGTGGTGGACGTGGTGAGCGTGTGCGTGAGGGCGACACTGACCTGACCGTTGATCACGGCGGTGCTGGAGATAACGGGGGCCGTCAGCGCGGGCTGGACCGAGATACGCCAAGTCGCGGCGGGACCGCTAACCGGAGATCCACCAGTGGTGGTCGCCGTGACCTTCACGTCGACCGTGCCGACGACGGTGGTCGTGCCGGAGAGGAGACCGGCGGAGCTGAGCGTCAGGCCGGCGGGCAGACCGGTCGCAGCAAAGGTCGACGTCGGCGAAGCGGGTGTCGCGGTAAGTTGCAAACCGGCCGGTGCAGCGGTGCCGGCGCGCAGGACGAGCGGATTGGTGCCGTTGGGGAAGCTGGCGCCACTCGGGAAGACGACGACCGGAGCGATGTCGGGCGGGTTGATGACGAACGTTAGGCTGGCCGACGCGGTGATGCCCACGCGGGTGGCCTGCACGGTGATCGGGTAGGAGCCGGCGGCCGTAGGCGTGCCGGAGAAAAGGCCGGAGGTATTGTTGAACGTGACGCCCGGGGGCAGTCCGGTGGTGATCGGCGCGTAGGTCGTCGTCGCGGCACCGGCGGCGCCGAAGTTCGGCGTGAACGAGAACGCGACACCGACCTTGCCCGAAGGATTGGTGGGGCCGGAGTAAACCGGCGCGTTGGCGGGCATCGTGACGGTAATCGAGACCGGGACCGTGACCGCGCCGGTGCTATTGGTGGCGGAGAGCTGGACCGTGAAGCTGCCCGCCTCGGAGGGCGTGCCGGTGATCGCGCCGGTGGTGGCATTGATCGAGAGGCCGGCGGGAAGCCCGGTGGCGCTGAAAGTCACGCCGGTGTTGCCATCGACCAGCGCGGGAGCGGCGAAGCCGGTGTAGGCGCTGCCGACGACGCCGGCGGCAGCCACGGGCGTGTTGGTGAAGGCCGGGACCGCGGGATCAATCGTGAAGGTGACCGCGCGGGAGTTGGCGGCGTTGGCCGTCGGCGCCGGCAGCGTCGCGTTGTTGACGACGATGGTGGCGTTGAAGGTGCCGGTCGCGGTCGGCGTGCCGCTGATGTTGCCGTTGGCGGCATTGATCGAAAGACCGGCCGGCAGGGACGAACCGGCAGCGAGCGAGAAGGTGTAAGGTGCGGCACCGGCGTTGATACCGATCGGGCCGAAGAGCAGCGGACTCCCCTTCACGCCACGGACCGCGGCGGACGGAATCGAGCTGATGACCGGGGAGTCCGGGTTGACGGTGAGCGTCTGCGTGGCCGCGCCCGAGTTGAAGTTGGCATCGCCGGCCTGCGTGGCGGTCAGCGTCGTGGTGCCAAGGCCGCGGATCGTGACGGTGTTGCCCGCGACGGAGGCGACGTTGGTGTTCGAGCTCGAGAACGTGATGGCGGTGAGATTCGAACTCGCGGTGGCGCTCAGGGTGAACGGCGCATCGGAGCGGAGCTTGGTGCCGACAGTCGGGAATGTGATCGTCTGCTCCGCCTTACTCACCGTGAAGGTGCGATCGACGTTGGCGGCGGCGTTGTAATGGGTGTCGCCGGGCTGGGCGGCGCGGATGGTTACGGTGCCGGCGCCGGTGAGGGTCACGGTGCTGGTCGCCGCGTTCAACGTGGCCGGACCGCTGACGACCGAGAACACCGGAGGCAGCGAGGAGCTGGCGGTGGCACCGACGGTGAAGGGCGCATCGAGGTAGATCTTGTTGGCGAGCGCGGCGAACGTGATGGTCTGATTGGCCTTGGCGACCGTGAGCGTGCGCTCGATCGGTGCGGCAGCAGAGGTATCGGCGGTGCCGAGCTGGGTGGCGGAGATCTTGGCGCTGCCGGCGCCGGTGATCTTCACCGTCGCGGTCGTATCGTTGCCGGTGGTGGTGCCTTGGATGACGACGGCGACGCCGGGATTGTCGCTGATGAAGGTGATCGGCAGGCCGCGATTGCTCGTGCCGCGGATCGCGAAGTCGGCATCACCGAAGACCTTGTTCGGCAGCTCGGTGGCGGCGAACGTGAGCGTCTGGCTCTGACTGTTCACGATGAGGGTCTTGGTGACCGCGGTGGCGGCGTTGAAATTGCCGTCGCCGCCCTGACTGGCGGTGATGTCGATTTTGCCGGTGCCGACGAGCGCGAGGACGTTGCCGTTAAGGGTCGCGACTGCGTGCGTGCCGGTCGTCGGGACGGGGTTGGACGTGGCAAACGTCAGCGCCAGATTGGAGGTCGCCGTGCCGACGAGTGCGAACGGCGATTGGTCGAGCGCCAGGGAAATCGGGAGCGGGAAATCGATCGTCTGGTTGGCCTTGGCGACGTTGAAGGTGCGGTCGACCGGAGTCGCGGCCGCGAAGTTGATATTACCCACTTGGGCAGCGCGCACGGTGATCGCGCCTGCGCCGGTGATGGTGAGGGTGTTGCCGGCGATCGAGGCGGGACCCGAAACGACGCTGAACGCCGCAGGGAGTCCGGAGGTGGACGTCGCCGTCAGCGCGAACGGCGCATCGGTGAAGGTCTTGTCCCCGAGTGCCGCGAACGTGATCGTCTGCGCGGCTTTGTTGACGGTGAGCGTGCGCGTGACGGGCGTCGCGGCATTGAAGTTGGGATCGCCGGCCTGGAGCGCACTGATTGTGGTCGTGCCGCCGGTCAGGATGGTGACAACGCTGCCCACGATGGAGGCGACGGAGGGATCGGAACTGGAGAACGTGACCGGCAGACCGGAGGTGGCGGTCGCGACCAGGGTCACGGGGCCGTCGCCAAACGTCTTGCCCGCGAGTTCGGTGCCGGCGAAGGCGATGGTCTGGGTCGCCTTGGCAATGACGAGCGTGGCGGTGCCGGAGCCGGAATAGTTGTCGTTCGTGAGCGTGGCGGCGACATCGTAGCTGCCCGCGGCGGAGGGCGCGGTGGCGGACGGAGTGTCGGTCGTGCCGGCACGCTTGTAAGTCACCGCGACGCCGGCTTCGAGCCCCGCGGGATTGGTCGTGACGCTCACGGGTTTCGCAGCGCCGTCATACACGGCCGCCAGTCCGCCGAAGCTGAGCTGGGCGGTTCCCTTGTTGATCGTGAGCGTGCGCGTGACCGCGGTCGCGGCCCCGAAGTTCTCGTTGCCGTCCTGCGAGGCGGTGATCGTGACCGAGCCGGCCTTCAGCACGTTGAGCGTGTTGCCGGCGACAAAGGCGATCGACGGATCGGAACTCGCGAAGTTGACCGGCAAGCCGGAAGACGCGGTAGCGGTCAGCGCGAACGAATTGTTGGCGGGATCGAACGTGCGCGGGGTGAGCGCGGTGAACGTGATCGTCTGCGTGGCCGGGACGATGGTGATCGTGCGCGCCACGGCGGTGGCAGCGTTGAAATTGGCGTTGCCGGCCTGATTGGCGGTGATGGTCGCCGTGCCGACCTTCAGAAAGGTGAGCGTGCTGCCGTTGACGGTGACGACCGACGTGTCGGAGCTCGTGTAGGTTACCGGCAGTCCGGAAGCACCACCCGTGGCGGTCAGCGCAAACGTTCCGTCGCTGAAGGACTTCTGGCCGATATCTGGAAAGGTGATGAGCTGAGTGGCTTTGGTGATCTCGAGGGTGCCGCTAGCGCTGCCCTGAAAGTTGGGGCTGTTGACCGTGGCGACGACCGCGTAGGTGCCGACGTTGGTCGGCGCGGTGGCCCCGCCGTCGTAGGTGACGGTGACGGGGAGACCCGAGGGAGTGGTCGTGACCGTCACGGTGCGGGCAGTTCCGGTGAATGCCGCGGTGGTGCCACTAAGGCTGACCGTGGCGGCGGCCTTGTTGACGACGAGAGTCTGGACGACATCGGCGGCGGCACCGAAATCAAGATTACCGCCCTGGCTGGCTGTGATATTGGTCGATCCGGCGCCGATGATGTTGACCGTGTTTCCCTGAATGGTGGCGACGGCGGGGTTTGAGCTGGTGTAGGTCAGCACAAGGCCGGAAGTGGAGGAGCCGGACAGGGCGAACGAAGCATCGCCGAAAGTCCTCGGAGCGAGGTTCCCGAAGGTAATCGTCTGTGCGGCCTTCCCGACCGTGAGGAGAGCGGACGCGGATGTAGCGTCGGGCGTGACGCCGTTGCCGACCACGGCGCGGAAGCGATTGCCATCGAGCGACACCGTGGCGCCGGTGACGGTCAGAGTAGCCGTCGTGGCACCGGAGAACGGAGCGGTGTTGGAAAGGTTGGTGAACGTGGTGCCGCCGTCGGTCGAACGCTGCCACTGGTAGGTGAAGGTCGCGGGATTGCCGGACGCGGCGACGGTGAAGGAAGCGTTGGCGCCGCTGGCGATGGTCTGATTGGCGGGCGGGGTCGTGATGGTGGGGGCGGCAGGGGGCAGATTGGCCGCGATGGTCTTGTCGTTGAACGTCGCCGTCAGGGTAGCGCCATCGGCATCCGTCACCTTCCGCGTCGTGGGCGTGTTGGTGAAGGTGATGTTGGTCGCCGCCGTCTGCGTGAGCACGTCGAACTTCACGACGACGAGTTCCTTCGCGCCGGCAGTCGTGAAGGTGGTGCCCGATTCCAGCAGGACGGCGAAAGCGAAGCGACCCGAGGCCACCTGCGTTTCGTTGCGCTGCACCGTGAAGCCGGATGGCAGATCCTTGCCGTTGGTGAACCCCTTATACTGGAGCACCGTCGGGTCGAAGCTGAGGGTAAAGCTGACGGCACCTTCACCCGTGGTGGAGTTGAGGACCACCGCCACCGAACCGCCGGTGCCGGTGAGCTGGTTGCCAGCAACGACCACATCGATCGTGCGCTGTGCCTGCGCGGCGGCAGTGCACGCCAGCGCGATCACGCCGAGCCAGACTCGCGAGATGAGTTTCTTCATGTTCAAAAGGGAGATTGAGAAAGGTTACGGGGCGACAGGAGCCGACGGGCCGCCTGCGTTCTGCGGGGTGTCGAGACCGACGACGAAACGTCCGGCCTGCACCCAGTCGCTGAGATCGACGACACCGTCGCCGCGCGTGGCGCGGGGCGCACAGTCGGTTTTCATGAAAGGACCGCCGGAGGTGGGCGAGGCATCGAGGCCGACCACCATGCGACCCAGTTTCACCCAATCGCTGAGGTCGACGACACCGTCGCCGTTCACATCGCCTTCGAGCCCGGAGGACACGGTGACATCGCCGGCAACAAACGGGCCGTTGAGGACGAGCGGAGCGGGATCGGTGATCTTCCGAACAGCAAGGGCATCGGTGAAGGTGACTGCCAACACCTCTCCATCCGCCACCGCGGCATTCACCGCAAAGGTGATGTTCACCAACGTGCGGGTGCCCGCCGTGTAGGATGTGCCGGACGCGAGCGAGATTGCGTAGCTGAGCTTGCCCGACGCGGCTTGCGTAACGTTACGCACCATGGTGCCGGACGCAGAGTCGGTGCCCGTGATGGTCGAGTCGACGTAGGAAAGCTTCGCGGCCGGAAATTCGAGGGTGAAAGATACCGCGTTTTCGTTACCACTGGCAACCAACTGAATCGGAACGACCACATTGGTCGCCGGCGCCGCGGTCTGGCTGCCGACCCGGACCAATCGACTCACGATCGTGAGGGAGGCGGCGTTGGACGTGACGTCCCCACCCACCCCGTTGTTGAGCACAACAACATAATCGCCCTGATTGGCAGCCTGCACATTGTTCAAGGTCAGCGTCGACGTGGTCGCGTTGGGGATGAGCTGCGGGGTCGAGCCGGCCGCCGTGCCGGTGAAATACCATTTGTAGGTGATCGTGCCGGAGCCGCTGGCCACGACGTTGAAGGTGGCCGACCCGCCGGCGAGGGCCGATTGGGATACGGGCTGCTGGGAAATCTGGGGAACTTGGGTGACGGTCAGGATAGCCGCGTTGGAGTTAACCGGCCCAAAGCCCGTGCTCGCAGCGACCGCCCGGAAGCGATGATTCGTGTTCGCGAGCGTCACCGCATTTACCGTCAGCGTGCCGGTCGTCGTGCCACCGAAGGCGCTGCCGTCGTCGATATTCGCCCAAGTGGCACCGCCGTCGGTTGAGCGCTGCCACTTCAACGTCGGCGCCGGGACACCGGTCGCGGCCGCCGTAAACGTGGCATTCTGTCCCGAGACCACGGTCTGGTTGGCGGGCTGGGTCGTGAACGACGGGGCGACGGGCGTGGGAGTAAGGGTGATCGCCGCGATCGTGACCGCGGTCGCGACGTTGTTCAGCCGGTAATTGCCGTTGAATGAGACCACTTGGTTGCCCGAAAGGCCGGCCGGATAGCTGACGGTGAAAGTAAAGCTCGCGGGCGAAGTCGGCGGCTCCTGGTAGGTCCAGCCCCACTTCGAGTTAGGATCGGCGGCGTCGGTGGTTTCTCCGGCGTTCGGCAGAACCGTCGGGACGTTGGTGCCAGCCGTGCCGACATGTGCCCACGTGGACGCCGGCGGCTTGGCCTCAAGCAGCGGAATCGAGCCGGTGGGATAGGCGAGATTGACCGTAAAACTCACCTGCCCGCCCGCGGCACTGTAAGTGGTCGTATTCGACGTAACCGTGTAAGTCTGAGCCTGGAGCGAGAGCACCGACAGCCAGGCAGCCGCCGCGAGCAACAGCAGTTTTTTCATTGGAGGGGAGGCGAAAGTTGAAGGCCTACTGGACGCGAGGGGATGGCACTGGACGGAAGGTATCTTATGCCGCAGGCCGGAAGCCTGGAAGCGACGCGGTTGCCCGCGGGCAAAGGCTCGGCCTGCTTGCACACAAACGAATCGGGTTGAGACTGAAGCCTGCTGGAGGGTAGGTCGTCATCAACGAGGAGCGGCATCCCATCGGCGGAAGATTTCCTGTCAACCCTTCGTCCGTTTGTCGGCGGACTTTCGCAGGGTCTTTCCGACCCAAGGCGATCCCGGCTCCACGAATTTGCGCAGCCGCGCTGAAGATCGGGTGTGGGATTGCCCGGCCTGATCGGAGGGATCCGCGCTCACTCCGATGTCCTGCCCGCTTCGCTACCGCACGTCGTAGACTTCGATCAGCGCGATGCCGACGCCACCATCGGTGGATGTCACCTGCGCGGTGTAGGCGCCGGGCGCCAAGTTGATCAGAATCGCGGCATCGGCGCTCGCGGCCTCGAAGGCAAACGCCCCCACTTGCCCGGCCGCGGCCGCAATCCCACCCGGATCGGGAGCGGTCGACCAACCGGCATTCTGCGCCACGACCGTTTCGCCGGAGAAGATTCGCAGCAACGGCCGCCCCAGCACTCCGCGCACGCCAAACGCCGCCAACGCCGGCCCGGCCGCCCGCACGAGCACCCGCTTGGGTGCGGTGCCCGACACCACGAGCCCGGCACTCAAGGTCGCGTCCCCCACCCCGGCCGTCGCCCGGGTGGAGATGTTGACCAGCCGCTGCTCCCCCGACGCACCCGACAAGTCGTAAACCTCCACCAACCCCACGCCCGGCCGGCCATCCGCTGCGCTCACCACCGCGCTGTAGGCACCGGGCTGGAGGGTCGTGAGGAGCGCCGCGTCGGCACTGCCGGAAACGAGGGAGAACGCTCCCGCGCGCGTGGCCGCGGCCGCGATCTCTGCCGACGTGCCTCCCGCGCTCCAGCCGGAATTCACGGCCAAAGTCGCCTGCCCGCGGAGGAGCTCGAGCCGCGGGGCGGCCAGCGGATCCGTGAGGCCGAAGCCGCGCAGCGCCGGACCGACCGCGCGGATCAGCACCGGCTTGGCTTCCAGTCCTTCGATCACAAAGCCCACAATCGCCACCGCATCGCCCACCCCCGCGGTGGTGCGCGCCGAGATATTGCTCAGCCGCTGTTCTGCGAGCGCCGGGGCGGAGTCACGAAAACCGGCAAAGCTGACCGCTCCCGCGCCAAACGCCGTGGCCTGGCCGCTGATGGCACCGGAGGCACCGTTGACGTTGAGCAACATGCTCTGCGTCGCCGCCGTCGTCACCGTCAACCGCCCCTCCGCAGTGACGGTGCCCGTGCCGCCGTCGATCGCCCCATTCGCACGGGTCACGACCAGCGCCTGTCCGGCCGGGCCGACCACGCCGAGAAGTTGCGCGGTGCCTCCCGCCGCCGACGCCTCATAGTAACCGGCCAGACCGACCGTGCTGGCCCCCGCCACCCGCGCACCGCTCCCTGAGAATCTCGTCGCGCCACTTGCCGTCACCGTGAGCACCCCGGCGGCATTTACGTTGCCGGCGAGCGTAATGCTGTCGGCCGCCGCCCGCGGCACTACCGCCTCGACCCCGGGAAGAGCCGCACCCGCACGCGACGGAGCGGAGGTCTGCGCCGTCACCGTCACGTTGAACCCGCCATCGTCCCCGACGGTGACGTTCGTGGTCGCCAAGGCCGTCCGCGTCGCCGGATCGAAGGCCAGATAAACTCCCGTGTTATCCTCGCGCACCTGCAACGCGAAGCTCCCGCCATCCGGCAAAGCCCCGAAATACGAGCCGGCAAAACTGCGGGCAAACACCCGCACCTGCGCGGGCCGCGATCCGACGGAGCCGAGGCCGTTGCTCACTTCGACCGTGTAACTGCCGGCGTTCGCAGGCTGCACGTTGCTCAAGGTCAGCGTCGCCGCGGTCGCCCCCGCGATCAGCGCTCCGTCCTTGCTCCAGCGGTAGACCGGCGCGGGCGCTCCGGTCGCAGTCACGGTCAAGGCGACCTCCCGCCCGACCTGCAGTCCGATCGACGCCGGCTGCCGCAGGATGATCGGAGCCGCCGAGGCGGTCTGCACGGTCACGAGCGCGAGGGAACTCGTCACGGCGCCGAACGGATTCGTCACCACCACTTCGTAACCGCCGGCATCCGCCGCCTGCACATTGGACAACACCAGGGTCGCGCTCGTCGCGCCGGGCAGCACGACGCCGTTGCGTCGCCACTGGTAGGTCGGCGCCGGCGAGGCGACCGCGGTCACGTTGAGCGTCGCGCTCGCACCCACGACGGCGATCAACGCGGTCGGTTGGCGAAGGATGTTCGGGGCGGCATTCCGCACCGCCACGGTCAGCCGGGCGGGTGACGACGTCAGCCGCCCGCCGGCGGACACGACTTCGACCACATACTCGCCGGCATCGGCCGTGGTCACGTTGGTCAGCCGCAGTTCGGCGGCGGTCGCGCCGTTGAGGGGCACGCCGTCCTTGCGCCACTGATAGGAAATCGTCCCCGGCCCCGTCGCGACCACGCGGAGGACAACGGCCTCGCCCGGCGCGGCGGCAGTCGCCAGCGGCTGTTGCACGATCGCGAGCTGGCTCGCGCTGGTAAACGCCACGACAGCCGGCGCGGAGACCACGCTGCCGGCGGAGTTGGTCACCGCGACGGTATAGTCACCACTCTCGGCCACCGTGCCGGCGAGGCGGAGCGATGCGGCCGTCGCGCCCGCGATCGCGACTCCGTTGCGCCGCCATTGGTAGCTCACCGCCAGATCGCTGCGCACGGCGACGTTGAGGGTGAGGCCGGTGCCCTCGACCGCATTCGCGCCTTGCGGCTGGGAGAGGATCACCGGCGCGCCCGCCCGCGCCGTCACACTCACGGTCGCGGACGTGGACGTGACGGCGCCCTGCGCGTTGGCGACCCGGACAGTGTAGCTGCCCGCCGCGGCCGCCGACGCCGCGGCGACGGCATACGTGGAACCGGTCGCGCCGGCGACCGCCGCGCCGTCCTTGAGCCACTGATACGTGAGCGGCGCCGTGCCGGTGGCGATCACGGAAAGGGAGAACTGACCGCCCTCCGCCACCGTGAGCCCGACAGGCGCCGACACGATGGCCGGCGCAGTCGCGGCACCGCCGTCTCCGCCCGTCGTCGCGGCAGTGAGCACGATGTTCGACGCGGTCGGGCGGATCGGTTCGCCTTCCTGCGTGCGGAGGATCGCGAGGATGCCGCTGAACGTCTGATTGCCGGTCAGCCCGCCGCCATACGTGGCCGTAAATGTGAACGACGCCGGACTCGTCGGCACGTTGAAGTAGGCGAAATCGAACGTCCCCGTCGTGCCCCGCGTCGGCGCGACCTGCGGGCGGTTGGTGCCGCCCAGCTCGCCGAAGGCCCACCCGCTCGGCGCGGTGATCTGCATGCCGAGCGTGCTCAACGACTGCGTGAACTGAAATGTCACCGTAAACGTGATCGTCCCGCCCGCCGCGGCATAGGTCGTGGCCGACGGCGTCACCGTCACGGTTTGGCCCGCGAGCCGGAGCGTGGCGGCGAACAGGAAAAGGACGGACAGGATGCGACGCAGGGAAACAGCGGGAGCGGCGTTCGGCACGGCGCCGACGAACAAGCGCACGTCGGCAAACGGTTCAAAGCGAAAAACCCGCCGGCCTCCCATCGGAGCCCCGCCGCGCGGGGGAAAATTTGGAGGCGCGGGCCGGAATTGAACCGGCGCATAGAGGTTTTGCAGACCTCGGCCTTACCACTTGGCTACCGCGCCCCGAGAAGAGCGGCGGAAGTTGCGGGAAAACATTTTTCCGCGCAAGCGCCGAAATTGCCGCGCCTCTCCCCGCCCCGCCGGCGCTGCACCCGCAGTCCGATCGCGGCGGATCGTGCGCCATTCGCGTCCGCGCAAATTTGGTGCTTCAATCACCGCTCGGCCTCCTGCATTCGTTTCCGCCACTCGCAATGCCCACCACCATCTTCACCATCGCCAACCAAAAGGGCGGCGTCGGCAAAACCACCACGGCGGTCAATCTCGCCGCCGGTCTCGCCGAGAAGAAGATCCACACGCTGCTCGTGGACCTCGATCCGCAGGCCAACGCCACCAGCGCCGTCGGCGTCGAGAAGCAGGCGGGCCGCAGCCTCTATGGTCCGCTCCGCGGCGAAGGCACCGCCGTCGAGATGATCGTGCCCACGCAATACGAGCACCTCGCGCTGATCCCGAGCGAAGAAGACCTCGCCGCCGCCGAGATCGAGCTGGCGCAGAGCGAAAACTACCTCGCCCGGCTCAACTCCGTCCTCGCCCCCATCCGCGCCTCCAACGGTTACCGCGCCATCATCATCGATTGTCCGCCCGCGCTCGGCATGCTCTCGATGAACAGCCTCGCCACCGCGGATTACCTGCTCATCGCGCTCCAGTGCGAATACCTCGCGCTCGAGGGCCTCGGCCAGATCCTGCGCAACGTGCAGCGGCTGAAGGATGCCCACATCAACGACCGCCTCGAGGTCGGCGGGATCGTCATGACGATGTTCGACCTCCGCACCAACCTCTCGCGCCAGGTCGTGGACGACGTGAAGACGCACCTGCCCGACAAGATCTTCCAGACCGTCATCCCGCGCACCGTCCGCCTCAGCGAGGCCCCGAGTTTCGGCAAGACCATCTTTGCCTACGACGCCAACAATCCCGGCGCCACCGCCTACCGGAATCTCGCCAAGGAAGTCATCGAGCGCTTCGGCCTGACGAAGTGACGCGCCGCGTGCCGTGATCGCTCCGCTCGAAAAATACCGGCAGGCCTTCCTCGTCGGGCTGCAGAGCAATCTCGTCTACCGGTGGAATTTCGCGGTCCGCGGGTTCTTCTCCCTCTTCCACCTCTCGGCCGTCTTCATCCTTTGGACCGCAGCCTTCTCGGGAAAAACCGAGCTCGGCGGCTTCAGCCTCAACCAGACGATCACCTACTTCGTCACGTTGCTGGTCCTGCAGTTCTTCATCAGCGCGTTCAACGAGGACTACCAGATCAGCGAGGAAATCCGGAACGGCCTGATCAACCAGTTCCTCCTCAAGCCGATCAATTACTTCCTCTACCGCTTCAGTATCTTCGTCGCCGCGCGCCTCGTCTCCGGCGGCCTCGTGATTCTGCCGCTGCTCGTCGCGCTGCCCGTGCTGTTCGAATACCTCACGTTTCCCACCAACCCGTGGGTGATCCCGGTCGGCCTCGCGGCGATGATGCTCTCCGCCCTCATCCAGTTCTCGATCGCGTATTGCTTCGGGCTGCTGACGTTCTGGTTTCTCGAAATCCAGGGCTTCGTCATCCTCTCGATGGCCATCGAAACCGTGCTCGGCGGCCAGATGTTCCCCCTCGATCTGCTGCCGGGCTGGGCCTACGCGATCGCGAAATTCCTGCCGTTCTACTACCAGATGTATTTCCCCGCCGCGATTTTCACCGGCCGCATCACCGATCCCGGCATCATCGCGCAGGGCTTCGCGCTGCAGGCGTTCTGGGTGCTCGCGCTCCTCGCCATCAACCAACTCCTGTGGACGCGCGGACTGCGCCGCCACACCGCCGTCGGGGGCTGAGTCCCGCACCGGGCTCACCGCGCCACTCCCGCCCGTCCGACCATGCTGCACTACCTCCGCATCTGGCTCGCCAGCGCCCGCTATTCGGTCGTGCGCACGCTGATGTTCCGCGGGGACTTCTTCGTCTGGTCCGCGGTCGAGCTCTTCTGGATGGGCGTGCACCTGCTCACCATCAACGTCGTCTACGAACACACCGACGCCATCGCCGGCTGGGGCAGATACGAGATGATCCTGCTGCTCGGCACCTCGATGCTGATCCAGCGCTTCCTGATGGGTTTCTTCTGGAGCAGCATCTTCGAGATGGGCCGCAATGTCCGCTCGGGCAATTTCGACTTCTTCCTGGCCCAGCCCGGCAACGTCATGTTCATGGCGACCACGCGCAAACTCGACCCCGACGGCCTCATCAACTCCGTCCTCGCCGGCGCCGTCGTGATCTACGCCGCCAACCAGCTCGGCCTCTCACCCGGCGTCCTCGACATCGCGCTCTACGTGCTGCTCGTGCTCTGCGGCCTCGTGATCCACTACAGCATCCTCGTGCTCTCCATCTCCCTCGTCTTCTGGCTCACGAGCGCGCAGGGCGTCGAAGGCACGTATTTTTCGCTGACCGAGTTTTCGCGGCTGCCGCGCGAAGCCTTCAAGGGCCTCGTCTCCCAAGTCATCTTCGTGTGGCTCCTGCCCGTCGTCGTCATCAGCAACGCCCCCGCCCGCATCATCCTGCACGGCTTCGACTGGCGCTGGGTGCTCTGGCTCATCGGCCTCGCCGCCTTCTGGTTCGCACTGGCCGTGATCGTGTTTCACCGCGGCCTCCGCCGCTACGCGAGCGCGAGCTCATGAACGCCCCCCTCCAGGAACTGCAGCAGCGCATCGGCCACGTGTTCCGCGATCCGGCCCTGCTGCGCTGCGCCCTCACCCACGTATCGTATGCCTCCGAGCATCCGGCCGACGGCGAGAGCAACCAGCGGCTCGAATTCCTCGGCGACGCCGTGCTCCACCTCGTGATCGGCGAAGCGCTCTTCGAACTCTACCCGGACGAACGCGAAGGCCCGCTCAGCCGCCGCCGCGCCCTGCTCGTCAACCGCCCCTTCCTCGCCCACCTCGCCCGCGAGATCCATCTCGACCGCTGCCTCCGCCTGGGCCCCAGCGAGGAGTCCAGCGACGGACGCAACCGCACGTCCACGCTCGGCGACGGCTTCGAAGCCATCGTCGGTGCCGTGTATCGCGAGGCCGGCTTCGCTGCCGCCCGCCGCATCGTCCTCGCACTCTACGGCCCCCTGCCCCGACGCCTTGCCGCCCTCGAGGATTCCGAGAATCCCAAGGGCCGGCTGCAGGAACTCGTCCAGCCGCGCCACGGCAACCACGCCATCCGCTACGAGGTCGTGGGCACGACCGGCGAGGACCACGCCCGCGCCTACGAGGTCGCGGTCTTCGTGCTCGACCGTGAATGCGGCCGCGGCACCGGCACGTCGAAGAAACTCGCCGAGGAAGCCGCTGCCCGCATCGCCCTCGCCACGCTCCGCGCCTACGGCCCGCCCGCCTGAGCGGCGGGAACGGATTTATCCCGCGACTCGCCGGGGAAGAAGCCCCAGCGTAATCCAACTGACGGAGCGCACGATCTCCCGTCATCGCCGCCTGACAAGAATCCGCGCGCCTCCGTCCATCGCCCGTCTTGCCGTGCCGCGTTTCGTGCTGTCACCCTGACCCTTCATGTCCGTCCCGGTCGCGCAGCGCACCAAACTGACCGGCGTCTGTCCGCCCGCCCGGGGCGCGGCCGTCGCCCGGCTTTGCCGCGACCACCCGGCGTCCGTCTGGCTCGTCGTCGCCGAAAACCTGAAGGCCGCCGAGCACCTCGCCGAAGACATCGCGTTCTTCCACGGGGCCGACGCCCACCCGCGCCCGCAGCAGACGCTCGTGTTTCCCGAGTCGCGCCAGGACGACCGCGACATGCGCGAGGCCTTCGCCGCCTCCAGCGACCGGCTCACCGTGCTCTCGCGCCTGCGCGCCATCCGCGGTCTCGCCGCCACGCCCGACACCCTCGTCGTCGTCACCACGCCCGCCGCCCTGCTCCAGACCGTGCCCGCCCTCGAGGAGTTTGCCGCGCGCGAACTCACGCTCACCCGCGGGCAGACACATCCGTTCCAAGGCCTGCTCGAGGAACTGCGCAAACTCGACTACGACTCCGAAGCCGTCTGCGAGGCCCCGGGCCACTACGCCGTCCGCGGCGGCATCATCGACGTCTATCCCGTGACCGCGACGCGGCCCTACCGGCTCGATTTCTTCGGCGACGAGCTCGAATCGATCCGCGAGTTCGACCCCGTCACCCAGCGCTCGGGCGCCACGGTGGAGTCGATTTCGCTCTCCGCCACGCCGCGCGTGCAACTCGCCGCCTCGACCACCGGGCTCGCGGATTACCTGCCGGTCCGCACGCATCTCGCCTTCGTCGAACCCGCCGCGCTCGACGCCGAATTTTCCGCCCTGGCGCGCACCGGCGCCGACGGCCTTGCCGCGCTGCTGCGCCGCGCCGCGGCCGCGTTTGCGGTCAGCGACCTCGACGAGGCCAGCGCGCTGTTCGACGGAGCCGAGCAGGAGATCACGTGGGACAGCGAAAGCCTGTCGCACCATCGCCGCTATCCCGACGACGCGCTCGTGGCGCAGGAACGGCTCACCGTCGAAGAGGACGCCCGCCGCGAGTTCCTGCGGCAGGTCGCGGCGTGGAAGAAAGGCGGCTACACCGTCGACATCGTCGTCTCCAAGGAGGGCGAGGAACAGCGCGCGCAGGAAATCCTCGCCGAGGATCCGGCCCTCAAGGGCATCCGTCCCCGCTGGCTTCGGGGAGCGCTCAACGAAGGCTTCCGCCTCACCTTCCGTCCCGGCGGCGCAACTCCGGGCGAGGACCGCACCGCCGGCCTTGTCGTCGTCACCGAGACCGAGATCTTCGGCCGCCAACGCCAGCGCCGCCCCTCGCTCAACACCCGCGCCACCGTGCAGCGCGCGCAGATCGACCAGCTCCTCGACTTCGCCGAGCTCGTCGAGGGCGACTTCGTCGTGCACCTCCAGCACGGCATCGCGCTCTTCCGCGGCCTCACGAAACTCGACACCGCCCAGGGCATCCGCGAGGTGATCTCGCTCGAGTTCGACGATCACGTGACGCTCCACGTGCCGCTGCAGGAGTCGCACCTCATCAGCCGCTACGTCGGCCTCAGCAAGGCCCGGCCGCAGCTCGGCCGCATCGGCTCCAACCGCTGGGAAAAAACCCGCCAGGCCGCCGAACGCGCGACCATCGATCTCGCCGCCGAACTGCTCCGCATCCACGCCGCCCGCGAGGCGCAGCCCGGATATTCCTACCCGCCGGACAACACCTGGCAGAAGGAATTCGAAGCCTCGTTCCCCTTCACCGAGACGCGCGATCAGCTGCGCGCGATCGACGAGGCCAAGGCCGACATGGAGCGCACCCGCCCGATGGACCGGCTCATCTGCGGCGACGTCGGCTTCGGCAAGACCGAGGTCGCCATCCGCGCGGCGTTCAAGGCCGTGCAGGGCGGACGCCAGGTCGCCGTGCTCGTGCCCACGACCGTGCTCGCGCAGCAGCACCTCAATACCTTCCGCGAACGCATGGCCGGCTACCCCGTCGCCATCGAGGTCGTCAGCCGCTTCCACTCGCGCGCCGAGTTGAAGAAGATTCTCGCCGCCACCACCGCCGGCCAGGTCGACATCCTCATCGGCACGCACCGGCTGCTGCAGAAGGACGTCGTGTTCAAGGAACTCGGCCTCGTGGTCATCGACGAGGAGCAGCGCTTCGGCGTGAAACACAAGGAGGTGTTCAAGACGATGCGCGCCACCGTCGACGTGCTCTCGATGAGCGCCACGCCGATCCCGCGCACCCTCTACATGGCGCTCACCGGCGCCCGCGATCTCAGCGTGATCGAGACCGCGCCGACCAACCGCCATCCGATCCAGACCATCGTCAAAACCTACGAGGAGAAGATCGTTGTCGACGCCGTCCGCTACGAGCTCCGCCGCGGCGGCCAGGTCTTCTACCTGCACAACCGCGTGCAGACGATCGACCTCGTCGCCGCCCGGCTGCGCGAACTTCTGCCCGATGTCACCATCGGCGTCGGCCACGGCCAGATGAGCGCCGACGAACTCGAGGAGGTCATGACCGAGTTCGTCGCGGGCCGTTACCAGCTGCTCGTCTCCACCACGATCATCGAGAGCGGCCTCGATATCCCCAACGCCAACACGATCATCATCGAAGGCGCCGACCGCTTCGGCCTGTCGCAACTCTACCAGCTCCGCGGCCGCGTGGGACGTTTCAAGCACCAGGCCTACGCCTACCTCCTGCTCCACCGCCACACGCGGCTGCTCGAGGTCGCGCGCCAGCGCCTCACCGCCATGCGCCAGCACAACCAGCTCGGCGCCGGCTTCCGCATCGCGATGCGCGACCTCGAACTCCGCGGCGCCGGCAACCTCCTCGGCGCCGAACAGAGCGGGCACATCGTCGGCGTGGGCTTCGAACTCTACTGCCAGCTGCTCCGCCAGTCCGTCGCCCGGCTCAAGGGCGAGAAGACCGCCGCCTCCATCCGCGCCAGCGTGAAGCTCGATTTCGTGTTCGTCGGCGAGGGCGCCGGCGCCGCCGCCGAATCGGCCGCCGGCGGCCGGGGCCGCCACGTCGACGGCTACACCGCGCTCAAGGACGCCGAGGACGAGGCCCACGCCGTCGAAGTGCCGCGAATCCAGGCGCGCATCCCGTCGGCCTACATTTCGGAAACGCGCCTCCGCATCGACTTTTACCGCAAGCTCGCGCTCGCCGATTCGTTGCCCGCCCTGAAGCAGATCGAGACCGACCTCCGCGACCGCTTCGGCAAGTATGCCGAGGAGGTGAAGGCGCTGCTCCTCATCACCGAAATCCGGATCCGCGCGGAACAAAAAAACCTCCTCTCCGTCGAAACCGAATCGAGCCGCCTGAAGTGTCTGCGCAACTCCGGGCGACGGGACGACTGGGTGCAGGTCGGCACGCGGTTTCCAAGGTTGACCACCCCCAAGCCCCTCCTACGTTTGCGCGAAATTATTTCGTTTCTGAACAATCTGCCCACTCCATGACGTTCCGCCGTCGCCTGCTTTCCCTCACGCTCGCCGCCGGGTCCGTCGTCTCGCTCTTTGCCCAGCAGGCGTCCACCGGCGCCCCCGGCAACAGTGACGTCTCCGCCACGCTCAACCAACGCTTTGCCAACGGCATCGTCGCCGTCGCGGAAGAGAAGATCATCACCGTCGCCGACGTGATGCAGTATATCGGGCCCCTGCTCCCGCAGCTCCGCAACGAAGCCCGCAACGAGAAGGAATTCGAAGAGCGCCTCACGCAGCTGCAGGACAGCGCGATCCAGGATCTCATCGACCGCGTCCTGATCGTGAAGGAATTCCGCAAGGACGAGAAGCGCCAGATCCCGATCAGCTATATCGACAACGCCATCGCCGATGAGATCGCCGAGCGCTTCGAGGGCGACCGCTCCAAGTTTCTCGCGTTCCTCAAGGCCAAGGGCCAGACCCAGCGCGACTACCGCCGCGAAGTGGAGGAGAACATCATCTTCCAATACATGCAGGGCCAGCAGCGGAAGTCCCAGAGCGTGGTCAGCCCGGTCCGCATCGAGACCTACTACCACGAGAACAAAGACCGCTTTTACCGCGAAGACGAAGTCCACCTCCGCCTCATCCAGCTCACCCGCACCGACGAGGAGACCGACGCCACGCTGATGGCCAAGGCCAACACCATCATCGCCGAGCTCAAGGGCGGGAAGAAGTTCGAGGACCTCGCCAAGGAATACAGCAAGGACGCCAAGCGTTCCAAGGGCGGCGACTGGGGCTGGCTCAAACGCTCCGACTTCCGCGAGGAATTCAGCAAGGTCGCCTTCAACCTCGGCAAGGGCGAGGCCTCCACGCCGATCCTCCTGCAGGAAGGCTGCTACATTCTCTTTGCCGAAGATCGCCGCTTCGCCGGCATCCAGCCGATCGACGAAGTGCGCGACATGATCGAGCGCCTGCTCGTGCAGCAGATGGGCCGCGCCAATCAGGAACGCTGGCTCGAGCGCCTGCGCCGCAACGGCTACGTGAAACACTACTGAGCCGTCAGCGGCATCCCGCGCCGCTTCTCATCCCCAAGCCGCCGCGCTCCCGGCGGCTTTTTCGTGCCCTCACCGCCGGCCGCGCGCCGCGGCCGCCGCACCGGCGCCACCTCGGAGTCCCCTCCGACCGTTGCCTCAGTTCGCCCGCGCCGGCGCCAGCGCCAGCATCCCCTCCGGCGTGGTTCGTCCGCTCGGAAATCCACCGGCCAACGCGACCGTCGCCACGGCCGACGGCACGCTCCGGACCGAAGGCACCCGCGGATCCGGCGCATACGCCTTGATCACCGTGCCCACATAATTCCGCGCCCGCACGAGCGTGCGGTCCCGCTCGCGGTTCGCCAAACCCTGCGCCACCCAACCCTGCGGCGTCGCCGCCACCAGCGTGTGCGCCACCATCCGGCCGGAATCGCCGAAAAACACCACCGTCATGCCCGGCCGCAGCCGCGCCATCTCCATCCGCTCCACGACAATCACGGTCCGATCGCGATAAAGCGGCAACATCGACCCGCCGCTGCCCACGAGCGCTTCGCAGTTGCGACGCCCCCGCGCAAATTCCTCGGCCAACCACCACGCATCCGCCGGCGCCACCGCCTCCGGAGCCGGCGACTCCGTCGGCGCCAAAGTCTGCGCCTCCGAAACGCTCGGGCCTACCGCATAGGTCCGTTCGGGATTTCCGTGGAAGCTCACCTCGCGATGCGCGCACCCGGCGGAGAGCAGCAGCATCATCAACAGGCCAACGCCCAACCCCGAAAGGCTGCGGCGAAATACTCGGCTGGATCGAGTCACCGCGATCACGGTAACGCAGCGCCGCGCAAACGGGAATAGGGAGTCCCCTCCGCTTTGCTCCGCCAAGATCACCCAGAATCCCACCGCCATTTTCCCCGCCGTCGGGAAATCCGCCCCCTACCGCGCCCACCGCCGCGTCGCGCCACCCGCCTTTCACCTTCCCTCCCGCCGACATTCCTTGTTCCCTCCCCGGCTTCGTCATGTCGCCCGAACAAGAAATCGCCCGCCGCCGCACCTTCGCGATCATCTCCCATCCCGACGCGGGCAAGACCACGCTCACCGAGAAGTTCCTCCTCTACGGCAACGCCATCCACCTCGCCGGCGCCGTCACCGCGCGCAAGAACCAGCGCGCCACCACCTCCGACTGGATGGAACTCGAGAAACAACGCGGCATCTCGATCAGCTCCACCGTCCTTCAGTTCGATTACACCGGCTACGCGGTCAACCTCCTCGACACTCCCGGCCACAAGGACTTTTCCGAGGACACCTACCGCGTGCTCACCGCCGTCGACGCCGCCCTCATGGTGATCGACGCCGCCAAGGGCGTGGAATCGCAGACGCGCAAACTCTTCGAGGTCTGTCGCCGCCGCGGCGTGCCCATCTTCACGTTCATGAACAAGTGCGACCGGCCCACGCGCAACGCCCTCGAGCTCCTCGATGAGCTCGAGACGGTGCTCGGCCTGCAGTCGTCCCCCGTCATCTGGCCCCTCGGCAACGGCCCCGGTTTCCGCGGGGTGTTCGACCGCCGCACGCGCCAGGTCCACCTCTTCGAACGCGTCCCCGGCGGCGCCTACCAGGCCCCGGTCAACGTCACCTCCCTCGACGATCCCGCCGTCCGCAGCCGGCTCGACGACTACACGTTCAACGAGGTCACCGAACAGCTCGCCATGCTCGACGGCGCCGGCCACCCCTTCGACCTCGAAGCCGTCCGCGCCGGTCGCCAGACGCCCGTCTACTTCGGCAGCGCGGTGAACAACTTCGGCATCCAGCTCCTGCTCGACGGCTTCCTCAAGGACTCGGTCCCGCCCGCCCCACGCCGCTCCGTCGTCACCGTCGCCGGTAGCACCGCCGCCCGCCCGGAAGCGCAAGGCCCCGCCGCCGCCGACGCCCCGAAACGCGAGATCCCCGTCGCGCACGACAAGTTCTCCGGCTTCGTCTTCAAGATCCAGGCCAACATGGACCCGAAGCACCGCGACCGCATCGCGTTTGTCCGCATCTGCTCGGGCAAATTCGAGCGCGACATGATGGTCATCCACCAGCGCTCCGGGAAAAACATCCGCCTCTCTTCCTCGCAGAAACTCTTCGGCCAGGAACGCGAGACCGTGAACGAAGCCTGGCCCGGCGACGTCGTCGGCTTCGTCGGCCACGATGCCCTCGGCATCGGCGACACGCTCAGCGAGGACAAGGCCATCGTCTACGACGAGATCCCGCGCTTCCCGCCCGAGGTCTTCACCTACATCTCCAATCCGAATCCCGCCGACGCCAAAAAATTCCGCGCCGGCCTCGAGCAGCTCCTGCAGGAGGGCGTCGTCCAGGCGTTCAACGCCCGCAACGCCCCGCCCGGCGCCACCCTTCTCGCCGCCGTCGGTCCGCTGCAGTTCGAAGTCGTCCAATGGCGCCTCCAGAGCGAATACGGCGCCGAGTCGCGCCTCACGCCGACACCCTGGACACTCCTCAAGTGGCTCGAGCCGCACCCCGCGTTGAAGAATCCCAGCGCCATCGTCGTCGCCACCGGCGTGAGCTTCGGCACCGACAAGTTCGATCAGCCCATCGCGCTCTTCCCGAACGATTGGACCCTGCGCTATTTCACCGAGAAAAATCCCGAGCTGAAAACGCACGATCTCCCGCTCGAGCAGACGCGCCGCGAGTAACCGCCCCGCAGGCGGGGTGCGCTCACGCCGAACCTCCCCGCTCGCTTCCATCCGGATTCATCGGCGTCCACCCGTGGTTAGCCTTCCGCCCGATTGGTGCCGCTCTCCGCGCCCGCAATGCTCTGCGCTCAACCCGCACCTTCATCGCGCCCTCAGAGCGCCAGCGGCTTGAGCCCCGCCTCGATCTGCGCCCGCCGCGGCTCCAGAAACGGCGGCAACGCCAGCCGCTCGCCCAACCGCTCCATCGGCTCGTCGGCCCCAAACCCCGGCTCGTCCGTCGCGATCTCAAACAGAATCCCGTTCGGCTCCCGGAAATACAGGCTGCGAAAATAGAACCGATCCACCGGCCCGCTCGACGGCACGCCCAGCTCCGTCAGCCGCCGGTGCCACGCCTCGTAGCTCTCGGTCGTCGGCGTGCGAAACGCCACATGGTGCACGCCGCCCGCACCCGATCGCGCCGGCGTCGCATCGGGATCCACCTGCACATGCAACTCGGCCGCCGGACTCACCCGCGTCCCCTTCGCCGGCGCCGCGCCCATCTCGTAGACGTGCACCTCCCGCCTCGCACCCGACTCTCGGTCGGCCGGCACCGTATACCCGCGCACGCGCCGCAAATTCATCACGCGCGTCAACACCACGTCCGTGGGCCGGAGATCCGGCACACTCAACGTGATCGGACCAAGCCCCGCGATCTGGTATGCGGCGGGCACGGGGCTGCGCTCCCAGCGGTTCGCGGCGACGCCCTCCTCCACCACGAGCCCCAGCCGCTGGCCCTCCCCGTCCTCGAAATCCAGGAACGGCCGGCCATCGCGCGCGTGGATCTTTCCGTGCGCCACGCCCAGCGACTCGAAACGCGCCCGCCACCACGCCAGCGCCGCTTCGCTGCCCACCCGCAGCCCCGTGCGGACGACGCTGTGCGTGCCCCGCCGCTCCCGCGGCGCCGGCCAATCGAAAAACGTGAGATCGCTTCCCGGCGTCGCGCGTCCGTCCGCGTAGAACAGGTGATACGCCGACACGTCGTCCTGATTCACTGTCTTCTTCACCAGCCGCATCCCCAGCACCCGCGTGTAGAAATCATGGTTCCGCGGCGCATCGGCCGTCACGGCCGTCAGGTGATGAAATCCCGTCAGTGCGAGTTGCATCGGCGGAAACTGCGCAGGATTTCACCGCCGTCCAGCGCCCGCCCGACCTCCGCGCGACGCGCCAGCCGCGCTCAACCCGGCGCCACGCCACCGACCGTTCCGCCGCCTTCTTCCTGTCGAAGCCCGGCAATCACGTTGGATAATTCTGCATAGTAGGCGCCGCTTCATTCCCGCCTCCCGGCCGGCCATCGCTTGCGAAGCGATCCTCCCGCGGCACCGTGGCCGCAAATGATCGTTCCCCTGCTCCGCCCTCCCCTCGCCGGGCTCGTCGCCTTCGGCAGCCTCTCGGTCATCGCCGCCGCTCCGGCCGCCGAACTCCCCGCCGCGCTCGCGGGCAATCCCTTCGTGGCCGAGAGCCCGCTGCCGTTCCAGTTCCCGCCGTTCGACAAGGTGCAGCCCGCGCACTTCCGCCCGGCCTACGAATTCGGCATGGCCGAGCAGTTGCGCGAAGTGGCAGCGATCGCCGGCAATCCCGCCGCCCCGACCTTCGACAACACCCTCGTCGCCCTCGAGCGCTCCGGCCAGGTCTTCACCCGCGTCGACCGCGTGCTGCGCATCCTCGCCAGCGCGCACACCAGCGACGCGATCCGCGCCATCGAGAAGGACATGGCCCCGCGTCTCGCCGCCCACGCCGACGCCATCCGGCTCAACCCCGCGCTCTTCGCCCGCATCGACACGCTCCACCGCCAGCGCGACGCACTGTCCCTTGATCCCGAAGCGCGCCGGCTCGTCGAGCGTTACCATCAGGACTTCATCCGCGCCGGCGCGCGGCTCGACGACGCCGGCAAGACCCGCCTCAGGGCACTCAACGCCGAGCTCGCCTCCCTGCAGACCACGTTCTCCCAAAACGTCCAGAAGGAGACCAACGCCTCACGCCTCGTTGTCGCCGACCGCGCCGAACTCGCCGGCCTCTCCGCCCCGGAGATCGCCGCCGCCGAAGCCGCCGCCAAGGCCGAGGGCCTGACCGGCCAGTATGTCCTCCGCCTGCTCAACACCAGCGGCCAGCCGCCGCTCGCATCCCTCGAGAACCGCGCCCTGCGTGAGCGCCTCCACACCGCTTCCCTCGCGCGCGGCAGCCGCGGCGGCGAATTCGACAACCGCGCCACCGTCGCGCGCCTCGCCCGCCTGCGCGCCGAGCGCGCCGCGCTCCTCGGCTACGCCACCCACGCCGACCTCCAGCTCGAGGATCAGACCGCCGCCCGCGTCTCCGCCGTCAACCAGCTCCTCGCCGACCTCGCCAAACCCGCCGTCGCCAACGCCCGCCGCGAAGCCGCCGACATGCAGCGCGTGATCGACCGCGAAGGCGGCGGCTTCCGCCTCGCTTCCTGGGACTGGGATTTCTACGCCGAGAAAGTGCGCCGCGAGCGCTACGCCTTCGACGCCGCCCAGCTCAAACCCTACCTCGAACTGAACCGCGTGCTCGTCGACGGCGTGTTCTTCGCCGCGACCAAGCTCTACGGCATCACCTTCCGCGAACGGAAAGATCTCCCCGTCTACGAACCCACCGTCCGCGTCTTCGATGTCGCGGAGTCCGACGGCCAACCCCTCGGCCTTTTCGTCCTCGATCTCTACGCCCGCCCCTCCAAGCGCGGCGGCGCGTGGAACACCGGCTACGTGGTGCCCAACCAGCTCCTCGGCCACCGCCCCGTCTACGGCAATCACCTCAACGTCCCCCGGCCCGCCGACGGTGAGCCGACCCTGCTGACGTGGGACGAGGTCGAGACGCTCTTCCACGAGTTCGGCCACGCGCTGCACGGTCTGTTCTCGACCGTGAAATTTCCCCGCTTCGCCGGCACCAACGTCCCGCGCGACTTCGTCGAGTTCCCGTCCCAGGTAAACGAGATGTGGGCGATCTGGCCCGAGGTGCTGCGCAACTACGCGCGCCACCACCGCACCGGCGAGCCGATGCCGCCCGCGCTGCTCGAGAAGCTCCTCGCCGCGGAGAAATTCAACCAGGGCTTCGCCACCACCGAGTATCTCGCCGCCGCCATCCTCGACCAGGCATGGCACCAGCTGAAACCGGAACAGGTGCCCGGGCCGGACGGCGTGCTCGCCTTCGAGGCGGAGACCCTGCGCCGCGCCGGCGTCGATTTCGCCGCCGTGCCCCCGCGCTACCGCAGCACGTATTTCTCGCACACGTTCTCGGGCGGCTACTCGGCCGGCTACTATTCGTATATTTGGAGCGAAGTGCTCGATGCCGACACCGTCGAATGGTTCAAGGCCCACGGCGGCCTCGCCCGCGCCAACGGCGACCGTTTCCGCGCCACCCTGCTCTCCCGCGGCGGCAGCGACGACGCCATGACGCTCTTCCGCAGCTTCCGCGGCGCCGCCCCCGACCTCAAGCCCCTGCTGCAACGCCGCGGCCTCGACGCCCCGCGCAGCGAGTGACTTCCGGCGCGGCCGGCGCTCGCCGCCGCGCTGCAGCCCCCGGCGGCCGCTCGCGGCGGCCAAACAAAAAGGCGGCCTCTCGGCCGCCTTTTTTGGTCACGCGGATTTCAACCGCACCTTACGGCAACGGACGGACTTTGACGTTGCGATACATCACCACGCTGTCCGGGTCGTGCCCTTGGATCGCGAAGGTGCCGCTCGAGAGTTTCCGTCCGGCCATCTTCGCCGGCGGCGCCGGCGGCGTCGGCTCGGTGAAGTCGACGATCTGCTTCCCGTTCACGAAGGTCTGGATGCGCTTACCTTCCACCTTCACCACCATCGTATACCACTCGCCGTCCTTCGCGGGCGCGGTGGCGTTGTCCTTGATGGCATAGAGTCCGGCGCCCTTCTTCACGTCCTTGTGGGTGTTGTTCACCTGCACCTCGTAGCCTTTGTCGGGCCAGCCGGTCTCCTGGAACTCCGTGTGGATGTAGACGCCGGAATTCGCCCCGGGCGCCGTCTTGATGTCGAGCGACAGCTCGAAGTTCTTGAAATTCGCGCCGTTCACCGGCCCGGAGTAGAACAGGTGCGAGCGCTTCCACTTCTTCTCCTTCGCGAGCGCCACGTTGCTGAAGGTCACGAGGCAACCGTTCTCGACCGTGAAGGCCCCCTTGTCCTCGCTCGCCTTCCAGCCGTCGAGCGACTTGCCGTCGAAGAGCAGCTTCCAGCCCGCGGATTTCTCCGCTGCGCTGAGCGTGTTGTGCGTGGGCTCCGCGGCGCTGCCGTGGGTCCCGGCGAAAACGAAGGCCGCGAGGCCGATCAGGAATGAGGAACGTTTCATGGGGGAAGAAAGGACGCGGAGATTGAGCCGCGGCCCGGCGCAGGGCGAGCACGAGTTCACGGCGCGTCGCCCCCGGCTTGCCGACCGCGTCGGCGCATTTGCCACCTCCTCCATTCCCCGTTTCCTCCCGGCGCGTGGATCCCGTCACCCACATCCTCCTCGGCGCCAACCTCGCTCATGCCGCCTTCCAGCGGAAACTCGGCCGGCACGCCGCGCTCGCCGGCGGACTCGCGGCCTTCGTGCCGGACGCCGACATCTTCATCCGCAGCGCCGCGGATCCGCTGCTCGCGATCGAGCACCACCGCGGCTTCACCCACTCCCTCGCGTTTGCGCCCGTGGGCGCGGCCATCGTCGCGTCGCTTTGGCTGCTGGCTCCCGCGTGGCGCGACCGCGCGCGTTGGTTGGCCGTCTGGGGCGCCGCTCTCGTGGCCTACCTCAGCCATGCGCTGCTCGACGCCGCCACCACCTACGGCACGCAGCTGCTGTGGCCGTTCTCCCGCACCCGCATCGGCTGGGATGTCATCGCGATCATCGACCCGCTCTTCACCCTCGTCCTGCTCGCCGGGCTCATCGCGGCGCTCGTCCGCCTCCGCCGCGGTCCCGCGCTGGCCGCACTCGCCCTCTGCGGCGCGTATTTGGTTTTCGGATTCATCCAACACGGTCGCGCCGTGGCCGCCCAGGCCGCCGTCGCCGCGGCCCGCGGCCACCGCCCCGAACGCATCGAGGTGATGCCCACCCTCGGCAACAACGTCGTCTGGCGCGCGCTCTATCTGCACGACGGCCGGATCCACGCCGACCGCATCCGGGTCGGCTGGTTCTCCGCGCCCACGGTGCGCGCAGGCTGGTCGCTGCCGCTCGTCACCGCGCGCGATCTCACCGCCGCCGAAGCCGCGCGCAACACCGCCCGCCCCTTCGAGCGCTTCGCGTGGTTTTCCGACGACTGGGTCGGCCGCAGCCCGGCGGACGACTCCATCCTCGCCGACATGCGCTACACCCTTTCCGCCGAAGCCTTCGATCCGATCTGGGGCATCCGCTTCACGCCCGCCGGCGCGCCGACCGCGATCGAGTGGATCAACCGCTCGCGCGAACGCGAAGTCTCCGCCGCCGCCCTGTGGGCCGAGATCGGCGGCCGCGATGCCCGCTTCCGCCCGCTCTGAAGTTATCCCGCGTGCCCGCGCCGCGCGCCTCGCGGCGGGCACGCCGAGACCGCGATTGCAGTCGCCGCCGCACCGCCGCAAGGATCGCCGGCGATGCCGCGTCCAACCCCGCCCGTCTTCCGCTTCGTCGTCCTGATCGTCGGCCTCGCGACCGCCACGCTCGCGCGCGCCGCCGCCCCGGCACCCAATGTCCTGCTCGTCACGCTCGACGGGTTGCGTTGGCAGGAAGTCTTCCGCGGGGCCGACGAGGCCTTCATCACCACCGAGCACGGCGGCGTGCCGGAGAAGGAGATCGCCGCGCTGCGCGCCAGCGTGCTCGCCCCCACGGCCGAGGAACGCCGGCGGAAGTTGATGCCCTTCCTCTGGAGCGAGGTCGCGACCAAGGGCCAGCTCTTCGGCAATCGCGACCGCGGCAGCCCCATGCGCGTCGCCAACACCGAGTGGTTCTCCTACCCCGGCTATACCGAGATCCTCTGCGGTTTCGCCGATCCGCTCGTCACCAGCAACGCCCCGATCCCCAACCGCAACGTCACCGTCCTCGAATGGCTCCACGGCCGCCCCGGCTTCGCCGGCCGCGTCGCCGCCGCCGCCACCTGGCACGTCATCCCCGCCATCATCAACGTCGGCCGCTCCCGCCTCCCGGTCTGGGTCTCCACCCAGAATCCCACCCTCGCCGCCCGTTCACCGCGCTTCGCCGACCTCGACCGCCTCATGCGCGACATCCCGATCAAGGCCAAGGACGAGCACTACGACGCCTTCGGTTATCACGCCGCCCGCGAACTCGTCTCCGTCTTCTCGCCGCGCGTGCTCTATATGGCGCTCGGCGAGCCCGACACCCACGCGCACAAGCGCCGCTACGACGACTACCTCGCGTCCATCACCCGCTGCGACCGCTTCCTCCGCGAGCTGTGGGAAACCCTGCAGTCGCTCGACGCCTACCGCGACAACACCACCCTCGTCATCACCACCGACCACGGCCGCGGCCGCACGCCCAAGGACTGGAACAGCCACAACAAAAACACGCCCGGCTCCGAGGAGACCTGGTTCGCCGTGCTCGGTCCGCGGACCCGCCCGCTCGGCGAGCGCAGCGAGACCGCCCCCGTGCTGTCCGCCCAGATCGCCGCCACCGTCGCCGCGCTGCTCGGCGAGGATTACACCGCCGCCGTCCCCCAGGCCGCCGCGCCCGTCGCGGACGTGATCTCCCGGTGATTTTCCCGGCCGCCATGCGCCGGCGCCGGCCAAGTCCCGCGTCGGTTCTTGCCTGCGCGCCCGTCGCGTCACCGAATTGTAACAGACCCTCCCTTGACCCCGGCCGACGCCCCCGGCGTTTTCGGCCGTGAACATGTTGTCCCGCGCATGAGTTCACCGAGCGAAACCACCCGCACCGTGCGACCGGAGGGGTTTGTGGTCACGAAGCGGCGGGTCCGCCTGCTCGGCCTCACGGTCGACGACTGCATCAAGGTCTTCTTCGGCGGCAACGCGATGATCTCGATCATCGTGCTCGCCCTCATCACCTACTTCCTCTTCCGCGAGGGCAGCGGCTTCTTCGGCCAGAACCGCCGCAATCTCGAGGTCTACCGCCAGGCCGGCCTCGAATACGTCGACTTCATCCGCGCGCAGTCCGACGACCACACCGCGCTCACCCGCTATCTCTCCGATATCCGCCTGCGCGCCGTCGCCCACCACACCGAAGTTCGGCGTGTCTCGCTCGAGGAGGCCAACACCGCGCTCGCACCCTTCGATGCCTACGCCGACCGCTTCGGCACCACCATCGACCCGATCCGCAGCCTCGTCTCCGAACTCTCGGAGGTCGCCTCGGCCATCAAGACCAAGTTCATCGTCAACGAGGACCGGAAGACCGAGCGCGCCCAGCTGCTTGCCGCCGGCAAGACCGACGAGGCCGCCGCGGTCGTGATCGAGCCGGTGAATTTCGCCGAGGAACTCAAGCCGCTCGTCGGCACGCTCCCCGCCTACCGCGAGGCCAACAAGGCCTTCGTGGCCCAGCTCGGCGTCCTGCTCGCCGAGGCGCCGCCGCTGCCCACGCCGGAATTGCAGGCGCGCTTCGAGCGCTTCGGCAGCCTCGTCCGCGATTACCTCGCGACCCTCCCCGCCGTGGAGCGCAATCTCGCACAGTGGAACCACAACGAGCCCGTCCCGCTCTCGCAGGCCTTCAGCGCCTTCCTCTTCGGCCGGCAGTGGCTCACGGCGAGTTTCTGGCAGGACTGGTATGGCATCATCCCGCTCTTCGTCGGCTCGCTGCTCGTCTCGCTCGTCGCCCTCTCGATGGCCGTGCCGCTCGGCGTCGGCGCCGCGATCTACGTCAACCAGGTAGCCACCCAGCGCGAGCAGCGGATCATCAAGCCCTGCATCGAATTCATCTCCGCGTTTCCGTCCGTCGTGCTGGGCTTCTTCGGCATCGCCGTGCTCGGCGAAGCGCTCCGGCTGTTGTCCCAGCAGGAATGGCTCTCGTGGGTGCCGGGCTTTCCGTTCAGCGAGCGGCTCAACGTCCTCACCGCCGGCTGCCTGCTCGCGCTCATCGCCGTCCCGACGATCTTCACCCTCGCCGAGGATGCGCTCAACAACGTGCCGCGCGCCTACAAGGAAGCCTCCTTCGCCCTCGGGGCCTCGCGCTTCCAGACCGTCGCGCGCATCATCGTTCCCGCCTCGCTCTCCGGCATCATCTCCGCCGTCCTCCTCGGCCTCGGCCGCGTGATCGGCGAGACCATGGTCGTCCTGCTCTGCGCCGGCAACCGCATCGCCATCCCCGACTTCACCCAGGGTCTCGGCGTCGTGACCGAGCCCGTGCACACCATGACCGGCATCATCGCCCAGGAAATGGGCGAGGTCGTCCGCAGCAGCATCCACTACCGCGCCCTCTTCGTCGTCGGCCTCGTGCTCTTCATCCTCTCCCTGGCCATCAACTACGCCGCGCAACACATCGTGCGCCGCTATCGGATCTCCATCGGATGAAGCCCGCGCCCCACGTCTTCACCACCCGCCCGGGCTCCGTGCACCGCCGCGAGCGCAGCGCGTTCTGGGTGCTGCGCATCGCGACCTATTTCATCCTCGCCTGCGGCGCCGCCGTCTTCCTCCACATCTTCTTCCGCGGCGCCGCCACCGTCTTCCAGACCCAGGCGCCGTTCGTGAACCTCACCTTCCTCACCGAGGCGCCGGAGTCGCTCTACGTTTTCGAGTGGGAAGGGAAACGCCTCGAGATGGGCGACCGCGAATTCCGTGCCTTCAAGGAAGCCAACCCCGCCGCCGCCAAGGTGAAGTCCGAGAGCTTTGTCTACTCCGCCGGCGGCATCTGGCCCTGCATCGTCGGCACCGTGCTGCTCGTCGTCGGCTCCATGTCGATCGCCCTCTTCCTCGGCGTCTGCGCCGCGATCTACCTCAACGAATACGCCAAGGACGGCGCGTTCATCCGCTTCGTCCGCCTCGCCATCCTCAACCTCGCCGGCGTGCCCTCGATCGTCTTCGGCCTCTTCGGCTTCGGCATGTTCGTCGTCTTCTTCGGGTGGAATGTTTCCCTCCTCGCCGGCTGGTTCACCCTCGCCTTCATGGTCCTCCCGGTCGTCATCACCGCCAGCGAGGAATCGCTCAAGGCCGTGCCGATCGGCTTCCGCGCCGCCTCCCTCGCCCTCGGCGCCACGAAGTGGCAGACCATCCGCAAGGCCGTCCTCCCCTACGCCCTCCCCGGCATCCTCACCTCGTCGATTCTCGGCATCGCGCGCGTCGCCGGCGAGACTGCCCCGATCATGTTCACCGCCGCCTACGTCGTGCGCGACAAGCTGCCGTGGGATGTCGACCGCGCCTCCGACTTTTTCTTCCAGGGCGTCATGGCGCTTCCCTACCACATCTACGTCGTCAGCTCCAAAATCCCGCAGAATGCCTACACCGAGCGCGTGCAATACGGCACCGCCTTCGTGTTCCTCGTGCTCGTCGCCCTGATCGCCACGGCCTCCATTCTGCTCCGCAATCACCTCCGCAACCGCTTCAAATGGTAACCGCCGCCTCCGCGAAAATGCCCACCACGCCTCCCGCGGCCGCCCAGCAGCCCATCATCACCGAGATCGACCACGTCGATTTCTTCTACGGCGCCACGCAGGCGCTCCACGACATCACGCTCAGGATCGAGCAACGCAAGGTCACCGCCTTCATCGGCCCCTCCGGCTGCGGCAAGTCCACCCTGCTCCGCTGCCTCAACCGGATGAACGATCTCATCGAGGGCACCCGCGTCGCCCGCGGCACGATCAAGATCCACGGCGTCGACATCTACCAGCCCGACGTCGATGTCATCGAGCTGCGCAAACGCGTCGGCATGGTGTTCCAGAAGTCGAATCCGTTTCCCAAGTCCATCTACGAAAACATCACCTACGGCCTCCGCCTGCACGGCCTGCGCGACAAGACCAAGCTCGACGAGATCGTCGAGAAAGCGCTCCGCGGCGCCGCCCTGTGGGACGAGGTGAAAGACCGCCTCAACGACAACGGCCTCGGCCTCTCCGGCGGCCAACAGCAGCGCCTCTGCATCGCCCGCGCCATCGCCGTCGAACCCGAGATCATCCTCATGGACGAGCCCTGCTCCGCGCTCGATCCCGTCGCGACCGCCAAGATCGAGGAGCTTATCCAGGAACTCCGCCAGCGCTACACGATCATCATCGTCACGCACAACATGCAGCAGGCCGCGCGCGTCTCCGACCGCACCGCGTTCTTCTACCTCGGCAAACTCATCGAATACGCCGACACCCGCGAAATCTTCACCAACCCGTCCAACCCCCAGACCGAGGCCTACGTCTCCGGCCGCTTCGGCTGAGGCCGCCTCGGCGAGCCGCTCGCCGCCGCAGCCGAACTCCGAGTCCTTCAACTTTCACCTTTCAACTTTCACCTGCGCGCGCCGCGCGCGCCTCCCATGACTCACTACGCCGAAGAACTCTCGAAGCTGAAGGAGAGCCTGCTCTCCATGGCGAGCTACGCCGACACCGCCGTCACCCTCGCCATCCGCGCCCTCGTCGAACGCGACGACTCCCTGGCCCAGAAAGTCGAGGAGGACGACAACCTGCTCGATCAGCTCGAAATCGAGATCGACGACCTCGCCATCCACCTCCTCGCCAAGGCCCCCCTCGCCACCGATCTCCGCCTCATCACCGTCGCGATGAAGATCTCGCAGAATCTCGAGCGCGTCGGCGACGAGGCCGTCACCATCTCCCGCCGCGCGATCGACCTGAACACCGAGCCGCAACTCAAGCCCTACGTCGACCTGCCCCGCATGGCCACCATGTCGCTCGACATGCTGCGCGATGCCATCGGTGCCTTCGTCAATCGCGAGCCCGAGCGCGCCCGCGCCGTCGTGCCCCGCGACTCCGATGTCGACGACCTGAACCGCCAGCTCCACCGCGAGCTCTCCAGCTACATGGTCGAGCGCCCGCAGACCATCACGCGCTGCCTCCGCCTCATGGTTATCTCCAAGGCGATCGAACGCATCGCCGATCACGCCACGAACATCGCCGAGGAGGTCGTGTATCTTTACGAGGCCAAGGACATCCGACACTCCGACCGGCCGCGCCGCACCTGATCTTCCCGCCCCGCTCCGTCCGCTGCCCCGCGCATGAAACCGCAGATCCTCGTCGTCGACGACGAACCCGACGCCCTCGAGATCCTCGGGTTCAAACTCAAGGAAGCCGGCTTCGATCCCCTGCTCGCCAAGGACGGCGCCAAGGCCCTCGAACTCGCGCGCAATCAGCACCCCGCGCTCATCGTCCTCGACCTGATGCTGCCCGAGGTCGACGGCCTCGAGGTCTGCAAGATCCTGCGCCGCGATCAGGCCACCGCCCACATTCCGATCGTGATGCTCACGGCGCGCGCCGCCGAGATGGACCGCGTGCTCGGCCTCGAACTCGGCGCCGACGACTACGTCACCAAGCCCTTCAGCCCGCGCGAGCTCGTCCTGCGCATCCGCAAACTCCTCGCCCGCGCCAAAGCCGCCGAGGAGCCGCTCGCCCACCTCCGCATCGGCGAACTCGAGATCGATGTGCCCCGCCACCGCGTCACCATCCGCGGCGAACCCGTCGACCTCACCGCCACCGAGTTCAAACTCCTCGAACTCCTCGCCCGCCGCCGCGGCCGCGTGCAGACCCGCGACCGTCTCCTTCAGGATGTCTGGGGCTACGATAACCCGATCGACAGCCGCACCGTCGACACCCACATGCGCCGCCTGCGCGAAAAGGTCGGCCCCCTCGCCGACTACCTCGAGACCATCCGCGGCGTCGGCTATCGTTTCCGCGCCCAGGAGTGAGCCTGATCCGCTCCGTCCACCTCGCTCCACGTGACTGAACTGCTGCTCCTGCTCGCCCTCGCCGGCTCGCTCGCCTGGGCTCTCGCCCTGCGCCGGAGCCAGCACGCGGCGGCCGCCCGCCATCACCTCGAACTCCTCGAGGAACGCGCCCGCCACGAGCACGCCGCCGCCGCCGAGGCCAGCCGCATCGCCGCTATTTTCGACCGGATGATCGACGGCGTGATCATCGTCGGCACCGACGGCAAGGTGCGCCTCGCCAACCGCGCCGCCCTGCTCCTCTTCGAAGCCCGGCACCCCATGACCGGTCGCAGCGTCCTCGAAGCCACCCGCCACCACGAGATCGCCGCCGTGGTGCGCCGCCTCGATGAGCAACCCGAGGTGCTCGACCACAAGGTCCGCCTCGAACACCTCGGCGAATCACGCGTCGTTCATATCAACGCCCTCGCGCTCCTCGCCGCCGACGGTTCGCGCGACGGCGCCCTCCTGGTTTTCCACGACATCACCCGGCTCAAACAGCTCGAGTCCGTCCGCCAGGACTTCGTCGCCAACGTCAGCCACGAACTCCGCACCCCGCTGTCGCTGATCAAGGGCGCCGCCGAAACCCTCAGCGATGGCGGACGCCACGATCCGGCAATCACCACGCGTTTCCTCGAGATCATCGAGAAGAACGCCAACCGCCTCACCCTCCTGATCGACGACCTCCTGCTGCTCTCGCGGTTGGATTCCGGCCGGCTCGAACTCAAGCTCCAGCCGGTCCCGATCGCCGACGCCATCCGCGAGGCCCTCGACGACGCCGCCCTCATCGCCCGCGCCCGCGAGGTCACCCTGCACCACGAAGCCGCCGCGGATCTCGTCGCCCGCGCCGACCCCGACCGCCTCCGCCAGGTCCTCGCCAATCTGATCGACAACGCCATCAAGTATGGCCGCACCCAAGGGCGCGTCACCGTCCGCGCCCACGCGACCCACGCCGGGTCCGTGGAGGTCGCCGTCCACGACGACGGCCCCGGCATTCCGACCGAGGCCCAAGGGAGAATTTTCGAGCGCTTCTACCGGATCGATAAAGCCCGCGCCCGCGAGCAAGGCGGCACCGGTCTCGGCCTCGCCATCGTCAAAAACGTCGTCGAAGCCCATCGCGGCTCCGTCCGGGTCGAGAGTTCCCCCGAACGCGGCACCACGTTTTTCTTCACCTTGCCGACGGCCTGAATCCGGCAGCGGACGGCCGGGTTGATAGGTTGCTTCAGACCTATTCCGGAAAGCCGCAGCCCCATCCGGCCGACGATCCTGATAAGGATGTCAGGCGGTAGCAGTTGCTCCGACAAATTACGTATCGACCGTGGGGTCTTAACCCTAGATTTAATTTGAGGAAACAGCGGTTCGTGCCGATCAAGGAGCCGCCTCTGCCATGCACTCCCATCGCGCACCACTCCGCTTGAGCTTCCTCGTGAAGCTTTCTTGCGCGTGGCTGCTGCTAGGTGCGATCGCTAGGGCCCAATTTACCTATTCCGAGGATTTCAAGAACTCCACCGCCGCCGGCTGGATTCTCAACCCTGCCGGCAATTCCACGCCCAATGTCACGCTGACCTCCGGCACTGCCGTGCGCACCGGGGATCCCGAGTCGGGCACCATCGATCCCGCAGGCGCCGGCTGGCTTCGGCTCACCAACAACACGCTCAACACCCACAACGCCGTCTACTTCGACACGCCGATCCCGTCCGCGGGCAACAGTGTCACGATCCAGTTCGGCGCCAATCTGTGGGGCGGAAACAATTTTGCCGGCACCGGCGCCGATGGCCTCACGTTCTTCCTCTATGACGCGTCGAAGACATTCCAGGTCGGCGCCGACGGCGGTTCGCTCGGCTTCGCGCAGAAGACCGGGGTCAACGGCCTGAACGGCGGCTTCGTCGCCGTCGCCCTCGACGCCTACGGTAATTTCTCCGTTGCGGCCGAGGGTCGTGTCGGCGGCACCGCCTCGCTCCAACCCAACTCCATCGCCGTCCGCGGCCCCGGACAGGGCACCACCGGCTACAACTACTTGGCCGGCACCGGTAATCGCGACCTCACCGACACCGGCTCCCCGACCACGCTCGACGCCGGCGATGGCACCGTGCCCGCGCTGCCCTACACGATGGCGTTCGCCACGGCCACCAGCCGCCCAAACCAAAGCACGCAGTATCGCAACGTCTCCATCACCATCAACGAAAGCAGCCAGCTGCTCGTCAGCATGCAGTTCGGCGAGGACGGCCTCTGGTATAACCTCCTCAACGTCGACCTCAGCTCCTTCGTCCGCCCCGAGCAGCTCAAGATGGGCTTCAGCGCCGGCACCGGCTCCGGCACCATCATCACCGAAGTCGGCGGCCTCCTCCGTATCGAAGCCACCGCCGGCAGCGGCAATTTCGTGTGGGACAATCGCAACGGCCCCTCCGATAGCGGCGGCGGCAACTCCGTCTGGGGCACCGGCGCCAGCGACCCGCTCAACTGGGCCGGCCAGACCAATCCCACCCCCCGGTCCAACGTCATCTTCAACAGCACCTACGTCTCTACCGCGCAGAACATCGATGTCACCGGCAGCGACAAGGTCGTCACGAATCTCTATTTCTCCGGCGCCAACGGCTACACGCTCGGCACCACCGAAGCCCGCAAACTCATCTTCGACTCCGTCACCGCCGGCGGTCTCACCGCGATCAATCTCACCAACGATGCCGGCGGCAACACGAGCCACACCCTGAATCTCGCCGTCCAGATGAACCGCAATCTGGACATCAACAACAACATCAACCCCACCGCCGGCACGTTCACGGTCAGCGGCAATATCGACAACGGCGGCAACAGCCTCGCCCTCAAGGGCACCGGCAACACCACCCTCTCCGGCGTCATCAGCGGCACCGGCAACCTGCTCAAGGCCGACTCCGGCACCACCACCCTCAGCGGCGCCAACACGTATTCCGGCGGCACAACCGTTTCCGGCGGCACGCTCCGCCTCGAAAACGCCTCCGCCCTCGGCGCCACCAGCGGCGCCGCGACCGTGGCCGACGGCGCCACCCTCGCCCTCGCGAGCGGCGGCTCGACCACCTTCGGCGCCAACGCCCTCACCCTCAACGGCGCCGGCGTCGATTCCCTCGGCGCCCTCCGCAACGTCGCCGGCAACAACACCTGGACCGGCACCGTCGCCCTCGCCACCAACAGCAGCATCGGCGCCGCCACCGGCACCGACCTCACGGTCAGCGGCATCGTCAGCGGCACCGGCACCCTGACCAAGGTCGGCGACGGCGTCCTCACCCTCTCCGGCACCAACACCTACAGCGGCGGCACCCAGATTAACGCAGGCACCGTTTCCGTCGCTGCCAACTCCGGCCTCGGCGCCACCGCCAGCAGCCTCGCCCTCAACGGCGGCACCCTTCGCAGCACCGCCACCTTCTCCCTCGATCCCGCACGCGCCGTTTCGCTCGGCGCCGCCGGCGGCACGTTCGAGACCTCCTCCGGCACGACGCTCACCTATAACGGCGCGATCGCGGGCTCCGGGGCGCTCAACAAGACCGGCACCGGCACCCTGAGCCTCGGCGGTTCCAGCACCTATAACGGCGCCACCAATATCAACGCCGGCACCCTCGCGCTCGCGACCACCAACGCGCTCCCCACCGCCACCGCCGTCACCGTCGCTTCCGGTGCGACCTTCAACGTCAACAGCCAGAACACCACCATCGGTTCCCTCGCCGGCGCCGGCAACACCACCCTCGGCACGGGCAACATTCTCACCCTCGGCGGCGCCGCCAGCACGACCTACTCCGGCGTGATGAGCGGCAGCGGCGGCCTCACCCAGGCCGGCACCGGCGTGCTCACGATGTCGGGCGCCAACACCTTCACCGGCAACCTCACCATCTCCAGCGGCACCGTCGCCCTCGGTGCCGCCAACGTCTTCTCCGACTCCGCCACCCTCCGCCTCAACGGCGGCACCTTCTCCACCGCCGGCTACTCCGACCGCTTCAGCAGCCTCTCCCTCCTCAACACCTCCACCATCGACTTCAACTCGATGGCCGGCCTGCTCACCTTCGGCACCGGCTCCCGCACCTCCGGCGGCCTCACCATTTCCAACTGGGCCGGCAGCCCCACCGGCGGCGGTGCCAGCCGCCTGCTCGTCGATTCCCTCACGGCCTTCGACACCACGTTCCTCAACAACATCACCTTCGCCGGCTACGGCACCGGCGCGCAGATCATCTCGCTCGGCGGCGGCGCCTTCGAAGTCGTCCCCGTCACCGGCTCGAGCTACACATGGGGCTTCGATACCGGCGGCAACTGGTCCGCCGCCAACTGGGCCGGCGGCACCAACAACCCCGGCGGCGTCGGCACCACCACCGTCTTCGGCTCCGCCATCACCGCCAACCGCACCGTCACCCTCGATGCCGCCCGCACCGTCGGCTACCTCGTCTTCAACGACAATAATCAATACACGCTCGCCGGCTCCCAGACGCTCACCCTCCAGGCCTCCGGCGGCTCCTCCCAGATCAACGTCTCCGGCGGCGGCTCCGCCCGAATCGAGGCGCCGCTCGCCCTGGCAAACGACTTGGTCGTGAACCAGAACTCCGCCGGCGCGACCCTCGAGATCACCGGCACCGTCAGCGGCACCAACCGGAACCTCACCGTCGGCGGCTCCGATGCCACGATCATCAGCGGCGCCATCCAGACCGGCACCGGCTCCCTCACCAAACTCGGCACCGGCACCCTCACACTCTCGAACACCTCGAACTCCTTCTCCGGCGCGATCACCGTCGCAGACGGCGTCCTCTCCATCAGCAACGAGCTTCACCTCGGCGCCACCTCCTCCACCGCCGACCTCACGCTCAACGGCGGCACTCTCCGCATCGCCGGCGCCGATGTCACCGTCGCCACCAGCGCCCGCAACCTGCTCCTCGGCGCCTCCGGCGGCACGATCGATACGGTCAACAATCTCCTCTGGGACAACGGCATCTCCGGTGCCGGCGCCCTCAACAAGACCGGCACCGGCTCCCTCACGCTTCAGACCGCCACCACCTTCACCGGCCCGCTCAACATCAACGCCGGCTCCGTCATCCTCGCCGGCGGCAACGATCGCATCAACGACTCCGTTGCCGTCACCGTCGCCAACGGCGCCACCTTCGACCTCAACACCCGCTCCGACACCATCGGCTCCCTCGCCGGCGCCGGCACCGTCACCAACTCCGGCGCCACCGCCTCCACCCTCACCTTCGGCGGACTCAACAGCGACACGACATTCTCCGGCACGATCACCGACGCCACCGGCGCCCTCAACCTCGTCAAGCAGGGCACCGGCCGGACAATTCTCAGCGGCACCAATTCCTTCGACGGCACCACCACCGTCAACGCCGGCGTCCTCAATCTCCAAAACGCCTCCGCCCTCGGCTCCATCGCCGGCGGCACCACCGTCGCGGCCGGCGCCGCCCTCGAACTTCAACACGGCTCCGGAATTTCCCTCGGCGCCGAGGCCCTCAACCTCTCCGGCACCGGCGTCTCCGCCAATGGCGCCCTGCGCAACATCTCCGGCGCCAACTCCCTCACCGGCACCATCACCCTCGGCGCCGCGACCGAGATCCAAGCCGACGCCGGTTCCCTCACGCTCGCCGCCATCACCGCCACCAATCAGAACCTCACCCTCGACACGGCCTCCGGCGCCACGATCACACTCGGCGGCGCGATCACCACCGGCTCCGGCACCGTCACCAAGAACGGCACCGGCACCGCCATTCTCTCCGCCGCCAACACCTACACCGGCGCCACTGCCGTCAACGCCGGCACGCTTGAGATCCGCAACGCCACCGCCCTCGGCACCGGCGCCGGCGCCACCACCATCTCCTCCGGTGCCACCCTCGCCGTTTCCAACAGCATCACCAGCACCGAGCTCCTCTCCGCCGCCGGCACCGGCGTGGGTAACGCCGGCGCCATCCGCAGCCTTTCCGGCACCAATACCCTCTCCGGCGCCGTGACCCTCACGGGCGAGGCCTCCATCGGCGTCGACGCCAATTCCCTCACCCTTTCCGGCGCGATCGGCGGCGGCTTCGGCCTCACCAAAATCGGCGCCGGCAACCTCACCCTCTCCGGCGCCAACACCTACACCGGCACCACCGCCGTCAACGCCGGCACCTTGACCGTCAGCGGCACCGGCACCCTCGGCGGCGGCTCCGCCGCCACCACCATCTCCAACGGCGCCTCCCTCGCGTTCAGCAACCTCTCCGCCACCCTCGCCGAAAACGTCACCGCCACCGGCACCGGCGTCGGCGGCGCCGGCGCGATCCAAAACGTCGCCGGCACCAATACCCTCAACGGCGTCGTCTCCCTCACCGGCGCCACCACCGTCGGCGTCGCCGCCGGCTCCCTCACCTTCGCCGGCAACGTCACCGGCGGCTACGACCTCGTGAAATCCGGCGCCGGCAACCTCACCCTCTCCGGCACCGCCAACGCCTACACCGGCACCACCACCGTCCGCAACGGCTCGCTCACCGTCACCACCAACGCCCCGGTCTCCGCCAACGGCGCCCTCGGCAACTCCGGTTCCACCGTCCAGCTGGGCGACTCCGGCACCGCCGCCGCCGACAACCTCGCCCTCCTCATCGGCAACGCCGCCGGTGGCCTCAGCGTCGACCGCGCCGTCAGCGTCAACAACTTCAACGCCTCCGGCACCTCCACGCTCGGCGGCACCAACACCTCCGGCACCAACACCTTCGCCGGCAATATCGGCCTCGGCCGCGACACCACCCTCGCCGCCGCCACCGGCGGCACCGTCGCCTTCTCCGGCGCCCTCAGCGGCACCGGCCCCGTCACCACCGGCAACGCTACCTCCACCGGCACCGTCGTGCTCGCCGGCAACAACACCTACACCGGCGCCACCACCGTCAGCTTCGGCACCCTCGTCGCCGCCAACAACAACGCCCTCGGCACCACCGGCAACGGCACCACCGTCGCCTCCGGCGCCACCCTCGGCCTCCAGGGCGGCATTGCCCTCGCCTCCGGCGAAACGCTGAGCGTCGCCGGCACCGGCGTCGGCAACGCCGGCGCGATCCGCAACGTCTCCGGCGATAATTCCATCGGCGGCCCCGTCACCGTCACCGCCGACACCACGATCGGCTCCACCGCCGGCACCCTCACGCTCTCCGGCGCCCTCTCCGAATCCGGCGGCGCACGCAACCTCGCCACCGCCGGCGCCGGCAACCTCGTCCTCACCGCCTCCAGCAATCTCACCGGCACCGTCACCATCGGCGGCACCGGCACCACCACCCTCGCCAACACCGGCGGCCAGGTTTTCGGCTCCGTTTCCGGCCTCACGATCAACTCCGGCGCCACCCTCGCCCTCGGCGCCGCCAACCAGATCAACGACAACGCCAACCTCACCCTCTCCGGCGGCACCTTCAACGTCGGCTCGTTCAACGAGTCGATGCGCCAGCTCAGCCAGACCTCCGGGTCCTTCATCGATTACCTCAACGACGGCTCCGTCCTCCGCTTCAACGGCGTCACCGGTTCCGTCTCCGGCCTCGGCACCGTCACCGGCACCCTCACCATCAACAACTGGGCCGGCTCCCTCGACGGCGGCGGCACCGAACAGCTCGTCGTCTACAGCAACACCGGCGTGCCCACCGTCACCAACATCACCTTCGCCGACTGGGGCGCCGCCACCACCGTCACGCGCACCGATCTCGGCTCCGGCTTCTTCGAGATCGTCCCCCAGATCACCGGCACCTACTGGGACGTAAACGGCAGCGGCAACTGGAACTCCGCCAGCTGGGCCAACAACACCACCGCTTCCGGCGTCACCATCGCCAGCGCCGCCAACACCATCGCCATCCTCGGCGATACCATCTCGTCCGTTTCGCCCACGGTGTTCGCCCCGCTGACCACCGATCCCACCATCACCATGAACACGAACCGCACCATCGGTAAGCTCGTGTTCGAGAACTCCGCCAACCGCAATTACACCCTCTCCGGCGCCAGCCGCCTCGATTTCGACGTCACCGCCGGCCAGGCCCAGATCATCGTCAACGATAACGGCGCCCACGTCATCGGCACCACCGCCGCCAGCCGCGTCAACGACTCGCTCCTCATCACCAACAATTCCGACGCCGCCGTCGGCCTCGATATCAACACCGGCCTCCAGCTGCGGGCCAGCGACATCGACATCACCTTCAACGGCTCCGGCACCACCCGCCTCGACGGCGCCATCACCCTCAGCGGAGGCTGGACCGGCAACGACCTCATCAAGACCGGCAGCGGCACCCTTATCCTCTCCGGCACCAACGCCTACACCGGCACCACCACCCTCCGCAGCGGCACCCTCGTAGTCGAAGCCAACGCCCCTTCCGGCGCCTCCGGCACCCTCGGCAACGCCACCTCCGCCATCATCGTCAACGACGCCGCCACCACCGGCGCGATGACCACCAATCTCCTCACCGGCGCGTCCGGCGTCACCGTGGGCCGCAACATCGCCGTCGGCGCCCAGGGCGCCGGCACCACCCTCGGTGGCAACCACACCACCGGCACCTCCACCTTCGCCGGCAACATCAGCCTCGACCGCAGCATCGACCTCACCGCGGCCGGCACCTCCACCGTCACGTTCAGCGGCCAGATCTCCACCACCAGCGGCACCACCAACCTCACCAAGGTCGGCGCCGGCACCGTCATCCTCAGCAACGCCACCAACAGCTACAACGGCGCCACCGACGTCAACGTCGGCACCCTCCGCCTCGGCGCCGCCGGCGCCGTGCCCAACACCTCCGCCGTCACCGTCGCCTCCGGCGCCACCTTCGATCTCAACGGCTTCACCGAAACCATCGGCTCCCTCGCCGGCTCCGGCAACGTCACCGGCACGTCCGGCACCCCCACCCTCACCACCGGCCAGAACAACGCCTCCACCACGTTCTCCGGCATCATCTCCGATTCCGCCGGCACCCTCGCCCTCACCAAGACCGGCACCGGCACCTTCACCCTCACCGGCGCCAACACCTACGACGGCCTGACCTCCGTCTCCGCCGGCACCCTCGTCGCCGCCAACAACACCGCCCTCGGCACGGCCACCGGCGCCACCACCGTCACCGCCGGCGCCACCCTCGCGCTCCAGGGCGGCATCACCATCACCGGCGAGACCATGACGCTGAACAGCAACAGCAGCGCTCCCGCCAGCGCCGCCCTCGCCAACCTCGGCGGCACCAACGTCTCCACCGGCGCCATCACCCTCACCGCCGCCACCGCCAACGACGCCGTCAAAATCGACGTCGCCGCCGGCTCCCAACTCACCCTCAGCGGCGCCATCGGCCAGGGCGCCAACACCGCCGTCCTCTCCAAGAGCGGCACCGGCACCCTCGTTCTCTCCGGCACCAACACCTACGCCGGCGCCACCAACGTCGCCGCCGGCACCCTCGTCGTCGCCAGCAACGGCGCCCTCGGCTCCACCGCCGCCGGCACCGCCGTCCAGATCGGCGCCACCCTCGGCGTGCAGAACAACGTCATCGTCGCCGCCGGCGAGACCTACACCCTCGCCGGCACCACCAATCCTCCCTCCGCCCCGAGCCTCAAGAACATCGCCGACACCAACACCCTCGAGGGCAACATTTCCCTCACCGGCGGCGTGAACACCGGCGTCGCCATCGATGCCAATACCGGCACCCTCACGCTCAACGGCGTCATCGCCCAGGCCGCCAATCCGAACTTCATCGTCAAGACCGGCTCCGCCGACCTCGTCCTCGGCGGCTCCGCGGGCAACACCTTCTCCGGCGGCCTCACCATCAACGACGGCCGCATCATCGCCGGCAAGACCACCGGCGACGCCACCGGCGCGGGTAACGTGAACATCGGCGACGGCATCGGCGCCGCCGCCTCCGCCATCCTCCGCCTCGATGCCGCCAACCAGATCAACGACGCGTCCGCCGTCTCCATCGCCACCGACGGCCAGCTCAACGTCCAATCCTTCAACGACTCCATCGGCGCCCTCACCCTCGGCGGCGGCTCCGTCACCGGCACCGGCACCGTCACCCTCGGCAATACCCTCACGTTCAACGGCGTCGGCTCCTCCACCGCCACCATCTCCGCCAACGTCAACCTCGGCACCGCCAACCTCTCCGGCGGCAACCGCACCTTTCAGATCGGCAACAACGGCGTGAGCAACGACAGCGACCTCACCATCAGCGGCACGATCTCCGGCACCGCCGGTCTCGTGAAGTCCGACCTCGGCACGCTCCAGCTCTCCGGCACCTCCGCCAATACCAACTCCGGCACCTTCCAGGTCGCCGACGGCACCGTCCTCCTCAACAAGACCGCCGGCCTCAACGCCACCGGCACCGGCAACGTGATCGTCGGCGACGGCGTCGGCGCCGCCGGCTCCGCCACCCTCCGCCTGCTCGCCAGCAACCAGATTTCGGATACGTCGCGCGTCACCGTCTTCGGCGACGGCAAATTCGAGGTCAACGGCCTCACCGAGACCATCGGCTCCTTCGCCGGCACGGGCCGCATCGACACCGGCACGGGCGGCACCCTCATCGCCGGCGGCGACAACACCAGCACCACCTTCGGCGGCACCCTCGCCGGCACCGGCATGATCCAGAAGGTCGGCACCGGCGATCTCACCTTCAACGCCAGCATGAGCTACGCCGGCGAACTCCGCCTCTCCGGCGGCGAACTCACCCTCGCCGGCATCAACCTCACCGTCGGCACGCTCCGCATCACCGGCAACACCATCCTCGATTTCGGCGCCAGCGCCGCGTCCACCCTCACCGCCACCAACGTCATCATCGACCCCGGCGCCACCCTCACCATCACCAACTGGGTCGACCTTCAGGATTACTTCTATGCCACCGGCAGCTTCCAGCAGTTCGGCGGCCCGACCGCGGTGTTCAACAGCCGCAATACCATTCCGCAGAACCAAATCGTCTTCCAGGGCTGGACCGCCGCCGACACCACCTGGCAATCGTGGGACCGCCAGATCACGCCCGCCCCCGAGCCCGCCACCTACGGCGCCATCTTCGCCTCCGGCGCCCTCGCCCTCTTCGGTTTCCGCCGCTGGCGCCAACGCAAGTCCGCCACCGCGCCCACCGCCTGAGCCTCGGGGCCCCTCCGTCCGGGTAGCGGGAGCGTCCCGCTCCCGTTCCTCCTGCCCGATCTTCCGTGCGACCGAGCGCATATCGCCCGCGTCCACCGCGCCCGTCCCGCTCCGCCCCGCACGTCGGGAGCGTTTGCGCCCGCCCCCGCCTACGCCGGCATCGCCACCCCGAGTTTCTCCGCCCACGGCCGCAGCGCCGGCACGATACTCGGGTGCAGCTGCACGCCTTCCCGCAGCTGCTCCGCCCGCTTCGCCAAGCCGAGCTCGCCCGGCAGACGCACCCGCTCGAATCCCGCCCGCGGCGGCGTCGCCCGGCACTTCGCCGCCACCCATTCCGTCTGCCGGCGGAACGCGTCCGCGCCGCCAAAAAGCGCCGGCTCGAAGACCTGCACGCACACCGTCGCGCCCCAACCTTCCTTCGCATCCGCGCGCCCGTGCCCCGCGAGCCCGCCCGTGAGCGCCTCCACCAGCAACGCGAGCGCATAGCCCTTGTGCCCGTGGTCCACCCCGCCCGTCGGCAGCAGCGTGCCCGGCGGCGTCGCATACATCACCGCCGGATCGTCCGTCGGCTCGCCTTCCGGCGTCAGTGCCCACGGCCCGGGAAATCTCCGCCCTTCCGTGCTCAGCCGCTTCGTGAGCGCGTTGGTCGTGATCGATGCCGACATATCCAGCAGCACCGGCTCGCCCCCCGTCGGCCACGCCGCCGCCATCGGATTCGGCGTAAACACGTCCTTCCGGCCCCCATGCGGCGCCACGCTGCTCACGTTGGGATCGGAACAGGTCAACACGATCATCTGCCCCCGCGCCGCGACCGGCCGCAGATAGGCCGCGAGACACGCGATGTGATGACTCCGGCGGATCACCACCGTGCACGCCCCGTTGTGCCGCGCCCGCTCCGCCGCGAGGGCGATCGCCCGCTGCGTCAGCCACGGCCCCGGCAGCCGGCGCCCATCCCAGGTCACCGCCGCCGGAAAATCCGCCACCACCTCCGCCTCTCCGCTGCGGCACATCGCGCCGCTCCCGATCTCCGCGAGATACTGCGGCAGCAGCGCCAGCCCGTGCGTCGTGTGCCCGAGCAGGTCGCCCTCCACCAGAATCTCCGCCACCGCCGCCGCCTTGTCGCCCTCCAGCCCCGCGCGGCCGAGCAGCCTCTCCGCCCACCGCCTCAACTCCGTCGCCGGATACCGTGCGTTCATGCGGCCGGGTTTCCTGCCGTCTCCGCCTTCGGCGTCGCACCCGCCGGCGCCGGCGGCGCCACCCGCAGCAGCGCCACGCCCAGGAGCGTCAGCCCCGCCGCCACCAGCACGAACCAGTCGCCGTGCTCCGTGTAGACGGTCGTCTCCTCCGTCCAGCGGCGGTCCCGCTGCACGTCGATGATCTGCGCCCCGCGGAAGTAGATCGTGCCTCGGTCGTTCGTCACCACCTTCCGAATACCGCCGAACTCGTCGATCCAGCCGCTCCATCCGCCGTTGCCGCAGCGGATCACCGGCCGCCGGTTCTCCACCGCCCGCAGCACCGAATGCGCCGCATGCTGGTAGGCCGCGCCGCCCTCGCCGAACCAGCCGTTGTTCGTCAGCACGGTCAGCGCGTTCGCCCCGGCCAGCACGCTGTAGCGCGCCAGCTGCGGATAGATGTCCTCGTAGCAGATCATCGGCCCGAAGACCGCCACGCGGTCCGTGAACCGCAGCAGCAGCGGCGCCGGACTCGTCCCGCGCTCGAAGTCCCCGCCGATCGGCACAAATTTCCCGATCCACCCCAGCACCGGCCGCCACGGCACGAATTCCCCGAAGGGCACCAGCTTCCGCTTCGCGTAATACTCCTCCGCGATCCCCGTGTCCGGTCGCGCCAGAAACACGCCGTTCAGCCACTGCTCATCCGGCCGGTTGGGCCGCTCGATCGCCACCGAGCCCAGCAGCAGCGGCACCTTCGCGCGCTCCGCCAGCGCGGTCACAAACTGTTTGGCCGCGTCGTGCCCGCGCACCGCCAGCGGCGTCGATGCCTCCGGCCACAGGATCAGGTCCGGCTTCGTCCGCGCGGCGTCCAGCGTCGTCTTCTCCAGCACCTCGAGGATGCCCGGAATCCGCTCCGGATCCCACTTCACGTCCTGCGCGATATACGGCTGCACGATCCCGATCCGCCCCAGCCGCTCGTTGTGGCCCCGACGATTGAACGCCTCCGGAAAATGGATGCTCACGCACGCGAGCAGGAGAAACAACGCGAGGAAGAACTCCTGACTGCGCTTGTTGAGCCCGGTCACCCCTTCGCGAAACAGCCGGTGCGCATACGCCGCGAATCCCAGGTTTGCCGTCACCAGCACAAACGAAATCCCATACGCCCCCGTATACGCCGCCACCTGCAGGATGCTCGGCCGCTCCCACTGGCTCGCCGCCAGCGGCAGCCACGGAAATCCGCCCAGCAGCCACGTGCGGCTCCACTCGATCAGCACCCAGACGCCCGCCAGCCCGAGCATCGCCGCCAGCCGCACCGGCGTAGTCCGCCCCGGCATCCGCGGCAGGATCCACCACGCCGCCAGATACCACGTGCCCACCCACGCCCCCACAAACGGCCCGAGCAGCAGCAAGCCGAGCCACGTCACGTTGTGCAGCCACCCGAGCAGCAGCGTCCACGCCACCGCCTGCGCCGCGAACATCGTCGCCGCATACACTTTGAAACTCGGCCGCCGATACGCCCAGAAACACCCGGGCACGAGCATCGCATACGCCAGCTCCGGCGTGCGGAACGGCGGAAACGCCAGCACCGCCAGCCCCACCGTGAAGACAAACACCGTCGCCATCGTGATCGGCCCGGCATGACGCTGCCCGAAACTCGGACGCGGTTCGTAGGGATCGTAGGGAACGGAGGCGGCGGAAGACACGCGCTCCGAAGTAGGCGGAGCTTCCTCCCGCCTGCAAGCAGCGCCGCGCCCGCCCGAATTCTCCGCGCCGGCGCCGAACCTCCGCGCCCCGGCCGGTGATGCTTGCGTGAGCCCACGCGCATCGCATTCTCCCGCCCCGCATGTTCCCACGCTCCTGCCTGCTGCTCGCTTTCGCGTCCGTCCCGCTGCTCCACGCCCAACCCGCGGCGCTCACCGTCAACCCCGCCTCCCGCGAAGAGGTCCGCCAGTTCTACCGCTCCGTTTATTTCGCCTCCGAGAATGTCCCCAGCGGCTGGTCCGGCAGCTATGCCAACGGGTCCGCCGGCAACACCACGCCCGCCTTCAAGGAGGCGACCCGCCTCCGCATCAATTTCTACCGCGCCCTCGCCGGCGTCCCCGCCGACATCCAGTTCAACGCCACCTACAGCACCAAGGCCCAGCAGGCCGCGCTGATGGTCAGCGCCAATAACGCCCTCGACCACTTCCCGCCGCCGTCGTGGACCTTCTACACCGCCACCGGCGCCGAGGCCGCCGCCAACTCCAACCTCGCCCTCGGCACCCAGGGCCCCGCGTCGATCGACGGCTACATCGCCGATGCCGGCGTCAACAACACCGCCGTCGGCCACCGCCGCTGGCTCTTCTATCCGCAGACCCGCCAGATGGGCACCGGCGACGTCCCCGGCGAGAGCCTCACCCGCCCGCCGGCCAACGCCATCTGGATCCTCGACACCACCCCCGGCGGCCAGTTCGGCGCCACCCGCCCCCCGACCCGCACCCAGGAGATCGCGTATCCGCCGGCCGGCTACATCCCGTCCCACCTCGTCTGGCCCCGCTGGTCCTTCAGCTACCCCGGCGCCGATTTCCGCGAAGCCACCGTCACCATGACGCGCAACGGCCAGCCCGTCGCCGTCCGCCTCGAGCCCCAGAAGATCCTCGCCAACGGCCGCCAGCTCGACGAAGGCGAGCCCACCCTCGTGTGGGTCTACGACAACCTGAACAGCAACGACGAGGTCTCCCACCCCCGCCCCGCCGCCGACACCCCCTACACCGTCACCGTCGCCAACGTCCGCATCGGCGGCGCCGCCCGCACGTTCACCTACACCGTCACCGTCTTCGACGCCGACCGCCCCGGAGCCGACGCCGCGCCCGTCGCCGTCAGCGGCTCCTCCGCACTGCGCCTCGGCACCAGCGCCAACTTCTCCGTCGCCCGCCCCACCTTCGCCTCGGCGTTCGAATGGCGCACGCTCCAGGTCACGCCGTTCACGAAGACCTTCGCGGGCGACGCCGGCCTCGACGGCCTCCAGGCCACGACCTCCGCCGGCTACCCCGTCACCCACACGCTCTCCGGCAACGCGGTCTACCGCCTCGCCCACACCGCGCCTCCCCGCGCCCGCGCCGACGAAGTGCTCCAGCTGCCCGGCAACTATCTCGTCTCCGCCAGCTCGTCCTTCTCCTTCCGCAGCCGCCTCGCGATCGCCACCTCCTCCCAGACCGCCCGCGTCCAGGTCTCGACCGACGACGGCGCGTCGTGGATCGATATCTACACGCAGGCCGGCACCTCCGCCCCCCGCACCAGCACGCCCGAGTTCACCGAGACCGCGCTCAACACCCGCACCCTCTCCCTCGCCGCCTTCGCCGGCCGCACCATCTCCGTCCGGCTCGCCTTCACGATCGCTCTCGGTGGCTCCGCCTACCTGCCCGATCCCGCCAATCTCGTCGGCTGGTTCGTCGACGACCTCTCCCTCGTCAACGTCCACACCGTCACGCCCGACACCCCGCGCCGCGTCGCCTCGGGCAACACCTTCGCCTACACACCCGCGCAGGCCGGCGCCCTTGCCCTCCAGGCCCGCGGCGTGATCGCCGGCGCCTTCCCGATGGAATGGGGCCCCGTGCTCGAGGCCACCGCCAGCGTCGACGGCGCCACCGCCGGCAGCTACCTCGCCAACCTCTCCGTCCGCACCGCCGCCGGCTCCGGCGACGACACCCTCTTCATCGGCTTCGCCGTCAGCGGCGGCGGCAAGCGCCTCCTCGTCCGCGGTATCGGCCCCACCCTCGCCGCCTTCGGCGTCGATGGCACCCTCGCCGACCCCAAGCTCGAACTCTACAACTCCGCCGCCGCCAAGATCGCCGAAAACGACAACTGGCTCGCGAGCGACGCCGCCGTGTTCCCCACCGTCGGCGCCTTCAACCTCGCCGCCAACAGCCGCGACGCCGCCCTCGTCGCCAACCTCCAGCCCGCCAGCTACACCGCCCAGATCTCCGGCGCCAACGGCGGCAGCGGCGTCGCCCTCGTCGAACTCTACGACCTCGCCGCCGGCTCCGGTGCCAAACTCACCAACGTCTCCGCCCGCTCCCAGGTCGGCACCGGCGACAACATCCTCGTCGTCGGCTTCAGCATCGCCGGCACCGGCCCGCGCCGCCTCCTCATCCGCGCCGTCGGCCCCACCCTCGGCGCCTTCGGCGTCGGCGGCACCCTCGCCAATCCCAAGCTCGAGCTGTTCTCCGGCACCCAGCGCATCGCGGAAAACGACGACTGGAACGCCGCCGATGCCGCCACCTTCGCCAGCGTCGGCGCGTTCAACCTCAACGCCAACAGCCGCGATGCCGTCATCGTCACCGCCCTGAGCGCCGGCAGCTACACCGCCCAGATCAGCGGCGTAAACAACACCACCGGCGTCGCCCTCGTCGAGGTTTACGAGCTGCCCTGAGCGCGGCTTCGCCGCTCCGTTCCGGCGTGGCTCCACGCCCGCGGTGGGAGGGGCTTTTGGCCCCGACAGATCGCCGGACGATCTCGCATCCCCTCCCACCTCCCATCCGCACCCGAGCGCCCTCCCCGCCTCGCGACCCGCAACTTGCCGCCACCACGCCGCATCCACCGCTCCCGACTCCCGTCGCCCCCGGCGCTCTCCAGCCGCGTAACAATTGCATCCCTCGGACGTCCTTCGCTAACTACCCACACCATGCACCGACACTCCGACGTTCCCAGTCACGCCGCGCCTGTCGTCTCGTTTTTCGTTCCGGCTCTCCGCCTCCCGCGCCTGCTCGCGTGCCTCGCCGCCCTCGCGCTCTCTCCGCTCCTCGCCCAAGTCCGCCCCACGCGCCCCGTGATCGTCGTGCCGCCGATCGGTGGCGGCGGAGGAGGAGGTGGTGGTGGTGGAGGTGGTGGTGGCGTGGTGATCACGCCGCCTATCGTGCTGCCTCCCGGCGGCGGTGGCGGTGGTATCACGACCCCCACCGCCATCATCAACGCTCCCCGCGGAGCACTCGTCGGCGAGACGGTTACCGCCACCGCGGTCATCGTTGATCCCACGCTCCCGCCCGGCAGCACCACCTCGGCCGCGTATCAATGGACGCTCACCGGCGCCCGCCTCGTCTCCGACCCCCGCGCCGCCTCCGTTCAGTTCATCGCCGATCGCGCCGGCAACGTTTCCCTCTCCGTCTCCATCAGCGCCAACGGCAGCGCCTATAACCCGTCGTCCACCGTCACCGTTCTCGCCGCCGACTCCGCCGGCGCCGTCACCGCGCCCGCTTCCGTCGCCGCCAGCGCCGCCAACATCACCGCCACGGTGCCCGCCGCCGTGAACAACGACCGCACCTTCCGCTGGACCGTCTCCGGCGACGCCGCGATCACCGGCGGCCAGGGCACCCGCTCCATCACGCTCCGCCCCGGCACCCCCGGCCTCAAGGAGATCGTCTGCAACGTCACCCTGCAGAACGTCGTCAACGTCCCCGTCCGCGCCTACCTCGTCGTCACCGGCACCGGCCAGCCCGCCGAGGTCAATATCGTCAACGGCAGCGGCGACGGCGCCTATCCCGCCGGCACCCGCGTCGATATCTTCGCCAACCCGCCGCCCGACGGCCAGGTCTTCGACCGTTGGACCGGCGATGTCGCCGCGCTCGGCAACGGCGCGATCGTCGCTCTCCTCCCCCGCACCACCATCACCGTCCCCGCGACTCCGGTCACGCTCACCGCGACCTACAAGCCCGCGCCCGCGTGGAAACCCACCGTGGTCGAAAATTTCAACCCGCAGAATCAGACCGTCTCCGGCCAGACATCCGTCGTTTCCACCACCCTCTCCTATCACGTGCCCGCCCCCGCCAGCGGCATCGTGTTTCTCCTCCACGAGACCGGCGGCAGCGGCGCCGATTGGTTCTCCCGCCCCGAGCAACTCCTGCTCGCCCGCGATCTCGTCGCCGCCGGCTACGGCGTCGCCACGCTCCACAGCTCCAACCGCACCACCGGCGCGTGGGCCCAGCAGACCACGCTCGCCACCAACCCCGACGCCCGCAACCACGCCGCCGCCCACGATCGCCTCGTCGCCGCCGCCCCGCAGGCCGCCGGCAAACCCATCTTCTTTCTCGGCGTCGCCGACGGCGCCGCCGCCGCCCTCCGCTACGCCGATCTGCTCGGCGCCGGCACCAATCCCCGCCTCGTCAAAGGCGCCGTGCTCTACTCGTCGCCCGGCATCGACACCCTCGCCGTCACCTCGCGCGTGCCGCAGTTCTTCGCCCTCGCCGCCAACGACGACGCCCTCGGCAACGGCGGCCTCCTCGCGGTCCGCGACAGCGCCCAGTTCCTCCTCGGCCGCGGCGTCGCCACCGGCACCGTGAATCAGCCCGTCAGCCCCGTCCACCCCACGCGGTTCCGCACCCTCGCCCTCACCCGCGCCTCGTTCACCGCCGCCGATGCCGACACCATCTGGACGACAGTGAAAAACGCCGGCGTGCTCGACGCCAACAACTACCCCAAAACCGTGCCCACCGCGGCCACGCTCTCCGCCGCGCTGCCCGCTGCACTCCGCGACACCGCCGCCGAAGTCTCGACCCAACTCGCCGTCGCCGCCGCCGCCAACCGCTTCTACGCCGACGCCAATCCCCGCGCCCTCCAGTTCCTCAACGCCCGCGCCGCCGACGCCCCCACTCCCGCCCCGGGCCGCCTCGTGAATCTCTCCGCGCGCTCCAACGTCGCCCACCTCACCGACGCCTTCACCGTCGGCTTCACCCTCACCGGCACCGCCCGCGCCACCGTGCTCCTCCGCGCCGCCGGCCCGAGCCTCGCCCGCTTCGGCGTCGCCAATCCCCTCGGCGCACCGCGCCTCGAACTCTATCAAGGCAACCGCCTCCTCGCCACCAACGAGGGCTGGGACCGCGTCAACAACGCCCCCCAGGTCGCCACCGCCGCCACCGCCGTCGGTGCCTTCGCGTTTCCCGCCGCCTCCAACGACGCCGCCATCCTCACCCAGCTCGACGCCGGCAGCTACACCATGACGATCCGCGGCCTCGGCGCCACCACCGGCCTCGCCCTCGCCGAGCTCTACGACATCAGCCGCAACGCCACCCGCCTCACCAACCTCTCCACGCTCACCCGCATCGACGACGACGGCGGCCTCGTCATCCCCGGCGTCGTCATCGCCGGCAACGCGCCCCGCACCGTCGTCGTCCGTGCCGTCAGCGCCGGCCTCACCGATCTCGGCTTCGCCGCCCGCGACGTCATCTCGGATCCGCGTCTCACCATCCTCGCCGGCAACCAGCCGATCGCGCAGAACAACAACTGGGCCCAGGCCAACGCCTCCCTCCTCAACGCCGTCTTCCCCGCGATCGGCGCCTTCCCCCTGCGCGCCGCCGCCGACTCCGCCCTCATCGACGCCATCGCCCCCGGCGCCTACACGCTTCAAGCCGGCTCCGCCCCCGTCGCCCCCAACGCCGCCAACGCCCCCAACCAGACCGGCGCCATCCTCGTCGAATTCTACGAAGTGCCCTGACCCGCCGCGTTTCTTCTCTCTCTTCCCCCGCCGCCATTGCGGCGCCTGAGAAAACCTGCGACCATTGCCGCAGCCCGCACGCCAAGATTTGGCCCCTTAGCCAAATCCATCAGCGGTAGTCCTTCCGCCTTCCGCCTTCCGCCTTTCGCCTTCCGCCTTCCGCCTTTCCCCTTTCGCCTTCCGCCTTTCCCCTTTCTTCGCCCTCCCAAGAAAGCGTTGCCCGCTCCTCGCGCTTTCGAGCCCCCCTCCGCTGCCCCGCGGTCGC
>JACCED010213116.1_pt1 | contig 96649 bp, 93 predicted proteins | sample 7455021 | NCBI WGS metagenome assembly JACCED01 (sample SAMN15323456, study PRJNA562643) | freshwater metagenome | isolation source: river surface water | place: USA:Blue River Watershed | collected 2017-08-19 | reverse complement strand
TCGTCGGTTTTAATGGGCACTTGCCAGCCGGAATAACTGACTGCGGGCATTCCCTCGGCTTGCAAGGCAATGGCCAATAGAGCGCTGGAGGCTTGCTCGCCGGTGGCGGCCAGCATGTCGAGTTCGCGGAAGTAGGCCGACTGCGCCTGGCTGGGGGCCAATTCTTTGGCCAAACCGAGCAAGCGATTGGTTTCGCCGCTCATGGCGCTGGGCACCACCACCATGTGGTGTCCGGCGCGCGCCCATTTGGCGACCCTTTTGGCCACATTGCGGATGCGCTCGGTCGAGCCCATCGATGTGCCGCCGTATTTATGAACGATGAGAGACATAAGGTTTGGTTCGATCGGGGATCAAACCTTTGATTGTAACCAAGCCAAGACCTCCCCCTGGCGCACCACATGCCCATGACCCACACGGAGTTGAATGTGGTGCCCCCGGGTGGAGCAAGCTTCGACCTGGCGCAGCAATTCCGACAATTGGGCGGCCTGGGCCTGGGTGCCCAAACCAGCCAGCCAATGCCGAAGCACATTGGCTTGCCGGTGACTGGGCAGCGCGCGCAAAGCCTGGATGCGGGGAGGTGATCCGATTTGCCCAGCATCAAGCTCGGCCAAATCGGCCAGCAAGCGCAAGGCTTGGGCTGCGTGGCGGGCAGTGCGCACCAAGGTACCCCGGCTCCCTGGCAAAGCTTGCTCCAACACGGGCAAGACCTGGTGCCGGATGCGGTTTCGGGTGTAAGCGTCCGACCCGTTGCTGGGGTCTTCGACCCAGGGAATGCCTGCTTGCCTGAGAGCAAGTCGCAGTGAAGAAGCTGGCACATCCAACCAGGGTCGGACGAACCACACCCCGTGGCGCTCGATGCGCAAAGGCATGGCGGCCAGGCCCGCCAAACCTGCGCCGCGCGACCAGGCCAGCATGACGCTTTCGGCCTGATCATCGGCATGTTGAGCGAGCAACACAGCCGTCAAAGGAGTCCCGAAATCTGTCCGGGCTGATTCGGCCAGCGCCCGGTAACGGGCCGATCGAGCGGCTTCTTCGGGGCTTTGGCCAGCGCGATGCCGGGCCTGAACATCCCGAACTGCCAGAGGAACACCCCAGCGCTGGCACAAGTGACGCACATGCCATTCGAAATCCGTGGCCGCAAGTTGCAGACCGTGATTGATGTGGATCGCCCGAGTCCACTCGGGCCACCGCGACACACAGGCCCACAGCAGGGCCACCGAGTCAGCCCCGGCACTCAGCGCTACCGCAAAGGGTCCTTGTGGCGCCCAGTCGTTGACGGTCAGGGCGGTGGTTTCAGGCGGCAGCTTTGGTGTCCGAGAATCGGCCATAGCTCTGCAAGCGATCGTAACGGCGCTCGAGCAATTCACGGGGTTTGAGGTCGCTGACCTGGCGCCAGGCGTCGTTGAGGCCGCGCTTGAGGGCGGTGGCCATTTGTTTGGGGTCGCGATGGGCTCCGCCAACAGGCTCGTTGACGATCTTGTCGACCAAACCCAGGGCTTTGAGGCGATGGGCCGTGATGCCCAGGGCTTCGGCCGCATCGGCAGCACGCTCGGAGGTTTTCCACAAAATCGAGGCGCACCCTTCGGGACTGATGACCGAGTAGACCGAGTACTGCAGCATGAGCACTTGGTCGGCGACACTGATGGCCAAAGCGCCGCCCGAACCGCCTTCGCCGATGATGGTGGAGATGATCGGGACTTCGAGTTGGGCCATCTCGTAGATGTTGCGACCGATCGCCTCGGACTGGCTTCGCTCTTCGGCATCGATGCCGGGATAGGCACCGGGCGTGTCGACGAAGGTGAAGACGGGCAACTTGAATTTTTCGGCGGTCTTCATCAGGCGCAAGGCCTTGCGGTAACCCTCGGGGCGGCTCATGCCGAAGTTGCGTGCGGCTCGCTCCTTGGTATCGCGGCCTTTTTGGTGACCCAACACCATACAGGGCATGCCATTGAAGCGGGCCAGGCCGCCGACGATGCTGAGGTCGTCGGCAAAATGCCGATCGCCGTGCATCTCGACGAAGTCGGTGAAGATGTCCTGGATGTAGTCCAGCGTGTAGGGTCGCTCAGGATGGCGTGCGATCTTGGTGATTTGCCAGGGAGTCAGATCACTGTAGATGTCTTTGGTGAGTTGCTGACTTTTCTTGGACAGTTGCTCGATTTCTTGCGAAATGTCAACCGCCGATTCACTTTGGACATAGCGCAGTTCTTCAATCTTGGCCTCGAGCTCGGCGATGGGTTGCTCAAAATCCAGGAAAGTTTTCTTGGCCACAGGGGTTCTCCGGTTCAGTAAGTCACAGGCAAAGGGTCGAGCGAGCGCCAAATATACCAAGTGGCCACACTGCAATAAGGATCCCAAGCCGCAGCGACCTCGCGGGCATCGCTGCGGCTGACGGTGTCCCCTGAAAAATAATTTTTGCTGATGCCATTGATCAGACCGACGTCATCCAGGGGCAACACATTGGGTCGCATCAGGTGAAAAATAAGGAACATTTCTGCTGTCCAGCGGCCAATGCCGCGCACGGCCACCAATTCGCCGATGATGTCCTCATCGCCCATTTCGGGCCAGTTTTTGAGGCTGAGTTTGCCATCCTGAAAATGCAGGGCGAGATCAACCAGGTACTCGACCTTGCGGGCCGACAGGCCGGCAGCCCGCATTTGGTCGATGTTCATTTTCAGCACGTTGGCCGGCGTGATGCGACGGGTCAGCGCAGCGAAGCGATCCCACACGCTTTGCGCCGCCTTGACCGAGATTTGCTGGCCGACGATGCTCCGTGACAACGTGACAAAGGCGTCGCCGCGCGTGACCAAACGGGCGTCGCCGAACATCGGGATCAGCTTGCGCATGACCCGGTCTTTTTTCATCAGGTGTTGGCAAGCGTCGTCCCAATACACGGGGAAGGCTTCCATCATGGGGGCAGCGACGGCATTCATGCGCGCTCCCAAGTGGTGCCCGAGGCACTGTCCTTGAGGACTACGCCTTGCGCCAGCAGGTCATTGCGAATCCGATCGGCTTCGGCAAAATTTTTGGCGGCTTTGGCAGACTGACGCCGGGCAATGAGTTGGGCGATGACGTCATCACCCAGAGCTGCACCTGCCTGCAAATAGGCCGTGGGATCCTGCTGCAGCAAACCCAGAACTCCACCGAGTGCGCGCAGCAAACCGGCCAATCGGGGGTCTTGGCTGCGGTTGACTTCAGAAGCCAAATCGAAGAGGACCGCCACCGCCTCGGGCGAGCCGAAATCTTCGTTCATGGCTTTGGCAAAACGGGCGGCGTGCCCTTGCGTCCAATCGGGGGTTGGCAAACCGGCTGGCGGCACTGCCTGCAAAGCGGTGTAGAGGCGTTTGAGGGCCGATCGGGCGTCATCCAGGTGGACATCGCTGTAGTTCAGGGGGCTGCGGTAATGGCTGCGCACCACGAAAAAGCGGATGGTCTCGGCATCGTAGCGTTGCAAAACATCGCGGATGGTGAAGAAATTGCCCAGACTCTTGGACATTTTTTCGTTGTCCACATTGATGAAACCGTTGTGCATCCAATAGCGGGCCAAGGCTTGACCGCTGGCGCCTTCGCTTTGCGCGATTTCATTTTCGTGATGGGGAAATTGCAGATCGGCCCCGCCACCATGGATGTCAAACGTGGTGCCCAACAACTGACAACTCATGGCCGAACATTCAATGTGCCAGCCGGGGCGCCCGGGGCCATAGGGAGAGGCCCACTTCACCTCATCGGGCTCATCCGGCTTGGCCGACTTCCATAAAACAAAATCCAGAGGGTCGTTTTTTCCGGACTCGACCGCCACGCGCTCGCCAGCATGGAGTTCATCGAGCGACTTGCCCGACAACTTGCCATAGCCCTGAAACCTGCGCACCGAAAAATTGACGTCGCCTTGAGCCGAGCGGTAGGCCAGCCCCTTTTGTTCGAGTTGCCCAATGAGGTCGAGCATTTGCGGCACATGATCGGTGGCGCGAGGCTCCATGGTGGGGCGCTCGATGCCCAAGGCGTCGGCATCCTGGTGCAAAGCCTCGATCATTCGCGTGGTCAGGGCACGAATGGGCTCGCCGTTGGCCACGGCGCGCTGGATGATCTTGTCGTCGATGTCGGTGACATTGCGCACATAGGTCACCCGATAGCCGCTGGCCTTGAGCCAGCGCTGCACCACATCGAAGGCGATCATGGAGCGGGCGTGACCCAGGTGACAAAAATCGTAGACAGTCATGCCGCACACATACATGCGCACATGGCCAGGCTCCAGCGGCGTAAAAGGCTCCAGTTCACGCGTCAGCGTGTTGTGTATGCGTAGCGACATGAAGGTGGTGTACAGGAATGGGCAGTCGATGAGACCCTGAGAGGCAGGGCTGGACTACAATGCACATAGTATAGCCATGATGCCCTTTGCGCACCTCCGTCACAACCCTTGCCGGATCGCCACCACATGCTGTGTGGCGGCCAGCCTTTGGCTTTTTTTGGCTTGTGCGCATGCGCAGTCGGGCGTGCGGCACGCCGATGTCGAGCGCGAACTCAAACAAGAGCGTTTTCAGCAAGTGCTGGAGCTCAGCCAAAAGGCCCTGACCGATCGGCCCCGCGATCCGCAAATGCGCTTTTGGTACGCTCTGGCTCTGGACAAAACCGGCCAGATGCAAGCCGCATTTCATCACTACCAAGCCTTGACACAAGATCACCCGGAGCTGCCTGAACCTCACAACAACCTCGGTGTCTTGTTATTGCGCATGGGCCGGATGGACGAGGCGCAGGCGGCATTCCAAATGGCCTTGCGCATGGATTCAGGTTATGCCGAAGCCATGGAGAACATGGGTGACGTTTTGCAATGGCAAGCCCGCCGCTGGTATGAAAAATCGTTGCAGTCGGGCTGGGCCCGGCCTGCGCTGAAACAAAAAATCAACGCCCTCCCCCCTCTGCCCCAACCGCAATGAACTCCTTGATGTCCCTTCGACGCATCCTTTTGATCCTGGCGGCTGCCAGTTGGAGTTGGGCCGCCGCACAAAGCCCCAACCCTGCGGATCAGCCCCGCGTGAAACTGTCCACCAATCAGGGGGACATCGTGCTCGAGCTGAACGCTCGCGCTGCGCCGCAAACTGTCGCCAACTTTTTGCAATATGTGCGGGACAAACATTACGACGGCACTGTTTTCCATCGAGTGATCGATGGCTTCATGATCCAGGGCGGCGGCTACGACTTGCAATTGCGCGAACGCCCCACCCGCGCCCCCGTGACCCATGAGGGTCGCCAGGCGCTGGAGCGTGGGGGTCAGCGCAACACCGTGGGCACCATTGCCATGGCACGCACCAACGACCCCCATTCCGCCACGGCACAATTCTTCATCAATGTGAAGGACAATGCCTTTCTCGACCCCAGCGCGCAGTCATTTGGCTACACTGTCTTTGGACAGGTCGTCGCGGGAATGGAGGTGGTCAACAAGATCAAATCCGTGCCCACCGGGCCCGCCGGGTTTTTCCGTTCCGATGTGCCCCGCACGCCGGTCATCATTCAAACAGCAACCATTCTGACACCATGAGCCATCCTCAAGTTGAATTGCACGTCCAGGGCCACGGCGTGATCACCCTCGAACTCCATGCCGACAAGGCCCCTAAAACGGTGGCCAATTTTCTGGACTACGTGGCTCAAGGTCACTACGACCAAACTGTCTTCCACCGGGTGATCGACGGCTTCATGATCCAGGGTGGCGGTTTTGATGCCCAAATGAAGCAAAAGCCCACTGGCGAACCGATTGAAAACGAAGCCAACAATGGGCTCAAAAACGATTGCTACACCATCGCCATGGCGCGCACCCAAGATCCCCATTCGGCCACGGCTCAGTTCTTCATCAACGTGTCCGACAACGGCTTTCTCAACCACACTGCGCCCTCGATGCAAGGTTGGGGCTATGCGGTCTTTGGCAAAGTGATCGCCGGCACCGAGGTCGTGGATCAGATTCGCGGCGTCAAAACGGGCCGCCATGGCTTTCATGACGATGTGCCCCAAGAGCCCGTCGTCATTGAAAAGGCTGTGGCCCTCTAACTCCCCATGAACGGGTCGATGCCCTTGCCGTCATCGGTCGATGGACGGCAATGGGCATGCATCGACCTGGTCTCCGACCTGCACTTGCAGGCCGGTGAACCCGCGACCTGGCTGGCCTTTGAGCGCCACTTGCGAAACACCCCCGCACAGGCTTTGTTCGTGTTGGGCGATCTGTTTGAAGTCTGGGTGGGTGACGATATCTTGCATGACCCGCTGGGTGCCTGGGAGCAACAATGTGTGGAGGTCTTGGCGCAAACCGCACGACGTCTGCACTTGTTTTGGATCCCGGGTAACCGCGATTTCCTGACCGGCCACGCCTTCGCGGAGGCAGCAGGGATGGTCACCTTGGCCGATCCTTGCCGCCTCCAATTGGCCCATGAAACCTGTTTGCTCAGCCATGGTGACGCCATGTGTCTGCAAGACCACGACTATCTGGCCTTCCGCAGGCAGGTTCGAGCCCCCTCATGGCAGGAAGCTTTCTTAGCCCGTCCGCTTGCCCAGCGACTGTCGCTGGCCCGGGACATGCGGGTCCAAAGCCAGGCCCGACAGCAAACCATGAGCGTTGGGGCCGATGTCGACGGCTCAGCAGCGCGTCAAGCCCTGATGAACGCAGCGGCCACCCGACTCATCCATGGCCACACGCACCGCCCTGCTGATCACGATCTGGGCCAGGGGTTGACCCGCACGGTCCTGAGCGATTGGTGCCTGGACGCACGACCACCCCGGGCCCAGGTGCTGCGCTGGCAGCAAGGCTGGCAACGCATCAACGCAGAAAAACTTTGAGCACCGCTTGCAAGCGGCGGGCTGCTTCTGCGTCGTGGTCACTGCCCAAGACCTGCTCGACATCGTCAGCCCAGGTTTCGCGTGGCGTGGCCTGGTGACGCTTTGTCAAAAGCGTCAGTTGAAGTGCGCGTCGCGCGTCGAGGTGAGCCGCCGGCGTGGGCACTTCGGCGGCGATTTCCAGTCGCAGCAAGGCCTCATCTGGCGTCCCTGAGGGTGTGCGCGTCAGGGCCGTGGCCCAAGCTTGGCGTTGTGCGGCGTTGACCTGATGCCCCAACTCGCGTGCAGCAGGCAGCGGTTGGGCATCGCGATCTTTCCAGGCCTGCATGAGCTGGGTCAGTACCTCGCCATGGGCCTGAACCGCCAATTTGCGCAGGGTCTGATCGGCCAGGTCTTGAGCCTGTCGCATGGCTCGGAAAGCCGCGTCGCCCAGACGCGGGGCACGGGGGGATTCCGGGCGATCGCTGCGCGGACCACGGTCGTTGCGCTCAAACCGATCGCTGCGTTCGGGGCGGCCCGGTGCGCCCTTGCGCAGGCCTTTGTTGGCTGCGGCAGGTTCGGCCTTTTTCATGCCAGGACGGTCGTCCCCACGCACAGCCACCACCTTGCGTGCCACCGCCACGGGAATCGGTGCGGGTGATGGAGACGATGCCGCCGCACCATCGGTGGGGGCATCGGGTGCGGTCGCCGCTGATTCGGGGGCGTCAGCAGGTGGCTCCTGGGGCTGGGGCACGGGTGCCGGCTCGGCGGGCGCGGCGAGCTGACCACGACCGGCTTCTTGCAAGGCCTGAGTGGCGGCGCGGATGGCGGCCGCATCACCTGCCTTGCAAGCGGCTTCCAGCGCCTTCGCTGCATCCATCACGGCACGATCGTGTGCGCTGAGAGCAGCTGCTGATTTGGAGCGCTCTTGAGTTTTGCGCTCAAACATGGCGTCAATAGGTGCCCGGAAGGCATCCCAAAGCTTCTGTTCGGTGCGCCGATCCAACGCGATGGCATGCGACTCGGCCTGCCAACGCTGCTGCAAGGCCTTGATCTGGTCGATGGGCAAACCTGGTTGCTGAGCCAACCGAGTCGCCTCGTCGATCAGCGCCTGACGCCGAACCATGGCCTGTTGGTGGGCGGCATCCAAAGGGGTGTGCGCCGCCTGATAGGCCGCTTTCCAGAGAGGTTGCAACTCGGCAAAAACTTTTTCGCTGACATGGCCCGCCTCGCGCCAACGCTCGGCAAATTGAGCCAATTGGCGAGCCACGGCTTTCCAGTCGGGGCCTTGTGCATGCTGGGTTGCCCAAGTCTGCACCTCGGTGATCAATTGCAGCCGTGCCTCCCGATGCTGGGTGCTTTCAGCGCGGACTTTTTCGTGCCAGACTTCGACCACCTTGTAGGCCTTGTTGCAAGCCTGATCGAAGCGCTTCCAGAGCGCATGGTTGGGCATGCCGCCCTGATCCGTTTGCTTCCATTGTTCGCGCAGTTCGCGCAGGGCCTCTTGCATTTTTCGCCCCCCCAAAGCAGGTTGGGGATCGGTTGCCGGCGCGCCGTCTGTCGGCGCTGATGCAGGCTTGAAAAGGGCCTCCGCCTTGGCCACCAACTCGGCCCGCAATTGATCGGCGCGCCAGCGCTGCCAGCCCTCGAGTTCGTTGGCAGCAGCCAGAGCCGATTGGATCTGGTGCTCGACGCGCTCAGGCAACACAGAAGCATGCTCGCGCAGGGCTTGGCGCAAAGCGTTGGCGGCACCGGCACTCGCTTTGCCATGGCCTTCGGCCAATTCTTGTTCCAATTTTTTCAGCAAGGGTTGCACGGCCTCGACGGCCAGCGCCCGAAGAGCCGGGTCGACGCGGGGCTTGGCGGGGGCTGCAGGAGCTGCGTCAGACACACTGCCAGCAGCTCGCTCGCGCACGGCTCGAATTTCGGCCGCCCAAGCGGGCACCGGTGGCAGGGCCTGCTGCGAATCGGCTGACGCGCCGACCGCTGCATCCACTGCGGCACTGAAGGCCTCGTAGACTGCTTTGACCTGCTGTGCGTTGGCTTGCAATGCAGGCGGAAATCTGGGGTCGACGCAAGGCCATTCAGGGTTATGGGTGATTTGCTCACACTCGGCCAGCCAGCGGGCCACATCCTGACCCAACACATCGCGCTGCGACAAGGCTTCGTGCCAGGACTTGGTGGCCAGAATTTCGGATCGTTGTCCCAGTAAAACGGCAGACTCACGCAACACCTGGGCGTGGTGCTGCAACTCTTCAATCAGGCGGATGCGTTCATTGAGGGCTTGCTTCAGGCCGGCCAGGGGTTCGCGCGAAAGGGGCGCTCCAGCTTTGGCGGCATCGCGTTGCCAAGCCAGTGCCTGTGACAAAGCCATTTTGGGAGACACTCGCAAGGCCTCGCCTTTTTGCATCCATTCGTCGACCAATTCGGCCTGGTGGCGTTCGCGCTTGAGGTCGTCAAGCTTCTCGCGCAACGCTTTGGCCGCCCCCTTGTCGCGCGAACTGAGTTCGCGATAGACGGAGGCCATCAATTCAGGGTCAGGCTCGGAGGCCAGCCAGGCGCGGACGCGGGCTGCACGCTCACCCGAGGTGGAGGCGCTAAAGGCCCCGCCTGTGGCGAGATCCAGAGCTTGTAGATTGGAGTTGGCTTGTTGGTTCACTCTGGTATTTTAATTCCTCTTGCTGACAAAAATCGGGGTTCCTCCGTCGGGTTGATCCAGACTTTCGCCACCAAGATCCGCATCAAGCCCGAATTCACCCTGCGCCGGGTGTGGTGGCCATCGGCGGTGTGACCCACCTTCACCCTCGATGAACGGGGAGGCTGAAGCCAGCCACAGCCCTGTCGCCCCCGACCTGTTCTAAAATAAGCCAGACGCGTGACTGGCGATAGGCACCCCCTCAGGGTGCCAACGTGGACCGCCCCAAGGCAAGACCACGATGGAGCGCGTTGACCCGTTTGGGTCTCGAGCCGATCGCCTGGGCAGCCTGGAAGCCTGGCTTGCGCCGGGTCATTGCAACGATACGAAGGACTGCCAACATGTACGATCGTCAACAACTGGTTCAACACACCGACCCCGAACTGTGGTCTGCCATCCTGGCCGAAAATGCCCGACAGGAGCACCACATCGAACTGATCGCCAGCGAAAATTACGCCTCACCCGCCGTGATGGCGGCACAAGGTTCACAACTGACCAACAAATACGCCGAGGGCTATCCCGGCAAACGCTATTACGGCGGCTGTGAAAATGTCGATGTCGCCGAACAATTGGCCATTGAGCGGGTCAAACAGCTCTTTGGCGCCGATGCCGCCAATGTGCAGCCCCATTGCGGGGCGTCGGCCAACGAAGCGGTGTTTCTGGCTTTTCTCAAGCCGGGCGACACGATCATGGGCATGAGCTTGGCCGAAGGCGGGCATCTGACCCATGGCATGCCCCTGAACATGTCGGGCAAATGGTTCAACGTGGTGTCCTACGGCCTGAATGCCCAAGAAGAAATTGACTACGACGCGATGGAAAAAAAGGCGCATGAAACGCGCCCTAAAATGATCATCGCTGGCGCATCGGCTTACAGTTTGCGCATCGACTGGGCCCGCTTTGCCCGCGTGGCCAAAGACATCGGCGCGATTTTCATGGTTGACATGGCCCACTATGCCGGGCTGATCGCCGCCGGGGTTTATCCCAACCCGGTGCCACACGCTGACGTGGTCACCTCGACCACCCACAAAAGCTTGCGCGGCCCGCGCGGCGGCATCATTCTGATGAAAGCCGAGCACGAAAAAGCCATCAACAGTGCCATCTTCCCGGGGCTTCAGGGGGGACCGCTGATGCACGTGATCGCGGCCAAGGCGGTGGCCTTCAAAGAGGCCCTGAGCCCCGATTTCAAGACCTACCAGCAGCAAGTGATCCGCAACGCCCAAATCGTGGCCGAAACCCTGAGCCAGCGTGGCCTGCGCATCGTCAGCGGCCGCACCGAAAGCCATGTCATGTTGGTTGACCTGCGGGCCAAAGGCATCACGGGCAAAGAAGCCGAGGCCGTGCTGGGCCAAGCCCACATGACGATCAACAAAAACGCCATCCCCAACGACCCGGAAAAGCCCATGGTCACCAGCGGAATCCGCGTAGGCACACCGGCCATGACGACCCGCGGCTTCAAGGACGAGGAGGCTCGCGCCACGGCTCACCTGATTGCCGATGTGCTGGACCGGCCGCGTGATGCGGCCCACATCGAAGCCGTGCGTGCCAAAGTCAATGCCCTGACCTCGCGCTTTCCGGTGTATCGCTGAACGGGCAGGTGAAGCGGTGAAGTGCCCTTTTTGCAGCCACCTCGAAACCCAGGTCATGGAAACCCGCTTGGCGGAGGAAGGCGACACCATCCGTCGGCGCCGTCAGTGCACGGCCTGTGAAAAGCGCTTCACCACTTACGAAAAGCCCGAGGTCAACTTCCCCGCCATCGTCAAGAAGGATGGGCGACGGATCGAATACGAGCGCGCCAAGTTGCGCGCCAGCATGAACCTGGCTCTGCGCAAGCGGCCGGTCAGCACCGAGCAGGTGGACTCTGCGATTGAGCGCATCGAAGAGAAGTTGCTGGCTCAAGCCCAGCGTGAAATCGCCTCGACCCGCATCGGCGAAATGGTGATGCGTGAACTGCGCAAATTGGACAAGGTGGCCTATGTCCGCTTCGCCAGCGTTTACCGCAGTTTTGAAGACATCGACGAGTTCAAGACTTTGGTCGACGAAGTCCGCCGCTGAGGCTGGACAGCGTGCACAGTTCACGGCCTCGTGCCTATTGAATGGCCTGCCGGCTCGGCGCAACATGGGCGCATGCACGCACCCTGCCTCGTCCACCCCCGCAGCCACGGCCTGACTTTGTTTGAAGCCTTGGCCAGTTTGGCCGTGCTGACGGCCTTGCTGGTCAGCGCCATCCCCACGCTGAGTGCCCTGCGAGGACGCTCGGCCATTTTGCAAGCCAGGGCTCAATTCGAAGCCGATTGGCAGTGGGCGCGTTGGCATGCGTTGCGCGCCGCTCAGGCGCTGCGACTCCAGGCCATCGCCCCTTGCCCCCGCCAAACCACCGGCAACAGCCTGAATTGCGGATGGCAATGGGTGACCCTGGATCAAGGCCAAGTGTTTCAGGCCTCGCCCCTGCCCGTCGGCCTGAACGTCAGTTTTAAGCCTGCCGATGGCTGGCGTGTGGATGCCTGGGGCGAAACTCTGGGAGGGGGTGCCAGCGTCTTGTTCCAGTCCACGCTGGCACCGGGTCTGGTGCCTCAGACCTTGTGCCTGAATGTTTTGGGACGCTTGCGCCGGGTTCAGGGGGAAGCATGCAGCGATTGAACACCTCACGCCAGCACCGGGGGTGGGCGATGCTGGACGCTTTGCTGGCTCTGGGGCTTTGGTCCATGACGGGCATCGCCCTGATGTTGCAGGCCCGCGCCACCTTGTCGGCCCACCGCCTGGTCTGGCGTCAGGCACAGGCCATCGAGTGGCAAAGCGATCTGTTCGAGCGCCTGCGTCTGGCCCCGGGGGTGCCGCCCGTCGCCATCGGCTGGGAACAAAACCTGAGCGCCAGTCCTTGCGTCAGCACGGCCTGCGACCTCACTCAGTGGCGCGATAGCCTGATGGCGGATTGGCAGATGCGCTTGTACCGCGACATGCCCGGAGCACAAACCTTATTGGCCCCCTGGATGGCTGACTCGCGCATCTGGGTGGTGGCCATCCGTTGGCCACAGACCGGGCAAGCCAGTCGCACCCTGCCTGTGAACAACCTGCCGTGCCCCGCCAATTGGTATTGCAGTGTGGCCCTGGGGTGGCCATGAGATCAGCACGCAACACCCAGCAAGGTCTGGGGCACATCGACGTGCTGTTGGGCTTGGTGCTCGGCCTGGCCATCTGGGCCATGGTGTTGCAAGTCTGGGGGGCACACCAGATCGGGCAAAACCAGCTTGACGCCTGGCAAGAATTGCAAAACAGAACGTCCTTCCTGCACCGCTTGCTCAGCCGCCTCAGTCGTCAGGCCGGCTCACGGCCATTGACCTGGACCGGGCAACACTGGGAGCCTGGTCCAGCCTATGTGGCCTTGCCGGCAGGTGCTGGCCCGACCTGGGTGCATGCGCGAGCCGTGCATGACCCACCGGCGCTCTACCCCAATTGCCAAAACACTCGGGTTTGGGCCAAAGACGCCGCGCATGCGCCAGCCGAATTGCGCGATCAATTCAGCTGGATCGAGGGCCAACTGAAATGCAAAGACCTGGCACAAACCTCCGCCCGCTGGCAAACATGGGTTGAACAGGTCAGGGACTGGCAAGTCTGGCTGGCCTGGCGCAGCGGCGATGGTGTGAATGCCCGCTGGCAATGGCACCCCGCCGACACCCTCGACGCGGGAACCATCGCCTTGGGCGTGCGCATGTGCCTGACTCTGGACAGCATCGGCGGGGTGACGGTACGCCCCGCCCCGCCCCTGGACTGCCACGACCAGCCCCTGAAAGACCAGGGCCGGCTGTGGCGGGTTTGGACGCGAGTTTGGGCGCTTCGGGTCGAATCGCCATGAAACAACAGGGTGGATCCATGCTGGCGGTCCTTTGCGCTTGTGCCTTGCTGGCCAGCGCCCAATTGAGCCAGAACTTGATGCTGGCTACGGCACAAAAAAGCCTGGCCCATCGACGCTGGCACTCTCAAGCCCTGGCCGCCGCCGAAGCCATGGTGCGGTCGGCACAGGCCGGCGCCTGGAGCGTGCGCTCAGCCCCCGCCAGCGGCTGCCAGGACGGTCGCTGTGCCTGGCTGGGCGATGCCGCATTGGCCCGCAAGACATGGGCCAACGCCTTGAGTTCAGCAGGCTCATGCGCTGGGATCAGCGCCCACGGTTCTGCCCCTGAAGATTGGCCAACCTTGCCGGGATCGACCATCTGGTGTTGGCTGGAATCGACCTCCAGCCCGCAGGGCATTCTGTGGCGTATCACGGCCTGGATTCAGGGCATGGATCCGGCGCAGGCGACCGTGGTGCAAGCCGTCTGGTTCATCCCGGCAACCGGATCGGGCCACTGGCTGAGTTGGCGCGAGGTGATGCCATGAGCACGCGCGGTTTCAGCCTGATCGAATGTTTGCTGGCGGTGTCCATGATGGCCGTCCTGACGCTGTTCGCCAACGCCTGGCAAGCTGGTGCCTGGCACCAGCAGCAAAGGGCCCTGGCACGCAGCGCGCTGGCCCAGGCCAGTTGGTGGATCGAGAACGAGGCCACCGGGTCGGGCAGTTTTCCGGCCGTTGTCAGTGACCTGGCTGCGCCGGCGCCAGGCCTGAGCTATCAACTGACCGTCACCCGGGATGCGGGTGCTTATGTGTTGCGCGCCACTCCACTGGGACGCCAGGCCCATGACCCCTGCGGCACCCTGTGGCTCAACGGTCTGGGGCAACGGGGCGCCGAAGGCGGGGTCGCCTCCTGCTGGTAGACGGTCGCGCCCGGGTCATCGCCGATAATCCACCCATGACGCAAGACGAATTGGACGCAACCCTGATGCAGCAAGCCCTCGGGCTGGCGGCACAGGCCATGCACCTGACCTCACCGAACCCGCGCGTGGGCTGTGTGATCAGCGACGCCCAGGGGCGGGTGCTGGGACAAGGGCACACCCAGGCCGCCGGCCAGGCACACGCCGAGGTGATGGCCTTGCAAGACGCCAACCGTCAAGGCCATGGCGTGGAGGGTGCCACGGCGTACGTCACCTTGGAACCGTGTGCCCACCAGGGGCGCACCGGCCCCTGTTGCCTGGCTTTGACCCAGGCCGGCATCACCCGCGTGGTGGTGGCGGTCACCGACCCCAACCCCTTGGTCAGTGGCGCGGGCATCGCCCATTTGCGCGCCCACGGCGTGCAAGTGGATGTCGGCTTGTTGGCTGAGCAGGCGCGCGAACTCAACCTCGGTTTCTTTCAGCGCATGACGCTGGGTCGGCCGTGGGTGCGGCTCAAAATCGCCGCTTCGATCGACGGCCAAACCGCCTTGAACAATGGCGTCAGCCAGTGGATCACCGGCGAAGCTGCCCGGGCCGACGGACACGCCTGGCGCGCCAGGGCCTGCGCAGTGCTCACTGGCCAAGGCACAGTGATCGAAGACGACCCTTTGCTGGATGTGCGTGCGCTGCAGACCCCGCGCCAGCCGACCCTGGTGCTGGTCGACTCCCGTTGGGAAACACCCCCGCAGGCGCGGCTTTGGCAACCCCGCCGACCGGTTTGGATCTATGGCGCCAGCGATGACGAAACCGCCATGATCAAACTCTCTGGCTTGGGGGCGCAAGTCAAACGCTTGCCCGACCCCTCGGGCAAGGTCGACCTGGTCGCCCTTTTGTCCGATTTGGGACAACGTGGCATCAATGAGTTGCATGTCGAAGCCGGACACAAACTCAATGGGTCCTTGCTCAAAACCGGGTTGGTGGATGAATTGTTGATTTATTTGGCCCCCAAAATGCTCGGTCAGGGTCGAGGCATGTCCCAGTTGGGCCCGTATGAACACCTGGACCAGGCCCACGGGTTCGAATGGCTGGACCATGCCAAAGTGGGTTCCGACCTCAGACTGATCGCCCGGCGAGCCTGAGGGCTACAATACGACCATGTTCACCGGAATCATCACCGGCGTGGGGCGCATCGTCGCCGTCCACGACCTGGGTCGCTCTTTGGATCACGGCAAGCGCCTCACGGTGCAGGCCCCTGACGGGTATCTGGACGATGTGGGTTTGGGCGACAGCATCGCCCTCAATGGCGCTTGCATGACCGTCACCCAAATCGACTTGGCAACACAGCAGTTTTGCATCGACATCTCTGCCGAATCCCTGGCCCGCACCCGTGGCCTGGATCGGCCGGGGGCCATCAACCTCGAAAAAGCCCTGCGCGCCAACGACCGCCTGGGGGGGCACATTGTGTCGGGTCACATCGACGGGATGGGTCAAGTCAGCCACTTTGCCCCGCTGGGTGAGAGTTGGGAACTGCGCATTCAAGCCCCTGCCGATCTGGCCCGATATCTGGCCTACAAAGGCTCGGTCACAGTCAATGGCGTGAGTCTGACGGTCAACCAAGTTCAGGACAACGAGCGGGGTTGCGAGATCAGCATCAACCTGATTCCGCACACCGTCACCCACACCGCTTTGCATGAACTCCACCCCGGCGCTCAGGTCAACCTCGAGATCGACACCGTCGCCCGCTATGTTGAGCGCATGCTCAGCGCCGGCTTGAACCTGAAAGCCCCAGCATGAACACCGCCAGTCCCGTGCCCATCTCCAAGGTGGAAGACATCATCGCCGACATCCGGGCCGGCCGCATGGTCATTTTGGTCGACGAAGAAGACCGGGAGAATGAAGGTGACCTGGTCATGGCGGCGCAACACGTCACCCCCGAGGCGATCAACTTCATGGCCCGCTTTGGCCGTGGCCTGATTTGCCTGACCCTCACCCGTGAACGCTGCCAGTACCTCAACCTGCCCCCCATGGCAGCGCGCAACGGCACCGTTTACAGCACCGCTTTCACCGTTTCCATCGAAGCCGCCGAAGGCGTCACCACGGGCATCTCTGCCGCCGACCGGGCCCGCACGATTCAGGTGGCGGTGGCCCCCCAAACCAAGCCCAGCGATTTGGTTCAACCCGGGCATGTATTCCCCTTGCAAGCCGTCGACGGTGGCGTACTCATGCGGGCAGGTCACACCGAAGCCGGATGCGACCTGGCCGGCATGGCCGGGTGCACCCCTGCCGCCGTGATTTGCGAGATCATGAAAGACGATGGCACCATGGCTCGCCTGCCCGATCTGCAAGCCTTCGCCGCTGAACACGGCCTGAAAATCGGCACCATCGCCGATCTCATTGCCTACCGGAGCCGCACCGAATCCCTGGTCCAAAAAGTCGGCTCCCGGCCGCTGATGACCGCTTACGGCGAATTTGTCGCCCAAGCCTACCGCGACTTGCCCAGCCAGGGCATCCATTTAGCCCTGATCAAGGGCCAGCCGGCCAGCCACCAAGTCGTTCCGGTCCGGGTCCACGAACCCCTGTCCGTGCTCGACGCCCTGGAGGTGGGGCGACCGATGCATTCGTGGAGCCTGGATGCTGCCCTGGCTCACATCGCCCGCCAAGACTGTGGCGTCGTCGTGCTCCTCAATTGCGGCGAAAGCGCGGCTCAACTGCTGGCCCAGTTTGAAGGCACCGCCAGGGCTTCACACGCCCCCGAACGCGGCACCATGGATTTGCGCAGTTATGGCGTTGGGGCCCAAATTTTGCGCGACTGCGGGGTGCATCGCATGAAGCTGCTGGGCAGTCCGCGTCGATTACCCAGCATGGTGGGTTATGGCCTTGAAATCGAGGGCCACGTGGCCCAGGAGTGATCGATGTTTACCCCCACCCATACCCCCACCACCCTCAACGGCAAAGGCCTGCGCATTGGCATCGTGCAAGCCCGCTTCAATGAAGCCATCACCGGCGCTTTGCTCCAAGCCTGCACCGATGAATTGCAGGCCATGGGGGTGCACGCCGACGACATTGTTCATGTCACGGTGCCGGGCGCCCTGGAAGTCCCGTTGGCTCTGCAAGCCTTGGCCCAACAGGAAGAACCGCCCTTTCAGGCCTTGGTGGCTTTGGGCTGCATCATCCGCGGCGAAACCTATCACTTTGAGCTGGTAGCCAACGAATCCGGCGCTGGCGTGACCCGCGTCGGACTGGATTTCCATGTTCCGATCGCCAACGCCATCCTGACCACCGAGAACGAAGCCCAGGCGATCGCCCGCCAACACGACAAGGGCCGCGATGCCGCACGGGTCGCGGTGGAAATGGCGCGCTTGCTCGAGGCGCAGGCATGAGCAGTCCCGCTGCCGCCCGCAAGCCGGTGCGCAATGCGCGCAGCCGCTCGCGCGAGTTTGCCTTGCAGGGGCTCTATCAGGTCTTGGTCGGTCAGCAACCCCTGACCCAAATCGATGCTTTCACGCGCGATCTGGTGGGTTTCAACAAAGCCGATTCCTTGCACTATGACGCCTTGCTGAGGGGTTGCGCCGAACAGGCGACAGAACTCGACGCCCTGATGGCCCCCCTGCTCGACCGCCCGATGGCTGAAATTTCACCGATCGAACGCGCCATCATGTGGATGGGTGCCTACGAATTCAAGCACTGCATCGACGTGCCCTGGCGTGTCACCCTGAATGAATGCATTGAACTGGCCAAACAGTTTGGCGGCACCGACGGGCACAAATATGTGAATGCCGTGTTGCATGCTCTGGCGCTGCAATTGCGCCCGCAAGAAACGGCCCAAGAGCGCTGAAGTGGTCATGCGCATTGCCCAAAGAGCCCTTCGCATCGAACCGTTCCATGTCATGGAGGTTGCGAAAAAGGCCCGGGCCCTGGCACAGGCCTCCGATCCGGCACGCCCCCCCATGCTCACCCTCAACATCGGCGAGCCCGACTTCACCGCCGCACCCCTGGTGGTGGAAGCCGCCGAAAGAGCTTTGCGCGATGGCCGCACCCAATACCTGCCGGCTTTGGGGCTGGATGACCTGCGCGAAAGACTGAGCGGATGGTATGACGAGCGCTTTGGCTTGCAAATCCCGGCGCGGCGCATCGTCATCACGGCCGGCGCATCGGCAGCCTTGCAGTTGGCTTGTCTGGCGTTGATTGAGGCGGGCGATGAAATCCTGATGCCCGACCCGAGCTATCCGTGCAACCGGCAGTTCGTTCAGGCCTGCGATGGCCGGGCGGTCATGCTGCCCTGCGATGCGGCTCAGCGCTATCAGCTCAGCGCCGACCAGGTGCAGCAGCATTGGGGCAAGAACACCCGTGGCGTGCTGCTGGCCTCCCCCTCCAACCCCACCGGCACCTCGCTGTCCGCGTCCGAATTGGCGCGCATACATCAGGTCGTGCGGCATCACGGGGGCATCACCCTGGTCGATGAGATCTATCTGGGGCTGAGTTTTGATTCAGCTTATGGTCAAAGCGCTTTGACCCACGACGACCAGGTCATCAGCATCAACAGCTTTTCCAAATACTTCAGCATGACCGGCTGGCGTCTGGGCTGGCTGGTGGTGCCCGACGCCCTGGTCGATGTCATCGAGCGCTTGACGCAAAACCTCTACATTTGCGCCAGCACCGTGGCTCAGCATGCGGCTCTGGCCTGTTTTGAACCGGCCAGCCTTGCACTGTATGAAGAGCGCAGGGCGGCGTTTCGGGCTCGGCGCGACTTCTTTGTCCCGGCGCTGGCTCAGGCCGGTTTGCGCGTCCCGGTCATGCCCGATGGCGCTTTTTACGCTTGGGCCGATGCCACGGCACTGTGCCAACGATTGGGTCTGAAGGGCAGTTGGGAATTGGCTTTTGCCCTGATGGAACGCGCCGGCGTGGCCGCCACCCCGGGTCGTGACTTTGGCCTGCATGACAACGATCGCCACATCCGATTTTCAACCGCCAGTGGCATGGATCAACTGATCGAAGCGGCAGATCGATTGCGCCGGTTATGGGAGAGCGCATGAGTTTTGAGTGGCCGGTGCGCGTCTATTGGGAAGACACCGACGCAGGCGGGATTGTCTTTTATGCGAACTATCTGAAATTTTTTGAGCGCGCCCGCACCGAATGGTTGCGCAGCCTGGGCATCGAGCAACACGCCTTGCGCACCCAAACCGGTGGCATGTTTGTGGTCAGCGAGACGCAACTCAAGTACCATCGCCCTGCGGTGCTCGACGATGCCCTGTGCGTCACCGCCAGACTGGCCCAGCCCGGACGAGCCAGCTTGGTGATTGCGCAACAGGCCTGGCGACGCGATCCTGCAGGCGGAGCTGACACCCTGCTGTGCGAAGGTCAAATTCGCATCGGATGGGTCCATGCCCAAACCTTGCAACCGCACAGAATTCCAACCTCCATCCTGGACCGACTGACATGAGCCAAGACCTGAACATCGTCAACCTATTCATTCACGCCAGTTGGGTGGTCAAAATCGTGGTGGTGCTGCTTCTTGGCGTGTCCATCGCCAGCTGGACAGCGATCTTTCGCAAAATCTTTGCCCTGAAAAAGGTCAATCGCCTCAACGACGACTTCGAGCGTGATTTCTGGTCTGGCAAATCGCTCAATGAATTGTTCGCTGCCGCCAGCCAAAACGCCAAATTGGCGGGCCCCATGGAGCGCATTTTTGCCAGTGGCATGCGCGAGCACCAAAAGCTTCGCGAACGACGCATCAGCGATCCGCAGGCTCTGATGGAAGGCGCACGCCGCGCCATGCGTGCGAGCTTCCACCGTGAGATGGATGAAGTTGAGTCCAGCCTCTCTTGGCTGGCATCGGTCGGATCGGTTTCACCGTATGTCGGTTTGTTCGGGACCGTCTGGGGCATCATGCATGCTTTCACTGGCTTGGCCGATTTGCAACAAGTCACCCTGGCCAAAGTCGCTCCCGGCATTGCCGAAGCCCTGGTGGCCACCGCCATCGGCCTGTTTGCGGCCATCCCGGCGGTGTTGGCCTACAACCGCTTCGCACGCGACATCGACCGGGTGTCGATCAAGCTCGAGACCTTCATCGAAGAATTCTCCAACATCTTGCAACGCAATCTGGCGGTGCAATCGACTTCAGGCCATTGAGCCAGACCCGGAGTCCGACATGGCCGCCATCGCCACTCGCAAAGGAAGCCGCCGCCGCACCATGAACGACATCAACATGGTGCCGTTCATCGATGTGATGCTGGTCTTGCTGATCATTTTCATGGTCACCGCTCCGCTCATCACCCCCAGCGTGATCGACATCCCCAGCGTCGGCAAAGCGGCCTCGGCCCCCGACCGGGTGATCACCATCGAAATCAGCAAAGACAGCCAGATTGAAATCCGCGCCCGTGCCACCGGGTCCAAGGGCACTGACAGCGTGGCCTCGGCCACTCTCGAGAATGTCGCCCAGCAAGCCCTGCAACTGCAAGGCGGTGACGCTCAAACACCCGTCATCATCAGCGCCGATCGCACCATCGCATACGAAACCGTGGTCAAGGTCATGGACAGTCTGCAACGCGCCGGCGTGCAACGCGTGGGACTGGCCGTCAAACTCGCGTCCTGAGGCCCCCCATGAGCCGTACCGCCCACCTCGAATTTGCCCCGCCCGTGGCACCGGGTGGGGCCCGTTCGTTGGTGCTGGCTCTGTGCATCCATGGCTTGCTGTTGCTCGCCCTGACCTGGGGCATCGCCTGGAATCGCGACCAGAGCGTCGGCATCGAGGCCGAATTGTGGTCTGCCCTGCCCCAGATGGCGGCCCCCAAAGGCGACACCCTGGAGCCCCCCCCACAACCCCAACGCGCGCCTGAACCCCAACCCAAATCAGAACCCAAGCCCGAACCCAAACCGGTGCCCAAACCGGTGCCCAAGCCGGTGACCCAACCGCAACCCAGCAAAGACGCTGACCTGTCCATCGAAAAGAAAAAGAAGGCCGAGAAAGAAAAAGAAGAAAAGCTCAAGGCCCAGGAAGAGGCCAGGAAAAAAGCCGAGAAAGAGCGCAAGGACAAAATCCAGCAAGACAAAGAGCTGAAAGAAAAACAACTGCGTGAAAAGGCCGAGCAAGACAAGAAAGAAAAGGCCGAGGAGAAAAAACGCGAAGCCTTGCGCCAGGAGCAACTCAAGCGCGTCATGGGCATGGCCGATGCCACAGGCGCCCCGGGCAGCAGTGGCAAAGCAGCCCAAACCAGTGGCCCGTCGGCGAGTTATGCCGGCAAAGTGCGGGGGGCGATTTTGCCCAACATCACCTTCATCGAGCAGGTGGCAGGCAACCCTCAGGCTGAGGTCGAAGTGCAATGCGCACCCGAGGGAACCATTGTGGGCGTGAAACTGGTTAAAAAGAGCGGGGTCGAGGGTTGGGATGAAGCGGTCCAAAAAGCCGTTTTAAAAACCGCCAAATTGCCTCGTGACATCGATGGGCGCATCCCATGCCCGATGGTGATCACCTTCCGCCCCCAAGATCAGTTGCGTTGATCAGAGCGGGCGTTGCGTGCGCCCCAATTGCCAAGCCCCAGCCACGGCACAAGCGGCCACCGGCACAGCCAACCAGAACACCGCCCCCAAGCCCAGGTGCTCACTGACCAAGCCACCGCCCAAAGCGCCCAAAAAACCCGTCGCCCCATAGCCGATGATCGAATACAAGGCCTGACCGCGTCCACGCAATCGGGCTGGAAAATGCTGCGACAGCCACGAAATGCACACCGTGTGATGAATGGCAAATGTGACCGCATGCAAGAGTTGGGCGAGCACCAGCACCCAGGCCGATTCAGCGCCGGCAGCAATCAACCCCATGCGCAACAACAGCACCCAGGCACAGACCCAGATCCATTGGGCGGGTTTGAGCAGGTGCAACCAGCGCCCCTGGGTGAGAAAGCCCAACACCTCCAAAGCCACTGAGAGCGCCCACAGGGCTCCGATGGCCGCCTTCGAATAACCCAGGCTGTCCAGATACAAGGAATAAAAAGAATAGATCGCGATGTGGGCCAACACATGAAAGAACATGGTGAAAAAGAACCAGCGGTTGTGCGGGCGCTTGAGTTCGGCCAGGATCGGAGGCTGCGGCTCGTGCCCCGAATGCGGCTCACGCACCAGCGGCATCAACCAGACGCTGATGTTGACCAGCAGCAAGGACACCCAGGTCCAGGCAGGAAAGTCACCCATGCCACGATGATCGAACCACCAGCCTGCCGCCAGCACCGTGACCAAAAAACCCAACGAACCCCAAAGGCGGATCCGGCCATAACGACGCACATCCAACGCCCCGCCGTGGCTGACCAGTTGCGCCATCGCGGCTTCGCTCATGGGCATCATCGAACTGGTGTGAGTGAACATCAGCAAAAGCACCGCCACCAGCCACAGCAACCCGCCATGCCAAGCCAGGCCGAAAGAAAACAACAAGGCCAGGCCGGCGCTGAGTCGCAACAGCAGCACACGGTGCCCTGTGCGATCGCTGATCCAACCCCAGGCGTATGGCGAATACAGGCGGGTGAAGGCCTGCAAAGACACCAACACCCCGATCACACCCACGCTGTAACCCAAGTCCTTGAGCCACAGCGATAAATAAGGGTTGAAGAAACCAATGTGGGCAAAGTAACTCGCCGACATGGCGGCGAAGGGCACCAGCATGCGACGCGAAACTGCCGTTCTCTCGCTGTGCACCTGGCCAGACATTGCCGTTTCAGCCTGCGCGGCGTTGGGCGTCGATGGGCGTCAAAGGAGGCACCACATCGCCACACTGGGCACGGTGCTGCAGGACATGATCCATGACCACCAAAGCCAGCAGGGCCTCGGCGATCGGGGTCGCCCGGATGCCCACACAGGGGTCGTGCCGACCTTTGGTCACCACCTCAGTGGTCTGACCCAGGCTGTCAATGCTGGGGCGCGGCGTCAGGATCGAACTGGTGGGCTTGATGGCGATGCTCACCTCCAGGTCTTGTCCGGTGCTGATGCCACCCAACACACCGCCGGCATGATTGCCGATGAAACCCTGCGGCGTCAGCGGATCGCCATGCACGCTTCCGCGTTGCGCCACGCTGGCAAAACCGGCACCGATCTCGACGCCTTTGACCGCATTCAGCCCCATCATCGCGTAAGCGATGTCGGCATCGAGTTTGTCATACAGAGGTTGACCCAGCCCCACCGGCATGCCCTGGGCCACCACCCGAATGCGGGCGCCGCAAGAGTCCCCCGATTTGCGCAGGGCGTCCATGTAGGCTTCGTATCGGGATACATCGGCCACCGGTGCAAAAAATGGGTTGTTCGGCACGTGTTCCCAGGATTCAAACGGGATCTCCAACTCGCCCAACTGGGTCATGCAACCCCAAAACCGGATGCCCCGGTGCTGTGACAACCACTTCTTGGCCACCGCACCAGCCGCCACCACAGGTGCCGTCAGGCGAGCCGATGAACGCCCGCCGCCACGCGGATCACGCAAGCCGTATTTTTGGGTGTAGGTGTAATCGGCATGACCAGGTCGAAAAGTCTCGACCAGGTTGCCGTAATCTTTGCTGCGCTGATCGGTGTTGGGAATCAGCAGGGCAATCGGCGTACCGGTGGTTTTACCTTGGTACACCCCGGACAAAATTTGCACCTGGTCGGGCTCGTTGCGCTGGGTCACATGCCGGCTGGTGCCCGGACGGCGGCGATCGAGATCGGGCTGAATATCGGCTTCTGACAAAGCCAAGCCAGGGGGGCAACCATCGATCACACAGCCGATGGCTGGCCCGTGCGATTCGCCGAAATTGGTCATGGCAAACAACTTGCCCAGGGTATTTCCACTCATGTGGGCATTATCCAACATGCCAAGCCCATGGCGTGAGCCGGTTTCAAGCGGCCGACTTGAGCATTTGCCCCATCAGCAGACGCACCGCCCGGCGCTGGCTGGCTCCCAGACGACGCCATACATCGAGCACCGCCAATTCCTCGGCACTCAATGCAGACATGGATGGCCCGCTCTCTTGCAACTCGCGCACTTGACCAAAACGCAGCCAGGCGGGGCTGACTTGCAACAGATTGGCAAGCACCTGTAACTTCTCCTGAGTCGGAATCGCCTGCGCGTGCAACCACTTGCGGCAACTGCTGGCGTGGACTCGCTCCGCAGGGCGCAAGTGCAAGTTGATTTCCCGCGCCAAAGCCACCGGGCTGGCCTCACGGCCAGTTCGGCTGAGTTCGTCCCGCAAGCGGCGGGCAAACTCCTGACGCTGGGTTTCTTTGGCAAAGGGCTTCGATGCTGGCACGACTTCAAAGATAGTGGCGAACTTCGACACTTTCTGTCATGATGAGAATCGTCACCAAAAGTCATTTTTTGAATCCATGCACATTCTTGCCCCGGCCTCCAGCACCTGGCTGGCATGCCCCGTCACTGCGGAACACACTCAGGCTTATTGGCAGTGGCTCGGGCGCTGGCGACAGCAGGGTCTGGAAACAGTGTTGTGGCCTGGGCTGACGCCACACGCCGACCCGATCCTGGCCTGTCAAGCGTTAGGTTTGCATGGCCTGATGTTGTGGGCCGACGACCCCCTGTCGCAGACATGGGGTGAGCAGGCCCGTCGGCAGGGACTGCGCGTGCAGCTGATTCACCCAGTCCAAAGGCTGTCTCAGGATGGATCGCCCGATTGACCCTGCGGCCAGTCCCGGATGTAGGCCTTCAGCATCTTGTTCTCGAAATTCTGACTGTCGACCACGGTCTTGGCCACATCGTAAAAACTGATCACGCCCATCAACACCGCGCCATCCATCACGGGCATGTATCGGGCGTGCTGCTCCAGCATCATGCGACGCACCGCATCCAGATCGGTGTCAGGGGTGCACAGCAGCGGGTCTTTGACCATGGCCGCACGGACTGGCGTCGAGCCCAGGCTGCCCTGGTCGCGCACCAGCTCCTGAATCACCTCGCGAAAGGTGAGCATGCCCACCAGTCGCCCATGATCCATGACCACCAGCGAGCCGATGTCTTTTTCTGACATGGCATGCACCGCATCCATCAAAGGTTGTTCAGGGCTGACGGTGTAGAGCGTGTGTCCCTTGACGCGCAAAATATCGCTGACTTGCATGATGGCTTTGGAAGTAGGGGTGAGACACAATATAGCCCAACATGCTTTCGCGAAGGATACAACCATGTCAGGATACGCCGACCCGCACTTCGATACCCTGGCCCTGCACGCTGGCGCACAACCCGATCCGGTCACAGGCGCGCGCGCCGTACCCATCCACCTGACGACCTCGTTCGTGTTCGAATCCAGCGACCACGCTGCGGCGCTATTCAACCTCGAGCGCGCAGGCCATGTGTACAGCCGCATCAGCAACCCCACCAATGCGGTGCTCGAACAGCGTGTGGCGGCGCTCGAGGGCGGGATCGGGGCCATTGCCACCGCCAGCGGACAAGCCGCCTTGCACCTGGCCGTGGCCACCCTGATGGGCGCGGGCTCACACATCGTGGCCTCAACCGCCCTCTACGGGGGCTCACAAAACCTGTTGCACTACACCCTGCGACGTTTCGGGATTGAGACCACCTTTGTCCAACCGGCAGACATCGACGGCTGGCGTGCCGCGATTCGCCCCAACACCCGCTTGCTGTTTGGCGAAACCGTCGGCAACCCCGGGCTGGACGTGCTGGACATCCCCACCTTGGCCCGGATCGCCCACGAAGCGCGAGTCCCGCTGCTGGTCGACTCGACCCTCACTTCACCCTATTTGATCCAACCGCTGTCCCTCGGTGCCGACCTGGTCTACCACTCGGCCACCAAGTTTCTCAGCGGGCACGGCACGGTGATCGGCGGTGTGCTGGTCGATGGCGGCAGCTTTGACTGGGAAGCCTCGGGCCAGTTTCCGGAGCTCACACAAGCCTACGCAGGATTTCACGGCATGGTGTTCAGCGAAGAGTCCACCGTCGGCGCCTTTTTGTTGCGCGCCCGCCGCGAGGGCTTGCGCGACTTTGGCGCCTGCATGAGCCCGCACACCGCCTGGCTGATTTTGCAGGGGATCGAAACCCTGCCCTTGCGCATGGAACGGCACATGGCCAACACCGAAAAAGTGGTGCAATTCCTGGCCGGCCAGCCGATGGTTTCACGCGTGGGCCACCCCTTGCTCGAATCCCATCCCTCGCACGCCTTGGCCCAGCGCATCTTGCGCTTCGGGCCGCGCGGGGCTGGATCGGTCTTCAGCTTTGACATTCAAGGCAGCCGTGCCCAAGGTCGTGCCTTCATCGAGGCGCTGAAGATTTTCAGCCACCTGGCCAATGTGGGTGACTGCCGATCTTTGGTCATACACCCGGCCAGCACCACCCACTTCCGCATGAGCGACGAAGCACTGGCCGGCGCCGGCATCGGACCGGGCACCATTCGTTTGTCCATCGGCCTGGAGGACCCTGACGACCTGATCGACGACCTCAAGCGCGCCCTGCGTGCCGCCGAGAAAGCGGGAGCCTGATCATGATCATCGACGTCCAAGGCTCCCCCACCTATGCCTACACCGGCGGCCGCGCCCATGTGGCCGGCCAGCCCTTTGCCGTCTTCATCCACGGCGTGCTCAATGACCACAGCGTCTGGATTTTGCAAAGCCGTTACCTGGCGCACCACGGCTGGAACGTGCTGGCCATCGACCTGCCCGGCCACTGCAAGAGCGGTGGCGAGGCCCCTGCCAGCGTCGAAGAAGCGGCTGATTTTGTCAGCCGCTTGCTGGACGCCGCCGGCATCGAGCGGGCGGCTTTGGTGGGTCACAGTTGGGGCTCGCTGATTGCCCTGGAAGCATCGGCACGGCTCAAAGACCGCATCAGCCATGCGGTGCTGGTGGGCACCGCTTTCCCCATGAAGGTGTCGCCGGCCCTGATCGACGCCAGCCTCAACGACCCCGAAAAAGCCATGCGCATGATCAACGTGTTTTCACGCGCCACACTGGCCGCCCCGCCCTCGGCCTTGGGCCCCGGCACCTGGGTCTACGGCGCCAGCCTGGCCCTGAATCGCCGGGTCCTGCGATCCAACGCGCGGGTGAATGTGTTTCACCGTGGCTTTGTCGCCTGCGACCAGTACACCAACGGTCTGCAAGCCATGTCCGAATTAACCTGCCCTGTGCTGTTCGTGCTGGGCGCCCAGGACCAGATGACGCCCGCCAAGGCGGCACAGTCGCTAGTGGCTGCGGCGCGTGAGCATGGCAAGGTGCACCAAGTGGTGACGGTGCCGATGGGCCACCACCAAATGAACGAATCGCCCGAAGAAACCCTCGCCGCCCTCCGAGCCTTCCTGCATTAATTGGGGTCTCATTAATTGGGGTCTGACCCCAATTAATGGTTGCTTTTTTGCCACAGCGCAGAAATTGGGGTCTGACCCCAATTAATGTTGGAGGAGTTGGGCGGCGACGGCGATGGCGATGACTTCGGGTTGTTTGCCCTCGATGCCGGGGATGCCGATGGGGCAGGTGATGTGGGCCAGTTCGGTTTCGGTGTAACCGCGTTCTTGCAGGCGGTGGCGGAAGGTGGCCCATTTGGTGGCGCTGCCGATCAGGCCCACGTAGGGCAGATCGTGTTGCTGCCGTTGGCGTTTGAGGCAAGCGGCGACGATGTCGAGGTCTTCGGCGTGGCTGAAACTCATGATCAGCACCGCGCTGCCCGGGAGCAAGTCGGCGACGGCATCTTGCACCGGGTCGGAATGCTCGGCCTCAACCCCGGGGGGCAAGGGATCCGGAAAAATTTCATCGCGGCTGTCGATCCAGCGCACCGCATAAGGCAATCGGGACATGACCTCGACGATGGCACGCCCCACGTGACCGCCGCCGAACAATGCCAGCGGTTGGCCCTTTGTCGCCAGCAAAGACGCCACTTGGGGGTGGTCGGCCCGCAGGGTTTCGAATTTCAGGTGAACCACGCCCCCGCAGCATTGGCCCAGTGCCGGACCGAGGGCAAAGCGCACAACCTGTAACGGTAAGCGGTCCGAGTCGTTTTGTGCCAGCCGCTCACGGGCTTGGGCGATGGCCTGAAACTCGAGGTGACCGCCACCGATGGTGTTGATGACAGCATCAGGCGTGACCGCCATCCAGGCCCCGGGCTCGCGCGGCCCCGACCCCTGCACCCGATCGACGGTGACCAGCTCCACCGGCCCCAAGGCCAGGGCCTGTTGCAGTTTTCGGGCTTGCGGCGTCAATGCGATGAGGCTGTGGCTTTGGCGCGCTCACAGGCCAACAAAATCCGCTCGGGCGTGGCCGGAGCGTCCAGGCTGACCACGCCGCGGTGACCGCCTGCCGCACCCACGGCATCGCGCAGGGCAAAGAAACTGGAGAGCGCGAGCATCAGCGGCGGCTCGCCGGTGGCCTTGGAACGGAACGGGGTGGGTTTGAGGTTCTGGTTGTCAAACAGGCTGACATTGAAGTGCTCGGGGATGTCGCCGGCCACCGGGATTTTGTAGGTGCTGGGACCATGGGTGAGCAACTTGCCCTTTTTGTCCCAAATGCACTCTTCCATGGTGAGCCAGCCCATGCCCTGCACATAGGCCCCTTCGATCTGGCCCCGGTCGATGGCCGGGTTGATGCTTTGGCCGACATCGTGAACGATGTCGACCGCACGCAACCACCACTCACCGGTGTAGGTGTCGATTTCGACTTCCGACACCGCCGCACCGTAGCAGTAATAGTAGAAAGCGCGGCCATTGAGGGTGGTGAAGTCGTACTTGATTTCGGGCGTCATGTAAAAGCCGGTGACCGACAGGCCGACCCGATCGAGCCACGCCTGTTTGGTCAGGTCAGCCCAGGCAACCGTTTTGCCCGCACCGTGCGCCGCGTTGTCGGCGAAGGTCACGGCTTCGGCATCACAACCCAGAAGTCGGGCGGCCACGGGCTTGAGCCGTTCGCGCATTTGGGCGGTGGCATTCATCACGGCTGCGCCGTTGATGTCGGCCCCGCTGGAGGCCGAGGTGGCCGAGGCATTGGGCACTTTTTGGGAGTCGGTGGCGGTGACGCGCACTTTGTCGACGCTGATGCCCAGGCCGTCGGCACAAACCTGGGCCATTTTGGTGTTCAGGCCTTGGCCCATCTCAGTCCCGCCATGGTTGAGGCTGACCGAGCCATCCATGTAGATGACGAGCAACGCACCGCCCTGGTTGAGGTGGGTGGCGGTGAAGCTGATGCCGAATTTGAGCGGCACCAAGGCCAAACCGCGCTTGCGACGGGCATTTTGGGCATTGAAAGCCTGCACCTGGGCGCGGCGCTGGCCGTATTGGGCTTGTGCCTCGACCTGATCGATGACCTTGTCACCCACCCAGTCTTCAATGAGCTGGTTGTACTGGGTGGTCATGGTGTCCGGATTGCCGCTGCGGGCGGGATCTTGATACAGGTTGAGTTTGCGGACTTCGAGGGGGTCTTTGCCCAGGGTGTCGGCGATGTCCTCGATCACGCTTTCAATGCCGAACATGCCCTGCGGGCCGCCAAACCCACGGAAAGCGGTGGCGCTTTGGGTGTGGGTCTTGCAGCGGTGGCTGATGAGTTGAAGGGCCGGGATGTGGTAACAGTTGTCGATGTGCAGACAAGCGCGGTCGTTGACAGGGCCGGAGTAGTCGGTGCTGTAACCGCAACGCGACATCAGGGTGATGTCGGCGCCCAAAATCCGGCCATTGGCGTCAAAGCCCACGTCGTAGTCGATGCGGAAATCGTGACGCTTGCCGGTGATGGTCATGTCGTCGTCGCGGTTGACGCGCAACTTGACGGGTTTTTTGAGTTTGTGCGCGGCCAAGGCGGCGCTTTGGCTGAAGATGCTGGCATTGCCTTCCTTGCCGCCAAACCCTCCGCCCATGCGCCGACAAATGACTTCGACGTCGTTGGTGGTGAGATTCAGGGCGGCGGCAGCCTCACGCTGGTTGCCGTCGGGGTGCTGGGTCGAGCAATACAGCGTCAGTTGTCCGTCTTCGCGCGGCACGGCGTAGGTGATCTGACCTTCGAGGTAGAACTGTTCTTGCTGACCGGTGCGCACACTGCCCTTGACCCGATGAGGCGCAGCAGCGATGGCGGCCGCCGCATCACCGCGCCGGATGCCTTTGGGCGGCATGATGAAACTGTTGGCGGCCATGGCCTCTTCGATGGTCAGGATGGCCGGCAATGCTTTGACTTGGACCTGGGCGCGGGCTGCGGCTTCGCGGGCGTAGAGCATTTCACGCGCCACCACCACGGCCACCGCCTGGCCGACAAACTCGACTTTGCCCGCAGCCAGGAAGGGGTCATCGTGCAAGATGGGGCCACAGTTGTTTTCGCCGGGGATGTCGCGGGCGGTGTAAACCGCCACCACACCGTGCATGGCCAAAATGGCATCGCGATCGATGCCCTCGCCGATCAGCTCGCCATGCGCGACAGGCGATTTGATGATCGCTGCATACAAAGTCCCGGCCAATTCGGGGATGTCGTCGGTGTAGGCGGCCTCGCCCGTCACATGCAAGTGGGCCGACTCGTGGATGACCTCGGAACCTTGCTGAAGACCCGAGGTGGGCAGGAGGTTTTTCACGTCGATGGGTGCGTTCATGATCAGGCCTCCTGGGCAGCGGGTTCTTGGATGAAGTCAAGCACAAGGTTGCGGGCGACCAAAGCGCGATAGGTCCAGGTGGCGCGCAAGCCGTCGCGGGCGGTGAAACTGGCGGCAATGGCTGCATCGAGGTCGGTGGCCTGCACATCGGCGGGGGCTTTGCCTTCAAGCACCGCCTCCAGTTTCGGGGCGCGACAAGGCGATGGAGCCAGGCCGTTATAGGCCAGACGCACACCACTCAGTCGCCCTTGTTTCAGGGTGTAGCAGATGGCCGCACAAGTGGCCGAGATGTCTTGTTCGAAACGCTTGGACACCTTGTGGGCACGAAACACCTGCCCGGCCACCGGCTTGGGCAACACGATGGCTTCGATGAATTCGCCGGCTTGCAGCACGTTTTGCTTTTGCCCGGTGTAGAACTGGTCCAGGGCGATCTGGCGGGTTTTGTCTCCGCGCCGCAGCACCAAAGTGGCACCCAAAGCCATCAGGCAGGGCATGGAGTCGCCAATGGGTGAGCCGTTGGCGATGTTGCCGGCCAAGGTGGCGGTGGATCGGATCGGGGGAGAACCAAAACGGCGCAACACCTCGGCGAAATCCGGGTAGGCATCGCGGATCAGGTCCAGGGTTTGCTCCAAGGACACCATGGCACCGATGCGCCAGGCCTGGGCGCTGTCTTGCACCTGCCGCAACTCGGTCACGTTGCCCAGATACATGATGTGCTCGGGGCGCGTGAATTGTTTGTTGACTTGCAAACCGATTTCGGTGCTGCCGGCCAACAGGGTGGTTTGCGGGTGTTTGACCAAGTAGTCGGCCACCTCGGCCAATGTGGCGGGTGAAACAAACTCGTTGCCCTTGCGGGTGCGCACCACCGGTTGCACCAGAATCTCGCCATCGAGGGTGACGGTGGGGTTTTTGGAGCGTGCGATTTCTTTGAGCAAAGGCACATCGGCGCTGTCTTGCAATTTGAGCTGGGCCTTGTGGGCGCAGGCTTTCTGGGCCGATTCGATGATGGGCTTGTAGCCGGTGCAACGACACAAGTTGCCACTGAGGGCATCGGTGATCTGCAAACGCGAAGGCGCATCGTTTTTTTGCACCAGGTTGACCAGACTCATGACGATGCCGGGCGTGCAAAAACCGCATTGCGAGCCGTGGCAAGAGATCATCTCCTGCTGCACGGGGTGCAAAGTGCCATCAGGGTTTTTCAGGCTCTCGACAGTTTTGACCGATTTGCCATCGAGACTGGGCAGCAACTGGATGCAGCTGTTGACGGCGATGTAATCGATGGCGTCACCGGAGGCATTGAGCTCACCCACCATGACCACGCAAGCGCCGCAATCGCCCTCGGCACAGCCCTCTTTGGTGCCGGTTCGATGGAGTTTTTCGCGCAGATGATCGAGAATGGTGGTGGTGCGGCGCACGCCCACGGCTTCGACGATTTGGCCATCGAGCACGAAGCGCACGGTGTTGGTGACTTGGGTCATGAATGGGGTACCAATGAAAACACAAGCCGTGAACACGGCTTGCTAAAAAGGAATGGCCTGATTTTAAAGAATTGCTGCCCGACTGGACAGGGATTTTTCAAGAACCCCGGTAAGTCGAATAACTCCAGGGACTGACCAACAACGGCACATGGTAGTGTTGATCAGGGTGGGCAATGCCAAAATCCAGCGGCACCTGGTCCAAAAAGGCGGGTTCGGGCAAGGCCACGCCGCGCGACTTGAAATAGCCCAGCACATCGAACACCAGGCGGTAAGTGCCCGCTCTGAGGCTGGCATTGTCGTACAGGGGGCCGTCCGGGTTGCGCCCATCGGCATTCAGCCTGAATTGCTTGACCTGAGCAGCCTGCCCTTCCTCGATCTTGAACAGGGTGACTTGCATGCCCGCCGCGGGGCAACCGTGCATGGTGTCCAAGACATGTGTGCTGAGTCCCATTGAAACGCTCCTGGTTTACTTGGCAACCGAAAGTGTATACAATTTTTGGAAACTCTGCCTGAGTCGCTTAAGCCAAACAATTCGATGGGATTGGAAACAATCATGGGAACACCTGACGAGATCACCCCCACCCGCAGCATCGTGGATGCGCTAACTCGGGCGATTGTGGAACACCGATTGCACCCCGGTTCCAAATTGGCCGAACAAAAGCTGGCCGATCACTTTGGCGTATCGCGAACCCTGGTCAGACAAGCGTTGTTTCAGCTGGTGCAGAAGAAACTGATCCGCATGGAGCCAGCTCGCGGGGCCTTTGTGGCCACCCCTTCGGCCGAAGAAGCGCGCCAGGTGTTTGCCACGCGGCGCATGCTCGAACTCGAAATGACGCGCACCATGGTGCGCGAGCGCAACCCGCAACGCCTGACTGCACTCAGGGCGCATGTGGCCCAGGAGCGCGCAGCGGTGAACAGCGGCGATGTGGCCGGCCGCACCGAATTGCTGGGGGACTTCCATGTGCACATGGCGAACCTGCTGGGCAACCAGGTGCTGGCACAAATTCTCAATGAATTGATCTCTCGTTGTGCCCTGATCACCCTGATGTACCAAAGCAGCCGGGCGGCTGAACATTCGACCGACGAGCACGTGGCCCTGATTGAGGCCATCGAGGCAGGCAACGAGTCGTTGGCCGTGCGGTTGATGGACGAGCACCTGAGCCATGTGGAAAGCAGTTTGTCTTTGGACCGCAAAGTACCTTCCAACGACATCTCGATGGCCCTGACCTGAACTCGCACACATCCATGAACACCTACGACAGCACCCTGCCCTATCCCCGCGATTTGCAAGGCTACGGGCCCGAGGTCCCCCACGCCCATTGGCCCGATGGGGCCCGGATCGCGGTTCAGTTTGTTCTGAATTACGAAGAAGGCGGCGAAAACAGCGTCTTGCACGGCGATGTGGCCAGCGAGCAGTTTCTGAGCGAAATGTTCAACCCGGCGGCCTTCGAGGCGCGGCACATCAGCATGGAGGGCATTTATGAATACGGCTCCCGGGCAGGTGTGTGGCGCATCTTGCGCGAATTTGAGCGCCGCGGGCTGCACCTGACGGTGTTTGGCATCGCAACCGCCATGCAACGCCACCCCGAGTTGACCCAGGCCCTCAAGGCGATGGGGCATGACCTGTGCTGCCACGGCCTGAAGTGGATTCACTACCAGAACATCGACGAAGCCACCGAACGCGCCCACATGGCCGAGGCGATGCAAATCCTGACCGGACTCTGGGGCGAACGGCCGCTGGGTTGGTACACCGGGCGCGACAGCCCCAACACCCGCCGTCTGGTGGCGGACTATGGCGGTTTTGCCTACGACAGCGATTACTACGGCGACGACCTGCCGTTCTGGATGAAGGTGCGCAAGACCGACGGCAGCGTGGTGCCTCAATTGATCATGCCTTACACCCTGGACTGCAATGACATGCGCTTTGCTTTGCCTCAGGGATACTCGCATGCCGACCCGTTCTTTCAGTACATGAAGGACACCTTTGACGCGCTGTACGCCGAAGGTGACCCCAACGGGCTCAATCGCCCCAAAATGATGAGCATCGGCATGCATTGCCGGTTGTTGGGTCGCCCCGGCCGCATCACCGCCCTGCAACGATTTTTGGACCACATCCAGTCGCACACCGGGGTGTGGGTGGCACGTCGCCTGGACATCGCGCGCCACTGGCAAGCGACCCACCCCTTTGCCGGCTGAACAAGGACCCGCATGGCCTACACCCTCGAACAACTCAACGCCGCCCCCTTGCAGGAAGCGGCCCTCATGCTGACCGGCTTGTACGAACATTCCGACTGGATCGCCGAAAAAGCCCTGGCCCAGCGCCCATTCAAATCATTGGCACAACTCAAACATGCCATGACCCGGGTGCTGGATGAAGCCGGGCGAGACGCGCAATTGGCCCTGATTCGGGCGCACCCGGAATTGGCCGGCAAAGCCATGGTCAGCAAAACCCTGACCGCCGAATCCACCCAGGAGCAAACCAAGGCCGGCCTGACCAATTGCACCCCGCAAGAATTTGCCCTGATCCAGCGGCTGAATGCCGAATACAACGCCAAATTCGGCTGGCCTTTCATTTTGGCGGTGCGTGGCCCGCGCGGCGTGGGTCTGAACAAGGCGCAGATCATCGAGGCCTTTGAGCGCCGACTGCACGGGCACCCCGAGTTTGAGTTGGCCGAGTGCCTGCGCAACATCCATCGCATCGTGGAGATTCGGCTCAACGACAAATTCGGCTTTGAGCCGGTGCTGGGCCAGCAGGTCTGGGACTGGCAAGAAAGTCTGGCCCAACACAGCGACCCCGGCTATGCCGAGCAGGGCCAGCTCACGGTGACATACCTGACCGACGCCCACCGCGCCTGCGCACAGCGCATCAGCCACTGGATGAAAGACTGCGGTTTTGACGAGATCGAAATCGATGCCGTCGGCAATGTGGTCGGGCGCTATCACCCGGCCGGAGGGGCCGCTGCAGCCCGCTACCTCTTGACCGGCAGCCACTACGACACCGTGCGCAATGGCGGCAAGTACGACGGCCGGTTGGGTATCTTTGTGCCCATGGCCTGCGTGCGCCAGCTCCACCGCTCCGGTCGCCGCCTGCCATATGGCATCGAGGTCGTGGGATTTGCCGAGGAAGAAGGTCAACGCTACAAGGCCACCTTTTTGGGTTCAGGCGCACTGATCGGTGACTTTAAACCCGAGTGGTTGACGCAACAAGACGCCGCCGGGATCAGCATGGCCGAGGCCATGAAACACGCCGGCCTGTGTGTCGATGACATCCCCAAGATCCGCCGCAATCCGGCCCGCTACCTGGGATTCGTGGAGGTCCACATCGAACAAGGCCCGGTGCTCCATGAAATGAACCTGCCCTTGGGCATCGTCACCTCGATCAACGGCAGTGTGCGGTACGTGGGCGAAATCGTCGGCATGGCCAGTCATGCCGGCACCACCCCCATGGATCGGCGGCGCGATGCCGCCTGTGCCGCCGCCGAACTGGCGCTCTACCTCGAAACGCGCGCCGCGCAAGACGGCGACAGCGTGGCCACCATGGGCCAGTTGCAAGTGCCCAACGGATCCATCAATGTGGTGCCGGGGCGCTGCCACTTCAGCCTGGACTTGCGCGCGCCCACCGACGAGCAGCGCGATGCGCTGGCGCGCGACGTGCTGGCGCAACTTCAAACCATTTGTGAACGGCGTGGGGTGAGCCACCGCATCGAAGAAACCATGCGCGCATCCGCTGCGCCCAGCGCACCCGCCTGGCAAGCGCGCTGGGAGCGTGCAGTCGAACATGCGGGCGTGCCCCTGTTCAAGTTACCCAGCGGCGCTGGCCACGACGCCATGAAACTGCACGAGGTCATGCCGCAAGCCATGTTGTTTGTGCGGGGCGAAAACGCCGGCATCAGCCACAACCCTCTGGAGAGCACCACCTGCGACGACATGCAGCTGGCGGTGGACGCCTTCAGCCACCTCTTACACCAACTGGAAAGCGAGCCCACATGAGCACCCCCCGCGAGCAACAACTGGACGCCTGGATCGATCAGCACTTTGACGAACAGGTCAGTCTTTTGCAAGAGTTGGTGCGGGTGCCCACCGACTCGCCCCCGGGCAACAATGCGCCCCACGCCGAGCGCACCGCCGAACTCTTCAAAACTTTTGGCTTTGACGCCGAAAAACACCCGGTGCCCGAAGACATCGTGCGCCAGCATGGCCTGCAAAGCATCACCAACCTGATCGTGCGCCGCCCCTATGGGCCAGGAGGCAAGACCATCGCCCTGAATGCCCACGGCGACGTGGTCCCCCCTGGCGAGGGCTGGACCCACGACCCTTACGGCGGCGAAATTGTCGACGGCAAGATGTATGGTCGGGCCACGGCGGTGAGCAAATGCGATTTCACCACCTTTGCCTTTGCCGTGCGCGCGCTGGAAGCGGTGGCCAAGCCCACCCGAGGGCAAATTGAATTGCACTTCACCTACGACGAAGAGTTCGGCGGCGACCTCGGCCCGGGCTGGCTGTTGTCCAAGGGCTTGACCCAACCCGACCTGATGGTCGCGGCAGGCTTTTCATACCAGGTGGTCACGGCCCACAATGGGTGCCTGCAACTCGAAGTGACGGTGCATGGTGACATGGCGCACGCTGCCATCCCAGACAGCGGCATCGACGCCTTGCAAGGCGCAACCCACATTTTGCAGGCGCTTTATCGGCTCAATGCCGACTATTTGTCGATCCAATCCAAGGTCGAAGGCATCAGCCACCCTTACCTGAATGTCGGCCAGATCAGCGGCGGCACCAACACCAACGTGGTGCCGGGCAAGGTGGTCTTTAAAGTCGACCGTCGCATGATCCCGGAAGAAAATCCAGCCGAAGTGGAAGCGGCACTGCGCCAGACCATTGCCCAAGCCGCCGCCACGTTCCAGCCGCCGCGCGGCGGGCGTGAACTGAAGGTCGAAGTGCGACGCATGCTGCTGGCCAATGCCATGGTGCCCCTGGCCGGCAACCAGCCCCTGGTGCAAGCCATCCAAAAACACGGCAGCGAAGTGTTTGGCGAACCCGTTGCCGCCATCGGCACACCGCTCTACACCGATGTGCGCTTGTATGTCGAGCGGGGCATCCCCGGCGTCATTTATGGTGCCGGCCCGCGCACCGTGCGCGAGAGCCATGCCAAGCGCGCCGATGAGCGCATCGACCTGCAAGACCTGCGCCGTGCCACCAAGGTGATGGCGCGGGTGCTGGCCGATTTACTGCCGGCTTGAAATCGAACGCTCACACCGCCACCCCGAAACATCCGATCGAGCGCCTCAGGGCGAGGCCTCGATGCGGATGCGCTGAGCGGCATACCAGCCAGAGGCCACCTCGATGTCCGCATCGGTCAGCCCCTTGGCGATCACCCCCATGACCTCGTGGCGACGCGCACCGCTGCGGTAGGCCTTGAGCTGGGCACTGAGGTAGAACGACGGTTGACCCGCCAGGTGCGGCGCATCGGGCGCCAGGGCCAAGCCCTGAGCCCCATGACAGACCGCGCACGCCTGAACCTGAGGGGGTGCGGTGGCAGCGGGCATCTGGGCCCAGCACCCTGCCCCCAGGCTCAAAGCCCCCAAGCAACCCGCCAACCGGCGGGACCAACGGGGATGCCCCATGGACTCAACGCCCGCTGTAGCTGATGCGGTAGATGGCTCCGGCGAAGTCGTCGGACACCAGGAGCGAGCCGTCTTTCCAGACCGCCACATCGACCGGTCGTCCCCGGTAGCTGCCGGTGGCGTCATCGAGCCAACCCTCGGCAAAGACCTCGAGTTTGCCTGCGGTGCCATCGGCATTGACCGGCACGAAGTTGATCAAGGCACCGGTGGCTTTGGTCCGGTTCCAGGAGCCATGGGCGGCGACAAAAATGCCGCCCCGGTATTTGGCCGGAAACTGCTGTCCGGCATAAAAGGTCATGCCCAACTGGGCCTGATGCGCCGGGAACTCGACCTGGGGCTTGGTCCATTGGGCGGGTGCTGACATGCCCTTGAGATCGGGCGCGGCAGGCGTGCCCGCGATCACGACGTTGTTGCCATGAATGAAGGGGTAGCCAAAGTGCTCGCCCCCGGGCCTGGTGATGCGGTTGAGCTCGCCCGGCGGGGTGTCATCGCCCATGCCATCGGTTTGGTTGTCGGTGAACCAGACGGTTTTGTCTTTGGGGTTGATGTCCATGCCCACCGAGTTGCGCACCCCGCGCGCCAACACTTGCCGCTTGCTGCCATCGAATGGATCGAGGCTGATCATGCCGCCAATGCCCAGACGTTCATAGAGCTCGATTTTTTCGCGTGGCTGCACATTGAAAGGTTGTCCCAGGGTGATGTGCAAGCGGCCATCGTCGCTGACCCGGCAGGTTCGGGCCCCATGGTTGAAGGATTCTTCTTCGACCGGAATCAATCGCCCCTGGGGCACGACCTCGATCACGGCGACATCGGGACCTTCGTAGAAGAACTCGGCAGCCGGGAAGTTGAGCACGCGGTTGTGCTCGACCACGATCAGAAAGCCATCTTTGGTCCAGCACACCCCGTTGGGCACCTTGAAGTTGAGGCTGGGAGCAAAGGGCTTGACCTCGTCGGCCACGTGATCGCTGTTGCGATCGGTCACAGCCCAAACGGTGCTTTTGCGAGTGCCGACAAACAGCATGTTGGTGCTGGGACCCACCGCCATGTGGCGCGCATCAGGCACGATGGCGAACAACTCCACCTTGAACCCGTCGGGCAGTTTGACCTTCTTCAGGTTTTCGCGGATGGCCGCGGCGTTGCGCCCCTCTTGGGGCACGGTGGGCAAATTCAGGTCGGTGTTGGCGACCCTGAACTGCTTCATTTTTTCAAGGGTCTGGGCTGGGGACAGGCCGGGCCAAGACACCGCCAAGGCGGCGGTGAGCAAGGACACCGCAAAAAAACGAGTCGGGTGCATGATGGAGTCTCCTGGAATGTATGCACCTTGATTTAATTCCTGTGTTTTCAATTGATCATCATGATTAACCCTATATGACTCATGATGTTGTCACCCAAAAGACTGTCTGACCACCGCCCGGATCGCCAAGGCTTGCGACATCAAAAACCGGGTGGATGCGAGCGCAACAGGCTGCGCCATCCGGGGCCTCAGGCCCCGAACAAGCGCCGCAAACCCAGCCACTGCTGGCGCCAAAACCCCCGGCCATAGTCGCGCTGATGTTCAACCTGATCGCGGATGCCGGTGGGCAGATACACATCGTCGAAGCGGGCCGTGCCCAGCAGCATGTCCCACCAGGGGAACAAAACCCCGAAGTTGTGGCCGCCCAGCACGCGGCCCGGCGACTGATGCCCCACCCCGATGGTGTGGTGGTAACGGTGAAACTGCGGGCTGACCAGCACATACCGCAGAACCCCAAAACGAGCCCGGAGGTTGGCGTGCTGCAGGCTCTCGGCCAGTTGCGACACCGCCACCAACAACACAAATTGCGCCGGCGGCACGCCCAGCAACTGGCTGAGCAAGGCGAACAAAAAAGCCACCAGGGCATCGTCGAGCAGGTGGTTGCGGTTGTCGCTCCACAGCGTCACCTGCCGCTGCGAATGATGCAAGGCGTGCAACTGCCACCAACTGTGCAGCTGGTGCTGCCCCCGGTGAATCAGGTAGTTGAAGGCATCGAGCACCACCAGATAAATGACAAACGACACCCAAGGCTGATCGGTGACCCCGGGCCACAGCGCATCGAGTTGCCAGGTGGGCCCGCCCTGCACGCTGTACCACGAGGTCAGCCCCCAAGCCAGGGGTTCGAGCGTGAAGAAAAAAACCAGCCGGAACAATCCGAGGCGATGGATCAGGGTGTAGCCCACATCGGTCAGCACCGCCGGCCGATCCCGCACCGGCTCGGCGGGTCGCCAACGCTCCAGAGGCACCAGCACCGCCAGCATGAAGGCCAGTTGCAACAGGCCGACCAGAAACCATCCGGTGGCGTCGTAGGCCTGTTCGAGTTGGCCCGCTTGCCCCAAAGCCAGGGCCAGCGGCTGGCTGAAGTGCTGAAACAGCCAAGTCCTGGTGTCTTCAAAAGCCTGAATCAAAACTTCCATGATCAACGTGCGGTGTGTTGGCTCACCCATGAAGCATAACGGGGATGGCGATCAAGGGTGTCGAAACAAAACCCTTTTTGCTTGAGACCGGTGATGAGGGGTTCAAGCACCTCGGGTGCCCAGGGCTGCTGGCGCGACCAAATGCCCAAATGGGCCATGAGGATGTCGCCGCTGCGAATGTCACGCAGGGCGCGCGCCAGCAATGTGTCGTTGGGGTAGCGATCGCTGGGCAGTTCGTCACCTAAAAAGCCAGCCGGTGACCAACCCACGTGCCAGAAACCACACTGCCGCGCTGCGGCCAGCAAGGCGGGTGACGTCTTGCCGCCCGGCGCCCGGTACAAGGGCAATGGTGCCACACCCGTGATCTGCTGCAACCGCTCACTGCCCCGCTTGATCTCGGCGCAATATTGGGCGGTGTCCATGACCCGGGTTTGCCCCTTGAGTGGCCCGGCGCTGGCCCGGACCTCGAACCGCCCGTCAGGCAGATCACGGCGCCAATACAGGTGGTCATGGGTGTGCGAGGCCAACGCATGCCCCTCGGCCGCCCGGGCTCGCCACCAAGGGGCCCAGTGCTCACCCAAGCTGCCGTCGCCGGTTTGGGTCGCCTCGTGCGCGGCAAAGAACGTGACGCGCACCTGCTGGCGTTGCAACACCTGGGCGATGTGATCGGCCACCCCCATGTGCCCGGTGTCAAAAGTGAGGTAGAGCGGGTTGGGACAAGTGGACGCCTGAACAACCGGCACCCCCAGGGCGCAGCCCCCCAGCCACACCATCAAGGCAAAGCGGATCTGGCGCAAGAAGGCACGGGGACGCATAGGGCTTATTGGCGTTTGGCGTGGTTCAGGGTCCAGATGCCGTGCGGCGACTTGCCCACCTTGACCTGCCGTTCGATCTTGCCGGTGGCCAGGTCGATCACCGTCATGCGCCGGACCCAGCGCGAAGACACCAGCAATTTGCCGTCGGATGTGACTTCCATGCAGTCGGGCCCGCCCGGCGCCTTGAAGCTGCCCACCACTTCCATGCGTTGAAGGTCAATGCGCGAGATGGTGTCGGCCACCCGGTTGCTGACCAACACATGGTGGCCATCGCCCTGGGCCCGAAAAGCGTGGGCGCCCTCACCCGTGCGGATCGATTTGACCAGCTTGGCAGGGTTGACCGAAATGTCGTAGACCTGAACATCGGCTCCGCCCGTGTTGGCCACCAGCAAGTGACGGTCATCGGCGGTGCCGAAAACATCGGCAGGCATGGGTCCGGTGGGGACCCGCCAACGGATGGACTGTGTCGCCAGATCCACCGCCACCAGTTCGTTGCTGTCTTGCATGGTGGTGTAGACCGTGGTGCTTTTGCTGTCGATCCAGATGTGGCTGGGTGTTTTGCCCGAAGGCAAGCGCTTGACCAGCACAGGCTGGTTGCCGTCCCAACGGTACAGGTCGATGTGGTCGAGCCGGTTGGCGACGGTGACCAACCACTTCATGTCGGGCGAAAAGCGCAAGTGATAGGGGTCGATGGTTTGACGAATCACCCGCTGAATTTCGGCGGTGCGGGGGTCGATGAAAGTCAGCGAGTCACCGGCCGCATTGGCGACGATGACCGATTTTTCGTCGGGTGTCAGGTACAGGTGATGCGGCTCTTTGCCCGTGGGCAGGGTTTTGACCACCTGCCACGTGACCGGGTCGATGACGCTGACGTTGGCATCGAGCGAATTGAGGACAAAAATCGGCGCCGGGGTTTGGGCCCAGGCCGCGACGCCAAATACCCCCCAAAGGGACCACACGAAGCAGGCACGCAAGGCCTTGAGAAAGGACACGAAAAAACTCCGGCAAAACCCCCGATCGGGGCACATCAAACACCCCGGTGAGTGTAAGGCCACAGGACTGCCCATGACGCTAAGATGGATGCATGAACGTGATCGACATCAAAGGCGTTGCACTGGAGATACAACTCATGGATGCGCAACGGGTCGGGCAGGCGCCGACCCTGGTCTTTTTGCACGAAGGGCTGGGCAGCGTGGCGCTTTGGGGTGGCAAGCACGGCTCCTGGCCCGAGGCGTTGTGCCAAGCGCTGAATCTGCCGGGCGTGGTCTATTCCCGCCAGGGTTATGGTCAGTCCGCCCCCATCGCCGACGTGCGCGCCGCAGGACGCCACGGGCCCGATTTCATGCACATCCAGGCTTGGGACGTCTTGCCGGCATTGTTGGAACAACTGGGCATCGAACGGCCCATCCTGATCGGGCACTCGGACGGTGGCACCATCGCCTTGTTGCATGCCGCGCGCCATCGGGTGAGCGCCTGCGTCGTCATGGCGCCTCATGTGAAGGTCGAACCCATCAGCATCGCCTCGATCGAGGCGGCCAAAACGGCCTTTGAAACGGGCGAATTGCGTGCCCGCCTGGCGCGTTTTCATGCGGACGTCGACGGGGCATTTTGGCAATGGTGCGATGTCTGGCTGTCCGATGCCTTTCGAAGCTTTGACATCCGCCCCCTGTGCCACGACATTCTGGACCCGGTGCTGGCGATCCAGGGCCAGGACGACGTGTATGGCACTTTGGCCCAGATCAACGAGATAGAGCCCCACGGGCCGATCGAGCGGCTGGTGCTGGCGCAATGCGGCCACTCCCCGCACCGGGATCAGCGCGAAACCGTGACGGCAGCCATCACAGCGTTTTTAAGGACACGAGTGTCAGCTCTGCGGCACTGAGCCAGCGCCATTGCCCGGGGGCCAAATCCGGGGGCAAATCGAACCCCCCCATGCGGCACCGATGCAGTTGCACCACTTCATGGCCGACCGCCGCCAACATGCGCTTGACCTGATGGTATTTGCCTTCAGTCAGGGTCAAATCCAGGGTGTGCTGACCGGTGATGCTGGCCGCCGCCGCCCGCACCGGCTTGGGTTCATCGTGCAAACGCACACCCTGGAGCAAAGCATCGGCGACAGAAGGCGTCAAGGCACTGGCGGTGCGAACCTGATAGACCTTGGGGACATGGTGCTTGGGCGAAGCCATGCGGTGGATGAATGCGCCATCGTCGCTGAGCAACAGCAACCCCGTGGTGTCCTGATCCAGCCGACCCACAGCCTGTACGCCTTGAACGGCGCCCGAGGCAGGGCGCTGGCGCAATGGCGTGGGCAACAGGCTGTAGACACTGGGCCAACGCCCGGGCTTGTGCGAGCACTCGATCCCCGCCGGTTTGTGCAACACCACATAGGCGCGCGCGTGATAGACCCATTCCTGATTCATGACCCGAAACAACAGTCCTTCGGTCGGCTCGACCTCTTCGTCCGGGTCTTCGAGCACGCGCCAAAGATCGCCTGCTTTCGCCTGCACCCTGCCTTGCTCCATCAGGCCCCGACACACGCGACGGGTGCCAAAACCCTGGCTGTACAACACTTCGTGCCAAGGAACAGATTGCATGTTGGAACTCATGGAGCCGGAGCCTTGTCACGCCCGGGCAAACCGGCGCGAGTGAATTGAGCCACGGCCACGCCCAACAGACAAATGATGGCACCCATGATCTTGGCTCCGGTGTAAGACTCGCCCGTGTAGACCCAAGCCATCAGGCCGGCGATTGGGGGCATGAGGTACATCAGCGGCGCGGTCCGGGCCACGCCACGCACCGCATTGACCCAGCCCCAAAGCAACCAACCGGCAAACGCCGAAATCAGGGTGGCATAAGCAAACAGGGTCCACACTTGCCAGGACAAGTCAGCCCAAGCGATGTCCCAAGCCCAGGGTGCACTGAAAACGATCACCGGGATCGAGCCGAACAAGGTGGCGTAACCCATGGTCAGCAACCCCCCGTGGCGCTCGATGATGGGTTTGGCCGCCACGGTGTAATAAGAGAACAAAGCGGCCGCCAGAAGCAGCACCAGATCACCCCCGGTGGCACGCCAGGCCCCGCCCAGCAATTTGTCGGACAAAAACAGCAACACACCCGCACAAGCCACGCCCACTCCGACGATTTGCCAGCGCCCCAAGCGTTCGAGTTGACGGGCCCGCAAAATCAGCAAGGTGAAAATGGGCCCGCAAGCCAAAATGACCGAACTGGAAAACGCCGTCGACCAATGGATGCCGTAAGTCACGGGCACCACATGCATGAAATGCCCGATGAAGCCGAGCCGGGCCATGGCCCACAGGTCAGAACGCGGCAAAACCGGAAAGCGCCAGCCGTAGCGCCATGCCAGCAGCAACAACGCACACACCGGCATGACCAGGTACCGTGCCAATAAAAATCCGCTGGGTGACATGGCCTGAAAAACCACCTTTTGCACCGAGAAGTTGGCGCCCCAGATCAGCACCAACCCCAAGGCCACCAGCAGGGCCTGGCGTTGAAGTTGTGCGCTGTGGGGCATGCGGACCGGCTCAGATGACAGCAAAGTGGTGCGTGCCGTCGCGCTTGAGTTGCTCGACCAGGCCAAACTCCCAATCGAGGTAGGCCTGCATCGCCGCCTGGGCGTTGCTGGTGCCCTCATAGGGGCGGCGGTAACGATCGATGCGCTGCGCCAGCAAGCCCTGCGCACCGTCCGCCCAAGGCCCGCCCGCCGCTTTCCATGCGGCATTGCCGCCAGCCAGCCCATGAACGCTGGCGGTGATGCCGGCTTGTGACAACGCCTGCCGCAAATCGGCTTGAGCATAGGCACTGACGGTGCCATCGGCGCAAGTCAGGACACAACGGGCAGGACGGATCCCTGAAGCTTCAAGCCCACGGCGCACATCGGCTGACAGGGTCGAGCGCAACATGCCCCAGGCCCCTTCGATGTGCCCGCGGATGAATTGCGCGGCGGTGCTCAAATCGATCACCCAGGTGTCCCCCTGACGCAACCAGCCCTGCAAACGGGCTGCGTCGATGAAGTCGCCTGGCGCCGGGGGGTACAGGCGCTGTTCGGGCCCGGTCTCGGACAGGTCGGCATCGCTGACCTCGTCGAGCACCGCAGCCTGCCAGCCCATTTGCGCCAGCCACGATGCACTCATGTTGGCACGCACCTGCAAGGGGTCAATCAGGACAAATCGGGCGCCCCGGACCGCTGCCGTGTGGTCCGTCTCTTGCACCAGTTGTCCACCCTGGGTCGACAGGCTGCCTGGCCAGTGCCCGGCCAGGTATTCATCGGGCGTGCGGACATCGCACACATAGGTGGTGCGTTGATCATCGGCCAGCCAGGCCGAAAGTTGATCGCGCGTCAACCGGTACACCCCGGCCCGATCGGCCACCCGGCGGGCCTCGGCCTGCGCCTGCTGCAGCTGCGCCGGGCTGATGTCCTTGAATCGCCGGTCAGCCCCGGTCTCCAGCGCCAAGCCGGCCAGTGTCCAGCCGATGGTGCCATTGCGCAAAGCCGCCACCGGATTGGGGATGCCGGCATTGACCAGCGACTGGGTGCCGATGATCGAGCGCGTGCGGCCGGCGCAGTTGACGATGATGCGGGTCTTGGGGTCCGGGGCCATGGCACGGGCGCGCAACACCAGCTCGGCGCCTGGCACGCTGACCCCGGTGGGGATGTTCATGGTCTGATACTCATCCAGGCGACGGGCGTCGAGCACGACCATGTCGGCGCCCCGCTCGATCAAGGCCTGCACTTCTGGCGCCGACAATGAAGGCGTGTGGCGAATGGACTCGACCCATTCGCCGAAGGCCTTGCTGGGCGTGTTGACGTCCTGAAACAACTCGGCACCTGCATCGTGCCAGCCTTGCAGGCCGCCTTGCAGCAACGACACGCGGGTGTAACCCAAGGCCTGCAGCCGTCGGGCCACTGGCTCGGCCAGCCCTTCGCCGTCGTCGTACACCACCACCGGGGTGTCCAGGCGGGGGATGCGGGTGCGGGCATCGGCCTCGAGCCGCGACAACGGAAAATTCACCGCATACAGAGGGTGACACTGCGCATAGGGGTCTTCTTCGCGGGCGTCGAGCAAAGCGATCTCGCGCCGCTCGCGCAGGGCTCGCAACACCTCAGACACCGGCGTCGCCACCCAACCGGCCGGTGCTTGCCAGGGTCCCGGCGGGTTGCTGTAGCCGGAGACAAATTCTTTGGCGGTTCCGTCGGGCATGAAGACACTGCGCCGCACCTTGCCGATGTTGGCGCCATAGACATGGATGCTGATCGAGACCCGATCAGGCAGGCCGTTGGCCACTTGATGCACATCCCCGATCGTGGGTGAAACCGCCTCGATCTGCCGCGGCATCAGGGTCTGCAAGGGCCCTTGAGCCACATACCGGCCTTGAGCATCCAAGGCAAAAGACTGACACACCTCTTGTCCCCGCAGCATGCCCACCAGGCCCCACACGGTGTGGTTGTGGATGGGGGTCGACTGCCCCGGCCCCCAGACAAAACTGACCACCGAGAACCGGTCTTGGGGATCCGCATAAAGCAGGTGCTGCTGATAGCGCTGCGGGTCGGGCTGCGCCTGCTCGTCGGGCAACCAATCGTCGTGGTCGATCAGGTCACGCAACAACTCGCGCCCTTCGGCCAGGGTGGTGGCCTCGTCAGCGTGGCGGTTGACCAACGAGGTCAGCCGGGCCACAAAAGCTTGCAAACGGGGGGGCGGGGAAGTCCGAGCGTAGGGCATGTCCGGTTCATTCCTGTTCGATCTTGCGCTCGGCCATGACCTTGCGCATGTTGGCGATGTCGCGCTCGACCCGGGCGCGAAACTCGGCCGGGCTGCTGGCCTGGGGCTGGCCACCAAAATCAATCATCTTCTGGCGCACATCGGGCATGTCGACCACCGCGCGGATTTCGCGGTTGAGTCGCTCGACGATGGCGGGCGGGGTGCCCGCTGGCGCAATGATGCCCAACCACGACTCGTAGACCATGTTGGGATAGGTATCGGCCACGGCCGGCACCCCGGGCAAGGGGCTCTTGCCGGGTAAAGCGGTGGTGGCGATGGCGCGCACCCGACCTTCGCTGACCAACTTGGCGGTCAGCGTCATGGTATCGACCATCACGTCCAGTCGCCCGGCCAGCAACTCGGTCATGGGCCCGGTGCCGCCCTTGAAGGGGATGTGGTTGAGCGCAATGCCGGCCTCGGATTGAATCCACTCCGTGGCCAGGTGCATGGCGCTGCCGATGCCCACCGACGAATAGGTGATTTTTTGCGGGTCGGCTTTCGCCTTGAGCACCAAGTCCTGGAACGACTTGATGGGCGAGTTCGGAACCACGGCCAGCGCCAGCGGGTAGGTGGTGACCGTGCTCAGCCAGACGAAGTCGTTCACGGGCTGAAAGGGCAGGGATTTCTTCATGGCCGCCGCACTGGCCAAGCCACTGGGCACAAACAGGATGGTGTAGCCATCGGGCGTGGCCCGCGCCACCATCTCGGCGGCAATGTTGCCGCCAGCGCCGGGCTTGTTGTCGACCACCACACTCTGACCCAAACGATCGCCCAACGGCTTGGCCACCAGACGCGCAATGATGTCGGACCCTCCGCCTGGCGGGTAACCCAGCAACATCCGGATGGGCTTATGGGGGTAAGCCTCTTGGGCCAGGGCGAGTGCAGTGCCAGACAGGGCAACAAGGCCTAAACCCCAACGGGCCAGCCGGCGAAAGGAAAAACGGCGCGAAAGCAAAGTGTTCATGTGGGGTACCTCTTGTGCCCCAAGTATGGCAAAGACGCGCGACCGCGTCACCTGCCGGGTGTCACCGGCCAGAAAACGGGGTCACCGGCTCAACCGTTTTGCGAACCGCGGTGAGCCCAGGCGGTGGTGTGCTTTTCGACGTAGCTGAACAGCTCGTACATGATCATGGCCATGGCACCGACCACGACCAGACCCGCAAAGGCCAGCCCCATTTGCATGGCCGAACCCGCCGAGATCAGCAGGTAACCAATGCCCTCGTTGGCTGCAGTCATCTCGGACACCGTGGTGCCGACAAACGCCAGGGTGATCGCCACCTTGAGCGAGCCATAAAAGTAAGGCATGGAACGCGGCAGGCCGACCTTGACCAACACATCCCAACGGCGCGCGCCGAGCACCCGCAACACATCTTCAAGCTCGGGCTCGAGCGTCGCCAGCCCGGTGGCGATGTTGACCATGATCGGGAAGAAACTGATCAAAAAGGCCGTCAGGATGGCCGGCCCGATGCCGATGCCGAACCAGACCACCAAAATCGGCACAAAAGCCGCTTTGGGCAATGCGTTAAACGCCGTCATCAGTGGATACACCGCAGCATAAGCCAGGCGGGAGGAGCCAATCACGAAACCCAACAACACCCCGACCACGATGGCGATGCCAAAACCGGCCATGGTGACCCAGAAGGTGCGCCAGGCGTGACCGGCGATCACGCCCCGGAATTCGATCAGTTGATCGTAAATGCGCAAAGGGCTGGGGAAGACAAACTCGGAGACATTAAAGAGTGAGCACAGCGCCTGCCAAATCACCAGCGTCAAAACCAACAGGATCCAGGGCGACCAGCGTTCGATCGATTTATTCATGGCAAGCCTTCACTGGGCAATGGGGGCATCAGGACGTCGCATGGCGCCGATGTGGCCCCGCAACTCGTGCACGATGTCGGTGAATTCGGGGGTGTAGGTGATCTCGAGGTCGCGTGGGCGCGGCAAATCGACCTCGCGCTTGACGACAAAACGCCCGGGGCTCTTGCTCATCACATAGACCGTGTCGGCCAAAAAGACCGACTCACGCAGATCGTGGGTGACCAAAATCACATTGAAACGCTTCTCCATCCAGAGGTCGCGCAACGCACACCACAACTCTTCGCGCGTGAAAGCATCGAGCGCGCCAAAGGGTTCGTCGAGCAACAGCATTTTGGGCTCGTGGATCAGCGCCCGGCAAATGCTGGCGCGTTGTTGCATGCCGCCCGACAATTGCCAGGGAAATTTGCGCTCGTAGCCTTGCAAGCCGACGCTGCGCAACAACTCGACCGCGCGCGCCTCGTATTCGGCTTTTTTGGACTTGAAGTTGGAGCGGTAGGGCTCAACGATCTCCAGCGGCAGCAAGACGTTGTCAAGGGTGGTGCGCCAAGGCAGCAGCGAAGGCGCCTGAAACGCCATGCCGCTGATCTTCAAGGGGCCATTGACCGGCTGGCCGTCGACGTGGATGGTGCCACGCGTCGGGGCTTTGAGGCCGGTGGTGAGCTTCATGAAGGTCGATTTGCCGCACCCTGAAGGCCCCACGATGGCAATGAACTCGCCTTGTTTGACCTGCAGGTTGATGTCTTCAACCGCGAACTGGTTTTGCGCCAGCAAAGCCTCGTTGTAGGCCAGCCAGACATTTTTGAAATCGACGAAATTTTCGGCAGTGGCAGTCATTTATTTCTTCGGCAGGATGTCAAGTTCTTTGGCGCTGGGCAGGAAAGATCCGTTCCACACCGCGTCGGGATTGATGCGCGACTTGGTGTTGAAAGCGTCCGACACCTGGCTGGCCATCAGCGCCAGACGGGGGGCGTTGAGTTGACCAAAACCCTCGGCACGCGCATCGGGCGAATTGATCACGGTGTCGATGGCCAGCTTCAAGCGACGGGTTTCGAGCTCGGTGTTGATGATCCCGTCACGGGCCTTGACCGACTCGATGGCCTTGGCCGGATCGGCAATGACTTCTTTAGCGCCTTTGGTGAAGGCGGTCAGGAAAGCTTTGACCGCTGCCGGGTTTTCTTTGATGATTTTGGGCGTGGCGATGATCACATTGCCATACAGCTTGACGCCGAAGTCGGGGTAAGGCATGACCACCACATCGGCAGCCTTGACGCCGCGCGCCTCGATGTTGAGCAACGAGGTGAACGTAAAGCCCGTGATGGCGTCGACATCGCCACGCACCAGCATGGTTTCGCGCAGCGGCGGATCCATGGCGGTCCAGTTGACATTGGCCACCCCGTTGGCCTTGGCAAAGATGGGGAAGGCGCGGCGACCGGCGTCAAACACCGGGGCACCCAGCTTCTTGCCGGCCAGATCGGCGGGGGTCTTGATGCCCGACTTTTTCAGGGCCATGACCGAAGCGGGCGTGTTGTTGTAGACCACCATCACCGCCACCGGTTTGTTCGGGGCGTCGGGGTTGTTGGCATGAAACTCCATCAGGGCCGCCAAGTCGGCAAACCCCAGGTCGTAAGTGCCCGAAGCCACGCGGGTGACCGCAGCGCCCGAACCGTTGCCGGCATCGATGGTGACATCGAGTTTGGCGTCTTTGAAGTAACCCTTGGCGGCCGGGTGCAAAAACAAAGCCGAGGGCCCCTCAAAGCGCCAATCGAGCTGGAATTTGATGGGTGTGGTTTGGGCCATGGCGGCGGGGGCAAAAGTCGCCGTGGCACACGCAGCCAGCAAAAATTGGAGGAAGGGTCGTTTGGTCATGAAGAAGCTCCGAAAAAAGTGAGTCAGCAGGTACCGGGAAGCAATAACAATGCCTGTTACCAGAACATGCTCGCCCAGACCCCCCTGCGGATTGTGCACAATTTTCATGCTTCTTCACAAAAATTTTCACCTCCAAGTGCTTAATTGGTGCAAGCCCTAATGCCCTGCACCGGTTTGCACCCGTTCAGGGCATCAGGTGAAACACTGATCTTCCAACGAAATCCACGGCGGTTCAATGCGAATCGGCTTGGCGGGCTGCATCGATGGTGGCTTGAACATCGTCTTTGGCGCCGTTGAGGAACAAATTGAGCAACACGGCGGTGAGGGAGGCCAGCAAAATGCCCGACTCAATCAGGGGATGCAAACCGTGCGGCATCCACTGCTTGAAGTTGGGGGCGATCAAGGGAATCATGCCGATCCCGATCGAAATCGCCACGATCAGGCTGTTGTGGCGGTTGTTTTTGAAGTCCACCCCCGCCAGAATTCGAATCCCGGTCGCGGCCACCATGCCAAACATCACCAGACCGGCACCGCCCAATACCACCGTCGGCAAAGACTCGACCAAAGCAGCCATTTTGGGGACGATGCCCAGCGCAATCAGGATCAGGCCACCGGCGATGCAGACATATCGGCTCTTCACGCCTGTGACCGCCACCAAACCCACGTTTTGCGAGAAACTGGTGTACGGGAAGGTGTTGAAAATACCACCGATCAGCGTCCCCAGGCCGTCGGTGCGCAAACCACGCGCCAGAGCGGGTTGATCGACTTTGCGATCGGTCATTTCACCGAGCGCCAGAAACATGCCGGTGGACTCGATCATGACCACGATCATGACCAGCGTCATGGTCAGGATCAGGATGGGGTCAAAGACGGGCATGCCAAAGGAGAAGGGCATCACGATGCCCACCCAGTCGGCCTTGGCCACTTTGTCAAACGTCATCAAACCCAAGCTGGTGGCGACCACGGCGCCGATGACGATGCCCAGCAACACCGAAATGTTGGCGATGAACCCTTTGGCAAACTTGGCAATCAACAGAATCGACACCAGAACGATCGCCGCAATGCCTACCCCGGTCAGGTCGGCGTACTTGGGGTTGGGCATTTTGGGCAACAAAGCCAGGTCTTTGGGCACCGGCGGCAAAGCCGATCCCGGGGCGGTGGCTGCTGCCGCTGCCGCATCGAGCCATTGCTTGTGCTCGGGGTTGACAATGGCCGGCGCGGTAGGGCCAAAGGGATTGCCGAAAATCCAGTTGATGCCGATGCGCATCAGGCTGATGCCGATGACGGCAATGATCGTGCCCGTGACCACCGGCGGAAAGAACCGCAGCATGCGGCTGACCCATGGGGCAATCACGATCGAAATCAGACCCGCGCCGATGATGGCCCCGAAAATCAGGCGCGCTCCGTCGGTTCCCGAGACGCTGCCGGCCATCGACACCATGGGCGCCACAGCCGCAAAGGTCACCCCCATCATCACGGGCAAACGGATGCCAAACCACTGGGTCATCCCCCAGGACTGAATCAGGGTCACCAGTCCGCAAACAAACAGATCGGCCGAAATCAGCAAAGCCACCTGGTCGGGACTGAGCTTGAGGGCCCGCCCGACGATCAGAGGCACCGCCACGGCCCCTGCGTACATCACCAGCACATGTTGCAAACCCAAAGCAAACAATTTGCCGTTGGGCAAATGCTCGTCCACCGGATGAACTGTTGTTGTCATGACTATCTCCTGTAGAGGTGAGGACCTTCACCGAATGATCGTAGACAAAACTGTATACAAAAAACCCCACGACAATTATGCGTATAAACCCTGAACATGGCCCATTATTTTGTAGATTTAAGTATTCTAAAACGATTTGAATTCACCTTTTTTCAGACCCTCGGGAATTGACTAAGATCGGGACATGAATGCCCCTTTATCCGCCTGGGCCGACCGCTTGGCCCCACAGGGACGCTTGCGCGCCTCGATCAATTTGGGCAACCCCATCCTGGCGACCCCAAATGCCCAAGGCCAGCCCCAGGGGGTGTCGGTGGACCTGGCCACCGAGTTGGCGCGGGAACTGGGCGTCGAATTGACCTGTGTGGTCCACCAGACGGCGGCCGCCTCGGTGGACACCGTTCGCACTGAGCGTGCCGATGTCGGTTTTTTTGCGATCGACCCCCAACGCGGTGCCGGCATGGGCTTCACGCCCCCGTATGTGCTGATCGAGGGCAGCTATCTGGTGCCCCAGCACTCGCCCATTCAGTCCAATGACCAGGTCGATCGGCCCGGGGTCCGTGTTGTGGTGGGCCAAGGCAGCGCCTACGATTTGCATTTGTCGCGCGAAATCCGGCACGCCGAGTTGATCCGCGCCCCCTCCTCGCCGGCGGTGATGGATCACTTCGTCACCCACTTGTACGAGGTCGCGGCCGGTGTCAAGCAGCAATTGCAAGCCGACCTGTTGCGCTACAGCGGATACCGTTTGCTGCCGGGACGGTTCATGGTGATTGAACAGGCCATGGCCTTGCCTGCCGCCCGGGGTGAAGCGGCGCGAAACGCACTGGCTGAATTTGTCGAGCGCATGAAAGCCAGCGGGTTTGTGGCCGACGCACTGCGGCGCCATGGCATTGCCGGCGCCAGCGTGGCACCCGCAGCGTCCTGATCGGATCGGAGCCCGCCATGACTCAGACCCTGCCAATCCGACAGGCTTTGTGCAAGGCCCCTGGAGCGCCCGGGCTGTTGGTTGTGCCCTGAGTCAGATGTTAGAAATCAGCGGGGCGTGTCCCCCGCCAGGGTGATGCGGTGCATGACGCGGCGATGGCCGTGATAATCATTGACCGGGTTGTGTTGTGCGCAACGGTTGTCCCAAAACGCCAATGAACCGGGTCGCCACTGGAATCGGCAGGTGAACTCCGGCTTGATTTGGTGTTGGAACAAATGATTCAGGATGGGCGCGCTCTCTTCGGGCTTCATGCCGACAATGCCCGAAGTGTGCGCCACATTGACAAACAAGGCCTTGCGACCCGTTTCCGGATGGGTGCGAACGATCGGGTGATGCGCTTCGATGGTGCGGGGCGAGTCAGCCTTGGCATCGGTCTTGAGTCGATCTTCACGGGTTTTGGAGACATCGGCCTGGGCCGAACTGGAGATGCCTTGTAAACCGTCGAGCAGGCGCTTGAAGGTATCGCTGAGTTCCTCATAGGCCAAATACTGATTGGCGAACATCGTGTCGCCCCCGAAAGGGGGCAAGACCTGTGCATACAACATGGATCCCATGGGGGGTTGCGCCAGGTAGGTGGTGTCTGAATGCCAGATGCCGCCAAAGTTGTTGCGTTCGTGCTCAAGCTTTTTAACCTCGATCACTTTGGGATAGCCCTCGAGGCCTTGCACAAAAGGGTACTCAACCGGCTCACCCATGGCCTGGGCAAAATCCATGAACTGGGCGGTGCTCAATGACTGGTCGCGGAAGAAGATGACCAAGTTCGTCAAAAACACCTCGCGGATGTCGCGCGCCAAGGCGGGCGACAGTCCCCGGGAGAGATCAACGCCCGTGATTTCGGCACCCAGGGCGCCAGCGATTTTTTGAACTTTCATGTGCAGCATTGTTCCATCAGCGCCATGGGTCATCAAATGCGCCAGTCAATCGAGTGACAAACCCGATGGCGCAAAAAATGGACGCATGTTAAGTTCACCTTTTATTTTAGAGACTCAGGAGTGATCGCCAATGTTGCGTCGTGCTGTACTGAATTGGGCTTGTGTGGCTGTGACCTTGACGCCTTGGACCGCCTGGTCGCAAGACGCCTTCCCGGCCAAACCGGTGCGCATCGTGGTGCCGCAAACTCCCGGTGGCGCTTCCGATGCGCTGGCTCGCATCATGGCACAGAAGTTGTCGGAAAAATGGGGCCAGTCGGTGGTGGTCGAGAATCGTGCGGGCGCAGGAGGCAATGTGGGCATGGAAGTGGTGGCGCAGGCAGCCCCGGACGGTCACACCCTGCTCATGAGTTACGCTGGCTCACACGCGATCAACCCTGCCTTGTACAAAAAACTGCCTTTTGACCCGGTGAAGGACTTTGCCCCTGTGGCCACTTTGGCCACCCTGCCTTTCGTGCTGGTGGCCAAACCTGACGCACCGTTCAAATCGGTGGCCGAACTGATGGAACAGGGTCGCCGAAATCCGCTGACTTTTGGCTCTGCGGGCAACGGATCTGTCAATCACTTGCTGGGCGTCATGTTCAACATGAACACGGGTACCCAACTGACTCATGTGCCCTACAAGGGGGCAGCTCCCGCCATGCAGGACCTGATGGGTGGACAAATCAACATGGTCTTTACCAGCCTGCCCTCGGTCGCAGGGTCGTTGCGCAACGGCAGCCTGCGCGCCATTGCGGTCACCAGTGCGCAGCGCTCATCCACCTTCAACCAGATCCCCACCCTGGCTGAATCCGGACTGAAAAACTTTGACGTCTCGCCCTGGTTTGGGCTTTTCGCCCCCGGTGCCACACCGCCTGCCGTGGTGCGCAAGATCAATCAGGATGTCAATGAGTTGTTGCGCCAAAAGGATGTGATCGAGAGATTCGCGGCTCAGGGTGCCGACCCGCTGGCCCGACAGCCTGAACAATTCGCCGCCATGCTGCGGGCCGACCTGGCCAGCTGGGCCGAGGTGGTCAAGACCTCGGGTGCGCAAATCGACTGAAAGGCACACCATGCTGGATCTGGTGATCAAAGGCGCCCAGGTGTATGACGGTCTGGGCCACGCGCCGGTGCGTGCGGATGTGGCGGTGCAAGACGGCCAAGTGGTGCAGGTTGGATCGGTCACCGACAGTGCGCGCAACAGCGTGCAAGCCGACGGTTTGGCGCTGATGCCGGGCATCGTGGATCTGCACACCCATTTTGACGCCCAGGTCACCTGGGACCCCTCCCTCTCGCCCTCACCTGCCTTGGGCGTGACCACCGCCGTGCTGGGCAATTGTGGGTTTGGCATCGCCCCGTGCCCGTCCACATTGCGCGAAACCATGCTGAAAAATCTGTCGGTGGTGGAAGGCATGGACTTGCGCGCCTTGCTGGCGGGTGTGAAGTGGGAGTTCGAGACCTTCGCCGAGTACATGGATCAATTGCGGCGCATCGGGCCGCATCTGAACACCGCCGTGTTCGCCGGGCACTCGGTGATCCGCACCGCCGTGATGGGGGATGAGGCCTCCGAGCGTGAGGTGCCCTCTGCCGCCCAATTGGAGGCCATGCGAGACCAAGTGCGCCAGGCCATGTCCGCCGGGGCGATCGGATTTGCGTCGTCGTTCTCACCCAACCACAGCGGTTACGGCGGTCGCCCCATGCCATCGACCATCGCCAGCGAGGCCGAATTGCGCGCCCTGACCGGGGTGCTGGGTGAACAAGGCCGAGGGGTCTTCATGATGGCCACCGGATCGCGGGCCACGCCCGACATCATGGAGTCGATCGCCGCCGACACGGGACGCCCCACCTACATCTCGACGGTGCTGAGTATGTACAACGAAGCCAAGCCCGAACTCGGCCTGAGTTACTACGAGCGGGCGGCCCGGGCATTGGCACGGGGCCGCGAACTCTACATCCTGACCAGTTGCCAGCCGCTGTCATTTGATTTCACCCTGCTCGACCCCTATGTCTTGCTCAGCCACTCTGCCTTTGACGCCGTCAAGGCCGCCCGGCCAGACCAGCTTGCCGCCATTTACGCCAGTCCGGATTTTCGGCGTGCGTTTCGAGCCAATCTGGCGCAACCCAAGACCGGCATTTTGTTTCTGGGCAATTGGTCACACATCGAAGTAGGCGCCACAAGCCAAGCCGAACACCAGGCTCTGCAGGGAATGCGCATCAGCGACTTGGCGTTGCAGCGTGGCCAAGATCCGGTAGACGCCTTTTTGGATCTGGCTCTGTCCGAAGGATTGCAGACCCACTTCGTTGGCAAGTTTTTTCAAAACCATGACGATGGCGTTGCGCCGTTGCTGAAACATCCGGCCAGCGTGGTCACTTTGTCAGACGCTGGCGCTCACCTGAGCTACATGTGTGACGCCGGCTTCGGCTTGCATTTCCTCTCGCACTGGGTCCGCGATACCGGCCATTTCAGTTGGGCCGAAGGCATCCGGCGTCTGACCAGCGAGCCCGCCCAGCGTTTCCGCATCCCACGCCGGGGGCGGCTGCAGGTGGGGATGCCAGCCGACTTGCTGCTGTTCGACCCGCAAACGGTGGGCATCTCGCGCCCCTTGCCGCGCCACGACCTGCCCGCCGGTGGCCAACGCATGATCCGCGAACCCTTGGGGGTCCATGGCGTCTGGGTCAATGGCGTGATGGTCCACAACGGCCGGCAACACCAGGTTTTAAACCGCGGCCCCGGGCACGTGCTCGACCGCTTTGATGTCTGACCCACATCCTTCAGGAGACAGAACGATGAACCTCATGCTCAAAAAATTGCTTCGATGCCTTGGGGCCACTTTGCTGGGCTGTTGCGCCGGCTTGGCTGCGGCGCAAAACTGGCCGACCAAACCGGTGCGGATGGTGATTGCGTTTCCGCCCGGCGGCCCCACCGACATCGTCTCGCGCGTCATCGCTCAGCAGCTCAGTCAACAACTGGGTCAATCGGTGGTGGTCGATAACAAGCCCGGGGCTGGCGGCAATATCGCTGCCGAACTGGTGGCCAAGGCACCCGCTGACGGTCACACGGTGTTCTACAACACCTCGGCCATCGTGATCGGCCCCGCTTTGTACGGCAAGGTGAACTACGACACCCTGAATGATTTCGCACCCGTCGCCCTGACCGCCAGCGTGCCCCTGGTGCTGGTCGTGAACCCCAAACTGCCGGTGCGGTCGGTCAAAGAATTCATCGACCACGCCCGAGCCAACCCGGACAAACTCAATTACAGCTCTTCAGGCACAGGCACGATCACCCACTTGGCAAGTGCCATGTTCTCAAGCCAGTTGGGCCTGAAAACCCAGCATGTCCCCTACAAGGGCAGTGCCCCCGGACTGGTGGACCTGGCGGCCGGTCAAACCCAGTTCATGATCGACACCATGAACACGGTGTTGCCCTATGTGCGTGATGGTCGGCTGCGGGCTCTGGGCGTGGCCAGTCTGCAGCGCTCGGCCCTGCTGCCTGATGTGCCCACTCTGGCTGAAACCGTCCCCGGCTTTGAAGCCGCTGCCTGGCAAGGGGTGGTGGTGCCAGCGGCCACTCAGCCCGACATCGTTGTCCGGCTGAACCAGGAAGTGAACAAGGCTTTGCAACATCCCGAGGTGCGCGCCAAGCTGGCGGCACAAGGGGCCGATGTCCTGGGTGGCAGCATGGCCGAGTACGCGGCCTATCTGCGCACTGAGATGCCACGCTGGGCCAAAGCCGTGCGCGATTCGGGCGCCAAGGCCGAGTGAGCCCTCAGGCCATCACCAGGCCGCCATCGACATGCAACAACTGGCCGGTGATGAAGCCGGCTTGCGGGCTGGCCAGCAACATGACTGCGCCTGCCACATCGGCGGGCGTGGCGATGCGCCCCAACGGGGTCAGGCGCAGCAATTGCTCCCGAACCGACTCGGGCGTGTGATCGCTGGCGCGGGTACCCTGAACCAGCCCCGGCGCCACTGAGTTGACCCGGATGCCCAGAGGCCCCAAATCGGCCGCCATCTGGCGCGCCATGCCCACCAAAGCGGATTTGGCCGTGGCGTAATCGGCATAGGCAATCGTGGGACGAGTCACCAAGTCGGTGGCCATGACCACCATGTTGGCATCAGGCCTTCCTCGCATCAGCGGCAAGGCGGCCTGGGACAAATCAAAACAGGCTTTGACCGATCCCTCCATCTGACGCTGCAAATCGTCCCAAGTCAATTCCCAAAAGCGTTGGCGTCGGTCTGGATCGAAGCGGTAAGGCGCGAAAGCATTGTGGATCAACACATCCAGGCCGCCGAACTCGGCGCCCAACCCGGCCATCAATTTGCGGGTCTGTGTGGCGTCAGTGAGGTCAGCAGACACCGCCCAGCCATCGCCGCCCTGTTGGCGACAACGCGCGGCCACTTGTTCGGCCAGATCGCGCTGCTGGTGGTAATGCACCACCACCCTCGCCCCTTGCGCGGCAAAGGCCGTGGCAATCGCGGCACCGATGCCACGGCTGGCGCCTGTGACCAAAACCACCCGTGGCGACGCGCCCGCAGGAGCAACCACACTGCTCACAGCAAATCGGTGGCCACCACCGCCCTCATGTCGGGAACACGGTTGATCAGGCCCACCGAATGGTAGACCTGGGCGCCCTTTTGCAGGGACTCGGTGTCGATGGCCCCCAAGCCCTGGCGTTGGGTCAGCGGTGAAGTGGCGGACAAATTACGCAGGCGAATGATCTCCCGGTTGAGTTCGATGTTTTGTCCATCGATGGCTTTTTTGTGAGCCACCTGAGCCGCCAACTCAGGCTGAGCCATCATCCATTGCGCACTGTCGCGCCAGGCTTTGATGAAAGCGCGCAAGGCCTCTTTGTTCTGACGATGCGACTCTTCGCGCACCACCAGGACATCGCTGGTGAGGGGCAGCCAATCGCGCACCTCCATGACATGGACCTCTTTCAGGCCACGTTGACGGGCCACCGCCAACCCCGTGTCGGTGGCTGCGGTGGCGTCCACCTGCCCCTGCATCAGGGGGGCAAAATTCAGCAACCCGGTCACCACCAAGGTGATGTCGCTTTCTTTCAAACCGGCTTGTGCCAACAGCAGTTGCAAGTTCTGCCGCGTGCCACTGGACAGGCTGTAGACCCCCACTTTCTTGCCTTTGAGATCGGCAGGGCGGGTGATGCCCGAGGATTTCAGGCTGACCACATTGAAGACATTTTGCGGGTAAATGTCGTAGATCACGCGCAGCTTTTCGCCCTTGTCCAGAGCGGCGAACAAAGAGCCCGGGTCAGTAAATGCCAAATCGGCTTGACCACTGAGCAAATTGCGCATCGCATCGCCTCCGCCGGCACCGGGCAGCAGTTGCAAATCGATGCCCTGTTTGCGAAAAAAGCCCTGCTCTTCTTCCGCCAGCAAATGGGCGATCTCGGTGATCGGCTTGCTCCAAAGGGCCAGCGACATTTTTTTCAACGGGGCCTGGGCCCAAGCCCAGGGGGCACTCAGACCAGCACCCGCCACCAGCAGTTGGCGGCGCGACAGATGGGAGGGGTAAACATTCATGCTTCAGACTCCAAGGTATTGAAATGTTCTCGCTGCATGGGCTCACGATGGCGCAACAGGTGATGCTCCCAGTGCGACAACAGTTGATACGACACCCAACCCAGCAAGGTGATGTTGATCAGCACGGCAAACATCAGTGGCGTGTCCATGGATCCCTGTGCCGCGATGATGAGCGCCCCCAAACCATGAGTGGCCCCAATGAACTCGCCCACAATCGCACCGACCCACGCCAACACCAGCGAGACCCGAAGGCCTGCCAGGATGGCGGGCAAGCCGGCCGGCACCTTGAGCAACCAAAGGGTCTGCCATCGGCTGGCGTGCATGAGGCGGAACAGATCGAGGCTTTGCCGATCCACATGGCGCACACACGTCAACGTGTTTTCGAGCAGCGGGAAAAAGCACACCAGGGCCGTGATCACCACCAGCGGTGTGGTACCAAAGCCCATCCACAACAGCAGCAAAGGCGCCAAGGCCAACTTGGGCATGACCTGACTGGCGACCACGTAAGGCATCAGGATGGCACGCCAGCGCTCGGATTCACCCAGCACCACACCTGCCGCAAAACCCAACAGGCTGCCCAGCAACCAGCCCAGCACGACTTCCAGACAAGTTTGAGCCACATGCCAGATAAAAAAACCGTTGATCCAACTGCCCCACCAGGCCTGTGCCACCAGACTGGGGGCCGGCAACACCAAAGCCGACCACTCGAACGAACGCGCACCCCACTCCCAAGCCGACAACAAGGCCAGTGCAAGGAAAAAAGAAGCCCAACGCGTCATGGACTTCAATCGTGGTAGGGTGCATGGCGCTCGGCATCGGCCACCAGCGATTGCTCGACCTCGACCCAGCGCAACAAATCACGCAAGCTGTGCCCGCCATCATGGTGCCAACCCGGTTCCGGGGCGGTCATGGCGCCCAAAGCACACAAACGGGTCACGCCACAACGCCCCAAGCGCACAGCCCAGTCCGGCCACTCCTCGGGGGTGCACGCCAATGCTGCTGTTTGTAACCAGCGGCGAGCAGGGCTGAGTTGCGCCAGCACCTCTTCGAGCTGATCAAAGGCCACCACTTGAACACAGCGCAAACCAGGCCCAGGTGTCAAAGGCACCGGGGCATCGACATACGCCACATCGCCGCCTGCTCCCGCATGCAGCACACGGCCTGTGCCCCATTCTTGAGTCTGGCGCCAACGCCCCAGCGCCATGGCCTCTGGATCATCCGGGGCGCGCCGGGGATGCCGAGCGTGCTGATTGCTCAGAGCCTGCGCCAAACGCTCGGCCCACTCGCGGGGAGACACACGCCCACCCCGCTGGACATAAAAAACATGCGGCGAGTAACAACCGCCCTGATCGTGGCGCGCCACATCCTGTGCCGCGGCCAGCACCAACTCGGGGGCATGGCGGGCGCTGAGGCTGCTGGCGCCAATCAGACCGAAACTGAGTTTGTGACCATGGGGCAAAAAGCGCACGCCCGCAGGCAAGCGCTGGCGCAAAGCCTGCAAAGTGTCGTCGCCGCCGTAGGCGATGAGGGTCTCGGCCTGGGCCAGAGTGATCGCCTCGAGCGTCGGGTCACCCCCGGGCCACCACAACAGGGCCAAGGCATGGTGCCATTTCGGCTCAACCTGAACCAGCACTTGGACGAAGACGGTGGCAAACACCGGCTCCGCACTGGACAGTTTGCCCACATTGGCGGCCTTGGCCAGCAAACCGCAGACCAGGCTCCACAAGGGCAAGGCCGGGACATTGCCGGCCCAGAGATGCACCAAGGGGTCGGGCCCCATGGCCTGCGCCCAACCGCCTTTGACCAAAGGCTGGAGCTCATCGAGCACCTTGGGGTTGGGCAAGTCTTCGGCCACAAACCGGTGCAGACCCTGAGTGCGAAATGTCTTGAGGTAACGGTTGAGGTTCAGGCGCACCATGTCGGCATCGAGACCGCACACCCTGGGCAACCAGTGCTCCAGCGTGCGCCGCGCCGGGTCTTCAGGATCGAGCAGGCGCCCGATGGCGGCATCCAGGCGGGTGATGATGTCGCTCAGGCTCATGGTTCGCAGGTGCTCATCGGTCTGCCGGCGCACGGTGCGCATGACGGTCTGGATCTGATCGCTGTCCAGCAGCGGCACCTCAATGCCCGTCAGGGCAGGATCACCAGGGGCGAGGTCGTGCCACTTCACAGCCTGGTGATTCAAGCCCGGCAAGTGGCCGGCGCGAAAAACGGTGTTCATGAGTGAGCTGCTTGCAAAAAATGCTCGACCGCCAGCGAGCAACCTTTGGCTTGTGCCCCTTGGGCCCGGCCCAACAACACAAAACCATCGGCGGCCGAGTGGCCCAAATCTTCAGTCAGGATGGTGAGCACAGAATTGAAGTTGGCCAGGTCGGTGTGCGCCAGAATGCCGGTCTGCCCGGCGGGTAATTCGCGTCCCGACAAAGGGTCGAGCACCCGGGTTCGAATCCAATGCGGCCCACGCTTGACCACCGGTGTTTGGTGTTGACCGGTATCGTAGAACTGGGTGCTGAGCTCGGTCATGCCATACATGTTCTGACAGTCTGCCGCCGAGACGCCAAAGGTTTGGCTCAGGGTCCGGTAAAAATCTGTCGGGCTGAGTTCCCGCGACTGGCCTTTGAAGCCCCCGGTGTCCATGATGCGGCTACCGGCCGGCAAGCTGAAGCGAAGACCCCGTTCATGCAAGGCGTCCATCAGGTGAACCAGGCTGTAACTGGCAGCCAACATCAACACGGGCTGGTCTTGAAGGGTGGCTTGTTGCAGGTCGCGCACGGCGTCGTCGATGCGCAGGCCCTGGGCATCGATGTAGTGTTGGCTATCGGGCGTGCCAAAGTCAGACCGGGCCAGCGCCAAATAGTGCGCCAAGGAGGAATTGGGCATCAAGCCTTCGTCCGGGAAGAAGACCATGACCCGCATCCGACCGGCGCCACGCAAGACGTGGTGCTGAAAATTCAAACGCATGGACAAGTCGTAGGCCTGCAAGTGCGGGTGGTGGTGTCGCCCCCGGACATCGCCACGGGTGGTCCCGCTGGTCATGAAAACCCGCTGGCATTGCTCGGGAGGATGCGCGCTGAGCGTCAGGTCTTTGAAGGCATGGATGGGCACTGCCGGAATGTCGCGCCAGTCGCTCACCGTGCGGGGCGTGCGGCCACGTTGTTGGCAAACGCGCTGAAAAGGCAGGTTATGGCGAAACTGGTGCGCAAACAGGCGCATGGCCAAACCATTGAAAGCGTCATCGTCGCCTGCGGGTGCGGCGATGAAATTCAGGAGGTCTTGCAACAGGTCGGGATCCACGGCATTCCTTTTGGGCTGTCAATGCGCTCCGAAAAGGTGGGACTGCCGAGGCGGGCAGGCGGCTCTTCTTACGTCGGCATGATCCGATTCAAGTTCGCGGGTTCGGTGGTTCCATCTCAGCGCCAGACCGGTGAAGGCCCAGGCACACCCCGGAGCGTGTTGGAATTGTACGGCAAGTCAGCGACGCTGGCGTTCGACCAGGCGCTCGACCAACTGGGGCACATAATCCTGCGGGTCGCCTTGTTCGGCGGCCTGGTGCAAAGTGTTTGCCACAGCAGCGGCTATGGTCCGGTCGGCCCGGGACTGCTCGGCCATGGTGTTGTAGTAAGTCAGGTCTTTGAGCGCGTTGGCCAAAGTGAACTGCAAACCGGTGGGATCACCCTGAGTCAGATGGGCGCGCATGCGCTCGAGTGCCGCGCCGCCACCGCCCCCCTTGGCCAGCACATCAACCAGCACCTGCAGGTCGATGCCGCCGATGTGCGCGCAAGCTGCCGCCTCGGCGATCAGGACGGCGCTGCCCAAAGACACATAGTTGTGCAACAGTTTCATGCGATGCCCGGCACCCACTGAACCGACATGGGTGATGTTCTCGGCAAAGCAACGCAGCACCGGCAAGGCCTGCTCAACATCAGAGCGATCACCGCCGACCAGCAAATTGAGCCTCCCGGCTGCGGCATCTTTGGGCAGACGGGTCATGGGCGAATCGATGAATCGGCACCCGGCCGCCACGACCTGCCGGGCGATCTGCTCGGTCGAGGACGGGATCGAGGTCGAGCAATCCACCACCAGACTGCCCGGGCGCAAATGTGGCAACACGCCAGACTCACCCAGCATGATGGCCTCGACTTGCGGCGAGCCGGTCACGCACAACATCAGCAGATCGGCATGCCGGGCCACTTCGGCAGCGTCCGCGGTGCCTCGAGCGCCAGCCAGCAACAGGTTGGCGGTGGGCTGATTGCCCGGATGGTCAAAAAAAATCAGGTCGTGTCCATGCCGAACCAGGTTGCTGGCGATCCCGTGCCCCATCAGGCCCACACCAAAAAGTCCAATGCGTGTTGCGTTCACAGTGCCCATTTTGCCTGCAAACCCAGCACCCAGTTGCGCGGCAAAGCCGGCTCGTAATAACCGCCGCCCGTATTTTGATTGACGATCACCGAGCCGACGACTTTTTTGTCCATCAGGTTATCCACGGCCCAATACGTCTCCAGGCTGCCCCCGGCCCAACTTTGGCGATGGCGCACTTTCAGGTGAACCAGGCCATAACCGCCCGCCGCAGCGGTGTTGGCATCGTTGGCCCAAATTCTGGAGCGGCCCTGCCACTCGAGGCTGCCCTGCCACCCCAAGGGCGCGGCCTTGCTGTCCCAGCCCGATTGGGCCCACTGAACCCCCAGGTAAGCCAGCCGGTCGGGGGTGGCGGGCAGCCGGTTGTTGGCGGCCACGGTTCCAAAAGACTGGCTGTAAATCGCCCGCATCGCGGTCAGCGCGGCGTCGGTTCTGAAGTGGCGACCCCAAAGCTGCTGGGCACTCAACTCCAGCCCCTGGCGGTTGGTTCGGGTGGCATTTTTGAAGGCGGTTCTCCCTCCCTGCGCCAGATCAGTCACGATCTCGTTGTGGGTCTGGATGTCAAACAGCGCCAGGTTCAAGCGGGTGCCCTGCCTCGGGGCATATTTGGCGCCCACTTCGAAGTGCCTCGAGGTCGAGGCCAACAGGGCGGTGTTGAACGTGCCCTGGATCTGGGTGCTGCCTCCCGTCGTGGTGGTGGTGTAGGCGGTCTCGGCCAAGGTGGGGGTTTCAAAGCCCCGACCGGTGTGGGCATAAACATTCAAGCTCGGCGTCGCGTGCCACGTCAGTCCCAGCACCGGGTTGGTGGCTTGATAAGTGACCCGGCCAGAGCCATCTGCATCGGTGAGATATTGGTCGGTGCTGCTCAAGGTCACCCGGCTCTGGCGGGCTCCGGTGACCAGCGTCCAGCGGTCTGACAACAACCAGTTGGCCTGCCCAAACATCGCCGTGGCGTTGGCCTGATTCCATTCGTTGCGGGTTGGCGATCCGCTGAATTGCCCGGCCAAAGAGGCCCCTCCCTGGCGTTGCTCGCCCGACTGATCGGCGTCCATGCCCACCGTCCACTGTACCGGCACTGCACCGTCGTGCTGCCCTTGAAGATGGAGTCCCCAGCCGTGGTACTGGCGGTCCAGGCTGATCCACGTGTTGCTGGACTGGAATTGCAGATTGCTGCGGTCGCCCCGATACAGCCGGGTGTTGAGCACCAGATCACCCTGGATGCGGTGATTCATGACCCACCCCACCTGCTCTTGGTGCACGGTTTTTCGGGTGCCTGCCGTGACGGCGCTGCTACCGGCACTGGAAGGCGTGCTGAGGTTGGCCGAAGTCAGCCCCAGCGGATCGAGGGCCTGGGGCATGTTGAACAAATTGACCACGAACTTGTGCCGGGTTCCGGGCGCGCTGTCCAGGGTGATGACCGAGTTGAGCTGCTCACGCCGTGCAGCACTGTGGTCGCGGTAGCCGTTGGTGCTGAAGGTGCTGTAGTCAGCCACCACCCCCACCTGTCCGGTGCGCCCGCTCAGTTGCCAATCGCTGCGGCGCAAGCCGAATGAACCGACATGGAGCTGGGTCAGGGCTTCGGGCTGGTTTCCCGCCTCGCGGGTGAAGGTTTGGATGACGCCTCCGGCCGCATTGCCGTAGATCTGCGCCAAAGGCCCGGTCAGCACCTCGATGCGATCGACCGAGGTCAGGCTGACGGTAGACGCCTGGCCCTGACCATCGGGCGTGGTGGCCGGGATGCCATCGGCGATCAGACGGATGCCGCGCAAACCAAAAGCCGCGCGGGCACCGAATCCACGGATCGAGATTTGCACATCTTGCGCATAGTTGTTGCGATTGAGCGCCACCACGCCAGGCACGGTGGTCAGGGCATCGGACAAATTGACTTGCGGCCCCGAAGATCGGATGCGCTGGCCATCGATGACTTGCACCGAAGCCGGGGCATCAAATTGTTTTTGTTCGATCAGGCCGCCACTCACCACGACCTCGGGCAAGGCCTGAACGTTCGATGCCGTTTGAGCCTGGGCCCCCACGGCACAAAGGGCCCAAACGCCGAAGATCCAGAGTTTCATATCAAGGTTTGAGGTGCGCCAAAAAATGGGCCATGGCCTTGAGGTCGGCATCCGGGATGCCGTAGATCGAGGCCGACATGATGGGGTCACGCCCGACCGCCTGGTTGGATTGCATGGCGCGCATCGCATGGACCAGGTAATCTTCGCGCTGGCCGGCCAGCCTGGGCATTTGCTCGCGCCCCACATAGTTGGGCAGATGGCAGATGCCGCAGCGGGTTTGTTGTGCCAATTGCTGACCCCGCTCGTGCAAAGCGTTGTCGCGGGCCCGGGGCTGCGGCTGCAAGGTCTGTTCGGCAAAAAAACGCGCCATGCGGCCGATGTCCTCGTCGGACACGCCATCGAGCACCGCTTTCATGGCCGCGATCTCGCGCACGCCTTCGCGGATCAACACCAACTGGTTTTCAAGGAACAACCGGGGTTGGGCAGCCAATGAGGGGATGTTTTCGATCTGCGAATTGCCCTTGGGGCCGTGACAGGCCATGCAGGCCTGCAAGCGCTGGTCCAGGGTTTGCGCGCAAGAAAAAGGGGCGGCCAGCCAGGCCACCCCGCACAGGACCGAAGCCCTGAAAAGATCAGCCCAGCGCATGGATCACTTGGCGTAAGAAACGCGGTAAACCACACCCGCTTGTTCATCGGCCACCAGCATGGAACCGTCGTTCATCTGATGCAGGTAGGCGGGGCGACCCGAGAAAGTCTGGTCGGCAGGATTCAGGAAGCCGGTCAGGAACGGCTCGACCTTGGCGTTCTTGCCGTCGGCGTCGGCACGCACCACCACCACATCAAAACCGATCTTGGTGTTGCGGTTCCAGGAGCCTTTGCGGGCCACGAACAATGCGTTGCGATACTCGGCCGGGAACATGCTGCCGGTGTAGAACTTGGCGCCCATGTTGGACGCGTGAGGCCCCATCAGGGCGACCGGTTGCTCGACACCACTGCAGGCGTTGTCTTTCCTGATGTCAGGGTCGGGCAGATTGCCCTGATGGCAGAAAGGAAAGCCGTAGTTGCCGCCGACCTTCAGGCGATGCAGGGTGTCGTGGGGAGTGTCGTCGCCCATCCAGTCGCGGCCATGGTTGGTGAACCAAAGCTCTTTGGTGGTGGGGTGCCAGTCAAAGCCCACGGTGTTGCGCACGCCCGTGGCCAGCACTTCCATGCCGCTGCCGTCGGGGTTGTAGCGCCGGATTTGGGCGTATTCGGGGCTGGGCAACTGGCAGATGTTGCAAGGTGCGCCAAAGGGGACATACAACTTGCCATCGGGACCAAAGGCGATGTATTTCCAGTTGTGATGCTTTTGCGGCGGCAGGTTGAAACGGGCGGTGATGTCTTCGGGCGCCACCTGGGGATTCTGGTGAATGCCCTTAAAGAGCAAGACCTTGTCCACCGCCATCACGATCAGGTTGCCGTCTTTGTAAGCCACAGCCGGTTGATCGAGTTTATCGACCAGCACGCGGGCGCTGCGCTGACCACCCGCATCGGTGATTTCATAGACGCGGCCCAAAGGGCGGGTGCCTGCATAGTACTTGCCGTTGTCGCCTTGGGCAATGGCGCGCACTCCGGGCACGCTGTCGGCCCACACCTCGATTTTGAAGCCCGCAGGCAGTTTGAGGCGACTCAGGTCAATGTCAGCCGCTTTGGTGGCGGTCAGCTTGGCCGCATGGGGGGCCAGCGTGGATGTGGCCATGCTGTCAGGCATGCCCTGTTTCCAGGCGGGTTGCTGGGCGTGCACCGAGCAAGCCAAGGTGGCTGCCGTCAGCAGGCCAAGTTTCAGGATGTTTTTCATTTGTAATCTCCTTGTGATGGGGCGGGATTGTTTGGCTTTTCAATTGATCAACAAACAAAGGGGCAAAAGCCCTGCAATGGCGCAAGGCTTTTACCCGAATCCCGGATGCCAGATATGAAAACACAAGTGTTTAAATCAACACATCCATGCAAACCCTTGGGCACATCATGCTGCTGTCACCTCTTGGACATCCTGGCCTTGGCGGATCAGATGGTCGAAGGCGCTCAAAGCGGCCTTGGCCCCCTCGCCGGAGGCGATCACGATTTGTTTGAACGGCACCGTGGTGACGTCACCGGCAGCGTAGACCCCGGGCAGGTTGGTCTGGCAGCGCTCGTCGATCACGATCTCGCCCGTGCGGCTGAGTTCAATCGTGCCCTTCAGAAATTCGGTGTTGGGGACCAAACCGATTTGCACAAAGACCCCTTCGAGCGCCAGAGTGGCTTCGACCCCGCTGGCACGGTTGCGCCAGCGCAAGCCGTTGACCTTGTGGCCGTCCCCCAGGATCTCCAGGGTCTGTGCCCGGGTCAGCACTGTCACATTGGGCAAGCTGCGCAATTTATTCACCAGCACCGCGTCGGCATTGAGCTGGTCGCCAAATTCGATCAGGGTGACATGGGCCACGATGCCGGCCAGGTCAATGGCCGCCTCCACCCCTGAATTGCCGCCGCCAATCACCGCCGTGCGTTTGCCCTTGAACAACGGGCCATCGCAGTGCGGGCAATACGCCACGCCGCGGTTGCGATACTCGTCTTCCCCCGGCACCCCGACTTGGCGCCAGCGCGCACCGGTCGACAGGATCAAGCTGCGCGCTTGGAGCACGGCGCCGTTTTCCAGCGCCACCCCGAGCAGCCCGCCCGGTGCAGCCGGAATGATGCGCGCCACCTTTTGGCGCGGCATCAAGTCGACGTCGTAAGCTTTCATGTGCGACTCGAGCGCCGCAGCAAACTTCGGGCCGTCGGTCTCCAGCACCGAAATGTAGTTCTCGATCCCCAGCGTGTCGTTGGTCTGGCCGCCGATGCGCTCGGCCACCACACCGGTGCGGATGCCTTTGCGGGCGGCATAGACGGCGGCGGCGGCACCTGCAGGCCCGCCCCCCACCACCAGCATGTCGTAGGGCGCGCGTTGGGCCAATGCCGACGCCTGTTGCCCGGTCGAACGCGTGTCGAGTTGGGCCAGGATGTCTTCCAGGCTCATCCGGCCCGAGGCAAAAGACTCGCCATTGCGCATCACCAACGGCACCGCCAGGATGTTGCGGCGCTGCACTTCTTCCTGATACAGCGCGCCATCGATCACCGTGGTCTCGATCTGCGGATGGACCCATGCCATCAGCGCCAGCGCCTGAACCACATCGGGACAGTTGTGGCAACTCAGCGACATGTAGACCTCGAAGCGATGCTCGCCACGGAGCTGGCGCACCTGCTCCAGCACCTGCGGCTCGACTTTGGGGGGATGCCCGCCCGCCCACAACAAAGCCAACACCAACGACGTGAACTCGTGCCCCAGCGGCACGGCAGCAAATCGCAAGCGTGCCGCACTGCCCTGGCGCGCCACACTGAACGACGGGCGTCGCTCGTCGTCACCGTCTTCGCGCACCGTGATCAAACGGGACAAGCCCGCCAGCGTGCGCAGCAATTCACGCATTTGTGCTGCGCCCGCGCTGTCATCCAGACTGGCGACCAATTCAATCGGCAGGGTCAGGCGCTGCAAATGGGCTTGCAATTGGGTTTTGAGGGTGTCGTTCAGCATGAGGGGCTCCAGAAATGGACGGGTTGGGGTCAGGTCAGCGCGGCATCCGCAGGGGCCTTGAGGGTCATCCCCCCGCAGGATGCAGCGCCGGGTGGCGGGTCAGATCTTGCCGACGAGGTCCAGCGAAGGCTCGAGGGTTTCGGCACCGGGGGTCCACTTGGCCGGGCAGACTTGACCGGGATTGGCGGCGATGTACTGGGCCGCTTGGACCTTGCGCAGCAACTCTTTGGCATCGCGACCGATGCCGTCGTCGGTGATCTCGATCGCCTTGATGACGCCCTCGGGGTTGATCACAAAAGTGCCACGCTGGGCCAGGCCTTCAGACTCGACCATCACGCCAAAATGACGGGTGATCGTGCCAGTGGGATCGGCGATCATCGGGTACTTGATCTTGCCGATCGTCTCCGAAGTGTCGTGCCAGGCCTTGTGAGTAAATTGGGTGTCGGTGGACACCGAGTAGATTTCGACGCCCATCGCCTTGAAGGTGTCGTAGTGGTCGGCCAGGTCGCCCAACTCGGTCGGGCAGACAAAGGTGAAGTCAGCGGGGTAGAAAAACAGCACCGACCATTTGCCCTTCAGATCCTGGTCGGTGACGGTGGTGAATTTGCCGTTTTGGTAGGCGTTGGCTTTGAACGGCTGGACGGCGGTGTTGATGAGGGCCATGGTGTTTTCCTTTCAGGGATGGGACGGTTGATTAATGAATTCAATCGAAATTGAAGAATTCATAGGCAGAAGTTTAAGGTTGGATCAGGGTTTACACCAATACTTATTTTCAATCCCGTCAATAGCCATAGCAAATCTAATAGTCTTTATCAATGATCAGATCGGATCCTCCGGGCGGCCAGTGATGGAGCCCGGCAACCCGATAAACTCGGACTTTTGCATCTGCCTGAACCTCACACCATGACCTTACGCATCCACGGCATTCCGGCCTCGCGCGCCATCCGCCCCTTGTGGGCCGCCACCGAACTCGGCCTCTCCTTTGATCATGTGATGACCGATTACAAGGGTGGCGGCAGTCGCACGCCCGAGTTTTTGGCGATCAACCCCAACGGTCACATCCCGGCGCTGGAAGATGACACGCCCGCCGGGCGGGTGGTCGTGTGGGAGAGCATGGCTTGCGCCCTGTATGTCGCCAAGGCGCACGGCAAGGGCGATGGGTCTGACCTGTCGTGTGCCAACCTGAAAGAAGAAGGTGAAGCCCTGCGTTGGGCTCTCTGGAGCATGACCGAACTCGAAAAAGACGCCTTGACGGTGCTGATGCACCGCATGGCCATGCCCGAGGCCGAGCGCAAGGCCGATTTGGCCGAAGCCGCCGAGGGTCGATTGCAGGTGCCGTTGCGCGTCCTTGAGGGGGTGTTGGCGACTCAGGCGGGCCAGGGCCAAGAGCACCTGTGCGCCGCACGCTTCACCATCGCCGACTTGTGCGTGGCCAGCGTCGGCATGTGGATCCGCCCGTCCTCGGGGCTGATGACCGAGTTTCCGCTGACCGCCGCCTGGCTCAAGCGGTGCCTGGACCGCCCGGCCCATCAGGCTGCCCGCAAGTTGGGGCGCTGAAGCCGCTTTATTGCGGTTGCAAATTCATCGCCCGGGCAATGGCCCGGTAACGCGCGGTGTTGTCGCCATACACCTTGGCCATGGCGGCCAAGGGTTGTGGACGGGGCACGATCATCGCCTGGTCTTCCAGAGCGGCGCGAATGGCAGGGTCGTTGGCCACTTCACTCAGGGCTTTGTGCAAAGCCTGAACCACCGGTTCCGGGGTGTCTTTGTGCACAAAGTAGCCGGCCCACATGTCAAACACAAATCCTTTGAGCCCTGCACCTTCTTGCAGCGGCGGTGACTTCCTGAAGTAATCTTGTCGATCAGCGGACAACACCACAGGCGCCTTCAGCTTGCCCTCTTCAACCAGTTGAACGTAGCCCTTGCCATACACCGTCATGAAAATGTCGACCTGGCCCGCCATCAGGTCCTGGATGGCCGGTGCGCCCCCCTTATAGGGGACATGGGTCATCTCGATGCCGGAGACTTTGGAGAGGTGCTCACCCAGCAGGTGGTACATCGAACCCGGTCCAACACTGGCGTATGTGAGGGGTTTGTTGGCTGAGGCCGCTTTGCGGGCGAAGGCCAAAAACTCATCGGCGTTGCTGGGCGGAAAATCTTTGCGCGCCAACATCACCAGCGGGTTGACCGTGATCATCTGCACCAGACGGAAATCCTCGGGCTTGTGCTTGATGGCGGCGTTGGACAGCGGGGCCAGGATCAACTCGTTGGGAGAGCCCTGAAAAATCAGATGGCCGTCGGCCGGGCTGTTGAGCACCTTTTGCGCCGCGATCGCGCCGCTGGCTCCGCCCAAGTTTTCAACCAGGACGGTTTGCCCCAAATGTTTGCCCAGCGTCGTGTTGAGGGTGCGCGCGATCACATCAGACACGCCGCCAGCCGGGTACGGCACCATGAGTGTCACGGGTTTGTTGGGAAAGCCCTGGGCCAGGGCCGAAGCCAAACAGCCCAGGCTCAGGCCCAAGGCGAGCAAGCGATTGCGAAAGGGGGTCATTTCAGTCTCCTGTGCTGATCGGATTCAGCTTGAATTTTTAAGGGGTGAGTGAATTGTCGAAGGTGTTTATGATGATGTCCAATGCATTTTTAATTCAATTCATATGATTAATAATGCATAGATCATGACCCTGATTCAACTTAAACATTTCATCGCCTTGGCCCAACAGGGTTCTTTTGTGCGCGCGGCGCGGGTGCTGCACATGACACAGCCCGCCCTGAGCCGAAGCATCAAGGGACTGGAAACTGACCTGGGTCGCTTGTTGTTTGACCGCATCGGTCGCCGGATCGAGTTGACGCCATTTGGTCAAAAAACCCTGGATCGCGCTCAAGCCCTGATTGATGATGCCGCCGGGTTGGTGGGCAGTGGCAAAGGGCTTCAGGCCGAAGACACCGGACGCATCCGGTTGGGCCTGAGCTCGGGACCCGGAGCGGTGCTGAGCGCCGCCTTGCTGGCACATTTTGCACAGCGCTTTCCACGCTTGCATCTCGACATCGTGCGCGCGAACACCAGCACTTTGGCCCACATGCTGCGCGATCGCCAGGTGGACGCCCTGGTGGCTGATGTGCGGGCCCTGCAACCCGCACCCGATCTGACCGTGGGCGAAGTGCAGGAATTGGAGGGCGGATTTTTGGTCCGCCCCGGACACCCCCTGAGCCGACGACGCCAGGTGACCTTGAAGCAAGTCCGCGACTTCCCGCTGGCTTCGACCCAACTCAGCGACGAAATGGCCAGGATCCTGGTGGAACGCTACGGCGAAGAGGCGCACCCTCAGACCCTGGTTCGCTTGACCAGTGATGAGATCACGCATTTGCAGGAAATGGCCCTCCAAACCGATGCCGTGGTGTTGGCGGTTTATGCCGCCTGCCCTGACCTGGTGCCGATCAAAGTCCAGCCCGCCCTGGATGCCCGGGCTCGCTTCGCCCTGGTGACCTTGTCACGGCGCAGCGAAGCGCCTCACTTGGAAGAAATCAGAGCCGTGATACAAGCCGTGTTTGGTCAGGCCAAGCCAGAACGCCAAAAACCGTAGATCAGGGTGATCAGACAGCCGGTGGCCAGTGCCGGTACCAAGCGACGGGCCGGGTTGGTCAGCATCACCGCCATCGCAGCGGCCCCAATGAGCAACCGCACCCACAAAGGGACTTCCCCCAACATTCCTGAAGGCAAAACCAGCAGGCGGGCGGTCAACCCGGCCATCAGGGCGTAGGTGACAGCGGTCACCCACTTGAAGAACTCGCCCTCGGCCCGCACCCGGCCCGAGAAGATCGCGCCAGCGGCGCGACACCCGTAATTGGCCAGAGCGGCCCCGATCAAGGCCATCCAGGCCACATCGGCTGCAACCTGATTGGGAATCATGCGTCCTCCTGGCGTCGACCATCAAGCCAACGTTGCAGCCCGTAGGCGAGCGATCCGCCCACCAGCGCCGTGAGAAGCAAACTGGTGCCACTGTCGAGCAGGTTGAACACGGGCATCAGCACGGCGCCCAAGCCGGCAGCCCAGCGATTGATCGGCGCCTTGATGTCGGCAAACGTCAGCAGGAAAAACAGCGGGTTGAGCATGACCAGCGTCAGCGTGATGGCTTCGGGCACTCGACCTGCCAGCTGGAAGCCCAGCCAGGTGCCGGGCACAGCCACCACCCAGCACGGGATGCAGACGCCCAAAAAAAAGTACCACCGATGGCGCAAAGGCATGCCTTCAAAACCACGCATGGACAAGGCCCAGGTGGTCATGGACAGCATGTGCGAGGCCGGTACGATGCGCCAGTTGCGATGTCGCTTGTGCAGCATGGGAAACAAAGACACGCCCATGGCAAAAAAGCGCGCCGACGTCAGCCCCACGGCCAAGGCGATGGGCACGGCAGCTGCTCCGCTGAGCAGCATGTCCATCATCACAATTTGACCCGGTTGGGCAAAAATGAAAAAACTGCTGGCGACCACAAACCCATCCGAGAAGCCTTGGCTTTTGCCCAAAGCCCCGACCCCGAGCATGCCGGCAAACAAGACCCACATGGGGGCTTGCGTGGCAAAACGCACGCCCAGGCGAAAAGCCTGTTTCCGGTGCTGGGTAGAGGACCCGGTGGGGAGCGTGCGGTGAGCAGACATGGGCAAAAAGGATGAAGGCTTCAATACGATTTGGGCAAACCCAGCACTTTTTCGGCGATGAAGCACAAAATCAGTTGCGGGCTGACCGGGGCCAGGCGCGGAATCCACGACTCGCGCAGGTAACGCTCGACATGGTACTCTTTGGCATAGCCCATGCCCCCGTGGGTGAAGATGGCGTTTTCGCAGGCGCGAAAACAAGCCTCTGCGGCCAGGTATTTGGCGGCATTCGCTTGTGCGCCACAGTTTTGCCCTTGGTCGTACAGGGCAGCCGCCTTTTGCACCATGAGGTGAGCCGCCTCCAGTTCGGCCCACGACTTCGCCAAAGGGTGCTGAATGGCCTGGTTCCGGCCAATCGGCCGCCCAAAGACCTCGCGCTCGGCGGCATAGCCCACGGCACGCCGCAAGGCGGCACGCCCCAAGCCCACGGCCTCGGCCGCAATCAGAATGCGCTCCGGGTTCAGGCCATGCAGGATGTACGAAAAACCCTGACCTTCCTCACCGATGCGGTCTTGCACAGGAATGCGCAGGCCGTCGATGAAGACTTGGTTGGAATCGACACTGGCGCGCCCCATCTTGTCGATCTCGCGCACCTCCACCTGGGTACGATCCAGGTCGGTGTAGAACAGGCTCAAGCCTTCGCTGCCGCGCGCTTGCTCCTGCGGCGTGGTGCGCGCCAGCAACAGCATTTTGTTGGCCACCTGGGCCGTGCTGATCCAGACTTTCTGGCCATGCACCACATAATGGTCGCCGTCGCGCACCGCACGGGTCTTGAGTTGCAGGGTGTTGAGCCCGGTGTTGGGCTCGGTGACGGCGAAACAGGCTTTGTCGCGCCCCGCCACCAGGGGCGGCAACCAGCGTTGCTTTTGCTCATCAGTCCCGAACACCACCACCGGGTGCAACCCAAAGATGTTCATGTGGATGCTGGAGGCACCCGACAAGCCGGCACCGGTGGCTGCGATGGTGTGCATCATCAGGGCAGCGTCCTGAATGCCCAGACCAGCCCCCCCGTAAGCGGTCGGCATGGCAATCCCCAACCAGCCTGAGTCGGCCATGGCCCGATGAAAGTCATGGGGAAACTCGCCCTGACGGTCACGCGCCAACCAGTATTCGTCGTCAAACGGGGCACAAACGCGCTCGATGGCGTTCTGGATCTGGGTCTGTTCCGGGCTGAGGTCGAAGTTCATGCGGGTCCGAAAGTCGGTGAGCGCGCAGGGCTGTGGTTAAAAATGTAACATTGGATGCATTGGGAGATTGTCATGAGCGTGAATTCGGCCTTGAATGTATTGGGCACCCCCTTGCAGGCGTGCTCGTATGACCCGCTGACGGGTTATTTTCGGGATGGTTGCTGCAACACGGCCGCTGATGACACCGGCTCGCACGTGATCTGTGCCCGGGTCACCGACGATTTTTTGCGCTTCAGTCTGGAAGTCGGCAACGACCTCAGCACCCCGCGACCCGAGTACCGTTTCAAGGGACTGCAAGCGGGTGACCGCTGGTGCCTGTGCGCCCTGCGCTGGCGTGAGGCCCTGCTGGCGGGTGTGGCTCCGCCCGTGGTGCTGGAGGCCACCCACCAGCGCGCACTCGAATTTGTGACCCTGGAACAGTTGCAGTCTCACGCCTTCAAACGCACCTCATCGGGCTGATTCATCACCCCAACCCGTGGAACAGCGCACCCAAGGCTGCGCAAACCAAAATCGTGCGCGCAGCGCTCCACTGACGCCCCCCCATCAGCCAGGCCGCCACCCCCATGATGAACACGGCCTGCGGGTCGGGCCAGAGCGAGCCACCTCCTGGCCACAAGCTGTGGCGTGCAAAGTACACGGCCAGTTGTGCCATGACACCCACCACCGCTGCTGTGATGGCCTGCAAAGGGGCATTGAAACCCAGCTTGCCTCGGGTCGCCTCGACCCAGGGACCGCCCGCCAAGATGAATACAAACGAGGGCAAAAAGGTGAACCAGGTGGCCACGATGGAAGCCAGCACTGCCCCGGCCAACCCATGCTCCGGCCCCAAAGCCTGTTGGGTCCAACCACCGACAAAGCCGACAAACGCGACGACCATGATCAGCGGCCCCGGCGTGGTTTCGCCCAGTGCCATGCCATCGATCATTTGCCCCGCACTCAGCCAGCCATGCGTTTCAACCGCAGCCTGCTGAACATACGGCAGCACGGCATAGGCCCCACCAAAAGTGACCAGCGCAGCCTGCGTAAAAAACATGCCCATGCGGGTCAGCACATGCTCAGTGCCCCAAACCACGACCAGCAGCCCCAAGGGCAACAGCACAGCGGCCAGACCCCAGCCCAGCACCCGCCACATGCGATCCGGCCTGAAACGGGCGTGCTCGGGCAGGGGTGTTTCGTCGTCCAACACATAGCGCACGCCGGTGCCGGACCGACCCGCGACGGGGGCGTGGGCCGCGGACGCAAGCACGATCCAATCGGGGCGCCCCCGCCACACAGCCCAACCGATCAGACCAGCGCCCAGCACAATCACCGGAAAATCGACTTGCCAGACCACCAAACCCAAAAATGACGCCACGGCCAATCCCCACATCCAGGGTTTTTTCAGAGCCTTGCGGGCCAATCGGACGGCCGCCACCAACACCACCACCGTGATGGCAGGCTTGATGCCGGCAAACATCGCGGCGATCAGCGGCAACTGACCCCAGCGCAGATAAACATACGACAGCCCTGCCAGCACAAACCAAGAAGGCAAGACAAACAAGGCTCCCGCCACCACCCCACCCCAGGTGCGGTGCATCAACCATCCCAGGTAGGTGGCCAATTGTTGCGCCTCGGGGCCCGGCAGCAACATGCAGTAATTCAAAGCGTGCAAAAACCGCTGTTCAGAAATCCAGCGCCGACGCTCCACCAGCTCGGCATGCATCAAGGCAATTTGACCCGCTGGCCCACCAAAACTGATGAACCCCAACTTCAACCAAAAACGCCAGGCTGAGCCCCACGAGATCTGCATGGGCACTCAGATTCGGGGATAGGCCCGGTAGCCCTCAGCCCGGCTGGCTTGCGGCTCGGGGATGCGATCGGCTTGCACAGGCAACACCGGCAAAATGGCATTGACTTGCCCGGTGCCTGAAGCCCCGAAATAGGGGGTGATGACCTCAGCCCGCCCCTCGTAGGCCGACCAACCCAACGCCCCCAGCAACATGGCGGTATCGTGCATGAACCCCTCGCCGTGGCCTTTGACGGCGTATTCGGGCAGCATCTCGCAAAACTCGGCCCATTGGCCGCTTTCCCACATGCCCAAGACATCGTGGTCGAGCCGCTCGAGCAACGGACTCCAGACCTTGAAGGCAAACCGGGGGGCCAAACCGTTCTGGGCAAAGCGATGGCTCAGCGAACCGCTGGCCAAAAACGCCACCTTGCCGTCGTAATGCCGCTCCACCGCCTGTCGCATGGCCCAACCCAGGCGGGCGCTGTCATGCAGGTAATGCGAGGTGCACAGCGCAGACACCGACACCACCTTGAAATGCCGGTCGGCATTCATGTAGCGCATCGGCACCAAAGTGCCGTATTCGGGCTGCAAACTGGTGCGGTGATGGGCCAGCGTTTCGACCCCCATCTCGTTGCAGGCCTGCGCCAACAACTGCCCGAGCTCCGGGTTGCCGTCGGCCTCGTAGGCCATGTTGCTGATGAAATGCGGCAACTCGTTGCTGGTGTAGATGCCCTTGAAATGTGCCGCACAATTGATGTGATAGTTGGCATTCACCAGCCAATGGGTGTCAAACACCACCAGGGTGTCGACACCGGCCGCGCGGCAGCGGCGGGCAATTTCCACGTGGCCGTCGATGGCATCCTGGCGGCTGCCCTGGCGTTCGCCCGGGAACTCGCTGAGCACCATGCTGGGAACGTGGGTGATTTTGGCGGCGAGGGCAAGTTGTCCCATGGTCTGCGCAGATCTGAGTGATGTCCCATTATGGGGCACAACGCTGCAATCCGGTTCAGGGGTAAGGCTCGAGCCGGGCTTGACCGAGCATGATCGGCTTGACCAGAATCTTGTAAGTATCCAGATCGAAAGGGCCTTCTTGCAGGGCTGTGTGGTGTGGGCTGCGCGAGCACCAGGTGCCCAAGTGCCGCCAATTCAAAATGCGATGGCGTTGCTGCCATCCGTCGCGCTCTTCGACCCAGTCCACCGCGCCGGCATAGGGCCAGACCTGCACCTGCAAATCCTGCAAAGCGAGCAACAGACGCTGATCGTGCGCAGACCTGGCTTCGTGACCCGCACAAGCCCCCAGACACGTCTTGAGTTGCCAGCCAAAACAACCCCGCGCGCCGGTGCGCTCCAGACCCAGCAGACCCAGGCACAGTCGATGCGTGTCAGCCAATTCGCGCAAGCACGATTGCGCCGCCCGCACCGAACCAAACAGCCCGTACAAATCGGGTTGCCGCCCGAGGTCGACCGAACGACCCGACACCACCTGCAGGGCGATGCCGTGGGCCGACTCTTGCAATTGCAACGTGCACAGCCCGCGCGATCGACGCAAGCGGATGTTGAACAAAGGACTGAGTTCTTTGATCAGGCGCGCCTCAAGCAGCAAGGCGCCGATTTCACCCGCGGTTTCGATGTGGTCGATCCGACGGGTCTGGGCCAGCATCCGCGCTTGATCCGGGGCCCGCAAGTGCGACAGCACCCTGGCCCGGATGTCGACACTCTTGCCCACATACAAAGGCAATGTGCCTTCACCCCGAAAAATATAAACCCCGCAGCCGCGGGGCAGCGCATCCAGCGATTCGGGGTCAATGCGATGGGCGGTCAAACTCAAAGGACAATGGGTCAAAATTCTGCACAAACATTGTGCCCCGATTACGATGTCCGCAGAGGAGGCACAGGTTTCATGGTGCGACGATGGGTGGTGATATTGGGCGATCAACTCGATGCCCAGGCCGAGGTGTTGCGCCAATGCGACCCGGCGCTCGATCGGGTCTGGATGGCTGAAGTCCGTGAAGAATCCACCCACGTGCCCTCGGCGGTGACCCGCACCGTCCTCTTTCTGAGTGCGATGCGCCACTTTGCCCAGGACTTGGCTGCGCTCGGCTGGACCGTCGACTACCAGCGCATCGACGACCCCGATGCAGCTGAAGGACTGGCGGCCAGCCTGGCGCGGGCCTTGCAAAAGCACCGGCCCGAAGAAGTCTGGGTCACCGCACCGGGAGAATGGCGGGTCTTGCAACTCCTGCGCGACACCGTGAGCGCCGCCGGGCTCAGCTTGCGGGTGCACGATGATGCGCATTTCTTCACCACAGTGCGTGACTTTTCCCGCCATGCCCAAGGGCGCAAGCAATTGCGGATGGAATTCTGGTACCGCGAATTGCGCCAACGCTTTGGCGTGCTGATGGATGGCGACCAACCGGAGGGCGGGCGCTGGAACTTTGACGCCGACAACCGGGCCTCGTTCGGCAAAGCCGGGCCGGGCCTGTTGCCCGCCCTGCCCCGCTTTGAACCCGACGCCATCACCCGTGAGGTGATGGATGCCGTGGCCCGCTGCCTGCCTGACTTGCCCGGCGCCTGTGCCGAATTCAACTGGCCGGTCACGCGCGCCGATGCCCTGCGCGCTCTGGACGACTTCGTGCGCCACCGGCTGGCGCTGTTTGGCTCATTTGAAGACGCCATGTGGACCGGCGAACCCTGGCTCTACCACTCACAACTGTCGGCGGCCCTGAATCTGAAACTGCTCAACCCCCGCGAAGTCGTGGCGGCCGTCGAGCAGGCTTACCGCGCCGGCGAAGTGCCGTTGGCCGCAGCCGAGGGCTACATCCGCCAGATCCTGGGTTGGCGTGAATACGTCCGTGGCATCTATTGGACCCGGATGCCTGAATACGCCGGCCTCAATGCCCTGAACGCCGACCGGCCGCTGCCCGCCGTGTTCTGGACCGGCGACACCCGCATGGCCTGCGTGCGCGAAGTGATCACCCAGACCTTGCGCCTGGGCTATGCCCACCACATCCAGCGCCTGATGGTCACCGGCCTATACGCCCTGCTGCTGGGCGTGCGACCGCAAGAAGTCCACGCCTGGTATTTGGGGGTGTATGTGGACGCCATCGAATGGGTCGAACTACCCAACACACTGGGCATGAGCCAGTACGGCGACGGCGGCGTCATGGCCAGCAAACCCTACGTCGCCAGCGGCAAATACATCGACCGCATGAGCAACTACTGCAAGGGTTGTGCATTCCGGCCCGATGTCAGTGTGGGCGATCAAGCCTGCCCCATCACCACCCTGTACTGGGATTTCCTGATCCGCCACGAAGACCTGCTGGCCCGCAACCCGCGCATGGGCATGCAAATCCGCAACGCCCAACGCCTCAGCCCCGACCAGCGCCAACACATCCAAAACCAAGCCCAAGCTCACCGCGACGCCCTGAATTAATTGGGGTCAGACCCCAATTTCTGCACTGTGGCAAAAAACCAACCATTAATTGGGGTCAGACCCCAATTAATGCCCATGAATGCGGGTCAGGGGACGAGGGTGAGGAAGAGGAAGGCGGCGAAGAGGCAGAGGTGGATGGCGCCGTGCATGACATGGGTGCGGCCCGAGCCCAGGGTGATGGCGCTGACGCCAAAGGTCAGGGCCAGGATGGCGATGTCTTTGGGCTCCAAGCCCAGGGTCAGTGGAAGGTCCAGCCAAACCGACAAGGCGACCACCGAAGGGATGGTCAAGCCGATGCTGGCCAAGGCAGAGCCCAGGGCCAGGTTCATGCTGGTCTGCAAACGATCGGCGTGCGCAGCACGCATGGCCGCCAGGGTTTCGGGCAACAAAACCAAAAAGGCGATCAAGATGCCGACCATTTGCACCGGCGCATCGACAGCGCGGAGTCCGGCTTCGAGGCTGGGAGAAAGCAGTTTGGCCAAGGCGACCACCGTGACCAGGGCGATCAGCAACAAGGCGAAGCTGGCCAAGGTGCGCAACCAAGAAGGGGGAGCTGCATGCACGGTTTCGTCGTGCTGGGCCATGGCCGGCAAAAAATAGTCGCGGTGGCGGACTGTTTGGATGAACACATAGACCGCCCACAACGCCACCGAGGAGAAGGCGGCAAAGATCAATTGTGAAGGGGTGTAGGTGCCCTCCGGGGAACTGGTGGTGTAGTTGGGCAATACCAGCACCAAACCGGCCAAGGTAGCCAGGGCCGCCAAACCGCTGTGCGCCCCCTCGATGCGAAACGATTGCTCACGGTGGCGCATGCCGCCAAGCAAAATGCACAAGCCCACCACGCCATTGCAGATGATCATGATCGCGGCATAAATGGTGTCGCGCGGCAGGGACGCCGTGGCACTGGTGGCCTGAGCCGAGGAGCCGCCATCGGCGAGCATGATGGAGACGATCAGCGCCACTTCGATGATGGTCACCGCCAAAGCCAGCACCAATGTCCCGTAAGGCTCACCCACCCGGTGTGCGATGACTTCGGCGTGGTGCACCGAAGCCAGGACGGCCCCCACCAAGGCGAACGAACTGAGCGCAATCGTCAGTCCTCCCATGGTGGAGCCCAACGCCCAAAGGGCGACCAGAGCGGCACCAAAAGGTGCAGCCAATGGCCAAAGGGAATTGAAACTGTATTTCATGGTGATCACATTAAAAACCAGAATCAGATTCCCTTGTGCGGGCAGGTGCTTGCCCGCCCCACCGGGCGACCTCAGGACAAGAAATCGAAATCGACTTCAGGGGGCAGCCCGCTGACGATGCGGGCGATCGACTTGCCCGAACCGCAGGCGTGAGTCCAGCCCAGCGTGCCGTGGCCGGTATTCAGGAACAGGTTGGGGAAACGAGTGCGCCCGATCAGCGGCACGTTGCTGGGCGTGGCCGGTCGCAAGCCGGTCCAGAAACTGGCCTGCTCCAGGTGCCCGGCACCCGGGAAGAGTTGCTCGACGCGGCGCACGATGGCCTCGCAACGGACCCGGTTGAGGTCGCGGTCATAGCCGTTGAGCTCTGCGGTGCCCGCGATGCGCAGGCGGTCGCCGCCCGGGCCGGTCAGCCGTGAAAACACCAATTTGTACTCGTCATCGGTCAGGCTGACCTGATACGCCTTGGCGGCGTCTTTGACCGGCAATGTGACCGAGTAGCCTTTGGCCGGGTAGATCGGCAAGCGCAAGCCCAAGGCGTCGGCATAGAGCGGACTGAAACTGCCCATGGCCATGACATAGGCGTCGGCGCGCAAGCGCTGGAAACGGCCTTCGCTGTCGGTGGCCTCGATGTGGTCCAAGGTTCCTCCCGCCTGGCGCAAAGCGGTGACGGTGTGGCTCATGAGGAATTTCACCCCTTGGGCCTCACACAGTTTGACCAGTTCGCGGGCAAAACGGTTGGCGTCGCCCGACTCGTCCTCGGCCGTGTAAGTGGCCCCGGCGAGCAGGTGCCGCACATTGGCCAAGGCGGGTTCGAGCCGCACGGCCTCGTCGGCGCTGACCACTTGGCGATCACAGCCCAGTTCGCGCATCTGCTCGGTCGGGGCCAAAGCCGCATCGAATTCTTTGGCGGAGGTGTAGAAATGCAAAATGCCCTGCGTGCGCTGGTCGTAGTTCAGGCCCGTGCTGGCACGCAGTTCACGCAGCATGCTGCGGCTGTAGGTGCCCAAGCGCACGATTTGCTCGATGTTGTGGCGGGTGCGGGCTGGCGTGCATTCGCGCAAAAATTGCAAGCCCCACAGCCATTGACGCATGTCGGCACGCAGACGGAACAACAAAGGCGCGTCTTCCTGACCCAGCCACTTCAGGACTTTGAGGGGGGCACTCGGGTTGGCCCAGGGCTCGGCATGGCTGACCGAGATCTGGCCACCATTGGCAAAACTGGTTTCGGCCGCCGGGGTGGCCTGACGGTCCACGACCGTGACGTCGTGGCCCAATTGGGAAAGGTAATAAGCCGAGCTGACGCCCAGCAGGCCACTGCCCAATACGATGACTTTCATGAGGGTTCCTTGAACGAATCCCGCGCAGGCAGACGCAGCTGAAGGCCGACACCACGGACACCACAACCATGTGCACATGCACGGGTTGCCGCTCCCCCTGTCCTTGGTACCTGAGAGATTCACGCCCACCCCGCATGGGTGGCGCTTGCTCCTTCGGTGCGTCGCATCGCGACGTCTCTCCAGTCGGCTGATTGAAATGGCAGTACGGAACCTGAGCGTGTATGGGAGTTTGCGCCTTCGGTATGGGTCGATTGACCCAACTCTCCTGCCTGCGTCCATTATAGGACTTTGGATTTACGCCGCAAGGGGGCCTTCGGGGCCGGGCGCAACAAATGCTGTTTGAAGGCTTGCGCCAGAGGAGACAGCTTTTGTCCGCTGTGGTGCACCACATGCCACGCCGACGGCAATGGAAAGCCTGCCATGTCGAGCACTTTGACCCCTGCGCCCTGCCCTGTACCCTGGATCGAATGGAGCGAAATCACGCCCAGCCCCAGCCCGGCAGCAACCGACTCTTTGACGGCTTCGTTGCTTCCCAACTCCAGCCGGACATCGGGGCGAAATCGCTGGCTTTTGAAATGGGCGTCGGCGGCCATGCGAGTGCCCGAGCCTTTTTCGCGCAGGATGAAACGCTGCCCGTGCAAATCGCGCAACTTCAAGGAGGCGCGGCCTACCAACGGGTCCTGCTCGGCGGCGATCAGCACGATCGGGTTGGGCATCAGGATGTCATCGCGCAAGTCCATGTCGCGCGGCGGTTGGGACATGATGTAGAGGTCATCGAGGTGATCGCGCAGCCGCTGCACCACCCCGTCGCGATTGAGGATTTCGAGCGAGACATCGATGCCGGGATGTTGTTGACAAAACGAACCCACCAGGCGCGGGATGAAGTATTTGGCCGTGCTGACCGCGGCGATGCGCAACTTGCCCCTGGACAACCCTTTAAGGGCGTCGACTTGCTGCTCGAAGCCGTCCCAGCTTTGCATCATGGCGCGGGCCGTGGCCGCCAGTTCGTGGCCGACCTGGGTCAGGTGAATCTTGCGACCGACCAGTTCATACAGGGGCAACCCGACCGCCAGGCTGACTTCGCGCAACTGCATCGAGGCCGTGGGCTGGGTGACATGCATGGCACGGGCTGCGGCGCTGACGCTGCCGGTATCGGCCAGGGCCAGAAACAGGCGCAGTTGACGAAAGGTGATGTTCATCGATTTTTATCTATATATATCATTGTTAAAATCGATTTTACTTCATGGATTGAATCCCCTAAGATTTGATTCCGGAGTACAACAATGAATCACATCCTCGACCCGGCGATTTTGTTTTTTGTCTTTGGTGTCCTGGCGGGCACCGTCAAGTCCAACCTCGAAATCCCCCCCGCCATCTCCCGCTTTTTGTCTTTGTACCTGTTGATGGCCCTGGGCCTTAAAGGTGGTTTTGCATTGGCTCAGTCGGGCCTGACCCCGGAGGTGGGCAAAAGCCTGGGGGCAGCCATCGCGCTGGCGCTGATCGTGCCCTTTGTGGGCTACCACTTGCTGCGACGCTGGGTGGATGGCTACGACGCGGCTGCCGTGGCCGCCACCTACGGCTCGGTCAGTGCGGTGACTTTTGTGACGGCGGTGCAATACCTGGAGAACCAAGGGGTGGCCTACGGTGGCCACATGGCCGCCGGCATGGCACTGATGGAATCGCCCGCCATCATCATGGCGGTGGTGATCGCCAACACCCTGCGACAAAACGGCACCGGCGGGGTCACCTTGCAAGCGGCCGGCAGCGCCGACCCGAATCAGAACCTGCCCAAAGGCGGGGTGTCGATGGGCAAAATCCTGCACGAATCGTTCACCGACGGGGCGCAGTTGTTGCTGTTGGGCTCGATGGCCGTCGGGCTGTTTTCGGGCGAGGCCGGCAAGGCCGCCATGCAACCCTTCTCGGCCGATCTGTTCAAGGGCATGCTGGCGTTTTTCCTGCTCGACATGGGCCTGATGGCGGCACGCAACCTGTCTCAGGTCAAAGGCAAGTCGCCGGTGTTGGTGGCCTATGCCGTGGTCGGCCCGCTGGCGCATGCCGGCCTCGCACTTGGCCTGTCTTGGGCCCTGAACCTGTCGGCGGGTGATGCAGCACTGCTGATGGTGCTGGCCGCCAGCGCGTCCTACATCGCGGTGCCAGCGGTGTTGCGCTACGCCATCCCCGAGGCCAACCCCTCGTTGTATTTCGGGTTGTCGCTGGGGGTGACTTTTCCGCTGAATATCTTGTTCGGGATTGCGCTCTACACTCAAGTGGCGAAAATGGTGCTGGGTTAAATTCATCCCGGCTCTGCGGCCAAACCATGGACCTGCTTTACGCTGATCAATCCGTTGCTTTTCTGACCCAACATGGCAAAGAAACCCTGATCGGCCCGCTGTTGCACGCACAGCTGGGCTGTCGGGTGGTGCGCGCCGAGGGTTACGACACCGACCGTTTGGGCACATTCAGCGGCGAGATACCCCGGCTGCAAAGCCAGTTGCAAACCGCCCGGCACAAAGCCCGCATCGGCATGGACTTGCTGGGCATGCCGCTGGGATTGGCCAGCGAAGGGGCTTTTGTGCCCGATCCGTTTGGCGGCCTGATACCCTGGAATGTCGAGTTGCTGATCTGGATCGACGACGAACGCCACCTGGAAGTCACGGGTGTGGCGCAAGGCCCGGCACGCAGCCTGCAACGTCCTGTTCGAACCGAATCGGAGTTGGCGCAATTTGCCCGGGAAGCCGGCTTTCCGGAGCACCACCTGATGATGCGGCCCGAAGGCGTGGCGCACCCCAGGGTGCGCAAAGGCCTGTCAGACCCCGACACGCTCACCCGGGCCTTTGCCGCATGTGTGCAGGAATCGCCCAAAGGTCAGGTGTGGATCGAAAACGACCTGCGCGCTTTTTGCAACCCGACCCGTCAGGCCATGATCGTGCGCGCCGCACAGGACCTGCTGAGCAAGTTGCGCTCGCATTGCCCGGCCTGCGACTTGCCCGGCTATGCGGTGGCCGAGCGACAGGCCGGCTTGCCGTGTCGCGCTTGCGGCCTGCCCACCGCACTCTCCAAAGCCCTGGTCTGGCGTTGCCACGGATGCAGCCACACCGAGGTGAAGTCAGCCGGCACGGCGACCCACGCCGACCCCAGCCGCTGTGATCATTGCAACCCCTGAGGGTCAATGCTTCAGGCTTTTTGCGACAAAAACACCCGCCGCAGGCTGGCTTCGGCCAATTCACGCTGGTCGGTTTCGGTATCGCTGAGCGCCTGCAAATAGGGGTGCATCATTTTTTGGCGCAACCCGCGCGAGAACTGCTCGAGCACCTGGGCCGGGGCGTCGCCCTTTTCGAGCATTTTCAGGGCGCGGGCCAACTCTTGCTCGTGCCACTGGTGACTGAGGGCGTGCACCTGCTGAATCAGGGGCACATGGCGGCGCTGCGACAGCCAGGCCTGGTAATGGTTGACGCCCTCTTCGATGATGGTCTCGGCCTGGGTATAAGCCTGACGCCGCTGGTCCATGCCGCTTTGCACCACCTCGGCCAAATCGTCGACGGTGTAGAGGAACACATCGGACAGGCCCTTGACTTGCGGCTCGATGTCGCGCGGCACCGCCAGATCGAGCATGAACACCGGGCGGTGTTTGCGTTGGCGCAAAGCCGCCTTGACCGCGCCCAAACCGATCAGGGGCAAGGTGCTGGCGGTGCAGCTGATGACGATGTCAAATTCGTGCAACCGGTGCGGCAAATCGGCCAGCGGCATCTGTTCGGCTTGCCAGCGTTGCGCCAGCGCCTGCCCGCGCGCCTCGGAGCGATTGGCGATCACCATGCGGTGCGGTTGGCGCGCCTGAAAGTGGGCCGCACAATGCTCGATCATTTCGCCCGCGCCGACCAGCAAGACACTGAGTTCTTCAAAGCGCTCGAACAAGCGGGACGCCAGCCGCACGCCCGCCGCCGCCATGCTGACCGAATGGGCCCCGATTTCGGTGCTGCTGCGCACCTTTTTGGCAATCGCAAACGAACGCTGAAAAAGCTGACCCAACGCACTGCCCATGGCGCCGTGGGTTTCAGCGGCCTTGATGGCCTGCTTGAGCTGGCCCAAAATTTGGGGTTCGCCCAAGACCATCGAATCGAGTCCGCTGGCGACCCTGAAGGCGTGCCGGGCCGCCTCGGTGTTTTGCCAGACATAGACATGCGGCTGCAAACTGCTGGACGACACGCCACCGACCCGGCCCAACCAGTCAAGCGCCCCCTGGGTGTGGTCGGCCGGTGCCGCGCCGTACAACTCGGTGCGGTTGCAGGTGGACAAAATCGCCACCTCGGCACCATCGCCCAAATGACCCCGCAATTGCGACAGCGAGTCGGGCAACTGGTCGCTGGCAAAGGCAAAGCGCTCGCGCAGATCGAGCGTGGCGCTTTTGTGATTGAGTCCGACGGTCCAGATGTGCATCAAGATACCCTTCGGACCCCGGGCGCGCGCGCCCCTTCAGGCCAGTGGCGTTGAATGCTGGCCCGTATCCCGGCCTCGTCCAACCCTTGTTCGGACAGCAACAGCTTGGGGTCACCGTGTTCAGTGAAAGCATCTGAAATGCCCAGCGCCAGGACCTCGCGCAAGATGCGGTGCTCGTGCAGGCACTCCATCACCGCCGAGGCCGCGCCCCCTTGCACCGCCCCTTCTTCGAGCACCACCACCCGGCTGTGCTCGCGGGCCAACGGCAACAACAACTCGAGATCGAGCGGCTTGACCCAGCGCATGTCGACCACCGTGGCGTCGATGTCTTCGGCCACTTTCAGGGCCGGGTGCAGCAAGGGGCCAAACGCCAGCATCAGCACGCCATGGCCCTGACGACACAAACGTCCTTTGCCGATGCGCGACTTGGCCTGCGCCAGATCGGGCAGAGCCATCTGAATGGCCGCGCCCGGCCCGGTGCCACGCGGGTAACGGACTGCCACCGGGATGTCCTGGGCATGGGCCACCGTCAGCAATTCGCGGCATTCGTTTTCGTCGCTGGGACAGGCGATCGCCATGTTCGGGATGCAACGCAAGTAGGGGATGTCGAACACCCCGGCATGGGTGGCCCCGTCGGCGCCCACGATGCCTGCGCGATCGAGCGCAAACACCACCGGCAACTTTTGCAGTGCCACATCGTGGATCAGCTGGTCATAGCCCCGCTGTAAAAACGTGGAATAAATCGCCACCACCGGCTTGAGCCCCTCGCAGGCCAGGCCGGCGGCAAAGGTGACCGCATGTTGCTCGGCGATGCCGCAATCGACATAGCGGTCGGCAAACAGGCGGCTGAACTCGACCATGCCCGAGCCTTCGCGCATGGCCGGGGTGATGCCGACCAATCGGGGATCGTGTGCGGCCATGTCACACAACCATTGGCCAAACACCTGGGTGTAAGTGGGCTGGCTGCCCGCCTTGGGCGGCGGCAGACCGACCGCAGGCTCGAACTTGCCCGGGCCGTGGTAATGGATCGGGTCGCGCTCGGCCGGGGCGTAACCCTTGCCCTTGCGGGTGACGATGTGCAAAAACTGCGGGCCGCTGTTGGCGCGCAATGCTTTGAGCTTGTCCACCAGCAGGTGAATGTCGTGGCCATCGATGGGGCCGTGATACGCAAAACCGAGTTTGGCAAACAGGGTTTCGGGCTGCACCCAACCCGTGGCCTGTTGCTCGATGTGGCGCGCCAACTCGAACAAGGGCGGCGCGAACTCGCGCAAGCGCTCACCCAGGCGTTGCCGGGCCTGCTCGAAGCGCCCTTGCATGAGGCGGTTGAGATAGTCACTGAGCGCACCGACCGGCGGGCTGATCGACATGTCGTTGTCGTTCAAAATCACCAGCACATCGAGGTCACTGGCGCCGGCGTTGTTCATGCCTTCGTAAGCCATGCCGGCGCTCAGGGCGCCATCGCCGATGACGGCCACCACCTTGCGCGACTCAGCGCGCAAGCGCGCCCCCATGGCCATGCCCAAAGCGGCTGATATGCTGGTGGAAGAATGCGCCGTGCCAAAAGCGTCGTAAGGACTTTCTTCGCGGCGCGGGAAACCGCTGATGCCGTCTTTCTGGCGCAGGGTGTGCATGCGATCACGACGCCCCGTCAGGATCTTGTGGCCATAGGCTTGATGTCCCACGTCCCAAATGATGCGGTCGTGCGGGGTGTCGTAGACATGGTGCAAGGCGACCGACAACTCGACCGTGCCCAAATTGGCACTGAGGTGTCCCCCCGTTTTGGCCACGCTGTGCAGCAGCTCTTCGCGCAAGGCTGCAGTGACCTCGGGCAATTGCGAGGCCGGCAGCCGACGCAATGCGCTGGGGTCGTTCAAAGAGTCAAGCACAGACATGAAAGAGGCCCTGAGAGATGGGGATGGGGGGAATTTAAGCGGAAAAACGCGATGTGTCAATCATGGTTGACACTTTATGTTGTCGAACTTGATAATAGGGGTGATGGACCCGATCAGGGTCCGACCTGCAGCCGGGCCCAAGAGCCCCAACAGAAAGCGACAGATGGCACTTACTTACCCCTTTGCAGCCCTGGTCGGGCAAGACGACATGACCCTGGCCCTGCAAATCGTGGCAGTGGATCAGGCAGTGGGCGGGGTGCTGATCATGGGCGACCGGGGCACCGGCAAATCAACCGCCGTGCGGGCCCTGGCCGACCTGTTGCCGCCGATCAAGGTGGTCAGTGGTTGCGCCTATGGCTGCGACCCGGCCAGCCAGAGCGTCGGGGCAAGCTGCGCCAGTTGCGGCCGGGCGGTGGGCAAAAAAACCGAAATGCGGGCCGTGCCGGTGGTGGACTTGCCCCTGGGGGCGACCGAAGACCGGGTGGTGGGCGCCCTGGATCTGGAAAAAGCCCTGGTGCAAGGCGTGCGCGAGTTCGCGCCCGGCCTGCTGGCCAAAGCCCATCGGGGGTTTTTGTACATCGACGAGGTGAACCTGCTCGAAGACCACCTGGTCGATTTGCTGATCGATGTGGCCGCCTCGGGCGAGAACCTGGTCGAGCGTGAAGGCCTGAGCCTGCGCCATCCGGCGCGCTTCGTGCTGGTGGGCAGCGGCAATCCCGAAGAGGGCGAGTTGCGGCCCCAGTTGCTGGACCGGTTCGGCCTGTCGGTCGATGTCAAAACCCCGCAGGACCTGGACCTGCGCATGGAGGTGATCTTGCGCCGTGACGCCTTTGAGCGGGATCCGGCTGGTTTTCGGGCCCAGTGGCAAGCCGCCAACGACAAATTACAAAAACGGGTGGTCAAAGCCCGCAAGTTGCTGCCCGATGTGCAGGCGGGCACCGACGTGTTGCGCTTGTGCGCCGACTTGTGCCAGCGCCTGGGCACCGACGGCTTGCGCGCCGAGTTGACCCTGATGCGTGCCAGCCGTGCCTGCGCGGCCTTGAACGGGGCCAAAGTGGTCACGGCGGCTCACCTGCGCCAGATTGCCGTGATGGCCCTGCGCCACCGCTTGCGACGCGACCCGCTGGACGACACCGACAGCGGGGTGCGGGTGCAACGCACTCTGGACGAGGTGCTGGGCGCATGAGCGAGATGGGTTGGCCCGACGAGGCCGCCCGGCAAGCCTGGGCCGACGCTGAACGCGCCCTGCAGGCTTTGCAGGTCGACGGGCCCGGTCTGGGAGGCGCCTGGGTTCAGGCGCGACACGGGCCGGTGCGCGAGCGCTGGATCGCTGCCTGGCAAACCGCCGCGCCCCGAACGATGCGACTGCCCATCAGCGCCGACGATCAAGCCCTGCTGGGCGGCATCGACCTGAGCGCCACTTTGCAAAGCGGTCGCTTGCAATGGCAAACCGGTTTGCTGGCTCAAGCCGACGGCGCCTGGCTGCTGCTGCCCATGGCCGAGCGGGCGCCCCGGTCGTTGTTGGCCCGGCTGACCCAAACCCTCGACCAGCGCCAGGTCAGCGACCCGCGCGGCCATCCGCATGCTTGCCAAGCCACCCTGTTTGCCCTCGACGAGTCCGATCCCGACGAAGCGGTGCTGCACCCCAGTGTGGCGCAACGGCTGGCTTTTTGGATCCGCCTCGATGGGCTGAGCCTGCGCCATGCCCCGGATTTGCAACTGTTGACCCCGGCACACATCGAGCAAGCCCGCCAGCACTTGCAGCATCTGCACACCGACCCGCAGGCCTTGCGCGCCCTGATGGAAGTCGCCCAATCGCTGGGGATCGAAGACCCTCGGGCCTTGCGCTTTGCCTGGCGACTGGCGCAAGTGCACGCCGCCTTGCGTGGCGGCACCACGCTGATCGAAGACGACCTGACCCAGGCGATTCGAGCCGTCCTGGTGCCGCGGGCCACCCGCTGGCCGCAAGCCAGCGAGGACTCGCCCCCTGAGCAAGCGCCCCCTGAGGCCGCCCCCGACCAGAGTCCGCAACCCCCGCCGGGTGAAGGTCAAGGCGAGCCGATGCCGCCGCCCGAAATGCTGTTGGCCGCCAGCCTGGCCAGCCTGCCGGCCGACGTGCTGGATCGCATGTTGTGGCAAGCCCAGGCCAGCCGCTCGGCCAGTGCCCAGGGCCACAGCGGCGAATTGCGCCGCAACCACCAGCGCGGTCGCCCCCTGCCCTCGCGCCCGGGCCGTCCGGGCGATCAGGCCCGATTGGACATTTTGGCCACCCTGCGCCACGCCGCCCCCAGGCAACGCCTGCGCAGCCGGCCTGCCCACACCGAGGCCAGCGGCCGGGTGCTGCTGCGGGCCGAAGATTTCCACACCAAGCGCTATCAGCAACACAGCCCGACTTGCCTGATTTTGGCGCTGGACGCCTCGGGCTCGGCCGCCATCCACCGCCTCGCCCAAGCCAAAGGCGCGGTCGAGTTGTTGCTGGCGCAAAGCTATGCGCGGCGCGACAGCGTGAGCGTGATCGGGTTCAGGGGCGCGCGCGCCGAATGCCTGTTGCCGCCCACCCGCTCATTGGTGCGCGCCAAGCGGGCGCTGGCCGGACTGCCCGGTGGCGGTGGCACACCGCTGGCCAGTGCCCTGAAACTGGCCCTGGAACAAGCGCAGCACCTCCAGCGAGAGGGCCAAACCCCGATGCTGGTGGTGCTCAGCGACGGCCGCGCCAACGTCACCCTGCAAGGCCTGGGCGGGCGTCAGCAAGCGCAAACCGAAGCACAGGCGATGGCGCAACGCTGGGCCCAAACCGGTCACGCCGCTTTGTGGATCGACACCGCCCCCCAGCCCGAGGCGCTGGCGCAGGCACTGGCCCACACCCTGCAAGGGCGCTATTTGCCCATGCCGCATGTGCAATCGCAACGACTGGCGGCAGCGATGGAGCTGGAACGCCAAGCCCTGGGGCGCTGACCATGCTGTCTGCCCTGTATCCGACACCCGACTGGAACGCCATGCGCCACGAGTGGCCGCACAGTGCGCACAGCGTCTTTGTGCGCTGCGGCGAAATGCGCTGGCATGTGCAGCGCATGGGTCAGGGGCCGGTGTGCCTGCTGTTGCACGGCACCGGCGCGTCCACCCACACCTGGCGCGACCTGATGCCGCTGCTGGCTCGCCACCACACCGTCTATGCCGTCGATTTGCCGGGCCATGCCTTCAGCCATCCTTTGCCGCACCAGACCCCGTCGCTGCCCCATGTCGCCCAAGCCTTGCTGACCCTGCTGCTGCAACTGGGCGTGCGACCGGTGCTGTGGGTGGGCCATTCGGCTGGCGCAGCGATCGCCGCCCGGTCCCTGATGGACGCCGCCTGGCGCGCTGCGGGCGATGCAGGCCGACTGGTAGCCCTGAACCCGGCCTGGTTGCCGATGCCGGGCAGCGCACGCTGGTTTTACCCGCTCGCGGCCTGGGTCGTGGGGCGCAACCCCTTGTCGGGCTGGATCGCCGCCAAACAGGTGCAGCACACCCAAATGGCCGACAAACTGCTGGCCCAGACCGGCTCGGTGATCGATGCCGTCGGCCAGCGCTGCTACCGCTATTTGCTGACCCAACCTGCCCACGCCCGGGGGGTGCTGCAGATGATGGCAGCCTGGGACCTGCAAAGCTTTGCCCGCGAGTTGCCTCAGCTGGCGGTGCCGGTGCAATTGCAAATCGGCCTGAACGACGGCACCATCCCCCCCGGCCAGGCCAACGAGGTGCAACGGCTGCTGCCCCAGGCCCAAAGGATCAACTGGCCCGGGCTGGGGCATCTGGCGCACGAAGAACGACCAAACGATTGCCTGAATGCCATGCTGGCCTTCTCCCCCCCCTGAACCCGGCCCGACGCAACGGGGTCAAGCCCCGGATGACCCCACTGCACCTCGCACCATGGCGCCGGCCCGACCCTGCAGGCCATGGGGTGAAATGCCTGGTGCAGGTTGAGTTACTGTGCGTCCACCATCTTCCAGAATGCCGCCTCCATGGCCCGGGTGTGGGCCACCACGTCCCAGCCGGGCAAGCTCTGGAGACGACGGCGCAGACCGCGCTTGAGCTCCAGCAACCCCTGCCGGTCGGCGGCCATGCGAAGCGCGATCGCCACATAGTCCTCCTCAGTGCCGGCCACCCAATCGGGCAGGCCTGCGGCTTGCATGAAACTCGCGCCCATGCGCGAGACGAAGTGCCGCCCGTGCAAGGTCAGCACAGGCACGCCCATCCACAGGGCCTGCAGGCTGGTGGTGCCGCCGTTGTAGGGCGTGGGGTCGAGCGCAATGTCGATGTCGGCATACTCGGCCATCATCAGGTCCAGCCCCACGGGTCCACGGAACTCCACGCGCTCCAGGTCAACGCCCAGGGCGCTCAGGCGATCCCGAAAAACCCGCACCGCTCCCTCGTCACCCAAACTCGGGGCCTTGAGCACCAGGCGTGAATCCGGCACAGCCTCCAGCACACGAGCCCACAGCGCCAATGTGCGCGGCGTGAGCTTGGGCAGGTTGTTGAAAGAGCCGAAGGTCAACGTCCGCTCAAGAAAGCGGGCCTCATCCCATTCGGGCTCAGGGTAATGCGTCTCGGGCGCGTAGCAAAACACCAGGTTCGGCAGGCGCGCCACACGCTCGGAGCACAGCGCATCGTCTGCGGCAGGCGTGACCACGTCGTCACCGAGCAGCCAGTCCACATTGGGCACCCCCGTGGAGCCGGGGTAGCCCAGGTAGGTCGCCTGCACCGGGGCCGCACGCTGGCCAAACACCGCCATGCGCTGCTGACCTGTGTGCCCGGCCAAGTCCACCAACAAATCGATCTGGTCGCTGTCGATGCGCTTGGCCAGTTGCGCGTTGTTCAGGCTGGTGGCCTCCACCCAATGCTCGGCGCGTCTCAGGGCCAGCCGGGTTTGATCGTCGTAGCTCACCCCGGTGAAGTACACAAAGAGTTCAAAGCGGGTGCGATCCAGCTCACGCAGCACAGGCTGCATGAACAGGTTGACCGGGTGCTGGTGATGGAAATCAGCCGACATCAGGCCCAGCCGCAGGCGCCGTCCGGCCAAAGGCGTGCGCTGAAAGCTGCTGACCTCACGGGCGATTTCGCCCAGCGGCGCGAACAACTCGCGGTGCAAATGGGCCACCTCTTCGGGGCTGAGCTGGTCGCTGTAGAGCGAACTCATGGCGGCACTGGACTCAAAGCCCTTGTTTTCTTGCGCCAGCTGCCGGTAAAGGGCCAGCGCGGTGTCGGCATCACCCTGGCGACCAGCCACCAGGGCGCGCAAGCTCAGGGCGCCCGGCACCGGCCCCAGTGCCTCGGCCTTTTGCAACTGCTCCAAAGCCTGATCCATCTGCCAGCACTCGGCCATGAGATGGGCCAGGCTCCAGTGCGCCTGCTGGCTGTCGGGGTGCAACTGCATGTTGCGCTCCAAAACCTCGAGTGCCTCTTGCCAATGGTTGTGGCGAAAGGCCAGTGCGCTCAGGCGCACCAGCGTGACCTCGCGCGTTGCGCCGGAGGCCGCGCTCAATGCAGCCAGTGCGCTCTCGCGCTGACCCGAGCGCAGCAAGGCTTCACCCAAGTCGATCAGCAGTTCGGACACGTCGCTGACGTCAGCCCCCTCACGCTTGGCCGTGGCCAAAGCAGCACGCAAGACCTGCTCAGCGCCGGCGTTGTCGCCACGCTCGAGCCGATAACGGGCGATGTGGTGCTGCACCTCACGCAGGCGCTTCCAACCTGCCGCATCGGGCTGCTGTGCGCCCAAAGCAGCGCGCTGCGCCCGGGCGTAGGCATCGTCACCTGCTGCTGCATGCCCCTGTTGTTCCAGCACCCGACCCATGCCCAAAAAAGCTTCATAGCGTTCGGGAGCGGCATCAATGGCGCGCTGGTAAGCCCCCGCGGCCTGCATCAACTCACCCATCTGCCGGCACAAGTGCCCCGCTTCCAGCCATGCGCTGTAGTTCCGAGGCTGCTGCCGCAACACGCTGGCAAACGCCTCGCGCGCAGGCATCCACTGGCCTTGCCTCACCAGACAGCGGGCCCGCCCGAGGTGCGCCTCTGCCAGCCCCGGGGCGCGCTGCAGCGCATCTTCATAGCCCTGCAGGGCAGCCTGCCACTGGCCGTTGCGCCAGGCGGCATTGGCGCCACTGAAAGACGCGGCCGCCTCGGCCCACCCGGCGGGATCCCCGCTCAGGCCATTGGCATGCCGGGGCGCACCATCCGCACGGCTGGGAGAATATGACTCAGACATGATGCCTCACTTTCATCGGTTTTACCCATGGTCAGCCGTTGATCAAGGTCCTGCCGAAGCTCTACATTCAGGGCTGGACCCGGCGCAGGCGTTGACTGGAAACTCTTCATGGCAACGGACTGCTGTTCAAAGTCACCGGTTGCTCCAGCCACAACTGCGTCAGGCTGCCGGCATCCGAGTAGATTTGGTAGGTGCGACTGCCCAATGCGACCGTCGAGCCCGTGTCCGTCAAACCCGCCAGGTTCACCACATCGCCCGCGTTGCCGTCCACCCGCAACTGGTGCCAGCGCTCGGTCGCTGCAAAGGTGTAGGTCCCGCCCGTCACCCCCAAGCCCGTTTTCGTGGTGCTGTTGTAAATGTTCATGCCCACCAATTGGCGGATGGCCTGCGGATCCAACGTCAGGGTGTTGTTGCCGCTGCCCGTGAGGTCGATGCGCTCGATCGAGGCCACACGTGCGTCAGGTCCTGACAGGCCGGTCAGGTTCAAAGTCAAACCCGACCCGCTGAGTTGCAGCGTGTCCAATCCGCTGCCACCGTCCACCCGCGACAGCCGGTCGGTGTTGCCGCCCGAACCCATGGGGCTTTGCAAGGCCGTGAGGTTGCTGGCATTGAGCACCACCACATCATCGCCCGCGCCGCCGTACAACACATCGGCACCGCCGTGGCCCACCAAGGTGTCGTTGCCGGCACCGCCCACCAAACCATCGTTGCCCGGGGTACCGGTCAGCGTATCCGCTCCACTGGTGCCCAACTGATCGACCATCGTGTTGACAAACGAGCCTGTGGTTGACCCGAAAATCACATAACTGCGACCGGCATTGCTGACCCCACCCGGGTCGGCCTGGTATGCCCCGACGATCAGGTC
>JACCED010172439.1_pt1 | contig 97336 bp, 77 predicted proteins | sample 7455021 | NCBI WGS metagenome assembly JACCED01 (sample SAMN15323456, study PRJNA562643) | freshwater metagenome | isolation source: river surface water | place: USA:Blue River Watershed | collected 2017-08-19 | reverse complement strand
GGCCTATTACCGGCAATGGCTTTTTATAGATGGTCATGGTATCATAGAACACGCAGCCGTCGCCGTCCTTCACTTTAATTCTGATTACACTATCACGGGTGATATTTGGAATGGTCAGGTAATCTAATGTATCGCCTGGAATATGAGATTCATTTTTCCATGCATTTGTGGCTGTATCAACCATGATTCTTGTCCAATAGTATGTAAAGTTTGGCTTACCATTCACCACTCTTGGCAATACTTTCATGGTAGATCCATGACAAGCAAAGGTATCTTTTGTTGCCATTACAACTGTTGGTGGATCAGGAATGTAAACGGTATCTCTATAAATGGTGGGACAGTTATAAGAATTATTTACAGTATGAACGATTACATAGGTTCCGCCTCGGGTAAATGTGATTGTATCGGTCTTTTTTGAGCTGAAGAAAAACTCTTTTTTTGCTGTGGAATCGCGGATACTCCATTGATAAGAGGCTGCCCCTTTGAAAGAAACCGGCAATTTGGCGTTGAAGGCAAATCGACCACATTTCAATTTTCCTGCGGCGAGAGATGCTCCTTTGTAACCTTTTAATTTTGAGTTTTCAACCGCAGTATAAATTCTTTCGTCGGTGGCTTTAGGGTTCACCTTTATTTTGAATCCTTTAATCGAAATGGAAGGAACTGTACAATGATCATCGGTTGCTGTAACTGTAAATGTATAAGCCACTTCCGATGCTTGTCCTATTTTAGTTTTCCAACAAAATTGCGCTGTTTTTTCTCGTTTTGTTTTGTCTTTTATGGTAAAAGTTGCACCTGCAATACCACCATTCCAAGTCATTTGCACTGTATCTGGAACAGTTTGGTTGGGCGCGAAGGTTTCGTCTTTACCATCAATATCAAAGCAAATTTCATCACCCTCGCAGACCTTATTATTGGAAGGGCCTAATATTTTGGGTGGATGATTGTAACCACAATTATCTTTTACAATAATTTGAAGATCTCGACTCGTTCGACCTACCCAACGCCAAACTCCGGCTGTATCTTTCCGCCAATCGGTCATCCTCTCTACTAAAACAGCCACTTCATCGCATTTCGTAGGAGTAAAAATCAAATCTCCATTTGTAGTATCTAAGAAAAATCCTCTGGGAGGATTTGTATTTGGATTTGGTGTACATTTGATTGTAGTTGGGGGTATACAAAAAGGAGTCAAAGGATAATTATAAGCAAAAGGTGAAGAATAAGGAACAGAATTATTTGGAATTCCTTTGAGAGCTGGGGCCATTTTGTAAGATAATGAGTCGTAATCTAACGTATCCAGCGCACCATTATTGAAATAATAAGGTTCATTACAACAAGCATAGGCAATTGGAACGTTTGTTAAAGTGGGAGAATTGTTGCATTTATTTCCCATTTTTTTCAGGTTACAAATATTGATGGTTGCTGTGGTCCAGAAATCTGCCCAAGTTGCACCCGTAGTAATTGCAGCGTTACGGCAACATTGGTTGTAAGCAAATGTCAACTCACAATTGGTAGTACCTAATCCTACTGATGAACTATTAAATGGAGACTTTGTAAGATCAATGGTGGTTTCATACTCGTGTTCTTCAACACCCTCTCCTGTGTAACTTGTGTTTTTGGGATTACAAGGCTTAGAAGCCGTTGAGCATCTAGGTGTAATGTCTTTGATACCAACGAAAGTTAACGACAGTGAATATTGGGAAGTAGACATACCACCGTTGTTTCCTGCATACCAATATAAGGCGCTCCAGCTCGCTGGCGCTCCTGCCCCTCTGCAATCACGATAAAATTTGACAGTGATTTTATACTTGTCGTTTCCCAAACAGCGATACGACATATCTGCACCCATTACGTGATCGGCCCTGAGCGAATGGGTGGTTAAAACCAAGAATAACAATGAAACGGTTATCAATAACCTATTGTTAAACAATATACGTTGCAAAAATCTAAGCATCTGTTAAAAACTGTCTAATATACATATAATAGACAACAAATGCAAGTTAAACGCGTCTTTTATGACATATTAAAAAACTTTTTCATTGATGTCCAAGCTTCAATTTTTTCAATTTGAGCAGACATCACTGTTTGAATATCTTTTAGCCAAAGCACTTTTTTTGAATCGACTTGATATTCAAAGTTCACCCCTTTCCAACCCTGGATTTGCATATTTGTGGACCAAATGATGACCATATTTGTGTTCAATTCACCAATAAACTTTGTAATATCTTTAATTTCAGGTAACAAGGTTAAATTATAAACTGCAAACTCAGAAATCTCTATTGATTTTCCATTCATTTTTACAGCCGACATGATTTTAGACAACGGTTCATTTAAATTCGCTGGCCAATGTGTTGGCTGTTGATCATGAATTAAATGAATTACTGTTGAGAATGGCAATTCTATTTTTTGTAAATGAGGGACATTAACTTCCTGATTTTCTATTTTTTCAACTGCTTCAACCTTTTCATTTTTCAAATCTTTAATGTAAAAAATTCCTTGTGAATACAAGGATGTTAACAATAATGGATTATCCACAATTTGATTTTTTTCAGTCATTCGTTAAACTTTTATGGTATTTTTGAAATACAATGAACTTCGAAATTACGATTGAAAAAGTAAAAAATAGCAGAATTGCTGAATTTGATACAGAAAATATTGGTTTTGGTAAAATTTTCACCGATCACATGTTTTTATCTGATTGGGATGGAACCCAATGGACCAATCATCGTATTGTTCCATATGGCCCATTTGAATTAAGTCCGGCTACCAGTGCAATCCATTATGGTCAATCTATTTTTGAGGGAATGAAAGCTTTTGCTAGTTCAAAAAACCAACACGACATCATCCTATTCAGGCCTGAGGAAAACGCTAAAAGATTTAACCGCTCAGCAAGGAGAATGGCGATGCCTGAAATTCCTGAGACCCTATTTTTACAAAGTTTGACTTCTTTATTAGAAATCGACAGAAATTGGGTTCCAAGAACTGAAGGTGGATCTTTATATATTAGGCCATTTATGTTTGCCACCGATGATTTCATTGGCGTTAAACCATCCCTCAAATACACATATGCCGTATTTTGTTGTCCTGTTGGCCCTTATTACAACAAGCCATTGAGGGTAAAAGTTGAAGAAGAATACAGCAGAGCTGCGCCCGGCGGTGTTGGTTTTACAAAATGCGCTGGTAATTATGCAGCCTCTATGTATCCAACAGCACTCGCACAATCTGAAGGTTACGACCAAGTTTTGTGGACAGATCCCGTTACACATACAATGGTTGAAGAAACTGGCACAACCAATTTCTTTGCTGTATTCGGGAACACCATAGTTACACCAGAATTAACCGACACTTTGCTTGCTGGAACTACACGAGAAAGTGTAATTTTAACGTTGAAGGAGCTTGGATTTTCTGTTGAAGAGAGAAAATTAACAGTTCAAGAACTGAAAGAAAGGTTGGAAGCAGGCGAGCTTTCTGAATTATTCATCACCGGCACAGCCGCCACTCTTATAAATTTAGATGGTTTTGGCCACAATGGAGTATACCATTCTGTAATCACTCAAGGCAATCAAGAAGTTTCTAGCAAAGTAAAAACCTACCTCGACAATATAAAAATCGAAATTGAGCCAGATAAACACGGTTGGATATTGAAATTTTAATTTTGTTGAAAACTATCGCATTACTTTCTTTTTGAGGGACAAAATTCATCTGTAATTTTGTTTCCCGTAACATCCATTTCATGAATAAATCAAAATACATCTTTGTTACGGGGGGCGTAACATCTTCATTAGGTAAGGGCATCATTGCTGCATCGCTGGCTAAGTTATTACAAGCCAGAGGATACAAAGTTACCATACAAAAATTTGATCCATATATTAACGTTGATCCAGGAACGTTAAATCCATATGAACATGGTGAATGTTATGTAACTGAAGATGGCGCAGAAACAGATTTGGATCTCGGCCACTATGAAAGATTTTTGAACGTCCCTACCTCTCAAGCAAACAATGTAACAACGGGAAGGGTTTACCAAACTGTAATTGAAAACGAGAGAAAAGGTGTATATTTAGGAAAAACAGTACAGGTAATTCCACATATTACAGATGAAATCAAACGAAGAATGAAAGTTCTTGGTGAATCAGGAAATTACGATATTGTAATTACTGAGATTGGTGGTACTGTCGGGGACATAGAATCTTTGCCATACATTGAATCAATGCGTCAATTGATTTGGGAAGAAGGCGAAAGCAACTCAATGGTCATTCATCTTACCTTAATTCCTTACCTTTCAGCAGCGGGTGAATTAAAAACAAAGCCAACACAACACTCTGTGAAGAGCCTATTAGAATTAGGTGTTCAACCCGACGTTCTTGTTTGTAGAACAGAAAAACCATTGAACTCTGAAATCAAACGAAAATTGGCGTTATTTTGCAATGTCCAAAATAACGCTGTAATCGAGGCTCGAGATATGTCGACCATCTATGAGGTACCAATGGCTATGTTAAAGGAAAAGCTAGATAAGGTTGTCCTCACAAAGTTAAAATTAAAAACATCAACAGAGCTAAACCTAGAAAATTGGGCGAATTTCCTGTTTAAACTTGAACACCCAAAATCTGAGGTTTCAATTGCTTTGGTGGGTAAATATGTTGAACTCCCAGATGCTTATAAATCGATAAATGAAGCTTTCATTCACGCTGGTGCTTCAAATGAATGTGAGGTTAATGTAACATACATACATTCAGAATTGCTCACGGAGGAAAATGTTGCCCAAAAGCTTTCTGGGTTTTCAGGAGTATTGGTAGCACCAGGATTCGGGAATAGAGGCATTGAGGGTAAACTCGTGGCAGTTAAATACGCCAGAGAAAACAAAATTCCGTTTTTTGGAATCTGTTTGGGAATGCAGTGTTCCGTTATTGAATTTGCAAGAAATGTTGTGGGCTTAAATCATGCTCATAGTTCTGAAATGGATCAAACTACTGAATTCCCAGTAATTGATTTGATGGAAGAACAAAAGAAAATTAGCAATTACGGGGGAACCATGCGTTTGGGTTCATATCAGTGCGATTTAACTAAAGGCAGTCATGCAGCTAAGGCATACGGAAAAATTCATATCACGGAGCGCCACAGGCATCGCTATGAATTTAACGATATCTACAAAGAACAAATTCAACAGGCGGGCATGCAAATCACAGGTATAAACCCCAATACTGGTCTAGCTGAAATAGTTGAAGTACAAAACCATCCATGGTTTGTAGGTGTACAATTCCATCCTGAACTCAAAAGTACAGTCGAAAATCCCCATCCGTTGTTCGTAGGTTTCGTGCAAGCTGCAATGAAAGCAAAATAATTGATATCATGAATATTAATTTTTTTGATACCGAATCTATCAATCATTTATACCCGCTAACCCTTACAAGACCTGCTGCGGATTTAAGAGTGGGTATACTCACAATTGCAGAGAAATGGAAAAATTACCTGTTGGCCGAAAGTTACGGTTACATAACAAAGCCTCACCTTTCAACTAAGTTTGCGGCTTGTTGTGATGCAACAATATTTATCAACGGACAAATATTACCAAACTTGGAATTAGTAGATGTAGTTAAGAATTTAGAAAAAGGACAGAGTCTCTCAAAAGATGGAATATTGATTGCTTATGTAGACCAAAATTCAAGTAATTCGGAATATACGGGCGAATTATCTGTGATCAAACGTCCTTTTGATATTTTCAAACTCAATCATCAAGAAATCTTGTCTGATTTTGAGCTCATTACTCAAGGGAAATCATCACAACCGTTGTCGCATTCCAATCAACATTTTGGGAAATATCCGGTATTTTTAGAGGAAGGTGCAGCCGCTGAATGTGCTATTTTCAACACCAATGATGGTCCAATTTATTTGGGGAAAAACACAGAGGTCATGGAAGGTAGTCTCATCAGGGGTCCATTCGCCATGGGTGAAGGTTCTAAGTTAAAACTTGGTAGTAAAGTTTATGGTGCTACGAGTCTTGGTCCATTTTGCAATGTAGGAGGAGAAGTGAACAACATTGTGATGCATGGATATTCAAATAAAGGACATGATGGATTTTTAGGAAATGCGGTACTTGGAGAATGGTGTAATATTGGAGCAGATTCGAATTGCAGCAACCTTAAAAATACTTATGACGAGGTAAAGGTTTGGAATTATGCGACAAACAAATTCGAGCGTTCAGGCCAGCAATTCTGTGGATTAATCATGGGAGACCATAGTAAATGTGGTATCAATACCATGTTTAATACAGGAACGGTTGTAGGAGTAGCCTGCAACTTATTTGGAGCTGGTTTTCCACGGCAGTTTGTTCCCGATTTCTCTTGGGGCGGAGCCTCTGGATTTGTCCCTCATCAAATGCCTGCAATTGAAAAAACAGCGAAGTTGATGATGGTTAGAAGGAATAAAGATTTTAATGAAATTGAAAAATCCATATTGGATTGGGTGTATACAGAATACCCACCGCAAAGCAACTAAATTGATTTATTCAGTCGAAAAATATTGATTTTCTGATTTCCTTCAATTATTTGGAAATCCTTCACAAATTTATTTTTCAATGCTACTTTTTCGGAAATGATATTATTTTCATGTATCATACAAATGAGTGTTTTACAGATTCCAGCATTAAACGCATAATTTACAAACAGGCCAACAGCTTCACTCGCATATTGTTGATTTCTGAATTCAGGAAGGATATGATATCCAATTTCAACTTCAATTTTGCTGTTTACTTTTTGCAAAAGCAAACCACAATGGCCCACGATTTTTTTACTTTGAATATCGATGATTGCTTGCAATCCAAATGACCCATCTTGATAACGATTTAATTGACGATTTATCCAATTTGCAGATAATTGTTCATTCGACTGTTGATCTCTTTTCATCAGAAACTCAATACTAGAATCTTCCTCAAAAAAAGGAATCCATAACTGAATATCGACGTGATTCAAGAATCTTGTTCTTATTCTTTTAGTTTCTAATCGATCTTCGTAAAGTTCTTGTAGTGAGAAAAAATCTTCCATTATTGATTGCTTTTATTTATTCGAATGTTGAGAATCATCCCTAATAAAACAAGTGAAATTCCAAAATATTGTAATATTGAATATTTTTCAGAGAATAACAAAACACTTGCTGCAGTAGCCCAAATAACCCCAGCATAACTCACTGCTGAAATTTTACTTGTTGCATCCTCTTGATAAGCTCTAGTCATAAAAAATTGACCTATTTGCGTTGCAACTCCGGTTAATAGCAACCAAATCCATTCATTTGCTAGAGGCATTCTCCATGCATACTGATTGAAAATTGGGTAAATTAGGGACATTGGAAGGGTAACAAGAGGAAAATAAAAGACCACAACATTTGGATTTTCAATTCCTTTTAATCTGCGAATGGTATTGTAAGCGAAAGCAGAAAAAACAGCGCCGCCCAAACCTGCTAAAATTCCCCAAATGGTTATATTTTCAGAAAAACCATTTACAATTACAACACCTAAGAATGAAATACCGAAAAAGAGCCATTGGAAATTTTTAACCTTTTCATCACCTAAAAATAATGCTAAAAGGGTTGTTAAAATAGGAGATAAATAATGGATGACAATAGCATTGCCCAGCGGCATAATTTGCAATGAATAAAAATAACAAAGCAATCCAAGCGAACCGAAGATTCCTCTGAGTAGTAGCATTTTTGGATTTTTCCCAAACGGACTTTGCCTCAAATATGCCAAAATTGAAATGCCAAGAATAATTTGAACAATGGCTCTAAAAAAAACAACTTGTGAAACATGCATTTCGGACACCATTTTCACAGAAACATTCATTAGACCAAAGGCCAACGAAGCAATTAACATGTAGAAAACTCCTTTACTGAGCTTCATCTAATTAGATTAAAATGATAAAAAAAGGGTAAAGCACTTGCTCAAAATTAAGATTTAAATGTGAAAGATATTTTGAGTCGATTAAAAATATCTTTCACTTTAGGTGCGCAATCAGGAATTACGCGTTAAACGCATTCAATTTCAATCATTTATTGAAGAAAATTTGAGTAATTCTTTTTACATAATTTTCTGCAATCTTAATAGTTCAATGATAATGTCGAGTTTTTGCAATAGAGCATCGTTATTTTCTGCGCTTCTGGCTGGAATAATGATGGCATTGGGATTGATATCTCCATTTTCATTTTCAAAAAGTTCCATGGGACTAACTCCCAAAGTAACACAAATCTTCTCCAGGGTATCTACACGCATTGTTTGTTTTTTTAACATGTAGTGAAACCCTTGTTCACTCAAATCACACAACCTCGCCAATTCTTTAATTGGAATTCTCTTAGAGGCAGCAAGATTTTTGATCTTGTTGTAATCTAACCTACTCACTTCTTTTTCTGTTTAGTTTTAGTTTGATTTTTTCCGATTAAACGGAAAATCTCAATACTATAAACTATGTTTGATTGTATTTATTTTGTGAGGAGTAAGAAAGTTTGAAAGATAATTGTCAAAACAACAATTAATAAACAATCAAATCATTGAAATTCAACAACTTAAGATATTAATACGAGATTTTATTTGACCTCTTTGTGACTAAAACTAAAGTTTTTAATCATAAATGATAGTAAAAAATAACGAAAACAAACATTTGATTACAAAATATTTAATCTAGATTAAAATACTATCATACAACTTAAAATCTTTTCTTAGTGAGTAGATCAGAAATTGTGTCTTTGTAATTTTTTCCGATTGGAATTTCAATCTCACCATCGAGAACAATTGCATTACTTTGAATTGATTTGATTTTATCAACGGCAATAATATAACTTCTGTGCACCCTCAAAAAGTTAGAATTTGGCAATCCTGTTTCCATATTTCTCATGGTTTGCAATGTAACCACTCTTTTAGTTGGTGAAATCCAAATTTTGACATAATCAGCGAAAGCTTCAATGTAATAAATGTCTTTAAACAAAATTTTCTGATGTTCACCATCCACTTTTACATAAACATAATCTTCAAGGGTATTTGCGATCTCGCTTGGTTGATTTCTATACTCAAGGTATTCTTCCAATCGTTTTAATGCTTTGCTTAATCTGTCGGGCGATATAGGCTTCAACAAATAATCGAGAGCTTCATATTCATAAGCATCTGCTGCAAAATTTGGATGAGCAGTGGTAAAAATCACTGCAAATGGTGCAGGATATTGATTCTGAATAAATTCCAATCCCGTTTGTCCGGGCATTTGAATATCGGTAAACACAACGGAAGGTTTTAATTCGGGAAGTGACTTTGCTGCCTCAATAGGGTTGTTGAATTTACCTACAATTTCAATTTGTTTAAAATTTGAAAGTAGTCCTTCTAGTACATCGAGCGCCAAGGGCTCATCGTCAATAATAACAGTTTTTATTTTGTTCATCATGCGTTGTATATTTTTAAATCTACCTGATACATACACTCAGAAATATTTGAAACAAGTTCGTGTTTGCCAGGATATGTTAAAGATAGTCTTTTTTTGATGTTCTGCAACCCAATTCCGCCCATTTCTTGACTTTTCTTCGATGGATTGAAAGAATTTTCGATAAGAAACTTAAACCCATTCTCAATTCCCGACATATTAATTTTCACATAACGTTCATTCGACATTACACTTTCGGAATGTTTGAAAGCATTCTCAACTAAAGTTAAAAGTAACATTGGCTCAATGTTTTGATCTTTAATATTTTCATTTACTTCTACTTCAATTTTAACAGCATCTCCCAATCTGAGTTTCTCGATTTCAACATAATCAAGTATGTGTTGAATTTCCTTGAGAATAGAAACCTGACCTTGATTACTTTCGTACAAAATGTACCTCAAAATATCAGATAACCTGAGCACTACAGCTGGTGCTAGATCAGACTTTTTCAGCGTTAAGGCATACAAGTTGTTCAATGAATTAAACAAAAAATGAGGGTTTATTTGTGCTTTTAAAAATTTCAGTTCCGTTTGCAATTGAATTTGTTGCAATTCTTTTTGCGATTTTTGATCTTTATACCACTGTTTAATAAATTTCAACACCATGGTTACCACCACAGAAAACAGAATACTTAACGATAAAAAAAACAAAAATGCACTCGACCAAACCAAGCTTTGTAAATCCTTATTGTTTATGACCAAGTGAGCAGTTATTGCTAATGGAAAGCAAATCGAAATAATTGACAATGCCAATGCCAATAAATAAAGTAAATAACTCTTTGTAAATAAATATCTTGGAACTAAATAATATAGATTAAAATACGAAACAAGCGCATGTAACGACAACAAAATTGATGAATCGAGGAATCCATCTAACCAATTTTCTGACCATCGAAATGTAATTGAATAAATAATTGAGTATACCACCCAAAAAAGCAAGTGATCTAACTTGAAATTTAACGCGAATTTCTCTAGTTTATTTAAGGATATGATGATACTCCTCTGCAATGAATGGATTATTTTCCAATTTTCCTGAGAATGTCCATCCCTAATTCAAGGAATTTTGCCGGACTTATCACTTCCGGACTCGACTGAGTAAACTTTTTCAATAGCCCAGTTGGTAGTTCATCGGTGGTTGAGTGCAATGAAAAATAATAACGAGCAGATGTAAATCCAACCACATTAACTGCAACAAGTGCAAAGATGATGATGAGTTTCTTTTTAGCCTTTTTATTCATTACGAGTTAACTTTTTCAAAAACAATGCCATTTTTTATTTTAGACGTAATGAATTGGTAAAATGTTACATTTTATCTAAAAAAATCTTGAATTATTTTAGATTGAATACCAAACAATAGACTATCAGTGGAATTCCAGTATTTTTTATGTTGAATTGACATTTTGTCAGTAGGCAAAAAACTATATGACAAAGAGTCGATAAATATGGTTGAACCTGTCAAATTGCACAATGCATTCTTTGGATGTTTCACTTTTTCAGCAAAAAATGACCGAGAATATTTCGCTTTTTTATCAATGCTCTGAAGTATAAAATGATGAAGTGATTGATAGATATCGGTTTGAGAAACCACATCACGGTAAACTTGTTTTTTCATAAATTTCGGCAAGCATTTTCCGTAAAAAAACAAGGGCACATGAAAGAAATTTCGATTGTTTCGAGAGGTATGGATTGTATTCAATTCTTTTCCATGATCGGCTGTAATCACAAATAATGTATTTTCAAAATCCTTCGATTTACTCATTTTTCGCATAAATTCTCTTAAAGAACGGTCAGTGTAACGCATACAAAAAGCCATTTTTTCTTTAACACTTTGTAAATTCTCAGGGGCTATATCAAATGGTTCATGTGTGCTTAATGTTAATACAGATGCAAAATATGGTGTGGGTAATTGATTGATATCTCGGGCAACAAATTCAAAAAGTTCATTATCTGGAATGCCCCACTTCCCTATTTTACTCAGATTGGTTTGAATGTGATCTTTACCTATAATCGATTGAAATCCATTTATTTTAAGGTAGAACTCCATGTTTGCAAAATCCAAATCACCACCATAATAAAACCTCGTTTGATACCCTCTTTTTATTTTAAATTGTCTCGCCAAAGCCGGTAATTTATCTAATTTTGAGGGATGATTGATGATATTCTGCCAAGTTTGTCCTGGCCATCCACTGAATATACTTAACAATCCTTTGTCTGTTCTGTCGCCAGAGGCGTAAGCCTTTGTAAAGGCATAACCCTCGCTTGCAAGACTATCAATAAATGGCATTTCATTCCCATCATGTCCCTCAAAAAAAGCCGACATTTCAGCCGTGAAACCTTCTAGAACAATGACAACAACATTTGGACATTTATCCCAATAAAATGGGGTAAACTCATTTTGTTGATCAACCATGTATTCCTTACAAATTGAATTAACGGGGAAGTTGGTATTTAACAAATGATCTACCTCTTGAATCCCTCCTGCTTCAGTCATGAGATAAAAGAAATTCCACATAGAATTGGTTGCTAAGGCATTCTTTTGCTGGTTGTTAGAATAAGAAGCATCCGAAATTAAAACTGGCATTAACCCTACACCACCTCTGATGCATAAAAAAAGTAAGGGAATGATGATCAATACATTTTTTGCAGAAATCGCAGAAACTTGAATGATTTTTTTTTGCAAAATGCGCCAAATCAAGAGATACACCCCAATGGTAAGTCCAATAATAAGGAAGAACAGCATTAACCAATGAATGTTCGATAAGTTATGAGAGACTTCTTGAGGATATTTCAAATAGAATAAGGCTTGTAAGTCTAATTTGTGCGACCAATAGTTGAGCAGTTGAATATCAGCAACAACCACAGTAATATGCGCAAAAACAAACAAGAACACCAAACTTCGAATGAAAATCAATAAGAATGATTTTCTACAATGAAAATAAATTAAAAAGAAAATAAGAATAGAAAATGCAATATATCCTGTAATTGAAATATCTTGCCTTAGGCCATTGATAAAAATGTCGAATCCATCTTGAAGAGAAATATTGATAGTATTCGAAAAAACAATGGTCGCTAGTTTGGAAAACCACTGAAGTGAGAGAAAGAGCAGAAAAAGAGAGATTATAAATGAAAAAAAACCGTCGATAAACGGTTTTTTTTCATTTAATATTTTTTGTTTCGTCTTCAATTTTCAAGAATAAATTTCCCCAAACGGGTTAATTTAGATTCAGCTTCAATACTTAAGAAGTAAATACCTCTTGGTAAATGTGAAACATCTAATTGATTCTCAGAGTTTAGTTTAATCATGAAATTTTGACCAGAAACATTCATTAAATTGAGTGTGCTATTTTCTGGCAGTCCTTTAACAGTTATTAAATGAGTAGCAGGATTTGGATAAATACTGATATTATCAGTTTTTATATTTTCTGTTCCACTTGCCACCACCTGAATAAAGTTGGTTTTCGTCAGAGTGCCATTGCCATTAATATTTGTTGCATCCAATTTAACGGTGTACATTCCAAGCTTCTGAAAAGACACAGTTGGATTTCTATCTGTAGAAGTGGCTGAACCTGTAAATTGATAATCTGAAGGAGTAATTGTCCATTTATAGGAACTAGCATTATTCGCAGTTAAATCGATCAAAGTAATTTCTTGATTCACTACTGGGGACAGATTGTTTGCCGTAAAATCAACTTGAGGAACTGCTGAAGAGTTAGTAGACACACTGATATAGTTGGTCTTAGTTTTTACATCTGTTGATGAAATATTTTTTGCAGTTAATGCAACTGTGTAAGCCCCTACACTGTTGAATGAAACATATACTTCTTTTGATGTTAATGTTGAACCAGCTTGAAGTGTGTAGTTATTAGGGGTGATCACCCATGTTTGAGATGTGCTATTAGAGGACGTTGATGTCAATTTTATCGTTTGATTTACAATTGGAGTGGTATTGTTAGCACTAAAATCGGCAATTACGTTGTCAGTTAGTGGTACTTTACGAATGACATTATTTCCATTATCAACTACATAAACTGACTTATCTGCATTTCGGTAATAAATATGAGTGATATTTCTAAATTTAGCTTTTGAAATTTCATCATCGAGATAACCTGCTTCTGTAGGACTACCACAAAAAACAGAAACGGTGCTTCCATCGTAAACTTTCAGACAAGTAGGCTCAGCAATCACTATTTTAGTACCAACAACGCAAATATCTACAGGAAAAGATAAATCTTTAACTACAGTTGTAACCGCTTTAGATGTCAGATTAATTCGTTTGATTTTACCGTTGTTTCTATCTGCCACCAACAAAGAGTTGCTATTTTCGATGCAAATACCAGTAGGTCTATCAAATCTAGCAAATGTATCATTAGCGTCTTTGTCGCCGGCGTCAAAGTGACCATTACCGGCCAAAGTAGTTACAACACCACTAGTGATTTGTCTGATGCAATTGTTTGCATTATCACAGATATAAAAAATACCATTATTTGAAATCTCAATATCCTCGGGAGTGTTAAATTCCGCAACACCAACAAGCCCATCAACATATCCACCGGTAAAATTATCTTGACCTGTAAGTGTGCTCCAAGAAGATTCGTTAGAGGAATTCACAAATTTAGAACCTTTTCGAATCAAATTGTTATTTCTGTCGCAAACATAAACATCATTTGTTTTCGGATGCACAGCCACACCCGTTGGGGTAGAGAATCTGGATACAAGTCCAGTTCCATTGGTACTACCAAGCGACAACGTTGAGGTTGGATCTCCACGAAAACCACCTCTATTTCTAGACAAAGAGCCGTCTATCAACATTACGTTATGTTCATCGGTAACATACATTCTATTGTTAGTATCACAATAGATTGCCTGCGGCCTACTATACAATTCGCTGAGAATTGGATTCGTAGCTGTTCCATTAAATTTACCAGAGTCTGTGTATTGCACACCAGCATAAGTACTTGTTTTCACCTGGGCATTGAGTTGAATACTCAAAGCGCTGATTATAAACAAAAAAAGTATTTTTACTTTTGACATAATTACAAATTTCTACAATAATTCCAACGCGTTATTCACACGATTTTCTATGGTGTCTAAAATATTGTCATAACTACGTCTGTTTAATTCATTTCCAGTCATGGCTTGATATAATTCTTGGTATCTGTTGGAAATACTTTCAACAAAAGAATCTGGCATGTCGGGTACAATTTGTCCCTCCAAACCTTGGAAATTATTTTCCATTAACCACTCTCTCACGAATTCTTTACTGAGTTGACGTTGTTGTTTCCCTTCAGATTGAAGTTGGTTGTATGTGTCTAAATAAAAGAAACGTGAGCTGTCGGGGGTATGAATTTCATCAATCAGTGTTGATTCATCATGAAAAATACCAAATTCATATTTTGTATCTACCAGAATCAAATTTTTTGATTTTGCATAATCAGTTCCCAATTGAAAGAGCGCCAATGCTTTATCGCAGAGCTCATCTAATCTTTGTTTAGAGAGCAAACCATTTTCAAGAATTTCATTGTAGCTGATGTCTTCATCGTGGCCGCTGGTAGCTTTGGTAGCGGGAGTAATAATTGGCTGAGGTAATTTATCATTTTCTTTTAATCCTTCGGGCAATACATTGCCACAAATCAAACGTCCCCCATTTTTGTAGACACGCCAAGCATGACCGGTGAGGTAGTTTCTCACAACAAATTCAATTGGAATGGCATCACAACGTTTTCCAATGGTGACTTGCTCATCAGGTGTTACAATTTTCCAGTTTGGCATAATGCTTTGAGTTTGATCGAGAAATAAACTAGCAACCGCATTTAATACCTGCCCTTTGAAAGGAATGCTTCTAGGCAAAACATGATCAAAAGCTGAAATTCTGTCGCAGGCAACCACAACAAGTAAATCATTGTGAATGGTATAAACGTCTCTCACCTTACCTCTGTAAAAGGCGGTTTGATTTTTGAAATAAAAATTTGTTGATGTTAATGATTGAAGTTCCATGGTTATATTTGTTCATCGGCTTTGTCGTAAGCCTTAATAATTTCTTTTACAAGTTTATGTCGCACCACATCCTGAGTGTCTAATTCTACGATTGAAATACCCTCAATATTACGTAAAATTTTCATTGCGCGAAACAATCCACTCATTTGTTTTTTTGGCAAATCTACCTGGGTTAAGTCGCCAGTGATGATCAACTTCGCATTTGGACCCATTCTCGTTAAAAACATTTTCAACTGTAGATCGGTACTATTTTGAGCCTCATCCAAGATAACATAGCAATTATCAAGTGTTCTACCTCTCATAAATGCCAAAGGCGCAATTTCGACAGTTCTACTTTCGATCATGCTTTTTAGTTTATCGGAGGGAATCATGTCTTCCAAAGCATCGTAAAGTGGTCGAAGGTATGGATCAATTTTTTCTTTAAGGTCACCGGGTAGAAATCCTAAATTTTCTCCTGCCTCAACAGCGGGACGGGTGAGAATGATTCTACGAATTTCTCTTTCTTTGAGCGCAACAACGGCCAAAGCTACTGCGGTGTATGTTTTACCTGTACCTGCCGGACCAATTGCAAATAAAATGTCGTTTTGCTTAGATTCTTCCAGCATTTTACGTTGATTCATTGTACGGGCTTTAATTTTTTGCCCTCTTGTACCAATGAGAAGAACATCTTCAGAAGCAGTGGTAGCTTGATCAATTTCTTTGATTCCAATATGCAATGCTTCGTGAATTAAATGTTCATTCAACTCTCCTTTTTTGATGTATAATTTTTCTAACACTTGCATGCCAGCATCAAAATCGTTCATGCTTTCTTCATCCCCAAATACTTTAATTTCATCACCTCTTGCAATAATTTGCAACTTTGGATATTTCAATTTAATCAGGGTGATATGGGCGTTGTTTGGACCATAAAAAACCTGTGGGTTGATAATTTCTAATGTGTAAATGCGCTCTGCCAATCGTATATTTGATATTTTTACAAATATATGGAATCCAATTCAGCGAATAATCATCATATTTTACACTATTGGATAGATTTTGGCACAGAATCTATTGACTATTCCATTTCCCAGGCACATTTACATGTAGCGTTTCCAGAAATTAAAACGATTGTAAGTCCCTCAAAAATCAAAAAAGGACATATTCAACCACAAGCAATATTTTTAAAATTATTTAAAGATGAATTTCCAGCCAACACCATTCATTTGTGTCACGTGTCGTTCGTTAGCCAGCAATCTAAAAGATTCATGTTAACAAAATATAGGGATCAATATTTTTTAGGTCCCGATAACGGCATGTTTACCATGGCTTTTGATCAGGATCAGCAATATTATAAACTACCAGTGGATCAATTTAAAAGCGATTCATTGAGGGAAGTATACATACCTGCAATTAAAAAGTTAATTGAAATGAAGTTCGATATTGATGCCATATTTGATCGTAAAGAAACCATCATGAAAATGACAACATTGCAACCTACTATTTCGCACAATATCATGAGATTAACGGCTTTATATGTTGACGTAAATGGAAATGTGTTTTTTAATTTAGATAAAACAACGTTCGACAATTTTATAAAGGGTCGGCCTTTCAATCTCAAATCATATTCATTCAAAATAGACCGCATATTAAATGATTATGATGATGTGCCGGAAGGAGAAATTTTGGCATTATTTAATTATGGCAACATCCTTCAAATTGCTGGAAATGCGAGCAATGCATCAATGAAATTAGGTCTTCAAATAGATTCAATGATCATCTTGGAGGTATTCCCATGAAAATTCACAGATATGTAAAAATGACCTTCAAAACGGAGGAAGTAGAAAAATTCTTAGTCGTTTTTGATGAATCAAAATCAAAAATCAGAGCCTTTCCAGGTTGTTTGTCGTTACAACTCATACGAAACATAGAGTGTCCTCATATTTTATGTACATCGAGTATTTGGCAAGATGCAGATAGTTTAGAAGCCTATAGAAACAGTGAATTATTTGCAGAAACATGGAAAAAAACCAAAATATTATTTGCAGAAAAAGCAAAAGCTCAATCGTATGAGCTCATCGAATGGTTAGTTTGATTCGATCCATTTTCCCGGATTCAGGATATTTCGAGGATCAAATACCGTTTTAATACCCTTCATAAGCTCCCAATGAGTTGGGGTAAAAACCACATCCAAATAAGGTTTTTGAACAAGTCCTACCCCATGTTCTCCACTGATTGTCCCACCAAGCTCCTTACACAATTCAAAAATTTTGGTGATTGCTTTGGGAATTTCATGGTTCCAATAATCGTCAGACAGCTGGTCTTTCAGGATATTCACATGCAAATTTCCATCGCCGGCATGTCCATAACAGACAGACCTAAAGCCATATTCGTTTCCAATTTCTTTGACTCCATTTAACAATACAGGAAGTGACGCACGAGGCACAACTGTATCTTCTTCTTTGTAGACACTTTGTTGCTTCACCGTTTCACCTATAGATCTCCGAACTTTCCACCAATCTTCTAACATTTGGGAATTATTTGGCATCAAAACCTCAAAAGCACCAGCATCTTCTAAAATAGGAAATGTGATTTCAGCTTGATTCATAAGCTCATTTAAATCATTTCCATCAAAAATGACCATTAGATAAAATTCAACGTCGGGATGAGATGGGAAATTGGTTTGAGTTGCATCTGAAGCAATTTTGACTCCGCTCTGCTCCATTAACTCTAGACCTGTTGGTAAAATTCCACTTAAGAGCACTTTATTGACAGATTTTGCAGCTTCCTCCGCCGTTCTGAACATCGCCAACATCAGAAGTTCATGTTTTGTTTTGGGAATTACCTTTACAACAATTTTTGTGATAATACCTAAAAGTCCCTCACTACCAATAAATAGATGGGTTAAAGAAAATCCTGTAGAATTCTTGAGCGTATTTGCGCCTGTCCAAATAATTTCACCTGATGGCAAAACAACTTCTAAATTGAGTATATAATCACGTGTAATTCCATATTTCACGGCTTTTGGACCTCCGGCACCATGTGCAACATTCCCACCAATGGTAGATGAACCCATGCTCGCTGGATCAGGCGGATAAGTTAAGTCGAATGGCTCCAGTGCTTGTTTAAGATGAAAATTGACCACACCTGGTTCAACGGTAGCGGTTAAATTTTGTTGATCGATATCGAGTATGCGATTTAATTTTTTTGTACTTAAAACAATTCCACCATGAACTGGTAAACATGCACCAGATAATCCAGTGCCTGCACCTCTTGTATAAATCGGAATTTTGTTAAAAGAAGCCAATTTCAGAACTTCAGAGATTTGCTGGGTATTTTCAGGAGTTAACAAGATCTCGGGCATAAAAGAAAGGTCTTCAGTGTAATCGCGGGACACTTCGTTCAAATCTTCATAATTTTGAATTACATTTGTTTGACCGAGAATATTCTCGAGTTGTAAAATGATATCTTGATTCATAGCAGCAAAGTGGCAAAGTTATGGATATAGGTTGAAATTAATTAGAGCGTTGATATGAAGAAAAATAGGATCAAATTAATCATTGTCATTTCTTTTACAATCATTTACATGATTAGTGCACTCATATGGTGGACAATTGCGCTACGCAAACTGCAGCATAAGATATATGAAAACAACATTGAAAACATTAAATTAAAAAATACTTTAGTCGCAAATGAAGTTTTTTTTAGTCTTTTGCGTGAGAATAATTCCGATGGAGAAAAAAGGGAAATATTATTCAACGATGAGCGGATTTCGATCGATACAGCTGCGTTTCGGAGTGCATTGAATAAAAAAAATAAAGAAATTAATATTTTTTATTTGGTGAATAGGCAACATAATTTAGTAGAGCTGCGTCTAACAGCAAAAGATGACATTCATGTGAAACTTCTTCAGACCTTAAAAAGCAAACAAAAGGCTTGGATTTTGGAGGGACTTACACTTGGAATCATCACATTACTTATAGGCATTGCAATGTTTGTTTACCTTGATAGAGTGGTAAGATTGAATCAGCAGCAGAACAACTTTTTGCTTGCGGTGACGCATGAACTAAAAACTCCAATAGCGGCCACTAATTTAGCGTTGCAAACTGCAGTGAAAAGGAATGATGCGAATATCACACTCAAAATGCTGGGGATGGCACAATCTAACATTTCTCGATTGTCGAGTATGGTTGAACAAATACTCATGGCAACTCGATTTGAAAGTAAATTTACGGATCCACAAAAAGTGAGTTTGAACGTGGGAGATTTCATTCAAAAATGCATTCAATCTATGGATTTATCTTTGGTAGAGATGGAAAGGATAAAACTGTCGATAGATCATGGTATTTATTTGTATGCGGATGAGCATATGATCTCAACGGTGATCAAGAATTTGGTGAACAATGCAATCAAATATTCAGATGGCGAGGGTGATATTGGAGTAGAAGTTAAACAAAATGACACGAATGTGACAATCTCAATTTCTGACCAAGGTATTGGAATTCCGGAGGGGGAGCGAAAAAATGTGTTTGAGAAATTCTATCGAGTGGGAGAAGAAAAAACCAGAACCAAGCCAGGATCGGGGTTAGGTCTTTATTTAGTTAAAAAAATTACAGAAATTCACGGCGGAAAAGTGAGCGTAGTGAATAATCAACCAAAAGGAACAAAATTTATACTCAATTTTTCAGCAACAGATAGCTAATTGGAATGAAGACATACAGGATATTGCTCGTAGAAGACGAAATTGATTTGGCCGAATTGATTCGAATTAACCTCGAAATTGAGGGTTACAAAGTTTCAATTGCCCCCCATGGAGCCATAGCAATACAAAAATTAAAATCTGAGAGTTTTGATTTGGTAATTATGGATATTATGATGCCAAGCATGGACGGAATCACTGCAACACAGCACATTCGTTTATCGAACAACGATATTCCAATTATGATATTATCTGCCTCAAACAGTAGTCGAGATAGAATTAATGGATTGAGATCAGGTGCAGACGATTACTTGAGCAAACCTTTTGAATTGGAAGAATTACTTTTACGAGTTCAAAAATTGATCCGTAGAACCCAACAACACGTACCTCGACTCACATTAACGGAGTATACTTTTGGTGGAAATTATATCAATTTCAATTCTTTCAAAGCTATTGGAAAAAATGGTGAGTTCAAACTCACTAAAAAAGAAACCCAGCTTCTTAAATTATTGATAGAAAAGAAGAATCAAGTTGTGACAAGGGAAGAAATTCTAAAAACCGTTTGGGGATATACTGTTTTCCCTAGTACGCGAACAATCGACAATTTCATTTTGGCGTTTCGGAAATATTTTGAGGACGATGCAAAGAATCCTCTTTATTTTCTATCGCTTAGAGGTGTAGGATATAAATACACTGAAACAGGGAGTTAAACTTTAAAGTTTGATTAGAGGGATTAGAATATTTGATTAAAAGATTAGTAGATTAAAGGGATCAGAAGATTAGATTAATGGATTAGAGGGATTATAAGATTAGATTAGAAGATTAGAGGATTAGTGGGACAGTTTTAAAGCAATAGACCGAGAGGCAATCCAAGCGGTTGTCCATGCTGACTGAAAATTAAATCCACCAGTAATTCCATCGATATCAAGTACTTCACCCGTTGCATAGACGGAAGGGAATTGCATCAATTCCATTGAATCGGTGTTTACCTCAGTTAATGCGATTCCACCTGCAGTCACAAATTCTTCTTTAAAGGTTGTTTTTCCATTGACGTTTAATGGCATTCGAATGAGATTTTCTAAGATTTTAAAAATTTCAGTTTTTTTCAACTCTAAGCATTTTTTATTGGCATCAACTTGAGATGTCTGCAAAATGTAAAGCCACAATCTGTGAGGCAATTCAAACATATTAAGATTGTGCAACATTTTTTTAGGAGATGCTGTCAATATTTCATTCATTGATTGCAAAGCAACTTCCTCCGATATATCCCCAATCCAAGAAATAAGGGCGGTAAATTGATATTTCAAATCTGAAAATTCACGGGCATACCAAGCACTCGTTTTTAAAACTGCAGGACCACTCAATCCCCAATGGGTGATAAGAATTGGACCTGTGTACGCTTTTTTGAGTCCTGTAATTTTAACTCGACCGTTTTGAACAGATAATCCCGCTAACTCGTAAAGTTGCTTATTAAGGATATTAAACGTAAACAATGAAGGCACAGAAGGCACAAATTCCAAATTGAAATTTTGAAGCATTCGTTGCGCGTCATTTTTATTTTGTCCACCAACTGAAACAACAACATACTTTGATTCAATAGATTCATTATCTGCAAAATAGATGGTATGAAGTTGATTTTTTGACTCACTAATTTCGACTACATTGGATTGAATCCACACTTCAATTCCAAGTTTTTGAGCGAGCGATTCAAATAAATTAATGATTGTTTCTGAAGAATTTGATTTAGGAAACATACGTCCATCAGCTTCAACAACAAGGTTTACTCCATGATTTTCAAACCATTGAATCGTATCTTGAACATTAAAAAGTTTGAATGCTCGTTTCAGAAATTTTTCACCTCTAGGATAATTTGCAGCCAATAAAGATGGATTCAATTGGTAATGAGTTACGTTACATCTCCCACCCCCACTAATTTTTACTTTGGAAAGTGTTTTGTTCGACTTTTCTAGGATAACGACCTTCAAATTTTCATTATGGAGCTTCAAATTTATGGCTGTAAAATAGCCTGCGGCTCCAGCTCCTATTATTGCAACATCGAAAACCATTACACTTTAATATAATTTTTATATTCTCCCACTCTCCATCCGAATTTCTTTTCAATCCAGTAAAGTAATTTTGCTTTGAGTCCAAAATTCTTTTGAGCCGGATCATATTGAAACTTCCAATTTACTTTTTCAATTCGATTTTTCATGACCAAAGGATGAGTTCCTTCAAATTTTTTGAGTGAATCAATTGTACCATAATCAAATTCTTGAGTTACGTTCACTTTTTCTTCCATAAATTGATCGTCATGCCACAATCTATGAAACTGCATTTGTTTGATTTGTTGTTGTTTAGGATGTTTCACCCAACCATAATGGAAGATTCTAGCCTTGGTTTCAGCAACCTTAATTTTGGTATTATTCAAGTGTCTGAATCCTTGAGCATCCTTCCAACTTTTAATAGAAGCATGATTGCGAATAATTCGAATTTCGTGCCGATACCACCTACGTGAGTCTCCCACATAATCATAGGAACCATAAAAATGCAAATAATTAAATAACAGTCCATTAACCTGTAAATTGTTTAAATTTTGTTCCATTGCAATTTTAATTTCAGGAACATCATCTTCATGAACACACTCATCGGCCTGAATATAAAATAACCAGTCGCTATCTTTGGAAACATGTGCCAAAGCTTTGTTTGTTTCATCGGCTAAAACCGCCCCACCTTCTCTTAAATTATCGTCCCAAACAGTATCAATAATTTTTAGCTGAGGGATATTGAGTTGATCAATAAACTCGCGTGTATGGTCATCACTTTTTCCAACAGCAACAATAATTTCATGACATAAAGGAGCAATGGAGGTTAAAGCCTCCATGATTGGATAGTCGGCTTTTAAAACATTCCGTGCAATCGCAAAACCTGAAACCTTCATTTTATTGCCAACGTTCATCAATGAGAGGAGTAAAAGACAAATTCATATCTTCGAGCATTTTTTCTACTTCTAATCCAAAATTCACACCGTATTTGGAAACCATGGTCACATTCATTTGTTCTTCAATATCATTAAAATTGAAAATTACAGAGCAATTTCCCGGGTATTGTTCAATAATGTGCTGAAGCACTTGATATTTTCCTTCAGAAACCTCTAAGGGTGTCATGTCGATTTTAAGGGATTTTACCAAATTATCTTCACTGATTTCTGAGGCAAGTTGAATTGATTTGACATTGATTTTCGCATCACTTCTTTCTGGATTATTTTCTGTATTTCCGGTAATGACAACAATATAATCTTTTGAAAAAAGATTTTTATAGGTCATATAAGTCTTAGAAAACACATTTATTTCAATGCTACCAGAATAGTCTAAAATGGTTAATCGGCCATAGGGATTGCCTTTTTGAGAGATGATCTCTCTTGCATTTGTGAGCACGCCCATGATACGAAATTCAGATCTTTCATTTTGTTCAACAGTTGTTGAAAGTTCCTTAATTTTGGTTTTAGCGATTCGAGAATACAAAAATTTGAGATCATCTAAAGGATGTTTACTTAAGAATACCCCAATGAGTTCTTCTTCTTCTTTCAATTCTTGAAACAATGAATATGGATCAACATTAGGTAATTTTGGTTCTTGCGGTGTATTGTTTTCCGATCCACCTCCAAACAATGAAGTTTGTCCGCTGAGTTTGTCAGATTGAACTTTTTGACCGTGTTTAATAGCCAATTCAATACCAATTCTACCTTCAGTATCGGGTAACACATATTGTGCTCTATGATATCTTTTATCGAAATCAAAAACACCTGATTTGGCCATATTTTCTAAATTCCTTTTGTTCACAGCACGGAGATTTACTCTGGATGTCAAATCAAAAATTGATTCAAATGGCCCCGATTTTTCTCTTTCTGCCAATATTTCTAAAACGGCACCTTCACCAATACCTTTAACGGCATTCATTCCGAACCGAATTTGATTATTTTTTGTTACGGTGAATGCTGAGTTGCTTTCATTCAAATCTGGACCTAAAACCACCATATCCATACGTCGGCATTCTTCCATGTAAAAAGTGATTTTTTTAATATCACCCATATTGCTCTTAAGCACTGCAGCCATATATTGAGCTGGGTAATTGGCTTTTAAATAGGCCGTTTGAAAGGCAATTACGGCATAACAAGTAGAGTGCGACTTGTTAAAGGCATACTGAGCAAACTCTTCCCAATCGCTGTAAATTTTCTCAAGTATTTTATCAGGAAATCCTTTTTCTCTGGCTCCCGACATAAAATCTGCCTTCAAATCGTCAATGAGTTTTTTATCTTTTTTACCCATAGCTTTCCTCAAGACATCGGCTTTACCTTTAGAAAACCCTGCTAATTTTTGACTCAGGAGCATTACCTGTTCCTGATAGACGGTAATACCATAAGTTTCCTTTAGATATTCTTCCATTTCAGGCAAATCGTATTCTACCGGTTTACGTCCATGTTTACGATCAATAAATTCCGGTATATATTTCATAGGACCTGGTCGGTAAAGTGCATTCATTGCGATAAGATCACCAAACTGAGTTGGTTTTAAATCTCTCATATGTTTTTGCATACCCGGACTTTCAAACTGGAAAACACCATTAGTTTCTCCTTTTTGAAAAAGTTCATAGGTCTTTAGATCATCGAGTGGAATTGAGTCTAAATCAATTTCTACACCAACTGTTTCTTTCACAAGGGTTATTGCATCTTTCAAGATGGATAAGGTACTGAGTCCTAAGAAGTCCATTTTCAACAAACCCGCTTTTTCAATTTGGGTTACGTCATATTGAACTTGCATCCATTGGGAATCTTTACTTTTTGCAACGGGAACTACTTCATCAATATCTTTTGGGGCAATGATAATTCCACAGGCGTGTACTCCAGTATTTCTCACACTGCCCTCTAATTTCTCAGCATCTTTTAGCACTTGAGCAGCTGGTTCATCGCTATGATAAATTCTTTGTAATTCCTTTAAATTGTCTATTTCCTCAACTTTTAAATTTTTCGAATCATCTTTTGCCAACTCAGCAAGATCGCTGTGCAACATTGTTTTAAAATTCAAGTTACCTGGAACAAGTTTTGCAAGTCTATCTGTTTGAGGCAAAGGATATTGCAAAACCCTGCCGACATCACGGATAGCACTTTTAGCGGCCATAGTACCGTAAGTTACAATTTGGGCAATTCTTCTTTCTCCATATTTATTTGCCACATATTCGATGACCCTATCTCTTCCTTGATCATCGAAATCAATATCAACGTCGGGCATACTCACCCTTTCAGGATTCAAAAAACGCTCAAAAAGCAAATCGTATTTCACTGGATCAACATTTGTAATTCCCAAGCAATATGCTACCAATGAACCCGCAGCAGAACCCCTACCTGGTCCCACCCAAACACCCATTTCGCGTGCAGCTGTTGTAAAATCTTGAACAATCAAGAAGTAACCTGCGAATCCGGATTGGCGAATTGTGTTTAATTCAAAATTCAAACGCTCTTCAACATGTCCAGGAATTGAGCCTCCATATCTTTTTTTACATCCTTCAACAGCAAGATATGTGATATAATCATTTTGCGTTTCAAAACCATCGGGAATGATATAGTTTGGCAATACAATATCGCGAGCCAACTTAGGCGGATCTATAGAATCAATGAGTTTATTTGTGTTTTCCAGTGCCTCGGGTATATCTTTGAATAGTTCTTCCATTTCAGCTTGTGTTTTAAAGAAAAACTGCTCATTGGGAAACCCAAAGCGAAACCCTTTTCCACTCTCTTCATTTGTTGCTTTAGGAGTGGATTGAAATTCTGATGTGTTGATGCACAACAAAATATCATGTGCATTTGCATCGGATTCATCGATATAATGTGAATCGTTAGTAGCAATAATTGAAACGTTGTATTTCCTCGCAAAACGAATTAAAACTTGATTCACATCTTCCTGAGATTTACCAGTATTGTCAATATTCTGCAAATTGTGTCGTTGCAGTTCAACATAAAAATCATCTCCAAACAGTTCATGCCATTCAACGAATAATTTTTCAGCTTCTTCTTCTGATTTAAAAAGGATGGCTTGCGGAATCTCTGCGCCAATACAGCAAGAAGTGGCAATTAGTCCCTCAGAATACTGTTTAATCAAATTTTTATCGACCCTGGGATATTTGCTGTAAAAGCCTTCCAAATAGCCCAAAGAACACAATTTAGCTAAGTTTTCGTATCCCTTTTGATTTTTCGCCAAAAGTAATTGGTGGTATCGTTTGTCTTTTTTCCCTTGTCCGAATGTCTTTTGAAATCGATCTTCCACCATATAAAACTCACAGCCTATCACAGGTAAAATACCTTCCGACTTAGCGGCTTGATAAAACTCAAAGGCTCCAAACATGTTTCCATGATCCGTGATAGCAACGGCAGGCATGCCATCACTTTTGGCTTTTTTCATCAATTTTTTAATATCCGCAGCGCCATCGAGCAACGAATACTGAGTGTGTACATGAAGATGAGAAAATTTCGGCATAAATTGAGCTATCGAATTTACGAAAACCCAGTCTCAAATTGTATGGTTGTGGACAAATTAGGAACAATAATTATTTGCAAAAAATGCAAAAAATCATTCCGTAAATTGATAATAAATGGTATCTCCAGCTACTCTGTCGCGGGTAAAATGCAACATCCAAACAGGTTTATCATTTTGATACATCCCTCTTTCCTTAATTTCTCCCATGTCGTAATATGCTTCATAAAATCCATCTGCATAGGCCAATCCATTTGAACTAATCCCTTTTTTAGAGTATCTAGCCATTCTTTGTCCGTTCGGATAATAATTTTCTTGCCAAATTTCCAAACCGTTTGAATTGTATTTGTAGACTGAGCTTAATTCATTGAACTTATTGTATTCCAACATGTAAGAAACTGAATCTGCCAAAAAATACTTTTTAGTACGCACTTTTCCCTCAGGAGTAAATGAAAATGTAACAATGGCTTCTTTTTCATCGACCATGCTATCGAGCCAAGAGATTGGAAATTTGTAAGGCTTAGGATCGCGGTTGTCTTTTTGCTGACATGAAAACAAAAATATTGTAAAAATGATGCCGAGAATTGAAGTATTTTTCACTTTGCAATTTTACAACAAAAACCCATGTATATCAATGTGAAATTTTCGCTGTAATTTTGCATGGTGTTTTTAAAAGAGCTTCAACTGTTTCATTTCAAAAATCACGAATCTTCGAGATTTGTATTTTCCGGAAAAATCAATGCCATCACCGGTAAAAACGGAATCGGAAAAACCAATATTCTCGATGCTATTTACTTCCTATCTAATGCAAAAAGTTATTTCAATTCCATTGATAACCAATTAATTCAATTTGAAAAAGATTTTTTTACAATCTCTGGCAAATTTGAAGATGAAAACCCTTTTGATGTCACCATAAATTTTGGGAAAGCAACAAAAAAAACAATTAAAAAAAACGGAAAATATATCAAAAGAATTGTAGATCACATTGGTCAAATTCAAACAGTTTTTATCACTCCAAATGATATTTCATTGATTTATGAGGGAAGTGAGGAGCGAAGAAAATTCATCGACTTCACCATTTGTCAGCTCAACCCCATTTACCTTTCGCAACTCATTGAATATCGAAAAGTTATTGAACAACGCAATCAATTTTTAAAAACAGGGGAAGGACGTTTTATCGACGATATACTGCTAGAAAGTTACAACCACAAATTGATTCCGTTGAACGATTCTATTTATCAAACACGACAGTCATTTCTACGAGAATTCATCCCTCATTTTGATAAAACATATTCAGAAATATGCAATTCATCGGAGAATTGCAAAATAACCTACAAAAGCAGTTTAAATGACAGGAATATCAAGCAAATTTTTGATGACAATTATCGGTTGGATATTGTTAGCCAGAGAACAACCGACGGGATACACAAAGATGACTTAGAATTCTTGATACATGAGATTCCAATTCGAAAATATGGAAGTCAGGGACAAATTAAGTCTTTTGTAGTTGCACTTAAAATAGCACAATTCGAATATTTAAAGGCAAAAACCGGAAAAATGCCAATTTTACTTTTGGACGATATTTTCGAAAAAATAGATGATTTGAGATCGAATGCTTTGATGAAAATGGTTTGTTCAGACCAATTCGGACAAATATTTGTTTCAGACACACACGCCGACCGTGTGAAAGGTCATTTCAACGAACAAAGTACAGAGTGTACTTTTATTGAAATTTGAGTTACATAAACATACCAATCATGAGATCGATATCGGAATATTTCATTCCAAATTGATCGGCAAGATTTTTATTTGTAAGGTTACCTTTGTATAAGTATGTTCCTCTACGAATGCCGGGTTTCAATCGAAGAAAATCGGCAAAACCACCGCTATTTGCCATCTCGTCTAGCATTGGGGTAAAAACATTGCTCAAAGCGTAGCTTGCGGTTCTGCTCACACGAGAAGCGATGTTGGGAACACAATAATGAATGACATCATGTTTCTTGAACACCGGTTTTTCATGATTTGTAACTTGAGATGTTTCGAAATTACCTCCTCGATCGATAGCAACATCAATTAAAATGCTATTTGAACGCATATTCATGACCATATCTTCGGTAACAACCACTGGACAGCGGGCAGAATTTCCGGCAAGTGCACCAATTACAACATCGGCTCTTTCTAGAGCAGATTTTAGTACAATTGGTTGAATGGTACTGGTGTATAAATGAAATCCAAATGATTTTTGAATGCGCCGAAGTCGGTACATATTATTATCAAAAATTTTTACATTGGCTCCTAATCCTAAAGCTGCTTTTGTGGCAAATTCTCCAACAGCTCCTGCCCCAATTACAACAACTTGCGTAGGAGGAACTCCGGCAAAACCACCTAATAATTCCCCTTTACCAATATGAGTATTGTTTAAATATTCGGCAGCAATTAGAATTGAAGCAGTTCCTGCTATTTCACTCATTGCGCGAATAATGGGAAGCGCTCCAGAATCGTCTTGTAAAAATTCATAGGCCATTGCATTGATGCGCTTATCCATGAGTTTTTTGAGTAAAACTGCATCTAATTGATTGATTTGCAAAGCTGAAATTAAAAGCTGACCAACCTTCATCATGTCAATTTCTTTTTCGGTTGGAGGATCTATTTTCAAGATTGTATCACAGTCAAAAACAGTCTGAACATCGGTTGTGATTTCTGCACCCGCCTCGCTATATTGGTGATCCGAAAAATTTGCATTGTGCCCAGCACCAGCTTCGATGCGAATGTGATGACCGTTTGATGTAAAAAACTTTACAGCAGCTGGAGTAAGCGGTACACGATTTTCCTGAAAAGTGGATTCTTTTGGAATTCCAATCAGCATACCATTTTGTTGAAATTGCACAGCAATCGTTTTCGCTAATGTTTCTGGGATGGATTCTTGGACATGACCGAGGATTGAATTCGACATAAAGTGGTGAGTTTTCCACAAATATAACACAAATAAAACAGACTAAGATTGGCGTTTTTATTGAGTTTTCAAAAATTATGCGTAACTTGTGCAAGTTTTGTAAGGAATCTGAGTAATGAATTTGAAAAAAACATTTATTTTTTGTGCTACGACTATCATTGCTGGGCTTTTAAGCGCCCAAGCTCCCATTCATCCGTTAAACGACTTTAACGATATCAATCGAATCGACAGTATGACACAAGAACTTTTGAGTTCTGTTCCTAGTCATACTCCAGTTGCCAAATCACCTGTCTCTTATTTTAGTCGCGCCCGTTTTGAAGCCGATGTTAAAATGATGGGAACGACAATCCCAATGGATTATCATTACATGGTTGAAAGGCAAATCAGAACACTTCTCGGATATGGTCAAAACTATTTTAACATGATTCACGAGAGAATGAACCTCTACTTCCCAATATTTGAGGAAATCATGGACAGAAATTCTCTACCTGTTGAACTAAAATATGTTTCTGTCATCGAATCTAATTTAAATCCCAATGCGGTTTCATGGTGCGGTGCAACCGGACTTTGGCAATTTATGCCTTACACCGGAAAATCTATGGGCATGAAAATTACCTACAACCTCGATGAGAGAAAAAGTATTCTTACGAGCACACAAAAAGCTGCAGAGTACTTTAAAAATTCTTATTTCTTATTCGACGATTGGTTGATGAGTATTGCATCATACAATTGTGGACCAGGAAATGTAAACAAAGCAATTCGACGCGCTGGCGGAGGTAAAAAATCGTTTTGGCAAATTCTCCCATACCTACCAAGAGAAACCCAAGCTTATGTGCCAAAATTCATTGCAATGGCTTATGTTTTAAATTTTACCGAACACGCATACAACGAAACCCACAATACTTACAGCTCTATTCTCATACCTACAAAAATAGATACAACCCTGAATCTCGGAAAAGTATGCCAATTTTTAGGTCACAACCAAGACGAAATTATTCATTGCAACAGAGATCTTCTCACCCAAAACACTGGTGTTGCAACCAACAATACCGTATTATTGCCTTATCAAACAAGCATGCAATTCATCGACAACATGGATAGCGCTACAGAATATGCTGCTGTTGATTATCCGGTTTACGATCAATCTAAATACGATCATATAACCCCTTATTCTCACCGAAAATTAAAGAGAAAAGGAAATAAAATAAAATCTTCTGACAACCATAAAACCAAACACGTTGTGAGAAAGGCAAAAAGACACCGTCATAAACGCAATTACAGATAAACAACCTGATTATCATGTATTTCGTGAATCTATTCAAACAATTCAATCGGTTTTTATTTCTTGCTTTTCTTTTTTTAATTGCTTCCTGTGGCAATCAAAAAAAAGACAAATCAAATCGAATTGAGGCAAACACTTCAGATATTTCTGTAATTGCCAATCAAAACATAATCAATGGTTTAACTGAAATCTTCAACAATAGTTTCGATACTTTGAATCTTCAAAAACACCTTCCACACCAAAATGGAAGATGGGGTTTTGAGACCAAATTCAATTACATCATGCTCAGTAATGATGAAGAAACTCTGGCACAAAACAACCGTATGGTCTTGCTCGTTAACAGCAACTCTGTCCTATCTGATGATTTAGATCAAGACCCAATTGAAACAGGTGATTTAAAGTACCAGAATGAAGTTTTTGGAACGTACCAAGTTTATGAAAATGTATGGGGAAAAGGACAACGGGTAGTTGATATCGAGCTTTCTAACGATGCTCTAAATACTCTCGAAAATTTCAATCAAAAGAACAATCTCACGTCCCTCAAAATCAAAAAAATCTCTGAAAGTATTCAATATTTAGTTCAAAATTGCCACGAGAAACTCAATTTAAAAGGGAGTTTGGGCTATTGTGAGCCTAACGATCTTGAATATAAGTACACCGATAGCATGATGAAATTGCTCAAAAAAAATTATGGCTTTTCTTTATTTGTGCCTAGCTCTTTCAGAATTGTGCAAGCAGATTCAACGTTTGTTTGGCTCACTAAAATCAAGAGTGAAGGTGGATATGAGGCCATAATGATTAACATCAATCAAACTCCAATTGAAACAACAAATATCCAAGCGCTAATTGAAAATCGGAACACATTTACTTCCAAATACTTACACAACGACGAGGGTACAAAAATAGCGGTCAGTGAAAGTGGTTCATACCATCCATTTATGGGAAAACCAGGAATTTCAGGTAAGACCCCGTATCAAGTGATGTTTGGGTGGTACACGGAAATGGGTACATTTAGAAGAGGACCATTTGGAAGGTATATTTTCAATAACGGACAAAAACAAGTTGCAGTTGATTGGTTTGCCGGAGGATCAGACCGTTACAATGCTATCAAATCGCATCTCGATTTAGTAGCCCAATCCTTCAAATTTGAGCCATGAAAAAAATCATCATTTTTGCCTCGGGCAGCGGTAGTAATGCTGAGAATATTTTCCATAAGTTAAATAATAAGTTAGACATCCAAGCTATTTTTTGCAACAATGCTAAAGCTGGTGTGATTGAAAGGGCACAAAGACTTAATATTCCGTTGGTTTTATTTGATAAATCAGATTGGAACTCCGATTCCGTTTTAAACAAACTGATTTCATATGGTCCTGACTTAATTGTTCTAGCTGGATTTCTTTGGAAAGTACCAGAATCCTTAGTGCAACAATTTCCCAATAAAATCATCAACATACACCCTTCTCTCTTACCAAAATTTGGGGGTAAAGGCATGTATGGTCACTACGTGCACGATGCCGTTATTGCCGCGAATGAGCCCAAATCTGGCATCACCATACATTTTGTGAATGAACATTACGACGAAGGTACCTATATTTTTCAAGCTGAATGTGAATTGAATGATGCTGATAATGCCGAGACTTTGGCTCATAAAATTCATTTACTTGAGTTTGAACATTTTCCAACAATCATCGAAAATCTATTAAACGCTGAATAACATGCGATACAAAAATATTGAAACAAACGTTTTACACGCAGGAATTGAACCTGATCCAACTACGGGAGCTATTATGACCCCTATTTTCCAAACAAGTACCTATGTTCAAGCAGCTCCTGGAGACCACAAAGGATACGAATACGCGAGAACTCAAAATCCTACCAGAGACGCGCTCCAAAATAATTTGGCAGCTCTTGAGGGAATGAATCATGGTTTGTGCTTTAGTACGGGGATGGGCGCTGTAGATGCGTGTATCAAATTGTTGATGCCTGGCGACGAAGTAGTGTCTACCAATGATTTATATGGTGGATCATACAGAATTTTTACCAAAATTTTTGCCAATTACGGCATTGTTTTCAAGTTCGTTGATATGTCGGATATTGACGCGGTAAAAGCGGCCATTACACCTAAAACAAAAATGATATGGGTTGAAACTCCTACAAATCCTCTATTGCGCATTATTGATATTGAAGCGATGTGTAAACTCGGACATGAAGTTGGTGCAATTGTAGTTGTAGACAACACATTTTCTTCGCCATATCTTCAAAACCCTGCAAATTTTGGTGCAGATATCGTAATGCACTCGGCAACAAAATACATCAATGGACACAGCGATGTTGTGATGGGCGTTTTATGCGTAAACAACAATGATTTGCGCGATAGATTGGCTTTCATTCAAAATTCCTGCGGTGCCACTCCTGGTCCTCAAGACTGTTTCTTGGTGCTTAGGGGTATCAAAACGTTACACATTCGCATGCAACGCCATTGTGAAAACGGTAAAATTGTAGCAGAATATTTAAACAATCATCCCAAAGTGGGCGAAGTTTACTGGCCAGGATTTGCGTCTCACAAAAATCACGAGGTTGCTAAAAAACAAATGAGAGATTTTGGAGGGATGATTTCCTTCACCTTGAAATCCGACGCCATTGAAAGCGCATTGACCTTCCTAAAATCGACCAAGGTATTTTCTTTGGCAGAAAGTTTGGGTGGTGTAGAAAGTTTGGTGGGACATCCTGCCACCATGACGCATGCTAGCATTCCAAAGGCAGAGAGAGAAGCCAATGGATTGAAAGACAGCTTGATCCGATTGAGCGTAGGAATTGAACACATCGACGACATCATTGCCGATTTAGACGCAGCTTTAGCGGCTGTTTAACTATAAATGAACCCCAAAAGGGCAATTGAACGGATGTCAATTGCCCTTTTTTTTTATTGAAACCATTTCCATGTTACCAAAAATTTCACAAGAAATATCTGATTTACTTTGGGACAATGTTCGGAATTACAACCGAAGCACCTTCATCGATTCGGATCCAATTTCAATTCCACATCGTTTTTTGCAAAAAAAAGACATTGAAATTTCTGCATTTTTCGCGGCAACATTGGCTTGGGGACAAAGAAAAACCATCATTTCAAGCACCAATAAATTGATGGAAATCTTCGAAAATTCGCCTTATGAATTTATTTCAAATGTCACAGAGTCTGAACTCAAGCAAGTTCCCAAATTTGTTCACAGAACTTTCAACTCTGAGGATTTGATCTTTTTCATCAGGTTTTTGAAGCGGCATTATCAAGGTCACGACAGCCTTGAAACTGCATTTTTTCCAACTAAAACAGCAGATTTGGAAGCTATAAAAAATGGGCTCATTCATTTTCATGATTATTTTTTTGAGGGACATTCAAACGTGAGAACAAAAAAACACGTTTCAACGCCTAAAAAGAACAGCGCTTGCAAACGTCTCAACATGTTTTTACGTTGGATGGTCAGAGAAAACGATGGTGTAGATTTTGGCATTTGGAAGCATATAGAACCATCGCAATTGATGATTCCTTTGGATGTTCATGTTCATCGGGTGGCGCTCAATTTGGGTTTAATTGAATCGGAGAAGGGAAATTGGGTAACCTGTGAGCAGCTCACTGAACAACTGCGAACCCTCCATCCCTCCGACCCCACCATTTTTGATTATGCCTTATTCGGCTTCGGTGTGGAAGAAAGGCAATTGAAACGTAACAACAGCGTTGAGTAATACATTTTTATCGAAATTCAAATTCTGCGTTTGCACTCGAACGTATATTTATTGTAACTTTGTAAAAAGATATTATTATGGCAAAAAATTTCACAACAAGCAACTTCCAAGAGGAAGTTTTGAATTCAGATAAACCAGTTTTGGTAGATTTTTGGGCAGAATGGTGTGGTCCTTGCAGAATGATTGGTCCATTGATCGAAGAATTGGCAACAGAATACGATGGAAAAGCGGTTATTGGTAAATTAAACGTTGACGAAAATCCAGATGTTGCCGGAACTTATGGTATCAGAAGCATCCCAACTTTGTTGGTGTTTAAAGGCGGTGAAATTGTTGACAGAATTGTTGGTGTAGTTCCGAAAAACAACATCGCTCAAAAAATTGACAATCAATTATAATTTAAGCCCCTCGGGGCTTTTTTTTATCCTTCTAATTTTCAAAAATTATTCTTTAGATTTGATTCATCAATCTTGAAGGTGTTTGGAACATCCTCAATTTGGCAAGAAAAAAATCTAAACTCACATCATACAACAATCATCACTAATTTCTCCCATGCTGCTCTCAGAAGTCATCCAATATAAAAACCTTCCGCTCATTGCAAAAAAAGCAATGGAGGGATTTATTACAGGATTGCACAACAGTCCGTTCCACGGATTTTCTGTGGAATTTTCGGAGCACCGGGCATACAACGATGGTGAAAGCGTGAGGAATTTAGATTGGAAATTGCTTGCAAAAACAGATAAAAAATACATCAAGCAATTCAATGAAGAAACAAATTTAAAATGTCACATTTGGCTGGATATTTCTGAAAGCATGAAGTATCCTTCCCCAAATTTTGATAAATTGAAGTTCGCCATACTCGCTGGCGCAAGCATTGCACAAATCTGCACCAATCAGAGAGATGCATTTTCAGTTTCCCTTTTTTCAGATCAGAAAATACATTGGAAATCTGAGATGAAATCTACCATGATTCATTTCAGAAACACCCTTGCAATGTTGGAACCAATTTGGAATTCCCAATCATTTAGTTCAGATTTTGAACTTTCACTCTCAGAATTAGCGGCAACAGTAAAGCGAAGAAACATGGTAGTGGTTTGTAGTGATTTAATTTGGAACAACACACAAACCAATGAGGAATTAAAATTTTGGGAAACACTCACACAGCTTCGATTTCAAAAATGCGAAGTGCTTCTTTTTCACATCAGCCATCATGAATCAGAAGTTGATTTAGATCTGGGCGACACTCCCATCAAATTTGTAGACCTTGAAACTAAGGAAATATTGAAGTTACAACCTCAGGAAATTCGGGAAGTATACCAAAAACATCAAATTATTTCCCAAAAACAAATTGAGAGCAACTGCCAACAACTTGGTATTCAATACTTTTCAGCAGACATAAGCAAGCCACTAAAGGAGGTTCTCACCACATTTTACGCTCAACGAAGTAAAATTCTTTAATCCCTGTTGAAGATCAACCGTTGAGCGTTATGCTCAAGTTCGGTGTTTTGATCTAAGCTCAAAGTACCATTTACCCAAACTTTATCAATGGCATGCTGAAAGGTTGTTCCTTCGAGTGGCGACCATGCACATTTATATTGTATTGAATCTTTATTTACAGAAGTAGTTCCTTGAGGATCAACGAGTACCAAATCAGCAAAATATCCCTCACGAATAAAACCACGTTTATGAATTTGAAAACAAATTGCGGGTGCATGACACATTTTTTCGACCATTTTTTCCAAGCTCAATTTACCTTCCTCCACTTTCTGTAGCATCAACAGCAAGGTATGTTGCACCAAAGGCAAGCCTGCATGACAATGCAAATAATTGTCATCAAATTTCTCTTCGATGGTATGAGGGGCGTGGTCGGTAGCAATAATATCGAGGCGGTCGTCGAGCAAAGCTTCCCAAAGGGCATCATTGTCTTTTTGCGATTTAATGGCCGGATTACACTTTATTTGATGTTTTAAACGGGCATAATCTACATCGGTAAAGTGCAAATGATGTACACAAACTTCGGATGTAATTCGTTTTTTTTCTAGAGGGACATTGTTCTGAAAGAGGTGGGTTTCAGCAGCAGAAGTGATATGAAGTATGTGTAATCGAGAACCATATTTATGTGCCAAATCTATAGCCAAGGATGACGATAAATAGCAGGCAATTTCATCGCGAATGATTGGATGTTGCTCTGCTGGAATTCCATCAGGAAATTGACCTTTTGCATATTCCAACCGCTCTTTGACTCTTGTTTCGCATTCGCAATGTGTGGCAATGAGAGTAGGAACATTTCTAAAAATTTCATTGAGTGTATTTGCATTGTCAACCAACATGTTACCAGTACTACTACCCATGAATATTTTAACCCCACAAGTTGTTTTGGGATTGATTTTTTTCAAGTCTTCAATATTATCGTTGGTGCCACCTAAGAAAAAGGAGTAATTCACTGCGCTCGATTTAGCGGCAATGTTCATTTTTTCTTCAAGCAATTGATTGGTGGTAGTTTGTGGATTCACATTTGGCATTTCCATAAATGAAGTAACTCCCCCAAACAATGCGGCCCTACTTTCCGTTTGAATATTTGCTTTATGTGTAAGCCCTGGCTCTCTGAAATGTACCTGATCATCGATCACTCCTGGAATTAATATTTTACCTGATGCATCAATTTCTGTTACTTTATATTGAACGTTTATTGAGGGTCCAATTTTTTGAATGATTTGATTTTCAATCAATACATCGGCTATCATTGACAACCCTTCATTCACAATAGTAGCATTCTTAATGAGGTACGATTTTTTTTCCATATGACTACGTAAAATTACGATTTTTTGAGGTTCTTTAACTCAATGTGAATAATTTATTCACAGGTTTTGATATCAAAACTTAAAAAATTGTTAAACAGACACTTATGCGCAAATCATTGTAAATGACACGGTTAAAAACTGCACTTTTTTTTCTTTTTTTTATTTAATCAATAAATTCGCTAATTCAATCAACATCAATTGTTAAATTGATTTTTTTATTGGATTTTTGTAATCCCGAAGCAAATTAACTTAAAATGAACGATTATTTAAAGAATGAGAATGACTTAGCCCATGTTGTCATTGGTTTAGCCATCGATATTCACAAAACCCTTGGTCCAGGATTAGACCACGATTCTTATTTAGAATGCATGATGTATGAATTAGAGCAACAAGGCATTCAAGCTTCTTGTAATCTAGAAAAAGACGCTTACTACAAAAATTTCAAACTCAGCAAAGGATACACAATTGATCTGTTGATTGAAAATAGCTTGGTAGTTGAAATAGAAACCACTGAAACCGTGAGCGACATGCAAATCCAAAAGACCTTAAAAACACTCAAACTTGGTGGTTATAAATTAGGATTGATTATCAACTTCAATAGTACATTGTTGAAGAACGGCATTCGTCGAATTTCAAATATCAAGCCTCAAGAGGAAATTTAATTCGAGCTTTACTTGTTCTACCTTAACAGTGTAAAATCACCTGTTAGCGTGCGCATATAGTTGTCGCAGCCAATCCAGTTAATGTAATAAACATACACTCCCTCCGGAGCTGGTTGTCCGTTAATTTTTCCATCCCAATTCATGTCAGGACTTGTAAAGTCGACTAATTTTTCGCCCCAACGGTTATAAAGTTTGATGACGTATACACTTCCCTTCACCTTAAATTGATTCATTGGATAAAGATCGTTTCGTCCATCATCATTTGGGGTAAAGGCATTTGGCATGTAAATATCAGAAGGGAAAAGATCTTTTCTTTTGTTAATCAAAACAGAATCTCTGGAAATACATCCAATCCAATCTTTTACTTCAACCCAGTACATTCCTGAATCTCTTGCCAAAAGTGTTTGCTCTCGCCATCCGTTATGCCAACGGTAGCTTTGCATTCCTGGGCCTGCATCTAATAGTGGTTTTTCTGAAAGGCAGAGGGTTGTGTCGGGCCCAAGATTGAGCGATGGATTAGGGAAAAGAAGCACATTGATAGAGTCGGTTTCAGGGCAATCATTTGAATTCAACCAAGTTGCTCTCACTACGCCAGGTTCTGTTAGGTGAAAAGTTTTCGCAGTAACTTCATTGTTCCAAACCACATTTTTGGTTCCCGGAAAATCAATGGTTAAGAAAGTGTCAATTTTTTCGCAATATTGCAAATCATTTCCTAAATAATATTCGCGGTTGTGATTGCTTAAGGTGAATGTGTCTGATTTCGAACAAACTCCAATTTTGACATTCACATAATATTTTTGAGGGACATTTGTTGCCATTGTTTTCCCAGAATTACCATTGCTCCATTTGATTGTAGCAGTTGGGTCTGAAATTTTGGAATCAAACAAAATGGTTCTATTGGGACAAACAGTGGTATCTGAAATTTCAACAATTACGGGTGAACTTTGAGCAATTAAAACTGAATCTGAAGATTTGCAACCATTTTCAGTGATACCATGAACATAATATTTTTTGGCATTCGAAACCCATATTTCCGGAGTATTTTCAGATGTGCTCCATTTATAAATTGAATTTGAAGGCATCGTGGCACCTATTTTCCTTGTAAACTTATCATCAGAGCAATAAATGGTATCTCCATAAGCTTGTATAATATTTCTGTCATATGCAACGTTTATGGTATCATACCAAGTGCACCCTTTAACAGCCACACCTAACCAATATGTTCCATCATTTGTGATGGTAAGAGAGTCTGAACGACCACCAGTGTTCCAGATATACACGTCTCCAGCTATGTTCGACTTGATTTTATACTTGTCGCCGGGACAAAGAATGGTATCTTTAGGTAATTTAACGACAATTGGTTCTACAACTTCAATTTCCGCAGAAAAACTATCCAAACATTTATTTTTGTATGCAATGAGTTTCACCTTGTATTTGCCAGCTTTGGGATACACAAAAGTTGGTTTTAAAATATTTGCGGTATCATTGCTACTGTCGATTACACCAAAATCCCAATGATATCTTTGAGCGCCTGAACTTTGATTTTGGAATTGGTATTTGTAGCCACAAATCACTTTTGGCACGAAATAAGACGCAACAACATCGATCACACATGATTGTACATTGAACTGATAATCGCGAATGGTTTGAGAAACCAATTTGCCTTTGCGATATTCTTTAACAACAATACCTACAACGAACTGACCAACTCTGGTAGGTACAATGGTTAAAAATCCTGTTTTGGGATCAATTGACATTTGCGGACTCCCATTAATTGGATTGTTTGCGTTGTAGCCGGTATTCCAAGTAATTTGGCTGAAAGGTGGAACTTCTAGAAATCCATTGTTGTTGGTATTATCAGGTCGAGGATTATTGTCGTCACCTCCTGTATAAGGGGTAATCAATTCATAAACCAAACTATCACCATCTGCATCTGTAGCACTGTGGTCAAATTTTAGAGGAGTATTGGTGCACAGAAAGTTAGGAGGCAGTTCTTTGAAAACGGCAGATGAGTTTTCTTTACTGTATAATCTAGAATCTGGTATAAATGCCCAATAATTAGCACCAGTTAAACCGGGGCTCACAATATTTGAAATGGTACCATTTCTACAACAACGCTGAAATGAAACAAAATATCCATCTAAAGTTGGAGGAAGCGTTACTGTAGTTTCGTACCAATAATGATCTACACAGGCATTTGGTGCAACGGCAATACAGTTATAGTTTGTTTTTTGCACCCTCAAAGGGCCTTTACGTGAGACACTAATTGGATACCCAGATAACATTTTCTTGGTATTCCCATTGAAAATCCCAAAAATGGCAGTTGCATCCGAGGCTATTGCTTGAGAATTACCATTTAAACAGTCAATGTACAAATCCAAACGAATTTTGTAGGTGTTTGTTCCGGTTCGCTGGTATGTCATTTCACCACCCACAATGTGAGTTGCGTTGACAGTCAATGTCCCCCAAAAAGAAATCAAAAAAAGGAGATATTTTCGAAAAAAGGGCTTCATAGAGTCGGATTTCTCAAAAATACACCAATTATTTTATAATTAACTCCAGTAAATTGTCAGAATTTGGAAATAACTTCACACACGTGTTGAACTTCTTCATCTGTCATTTCCGGAAACAAAGGCAAAGAAACACAATGACTTGCCAAATATTCAGAATTCGGAAAATCACCAATTTTATAATTCAAGTGTTTGTAGGCCTCTTGCAAATGACAGGGAACAGGATAATGGAACGCATATCCTACACCATGATCGTCTAAGTGTTTCAAGAAAGCGTCTTTATTTTCGGTGGTTACCACACAAAGGTGATGTACCGCAATGGCATGATTTTCAGGAGCTTGAAATTTTAATTTTGAACTTGCGACAGCCATATAACGCTCCACAATTGATCTACGAGTATTGTTCCATGAGTCGATATAGTTCAATTTTAGATTCAAAACTGCGCCTTGAATACCCTCCATTCTCATGTTATAACCGATCACTTCATGGTAATAACGAACAGAACACCCATGATTTTTAAGCAATTGAACTTTGTTATGCAAAGTTTCATTGTTTGTAAAAACAGCACCAGCTTCCCCAAACGAGCCAAGGTTTTTACCGGGGTAAAAACTAGTAAAACTCATTTCACCAAACTGTCCAACCACTTTATCGTGGTATTTCGCCCCAATTGCTTGTGCGTTATCTTCTAAGAAAGCAATTTTCTTACGGGAACAAAGTTCAACAAGTCCATCGATATTACACGGCTGTCCGTACAAATGCACACCAATAATCGCTTTTGTTTTATCGGTGATTGCTTTTTCAGCCAGCGCAACGTCGATATTCCATGTATCTGGGTCAACATCCACAAAAACTGGAGTTGCACCAACGTAACTCACACCCCATGCAGAAGCGATGAAAGTATTGGCAGGAACAATCACCTCGTCTCCTGCTTTTATATCCAAAGCCATTAATCCAAGGTGAATGGCATTAGTACCGTTGTTTACGGCGGCAGCAAATTTTGTTTGATTGTATTTCGATAAATTTTGTTCGAATTCTGTGACAAATTGACCACCGCTAAATGCAGTATTTTCTAGAACATTTTCTATAATGGGCAGAACTTCTCCCCTTAACTGATGATATTGTCTTTTTAAATCAAAAAAAGGAACCTTCATTTTTAAATGATTATTATGCTAAATAAAGTTGAATTTGATTGGGGTTGGAATTGTCAAAATACACATGGTCTTTCAATGTAGTTGCAATTGATAAACCTACATAATTTGCCAAAACAGGATAGCTCAAATGCTCTCGTTGTGCGAGAAATGCAGTTTCAATGGTTTCAAATCCCATTTCAAAAAAATGCGCCACAGATTTCATTGCAGTGTAACCGCTGTTCACAACATCATCAACAATGATAATGGCACTTTGTTTGATGTTTGTAAAATGATTTTCAGCGAGTAGTTGATTGCTTTGCACATTCATTTGAAAAGAATGAATGGTTGAATTCGATAAAATTGAGTGCAATTCGTCTCGGAGAGATTCCGACAGAAAAAATCCTCGGTCATTTAATCCAACCAAATATAGTTGCTTGGTATCGACGTGATTTTCGGCAATTTCAAGAGATAATCTTTTGATCACCAATAGAATATCTTCGTGATTTCGGATAATTTGTTTTTCTGGCATAAGAAATCTGTTCGAATTTACATGATGCAACTTACATTTCTTCGACCCCGTCTAAATTTTTTCTTAAACGAAGCCAATATTTATATTTCTGGTACCACAATGCATGATCTGACCATTGCTCATAAGATGAACCATTGATTGCATATTCACCACTCTCCCATTTTTCTGTCAACAATAACATGGCATCATCCAATTCAAGCTTCAAATCATTCAATTGATTTTCAGCAGACAATCTTTTTGTGTTGTTTCCAGCGATTGCTTCATCAATTTCATCATTCAAATCCATCATTTCCATCAAAAAATCTGGATCCAAAAGATTGACATTCAAAGAAAAATCGGAAAAAGTTTCTACCAAGCATTTCAATCTACTGCTCGGCTCTTTCAGAATTTCATAATATATATTTGCGTTTTCAGAGTGGGTGGTTTGACCGTCTCCAAAGTCGGGATGTGCATTTCTTTGAACTTGCAAAAATTGCTGCCTTAAATGCTTCATATCGATAGACAATGAAGCATTTAAATGAAAAAAATCAAATGGATTGTCCATTAAAACCCTAAAGCACGTGCAATGTCAACCCAGAAAATAAATGCAATTAAGCTGAACAAGATCACCATTCCAACCACTTGTCCGATATACAAAACTCTCTCATTCACTGGTCGGCGTGTGATCATTTCATACATCAAAAACATCACATGACCACCGTCTAGTGCCGGAATTGGTAAAATGTTCATAAACGCCAAAGCCAAACTCAACATAGCGGTGAGCGACCAAAAATTCAACCAATCCCAGGTACTGCCGTACATTTGGGCAATGCCAATTGGTCCGGCCAAAGAGTTTTTAGCATTTGTTTTGCCAGAAACAACTTTTCCCAAACCTTTGGCGTTGGCAGAGATTAAAGTAAACGACTTTTCAACTCCTTTCACAACAGATTCTCCTAAGCCGTATTGAATGGTTTTTTCTAAACCTTCAAAACCATAAAATTTCGGTTGGAAACCGATTGTTCCTTCATCTGTGATAGAGATGTACATTTTAGATTTTTCGCCATTTTTAGATACCACCGCGAAGCTAGATGTTCTACCAGCCTTTTTACTTAACAATTCCTTGAATTCAAAAAACGAACCAATCTGTATGCTGTCAATAGAAATAAAACGATCTCCTTCTTTGATTCCGGCTTTGGAGGCAGACCCACCGCTAACAACTTGTTTCACTTCAAATTGATATCTTGGTGCAAAGAATGGAATGTCTGATTTGATCGATTTTGTGATAATTTCCTCAAAATTATTGGGCAACACGATGTTGGTATCTAACTCAATTGTATTGTGAACAGAAGAAGGGATATCTTTTGACCAAACCTCTAATTCTCTTTTCACAGACACTACTTTTTTGTCTGAAACCAAGAAGTTGGGATTTCCAAATTCTCCAAGTAAATCAACAACAGGCTTACCGTTTAAAGCAACAATATGATCTCCTGTTTTGAAACCCATTTCACGTGCCGCAGGACCGGCGTAAACGCCGCCTTTCAAATTTAACGCTTCATTGGGAATAAACGTATCACCTTGGGTGTATGTTAACCCGGTGATGATTACAATTCCAAGAATTAAATTCACAACAACGCCGCCAACCATCACAATCAACCGCTGCCACGCTGGTTTGGACCTAAATTCCCAAGGTTGTGGTTCTGATTTCATTTGGGTTGTATCTAAACTCTCGTCCACCATTCCGGCTATCTTTACATAACCACCTAGCGGCAACCAACCAATACCGTATTCTGTGTCACCTTTTTTAAATTTGAAGAGCTTAAATCCCCACGCATCAAAGAATAGATAAAATTTTTCCACTTTAATACCGAAGGCTCTGGCAGCTAAAAAATGCCCAAGCTCATGCAATGTAACCAAGATCCCTAAGGCTAAAATAAACTGTAAAATTGTGATAATTGTACTCATAGATTTTCACAAAGATATGAATCTTGAGCGAAATCAATTTAGGAATTCGAAGAAAGTCCAATAATAACCTACAGAAATTGCCGATTCAAATCAGAGCAATTTGATCATTTTGAAATGAGGGATGTTCACTTCCACGAATTGATTTCCTATAACTTGGTATCCGAGCGTCAAATAAAATGGAACCGCATTGTCTCGTGCGTGGAGTTCATATTTTTCAAAATGATTTTCGATTGCCCATTTCTCAGCATAATGAACCATTAATTTCCCAATACCTTTGCCCTGATAACGGTCATGAACAGCCACTTGGCGCATTTTTAGAATCTTTTCAGACAGTTTCATGCGCGTTAAAATCAAACAACCTACAACCCTATTTTCATGAAAAGCAGCTACATGAACATCTGTGAATTCTTGTTCCAAATCTTCAGGTATAAAATGCAAATCCAGAGGCCTTCTTAAAACCTCATAACGAAGTCCCAACGTTTGAAAATAATCCTTCGAGTTAAACGCGATTAGTTTAACCTGAATCATTATTTTAAACGATCTTGAGCTTCGCAAACACCCAAAGCAACCATATTCAAGATTTCTCTCACATTTGAACTGTGATGGAGAATATGAACAGATTTATTGAAGCCCATGAGTACGGGCCCTATTGCATCTACACCACCCATAGTTCTCATCAATTGATATGCGGCATTTCCACTACTTAAATCGGAGAAAATGAATGTATTGGCTGCTTTATTTCCCAATTTATTGAATGGATAAAGTTTTTCCCTGAGTTGGCCATTCGTGGCATAAACGGGTTGCATTTCTCCGTCTACAATAATTTCAGGTCTTTCTTGATGCAAACGATTCACCACTTTTCGCATCATGTTGGGAGCATCTCCCGAGTTTGATCCAAAATTAGAATATGAAATGAGTGCAATTCTGGGTTCAATTTGGAACGATTTTACCCTTTGATAGACGTCATTCACCATACAAAAAAGCTCATCCTCTGTGTAAGAAACATTGACCGTAGTATCCGCAAAAAACATTGGGCCAGATTTAGACATCATGATATGCATGCCTGAAATTTTTGAGGAGGAAGCATTCATGCCAATGCAGCTTAATGCTGGTTTTAAAGCCAATGGATAACTTCGCGTGAGTCCGGAAATAAACACATCGGCGTCTCCGCATTCTACCATCATTGAGCCAAAATAATTGCGATTGCGCATTTGATATTCTGCCTCATAATAGGTAACCCCTTTTCTGGCGCGTTTTTCAAACAAAATTTTACCGTATTTCGACCGTTGCTCGTCTTCTCTTCTTGGGTCTATGATGGTAACATTTGGAATTTCAATGCTGTTTTCTTCAAGCAAGCGATTGATGACTTCTGGTTTTCCCAAGAGTATTGGCTTTGCAATGTTTTCAGAAACACAAGCCTGAGCAGCTCTCAAGATTCTTACGTTATCTGCTTCAGCAAAAACAACGCGCTTTGGATCTTTTTTAGCTTTGGTCATCAAACGATTCACAAAATCATTGTCAATTCCCAATCTCTTTCTGAGCGAATCTTTGTAAGCATCCCAGTCAGTAATTGGCGACTTGGCAACACCGCTATCCATTGCAGCCTTCGCCACTGCAGGCGCTACGGTGGTGAGCAATCTTGGGTCCATAGGTTTCGGAATGATATAATTTCTACCAAACGCCATATTCCCTTCATTATACGCCATCATCACCACTTCAGGAACGGGTTCGAGTGCCAAATCGGCAATCGCTCGAACCGCAGCCAATTTCATTTCTTCATTGATTGCTGTTGCTCTAACGTCGAGTGCACCTCTGAAAATAAATGGAAATCCGAGAACATTATTTACCTGATTTGGAAAATCACTTCTTCCAGTTGCCATCACCAAATCAGGTCGGGTTTGAATTGCCAAATTATAGTCGATTTCAGGATCTGGATTCGCCATTGCAAACACAATTGGATCATTTGCCATCGATAAAATCATTTCTGGCGACAAAATATTCCCTTTACTCAGTCCCACAAAAACATCCGCCCCTTTCAAAGCGTCCTCTAATGTATGAATATCGCGGTTACTTGCAAATTGAATTTTATATTTATCCAAATCATCGCGATCGGTTCTAAGAACACCTTTAGAATCGAGCATGACCAAATTTTCTTTTTTGATTCCGAGGGACACAAACAGCTTTGTACAAGCAATTGCGGAGGCACCAGCACCATTCACAACCAAACGAACATCTTCTATTTTTTTCTCAACAATTCTCAAAGCATTCAACAATCCTGCTCCTGAGATGATTGCTGTTCCATGCTGATCATCATGCATGATAGGAATATTAAGTTCAGCTTTTAACCTTTCTTCGATTTCAAAGCTCTCAGGTGCTTTGATATCTTCTAAGTTAATTCCACCAAAAGTTGGCTCCATGGCTTTTACGGTGTTCACAAACTCATCAATACTCTTGCAATTTAATTCAATATCGAACACATCAATATCGGCAAAAATTTTGAAAAGAATGCCCTTACCTTCCATCACCGGTTTTGAAGCTTCCGGCCCAATATCGCCTAGGCCTAAAACTGCTGTTCCGTTAGAAATCACTGCAACCAAATTCCCTTTAGCCGTATATTTATAAACATCATCTACATTTTCAGCAATGCGCAAACAAGGTTCTGCCACACCAGGAGAATATGCTAGCGCTAAATCAAACTGTGTTTGTGTGGGTTTTGTTGAAATTACTTCAATTTTTCCTGGGCGACCATCGGCATGGTAACTCAATGCATCTAAAAACTTCTTATCTGCCATAAATAGGTTGCAAATATAGGTTATTTTTAAATTGCAACGCAGCAATTGTCAATCATACACTTAGTTGCTCATTTGGATAATTGAAAAAAAAATCTTATATTCCATTTACCTTTTGATGTGCAATTGGATTTATAAACATAAAACCTAAAATATGAGAAGCACATTTAACAAAACAGCGTGGGGAATTTCGAGTTTCATTGGATTGATGGCATTGGGGCTATCAACTAAAAATGTAGCAACATCAAAGCCCAAATACCACCAAGACAGCATTCAAATTTGGGCTCTGGACTCAAATGGAGTGGCTCTAGATTCAAGTTTTCTAAATGAATCAGGAGCATTTAAATTGAATCATCTAAAAGGCGGTCGCTACACCCTTAAAATGTTTAATAGAAAATCAAATTCAATTCAAAAAATTGAAGGTGTTCTGATAGAAAACCCCAAATTGCTCACCAAATTGGATTCAAAATTCAAATATATTGTTCCCACTAAGCATGTTGCCAAAATTCAATCTGTTGTTACCAAAGATTCAATTTTAATGAGTGATTTAAAAACAACATTGACTGATAAAGAAATTCCACTTTCGGATAGAACAAGTGATGAATCTATTTCATACGATTTTGGGGATAAGGTACCGATGGAAATGATGGCGATTCCTGTAAAATCAACTTCTGCAAAAATGGAAACAACCTCTAAGCGTGTAGACGGCAAAAAAATGGCGTCATCTAAGGTGAGATCAGCTTCAGAAGCCATTGAAATTGAGGATTCCAAGAAGCCAGCACTCAAGGTGAAGAATGAAGGAAGAGGATCTGCCAAAATTTTAACTGCTGGAATTTGGAATGATTTGGAAAACTGGTATAAGTTTGAACAGACACATCAAGATAAAGCTGTTTTATCGGCTCAAAGTATTTGGGGAATTTACCTCATAGATCATCGATTTGGGGTTGAAATCTATGATAAAAAGGGCAATCCGGTCATTGGCGAAAAAGTGTCCCTCAAAACGAAAACAGGGGAAATCTGTTGGACATCGCAAACAGACAACCGCGGAAAAGTAGAACTTTGGTACAAACCATTTGAAAAATCGGAAAAAATCAATGAAACCTTTTTTATTGAGGCTACAGTAGAAAATAAAACCATCAATTTAGGGAAAATAAAGCCAACAGGCACAGGATATGAGCGATTTGTGATTCAAGAAAAAGTTGTGGCAAAATCAGATATAGATGTCTGCTTTGTAGTAGACGCAACGGGATCTATGGGAGATGAAATCAATTTTTTAAAAGAAGAATTGATGGATGTCATGTTGCAGTTCCAGAAGATTGCACCATGCTCACCGATCAGATTAAGTTCTGTATTTTATAGAGATCGAGGCGACGAATATTTAACCAAAAACATGCCATTTACCAATAGAATTGATGATGTTGTGTCGTTTATTTCTGAACAATATGCCGGAGGCGGAGGCGATTTTCCTGAAGCGGTTCACAGTGGATTAGAAGCTGCATTAACAGAATTCGAATGGAATGAAAAGGCCTTAACCAAAATTATATTTTTGATTTTAGATGCGCCGCCGCACACCCAAGATGCTGCTAAAATGAGAGATTTGCTCAAAGCTGCAAGTAACAAAGGCATCAAAATCATTCCCATTACAGCTAGTGGAATAGATCAGTCGACTGAATTTTGTATGAAATATCTCGCTGCTGGTACAGGTGGAGATTATATCTACATTACCGATCATTCAGGTGTTGGAAACAGTCATATTAAACCAACTGGAGTGAAAGAGGATGTGGATTTATTGAATACGCAAATTTTAAAATCTTTACAAAAATACAGCCAATGGGAAGGTTGTAAGTCTCAAAATGAGATTGAGCAACCCATAGAACCACGCGTTGATATTTTTGGAAATAGCGAATTACAAATTTCAAGTTACCCTAATCCTGCGAACAATTATATCAATATCAAAACCAATGAATTAGCTAGCCAAATTTCAATCTTTAATTTAAATGGCCAACTCGTTAAAGATTTGAAAAACATACAAATGCAAGAATCTAAATTTGATATATCTGAATTAAGCGATGGACTTTACGTATTAAAGGTTTACATCAAAGGACAATCATTTAGTCACAAGTTTTTCATCAGTCACCAAAACCAACAGCAACAATCTAGGAAGGATTGAGTGCGGTGAAAAACTTTTTCGATGATAGAATGCATTGTTTGATTGTATAAGGTTATTTTTGCATCTGTTATGACACAATACCGCATTGAACACGATACCATGGGCGAGGTTAAAGTACCTGCAAATGCCTATTGGGGAGCACAAACAGAGCGTAGCCGAAATAATTTCAAAATTGGTCCGGAAGGAAGCATGCCAATTGAAATCATTCGTGCGTTTGGAGTTTTGAAAAAATGCGCAGCTGAAGCGAATTTCAAATTGGGCGTTTTATCGGAAGAAAAATATAAACTCATTGCCGATGCATGCGATGAGATAATCGAAGGAAAGCTCGACAAAGAATTCCCTTTGGTTATTTGGCAAACAGGTTCTGGTACTCAGAGTAACATGAATGTAAATGAAGTGATTGCAAACAGAGCTCATGTGAAACAAGGCGGACAATTGACTGATGAAAACAAGGTACTTCATCCGAATGATGATGTAAATAAGAGTCAGAGCAGCAACGATACTTTTCCTACAGCTATGAGTATTGCTGTATTCAAGCAAGTTGTTGATTACACGTTACCTGGAATGCAGGCTTTAAAGACAACCTTGAAACATAAAGCAAGGGAATATAAAGACATTGTTAAAATTGGTAGAACCCATTTTATGGATGCAACTCCATTAACCTTGGGTCAAGAGTTTAGTGGGTATGTAACACAATTAGACAATGGAATTGCTGCAATCAACAGAGCGTTGAAGCCGGCAGCAGAGTTGGCATTGGGTGGCACTGCTGTAGGAACAGGATTGAACACGCCTAAAGGATATGCTGAATTGGTTGCTCAACTTATAGCTAAAGAAACTGGCTTACCATTGGTAACCGCCGAAAATAAATTTGAAGCACTGGCAGCACATGATGCGATGGTTGAATTGCACGGCGCATTAAAAAGAGCAGCAATGAGTTGCTTTAAAATTGCAAATGATATCAGAATGTTAAGTTCAGGACCTAGAAGTGGAATTGGTGAAATTAATATTCCTGAAAATGAACCAGGCTCTTCGATTATGCCAGGAAAAGTGAATCCTACCCAACCAGAAGCCTTAACAATGGTTTGCGCTCAGATTTTAGGAAATGATGTAGCAGTATCGTTTGCAGCTTCCCAAGGCCATTTTGAATTGAACGTTTTCAAACCAGTGATTGCTGTCAATATGCTACAGAGTGCACGTTTGTTGGGACAAGCTTGTTTGAGTTTCAACGACAATTGTGCGGTTGGAATTGAGCCTAACCACGATAACATCAAGCAATTGGTTGATCAAAGTTTGATGTTGGTTACTGCTTTGAATACACATATTGGGTACGAGAATGCAGCTAAAATTGCGAAAAAAGCGCATAAAGAAGGAACAACCTTGCGTGAGGCGGCAATTGCATTAAATCTTTTAACTGACGAACAATTCAACGAATGGGTTCGACCTGAGAAAATGGTTGGCAATCCCGACGAAGTCATTAAATAATCTAACAATTTAAAGGGAGTGTTTTTCACTCCCTTTTTTATTCAAACCAAAATGGACCATTTAACAATTTCATATCAAAATCGTCAATTATCGTTGCAAGCACCCGTGGTTATGGGAATTGTGAATTTAACCTCTGATTCATTTTATGAAGGCAGCCGTTCAAATTCACTCAACAATACATTGAAAATGGTTGAATCGATGATTTCCGATGGAGCAAGTATCATTGATTTAGGGGCACAAAGTTCGAGACCTGGTGCAACTCTATTAAGTCCGGAACATGAAATTGAAAAATTGATTTCATCTATTCAAAAAATTACTCAGTATTTTCCTGAAGTTTGGTTGAGTGTAGATACATTTTATGCATCGGTGGCGGATGCATCGATTGCCGCGGGAGCTCATATCATCAATGATATTTCCGCAGGTGAGTACAATCCGGAAATGTTGAAAATCATCAGTAAATACGGTACACCCTACATTGCAATGCACAAAAAAGGTGACCCACAAACCATGCAAAATAACCCACAATATGAAAACATTGTGGACGAAGTCTTTCAATATTTCAAAGAAAAGGATACGTTGTTTCAACATCATGGTATCAGACAATGGATCCTTGATTTGGGCTATGGTTTTGGCAAAACAATTGAGCACAATTATCAATTATTGAATCATAGTGATGAATTTTTATCATTAACAAAACCTATTTTAACTGGAATTTCCAGAAAAAGTATGATTCACAAACCGTTGAATATTAATCCCAAAGAGGCACTTAACGGAACCACTGCTTTACATATGGTTGCATTAAACAAGGGAACTCATATTCTAAGGGTTCACGATGTAAAAGAGGCGATGCAGTGCATCAATTTGCATTTGTTATTAAAAAATAATTGATTGAACGATTACTTTCAAGAAGTAAAGATTAATTTTGTGGCATGTCTGCAATTATTGCTCCATCTATCCTATCTGCCAATTTTGGTAAACTCTATGAAGAAATTGAAATGATTAACAACAGTGAAGCTGGATGGTTTCATGTAGATGTTATGGATGGTGTCTTTGTTCCAAATATTTCATTTGGATTCCCATTAATGAAGCCGTTGAAAGAAAAGGCTACTAAAACATTAGATGTTCATTTAATGATTGTAGATCCCGATCGTTACATCAAAACATTCGCCGATGCTGGGGCACATGTTCTCACTGTTCATTATGAAGCATGTACTCATTTGCACCGTACTTTAAGCGAAATCAAAAATAATGGCATGAAATCGGGAGTGGCAATCAATCCGCATACTCCTGTTTCCTTATTGAGGGACATTTTACCGCTGTGTGATTTGGTTTGCATTATGAGTGTCAATCCCGGCTTTGGTGGTCAAAAATTCATCGATAACACTTACAACAAAATCAAAGAATTAAAGGCAATGATTTCAAGTTTAGGTTTAAATACTTTGATTGAAATTGATGGTGGAGTTGCACTCAACAATGCCAACCTTTTACATGATTGTGGTGCCGATGTTTTAGTTGCAGGCAACACCGTTTTTGGATCTGAAAATCCAACTCAAACCATCTCTGAATTGGTAAATCTTACAAAATAAAAAAAGGTTTAATTCGTTTCTATCTTGTGAAGCAACTTGTAATTTTCATTCTTTCGCTGGTATTGTATGGAAATTCAATTGCACAAGCAAATTATAGCGCTGTTGTTGTTGACAAAAACGGCAATCCCGTAAACAACATCGATATTTTTGACTCCGAAGAATTCCTAACTTCCACCAACGAATTGGGGTATTTTGAAATATCTTCTAAAAACAACCTTCTCATTGTTCATGGTTACAAAGGCAAAGACCTTGTTTTCGGCCACAAATTCACTTCTACGTCCCTCATCAGAAAAACGGATACAATTAAATTAGGACAGGGCGACGACTTAATGTTGGCGATAGAGATTAACCGGGGAAACAAAGGAACGTTTATTGATGAAGTAAAAACCAAAGAATTAAGGGCCACGCCCTCAATTGGATCAGGAATTGAATCGTTGATTCAAACTTTGGGCGGGGTAAGTTCAGGAAATGAAATGTCGTCACAATTTTCGGTGAGAGGTGGGAATTTTGATGAAAACCTGATTTATGTGAATGATATTGAAATCATTCGTCCGCAGTTGGTTCAAAATGGTCAACAAGAGGGATTGAGTTTCATCAATCCAGATTTGGTAAAAAGTGTAAAATTTAGCGCTGGGGGATTTGAATCGCAATACGGCGATAAAATGAGTTCTGTATTGGATGTTGAATACACAAAGCCCGATACTTTTAAATCTCAAGTGAGTTTGGGAACCATGATCAATTCAATGTCTGTTGAGGGTTCTAGAAAGAAATTCTCTGGGCTTCTAAGTTTCCGTCATTATTCGAATTCGTTGCTCACACAATCGTTGAATACGCAGGGAACGTATGCCATGAATTTCATGGATGTACAATCCTATTTAGAATGGAAACCTAATAAATATTGGAATCTGAGTTTTTTAGGAAATTTGGCAACCAACCAATTTCAATTGTTTCCAGAATCACGCACAACGGAGTTTGGCACAGTTCAAGAAGCATACCAACTCAATGTGTTTATGGGGGGGCAAGAGAACATGAACTATCGATATGGAATGGGATCATTGACAATCAATTATCAGCCAAACTTAAAGAATACCTTTAAATGGATTGTGAGTTTAACTGATATATCTGAACAAGAGTATTTCGACATTGAAGGTGCTTATAGTCTCAGTGAGTTAGATCGTGATATGAGTTCGAAATCCTATGGCAAACCATTGAGAACTTTGGGATACGGGTATTATTTAAACCATGGCAGGAATCAATTAAGGTCACAAATTCTCAATTTTTCTCATTTGGGAAACCTTGGCAAACCGAACGCTAAAATTTCATTTAAATACGGATTGAGAATCAATCGTGAAATTGTGATAGACCGTTTTTTACAATGGTTATACAACGATAGTGCGGATTATAATAGTCCTACATTCTCATTCAGTCAAGACAGTATTATTTTAGAAAATTATGTGAGAGCGAACAATCAAATTTCTTCGCTCAGATACAGTGGTTTTATCCAATCGAATGTTGCATTGAATAAAAATAAAGGTTTATGGATGAATGTTGGGTTGAGAACTCAATATTGGGGATTGAACAATGAGTTTATTGTGATGCCACGATTTAGCATCAAATATGAACCAAATAAAATTTACAACACTAAGGTTCACGATAGTTTAAAACGTGCAGATGTGGCTTGGAAACTATCATTAGGAGCTTATCACCAATCACCTTTTTACCGTGAATTAAGAAATTTTGAAGGGCTTTTAAACACTCAAGTGGTTTCACAAAAATCATATCATTTTGTTTTGGGAATGGACAGATATTTAACACTTTGGAATCGAAGGTTTAAATATACAGTTGAAGGATATGCAAAATACATGACTGATTTGGTTCCATATTTGTATGAGAATATCAGAATAAGATACTACGCGAACAACAATGCTCAAGGTTACGCTTGGGGAATTGACAACCGAATTTATGGTCAATTTAACAAGGGATTGGAAAGTTGGTTTACGATGAGTTTGTTAGAGACCAAGGAGAGAATTGAATATATAAATACTACGAATGAATATACTCAATCTGATTGGCTCCGTAGACCCACGGATAAGCGTTTAAACTTCGCCATAGTATTCCAAGATCATTTGGTGAAATATCCGTCAATCAGGGTAAACTTGAGACTCGTTGTGGGAACTGGTATTCCTTATTATTTGGATGGGTTGGCGCGATACAGCACAACTCCAAATGTAATACCTCCATATAGAAGACTTGACATTGGTTTTTCAAAAGTTCTCATACAATCAAAGTCGGGAAAATCATTCCATGGAATCAATGAAGCATGGTTTGCACTCGATGTATTCAATCTACTTGACATTAACAATGTCATTGCATACGGTTGGGTAAAAGATTTAAACAACAACAGATATGGGGTTCCTGAATATTTAACGGGCAGAAGAATCAACTTGAGGTTGTATTTTACATTTTAAAATTCATCTACAGAATATGTCTTATTGTTGGTTTTAAAAACAAATTTAGATTCATATATAGTTTCTTCATATTCCATATCTTCTTCTAACCTATTTTCTGATTCCATTTTTTTGTACGTCACATCTCGCGATCGAACTCGAGAAACTTCAATTTTTTCTTTTGTAAAGGGAACAATGATTTTGTTTTTATCTGAAATAATTGCGTTTTCACCATTTTTAAATATCAAAAAATAAGGAATCGTAAAATAATTATAACTTGTCATCATGTTCTTAATGTCTTCTGATCTCGTCCAGTTAAAATAGTTGTAGTATACAAAATTCTGATATCCTAATGGATAGTTTTCGTCATCTTCTTGGGTAGAAATGAGCCAAATTGAATCATATAATAATTCATCCACAACCTTTCGCATAAAATGATTATAAACCAAGGTTTTTCCACCAACAACGCTGTTGAATGAAGGATCTGAAGGATTCAATTGATTTTCATGAACATCGGAAATAATGGATTTAGATTGAATCAATGAACGTTTCACGTGTTTACCCTGCGGATTAGTTAAAATGTAATAATCTGTCATCATTTCATGTCCCTCATCATAAAATGATTTTAATAACAGAACATTTTCACAATTTTGGTCGGGAAATGAAACAATAGGATTATTCTGGAGTCCGATGTTAAACCATTGATTACTTTGCTTCGCCTTTAAGTATCTAAAATATTGTCCATGAATATTATATGAATCGAAAATTAAAGAGTCATATTCAAATGGAACCAACACAGAATCTCGGTCGCCACAAATATTAATCGTTGACACGCCCCATTTTCCCAAGTATTTACATATAAAAAACAAATTTTTATCTACATAAAATTGAATTGGATTAAAATACGGTGATTGTTGAAAGTCAACATCTTCAAACTTATTGATACCATAAAAGCTATCGTTAGAAAAACAATAAACACACAATTTTTGATTTTTGATCGTTTTTGTACAGCTCAAGGTTGAACTTTGATATGGATCAATTGAAATTTCTACATTATCGTGGGGATAAAACATATCAAATTCTGTCCTATAATATTCGTGTTTGAGTAGATCAAAAAATCTAAGTTTGTTGTTTTCTCTTATTCCGATAAAATGAGCACCTGAATTAGTTGGATAAATTATCACGGGTTTAGTTAAAGCAGGAAAGTGTGTATTTGGTGCACTTAAATCCAATAATTTCTCAATATTATCCTTACAAAGCACAAAAAATGGCATTGAATACAAAAAGTTGTTTGAATTACCCCATTCATTTAAATAAAAATACAAACTATCGTATGTAAGATTGTTATAGTTCAACATTAAAACATTTAATTGATTGCTATAAAAACTATCTAAAGGAATTTGAATATTTAATTTTTTTTCATTAGTCTTAAATTGAACATAAATCAACTTAACTGAATCTACCCAATTACGGGAAACAAACTGACTTTTATTAACTTCAAAAATATTCCATTTACCCCCATGAATTTGATAAAAATATTCCATACGATCAATCCAGTTATAGCGATATTCTTCATTTCCATTGGAGTCAAACCAAGTTTGAGCCTCCATAATTTTAAAATCGACATGTTTTTTTCGAACATATCCATTCTTGGATAAAATGAATAAAGGACTATTATGAAAATTATAAATTTTATGATTCCCTTGATCTTTTAAAATACAATTAAGCTCTTGCTGTGATAAAATAGTTGGAGATAATACATTCATTCCAATGCTTTGTACAGATGAAAATCCTCCCTCATCAATATTTTTTAAATTTTGATCATAAATTACCCATTTGGATTTTAGTAAACCCAAATATACCTGAATTTCATGGTTTATTTTTGTGGAAATCGTTGAATTTTGATTAACCAGAATTTCAATTGCATCGAACTTAGGTTTGATCAATGTTTTAAAATCCCCATTCATCATACCCCACTTGTCTTTTTTTGAAAATCGAATTCTCAATAAACTCCGTTCGTTATGACTCAGTATACTGTCTGAATCAATGGGTATCAATATTTCTTGGTAAAAATCAGATGTTTCAACTTTTCTAGTTTCCAGATGTTCAAATTTCAACTGTTTCAATTGATTTTTCTGGAGAACCGTTAATTTCCAATTCGCAAAAACCGATAAAATTGAAGAACTAACAAACAAGGTTAAAAGGACGAATTTCTTCATAATATAGTTGCAATTTAATTTAAGTAGCTGCAAAAAAAATACCAACATTTGGTTAGTTTTGAGCAAAATATAAAAATCAAACTATATCTAAATCACAAATCAAACGCATAAAAAAGCCACTTACGTGGCTTTTTTATGGTCATTTTAAACGATTAATTCCCTCCTGAAGGAGTTGATGGAGGATTTAACGCCTCATTACATTTTTTCAAATCTGATTGAAGTGTTGTAATTTGCGATTTCATTTTTGCTATTTCGGTGTCTTTATTTTTAATAATTTCACCCAATTGTCCCATTTCCTCATCCATTCTAATGATTTGCTTTCTCAAAGTTTCTTGATCACCTTTCAACAAATTCAAGGCATCTTGACATTCGTTGTATTTGCTCTTCCAATCGTTTAGATCTGATTTTGCTTGATTCAATTCAGCACTTAGAGATGATATTTTCGAATTTTTCTCTGCCAATTCAGCTTTCAATTGATTGATTTGAGATTGTAGTGATTCTGTGGAATTGTTGTTTGTTGAAGCCTGTTTGAGTTTTGCTTCTAAATCTGAAATCGTGGCGTTTGCCGCGTTTAAGTCGCTTTGAAGTTTCAATTTCTCAGCGTTAACAGCATTTAGCTTAGACTCCAATTCAACACATTTTGAAGCTTGTGATTGCAAATCGGACTTGGCTTTATTACAAATCTCAATTGTTTCATTTGCTTTCGCTAAATCAGATTTTGCAGCTGCTAGTTGTTTTTCAAGTTCAACCACTTTATTCTTGAACGGAGTGCAATCTTCTCCACTCGTAGATGCCAATTTTAATTTTTCTTCCACCGCTTTTTTCTCGGCAGAAATTTGTACCACTTGATTTTGTAAAGACGCAACTTGAGCGGTGAGAGTTGCGTTTTTCTTTTCTAATTCTGCAGCCTTGGTTTTGTATGGAGTACAATCTTCAGACATGCCGATACTCGATGTGTTTTTCAGTTTTTCTTCACACGTTTTTTGAGCAGCAATGGCTGTCGACAATTGTTTGGTCAAATCTGCAATTTTAGCGTCCAACTGCGTAATTTTCGTTTTATATGGAGTGCAATCTTCTGCAGTTGAAGCTGCCAATTTCAGTTTTTCCTCAACCACTTTTTTCTCTGCTGAAATCTGCACAACTTGATTTTGTAAGGATGCAATTTGAGCAGCTAATGATGTATTTTTTGCTGTTAATTCTGCATTTTTCTTTTCGAGCTCAACAACCTTGTTTTTAAATGGAGTACAATCCTCAGCAACAGTAACGTTCGAAGCAGTATTTTTTAATTTCTCCTCACATATTTTCTTATCATTGGATAATGTTGATACCTGCAATTGCAATCCAGAAATTGTTTTGTTCAATTCTAAAACTTTTGCTTCCAATTGAGCGGCTTTCGCTTTGTAAGGTGTGCAATCTTCTGATACTCCCACACTCGATGAAGTATTTTTTAATTTTTCCTCGCAAATCTTTTTGTCGTTTGTTAGAGTAGCAACTTGTAATTGTAAACCAGAGATAATTTTATTCAATTCAATCACTTTGGCATCCAACTGTGCTGCTTTGGTTTTATATGGAGTACAATCTTCAGCAATCGTAATTTTTGAATTTGCAACTTTTAACTTTTCTTCACAAATTCTTAAATCAGCATTGGCTTTAGCAAGCAATTCAGTTTGGTTCGCTGTTGAAGCTTTTGCTTTTAAAACTTCTGCTTGCAATGTTGCATTTTTCTCTTTTTCAACTGCATAATCGATTTCAAGCTTTGCTAACTTTTCACAACAAGAGTTTCCAACAGTAGATTTTCCTTTCAAATCATTCATTTCAGCTTGTATCTGAACGAGTTTTTTATCGCTTTCATCGCATTTGTTCTTCAGGTTCTGATAATCTAATTTTGCTTTTGCAATTTCTGAATTCAAATCAGCGTTTTTCTTGCTTTCAATTTTGAGTAAACTGTCTAATTGACGGGTTTGTTTTGCACAATTATTCGAACTTGCGTTGAGCAACTTTAATTTATCAAGTTCGGAAGCCAACTGCATGTTTTTAGCTTTTTCCTTGAGCAAATCACCTTCTAGTTGATCAACTTTGATTTGACTATTATTTTTTGCAGTTTTACATTGATTATCTACAGTTTGAAGATCAAACTTCGACTTTTCTAAATCAGTTTTCGCTTTAGCCAAATCGGCTTTTAAAATTGCAACTGTTTTGTTGCAATCAGCATTGGTGGCAGTACTCGCTTTATCTAATTCCAATTGTTTAGCCTTTATTGCATCTTCTTTCGCCTTAATATCTAATTCTTTCAATTTTATTGCATCTTCCTTTTTCTTGAGATCGGCCTCTTTTATTTTTAGTTGTTCTAATGGAATGTTATTACTTGGAGTTTTATTCACAAACACAGTGTCCCTCACTACTTTTTGAACAATAACTGTATCTTTCGGTATCAATTTCTTTGCAACCGGAGTAGAGTCTTGCTTTTCAATAGGATGATGTTCTCTTTTCTCTTTAAATGTATGTTCACAATCTCCAATTTTCGATCTAAAACCAAAATAAAAGCTTGCAGCAGTATAATGATCATTTTTTATAAATTGACCCAATCCAACCAAGTTGTCTGAACCAATGATTACAGGGCCAATCCTACCATAAATACCCCAATTTAATGTTGTGTAATCGTTTGCCATTGTGATTGGCATTCCAAATTCAACCCTTTCGTCTTGCCATCTTGGAACAATACTTAAATAAGAAGCCCTTTTTAAACCAACGGAATTTTTAGATTTTAAATTTTGTGTCCAATAAGCACCTAAATGAACATGATTGTTCAAGGCATTATCGAACTGAACATTCAATGCAGTTGGTAAATAACTGATAAAATTATTCACCGATTCTGCGTTCAATGGTTGAAAGAAACGGTCATCTACCCTATCAAAACGGTCTGAACCTTGAGAGTATTGTAACGCATTTACGATGTCTTTATCAATTGTATAGTTTCCAACCAACGATGTAATTTCACTCCCTCTGCCATCATAAGAAATAAACCCTAAATCGGTTATACTCGCCCCAAATTTCCATTTGTATTGCTCAAACTTTTCTTTATCACAAAAATTAATTCCTCCATAATTTGGCTTTGCATTTGGCCTAAATTCATACATAAAACCCAAATCACCCCCAAAACCGGCTCCGTTTACTTCATCAAATTTAAGTCCAAATGGTCCGCTTAAAATTGAAGAGGCACTTTGATCATTTGTATGATAATATCGGGCGTTCAATTGATTTAAATCTATATTTTGGTTGTTTACAATGGTAGCGCTAAGATTGTCTGAACCCAAATGTACCATTCCCATTCCTAATAAAAACTTCGTTGTAAAGCCCCATCTCCATGAGTTAATTGCATCGTCTTCAGTGTAACCAGAGAACGACATGAACCATTCATGATATTTCTCTCCATTGATAGAAAATTCAGACTGATCAATGGTTTTACCAATCAATTTATTAATTCCACCTAAGTTAGGTTGACCCATTCCAAACCTTAGAATACTACCCAAATCTGAATTTACACCATCGATTGAAAAACCAGACACGGCTTTAACTCCGAACCCGAATCCCCCAAAATGATCTAAGGGAATAAAAATTGAAGGGCCATGAACCTCGTTCAAATAGTTCAATTTCCATTCTTTTACAGATTCATCAACAGGCAACCAACTTTGATCAAACGACAATGTGCCGTTTGTAGCTACTTTATCAGAAGGATAATCATTGTTAATCCAAGCGGAAATTCTAAACGGAGCATTGTAATTCATAAAATTATTATTCAAATTCACCGAAGCTCCCCACCAATTGATGTAAGCCCTGTTCGATAAATTACTCCTTGTCAATGCTGGATTCAAAGAATAAGCATATGGTGTGTTTAAATCGCCCACCACAAGTCCCATTGGGTGCTGCGCTTTCAATGCCGATGCAAAGTGAAAGAATGTCACTAAAACCAAAATTGATTTTGACAGTTTTGTATAAAAATTCAGCCTCATTGTATAATTGGTTCAAAAATAATGCCTAGAAACCTATTTGTTTTAAAAAAATTTGTTTCAATTCAAAAACTTAATTGTGAATTGGTCTGAAAGATTCAATCGTTAAACGATATTGATTTTCATGTTTTCGCGCACTTTGTTATGTTTGCAATTCAATGAAAAAATTCCTTAAGTATTTCCTTGTGATGTTAGGTGGTTTCGCAATCGGAATCATCACCCTAATTCTAATTTTTGTTGCAGCCTTGGGAAGCTTCAAATTGGGGGAAGAAACCGAAACTAAAGTTGAAAACAATACTGTTCTCACACTCGTGCTTCCTACTGAAATCCGTGAACAAGGTCAGGATGATCCATTCGCTGAATTATTCGGAAACAATGAAACTGAAGTTTCTATAGGTTTAAACGACATCAAAGAGGCCTTCAACAGAGCGGCGAAAGATTCTAAAATCAAGGGTATTGTTTTAAAACCAGGTTATTATTCTGGGGGATTGGCAAACGCTGAGGAAATTCGATATTTCATCAATCAATTTAAGAAGTCGAACAAATGGGTCATTGCATATTCTGAATTATACACTGAGCAGGGATATTACATAGCATCGGCATGTAATGAAGTTTACTTGAATCCTAAAGGCATGTTAGAGTTTAATGGACTTTCATCTAACATTGTGATGTATAAAGGATTATTGGATAAATTGGGAGTGAATTTTCAAGTGTTTAAAGTTGGTAAATTCAAAGGGGCTGTTGAGCCATTCTTGTTTGATAAACTTTCTGAAGAAAACAAATTCCAAATCAAGACTTATTTAGAATCACTTTACCACCACCAAGTTTCTGAGATCGCAATTTCAAGAAAATTCAACAAAGATACTTTGTGGAATTTGGCAATGAAAGGAAGTGTTTTTGGCGCAAAAAATGCGAAAAACAATGGTTTGGTCGACAAATTAATTTATGAAAACGAATTGTGGAACATTGTAAAAAACAAACAAAACGACTATCAAAAACTATCATTTTCTAAGTTTTTAAAGAGTGAAGATAACTACACGTATTCCGAAAATCAGATTGCAGTCATATATGCTGAAGGGGAAATCACCCCTGGTTCTAGCAATAGTGATATGGGAATAGCTTCTGAGTCGTTTATCAAAGAAATCATCAAAGCAAAAAACGACAATAGTATCAAAGCCATCGTGATTCGAGTGAATAGCCCAGGGGGCAGTTCAATGGCTTCAGACATCATTGCTCAAGAAATCAAACTCGCGAAAGCAAAGAAACCTGTGATTGTTTCATTTGGAAATGTTGCTGCAAGTGGAGGATATTACATTTCATGTGTGGCCGATAGTATTTTCGCGTTACCCAACACAGTTACAGGATCTATCGGAGTTTTTGCTTTGATTGCGAATACCGAGAATTTATTTGGGCAGAAACTCGGGTTGAAATATGAAAGTGTAAATGTTGGTGAAATGGCTGAAATATGGAGACCAGATCAACCATTGGGTTCGGCACAAAGTATGATGATGCAGAGCATGGTAGATGAAATTTACGACGATTTTATTAGCATTGTGAGCTTCGGTAGAAAAATTGATAAAGCAAAAGTTAATGAATTGGCTCAAGGTAGAGTTTACTCGGGTGAAGATGCACTAAAACTTAATTTAATTGATGGACTCGGTGGTTTAGACCGTGCATTACTTGCTGCCAGTAAAAAAGCCAATTTGAAAGAATATCGGATTGTTGAATTTCCTGAGAATAAGTCATTCATTGAAAAATTTATCAATAAAGCCGGAGATTCGGATGCGAAGATGCAAGAATTGATGTTGCAAATGGGAATAGACATTCAAACGGCTAAAGACATCAAATCAATCAAAAGTATGCAAGGAATTCAAACCAGACTTCCTTGGTCGATGGAAATAAGATAATTATCGATTTTGGAAACTTTAAACTCATTAGTAGTTTCCAAGTGGATTTTTTTGATTAAATTTGCGGCAGATTATGGAACTCGGGTTACGAATTCAACTGGCCGCGGAAAAACTCTTCAATCGTTTTGGTGTAAGAAGTGTTTCTATGGACGATGTTTCCAAAGAAATCAATATCTCTAAGAAAACTCTGTATAAATGTTTTCGTGATAAAAACGAATTGATTACTTCAGCTGTTAATATCCACATAGACAGAATGGAGGAAGCCATTAAGGAAATCAAATTCAAACAGAGTCATGCAATTAAGCAACTCAACGAAATAACACATTACGCAATCGAACAATCACGGGCGATGAATCCCAATATGATCTTCGATTTAAAAAAATACCATCCTGAAATTTATCAAGAATTATCGGTTCGACGCGAATCTCATTCCTTAATTCGAATCACAGAGAACATTGCGTTGGGCAGGTCACAGGGTGTTTATCGATTAGATTTTGATGAATTGATCATTGCAAAAGCATTTTCCAAGCTCACATTTTCAACTGTAGATTCTTTCAATGATTCCCAATCTGTTGAGGAAATAAAGTTAATGTTGTCAGAGATTATGAAATATCACATCAGAGGAATTGCAACAATCGATGGACTCAAAGAATTAGAAACATTAAAATGGAACTAAATTATCATATGAAACAATATATCATTGTAGCGTTTTGCGCCACTATTGGGGCATTACAAGCCCAGAATGCGCCAATGCAACTCACCTTAAAACAGGCAATTGCAACGGCAGAGGCAAACAACATCGAATTGAAAAAAAGCAAAATTGATGTAGATCTGTCTAAAGAAACTGTGAAACAAACGACAGCCATAGGGTTGCCGAATGTAAATCTTTCCGGAGGGTATCAGCAGTACATTGAGATTCCTGGACAGTGGATTAAGAACTTTGCCTATCAGGGTCCTCAATCTCCAGAATATATCTTTTTACAGTTTCAACAAAAAATTGCCAGTTCTGGCGGATTATCAGTGAATCAACTTCTTTTTGACGGCTCTTACATTGTAGCATTAAAAGCAAGTAAAGAATTTTCAAATTTGAGCAATTTACTTTATTCAAAAAACTTGAACGACCTACAATTCAATATTGCAAAAGCTTATTTAATGGTGGCAACAACTGAGAAAAATATTGCTGTAGTTGATGCAAATATTACGGTTTTGGAGAAAAACTTATCGAACATTACAGAAGTCAACAAAGAAGGTTTGGCAGAAAAATTAGATGTTCAAAGAATTTCTTTGGCTTTAAGTAATTTGAGAGTTCAAAAAGAAAAACTTGAGAACGCTGTTCAAGTTCTCAAAAATGTATTAAAAATTCAACTTGGTATCAACATCAACACAGAAATCACTTTAACCGAAGGTATAGAGCAGATTAACGAACAAATACTCATGAATCAAATTGAAGAGGCTGCTGTTCAAAATCGTATTGAGTACAAACTTCTCAATCAATCTATTGTTTTAGGTAATTTAGATAAACAGCGCTATCAAATGGCCTATTTACCAAGATTGGTTGGTTTTTACCAATATAACTACAATACCATGCGTCCAGAATTTAATTTTTTCCAGAGCAACTTAACCATCAACAATAGTTGGATCAAATCGAGTTTATTCGGATTACAACTACAAATGAATTTGTTCAACGGATTTTCTGATATGTCTAAAATCAGAGAAACTGAATTAAAAATTAAAAAAGCCAAGTTAGACTTACAAAACTTCGAAAATGCATCAAATATGCAATTGGTAAATGCATTCAAAAGTTACCAAACGCAGTTAAAGCAGGCGGAAGTTCAAAAAAACAACTTGGATTTAGCCAATCAAATTTACGAAACAGCCAATATGAAATTCAAAGAAGGCGTTGGAAGTTCGATTGAAGTACTTCAAACTGAATCCGATTTAAAATCTGCCCAAAGTAATTATTTAAGTGCCGTTTACGATTTAGTTATCGCAAAAATAGATTATTATCAAGCAACTGGAAAAAACATCAAATAATATAAGAATATGAAAATCAATAATATAAAAATCGCAAATTTATTCATCTTGGGAGTTACCACGCTCCTATTTGCATGTGGAGATTCTGGAAATGCTATCGACAAAAAGAAAGCAGAACTAGAAAAAATAAGAAAAGAAATCGCAGATTTGCAACAAAAAGAGAAAACTTTAATTGCAGAAATCGGGGGTAACAACGCCGCTAACGAAAAATTAGTAGAAATCCAAACAATTGGATATCAATCATTTTCAAGCGATTTAAAAGTTGAAGGAACAATTGATGCAGACCAAAGCACCATTGCCACAGCCAAATTACCTGGTACAGTAATGAATATTACTACAGAAGTGGGAAGCAGAGTAACGAAAGGACAAATTCTTGCTTCGTTAGATAATTCTTCAGCATTAAAAGGAAAATTAGAATTGGAGCAACAAGTTGCATTTGCAACAACCGTATTCGAAAAACAGCGTAGACTTTGGGAAAAAGGAATAGGAACTGAAATCCAATATTTAAGTGCCAAAAATCAAAAAGAAGCTCTAGAAAAAAGCTTGAATACATTAAATAACAACATCGACATGTACAATATCAAATCACCAATTACCGGCACAGTGGAAGCGGTTGATGTGAAAGTTGGACAAGTAACGGCTCCAGGAATGCCAATTTTTAAAGTAGTCAATATGTCTGCCATTAAAGTTGTAGCGAACATTTCAGAAGCCTATGCTGACAAAGTTTCTGAAGGTGATGTAGTTTCTGTTGAGTTGCCCGATTTAAACCAAACCATCAAAGCGAAAGTAACCTTTGCATCAAATTTTATTGATCCATTGAATAGAACTTTCAAAATTGAAGTAAAGTTGAATGGTGTAAAGGATGTAAAACCGAACATGGTTGCAAAATTAAGCATCGTAGATTACGTAAATCCTAAAGCGTTGGTAATCCCGTCGAATGCGATACAAAGAACTGAAAATGAAACCTTTGTAATGATTGCTAAATCAGAAAAAAATAAAACCGTAGCAGAAAAAAGATCAATTGTACTTGGCAAAGCAAATCAAGATTTGACAGAAGTATTAAGTGGAATTTCTGAAAACGAAACAATCATTGTAAACGGATTCCAAGAATTGACAACAGGTCAAATTGTGAAGCCTACAAATGTCCTCACAAAATAAAAAAAACATGAATCCATTTAAAGAATTTAAGCCCACAAGTTGGAGTATAGATAACAAAACGAGTATCTATATTTTAACATTGTTTATCACCATTGCGGGTATTTTTTCATACAACAATTTACCCAAAGAGCGTTTCCCTGACATTGTTATTCCTACAATTTATGTTCAAACAATATACCCAGGTTCATCACCTAAGGATATAGAAAATTTGATTACAAAGCCAATTGAAAAGAAAATCAAGTCTATCAGTGGTGTAAAAAAACTAAAAAGCCAATCAATTCAAGATTTTAGTATCATCACTGTTGAATTTGATACCGATGTAAAAGTTGATCAAGCGAAAAAGAAGGTAAAAGACGAAGTTGATAAAGCAAAAAGTGACTTACCATCTGACTTAAAAACCGACCCTACAGTGATGGAGGTAAACTTCAGTGATATGCCTATTTTGTATATCAACATCAGTGGAAATTACGGTTTGCAGCAGTTAAAGCAATTTGCTGAATTGGCAAAGGATAAAATTGAGTCGCTACCCAGCATTACGCGGGTTGACTTGGTTGGTGCTTTAGACAGAGAAATTCAAGTGAATTTAAATTTGCAAAGAATGGCAGCTGCAGGTTTTACAATTGATGACGTTTCACGCTCTATTCAATATGAAAACATGCGTATTTCTGGTGGTAACATCGACATTGATAAAATGCAGAGATCATTGAGTGTAAGCGGCGAATTTAAAAACAAAGAAGCCATTGAAAACATGGCCATTAGAAGCAATACAGGCGCAACTTTGTATTTAAAAGATATTGCTACAGTTGCAGATGGATTCAAAGAAAAGGAGAGCTATGCACGACTTGAAGGGAAAAACGTAATTACATTAAATATTGTAAAGCGCTCCGGAGAGAACCTTATTGCTGCGAGTGATTCTTGTAGATCAATTGTATCGAATCTTCAAAAAGCGGGTTCCTATCCAAAAGATTTAGACGTTGTATTTACAGGTGATCAAAGCACGGCCACCAGAACTACAGTTCATGATTTGATCAATACAATCATCATTGGATTTATTTTGGTTACAATTATTTTGATGTTCTTTATGGGGGCTACAAATGCAATTTTTGTTGGATTATCTGTTCCATTGTCATGCTTCATTGCATTCTTGGTCATGCCAATGATCGGATTCAGCTTGAATTTTATTGTATTATTTTCCTTTCTGTTGGCACTTGGTATTGTGGTTGACGACGCCATTGTTGTGGTTGAAAATACGCATAGAATTTTACATACAGAACATTTACCAATTGTTCAAGCGGCTAAGAAAGCAGCAGGTGAAGTATTTTTACCGGTATTATCTGGTACTTTAACCACTTTAGCTCCTTTTATTCCTTTGGCTTTTTGGAAAGGTATTGTAGGAAAATTCATGTTCTTTTTGCCAGTTACCTTGATCATTACACTTCTCGCCTCTTTATTGGTTGCTTATATAATCAACCCTGTTTTTGCAGTTGACTTTATGGACAGAGAAGAACACGATCCAAATCAACCGTTACCAAAGAAGAGCATCAAAAAAACAACCATAGTTTTTGCAATTTTATCTTTATTGGGATATTTAATGGGCGGTTTTGGATTTGGCAATTTGATTGTTTTCTTCTATTTGTTATTCGTTTTACATCATTTTGTTTTAGCCGATATGATTTTCAAATTCCAAAATCACGGTTGGCCGAAAGTTCAAAATAAATACAGTAAAATTGTAGAATGGTCGCTCACAGGTAAAAGGGCTCTAGGTATTCTTTTAGGGACATTTGGGTTGTTGATTATTAGTTTTGTGATTACGGCAATTCGCAAGCCTCAGGTGGTATTTTTCCCTCAAGGCGATCCTAACTTTACATATGTTTACTTGACTCTTCCTGCTGGTACGAATGCAAAATTCACAGACAGTATTGTGAGGCTTGCGGAGAAAAAAGTTTTCAATGTTGTGAACTCCGGTGATAATAAATCAGTGGTAGAAAGTGTCATTTCAAACGTAGCTGTAGGAGCAACTGACCCTAACAGTGGCGATAGATCTGTAAGTTCTAATAAGGGCAAAATAACTGTTGCATTTACAGAATTTGAAAAACGTCATGGAAAATCTACACGTCCTATTTTGGATTCTATACGTGCTAAAATGACAGGGTTTGCGGGAGTTGAAATAACCGTTGAACAAGAGCGAAACGGACCGCCAGTTGGAAAAGCTGTTAATATTGAAATCCGCGGAGATGAATTCAATACCCTTGTCTCAACTTCTCAAAAATTGAAACGATACCTCGACAATAAAAATATCCCTGGTATTGAAGAATTAAAATCGGACTTTGTAAGCTCAAAACCGGAATTAATTATTCAGGTCGACAGAGAAAGAGCGAATCGTTTAGGAATTAGCACTGCACAGATTGGAATGATGTTGAGAAACAGTATATACGGTGCTGAAGCTTCTAAATTCAAGGATGAAAATGATGATTATCCCATCATGGTAAGACTTGAAAAAACGTCAGTGAATGATTTAAATAGTCTACTAAACATGAGAATCGCATATAGAGACATGGTTGCTGGTGGAATGTTGCGTCAGGTGCCGTTATCGTCTGTTGCTTCTGTCCAATATTCCAATACATATGGTGGTATTTTACGATTGAATCAAAAACGCGTAATTACCCTTGCTTCCAATGTTTTGGAAGGATATAAACCAAACGAAGTGGTTGAGGCCGTTACAACTGCAATTCAACAATACGACAAGCCATCTGACATCGAAATTGAACTTACTGGTGAACAGGCTCAGCAAAAGGAAACTGGCGCTTTCTTAGGTGCTGCCCTAATGTCGTCAATTGCACTCATTATTATCATTTTGGTTACTCAATTCAATTCTGTTTCAAAACCAATCATCATCTTAACAGAGATCTTTTTCTCTATCATAGGTGTTTTGTTAGGATTTGCAATTTTCAACATGGGATTCTCCATCATCATGACAGGAATTGGAATTGTTGCGCTAGTGGGAATAGTGGTGCGAAATGGTATTTTGATTGTTGAATTTACAGATCATTTGAGAGAAAGAGGGATGCCTTTAAAAGCAGCATTAATCGAAGCTGGTAGAACCAGGATGACACCTGTTTTACTCACAGCTTCTGCCACAATTTTAGGATTGGTACCTTTAGCCGTTGGATTGAACATGGATTTTGTAACTTTATTCACCGAATTTAATCCTCATATTTATTTTGGGGGAGACAGTGTTGCAACCTGGGGGCCATTGAGTTGGACAATGATTTTCGGACTTGGATTTGCAACATTCCTTACGTTGATTTTATTACCTTCGATGTATTACTTGAACGAAAAAATGAAATCAAAGATATTCAAATGGATGGGCAAATCTTACAACCCAGATATTGAATTGAAACCTAAAAGCAATAAATAATTTCGATAAAAGGACAAAAAAAGGCAACCTAAAGGTTGCCTTTTTTTGTCCTTTTACTTTATTTTTACAATAAAATTTGCATGAAGAAATTAATTAAACCCACCACCATATTAGCAGCGAGCTTTTTTATTCAATCCGTTGCATTTGCTCAAAGAATTGCCATGTACGATATAATTGGAACTACCGAGGAGGTAATTCAACCGTTTAAAGAAAAAATGGGCTTCAAATGGGTAAAAACTGATGGAAATCTTACAGTTTTAAGTGGCAAATTAAACAATGAACCTGTGTTGATGAATTTATATCAAACTCCAATGACACATTTGGTGCATAAAGTTGTAGTAGAATCGGTGCATTGGAACAAAGAAAAATTATCTAAATCAGAATGGGATTCTTCAAAAACAGCATTCAATCGTAAATTTGAGCAATTAGAAAAACGTTATGGTAAAGCTGAAAAAATAGAAGAAACGAACGGGGAAATTTTAGATAGAAAGAAATGTAAAAAACCATATCCATACAAGGCATCTTGGATCAATATGCAGTATTTTCAAAACTTATCACTTTACTGTGAATTACAGAAAAATGGCAGTATTCACGTAACATATGTTGTTAAAAATAATACATTAAAGAATGAACAGGAACTAAAATTGGTCCCTGCAGGATCATTTTAATCCAAACATTCAATAAAAATCTTACAATAAAAAAGGGGCTTTAAGCCCCTTTTTTATTGTTTTGATTAAATTTAGCGACTAAATATTAATCCAATTCAAAAGTATTTTTCTGACGCAACAAGCCTCTTGTCCACAATTCAGTGATATATCTTCCTTTACCCAATTTTCCTAACAAACTTCCTTTTCCTGGAAATGACCATTTAACTTTCTGAACAGCACCATCAAATGTAATGGTTTGTTTAATGGTATAAACTTTAGATTTATCTTCAAGGGTTTTATTGTTTGCCGACAAAACCCCACCGTTAGGATCAATGATTCTGATAGTCACTTCTTCCTCAACTGGAGTTGTGGTCATTGGATTTTCAAGTACATCAAAAGTAACCTTGAACTTATCAACTTTCTTAGATTTATAATTTTCTCCACCCTTTGGATCAAATGAAGTTGTAATTAAAGTACCAAATTGTGGCATGGCTCCTCTTTCAAGGCGCTCTTTCAATTCAACATTTTCGGTTTCCAATGCTTTTTTAGAATTACGCTCATTATCCAGGTCTGCAATGAGTTGATTCTTCTGATTGGTTAAAGAATCAATCTGAGATGTCAACATTGCAATTTTCTTACGTGCTTCAGCCAGTTGGCGGCGAAGGTCTTCCAAATTCCCTTTACCTCCTTTGGTTCCAAAATCAGAAATACCGCCATTTCCGTTTGAAGAGGAAGTTGAAGTATTTTCTGAAGTTCTTGGTCCAGCCAATAATTGACGACGCAATATATTTATTTGACGATAAGCTGCTAAAATCTTCGGATTTTTATCACTTTCCAACTCCCCAACTTTGGTTGTAAGAGATTGATTTTCAGACTGCAATGATTTCACCACAGAATTTAATGAATCTTCTAATCTCAATAACTCTTTCTGAAGTGAGTCTTTGGCATTCATTAAAGCCAATTCATTTTTTGCTTGCTCACCAAATTTACTTCCATTTAGGTAGAAAAATGTGTTCGTTCCTGCTGATAAAAGTAATAAAATTACCAATATCACGATGACTGCGGTTCTTTTCATAATTTACGAATAGAATGCAATATTACAAAATAATGTTGAGTTTTTATTTGCTTAATGTGTTTTTTGCGATAAAACGCTGAAATTGAACCGCCGACATGCCAATTTTAAGTATATTTTGACGTGAGTCTAACAAAAACGATTGAGGCATGGATTGTAATTTCAGTTTTTTCGCTATTTCTGGAGAACAAAAACCATGAAAAAAATTGGTTTCATAGCGCTTGTTGTAGCGATATACGTATTTACCACTACCACCATGATTTAACATCAGTATTTTAAAATTCGACGGTAAATTGCGTTGAAGCTGATGAATGAATGCAGAATCTTTAATAAAATTCTCATTCTCAGCACTCCAAACGTAAACAAATAAATACTCAGATTTCAACTTTCTAACCTGTTTACGATAAACTGGTTTTTCTGCAACGCAAAAACGAAATCTCGGAAATTTGTGGCCAACACTTAAACTGAAATCATTCTTCGGAGCGTCTATTTTTTGAATGGTTGTTTTGCCTAATTGCGCATCCAGGATCTCCATTTTGAAACAATTTCCCATCCAAAACAATTGTGTGTTTTTTGTAACAATCACAGAATTATTTCCTTGGTAAGTTCCCTGTCGGCTTGATTTTATAAACACCTTATCAATGCCCATATCGTTGTACCGACCGTTGCAATTCACATCCTTAACTCCTATATCCAGTGTATCCCCATCAAATTGTACCCGTGACGTCCATATATTTTGTCGAATCTCTCTCAATGAAAACCTGGATCCTACATACGTTCGATTTCCCTGAAGAATGATAATGGCATCATCGCTCATTTTTGCAAATTGCTTAAACTGTTGATATGGAAATGGTTCCAGTAAAACACCCACAGATTTTTCGCTCTCAGAGATTTGAATAACTCCGTTGGAACTACCCATTTTCAAAGTATCTACCTTGTCGTTCGTTAAATCAAAATCATGATTCCGATCAATCCATATCAATGCCTGTTTTCGGTGGAATTGTGTCGGATTTTCAACTAAAAATAAGGTATGATTGGGAGAGAATAAATTGGATTCGTGATTTTGAAAAAAATATCCGTAAGCCGTATTAATTGGTAGGTTTTTTGGAGGGACAATCTTGTGATGTTGCACATTTTCGCCCATTGTAGCAGATGATAAATCCAAAAATTGAGCAACGCTGTCTCCTTTCAGGAAGAATAACGGCAGTAAACCCATAGATTGTTGTTGATCTGCATCAACTCCTCTGACATCAAAACTCAGATTGATTTTTCCTGAAGTCAAAATTTCCGGGATTTGATTTTGACAATTTGCGATACCCAATGTCCCACAAAAAAATATCAGAACCACCCAATTTTTGACTCCGGAAATCATAGATTTTCAAGATTTTATTTGCAAAACCTCACAAACATCACAATCACTGCAAGGAAAAACATCAAAATTGAAATTCGGTTAATTCCATGCATGACCCTTAAATTGAGATTTTGTTTTTCACCGTTTCCTTGCTTTTTGAATGTAAGATACGACGTTAATTTTTTGAATATCATGGTTCAAATATACTTTATTTAACGTTCAATGGTTCCTGCACATTCAAAGGATTTTCAACTATTTCATCTGTGAGCGCATAATCGAGAACCTCAAACATGTTTTTTACATAGACAAAATTCAATCCCTCTAAGAAGTCTGACGGTATATCCAGAATATCTTTTTTGTTTTGGTCACACAAAATGATTTCGGTGATACCAGCTCTTTTTGCGGCCAGTATTTTTTCTTTGATTCCGCCAACAGGCAAAACTTTACCTCTCAGAGTAATCTCCCCTGTCATAGCCAGTTTATTTTTAACTTTTCTTTGAGTAAACAACGAGGCCAAAGAGGTTAGAACGGTTACACCCGCCGAAGGTCCGTCTTTAGGGATAGATCCTGCTGGAAAATGAATATGAACATTCCAATGATCAAAAATTGTTGGATTTAGATCGATATAATCGGCGTGCGATTTGAGAAAAGTATGAGCCAGGCTTACACTTTCTTTCATGACATCGCCAAGTTGCCCAGTTACTTTTAACTCACCTTTACCTTTAGTGAGGGTACTTTCAACAAATAAAACAGAGCCTCCCATTGGACTCCAAGCCAATCCGGTTACAACTCCAGCAGTTAAATTATTTTCATACAATTCTGGCTCCATTTTTTCAGGTCCTAAAATTGTCTCTACATCATCTACCGAGAGTAATTTCTTATAAATTTCATGTGAAGCGACTAATTTTGCAGTATACCTTGCAAGCGACGCTATTTTTTTATCTAGCCCCCTTACTCCACTTTCGCGGGTATATTGTTCTATTATTGATTCAATAGCAGCATCTGTGATTCTGAATTGATTGCCATTTAAACCATGCGCTTTTCGTTGTTTTGGCACCAAGTACTTTTTAGCAATTTCAATTTTTTCTTCTAAGCTGTAACCATTGATATCTATAATTTCCATTCTGTCTAGGAGGGCAGGCTGAATAGAGTCCAAAGAATTCGCAGTAGCAATGAACATGACTTTGCTCAAATCATAATCTAGTTCTAGGTAATTGTCGTAAAAAGAGGTGTTTTGTTCAGGATCCAGAACTTCAAGTAACGCCGAAGATGGATCACCACGAAAATCTCTCCCCAACTTATCAATTTCATCTAAAACAAAAACTGGATTAGATGACGATACTTTTTTTAAGTTTTGAATGATTCTTCCCGGCATTGCACCAATGTATGTTTTGCGATGACCTCTTATTTCACTCTCGTCGTGAAGTCCGCCTAAACTCATGCGGATATATTTTCGGTCAAGCGCCCGTGCGATGCTTTTTCCCAAGGACGTTTTACCAACACCAGGAGGTCCATAAAGGCAAATAATTGGGCTTTTTAGATCACCCTTTAGTTTCAAAACCGCCAAATATTCGAGAATACGTTTTTTAACTTTTTCTAAGCCAAAATGATCTTCATCGAGTACTTTTTTAGCATAACCAAGATCAAAATTGTCAACAGTATATTGATCCCATGGCAAATCAAGCATCAATTGAACGTAATTAAGTCCCACCGAATAATCTGGTGAAGCCGGATTTACACGCTGCAATCGATCCAATTCTTTGTGAAAGTGTTCGCGAACTTCTTTTTTCCAATTTTTTGCATCTCCTTTTTCTCTAAGATTTTGGATTTCTTTGTCTGGAGTATCCCCACCCAATTCTTCTTGTATGGCGCGAATTTGTTGTTGCAAAAAATATTCACGCTGTTGCTTGTCGATATCTGTTCTTACTTTATTTTGAATTTGATCTTTGAGCTCGAGCATTTGCAGCTCCTTGGTAATGTGTTCCAAAATACGTTGAGCCCTTACTTTAGGATTCAACATTTCAAGAACTTCTTGTTTTTCACCAACTGAAATATTCATATTGCTGGCAACAAAATGAACAAGAAAAACACTGGAGTCAATATTTTTAATTGCAATAGAAGCTTCTGAAGGAATATTGGGAGCAAGGCTGATGATGTTATAAGAGATGTCCTTAATTGAGTCAATGATTGCTCTATATTCTTTATCTTTTTCCCCTTTGAATGATTCATCAGGCAGAGACAAAACTTTAGCACGGAAATATGGTTCTTCAGACACACATTCTCCAAGCACTACCCTCCTTTTTCCTTGAATGATAACAGTAGTGGTACCATCTGGCATACGCATTACTTTTATGATTTTAGCAAGGGTACCTACTTTATTTAAATCGTCGAACGAAGGATCTTCGATATTTGAATTTATTTGTGATACTACAGCAATGATATTGTCTTTTTTTCCGGCATCTTTGATTAATTTGATACTTTTATCACGTCCAACTGTGATTGGAAAGATAACACCCGGAAATAATACGGTATTTTTGATTGCAAGCACCGATAATTCCTCAGGAACCTCCATTTTATTACTTTCATCTTCCTCTTGTTTAGAAAACAATGGTAAAAATTCTGGTGATTCATCAATTGAATCTTCATCGGCACTGAGTCTTATTATTGAATTTTTATGATTAAACATGGTTTCGAACTAATGTCCCTTCAAGGGTTGTGCCAAAAATAAGCATTTTCCCGAAATTATATAAAATACGACAATTTGACAGACACAAATCTATGAAAATTTTAGACAGCCAGAAAAAAACAGGATCAAATTTGCAATTGTCGATGATTTGTCGAAATTTGCAACAAATAAATAGAAAAAAAACACTATGAAACTAAAACAAATTATTTTCTCGTTGTCAGTTGCTTCATTGGCATTCTTGGCATCGTGTAGCGAAGAAGCGAGCACCCCAAAACCAACAATTTCTTTGAACTCTGGTGCTGGTTATGTGAGTAAAGATGGCGATGTAAATGCTGCATCTCCGGTTACTTTTAGCATTACTGCTACAGCTGGTACAGATGCTCTAAAAAACATTTTAATCACATGTGTTTTAGCAAACGGATCAACTAAGTCATTATTAGACACAACATTATCAGGAAAAACAGTTTCTTTTACCAAAACGATGATGGCACAAGGTGGTGTTGGTGATGCAATTACATACACATTCACTGCAAATGACGCAAATGGTCAATCGGCTTCTACAAAAGTTACAACAAACGTAATTCCGTTTGAAACCCCATTAGATGGTGTTGCTGGTCAAAAGGTTTACAATGCAACTGCTGCTGGCATGAACAAAGCATACAATTTGTTTACAAGTACAGGTCTTACTTCAGGTGCTGCAGGGGTTCAAGATATTTTGGATAAAACCACAACAGGATCTACACAATGGTCTAAGATTTGGGGATCAGGTAATGGTTCTAAATTCGTAAAAATCACAGACAACGATTATAACAATGCTGAAGGTACAGGTTACATTTACAGCTTGTGGAAATCTTACAAAGCAACAGCTACTGACCAAGTTACATTGGTTGAGGGAGATTGCTATTTGGTAAAATCAGGACAAGACATTCCTTTCGGTTTGTATGTGTTGAAAGTAACAGCGGTTGTAGATTTACCCGCAGTTGGAAATAACAACGATTACGCTCAATTTGATTACAAAGGTATTATTGCGCAATAAATTATAGATTTTTTTTGCACAAATCACAAAAACCCCCGGATATTCGGGGGTTTTTTGTTTAATTTGAAATCCAATTATTTAAACACAACGAATACGTGAAAAGAATCGCAGTTTTTACTTCTGGTGGAGATGCACCGGGCATGAATGCTTGTATTCGCGCAGTAGTGCGAGCGAGCGTTCATTTTAACCTCGAAGTTTATGGCATACATGGCGGATATCAGGGAATGATCGAAAATCAAATCACTCCCATGAATACCAATTCTGTAGCAAATATCATTCAATACGGTGGCACAATTCTCAAAACTGCCCGAAGTAAAGACTTTATGACACCAGAGGGAAGGAAAATTGCCTTTGATCATTTGAAATCTCATGGAATAGATGGATTGGTTTGCATTGGGGGAAATGGTACTTATACAGGAGCCATGACATTTGAACAAGAGTATGGAATTCCGAGCATCGGTTGTCCTGGTACCATCGACAATGATTTGTATGGAACAGATTATACCATTGGATACGATACTGCAATCAATACGGCGGTTGACGCAATCGACAAGATACGTGATACCGCAGACGCCCACAACAGAGTATTCTTTATAGAGGTTATGGGCCGACATTCTGGACATATCGCCTTGTATGCGGGTATTGCTGGAGGTGCAGAGGGAATTTTCATTCCGGAAAAAGAACATGAATTCGAAGACATCTGTAAAATTTATGAAAAAAAATCACGTACGAAACAGTTCTCGATTTTTGTTGTGGCTGAAGGTGAATCAGATGGACATGCTTTCGATATTGCAAAAAAATTCCAAGAGAAATTCCCTGAATCCGACAGTAGAGTCACAGTGTTAGGGCATATTCAAAGAGGCGGAAAACCTTCGGCTAACGATAGAATATTGGCCTCTCGTTTGGGAGCTCACGCAGTTAAAGCCTTGGTTGAAGGTAAAAGAAATGTGGCTGTAGGCATCATCAACAATGATGTAACGTTTACGCCATTTGAAACAGCCATTTTCCACAAGAAAAATATCAATGAAAATCTGTGGATCATGAACGATATTATCACCCGTTAAATTCTCCTCTGTATTATGCTTCGAAATCTTTTTATTAAAAACTATGCCCTCATCCAAGAACTTGATATTCAAGTAGATGAACAATTGACTACAATAACTGGTGAAACCGGAGCTGGAAAAAGTATCTTATTGGGTGCTATTGGCCTGGTGATGGGACAAAGAGCTGATAACTCTGCCATAGCCGACCAAACAGAAAAATGCATCATTGAAGCAACATTTGATATCTCATCTCAAAATTTAAAGGACCTATTTGAAACCTTAGAATTTGATTATCAAGATTTAACAATCATCCGGAGAGAAATTTTGCCCAATGGTAAATCACGATCATTTGTAAACGACACGCCTGCCAATTTGGCAAATCTCAAACTCATATCCAATCATTTGATAGAAGTTCATACTCAAAATACAGGACTTCTAGTAACGGATCCTGCAGAGCAAATTAAACTTGTGGACGGATACGGTCAATTTTCAGAGTTATTTAAAGATTATTCCAAGGCATTCAAAAAGCAACTTAAATTGTCCAAAGAACTTGACGAATTGATTGAAGAACAACGTCAATTTATCAAAGAAAAAGAATTTATCCAATTTCAATTCGATGAGTTAAGCGAATTAAATTTACAGCCCTCAGAAGAAAAATTGCTTGAGGATAAAATTAATTTACTTACTCAATCATCTTCAATCATTCAAGCGCTTCAATTAACCCAAAATTTAATATCAAATAACGAATCAAATATTATTGACCAGCTCAATTTTATCAAAAACGCGCTTAGGCCCGTATCTGCAGTGAGCACAGATATTAAAGGATTGTATGAAAGGTTAGAATCGAACATCATTGAATTAAAAGATTTAGGCCAAGAAGCAGAAGATTTATCCGACAAAATAGACCAAAATCCTGCTGAACTTGAAACGCTCAATGAAAGACTTGCCAAAATTCAAAATCTCTTGAGAAAACACCAAGTAAATACTTGTTCAGAACTAATTGAATTATCTCATTTGTTCGAGAATAAACTTTTAGAAAGTCAGAATACCGATGAAGTCATTGAGAAGATTCAAAAAGAATTATTAACCGCTCAAAAAGTTACCATTGAACTGGGTAGAGAATTATCGAAAAAAAGAAAAGAATCGGCAATTGAAATTGCAAAAGAGGCAAAACAAATATTGCAACAATTGGCTATACCAAACGCGCAAATAGAGTTCCAATTAGATTCCAATGAGCAGTTTTTGGGGCCACTAGGGATGGATAAAATCAACATTCTTTTCTCCGCCAACTTAGGTAAATCACCGCAAGTTTTATCACAAGTTGCTTCTGGTGGGGAAATCTCTAGATTGAATTTTACTTTCAGGAGTCTTATTGCTAAAAACAAACATCTCCCTACCCTCATTTACGATGAGGCAGATACTGGTATAAGTGGCGAAGTTGCTTCCAAAATGGGATCAATGATGTCGCAATTATCTAAATTTCACCAAGTTATATCAATCACACATTTACCTCAAGTGGCTGCAGCGGGTCAATTTCAATGGTTAGTTTACAAATCAAACGACAATCACAAAACCAGTACTAAGGTAAAAAAACTGAGTACCCAAGAGAGAGTTACTGTATTGGCACAAATGTTAAGTGGAACCAATCCGTCAGAATCTGCGCTTTCAAATGCGAAAGAGTTGCTCGCAATGAATCACAATCTATAACAGGGAATTGTCGATTTTAGACTGATTTTCATAAAATTGATCAATATTCGTCGGATTGTTTTTTGCAGCCGTTGTTGCTAATACGTCGCACCTTTCATTTTCAGTAATCCCCGAATGTCCCTTCACCCAATGGAACTTGAGTTTGTAAAGTTGACGTAATTGTTGAAATTGCTTCCATAAATCAGGATTTTTCACTTTCGCAAATCCCTTTTTAACCCATCCATCAATCCACTTTTTTTCGATGGCATCACATACATATTTACTATCAGTGTATACATGAATTTCGTGAGACCTATCGTGAATGACCGACAAAGCTTTAATCACCGCCAATAGTTCCATACGATTGTTCGTTGTTAAGCGAAATCCTTCAGACAGTTCACGTCTGTGTGGGCCGAACATCAAAACCGCTCCATATCCACCAGGTCCGGGATTTCCAAGCGCTGCTCCGTCGGTAAAAATGATGATTGAGGGACTAGACATTGTTGCAAACTTAATTCTAAAAAAGCAAACGAATCAACCAATTGCCAGAAATCTCATAAAATGCATGTTAATTTGTAGTATGAACGCAGAAATCATTACAATTGGTGATGAACTTTTAATTGGACAAACCGTTGATACCAACAGTGTTTATTTAGCCAAAAAATTAGAAGAAATTGGCATCCGAATTAGTCGTAAAACAGCAATTTCCGATAATGTGAACGACATTAATGAAATGCTATTTTCTGCCATGAAAAGGGTTCAATTGATTATCATTACTGGCGGTTTAGGACCAACTAAAGATGATATCACAAAAAAAACATTGGCCACTTTCTTTAATTCTGGTTGGAGAACCGATTTAAGTGTGATTGAACATCTCGAAAATATTTTCAAAAACAGAGGGCGCGAATTGCTAGAAACCAATAAATTGCAAGCTGAATTGCCCGATAAATGCGAGACGTTATTCAATGCGGTGGGTACAGCACCCGGAATGTTGTTTCAAGAAGACAATAAAATCATCATTTCACTGCCAGGAGTACCAAATGAGGTAAAGTATATTACAGAAAATCAATTAATTCCTAGACTAAGCGATTTGTTTAAACTCAAAGCAGTAACGCATAAAACCTTGGTGACTTTAATGATTGCTGAAAGTTTACTGAGTAAAAAGCTCGAAAACTTTGAAGCTCAATTACCCATGGATCTATCTCTCGCGTATTTACCAAACTTCAACGCTGTAAAACTTCGTTTAAGTTGTCATAATCCGCAATTTTCAGAAAAAGAATTTGAAAATTATTTTCAAAAATTGCAACACGAATTGGGGAGCCATTTGTTTTGTTTAGGCGATCGAAACCCAGTGGAATACATTGCTGAAAAATTGATCCATCAAAAGATTGAAATTGCGCTTGCTGAAAGTTGTACTGGAGGTTATATTGCCAATCAATTCATCCAGATTGCAGGTATTTCTTCGATTATCAAAGGCTCAATGATTACCTATTCAAACGACGTTAAAGTTCACGAACTTCTTGTCCCTCAAAATGAATTAGATACAGAAGGAGCTGTAAGTGAAATAGTTGCTTTGCGAATGGCGGAAGGAATTTGCAGGAAATTTAATTCAAATATAGGAATCGCAACAACAGGTATTGCTGGACCCGACGGTGGTTCTGAGAAAAAACCAGTGGGTACTATTTTTATTGCAGTTAAATACAACGATCGACAAATCGTGCAAAAATTTAGACTTTTTGGAACGCGAGTTCAATTCATGGAAAGGGCAACAAATTGCGCGATGTTTATGGTTAAAGAAATATTAGAAAATTAAGAATTATTCGACAAACAATGAGGTAGACTTCGTTGCTTTAATTTAACTTTGTAGCACATTCATGAGTGAAAAAATATTAATCCTCGATTTTGGGTCTCAATACACACAATTAATTGCGCGTAGATTGAGAGAATTGTTTGTTTATTGCGAAATTCATCCGTTCAATCATATGCCTCCTATTGATGAATCTGTAAAAGGAATCATCCTTTCTGGTAGCCCTTGTTCGGTAAACGATTTAGATGCTCCACAAATAGATTTAAATGAATTGTTTAGCCATGCTCCCTTGCTTGGTGTTTGCTATGGAGCACAATACATTGCAAAAGCCTTAGGTGGTGAAGTTGGAAAGAGTAGCCACAGAGAATACGGCCGCGCAATGATGAAGCAAACCGGTGAACACAACGCCCTCCTCGATGGATTGAGTTTTGAAAGTCAAGTTTGGATGAGTCACGGCGATACTATCCTCAGAATGCCAGAGAACACTAAAATTATTGCAACCACTGAGAGCATTCCTGTTGCGGCTTTTGAACTATTAAATCAAAAATTTCCCACTTTTGCCATACAATTCCATCCGGAGGTTTACCACAGTACAGAAGGAACTGCAATGTTGAAAAACTTTGCATATACCATTTGTGGTTGTTCAGGAGATTGGACCCCAGGGCATTTTATTGATGAGATTGTGCTCGATTTGCAACAAAAAATTGGTCAAGATGACCAAGTTATTCTAGGACTTTCAGGCGGAGTAGATTCGTCTGTTGCTGGACTATTACTGCATAAGGCCATTGGTAAAAGACTTCATTGTATTTTTATCAATAACGGACTATTGAGGAAAAATGAATTTGACTTGGTTCAAGAATCTTATCAAGGTCTTGATTTAAATATCATTCCCGTTGATGCTTCAAAGCAATTTTACACAGCCCTAGAGGGCATTACTGACCCGGAGGAAAAACGCAAAACCATTGGGAGAGTCTTCGTAGAAGTTTTCCAAGAAGAAAGTCTCAAAATAAAGGATGCTAAATGGCTTGCGCAAGGAACAATTTACCCAGATGTTATTGAAAGTGTAAGCGTTAAAGGACCATCTGCTACCATTAAAAGTCACCATAATGTTGGTGGATTGCCAGAAAAAATGCATCTTAAAGTGGTTGAACCTTTGAGAAGTTTGTTTAAAGATGAAGTGAGACGCGTAGGAAGTGCTCTCGGATTGCCCGATAAACTACTTAATAGACATCCTTTTCCTGGTCCTGGTTTTGGAATCAGAATACTCGGTGATATTACCGAAAAGAAAGTTAAACTCTTACAAGAAGCCGACGCAATTTATATGAATATTTTGCAAGAAACCGGTTGGTACGACAAAATTTGGCAAGCAGGCTGTATTTTATTGCCTGTTCAAAGCGTTGGTGTTATGGGTGACGAAAGGACATACGAACAAGTTGTTGCTTTAAGAGCTGTTACCAGCACCGATGGCATGACGGCAGATTGGGTGCACATTCCATACGATATACTCGCCAATATCTCCAACAGTATCATCAATCAAGTTCGAGGAATTAACAGGGTTGTTTATGATATTAGCTCTAAGCCACCAGCAACTATTGAGTGGGAATAAACCAAAATGATGAAAAAACTTTTTTTCTTTCTAACTCTCATAGGATACAATGCCTCGGCCATTTCACAATCCAATGGCAATGGTAAATTGGATGCTAAAAAATTTAGCAACATAGAATACAAAATTGGTATCCTCCTACCCTTTTCCTCAGATGGTTCCGAGAAAGAAAATAAAAATGCAGAAGCAATTCTCGACTATTACGAAGGCGCTAAAATTGCCCTAAATCAATTAGAAAATGATGGATTTAAATGCAAAGTTTTTGTTTGGGATATCAACAGTAAAGACTCTACTGAACTAGAAACGCTCTATAAAACAACAGATTTTCAATCGTTGAATGCCCTAATTGGTCCGATTAGCCAAAAACACATCAATCAGATTGCAAGAAAACTGAAAGGATCTAAAATCAATTGGATTTCTCCCCTAAGGTCCCTCACCATTCCAAATACATTAACATCCTTCAATTTCTTTTCACCAGACTCACTGAGAATGCGCGGTTTAGGATATGCACTATCAGATCAATTCAAATCACATAAGTTTTGCCTGATTACCGACGGGTCTTCTCAATCGAAAAAAGATGCTAACATGCTTAAATTTGTTTTACAAAGTCTGGCGAAAAACAGAAAAGTGACCATTCATACTTTCAATGGGACTTCCATGTATCCAACCTTACCTTCTAAAGATAGCGTAATTTGCATCAATACTTTCACCAATCAGACGGCTAAAGTTGTTCTTTCTAAATATGTAAACTCTTCAGTGTCTACAGCAAAAAACGCTGCTGCTAGAAAGTCGTCATTTGTTGTGGGACATTTCAACTGGTATGAAAATATTAGCTTGTCGCAAGAAGTAGACGAATCCAAAATTATTTACCCAGCCATCAATTTTATCAATTTAAACGATAGCAGCACCGGTGAATTTACAAAATTGTTTTTAGAAAAAAATTACAACGAACCTAGCAGATTTGGTTATCAAGGGTTTGATCAAATGTATTTTCTAGGGTATGGATTGATGTTTTCAGGCGATAACTTTTTAAGTACTGTACCAAACTCTAACATGGTTGGTTACATCAACACTGTTAGAACGTATAAAATAGGCAAGCGTTTTTTCAATATCGGAGTGAGACTCATTTCATTAGCCAATCACGAGCAAAAACTTTTTAGCAATTGAGCTTTCTAAAAAAACACATCGAGCAAAGCCTCAATATCATTGAAAAATACCAAGGCAGTGTGCCTTTCCATTTGTATTTAAAAGACATATTTAAACAGAATAAAAATTGGGGAAGTAAAGATAGAAAAAACTATAGGGCAATCTGTTACAAATACTTCAGAAATTACTACGTCCTTCAAAACCTATCTCAAGAAAAAGTTGTTGAATTTCTTTTAAATCAATTCAATTCTGATACTGAAACTGCATACAATACACATGCATTTGATTCTTTTGAGGGACAAATGAGCGCAGAGATTTCGTTGGAAAAACTCAATAATGATTTTTCTGTTGAACCAACTATTTATTTCAGATCACTTCCTAAATATATTCAATTCATAGAAAATGAATTGAAAAAACAAGGTGTTCCATACAAAAAACATGATACGATTGAGGGAATTTTTGAACTTTCTTCAAAAACAAATTTAGAAAGTTATATAAAGGAAGGAAAAGGATATATTCAAGATTTATCTTGTCAATTGGCAATTGAAGAATTATCGAAATACCATCAATTTAATCGTGTTTGGGATTGCTGTTCTGGAGCAGGAGGCAAAGCCATTGATATCATGTTAAAAGAACCAAATTGCGATTTATTTTGCAGTGATATTCGAAAACAGATTTTACAAAATTTAAAAATCCGATTTGAATCTTTGGGTTTAAAAGTACCCAATATGCAAGTCATTGATCTATTAAATGACTTACAACAATTAAATGATGGATTTTTAAATCAGAAGTTAATCATTGCTGATGTACCTTGCACCGGGAGTGGAACGTGGCGAAGGAATCCTGAGAATATTGCCTACTTTCAGCACAATAGTATTCTTAAATTTGCAAATATTCAGTTTAGCATTCTCAAAAATTTGGATTCATTTGTTGCTAAAAGTGGTGAAATTTTTTATATGACATGTTCAATTTTCAAAGCTGAAAATGAAGACAATATACAGAAGTTCATGAAAGATCATTCATATGAAATTGTGTTCCAAAAATATTTTGGTGGTTATTCAAATCATGCAGATTTCATCTTTGGATGTCTTTTAAGAAAAAAGGCATAAAAAAAGCCCCTAATCAGGAGCTTATAAATGTATTAGGATTCATTTGGGTCATATGCCCATTTTAGATAGATACTTCCCCAAGTAAAGCCACCTCCGAAGGTAGATAGTATGAGGTTGTCTCCTTTCTTGAATTGTTTCTCAAAATCAAAGAGGCAAAGTGGTAATGTACCTGAAGTTGTATTGCCATATTTTTGAATATTCACAAGTACTTTAGATTTATCTAAGCCCATTCTTTCTGCCGTAGCATCAATGATTCTTAAATTTGCTTGGTGAGGTACCAACCAATTTACATCATCGCTGGTAAGGTTATTTCTTTGCATGATTTCATAACTTACTTCAGCCATATTTGTCACCGCAAATTTAAAAACCGTTTTACCTTCCTGATATACAAAATGTTGTTTATTATCGATGGTTTCATGAGATGGTGGATTCATTGACCCACCAGCGGGTTGTATGAGATATTGTCGCCCAGATCCATCAACTTTAAGAATTGAATCTTGTATACCCAATCCATCAGTTGTTGGTTCTAAAAGCACACAACCAGCACCGTCACCAAAAATGATGCAAGTATTTCTGTCGGTGTAATCAACAATCGCACTCATTTTATCGGCACCAACTACAATAATTTTCTTGTAAACTCCAGTAGCAATAAATTTGGATGCAGTTTCAAGGCTAAAAAGAAAACCTGAGCAAGCGGCTGATACATCGAAACCCCATGCATTCTTAGCCCCTATCTTGTCGGCAATAACATTAGCAGTTGCTGGAAAAATATAATCACCAGTAACTGTACCGCAAATGATAACGTCTATTTCAAGAGGATCGATACCTTTTGTCTCCAACATAGGAATGATGGCTCTGGCGGCGAGGTCGCTTGTAGCTTTACCTTCTTCCTTTAAAATATGTCTTTCTTCGATTCCAGTTCTCGTACGAATCCACTCGTCGGTGGTATCGACCATTTTTTCTAGATCAAAATTTGTTAAAACTGTATCAGGAACGTATCCTCCAACAGCTGTAATAGCAGCATTAATTTTCATTATGAGTTAGACGCATTCTGTTGATTGGCAATTTTTTGAAAAGCCGATTCAACTTTAGCACAAAAATTAGACTCAACGGAATTCTTACAAACCTCAACCATTTTAACAAATGTATCCGCTTTGGATATACCATGTCCTACCAGCACAGGAGCTTTAACACCCAAGATAAGTCCACCACCATGGTGCTTAAAGTTAAATTGATTTAAGAAATCATCTTGAACACCGCGTTTCATCAACTGGTAGTAAAAACCTTCAACCAATTTGATCACGATATTGCCAGAGAATCCATCACAAACAATCACATCTGTAGAATCTATAAACAAATCTCTTCCTTCCACATTGCCAAAAAAATTAATTTCTGGGGTGTTACGTAAAAGTTGGTTTGCAGCTCGAGATGTAATACTGCCCTTTTCATCCTCTTCACCAATATTTAACAATCCTACTTTAGGACTATCAATTTTCTTTACAGATTGAGCATACAAAGAACCAAGGATCGCAAATTGTTGCAAATGTTCAGGTTTACAATCCGCATTGGCGCCTACATCAAGAAGAACACCATGATTTCCGCTTGGACGAGGAATAGCAGACGTTAAACAAGGACGATCAACTCCTTCAATAGGTTTTAAAATTTGAATTGAACCTACCAACATAGCACCAGTATTCCCAGCACTAAAAAAAGCGTCGATTTTCTTTTCTGCCAAATGTTCAAATCCTACCGAGATGCTAGAATCTCTTTTCCCGGCTAAAGCCTTAACCGGATGTTCACTCATCTCCACAACTTGAGAACAATGAACCAATTCAATGTTACTAATGTCGAGATTCTCTTGTTTAGCAATGTTTTCGATATCAGATTGAACGCCGAACATCACAAGTTCAACAGCAGGAAACTCCGCTTTTGCAAGCACAGCCCCTTTAATTGCTTCTAATGGGGCGTAATCACCGCCCATTGCGTCAATTCCGATTCTCATTATTAAGCCTCGTTACGACCTTTCATCACCTTTACACCACGGTAAGTACCGGTTTCAAGGTTCACACGATGATACAAAGAAACATCACCAGTTACAGGATCTGCAATCATTGGACGTACTTCTAATTTGTCATGTGTACGACGTTTGTCGCGGCGGGTCTTAGATATTTTTCGTTTAGGATGTGCCATAATATTTTATTCTTCGTTTTTAAATATAGTTTTTAGTTTTTCCCAACGAGGATCAACGTTCTCTGTTGATTCACTCATTTGGGTTCCGTTAATTTTACCAATCATTTCCTCATCACACTGATTATTATCAAAATCATCACAATTCTTTATCATTGGGACACCCAACAAAGAAGACTCATAAACTACTTGAGACAGATTAACTTTAAATTCCTTTGGCGTTAAGTACACAATATCTGATTCTAGATCATTCACTACCTCATTTTCGGTAATATGTTCTGAATTCAAATGGTAAATCACTTTAAAATCAACATCAACAGGAACTGCTAAATCTGACAAACAACGATCACAGGGGTATACAATTTGACCCGTTGTAAATATATCTACAATCATCAAATTACCCGTTTTCTCAATGTCCAATTCAACTTTTAATTGAGCATCAAGTACATCATTGTTCTGGTAATAATCAAAGAACGATTTATCTAAATCAACATCAATTTCATGGTGACCATCTGCTAACTTTACAAATTCCACCGTGAATATTTCAATATCAAAAGACATAATTAATAAAACGAACTGCAAAATTAAGCATTTTTAGAATAAAATACAATTAAACCAAAGAAAAGTAACTTAAAAAAAAAGAGACCAACGTACGTTGGTCTCTTTTTTTACGAGAACAAATTGATTAATATTCCCAAAGATCATGTTCAAAAATGAACAAATCATTCTTTATTTTTTCTGATTCCAACAATAAGGCTGTTTGATCAGATTCAAATTCACGTTTTTCATGTAAATAGGCATTGTCATGATCACTTGTTTTTACGATATAACTATCGAACAAGCGATGACCATTGATATGCTGATCCCAATTCAAACGCATTGCATCATTGTAACGATTAAATACTTGTGATTTTGCCAAAGTAGGTCTACAATCGTCCATTTTCAACCAGAATGGTTTTTCTGGTGTTGTAATGGTTTGACCATTAATTGTCATCTTCTTGTCTCTCACAGGCGCAATTGCAATAATAACAGGTTTCATTTCACCGTGTTTGTAATCAAAAATCCAATCTTCCATGATTTCAAATTTTCTCAAGTCGTTCCACTTGAACAAAATTGGCACCATAGAATCATGAAAATTTGAAGGATCTGATGGATCGTAATTATTAGGATCTACATCAGCATTCAACACAGGAACAGCTTCTGTTTCACTACATTTTGATACAATACCTTCAGGTGTGATAATAGAACGTAGTGAGTCAGTATTGTATGCACGAACCAAACCCTTAGTACCTAATTCCCAGAAAATCTGTGTCACAGGGTTTCTTGGCCAGGTCCATGATTTATTTAATTTCTGACGCAAATCAATCATTCTCCAAACTCTTCTACGGAATTTTTCATCACCCTTACGGAGGTATGGACGAGGAATAAATTCACCTTCAAGTACGGTTAAGTTTGTGTCTTGGTTTACGTATTCCGGTTCATAATGCGCCACAGCTGAATCATTATAATGAATTCCAATTGGTGGAATCACTGATGTATTTGCCGCAGCAGCTGCTGCAGGAGCTGCAGCCGAGCCAGTTGTAGTTACAGACGCCGAAGCAGAAGCACCACCTTTAGAAGTAGTTACACTCGCATTTGCAGTGGTTTTCTTCTTATTAGTAGTCTGTTGACTGCTAGCAGCAGGTTCACTTCCCCAACTATCCCATTGAGCCGATAAAGACCCTACGAAAAGTGTACTAAAGATTATTATTACTCGATTCATTTTCTTATTATTTTATTTGTGCACCAGCATTTTCAAGTAGTACAGGTACTTTATCAGGACCAACAGCTCTTACGTCTGAAAACTGAACAAAATCTCCTGAACCCAACATATTCAATACTGATTTAATTGGTTCTAAGCTCGCGCTGCTACCTTGTACAGTTTTAGGTCCACCAGTTCTTCTGCCTAAGGCAGTAAACTTATAACTTAAAACTTGGAAACGAACGCCATCATATACAAAGTTATCAAGAACTGCAGCAGCAGATGGTTGTAATTTTAAAGCTTCTACTGAAATAGCTCCAGCAAATTCAATTGCTCCACACTTAAATCTTGGTTTTGGAACTGGTCTAACTTTGAAACTTTTTACACCCATTGGCTTCATTCTTCCATCAGGCAACTTCGCAGAAACTTGAATTTGAACATCACCCATTTTCTTTGGTATATTCACCTTGTATTTACCTTTACTACCAGACAAAACTGCATTAGTAGCTCCACCCGCGTTCGCAACTGACCCATCACCTTTGATTTGACAACCAACAGCTCTAGCCACAACGTTTGCAGGATCAACACCACCAACTGATATAGAAATTGGATTTTCCAAACCAACATACAAAACGTTCAACGCATCAGCTGAAATCGCAGCCTGAGGAGCAAACGCAGTGTATTCGGCAGTAGCATCTTTTACTTCTGATCCACCACCTGGTTTTGGAACACTGATTTTCACGTTCAATTGATTTGTACCAGCAGATTGAGGTGTAACCTTATATTTACCTACACCATTCTCTACAGGAACTGATGCTCCATTTACGGTGATCATCATGTTTGCCTTCGAATTGTATGCAGCCAATAAAATATCAGCTTCATATGTTTGTCCAGTTACAACCGCACCCGTCTTCGCACTAACAACTGGAATGATTGCATCAAATTTGAAATCCGCAGCACTTACTGATTCAGCAAGACCTTGGCAAATTTCAGATTCAAGAATTTTTGCGTCATTCTCAATTTTGCTCAACATTGCAAAAACCGCAGCCAAAGGCGTACTGTGCATGTAAACTTCTGACCAAGAAAGTTTCTTACCTTCATGATCTTCTACCAAACCAGAAGTTTTACTGAAAGGATCTTTTACATCACCCGCAGACAAAGTCGTTTTCAAGGCAATATCTTTCATTCTTCCATTCAAAAACTCAACGGTTTCTTTATTTTTAGCCAAGTTAGGATCAGATTGAGCTTTTTTCATCAGGTTCAACAAGTTCACACGAGTTGCGTTAATTTTTGCTTCTAAATCTTTACCTCTCTTGCCTTGTAATTCTTCATTAAAGTAACGAACATGATCATCTAAGTTGTCACCAGATACCAATTCAGGCATTTCACCATTCTTCTTAACAACCCAGGGATATTGGTTTGTTTCAATGTAATCCGATTTTTTCTCAGGATCAATTTTGAAACCCAATTTTGGATCACCTTGATTCGGATCTGTAGCCCCTTGAGAATATCTCAAAAGCTCCGTTTTAATTCTATGAAGATCTTCTACCAACGCTTTGGTCTCTTTGTTTGCCTCATCACAAAATTTCAATGCAGCTTGTGCACCCAAATTATTGTCTTGAGCAGTTTTCTTCAATCCCTGAACAATCTTATCAGTTTTCACCTCAATGTTGCCCGTTGATTTTTGCAAACTGTTATCTAAAACCGTAAATGCTAATAAAATCTCTTTAGTTACGTTCAAAGCTAGAAGAGCAGTCAACACGAGATACATCATGTTGATCATCTTCTGCCTTGCCGACAATTTACCACCTGCCATCTTTTTTCTCCTTTATAATGTGGTATAAATAGTAAATTAACGGTTGCCGCCCATTGCGCTTAACATGTTACCATAAATTGAGTTCAAGTTACTCAAGTTTTGGTTCAAACGATTTAATTCGTTTTTAAAGTCACCAGTTGCTTGTTCTGTAGCAGCGATGTTGTTCAATACACCACTTAAACCACTTGAAAACGAACCAAGTGAATCAGATACCATTGCAGAACTGCTTGCAATATCATTCATGTTTGTAGCAGCTTTTGTTGCACTTTCAGCATATTCTTTTGTTGCAACTGCAGCATTCGACAAACTAGCCATATCTTTTACATTTGTGCTCAAAGAAACTAAACCAGTTCCCAAACTTTCAATCAATTCTGGACCTATTTTAGCTTGAGACAACAAAGAATCCAACTGTTGAGAAACGCTTCCACCAGCTGATGCTTTTTCTTTACGCACGGTTGGTTCACCACCAGCCAATTCAGGATACACTAAAGACCAATCTGGATCCATGTGAACAGGTTCAAATGCTGAAATTACGAAAATTCCTGCCTCAGTTAAAAGACCAATAGTAAGCATGGCGTTTGCACCAGGCCAGTGAAGGATTTTAAACAAGGCTCCCACGATTACAATCGCTGCACCGAAACCATACACAAAATTCATGGACGTCTTCCACTTTTTCGATTCAAAGAAACTTTTACTCATGTTTTATTTATTTAGTTTTGTTGTTTTGTTTGTTTATTTATTTAGATAAAATTTTCAAAAGATTATTTTTTGTCCATACTTGAACGACCAATATATGTTTGTACACATCTGAAACCAATGTAACATTTACTTGTGTCTTGGAACTCGTAAGTTCTTGCTCCACATTCAATGTAATACGCAACATCTTTCCATGAACCTCCACGAATTACTTTTCGCTTTTGATTGATTGGAACTTTGGCAATCTTAGCTTGTTCTTGGGCATCATCACTATGCTCCTTGAAATAAACATCATAGTTACCGTTCAAATCATGCGCAAATGAGTTAGTTGTTTCATCCCATTTGGTTTGTGTCCATTCAGAAACGTTTCCTGACATGTTATACAATCCAAAATCATTCGGGAAATATGAGTCAGCACGTACTGGATAAACACCACCATCACTTGCACCATAATCACCACGCAAAGGTTTAAAGTTCGCTAACATACATCCTTTTCCATTTCTAGCATAAGGACCACCCCAAGGGTATTTGTTACCAATTCTTCCACCGCGAGCAGCATATTCCCATTCATATTCAGTTGGTAATCTGAAATTTTCAGTATTCGGCATATGGTCATTCATTTCCCAATAAGCCTCTTTCTGATATGATCTCCAATGGCAGAAAGCTCTCGCTTGTGCCCAGTTAACACCTACTACTGGATAATCATCGTATCTTGGGTGCCAAAAATAAACTCTTGCCATAGGCTCGTTGAAAGAATATGTGAAATCACGTATCCAACACAACGTATCTGGGTAAATCAAAACGTCTTCGTCTTTGATGAAGTCTTTGCGACTTTGTGGCTTGTATTTATCTCTGTTCTTGTCTGAGTTAGCAGCCAATACAAGATCAAACCATTGATAGTGATATTTCAACTTAGATACATCAATTTGACGTTTGCCTCTAAAACGTTCTTCACCTTGATAAAACATCTCAGCATACAGTAATTTGTGAAGATCTTTTTGTTCCCAATCCAATACTTCATCATGGTTGATGAATGGAACCTCAGGAGCATTCGGATCATATCCTTCTGCATCTTCATCTTCTGGATTTGGCTTCATGAACAATTCAGACACCAAATTATTGCTTCCACCTTTTTCAGCACTTGGAACAATTTTTTCTTTGATATCGTCGTCGTCATACAATTTCATGCGGGCGATAGAGTCAATTACGTATGCCACGAATTGTCTGTATTCGTTATTCGTAATTTCTGTCTCGTCCATCCAAAATCCAACAATTGTCATTTGCTTATTTGGTTGCAAATAAGATTGAAAGATATCCTGGCTACCTTGACCTGTATGGAAAGTTCCTGTTTTCACATAAACTGTTCCTGGAGGTTCAGGATGGAACCAAGGACTTCTACCCTGCACGCCGATAAGGTCGCCAGTGTCAGTTGGTCCGCACGCAATAAAGGTAACAACTGCCGCCATCGAAACAAAGCGTAAACGCTTGTTGCTCATGAGCGCGTTGAATCCTTTTGTCATTCTCCCTTTTGAGAAGAAACCCATCACTTTACTTTTCATTTTGTGTTTTAGTTTCGTTTATAGGTATTATTCTGAAGTTGCAAAAATAAAGATTACATCGGAAAATGCAAGTCTTTTGATTTTTTCTTATAATTTAAACGTATTTTTTTTATGTTTATTGTATGTGGATAAAAGAAATGTTAATCTGTTTTAGGACTTCTGTTCATCCAACGAGGGTGGCGATAAATTTTCGGTGGTCTTGAAGGTAACTCAAATGTAAAGCAGTAATTCACTTGCAATTCATGTGTACCGTAACTGGTGGTTCTAATATTAGACACAACCAAATCATATGCATAACCAACTCTCAATCTTTGGCGTGAAGCGGCACCGCTACCACCTAATAACGGAGGGTAATATCCAAGCATGAAACTTATTGCATCCATTCCCGCCAAGTAAGATCTTAAATTCAATCCCCCTGAAAACATATCATTATAGGTAACCATACCTTGCAAATCCAATTCCGGTTTCACCAATCCTCCAGCATCACCAACTACTGTTTTAATCAACATAGAAGGTTCTAATGTAAGCAATGGATTCGACAAGAACTGTTCTTGTTTGTATCCAGCCACCAAATAAATATGTCTAGCCGTTGTAATTTTAATCGCTCCACCGTTACCATAAGCATATGTTTGAGGCATTAAATTTGTCATACTCAAACCTGCAAACATTCCATTGAAGATATTCGGGTTTTGGTAATAGAATCCTGCACCAAAGGCCATTTTAGTTTCTCCGGTTGTACCTGTTGGTATATTGGGATCATTTGGATCGTGGTAACGCAAACCAGCACCATCTAAATTTTTAGTTAAACTATTTGCTTCAAAACCTAATCTATAAGATACACCATCGGCAGTTGTGTAAGCCGCAGATAATCCACCTCTTAGGTAGGTATTATCTTCGTATGCCACTTGATCTTTGATAAAAGAAGCAAACACTCCACCTACATTTAATTTTGACCCACCAATTTTGATTGATATTGGTGCACTAAAAGCAGCACCAGTTGTTTTGGGAGCAATATTTTGAGGTAGTTCACTTGAAATGGGCATTCCGCCTTGTGTTTTCAATAAACTCGTTTGATCTTCATATCCAACATATTGTTGGTGGGTTACAGCATTCAAACAAAACTGATTTGATGCTCCGGCATATGCAGGATTGTACATCAGTTTATTGTAAATAAAATGCGTGTAAGAAGGATCCTGTTGTGCTTGTAATTGAACAAACCCACCAAGCCCCAATACGGCAATCCAAAGTAGTTTTTTTCTCATTAGGTAACGACTGTTTTCTAACACTTAAAAACAAAGATGCGATAATTGCAACAATTAAACAACATTTTTTTTTCAAACAAGTTCATATCCCTCAAAAAATAAAAATAATAAACGTGTGAAAATGGTGGATAATATTCTATCAAAGAATAACAATGTCTAATAAATAATTCACAATATTTGTATCCTAAATAATACAACTATGGCACACATACTCGTAGTAGACGATGAAGCTCCTATCAGAGAAACTCTGAAGGAAATTCTTGAATATGAAGACTTTGAAGTCTCTTTAGCCGACAATGGCGAGAAAGCTTGGACCTTGATTCAAAAAAACGATTTCGACGTAATTCTTTGCGATGTAAAAATGCCAGGAATTGATGGTATGGAATTGTTGGAAAAAGTACAAGCTTTCCGCCCTGAGATTCCGATGGTCATGATTTCTGGACATGGAAATGTTGAAATGGCCATCGATAGCACTAAAAAAGGCGCCTACGATTTTATCACCAAGCCACCTGATTTAAATCGCTTGCTCATTACTTTAAGAAATGCAATCGACAGAAACAATTTGGTAACTGAAACAAAAGTTCTCAAAAGAAAAGTTGCCAAAACCTTTGATATTATTGGTGAAACTCCGGCCATTTCCAAAATAAAAGAAACCATTGAAAAAGTGGCTCCAACCGAAGCACGAGTTTTGATTACAGGAGAAAACGGAACAGGAAAAGAACTTGTTGCCCGTTGGGTCCATGAAAGAAGTACACGCGCTTCTCAACATTTAATTGAAGTAAACTGCGCCTCTATTCCGACTGAATTAATTGAAAGTGAATTGTTTGGACACGAAAAGGGAAGCTTTACCTCCGCTATTAAACAACGCATTGGTAAATTTGAGCAGGCACACGGCGGAACGCTTTTCCTCGATGAAATCGGCGATATGTCAATGGCTGCGCAAGCGAAAGTGCTGCGTGCCATTCAAGAGGGAAAAATTACGCGTGTTGGTGGAGACAAAGAAATCAAGGTTGATGTGAGAATTGTAGCCGCAACGAATAAGAACTTATTGGAAGAAATTGAAAAAGGAAATTTTAGAATGGACCTTTATCACCGTCTCTCCGTAATACTTATTCATGTGCCAACTTTGAATGAGCGTGCCGAAGATATTCCCATGATTGCCGATAAATTCCTCGCCGAAATATGTTCTGAAAATGGAATGTCGAACAAAAAATTCACGGCAGATGGTTACCGCGCATTACAAGATGTAAATTGGACAGGAAATATTCGAGAACTCAGAAACGTTATTGAACGTTTGGTCATTCTGTGTGATGAGCAAATTACCGGCGATGATGTGTTTATGTATTCGAATCCTGCACAACGCGGTTCTGATCCATTCGGAGTGGTAGATGAATACAAAACGCTTCAAGATTTTCGTGATTTTGCAGAAAAAGTTTTCATAGAACGAAAATTGGTCCAAAATGCTTGGAATGTAGCAAAAACTGCAATTGAAATCGACATTCAAAGATCACATTTGTACAACAAAATAGAAAAATATAGTCTCAAAAGACGTTAATATGCTGGCTGAAATCGGTCAAAATATTGAAAAATGTAAATCTATATTGCAATCAGACGGTTTGGTTGCTATTCCAACAGAAACAGTCTACGGATTGGCTGCAAATGGATTGAACCAAACCGCCGTTGCTAAAATTTTCGAAGCTAAAAATCGACCATTTTTTGATCCCCTTATTCTGCACATTGGCAAAATTTCTCAACTAGACCAAATTACATCATATGTGCCCGAAAACGCGAATCAATTAATGCAAGAATTTTGGCCAGGACCACTGACTTTCATATTTAAAAAATCACATCTCGTGCCTGATTTGGTCACTGCTGGACATCAAACAGTGGCTGTAAGGTTGCCGAATCACCCAGTTGCATTGGCATTGCTGCAACAATTAGATTTCCCTTTAGCGGCCCCTTCTGCAAACCCGTTTGGTTACGTAAGTCCTACTTGCTCTCAACATGTTTTTGACCAATTGGGACAAACAATCCCATATATCTTAGACGGTGGAAAATGCGCTGTTGGTATTGAAAGTACCATTATTTCATTTGAAATTGAAACCGCTCCAAAAATCCTGAGACTTGGAATGATCACCAAAAATGATATCGAAGCAGTCATTGGCGAAGTTCAGTGTGAAATTAGTGAAAATAGCAATCCAAAAGCACCAGGGCAGCTTGACCAACACTACTCCCCATTTTGTAAATTACGGTCCATCGATGAATTGAATTTACAAAATTCTAACCTGCCTCATATCTTATTTTATTCCCCTGTGTCCGCGAGTTCATTTTGGTTAAGTCATGAAAAAATAGATCATCATCCTATTTATTTAACGCAAAAGAATGATTTATTTGAAGCTGCTTCAAATTTGTTCTCTATATTGAGGGACTTTGACCGTCATCAAATACACGAGGCGTTTGTGCAAATGGCACCATTCGACGGAATTGGAATGGCCATCAATGACAGACTCAAAAGAGCAATGGCAAAGCGTCCTTAAATTTCATCATCATCAAGAAATTCAAGGGTATTGTCTAACATTAACCAAAACTTTTCACTCACATCCTGCAAACCTGCAATAGGATGTAACACACCGAATGTATGATCACCTTGATCAACCTGATACAAGATACTGTGCGCACATGCGTTGTAAATATTTTCAGCACATTTAAATGGTACAGATTGATCCGCGGTACCATGAACCACAAGTAATGGCTTTGTAAGTGTTTGTGCTGCTTGTAAAATGTTATATTTTGTTTGATTCTCTAAAAACTCTTGATATATAAAATAATTTAAAGGCATTTTTTGCTTGGTTCTAGCATTTTCAATAAATACAAATCCATTTTTTTTCCATTCCTCTAGATTGATTCCACGTAGAATCAATTCATAAGTATCTATCGCAGCCCATGTCACTATTTTATTGACATAATCTGGAAACAATTTTGCAAACACCAATACATTGCCGCCCCCACGACTATGTCCAAGCCAATTTATTTTTTCTGGATTTAAACCATATAACTCTTGTCCTTCATTTACAATCCAAATCGCCAATGATTCTAAATCTCGTAATTCTTGTCCTACTGAATTATCAGCAAAAGAATCCAAATCATCAAAATCTTTTGCAACAACACCATTGTGTGAATGGTTAAAGGTAATCATTGCCATATTTTCAGTCACTAAAAACTGGTTCAGGTGAGGTACAAATCCCCAGTCTTTGAATCCTTTGAACCCATGGCAATACACCAAGGTCGACAATTTTTCGGTACCTGGGATTTCCGGTAAAAACAAATCGACGGCCATTTTATGGCCGTCGATTGTATCGATTTGAAAAGAAATTTTTCTGTTCACAGTAGTGCCCAGGACCGGAGTCGAACCGGTACGAGTGTTAGCTCACAGGTGTTTGAGACCAGCGCGTCTACCAATTCCGCCACCTGGGCAATAATTCTTT
>JACCED010106391.1_pt1 | contig 97848 bp, 98 predicted proteins | sample 7455021 | NCBI WGS metagenome assembly JACCED01 (sample SAMN15323456, study PRJNA562643) | freshwater metagenome | isolation source: river surface water | place: USA:Blue River Watershed | collected 2017-08-19 | reverse complement strand
GGTTCAGGCCATCCATCAGTTGTTTTCGGTCAACTGATCCAGGATCGCCGGGTTCTCCAGGGTCGAAGTGTCCTGGGTGATGGCTTCGTTTTTGGCCAGCGAGCGCAACAGTCGGCGCATGATTTTGCCGGAGCGGGTTTTGGGCAGGTTGTCGCCAAACCGGATGTCTTTGGGTTTGGCGATCGGGCCGATCTCTTTGCCCACGTGGTCGCGCAGGATCTTGGCGATTTGCTTGGCCTCGTCCCCGGTGGGACGGGGGCGCTTGAGCACCACAAAAGCACAAATGGCTTCGCCGGTGGTGTCATCGGGACGCCCCACCACGGCGGCCTCGGCCACCAGTTCGGTGCAACTGACCAGGGCAGACTCGATCTCCATGGTTCCCATGCGGTGGCCCGAGACATTGAGCACATCGTCGATGCGACCGGTGATGGTGAAGTACCCGGTTTTGGCGTCGCGGATGGCGCCGTCGCCCGCCAGGTAGTACTTGCCCTTGAAGTCGTCCGGGTAGTAAGACTTTTTGAACCGATCGGGATCGCCCCAAATGGTGCGAATCATCGATGGCCAGGGTTTTTTGACGACCAAAATGCCGCCCTGTCCATTGGGCATGTCCTCACCGGTCTCGCTGACGATGGCGGCCTGGATGCCGGGGAACGGCAGGGTGCACGAACCCGGCATCAAGGGGGTGGCGCCTGGCAACGGGGTGATCATGTGACCGCCGGTTTCGGTTTGCCAGAAGGTGTCGACAATCGGGCAACGGCCACCGCCGACGTGCTGGTGGTACCACTCCCAGGCGGCCGGGTTGATGGGCTCGCCCACAGATCCCAGAAGACGCAGGCTGTTCAGGTTGAAACTCTTGGGGTGGATGGCATCGTTCGCTTCGGCTGCTTTGATGAGTGAGCGGATGGCCGTGGGCGCAGTGTAGAAGATGCTGACCTTGTGGTCCTGAATCATCTTCCAGAAGCGACCGGCATCGGGATAGGTGGGCACACCTTCGAAGACGATTTCGGTGCCACCCAAGGCCAGCGGACCGTAGGTGATATAGGTGTGGCCGGTGACCCAGCCGATGTCGGCGGTGCACCAGAACACGTCATCGGCACGCAGGTCAAAGGTGTACTCGGTGGTCAGGGCGGCATGCAGCATGTAGCCCCCCGTCGAGTGCTGGACACCCTTGGGTTTGCCGGTGGAGCCCGAGGTGTAGAGCAAAAACAGGGGATGTTCGGCTTCGACCCACTCGGGCTCACAGGTGGTGGGCTGGCGGTCGGCCACATCGGCCATGAACTGGTCGCGCCCCGCCTTCATGTCGATGGCGGCGCCCGAGCGTTTGACCACCAGCACATTTCGGACACTGTCGCAACCGCCCAAGGTCAGAGCCTCGTCAACGATGGCCTTCAGGGGCAGTTGTTTGCCGCCTCGCACCTGATGGTCGGCGGTGATCACGGCCACGGCACCGGTGTCTTCGATGCGATCACGCAACGATTGCGCCGAAAAGCCGCCAAACACCACCGAGTGGGTGGCACCGATGCGGGCGCAAGCCTGCATGGCCGCCACGCCGTCAACCGACATGGCAATGTAGATGATGACCCGGTCGCCTTTTTTCACGCCGAGGGACTTCAGGGCGTTGGCCACCTGACAGGTCTTGGCCAGCAACTGGCTGTAAGTGACCCGGGTGACCTCGCCACCGTCGGCCTCGAAAATGAGGGCGGTCTTGTCGCCCAGGCCACGCTCGATGTTGCGGTCCAGGCAGTTGTACGATGCGTTCAGAGTGCCGTCTTCGAACCATTTGAAAAACGGCGCCTGGCTGTCGTTGAGCACCTTGGTGAAAGGCTTTTTCCAACTGATCAGGCGCCGGGCATGTTCGGCCCAATATCCCTCATAGTCTTGCTCGGCCTTGCGGCACAAGGCATGGTAGGCGTCCATGCCCGACACCTTGGCTTGGGCGGCAAAGCCGGCGGGCGGGTTGTAGAGGGCGTTTTCGGTGCTCATCAGGGGGGTCTCCTCGAACCAATTGGGTTGAACAGGCTGACTGTCGCCATTGGCTCTTACAGGCTACTGACTGTCGCCCATCTGACTCGACCCCGGGGCCCGAAAAGCCTTGGCTGGGACGCCTACAATCACGCATCATGAATCCCAAGCCCCCCCACCCTACAGCCTTGCCCCGGCTGATCTTTGCCAGCCGCTGGCTGCAATTGCCCTTGTACCTGGGCCTGATCGCCGCCCAAGCCGTCTATGTCTGGCATTTCTGGATCGAGCTGGTGCACTTGGTGGAAGCGGCTTTTGGCAGCCCAACCGCTTTGCAAGCCTTGATCCATGGCATCGGTTACAAAAGCGAAACCGCCATCACCCATTTGAATGAAACCATCATCATGCTGGTGGTGCTGGCGCTGATCGATGTGGTCATGATCTCGAACCTCCTCATCATGGTCATTGTGGGGGGCTACGAGACGTTTGTCTCCCGCATGTATCTGGAAGATCACCCCGACCAACCCGAATGGCTCAGCCACGTCAACGCCTCGGTGCTGAAAGTCAAGCTGGCCACGGCCATCATCGGGATCTCGTCCATTCATTTGTTGAAGACTTTCATCAATGCCGCCAATTACGACGAAAAAGTGCTGATCTGGCAAACCGTGATCCACGTCACCTTCTTGCTCAGCGCCCTGGCCATCGCCTACACCGACCGCCTTTTACACCCCCCCACTTCGGAACACTGACATGAGCACCACTTTGCGCCAAAACGACCTGATCGAGTCCATCGCCGCCGCGCTGCAGTACATCAGTTACTACCACCCGGCCGATTACATCCAGCACCTGGCTCGGGCCTACGCGATCGAGACCTCACCGGCGGCTCGCGACGCCATCGCCCAGATCCTGACCAACAGCAAAATGAGTGCGTTGGGACACCGCCCCCTGTGTCAGGACACCGGTATCGTCAACGTCTTCATCAAAATCGGCATGGATGTCCGACTGGAAGGCTTCACGGGCAGTCTGGAAGACGCCATCAACGAAGGCGTGCGCCGGGGCTACAACCACCCCGACAACATGCTGCGCGCCAGCGTGGTGGCTGACCCCCACTTCGCCCGCAAGAACACGCGCGACAACACCCCGGCCGTGATCTTCACCGAACTGGTTCCGGGTCATCTGGTCGATGTGACTGTGGCCGCCAAAGGCGGTGGCAGCGAGAACAAATCCAAAATGGTGATGCTCAACCCCAGTGACAGCATCGTCGATTGGGTCCTGAAGACCGTGCCCACCATGGGCGCGGGTTGGTGTCCGCCCGGGATGCTGGGCATCGGCATCGGCGGAACGGCCGAAAAAGCTGTGCTGATGGCCAAACAAAGCCTGATGGAAGACCTCAACATGTACGAGTTGTTGCAAAAGTCTTCCAAGGGCGAAAAGCTCAACCAGGTCGAGGAACTGCGCCTGGAGCTCTATCACAAGGTCAATGCCCTGGGCATCGGCGCCCAGGGCCTGGGGGGGCTGACCACGGTGCTCGATGTCAAGATCCAGATGTACCCGACCCATGCAGCTTCCAAGCCAGTGGCCATGATCCCCAACTGCGCGGCCACCCGCCACGCTCATTTCGTGCTCGATGGGTCCGGCCCGGTCTATCTGGAAGCGCCGTCGCTGGACTTGTGGCCCAGTGTGGCCTGGGAGCCCGATACCCAAAAGAGCCAGCGCGTGGATCTCAATCAACTCACCCGTGAGCAAGTGGCCAGCTGGAAGCCTGGGCAGACTTTGCTGCTCAACGGCAAGATGCTGACCGGACGCGATGCAGCGCACAAACGCATCCAGGACATGTTGGCCAAGGGCGAAAAGCTGCCGGTCGACTTCACCAACCGCGTCATTTACTATGTGGGCCCGGTGGATCCGGTGCGCGACGAAGCCGTCGGACCGGCGGGTCCGACCACCTCGACCCGCATGGACAAGTTCACCGACATGATGCTGGCCCAGACCGGCCTGATCGCCATGATCGGCAAGGCCGAGCGCGGCCCCGAGGCCATTGAAGCCATCCGCAAGCACCAAAGTGCCTACCTGATGGCGGTCGGTGGTGCTGCCTATTTGGTCAGCAAGGCGATCAAAAACGCCAAAGTGGTCGGTTTCGAAGATTTGGGCATGGAAGCCATTTATGAGTTTGACGTGGCCGACATGCCGGTGACGGTGGCGGTGGATGCGGGCGGGACCAGCGCCCACATCACGGGCCCGGCCGAGTGGTCCCAACGCATCGCCAGCGGCGAATTCAAGGGCATCACCCTGGCCTCAGCCTGAACAGCACATCAGGGGGCTGAAGCCTCCAAGGCCTTGCATCCGGCTTTGGGGCTGATTCAGTGCAGGTGACGCGGTTTGCGCCCGCCGCCATGACCGCCCGCACCCCCATGCCCGCCACGCGGCGGCTTGCCCAGCTCGAGCGAGTTGACCAGGTTGTCAAAACGCTCGCTGAAGAGGCGGTCAATTTCGTGGATCACACCGGTGAGTTCGCTGGCTTCAAAGTGGCGCTCCATGAGTTGCACCACGTCTTCAATGAGCAAATCGCGCTGCACCTGCATGATGGCCGCTGGCGTCGGGCCCACAAACAGCATGACGAAATCGTCGCGCGAGGTCATCCCACGGGCCTCGTCGTCTTCGTCAAATTGGGCGTCATAAAACGTGACTTCGAGCACGGCACCCGCTGCGGCCAAGTCGTTCAGGGCCATGCACAAGTCATCGAGGTTTTGTCGAAAGTCCTCGTCGCCCGACACCGTCCAGCACAGGTGCAGCATGTGCTGGGGCGCATCGTGGCGAATGCCGGGTTCGTCCTGATAGGCGCTGGCGGCGCCATCGGACAAAGACTTCGCCCCCGCATACTTCCAGAGCGGCTTAAGGGCTTCTTGCACATCGGCAAACGTCACCTCCGGGCGCAAAGCCACGTCGCCATGAACATGGATTTCAAAGGGGGCGTTGTAGCGTGTCATAGGGTGTCCTTTGGTGCCCGAAACCGGAATCGAACCGGTACGCCCCATTTCTGGAAAGCGGCGGATTTTAAGTCCGCTGTGTCTACCAATTTCACCATTCGGGCCTGTGATGACCATTGTCGCAAAAAACGAGCACAATCTGACGATCATGAAACAGTTTTCGGTGCGGCGGACAGGACTCAGGTTATGGCTGATCAGCCTGTTCGGCTTGTGCGGCTGTGCCAGCCACACCACCGAGACGGCCAAGCAACTTGACAAAAGCAAACCCGAGTATCAGAGCCGCGCGTGCCAACAAACGCTGGGCGAGGTCTGGATCCATCAAGACATCAAAAATGCAACCACAGTGGCCACACCGTTGGTGGCACTCGCCGCTGGGCCGGTCAGTGCGATTCCATTGCTGATGGCTCATGTCGGCTTGGGCGCCGCTGATCGGGTCGATGCCGCGACATTGGCCAGCCGCTGTGGGGGCGCTGCGCCCGGGGTCGTCACCATCGGTGCAGGCATCGCCAGCGACGCAGCCCTGGGGATTTTGGGCGGAAGCGCTGGCGCAGCTGTGGGCAAAACGCTGCCGGCTCCAGTGTCCCCGCCGAGCCGGTGATCAGTCCCAGCGGGCCACCATGCGCCCCACCACCTCACCGGTTTTCAGCCGATCCAGTTGGCTGGAAATCTCGTTCGCCGGGCAAACGGCGGTGGGTATGCGCTGCAATCGACCCGACTGCGCCAAAGCGACCACCTCGCGCAACTCCTGAGGCGACCCCACATAGGACCCCTGCAACGTGATGGCTCTTTGGGCCATCGGGACCAGGGAGATCGGGATTTCACCCCCATAGAGCCCCACCACCACATACCGGCCCCCCTTGCGCAAGCTGGCCAAGCCCAGTTGGGCGGTCGACGCAGCACCCACCAGATCCAGCACGCCCCAGACGCCCCCGACCAGACCCGCCAGTTGTGCGGCGGCACCTGCTTGTGCGGGGTTGATCACCTCAGAGGCTCCTAAAGCCAGAGCCGCCGGCCATTTCCGTTCGTCGATGTCACACACGGCGATGTGTTGATGGCCCAGGGCTTTGAGCATCGCCACCGCCATCAGGCCCAAGCCGCCCGCCCCCATGACCACGATCCAGTCCTGGGGATCGCAGGGCATGAGCTTGCGTGCTGCGCTGTAGGTGGTGAGGCCGGAGCAAGCCAGAATGGGGGCAAACTCGGGCTCGATCCCTGCGGCGTCGATCAGGTAACGGGCGTCGGGCACGATCATGTACTGGGCGTAACCGCCGGGTCTTTGGATGCCCAAAAAACGCGGGGTGGGGCACCAGTTGTCCATGCCCTCTTGGCAACGTGGGCAAGTCCCGCAGCCGGTCCAGGGGTAAATCAGCACATCCTGGCCGAGAGGCGCCCCAAAGGCCCCGGGTCCGGCAGCGACCACGGTGCCAAATGGCTCATGGCCCATGGTGACCGGCAGCTTCATGCCCCGCTCGCTCATGTGAAATTTCTTGCCACCGCCCAAATCGAAGTAGCCATCCCGAATGTGGACATCCGAATGGCAAATGCCACAGTACTTCAACCGGATCAGCAACTCGGCTCCGGCCGGTTGAGGTGGCTCGCGCAAGGACTGCTGGAGGGGCTTGCCCCACTCGGTGATGTCGTAACTGATCATGCGGACTCCTTGGAAGAAGTCCTATCCTAGCGCCAAATGATCAACTGGCGTACTGGGTGCGACGCTCGGTCGAGCCGAGCAACGCAGGCAGGTTTTGCCAAGCGTCCGAGACATCCTTCATCAACGAATAAACTTCGTCCAAGGCCTCGAGGTCATTTCTGGCATTGACATGGATCAGGCGGCGAATGATGTAGCTGTAGAGGTCGTTGAGGTTGTGCGCCAATTCGCCCCCTCGATTGAAGTCGAGCGCACTTTGCAACCCGACCACAATTCGGCTGGCGCGCGAGATGCTTTTGGATTTTTCCTCAATGGCCTTGTTTTGGATGTGACCCTTGGCCACGCACAGGCTCTCCAGAAAACCGTCAAAAAGCATCTGGATCAATTGGACATTGTCGGCGGTTGCAACGCCAGACATCACTTGGACCGATCCATAACTCTCGGCAGCACGGGCAAAAGTTCTCATGTGGGGCTCCTGAACATATCTTGTTCAGGGAATCGGCACGCCTGGCGACAACTTGAGCCCGGGATGAGGGGCTCTTTCGAGGGTACTCAAGCCTGAGGCGGCACCGGTGGCGCAGCCGGCGCACCGCTCTGCCCTGGGCTTGCCATGGCCGGATCCCAGGAGGTCAATTGAGGCAAAGGACCGGGCAAGAGCAAGTCGGACTGAACGGGACAGTTGGGCATGCCCGTTTGCTGGTAGAGGACCCGGCCAGCCTCATTCAGGTTGACCCGCACGCCCAGCAAGGCCTCCTCCGTGGCCGTGCCACTGTCCAGCCCAGCCTGATAAATGGACTTCAACTGGGTGAGCGGTAGCCAGGACTCGACCGGGCCGTCGGGGGATGCGATCAGCCTGGGGTTTTTGGGCTCTCCGGCCATGCCGCGCTGCCCGTCGCGTTGTCCTTCAGCAAACACATCTTCGATGTGCAACTGCAAAACCAGGTTGTAACGGTTGCGCACAGCGGCCCACTCGGCAGCGTCCACCCCGGACGGGGGAGAACCGGCCATGGCATCCCATAACTTGCGCCCGGCCAGACCTGCAAATGGACCTTTTGGGACTGCGGGGGCAAGCGATTTGGCCCCTCTGGCTTCGCGCTCCAGGGTGTTGACGCGGTCAATCAAGTAAAGGAGCAAGACCAAAACCACCAGGAAGCCCCCGATGATCAAAATGCTGGCAATGATGTCCATGCGAACTCAGCCGGCTTGTCCGGGACCGGAGTCAGCACCGGAAGGATCTTCGCCAGACTCGGCCTCGAGCTCATCGCGCAAGAACCTGAGCACCTGAAAAGGCTCCTCCAGCCTGAGTTCGTAATAAGAAATCTGATTGGCCAAAGCCTGCATGGCATCGATGGCCTGCTGCGCGGAAATGTCGGTTCTTTGATATTTGGATCCCAAAGCAAATGCCTCCTGGACATATTCTTCGGGCAAATACACATAGACTTCGTTCTCACCAGACTTGATTTTTTGATAGCAACTGGCCAAAGGGGGCTCGGGCTGGGTTTTGCCCTGAGAGATCGCCATCATGGCAAGTTCTTGCCATTCGGCGGTTTGCTCGGCGCCGGCAATGAAAGTCTTGTCCAGGTGAGCTCTGCAAAGCAAACCCATGCGCATGCGCGCGCTCCGGGCTTCCCGAGAGTCGGACTTGAGCTCCGCGACTTTTTCAAACGCGCTTTTGGCGCGTTTCATTTCATCTTCGGGGCTGGAACGGCTGAAAAGATCAAAAATCGCCAAGCTGAACCCTTTTACTGCTGCCTCAACCCACCTGCAATTGCTGCCTCAGCTTCTTGACCACGGTGGACAGGATCTGGCTGACCCGCGATTCGGTGACACCCAAAACCCCCCCAATCTCTTTCAGATTGAGTTCATCCACATAGTATAACGACATCACCAACTTTTCCCTCTCCGGCAAATGGTCTATGGCCTGCACCACCGCTTCCATGAACTCGGCCTCTTCGACCATGACTTCGGGCTGTTGGCTCCGATCCGAGGGCATGGCCATGACCTCCTCGCTGACCACCTCCATCGAGAAGGTTTCAAAGCGCTTGGCGTGACCGCGCTCTTTTTGAAACTCCTCCATGTCTTTGCCCATGTATTGAGCCAGTTCGGACTGAGTCGGGGTGCGCCCTAACTCGGCCCCCAGCGCATGCATGGCCTCGGACTCCGAACGGTTGAAGGCCACGGCAGATCGAGGCAAGAAGGATTGACGACGTACTTCGTCCAGAATGGATCCGCGCACCCGACTTAATGCAAAGTGCTCAAATTCATGGCCTTTTTGAGGGTCAAAGGCCCTTGCGGCCTCGATCAGTCCGACCATCCCGACCTGGATCAGTTCATCCAGCTCCATGAAAGGAGGGATTCGCGCCTTCAGGTGCACAGCCACTCGCTTGACCATCGGCATGTGCTGCAAGATAAGTTGCTCGGAGGTCGGATGATCTGCGTTTTGATGGTAAAGCGCCAAGGCTGCCGTCATGTCAAGCTCCCAACATGCGTTGCATGAAAAATTGAAGCCCGCCAGAGGAGGCCGTCACCGGCTCCATGTCCTCCAGGGTTTGAGCCATGACCCTGAAGTCCCGGGCGGCTGCGCTGCCAGGGGAAAAATCGAGGACCGACTGGTACTTTCTTTGCGCCTGGACCAGCAATTCGTCCGCTTCAATGGAGCCCATGTGCCCAATGGGCAGGCCCAGAAAACGCATGCTGACATCGTTCATCCGTCGATGTAACTGCCTTCCCATGTGAGCATCCCTGACCATGTTCGTGACCAAATGAATCTGATCCAGGCCTTGCTCGGTGGTCATGACCTTGATCAAACCATAAGCATCGGCAATTGCACTGGGTTGATCGCAGACCACCACCAAACGCCTTTGACAAGCGGCCATGAAATCAAGCACGGCAGGTGACAAGCCAGCGGCCACATCGACCAACAAATAATCGACGGCCAGATCCAGATTGTCAAATGCGCGAATGATGGCTTGGACTTGCTCCGTGCCCAAAGCAGCCAGGTCTCGCACCCCAGAGGCGCCGGGGATCAGCATCACGCCTTGTGACGTGGTCACCATGATTTCAGCCAAAGTCTTTTCGCCTCGCAACACATGACCAATGTTAAAGGGGGCATGAACGCCCAATGCGATTTGGGCATTGGCTAACCCCAAATCGGCATCAAAGACCATGACCCGATGATTGCGTTGTGTCAAAGCAACCGCCAAATTGGACGTGACGCTGGTTTTGCCCACTCCGCCTTTGCCACTGGCGATACCGATCACCTGAGGCACTTGGGTGACTTTATGCATGTTGCGCTTTCCCGGAGGTCGTTTTAACCCTGCGCGCCGCGCGCATGGGCTTGCGGTGTTCGGCCGACTCGGGCAACTTCAGGTCGTCCAGCGCCTGCTTGACCCAGGCTGCAGGATCAAATGCACGGGCCGGCAACTGGATGGCGTCAGAAAAGGAAACCCTGCTGACCGGCACAGGCTGCTCACTGAAGGCCTGCAACCACTGCCAGACATGAAACCCTTCATCGGCTTTGGTGATCATGAGACTTCGCCAAGGCATTTGAGCCTGCATCCTGCGCAAGGTGGTGACCGAGGCGTCCAAGGGAACCACGGCGTGCCAAGACAGGCCCGGTTGAGCCTGACACAAATCCGGATCACGCCCAAAGTGCGCATCACTGGCGGTATCGATCCAGATGTGTCGACGGGGCTTGAGCTCTTCCAACAACACCGTCAACGCTTGTGCGTTGGCCGCTCGGTAGACATCGATTCCGACCGAAGACGCCAACATTTGGATTTGGCTCCAGGCCCCCGGACGAAGATCCGCATGACTGATGATGGCCTGACTCTGTGGACCATCGACCTGCGCCATCGCATGCGCCATGCGCACCACCATGCTGGTTTTGCCTGCGCCCGAAGGGCCGACCAGAGCGTGCACGCCCGGCTCAATGGCCGAACTGACGCAATTCGCCAAGTGCGACTCCAGGACACTCGATAAAGCGTGTCGTGTGCCCTCGTGACCCTGGGCTGTTTTCAGGGCATCGAGCATCAGGGTCCGCAATCCGACCGGGACCCCGAGCCGCATCAATTCATCCGCCACAGCCAACGCTTGCGGGGACAAGTCCTGTTGTGCTTGCCACGGCATGACTTGGCGCTGCAATTGCATTTCACGTCGCAATACGCCGACTTCCTGGCGCAGCAGTTCCACGCACTCCAAGTGACGAAGCCACTCCCGTTGCAGGTCATCCGACCTCAACTCCACCACGGGATCCTTGGATTTCGCCACCCGCCGGGTTTGGGCAGCCGCCTTGGCTTTGGGCACTGGCTTGGCTTTGGGCACTGGCTTGGTTTTGGCCTGGGTCTTAGATGGGCTCTGCGCTTGCGCTTTCGCAGGATGAAGGTCTTTGCCGGAAACAACCACCGCAGGGATCGGTGGAGTCTCGACAGAGGCCACCTCAGGCCCAGTCGAGGAGGCATCCGCCGGCGGGACTGAAGCGCTTTCGCGGTCTGCGGTTCGGGCCGACTCCTGGCGCTGGACAAAACCGAAGATTTCAGCAAAGACCTCGGCCTTTTCCTGCCGCAACTCAGCCCCCGATGGCTCTTTGGACGGAGTTTTGGGAGACTCTGAAGCTGCGCCAGATTGAGCCTCCACAGCCACAATCAACTCGATTTGATCGCCGATGCGTTGAGTGGAAATCACCAACACATCGCTGCCATAGGTTTGAATGGCTTTTTCGTTGGCACTGCGGGCGTCCCGCGCAAGAATACGCTTAAGTTCCATGTTTCATCATCCTTCGACAGGAGCCGTCTGTTCACGCGGCTGGGCATTGACACTGGCCAAAACCTGAACGGCTTGATCGTCCGGGATTTCGCTGTAGGACAACACGGTCAGGTCGTTGACCCGGAAACGCACTGAACGGGACATCCAGTTGCGGATCGCTGGCGACACCACCAGCACGGCCGGCAAGCCCTTTTCTTCCATGTCACGGGCGTTCTCCCGCAACGCACTGAACAAACCTTCTGCCAGTCCTGGCTCGAGCACCACGTTGTTGGCGCCCCCACTTTGCTGTACCACGTTGTGGATCATCTGCTCCAGACTGGGCTCCAGGGTGAGCACCGACAAAGTGTCCCGGTTCTCGGTCAGAGATTGGACGATCATGCGTCCGAGTTTAGGTCGAATCAGCCCGATCAGCATTTCGGGATCTTGCGTTTTCATGCTGGCATCGGTCAGGGCTTCGACCACGCTGCGCATGTCGCGGATTGCAACCCCTTCTTGCAAGAGACCTTGCAAAGTTTTGGTGACGACACCGAGGCTGAGCTTGCCAGGCACCAATTCCTCGACCATCTTCGGATATTTGGCGGCCAGTTTGTCCAGCAGCTTTTGAGTTTCGTCGTGGCTCAGCAATTCAGAGGCATTTTCGCGCAGCACCTTGTTCAAATGCGTTGCAATCGCCGTGCTGGGATCCACCACGGTGTAGCCCAATGCCCTGGCCTGATCGCGCTGGATGGGCTCGATCCAGACGGCCTCCAGACCAAAGGCCGGTTCTTTGGTTTTGATGCCCCCGATCGGGCCATAAACCTTACCCGGGTTGATCGCCAACTCGCGCCCCACCCGGACCTCGCCTTTGCCGCGAACCACCCCGTTCAAAATGATGTGATAGACATCCGCCTCCAGACTGAGGGCGTCCCTGATGCGCACAGGTTGGATCAGAAAACCCAATTCAGCGGACAATTTTTTGCGCACCCCTTTGACCCGGCTCATGAGTTGCCCACCCGACTCAGCGTTGACCAACGGGATCAGGCCATAACCAATTTCCAGGCCAATCAGATCCACCTGCTCCACGTCATCCCAATCGAGTTCTTTCGGCGTTTGGCTGGCGGCCTCTTCAACTTCTTGTTTGTCTTCCTGTGCCATGCGACGTTGGACCACAAATAAACCGATGCCGGCAGTGGCGGTGGCCAAGGTCAGAAAGACCAAATGAGGCATCCCGGGAATCAGTCCCAAAAACCCCATGATCGCCGCAGTGATGAACAAAGCCGGTGGATCTGCCAACTGGCGTGTGGCTTGTTCGGTCACCGATTCCGGGGTGGTGACGCGGGTCACGATGATGGCCGTGGCCAACGACAGAAACAGACCCGGAATTTGCGCAACCAAGCCATCGCCGATGGTCAACAACACATATGTTTTTGCGGCCTCGCCGACCGGCATCCCGTGCTGCCCAATGCCGATGGCCAGGCCTCCGACCACGTTGATCACCAAAATCAGCAGGCCGGCCACGGCGTCACCGCTGACAAATTTGGAGGCGCCATCCATGGAGCCAAAAAAATCAGACTCCTGCGACAGTTCCTCACGCCGTTTGCGGGCGGTGTCCTGATCGATGATGCCGGCATTCAAGTCGGCATCGATGGACATTTGTTTGCCGGGCATGGCGTCCAGGGTAAAGCGCGCATTGACTTCAGAAACTCGACCCGCACCCTTGGTGATGACGATGAAATTGATGATCATCAAAATGATGAAGACCACCAGGCCAATCACATAATTGCCCGCGATCACGAACTCGCCAAAAGCGGCGATGACCATGCCAGCCGCTTCGGTCCCTTCATGTCCGTGGGACAAGATCACCCGGGTGGAAGCCACGTTCAAAGCCAAGCGCAACATCGTGGCCAACAACAAGACCGTAGGAAACACTGAAAAATCAAGGGGTTTGCGCGTCCCAATGGCAATCATGATGATCACCAGCCCCATGATGATGTTGAAGGTGAAAAAAATGTCCAGCAACAAGGGTGGCATGGGAACCACCAGCATGGCCATGATCAGCAAAACCAGCAGCGGGATGCCCAGACCGCTCTTGTCGAAACGCGACAAGACCTGTCGAAGAGTTGACAATGTGAGGGTGCTCATCGCTGATTCAGGTTCTTTCAGGCATGGATGCCGGGGATTGAGCAAGGTTCATGCCATGCAGACCGTCGCATCCGGCCCCATCCCAGGCCTAGGGTTGGCGCGCATCTTGCTGAGGTTCTGATCAAGCCACCCGACGGCAAACCTTGTCCTCATCGGTTCAGCCGAGTTGACTCAATCAGCGCACATGATGAATTCCTCCGTTTCGATCAGCGACTTGTCCCCCAAACCGGCAGAAATTCCGGATAAGAGTTCTTTAGGACTCAAAAAATCAGGCGATGAAGGTGCCCCAATCTCCCCATTTCATGAATTGATGCGGGAACTTGCAGCGCAACAGGTTGGAGGACCCGCACAACCCCAGATCGGCAAGATGGCCGGCAGCGCCATCGGTCTGACGGCGACCGAGGGTGAGCGGCAAGAAACTGCCGTCTCCGGGGAGGGCATTGCGCAGGACGCCATGCCGGGCCTCGGCCCCGAGGGGTGGGGCGTGGCCGAGGCCTCTCAACTGTCGAACTCCGCCATGCAGGTTATTCAGCCCGGAACCCCGGACACCAGCCCGTCGCCCGGCCAGGGCACCTCGGTCTTGGTAAGCCCAACGCTGGCTGGCTTGCCCTGGATTCAAGGCGGGGCACCAGCCATCCCGGGCGCCATGGCGCCTCCTCAGACCATGCCTCCCGCCGCAGTCAACGTTCCTGATTTGAACTCCTCGCATTGGGGTGAATGGAAAGAAACCCGCCTCAGTCAGAGTCTGACGCTGATCACCCAGCCTTTGACAGGGCTGAATGAAACCAATCTGAATGACTTTGCTATGCAGCAAGGCCTGGATGCAAACACCGTGAAGTGGCTGCTCGGAGAGTCCAACTCGGGCGCACAAGGATCTCCAACAGCTGGTCTGCCCCACCCTTTGTCCCTTCACCAGGGCGCAGCATCCGACGCCTGGTTAGACCTCACCCCGATAGCGGCCCAGTCGTTCGTCGGGCTGTTCAAGGACTCCTTCAGAGATCATCCCGACGGCAAAACAGGCATCGGAGTTGCAGTCGAATCACTGCTTGGCGCAAGTGCCGAGGCCTCAGATGCGGGCCAGTCCGACTCCACTCAAGCCGGGATACAAAGCCAAAACATGGCTCCCGCGATGCGTCAGGCAGGAGAAACCCAGGGCGCCAAACAGCAATCTGCATGGCCATTGAACACCACCTTGTTGGGACAAGATCTGGCGGACAAAATGAGCACGGCCATCGGCAAACGGCTGCTCGAATCGATCGAAAAAGGCGAATGGCAACTTAAACTTCAGCTCAAACCCGTCGAATTGGGGCACATTGAAGTCGATTTGCAAATGAAGGAAAACGGCTTGGAGGCCAAATTCACGGCCAGTCAATCGATGGCCAGGGAATTGCTGGAAAGTGGCTTGAGCCGACTCAAAGAGACCCTTCAGCAATCAGGCATGGATGTTGCTTCAGTCCGTGTCAACGATGGGCTATCCTCCCGAAATGGCGGAGATCCGACACCACGTCATCCCCAACAGGGACACCATGGATCGACACCCCAGGAGAATGTGCCCAACGAGTCAGAGGCCCCCGTTGCCCCAGGAAATTCAACCATTTCTGACGGGAGGCTCGATCTGATGGTTTAGTTTCCTCACTGAAAGGCTCTGCCATGGCTGATGAAGAAGTCGAAGTCGAAAAGAAAAGCAAAGGCCCACTGATCAAAATGATTTTGTTGGTGCTGGGTCTGATCGTGGTTTTGGTCGGCACGGTCGTAGGAACCCTCTTCGTCTCGGGCGCATTCGATCGCAAGCCCGACGAGCTGATGGCCGAAAAAATCAAGGAACTCGAAGCCAAAATCGAAGCCCAGCAAGCGGCTGAAAAGGGCAATGATTGCAAACCCGATAAAGATGGCAAGGGTTGCGAAGACGGCCCCAAAAAGAAATCCAAAGAATCTCCCGAACTCCAGCGGTTTGAAAGTTCGTACATGGAACTGGAAAAAAACCTGCTGGCCAATATCACCGGCTCGCGCAAAGTCATGTCGGTCAACGTCGGGTTGATGACCTTTTATGACGACCGTGTCTTCAAAAATGTCAAAAAGCACGAAATGGCATTGCGCTCGGTCGCCCTGGATGTGATGCGCCAGACCACCGAGGCCGACTTGAGCCGACCTGAATTCCGCAAAGAACTTGCTGCCAAGGTCCGCGATGCGATGAATGGCGTCTTGACCAAATACGAAGATTTTGGGGGCATCGAGGAAATTTACTTCACCCAGTTTGTGGTGCAATAAACGCAGGCTCGCACAGAGAAAGACATGGCCGATTCAGCCCCCCTCCTCAGCCAGGAAGAGCTCGCCGCTCTGGCCGCTGGTGTTGACAATGGCTCGATCGATGTGAACTCGGGCTACAACACCGACGCCCCGGTGAAAAAGCATGACCTCGCCTCGGAGGACAGCAGCCTGGGTGTGAATGTCGGCTCGCTGGACATGATCAACGAGCGATTCATTCGCATGTTCAGACTGGGCATGCTGGAGGTCCTGCGAACCAGCCCCCGGATGAATCCGGGTCGAGCTCAAATCGTTCGGTTCGGCGACTACCTCAAAGAGTTGCGCGCGCCCCTATCCGTCAACATCGTCAGGATGCCGCCTTTGAGGGGCTATGCGATGGTGGTGATTGAGCCGGGCCTGATCTTCAGCTCGCTCGACAGTTTTTTTGGCGGTTTTGGCAAAGGCGTGGCACAACTTCCCCCTGGTCGCCTGTTCACGCCCACAGAGTCGCGCATCATCAAAATCATCTTGCAGCTGGTGTTCAGGTCTTACAAAGAAGCCTGGGCTCCGGTCACGGGCGTTGATTTCGAACATGTGAGCTCCGAAATCAACCCGCAATTTGCCCAAATTGCAGATGAAAACGATCTGGTGGTGCTCAACCGATTCGAGTCAGATCATCACGCCACCACCGGCGGATTCATCGACATGGTGATTCCCTACATGGCCCTCAAGCCGGTCCGTGACTTGCTGCGCAGCCGCGTGCAAACAGGGGACGGCGATGAAGAGTCTGACAAAGTCTGGCGCAAACAATTGGCCGATGCAGTTTACGACTCCAGCCTCGAAATGCAGGTTCTCCTGGGCAGCTTGTCCCAAACCGCCCTGCAAATTCAGAACATGAAAGAGGGTGATGTGTTGTTTTTCAAAAAGCCGGATCACGCTCGAGTCGTCATCGAGGACATGCCTGTCTTCGATGTAGAGATCGGCACCCTCGGCAGTCAGGTGGCGATCAAGATTGTTCGATCCATCCAACTTTCAGACAGCCACAACAAGCAGGGCTGAGGCCCGATCGGAGTCAACCATGAGTGAAGTCACCGCAAACCCTGAAAACGAAGGCCAAATTCAACTGGATGTGTTGCAAAACATACCCGTCACCATGTCCATTGAGGTTGGCCGCGCCGTGATCAAAATTCGCGATCTCATGCGCCTGAGCCAGGGGAGTGTCGTCGAGTTGGATCGAATCGCCGGTGAGCCACTGGATCTGCTGGTCAACAACACGGTGGTGGCCCAAGGCGAAGTGGTGTTGGTCAATGACCGATACGGCATCCGCTTGACCCGCGTGGTTCCCCCCTCGGAACGACTGGAAAAGCTCTGATCGCTCAATGACAACCGACCATGGCCATGATGGACATCGCTCAGTACCTGCTCAGCTTCGGCTTGGTCATCGGACTCTTGCTCGGTCTTTTGTGGGCGCTCAAAAAGCTTCAATCACAAGGCCATGTGTCCAGACGCGGTGGCTCACAACGGATCCAGATTGTAGAGACGCTGACGCTGGGCGTGCGCCAAAAGCTGGTGTTGATCCAATGTGACCAGCATCAGGTGTTGCTGGGCGTCACCCCGACCGAAATACGCCCCCTGCATCAATCAGAGAGCGCACCCCACACCACCGAAGAATGGCTGCGGAGAAGGCAGTCATGAACAAGCGCATCGGAGCTTTGTTCCTGGGCATGATCCCATGCCTGGTCATGGCGGCACCGGATTTGCCGGCTTTGATCGCCAGCAACACTGCACGAGGCACGCAATACAGTTTGAGCCTGCAGTTGGTGGCTCTGATGACGGTACTGTCCATGTTGCCGTCGATCCTGCTGATGATGACTGCTTTTGTGCGCATCATCATTGTGCTCTCCATCTTGCGCCAAGCCCTGGGCACGGGGCAGACCCCACCCAACATGGTGTTGGTTGGCATTGCACTGTTTCTGACCCTGTTTGTCATGTCTCCTGTTTTGAGCGACGTCTACAGCAACGCCATCTTGCCTTACATGAACCAAAACATGCCTTTTGACAAAGCCTTGGCGCTGGCTGAAAAGCCGATTCGTGAATTCATGCTCCAACAAACCCGGGAAGATGACATCGCACTGTTCATGGAAATAGCCCGCAATCAATCGGTCAGCAGCCCCCAGCAAGTGCCTTTCATGACATTGGTGCCTGCGTTCCTGACCTCCGAGCTGAAAAGTGCTTTCACGATCGGTTTTTTGATTTACATCCCTTTTGTGGTCATCGATCTGATTGTGTCCAGTGTGTTGATGTCGATGGGCATGATGATGTTGTCACCGATGATGATTTCGATGCCGTTCAAACTGATGCTTTTTGTGTTGGTCGATGGCTGGGGCTTGATCATGGGCTCCCTGGCTTCCAGTTTCGTCATGCCCTGATAGGAGATATGCATGGACACCGCAACCGTCATTGAATTGGGTCGACAAGCGCTTTGGGTCTCGGTCATGGTTTGCGCACCGTTGCTCATCGTCGCATTGGCCGTGGGCGTGATCATCGGCATGGTGCAAGCAGCCACCTCGATCAATGAAATGACCCTGAGTTTCATCCCGAAACTACTGGCATTGGCTTTGGTTTGCCTGGCTTTTGGCAGCTGGCAATTGAGCGTCATCATTGATTTCACCCGCAGCATTTTCGAGCGCATCCCCACCCTGTTTCACTGAACACCATGCTGAATGTGCTTGCATCCGATGTCATGGAAAGGTTTTACGCCTTTCTTTGGCCGATGTTGCGCATCTCGGCGCTGATGACCACGGCTCCTTTTTTTTCAGCGACTTCCTATAACCTTCAATTGCGGATCCTGACGGCTTTGGTTCTGACCTGGCTGATCTACCCCTTGCATCGCTGGCCCATGATCGACCCGAGTTCAGCCTCGGGTTTGCTGGAAATTTTTAATCAGTTGGCCATCGGTGCCCTCATGGGTCTGGTGCTGCAAGTGGCCGTTGCCGCGATCGTGCTGGGCGGTCAATCGATCGCCAACGCAATAGGCCTGTCGATGGCCAGCATGATTGACCCCACCATGGGTCAGGTGCCCACCATCTCCCAATTTCTGTTGATTCTGTCCTCGCTGATTTTTGTCGGATTTGGGGGGCATGCGATCATGCTGAGCATCATCGCCGATTCTTTTCATGCTTTGCCCATCGGCGCACATGTGCTGACCCCTCAGGTCCTGGGTGAGGTGTTGCGCTGGAGTTCGATGATTTTTCTGGGCGGCTTGCTGCTGGCCCTGCCCGTGATGGTGATTTTGCTCTTCATCAACATCGGATTAGGGGTGGTCACCCGTGCCTCTCCGAGTTTGAATATTTTCTCTCTGGGCTTTCCAGCCATGATTTTTGCCGGGTTTTTCGTCTTCGTTCTGTCTTTGGACAGCATCGGCGGACGAATCGAATGGCTCTGGATGCGTGCGTTTGAGATGGCGCGCCAACTGACTGCAACCGCATGAGCTCAGACGAAGACAAGACAGAACTTCCCACTGGCAGGCGCTTGCAAAAAGCCGTGGAAGAAGGACAGGTCGCCCGCTCAGTGGATCTGTCTGCTGCAGTGATCACGGTGGGGGTCATGGGCTTGCTGCTCTTCATGGGGCGCAGTCTTTTTGATCGGATGACGCATCTTTTTGCCCAAGGCTTCACCATCGACCGGATGACCCTGGATCGGCCAGAAATGCTGATTGGCATCATGGGTCGACAGATCCTGGAGGGACTGATTGTGGTTTCTCCCCTGATTGCCTTCACCCTGATTGCCGCCTGCTTGGCCGGCATGGCCATGTCAGGCATTCATTTCAGCCCCAAGGCTTACGCTCCGAAATTCGAAAAACTGGATCCGATCAAAGGCATGGGCCGAATATTTGGCAAGCAAGCCTGGGTGGAATTGGCCAAATCGATTGTTAAATTTTCGTTGGTCAGTTTGATCTTGTGGATGTGCGTCTCGCACTTTCTTGCTGACTTGCTGATGCTGGGAAAAATGGAACTGGAGCCGGCCTTGGCCTTGTCAGGCAGCATGCTGACGCAAGTCGCCATTTTTGTCTCGCTCGGCCTGGTGTTGATTGCCCTGATCGATGTGCCCTACCAAAAGCACACCCACATCAAAGGGCTGAAAATGACTCGGCAGGAAGTCAAGGATGAGATGAAAAACGCAGAAGGCAGCCCCGAAGTCAAATCCGAGATCCGGCGCCGGCAAAGAGAAATGGCCAATGCCAGAATGATCCAGCGCGTCAAGGACGCCGATGTGGTGATCACCAACCCTGAGCACTTCGCCGTCGCATTGGAGTACGACCCCACCGGGGACGGCGCCCCGATCTTGGTCGCCAAAGGAAGCGATCACATGGCGGCCCGCATTCGTGCCGAAGCCGAGCAACATGGCATTCATCTGTTTCAGGCTCCACCCCTGGCTCGCGCCCTTTATTTCACGACCGAAGCCGAGCACCCGATCCCGGAAGAGTTGTATCACGCCGTGGCACAAGTGATCGCTTATGTGTTCAGTTTGGAAGGCAGCGCCCCGATGCAAGGCGTCCGACCCAAACCCGCCGTCAAAGTCCCTGAATCCATGCTGTTTAATCCCGACGGATCCAAATTCAAGCGTGCTGGAGCCTATTCATGAACATTGAAATCAATCTGGACAACCCCCGCCCCTTCGGGCCCGTGCTTCGCACAGCTGACAGGATGCGGCTGGAGGGTTGCGTCAACGCCCTCACGCTGGAAGGATTGAGCCTGTCGTTGCATTGCCCTCACGAGGCCTTGCTGGACCATTATGTCCGGCTGATGCTCACCAAATTGCGGGAGGCGCCGGAATCGAATCAGGTGGAGGTCTATTTCCCATCCAACACCGAGTCTTTGCTGGAGCGCTTCAACGCCGCCTTGTCGGATCAGAGCATCAGCGATGCCACTCGCACGCCCCGTGATTCCCGCCATGTGAGGGTTTGGGTGGTTCATGATGCTCAAAAAGTGTCAGCGCCAGAAATGCAATTGTTGGCCCGATTGATCCACAATTTTCCCGGTGCGAGCATCCGGGCCCTGTTGTTGTTTCATGGCACCGAGGCCGAGCCTGACGCCCTGCAAGCTTTTGGTCGCAAATTGTTGCGCTGGCACATTGACTTGCCCACTGAGGAGCAAGCGGCTGATGCCTTGGAAATGGCAGAAGCTGAAGGTCGCCAGGCCCAGATGTCGCAATTGCTGCGCCGGATCGGGTGTTTACCCAGAGCTCAGGCCGCCACGCCGTTGTCCTTGGGGCTTGAAGCTCAGGAACAGCGGCTTGAGGAGGCTCGCTTTCTCGAGCGTCAAGTCAGCCCAGTCCGGATCGGCGCCAAACTTCGACAGCTGCTGAATGTCTTCACCGTTGCACTGCTTCAAGCCCCTCAAGGCTTGCGTCAATTCAAACCGCAGCGCGCATCGGTGACGGCCCCTGCGGTCAAAAAATTGGCAGTGGGCAGCGGACTCGCGGTGGTGCTGTCCCTGGCGCTGATGGCTTGGATTCAGCCCAAGTCTTTTGTGGCTCAAAAAGACAAGCCCGCCGCCTCGCAAACCCCTGAGGCCTCCCCTCAATCCGAGCCAGCTGTCGACTCTGTCCCTAAGAAACAGGGGCCGGTGGGCATGGTCAGGGCGCACCTGCTGACCAAATCATGAGCCAGCCCGACATCCTGAGACACTCGGGCCCGCACCAAGTCACGGTCGCTGAGGGCTCGAAAAACGCCCAGAGCAGACAAGCAGCTGAACGATCCCCTCTGGAGGACAGTCCAAGCGCCGCTTTCGCAGACATTCGATCGCATGAACATTCAGATCCGGCTTCCGACGAAACTCAACTTTCCGAACCTGCTGCCGATTCATCAGACGACTGGTATGCCGATGACGACATGTCCCTGCGCATGGACCAATTGAAAAAGCACAACCTTGCCTTGGCACAGCGACTGCAACGTTTGACCAAGTCGGGTCGCAAAGAGGAAAAAAATGAGTGACACCCCCGAGCAGGACCCCCAAAGGGTCGAGGCCACAGCCGCGCCCGATTTGACTTCGGCCGATCCATCGCAAGCCACTGAATCCAATGGGTCTCCAGAACCCTCGGCGATTCAGCCCCCCAACGCCAGCCCCCCGCCCTCTCGGCCTCAGCAGCCTTCCACCCCAACCCGGTCGGTGGATGAAAAAGCCTATGCCCAATACAAACTGTTGGCGCAGACCGTTCTCGAATCCGCCGAATTGGCCAGTCGATCTGCCGAGGCAGCGATGCAAAGTGGGCAGGATCTGAAAAATGCCACTCAACACTTTCGTGACCTGACAGATGCGGGCCACAAAAAAGCCCGGCTGTTGCTCGCCATCACCGCCGGATTCATGGTCTTGTGCATGATGTTCTTTTTGATCATGGGTGTGCGCATGATCAGTCGCGTCCATCAACTGGATACCGCCCTGAATTCAGCCGCACAGCGGGTGGCCGAAATGCAGGTCGGCCTGGAGTCTCTGGAAAAGTTGGGCAGCAGTCTCAGTGACTTGTCGCAAAAACAAAGCGAACTGACCAAAACGCAGGCCGCCATCGAGGGCCGCATCGATGCGGCCCTGAAACAAACCGAAAGCATGACGCAGAAGGTTCCGCTGGAGACAGCCAAACAAGTGGCCAGCAAAAGCGACGGCATGATGCGCCAGGTGCAGACGGTGGGATCCGGCCTGCAAGCGCAATCCAGGGCTGTTCAGGATCTGAGCAAAGAAGTACAAGCCCTCAAATCAGAGTTGGGACAGGTCGATGGGCTCAAGCGCGATGTACAGGCCCTGATCACCTTGCAAAGAGAAAAATACCTGGAAGCGGTGCAAAAGAGCCAGGCCTCCAAAGCCAGCCCGGAACGGGTTTTGCAATATCCCAGGCCGTCCCCCGCCACAGAGGCGGTCAAGCCATGAAGCGTGCGCTCATGGAATGCAATGCGCGATGTAACCCAGCGTGAACAACCCATTGGGGGGTATTTTTCGCCAGTAGCCGGCCTCTTTGACTTCAAATAATTTCCTGCCGCTGAGCTGAGGCCCCTCAAAACTGGTCATCTGACTGATGCGGTACATCTTGTGTTGGCAGTCGTATTCGTTCATGTAGCGTCTGGATTGCACCCCGTCCTGGTCAGGTTGTTTCAAGTCCTGCATCTCCCAAACCCGGCGCAGGTTGCCCTCTTTCTCGATGGAATTGCGATTGACGAACAACGCCACTTGGTCGGTTTCACCCAAACGCGTCCAGGCCTGAGCCCAAACCATGCCTTGCCCGGTACCCAACCCGGCCAGAACCAGCGTCCCAGCCACCCATTTTTGCGAAAACCTGCTGCAGCTCATCATTAGAAAAAAGTCCCTGGCAAAGTCAGGATCTGACCACCCGCACCCAGTTTGAAGCGCGAGATTCCCGCCAGATCACGGGTGTTGACCCCACCCAGATCAAGCCATCGGACACCACACCCGGGCAAGTCCATCATGGCACGCCAAAGCAATGCATTATGGGCGTTGCTGTCGCGACCTGGTTGGTTGGCCCATCCGATGTGGTAGGTGGCGGTGGATCCGTGGAGTAAAAACAACATGCTGGCCACCGTTTGACGATCAATTTCCGCCCAGATGATGCGAAAAGCAGTCGCAGGCCTCTCGTGCGCAGCCACATAAGCCAGGGTGAAATCAGTGGGCAACGCAAAGAAACCCTTGCGCTTTCTCTGTTCGCCCTCACGGGCCAAAACAAATTGCATTTGAGCCCGGCTGGGCTGGGAAAAAACCTTCAACCCTGGTGTGGTTTCCGCTCGCACCAGGCGGTTGCGCCATTTGGGGTCCATGTCCGATCTCAGCTGATCAGCGGGACGCTCCAAATCCAGCATGACCGTGCTGTATCCCGTCAAAACACGCTGCATGCCTTGAGCCTCAGCCGGGTTCCAGTCAAGCACCCGTGTGTTGGGAGAAAACAGCGGAACGCGCAACGGCCGAAGGGGCAAATGCCGCCGCACGCGCCGATAGAAGTCAGCTCGCCAAGCGGCGTCGACATCTTCGGCAAAGATCGGGCCGCGCGAGCAGGAGGCCAGCGACAAATAACCCAATACCCGGCGAGCAATGAATTGTGCGCTGGCGCGCCAAGTCCCTTGCTCATGGGCCACCACGCGAGTGACCTCGATGCCCAGCGACCGCAAAGCCTCGCCATAAGCCCAGGCCTGCTGCAAAGAACCGTCATGCCGACGATGAAAGTCTGTCCAAGCCACGGCCTGGGGTGGGTTCCAAAGCAAATCCATGGGGGTCATGATAAGCAAGTTGATCGGCCAAAAGTCAAGTTGCTTTCATTCATGCCGATTAAACTCACGACCATGTCTCAAGTAACTTTCCTGAAATCAAGCCCGCCTCCCACCGTTTTGGGGCACGACATCCCGCGCGTCAGGATGACCGCTTGGGGTGCATTTTGGATTTTTACTTATTTGGTATTTCCTGTATTACTTTTAGGGAATATGTTAGATTTAGCCATTCAGGCTGTGTTCGGTTGGTGTGTCGGCATTTGGTGTGTTTTTCCTGGTTGAGGTATTTGCATGTTTTTCTTTGTCGGCTTCATCGTGATTTTCGGGGCAGTGTTTGGTGGATACATTGCTGCCGGCGGAAAAATGGCTCCCATCATCAAAGCCGCCCCCTTCGAATTCATCATCATTGCCGGAGCGGCCATTGGCGCCGCCTTGGTGGGCAACAGCTTTGCCGTTTTCAAGGCCGCCATGGGCGGCATCGGCAAGTGCATCTCAGGCCCCAAATGGAAAGCCGAAGACTATCTGGGCCTGATCGTGCTGATTGGCAAATTGCAAGGCGTGATGAAAAAAGAAGGGGTGGTTGCGCTTGAAGCTCACGTGGAAAATCCCGACTCGAGCCCCATCTTCGGCGAATTTCCCAAATTGGCCAAAGACCATTCCGTGGTTCAAATGATCTGTGACCCTTTGCGGCTGATGATCATCTCGCAAGGCAATCTGGATCCGGATGCCGTCGAAGACATCATGAAAACGGCCATCAAATTGCATCACCATGAAGCCATGATGGCGCCTCATGCACTGACCACCATTTCTGGCTCACTGCCCGCGCTGGGGATTGTGGCTTGCGTGCTCGGCGTGGTTAAAACGATGGGTGCCATTGACCAACCCCCGCCTGTGCTGGGGGCTCTGATTGGCGCTGCCTTGGTCGGCACCATGATGGGCGTGTTTTTGTCTTACGCCATGTTTGAACCCTTTGCCGGTCGGCTGGCTCAAGTCCTGGAAGAAGAAAGTCAGGTTTATAATGTGATCATGAAGATGATCGTCAGCAATCTCAAAGGCGAAGCTCAGCCGGTGACGATCGAAGCAGCGCGAGCCTGTATCAGCCACCACAACCAGCCCAGCTTTTCAGAGGTGTTTGACGCCTTGCGAGGCGCTTGATGGCCACCGCAACCGCAGAAGCAGAGGCAGAAGTCGCCGTTCCGCCAGAAGCGGATCAGGCCGCTTCTGCGGCTCCGGCAGCCGGCGAAGGCGACACCGCCGCAGCGCCTCCTACGGCGGAGGAGCCGGTTCGGCCGATCATCAAAAAAATCATCGTTGAAGAAGGGCACGGGGGAGCGCACGGGGGAGCTTGGAAAATCGCGTTGGCCGACATGATGACCGCCATGATGGCCTTCTTCTTGCTGATGTGGTTGCTGGGAGCCTCCAACGAAGATCAAAAGCGCAGCGTGGCCGACTATTTTCGTCCTACTTCGCACAGCCAGATCGTTTTTGGTGAGTTGGCTGGATCGACCGGCATGTTCGGTGGAGCATCGATTGTCGACACCGACGGTTTTCCCTTCAGCGCCAAGCAAACGGGGATGTTGGAGCGACTGACGCCGCAGGCTCAAGGCGGTCCCAGCGATGGATTCGGCTCCTCCAAGGAGGATGTCAACCGAGAAGGCCCCCAGGAAGACACCCCCAGCAGCGAGCCCGGCAGTTCCTCGAAAAAGCAGGATCGGACGGATGCCCAGTTTGAAAAAATGGCCCAACAAATCCAGCAGCGCCTGGCTGACAATAAACAACTGGAGGCCCTCAAGGATCAGGTCACCGTGGTGCGCGAAAAGGATGGACTGCGCATTGACATCATCGACAAAGCCGACTTCGCCATGTTCAGCCTGGGTACTGCAGAAATCACCGGCAGGGCGCAAAGTCTGGTTCGAGAAGTCTCGAAAAGTCTGCGCGATGTGCCCAACAAGATCGCCATCCGGGGGCATACCGACAGCTTGAGTTTTGGCAAATCGGAGGCCTATCGGAACAATTGGGTGCTGTCCGCCGAGCGGGCGGATTCCACGCGTCAATTGATGCAAGCCGAAGGCATTGCGCCCAAGCGCTTCGCCAAAATCGAAGGGGTTGCCGACTCTAATCCATCGGTGCCCAACAACCCTTCAGATCCCAGAAATCGGCGCATCAGCATCACCGTCTTGAACAATTGACCCCGGGTTGCATCCCGTGGATATGTGGCGGCACAGCCTCGCTGGCTGGCGCAAGGGTTAAAAAGAGGGCTTGATCACGCGCGCGCAGGTCCCGCGGATCAGGGTGATGTTGCGACCATCGTGCAGACCCAGGGTTTGCTGAAAGTCGCCCGTGCTGCGATCGATCGTGAATTCTTCACGGGTGATCTTGACCCCAAAACGCTCAAACATGGCGGGGCGGCTGACTTTGAGTTTGGGCCCCACCACCGTCAAGTTACCGGCACGGCTTTCGGAGATGGCGATGCGCCCCTGATACCAGCCAGAGGCTTTGTCGAAATCGACCTGCGCCATGGCCATGCGGCTGGGTTCATTGGCCGTGATGCCCAACGCCAATTGCCCATCCAGATCCAGGCGCAACTCACAGATCATGTCCAGGACCCCCGAGTTGATCGAACGAACTGCCGGGCTGGCTGCCGGCGCTGATGGGGTCGGCTCAGCTGTAAGCCAGACCAAACCCCAGACGCCTGCCACCAGGGCTGCCCCAGCCGTGAACCCCAATAGAACTTGTTTCATGCTTGCTTGAACCTTGCGAGCCCCATCATATACCCATCGTCAGGAATCGGCATTCAACCGGTCGACCTGAGTTCGTACTTGTTGATTTTTTCGATGAGGGTGGTTCGCTGCAACTGCAGCAATTTGGCCGTCTTGGACACATTACCTCGATTCATGGTCAAGGCTTGCTCGATCATGGCGCGTTCGATGTCGATCAAGTGCTGCTTCAGGGACAGGCCTTGGGGTGGCAAGGTCTGGATACCGTGCGCCAGGAAGATGGCTTGCTCGACTTGATTCAGCTCATCGTTGGAAGCTTGAGTCACGGGAGCCGGCGAATCGGCAGGATCGGCCCATGTCAAAGGGGGATGATCCACAACCGAGGGCAGGTCCGACAAAAGGGCGGAGAACTCACCGCCCCAAGGGGAGTCGAGCTCCGTGCTGGACTTGGATTCAACGGGGGACGCAACCCGGCTGGCCGGGTCCCGGGTCAGTGGCTCGTACAAGACCGACAATGGAATTTCGTCCATGCCGTGGTTTTGGCGCACATGCTCGGCCTGTCTGCGACCCAACTCAGCCGGCAACATGCAAGTGGGCACACAAAGGGGACTCAGGGTTTGGCCTGGTAACAAGGTGGACAAACGATCTACCAGGTTAGCCAGTTCGCGCACATTGCCAGGCCATTCATAGGCTTGCAGCAAAGCCAGAAAAGAGGCCTCGAAACCAATCGGCGCGACACCCTTGCGAGCGTGTTGCCTGGCATAGTGTTCGAGCAAAATCGTGACATCTTCAACCCGGTCGCGCAACGGGGTGGTCCTGATCGGGAGGACATTGATGCGGTAGTAGAGATCTTCCCTGAAGCGCCCTTGTGAAACCTCGCTCTCCAGGTTTTTGTGGGTTGCCGCAATCACCCTGACATCAATCGGCACTTCCCGGGTCGCTCCAACGGGCAAAATGCAACGCTCCTGCAGCACGCGCAGCAACTTGACTTGCATGTCGGCGGGCAAATCACCGACTTCATCCAGAAACAGGGTGCCCCCGTGAGCCAACTCAAAACGCCCCAAGCGATCCGCAATGGCTCCAGTGAAGGAACCCTTGCGGTGGCCGAAAAGTTCACTTTCAATCAACTCGGAGGGAATCGCCCCGCAATTGACGGGAATGAAAGGGCCATCGGCTCTATGCCCCCCCAAATGCAAAGCCTTCGCGACCAACTCTTTGCCGGTCCCGGTTTCGCCCGTGATCAAAGCCGTCGATGCCGAATCGGCCAAGCATTCGACCAATCGCCGCAAATGGATGGTCGACTCGCTTTGACCCAAAATGATGGGGTCGGAAATTTGACGGGGGGGATAAGAACGAGGCATTCAAATTTTCATTTTTTACGATTTTATATTTTCAATTGAATTTGACAAATTATTCCTGACGCCGATTCATCCACGAGGCAAGAATCAGACACCTCTTTAACACTTTAGAAATCAATGCGGTGCATGCATTCAAGCCCCGGAACTTGAAGCCGATTCATTCGTCAAGCCCCGTCCCAGTTCATGGAGTTATCCGATGTTGAATCCCCGTCTTTTGTTCGCTTTGTCCGCCCTGGTGTCTCTGAGTGCGTGCGAAACCGTGCCGTTGGGCCCGCTGAGTCAAAAAGCACCCCCTGAATCAGAGCCGTCCATGATTGCCCCCATGATGGAAAAGCGGGAAGCCATTGTGGCGACCGGCTACGCCGTGATCAGCATGCAAAATCACAAAAACGCCTCGCAACAGCGGCTGCTCGCCATCCGGGCATCCAAACTGGATGCTTATCGGACATTGACGGAACAGGTTTATGGGCAATACCTGGATGCCAGCACCACAGTTTCCGACATGACCGTGATGAGCGACACCTTCAGGGCCAAGGTGGAAGGTGTCATCTATGGGGCCAAGTTGGTGAGCATCACACCAGTGGGTGAGGACACCTACGAGACCACCCTGTCACTGGATGGCACCGTGGTGCGTGATTTGCGAGCGCTGTATCTGCAGCAAATGGCCGCACGTCGCAAGTGAGATGGGTATGAAAGCCACTTTTTGGGCGGGCTTGTGTCTGATTCCGGGTCTGTGGGCTCCTTGTCTCGCGACAGCACAAAAAATCTCCGATCCCGAATCACAGCTGATGGCCATTCGACAAGCTTTGGTCGAGGCTTCACTGGACAAGCCCACCAAGGTCAGTGCCACAGCCTGGATCGATGATCAAGGACAACTCCATCAGACGGCGCATTTTCAAACCGATGCCAAAATTCGGGGCATTCGGGTCTTGAGTTACTCACAGGATGCCCAAGAAGAACTGCCCCGGGCGCAAATCCAGATGGAAGATTTGCCCTGGAGCGTGCGGATGGCCAAAGCCGAACAGGGAGAGCGCTGCGAACCGGCTCCGCAGCAGTGGCGACAACCCTTGGTGATCTCTTCCAAAATCGAGGCCGGTTTTTCCGGGCCCGAGTTGTACGCCTCGCAACATTTGCTGACGCAGGTAGAAAACCTGGCCGTCCGGATGGCTCAGCAATCCCGGAAGTGGAGTGTCAGTCAGACCCCATCGACGGTCATGGATACCTATCATCAGCATTGGCTGGGCAAAGGTGAAGAGCCCGCTGGCTGGCATTTGCAGGTTCAATTGATCCCGGTGAAATCCGCCACACCCTCCTGGATGAGCCTGGATCGCTGGACCCCCTGGGCCCAGGGGTCGAGCAAAACCCAATGGACCTTGAAAGCCACATTTGGTCAGCGGCACGTTGCTGCTGAGCCGATTCAGGTGATTTGGCAACGCCAGTTGTTCATCGATGCATCTGACATGGCCCGCTCACACCCCGACCGCTGGGTTAAAGAACTGCTGCCGCAATTGGAGCAAAAACTGGCATTGTGGGTGCCCCAACAGGCACACGGTTCGAATTGCGACACGGTTCAATTCAGCGTGACCCGCTCGGGCGGTCAAAAATGGATCATCCAAGCGGGCTTGGGCAGTGGGCTGAAAGTGGGTGACCGGGTGCTGGTGTTGAATTCAAGCCGTTTGCCCGGCAGACTGTTGGAGCCCGGATCGACGCAGCAGTTGGCCATTGCGGAGGTCACTCGCGTTGGCCGCCATCAGTCCGACCTGAAGCCGCTCGCAGGCACTTCCAACCCGGGTTCCGGTGATTGGATTGCATTGCCTTTGTAATGGAAACTCATCATGTATTTGCGCAAAATCATTTGGCTGTTGTTCTGGGCTCCATGGATCGCGCATGCGGATTCGATCCTGGTCAAAGAGGCTTTGAAACAACTGATCGAGCGGCAGGAATCCAGCTCCGCCGCAGCCATGACGCCCACGGCGTCTGACCCAGCCCCCCCCCACACTGCGGCCAAACGGCGCACCGAAACTTTACAAGCCAACGAAACGCTGGATGGGTTGATCCGACGCACCTGGCCGGGTTTACCGAGCAAAGAAATCTGGGTGCGCAGAACCTTCGTGGATCTGAACCCGAAAGCCTTTGTTCAAGGCAACCCCAATTTGCTGCAACCCGGCTCGACCATGATCATTCCCCAGAAGGAAGACTTGCGCGCCAGCTTCAGCAAGACTTACCCTGCCGTCGCAGCCCTTTTTGAGCCCGTGGACGCCTCGCATGCCGCAGCCACCGCTTTGGAAACCCAGAAACCCGCGCCGCCGCGCTGGGTTCGATTTCCCTGATCCGGAACCCACATGATTCCGGCCTCGGAAGCGGTGGCCCTGACCCAGCGCCCCACCCAGATTTATCTGGAGGGGCGCTTGCCCATGGTCATCGAAGCCTTGACAGCCAAACAGTTGGGGCTTCAGGATGGCCAGGTGATTGCCGCCAAAACGCAAGTGCAGGGCATGCGATGGTGGTTCCAGTTCCAGCACGGATTGCAACTGGACATTCCGCGCGAATGGGCCGGCATGTCGCGTTTGATCGCGGGCGACACGGTCAGCTTCAAGGCAGTATTTCAAGCTGACGGCAGCATTCTGTTGCGTCCATTGCCGCCACAGGCCCCGCCAGCGGGCGCAGCGCCAATTCCACTGCCTGCGGAGCAGCCCGTGCGGCCGGCCGTGGAAGACCGCACGACCCAACTCTTGTGGCGCCCGAAAGACCTCAACGCCTTGCTCGAGGTGCTCAGACCGGGCGTTTTGGAAACCCTGGCTCAACGTGCCGGCGAGACGCCTGCGACCTTGGCTCAATGGTGGATTCACCGCCCTTTCATGGCTCAATTGAGTGCCGAACAGTTGCGACAGTGGATCAGCATGAGCGGGTGGTTGAATGAAGCCCTGATGGCACAAGGCAAACCGCCACCGGGGTCAGACACCAAGACTGCATTGCGCGCGCTGATTCAAAGTTTGAAGCAAAGCCAAGACAGCCAATCGCAGTGGCTGGAAGATGCCCTGTCGGATATCGAATCCTCTCAATTGTCCAATGTGGTGTCACCAGGACAGGAACAAGCGATGGGCTTGGTTTTGGCCTTTGCAGATTCGGGACCGGTCAAATTAAAATTCAAGAAGGGGCGCAGTCAAGACCCTGACAGCTCGCAGGGCTGGTTGGTAGATCTGGAGTTGAACGAAAAAGAGCTGGGTCACGTCTGGTTGAGATCACGGATCAGTGAGGGCAATCAGCTGGAACTGATCATGTGGGCAGAAGTGATGGAGGTCGCAGAAATGGCCCGATCCCAATCGGGCCCGTTGCGTCAAATGCTGCTCGAGGCCGACCTGCACGTCCACACCTTTCAGGTCTACCATGGTCAAAAGCCCGCGGACCACCCGTTGGAACAAGAAACGCCGCCGTCCGGCCGCTTGGTGGACATCCGGTCATGAGCATCCGATTGAAGCAGGCCATCGCCCTGGAGTACGGGACTCGCGCGACCCCGGTGGTCACGGCCAAAGGGACGGGTGAATTGGCGGAAAAAATTTTGGCAGAGGCCGAGAAAGCAGGGGTGCATGTGGCGCAGGATCCGGAATTGGCCGCCCTGCTGGGACAACTGAATACCGATGAAGAAATACCCACCAACCTCTATACATCCGTGGCCGTCATTTTATGTTGGGTCTATTGGCTCAAAGGCATGCGCCCGGGCGATGAAAAGCACGCCAACCCCTGAAGCTGTGCGGGACTCAGGCTGATTGCCAAGGGCGTCCGTAACGGCCACCCCCCACCTGACCCAGGCGGTCGTAGATCATGGGCAACGGGTCGCTGTCTCCGACCATGGCTTGTAAAGCGCCCTGAACGACATCCATCTGGCGCCGCAACAATTGCAGGTTTTTGAAGTGAAGATCGCGACAGGCCCGAAGGTCATCGCGCGCTTGAACCCAAGCCGAAGACAGCTGTTCCGCCCGCAAAAAAGAAGGGCCGTGAGATTCCAGACGCAACAACAGATCGGTCTTGGTTTGTTCCAACACCTTCAGGCGATCCAGATCACGGTGCTTGAGCACCTCGAACTCTTCAAGCAACAATTGGTGCAAGGTCGAGATGTCGGCCTCGACCCTCGTCAGCTCCGCAGATTCATCGTGTTCCATGGGTCGAAGGCTCAGCTGATCATGCGCTCGATGGCCAAAAACTGCTCGGCAATCCGCTTGGGGTCCACCGCATATTGGCCTTGTTCGATGGCCTTGCGAATGGTTTCGACCTTTTCACGATCAAAAGCCGGCTCATTTTGGACCGATTGGGCCAAGGCACTCAACTCGACACGATCAGAAGCCACCGGTTTTGAGGCCACCTCGGCATCTGGAACCGATGCCAGGCGTCGCTCGTTTTTTGAACTGGCTGTTTTGGCGTTTTCCAGAGCAATCTGTCGGCCGTAATTGGAAATCGGATCGGTCATGTTGGTCTCTTTTCTGGGCCCTGCAGCAGGGATAGGCCCTTACCCATGGGATGAGTCGACCTCAAAGTCGATGACTTGAGGCGGTTTTGGCGATTTTCCATCAAATAAATTCTCATGAGCCTGCCACCGCACCAGGTCCGCGAACCACCCCAGAGAGGATTCGACCGGACTCCAGGTTTTTCAATTTGATTTGCTCGCCGAAACGGCCGTCTTGCAAAGCTTCCACACGGGCAGCAATTTGGAAGCCCTGCCCTTGACCGATGAGAATTTGAACCATTTGTCCTCTTTTGACCAATGTGGACGGCCGCAGGTCATGCTGCCGGATCACCGTACCAGGCGGCAAATCGCGCACCGCCTCCATGTAGGTCATGTCGATCGCCGGGTCCAGGGCCATGGGGCCGACTGAAGCGGTTTCTTTATCCAACAATCTGACTTGACGCTTGGATACGGGACTACCCGCCGAGACATGTTGCTCAACCACCCAAACCTGGCGCGAGGTCGCCGGCCCGGGCAAAGCCAATGCGCCTCCCCCGGCTCCCGTCCCGACCGCGCCTGCCCCGCCCGTGCTGACCCGAACAAAAAGTTGCCAAACCGGTTGGCTGCAACGCACCCGAACCGTTTCTGCACTGCTGAACGGAAAATCAAACTTGAGTTCCGATGAACAGACCTGAACCCTGAGCCTGTGATCCAAAGGCAGCATCACCACCTCGGAACTCTTCAGGCCCTGTTGCTGGCTTACCCAGGACACCACGCCCGTTTCCAGCTTTTGCGCCGGGGTCATGAGCGATGGCTCAACCGCCACAGCGAATGCCGTCCAACACAGGAGCCCGCCCCACAGGACAGTTTTGATCTGGCTTGATACTTGCTTTGGAACGTACATGGGTTCGATTTCAAAGATTTCGATTCTCAAAAGCAAAAAACGAGCCAATCTATTTGACACCATGGACATTGCGCGGTCATCACAGCCTCTACAGACATCGTCCCGGCTCATGGGGCCGGCATCTGCCATGGCCAAGTGGACTCCCGAAGGCGCCGGGGACGGATTTCAAAGCGTTTGGCAAAACACCCTGAATACCGACAAGGTGACCGTCCAAAAAGGGGACACCTTGGTCGGCATCGTGACGGATCATTACAAGAAACAGGGCGTGCCCATCGATGATCGTCAGGCCTACCGCCAAGCGTTGGCTTTGGCCAAAGCCCATGGCATCGCCAACCCCGACCTCATACAACCCGGGCTTGAATTGGAAGTCCCCCCTTTGAAAGAGGGTTGGGTGGCGCACAACACCCAGCAAGCCCTGAGCCAGCGCGCGCTGCCAGCCATCGCGCCCCAACCCGCGCAGCAACCCGCCTCCTCGGGCAACGACAGCGGTCTATTGGATCAAACGCTGGCCAGGGCCGTCAGCAAAGGCTACACCTCTGCCGCCGAATCGGCACAAGCCAAACAAAAAATACTTCAAATGTCAGCGCAATTCGGTTTTGAACCCGATCACTTCGCCATGTTGACCATGATCGAGAGCGACGGCATGAACCCCAAAGCGAGCAACGGCCAATGCCACGGCATCATCCAGTTTTGTGAAGGCAAAAACCGGGGCGCCGCCTCGGTGGGAATGGCGGGCAAGGCACAAGAGATTTTGGGACTGGGTCTGCTCAAGCAATTGGATTTGGTAGAGCGCTACTTCCGGGACATGGGCATGGGGTCGAAAAACCAGAAAATGGGTTTGGATGATTTGTACCTGTCGGTCTTGACCCCGGCTGCACGCGTCGAAACACGGCGCGATGTGCCACTGCCGATTGCCGGCATACAAGCCAAGGTGTTGTATGCAGAGGGATCCCGATCGGCCGGCATCACACGTGACTCCATCGTGGCCGGCCTGACCGCTTTGGCACAACGTCACTTTCCCCAATGGCGTCAGCTGGACCCGCAACTTCTGGCTCAAACCTCGAACAGCCTGAAGGATTGAGGCGGCAAACAGTTGCCACCCTGGGCAGATCCTTGCCGGCTGCCCAACCCTTCGCCCCCCACTGACACCCTGGACCGCATGAGCAGCAGCGTCAAAGCGACTGGCACAGATATTGCAAGTTCGACCACAAGCTTGCGGACTTTAGCCGCCAGCGAGGCATCCATCTGAGGTGATCAAAAGGAGTGGAGATGAATTTGCTGGATCGCGCACTGGGCGTACACGAGCAGGCCCTGAAGGTCAAATCTCAGCGTCTGGAAGTGCTGTCTCAAAACATTGCCAATGCCGACACCCCGAATTACAAGGCGCGCGACATCGACTTCAAGGCTCTGCTGAGCCAGTCGCAAAACCCCGATATGCGATTGCAAGGCACGCATGCCCGTCACCTGAGTCATGGTGATCCATCGGGACAGGCCGGTTTGAAATTCAGAAACCCCTTCAACACCGCCTTCGATGGCAACACCGTCGAAATGAGCGTGGAACAGGCCAATTACGGTCAAGCAGCCGCACAGTACCAAGCCACCCTGAGTTTTTTGGAAAGTCGGGTCAGTGGCTTGCGTCGGGCATTGAGAGGTGAATGACATGTCCATCGAAAAAATATATGGCATCGCCGGGACTGCGCTGAACGCGCAATTGACCCGAATGAACGCCACGGCATCCAACTTGGCCAACGCAGGAACGGTGGCCAGCACGCCCGAAGAGGTATTCAAGCCCAAGCGTGCCGTGTTCAAAGCCTTGGTCAACGATCAGATGACCCACGCCGGCGCCCCCTACCTGGGCGGAGTCAAGGTGGATCGCATGAGCGAAGACTCTGCGCCAGCTCGCAGGGTCAGCGACCCACGCAACCCCCTGGCGGATAAAGATGGTTATGTGTATCAGGCCAATGTCAGTGAAATCACCGAAATGGTGGAAATGATGGCTGCGGCACGCTCCTATCAAAACAACGTCGAAGTCATCAACACCGCCCGGACGTTGATGAACCGGACACTGGAAATCACCAAATCCTGAGATTGACCCATGGCCACCACCTCTCCCACCTCATCCGCCTTGTTGGGTCAAAAAGTCACCCGGTACGAAGACCTGGCCGGGGCAACGGCGACCAAACCCAGCGAAATGGGCAAGCAAGATTTCCTGACCTTGTTCACGGCTCAACTGAAAAATCAAAACCCCCTGGATCCGGTGAAAAACGAAGCCTTTGTGGCCCAGTTGGCTCAATTTTCGTCGCTGGAAGCACTGACCAACATGCAGACATCGCTGGACAGTTTCGTCAAAAACATGTCGGCCAACCAGATGATCAATGGCGCCTCTTTGCTGGGCAAAAAAGTGGCGGTGGCCGACAGCCTCGCGCGGCTCGAACAAGGTGGCCAAATCGACGCCAGCATCGACCTGCCGCAAGGCGCCAGTGGCGTCAGCCTGACCGTGCTCGACAGCCGTGGCAGAACAGTGCAGGAATTGGCTTCGGGTCCACAAATGCCTGGAACCGCCCAATTGAGCTGGAATGGCCTGGATGCGCTGGGCAATCCCGCACCGGCGGGCCAGTACAGGCTGGTGGCCAATGCCGTCGTCAATGGCAAAACCACCCCGGTTCAGGTTCAGACCCTCAACAGCATCCTGGGCGCCAGCGCAACCTCCGATGGCAACGTCAGGTTGCAACTCGATGGCGGCAACAACGTGTTGCTGAAAGATGTCCAAAAAATCGGCCTCTGAAGCGGACGACCCAATCAAGAACACAGGAGTAAAGCAGCATGTCCTTTTATACCTCTCTGACCGGACTCAACTCGGCGACGGCTCAATTGGCGGTCACCGCCAACAACATCGCCAACGTGGGCACTTCAGGTTTTAAGCGGTCGCGCGCCAACTTTGGCGACATCTTCTCGACCTCGCCCTTGCAAAAATCCTCCAGTCAGATCGGCCAGGGTGTGGCGCTCAAGCAGGTGAGTCAGGAATTCAGCCAGGGCAACGTGTCCACTTCGGGCAACTCGCTCGATCTGGCCATCACAGGAGATGGCTTCTTCCCGCTGAAGTCACCGGACGGACTGCAAAACATTTACACGCGCAACGGCTCGTTCACGCTCAACGATCAAAACAACGTTGTGAACTCCACCGGACAGCGACTGATGGCGGCCTCGGTCGACTCATCGGGCAAGGCGGATCTGGAAAACCTGGCCGCGTTGACCATTCCCCCCAAAACATCGGGCGAAGCCAAAGAAACGACGAAAATTCAATTGGGCCTGAATTTGCCGGCAGATTCTGAGGTCATTACCGCCGACTTTGATCGCAGCAATCCTTCGACCTACAACAAGAGCACGGCTTTGACTGTTTATGACAGCGGCGGCAACGGCTATTTGGCGACGGTCTACTACGTCAAGACCCAAAATGCCAGCCAAGGTCAGGCGGTCCCGCAAAGCAAGTGGCAAACCTACTTTTATGTGGGCGACACGCTGGTCAAGCCGGCTTTGCTGCAAGCGCAGGATTCTTTTGGCAGCAGCTTCTACATCAACAAATATGGCGATGTGCTGCCCAAAAGCGATCCCCGTGTGATTCCCTCATCAGGCACGGTCGAAATGTATTCTTTGGACGATCAAAGCAACAAATTGACCTCGACCTCGGCCAGCGTGAACGGCGCCGCTTACAGCGCCTCGGCCCTGAGCACAGCCATGGCCACGGCGGCAACGGGATCCGGTTCGATCAACCTGGACGTCATCGAAGGCACCAACACCTACAGCGTCACCTACAACCTGAGCAACGCCGATCGCTACCCGGAAGCATTGGCCAAGAACGTCGAGACCGCCATCAATAAAAAGCTGGAGTCCAAAGGAGAAACCAGCCGCGTTGAAGTGAGCTGGAACAGCACCACCAGCGCCTTTGAGTTTGCCAACAAAACCGGTGCGACGGTGGTCAAGAAGACCGGCAGCACCACCGCTTTCGTGACCGAACTGAAAACCACGCAAAGTTCGGCCTTTACATTTGGCCCCAAATTGGATTTCTCGATCAATGTCGACGAAATGGGCAACAGCTATGCCATCTCGTACGGATTGACCAGCGACGACTCTGATCCCGTGACCCTGGCGAAAAATTTGGAGATATTCGTCAACAATGAGTTGGGGAAAAGCTCGAACGCAGATCCGCGTTACGGTGTGAAAATTTCTTTTGAAGCCGATACCAACAGCTTCAAGTTTTCATCGGGCACCACCGGGGACAACTCGTCCATTTTGATCGGCGGTGCCAACGCCACGGCACAAAGCATTCTGGGATTGCCCAACCCTGCAGGCACAACCGTGGAATTGCGAGTGGACACCAGCCTGGATGCTGCCGAACGGGGCAAAGAGAGTCTGCCCGCTGTGCTGACCGGGGATGTGATCACCTCGAACACCTCAGGGGCTGTCCGGGTGAGTTCAAGCAACAAAGATTTCTTCGTGACCTACGGGAATATTTCAGGTTCGATCGAGGTGGACCCCACCAGTTACACGAGCATGGACAAATTCGCCTCGGCCCTGCAAGACTCGATCAACTCACTGGTCGACACCACCACGGGGCGCAAAGTTTCTGGCGTTTCAGTGGCCTGGGATGCCGTGGGCAAGAGATTGTCCTTCACCACCGGTGAAACCGGCGCAGCCGTGTCGTTCCAAATCAGTGGCTCTAACGATTGGGGCTTGGCCAACACAGAAATGACCTATGGATCCAATTCGCAATGGATTCAGCTCAAACAATTTACCCAAAATGGCGTGCCGCAATACGTCAAAAACGGACAACAAACCGAAGATGTGACCGATTTGTCCACCAAAACACAGTGGTGGCCGGTCTATCTGGATCGCGGCGAACTGAGTTTTGACCTGACGGGTAAACCGCTCTCACCATTGACCAAAATGCCATTTGAAACCGCGTTTTTGGCAGGCGGCAAGGGTGCCTTGACCATGTCCATCGACTTCACCCAGTCGACCCAGTACTCGAGCGCATTCGCTGTGCTGTCGCAATCACAAGATGGTGCTCCAGAAGGTGAGTTGATGGGTCTGGACATCGGGGTGGATGGCCTGGTCAGTGCCACCTATTCAAATGGATCACAGGTTTCGCTGGGCAAGATCGTGCTGGCCAACTTCTCCAGCCCCACCGGCCTGCGGCAAACAGGGGATGCCAGTTATCTGGCCTCCGCCACTTCGGGGCAGGCCAAAATCGGTGAAGCCGGATCGGCTGGATTCGGTTCCATTCGTGCTGGCGCCACCGAACGATCGAATGTGGACTTGACGCAGGAGTTGGTGGATTTGATCACCGCCCAGCGTAACCTCCAGGCCAACGCCAAAGCCATTGAAACCAGCAGCACGATGACCCAGGCCATCGTGAACATCCGGGCCTGATCGGATCACTAGGACAACATCATGGACCGCCTCATCTTCACATCGAACTCAGCGATCAAAGAGCAATCGGTGGCGCGTCAGGTGCTGGTCAATGAGTTGGCCAATATCTCGACGGTCGGTTTCAAGACCAGTTACGATGTGGCACTGACATCGGTCAAAGCCGAGGGCAGTGGCTTTGACACGCGCTTTCAGGCACAAGCGGTTTCACGGGACTACATCCGGATGACGCCAGGGGCGGTGATGTTGACTGGTCGCGACCTGGATATCGCGATGGCCGGAAAAACCGTGCTGGCCGTGCAAGCGCCCAACGGCGAACAGGCTTATACGCGCCGGGGCGACCTGACGGTCAACATCCGGGGACAACTGGAGACCGGGAATGGGCACCTGGTTCTGGGTCAGAACGGCCCGATCACCCTTCCAGCCAATACCAAACTGAGCATCAATCAGGACGGAACCATTTTTGCAAGAGACGCCAATCAGGCGGCCAATGTCCCTGGTGTGCTGATCGATCGCTTGCGCATCCTGGATGGCTCGCAACAAATGTTCGAGCGCCGCGAGGACGGTCTGTTCAAGGTTTCCGGTAAACCTGATGGCTCGACCTTTGAGAGCGGCCCCGTCTTGCCTCAAGTGATCACTCATTCGCTCGAGGGCAGCAATGTCAGCGGCATTGAAGCCTTGACCCGATTGATCGACCATTCGCGCACCTTTGAAATGCAGATCAAGATCATCAAAGAAACCAAACACCTGGACGAATCGGGCGCCAGCCTGATGAAAGCCACCTAAAGACAGGAGCCTGATATGGATGCATCGATGTGGATTGCAAAAACCGGTCTGGATGCGCAACAAATGCGCATGTCGGTCATTTCGAACAACTTGGCCAACGTGAACACCAGTGGTTTCAAGCGCGACCGCGCCAATTTTGAAGACATGTTGTATCAAAACCTGCGTCAGCCAGGTGGGCAGACCAGCGCCAATTCGCAGGCTCCCACAGGATTGATGCTCGGCACCGGCGTGAGGATCGTGTCGACCGAAAAAACGCACAGCCAAGGCAGCATGATCACCACCAAGAACGCCCTCGATGTGGCCATTCAGGGCGATGGCTTTTTCCAGATTTTGCAACCCGATGGAACCTTGTCGTACACCCGGGATGGCAGCTTCAAATTATCCCCTGTGGGCCAATTGGTGACCAGTAGCGGAGCCCCGCTTCAGCCAGCCATCACGATCCCGCAAAACGTGTCCAGCATCACCATCGGCCAGGACGGCACTGTATCGGTCACCACTGCAGCGGGTGCCAACCAGATCATCGGACAAATCCAGACGGCTCGCTTCATCAACCCGGCCGGCCTGCAGTCGATCGGGCAAAACCTGATGCGCGAAACCAGCGCCAGCGGCCCACCGACAGTGGGGCAACCCGGGTTGCTGGGTGCCGGCAAATTGGAACAAGGCACCCTCGAAGCTTCGAATGTGAATGTGGTGGAAGAAATGGTCAACATGATCGAAACACAAAGGGCTTACGAAATCAATTCGAAAGCCATTTCTTCGGTCGACGGCATGCTTCGTTTCCTGAATAACAACCTGTAAGGCTCGTCATGCGTGACATGAAACTTGGAGTGATTGCCTGTGTGATGTTGGGGGTGGGTTGCAGCAGCACGCCCAAGCCCTTGGAGCATTCGCCCGGATTTGCGCCGGTTTATCCGGTGACAAAAACACCTGTGACCCTGGCCACAGGAGCCATCTACAACGGGCGCCAGAGTGACAACTGGTTTGGTGGCTTGAGGAGCTACCAGGTGGGCGACACCATCACGGTCATTTTGTTCGATGAAATGCAAGCGGGTCGCAGCCAGAGCACCAATGTGTCGCGCAAAAGCAAGAACGACTTCAGTTCTGACGCACGCATGGGTCAGCAAATTGGCAAATTGAACTTTGAGGGTGAAACCACCTCGGACGGAACCGGTGATACCAAGCAAGGTGCCAGCCTTGAGGGCGAAGTGACGGTGACGGTGGTGGAAGTGCTGCCCAACGGCAATTTATTTGTCCGGGGGGAGAAGCAATTGGCCCTGACCGGTAGCGCAGAAACCATTCAGGTGAGTGGCATCGTGCGCCCCGAGGACATCGGACGCAACAACAAAGTCTTTTCACGCCGTTTGGCCAATGCCCTGATTTCGTACACCGGAACCGGCGAGGTGTCGAATGCCGGCAAGGTCGGCTGGGGAACCAATCTCTTGATGAAACTTTGGCCATTCTGATCATGACATTCAAACACTCCCTTTCATCGCTGCTCTTGCTGGCGGGTATGCTGGTCTCGACCGCATGCTGGGCAGATCGCATCAAAGACCTGGCCACTGTGGCAGCCGGCCGTTCCAACCAATTGATTGGCTATGGCCTGGTGGTCGGTTTGCAAGGCACAGGCGACGGCACCGATGTGTCATTCACCACCCGGACCTTGCAGAACATGTTGTCCCGGCTGGGTGTCAACAGCGAAGGCCCCTTGAGTGATTTTGAACCTGCCCTCACGGCGGGTCGGGTCAACTTACAAAACATCGCTGCCGTGATGGTGACCGCAGAGCTACCTGGCTTTGCCAAACCCGGTCAAAAAATTGACGTCAATGTTTCAGCCGTCGGCAAAGCCAGCAGTTTGCGTGGCGGGACATTATTGATCACCAGTTTGCGCGGTGTCGATGGCGAGGTCTACGCCCTGGCGCAAGGCCCATTGAATCAAACCGCAGTCAGCGGTTCTGGTGCCGGCACCAGCGTCACCATCGGGGTGCCGACTGCCGCCCGGATTTCAAGCGGAGCCACCGTCGAGAGAACCGTGAACAACCCGTTTGAACAAGCCGAATATGTCGTCATGAATGTCCGTGAATCCGACTTCACCACCACCATGGCGATTGTCAACGCCGTCAACAAACGGTTTGGTGAGGGCACAGCCCGGGCCATCGATGGCATGTCTCTGGCCATCAAAGCGCCCGAAGACTTGACCCAGCGCGTAGGGTTCATGAGCCTGATTGAAAACATGGATGTCCAGCCAGGCGAGCCACCTGCACGCGTCGTGATCAATTCACGCACAGGCACCGTGGTGATCAGTCGCAATGTGCGCGTCACAGCAGCTGCGGTATCGCATGGCGCGATCACGGTTTCAGTGGCCGCAACCAACGAAGTATCACAACCCAATGCCTTGGCTCAAGGTCAGACGGCGGCCGTTCAAAATGCGGAAGTCAGTGTGCAAGAGGCCAAAAATCCCATGTTTTTGTTTCAACCCGGTGTCGATTTGAGGCAAATCGTCGATGCGGTCAATCAGGTGGGTGCCACCCCCAACTCACTGATTGCCATCCTGGAGGCCCTGAAGAGCTCCGGCAGTTTGCGGGCGGAATTGATCATCATTTGATTGGCCATGAGCAACTCCATCGACATCAACGACAGCCTGGGCACTTACCATGATTTTCATGCCCTGACGCGCTTGCGTGGTCAAGTGAATGAAAAGCCACAGGGTGCACTGAAGCAAACGGCTCAGCAATTTGAGGCCTATTTTCTTCAGGAAATGATGAAGTCGATGCGCAAAACCGTTGAAAAAAGCGACTTGGTCGAGCAAGGCACGGTGGAGTTCTACGAAGAGATGATGGACAAAGAGTTCGCCATGCTGATGGCAAAAAACGGGGGGATCGGCCTGGCCAAAACGCTCGAAGCGCAAATCCAGCGCCTGAAAGCTTCCCCTTCCAGCGGGCAGGAATCTTCTGGCCAAGGATACCCCCTGAATCGACCCGACACCCCGATGAGCTTCAAACCTGGCGCGGCACAGGCTTATGAGTTGATGCGCAAGGAGTTGCCATGAGTGACATGCTCTCCATCGGCAGCACGGGCGTTTCGGCGTATCAGCGTGCACTGGCCACGGTTTCTAACAACATTGCGAATGTCAACACCGACGGTTACGCCCGGCAGGACATTCAAATTGGATCCAATCAACCCAGATTATTGGGCGGCGGTTACATCGGGACTGGCGTGCGCTTTGATCGGGTCAAGCGGCAATATGACGAATTCATTGAGTCGAACCTGCGCAACAGCACAAGTGAATTGAAGGCACAAGAGCCACTGCTTTCTTATGTGAATCGGGTGATCGACATCATGGGGGATTCAAACATTGGTTTGTCTTCCGCATTGAATCAGTTTTTTCAATCGGCTCGCGACCTGTCCAGCGATCCCGCTTCAACCGTTCAGCGCAGCATTTTTTTACGCGACTCGGATGGCCTGGCCTCCCGGTTTCGCCAGTTGTCCAACCAACTGGAGACCCTGAACCAAGAAACCGAGCAGGCAGTGACCACCACGTTGGGTCAGGTCAACTCGATCACAACGCAGCTGGCCCAACTCAACAAGCAAATGAGCAAACACTCCAGCTCATCCCAACAACCCTCTGAATTGCTGGATCAACGGGATCTGTTGCTGCGCAATCTGTCAGGCTTGATTTCGGTTAAAACGAGCTTTGCCGACAATGGCGCCGTGTTGGTCAGCGTGGGCGATACCATCAGCCAAGGGGTTCTGGTGCGCGATGATTCGGCACGCGCCATTTCGATGACGCCTTCGCAAACCGAGGCCAACAAGCTGGAGTTTGTGATCGACGCCTACGGCACCCCAGAAAGCTTGCCCAACATCACCAGTGGCCAATTGGGCGGCATCATCAGCTTTCGGGAAACCGTGCTCAATCCGGCGCTGAACGCTTTGAACGACTTGGCCAAAACCACGGTTCAGGAAGTCAACAGCATCCACCGGCAAGGCATCGATTCTGAAGGGAAAATCGGCGGCGATTTGTTCACCTACAGCGCCGGACTGTCCGCCAAAGCCGCAGGCGTTCAATTGGCGATCCAGGATGCATCCCGCATCGCGGCGGCTGGTCAATTCAGGGTCATTGACGACCCTTTGAACCCTGGCACAGCGCAGGTTCGGATTGACTACACCGACGGAACATACGGCGGATTACAGGGTTTGGCCGGAAATTTGAGCAATGCCGTGGCGCCTTTCATCGGGTCAGCCGCACTGCCGATTTCAGCCAATGAAAGCCTGGCTCAGGCGGGGGTCGTCAAGGCAGGCACCCAAGATGTCGCCATCACCCTGGCCGCACCCCAAAGCCAAAAATTTTTACAGGTCATGACCAGAGATGGCATGCATTTGCTGGGAAGTGCTCTGACGGAAGCCGAAAAAGGCTGGATGATCAAAGCTTCGACGGGCATGGAAGCAGGCGCCCAGTACAACAGCAGCATGCTGAATGCCACTGGCAACGCGATCTATCTGGACATGGATTTGTTCATGGGGGCGAAAGCTTTGCCCCAGTCCTTGCTTCAATTCAACACTTCCAACGGTGAATTGGTCGATCCGCTGGCCGTGTCAGCCGTCCTGACCAGCAAAGAAACACCGATCCATTTCGCAACCACGGTCAACACCGCCAACACCCTGACTTTGAACGGCGTCACCTTGACTCCGCCGGCTTCCATGTCACCGGCCCGAGCTGCGTTCACGTCGTCGTCCTCGACTCAAGATCTGGTGGACTGGTTGAATGCCTTTACTGAAATCGATGGCAATCCAGCCGGTTCGACGGGGGTCAAAGCCACTTTGGTCAATGGCAAGCTGGAATTGACGCTGGCCGACAAAAGCACATCCCAAGAAATCAGGCTGGGCATGGGGACGGCCGGGACCCCGGCTGCTTTGGCCGCTCTGGGTTTTGACACCACGTTTTATGCCAAAGGGGTGACCCGGGACGATTTGATGATCTTTGTCACCGATCGCAGTGGCGCAGCGCAAATCCCGGCGGCCCAGTTGACGGCTCAGATTGCCGGCATGCCCAGCGACATGAAGCAAAGCCTGCGAGCCCAGTCGCTGGAAATCCGGTTCACCTCTGACTCCCAATACACGATCCGCGATGCTCAAAGCAACACTTTGCTGGCCACCCGTTCCTTTGATCGGACTGTGACTCCGATCATTGAGTACCGGGGCCTCAAACTGGAGTTTTCCAATTTACCTGTCAAAGATGATGTTTTTCGAGTGGATGGCAACCAGGACGGCATCGGCAACAACGAGAACATGCTCAAGTTGATTGGCTTGGAAGATCAAAAGGCCATGCCCGGCAATCTGACCTTGTCCGAGTACTACATTGAACGGGTCAATCAGGTGGGCAATGTCGCGCGTCAGGCAGCCATCTCCAAAGACGCTCTGAATGTCGTGTTCAGGCAAGCCAAAGAGGCGCGCGACAGCACTTCCGGGGTCAGCCTGGATGAAGAGGCCTCTGCTTTGGTGCGTTTCCAACAAGCCTATCAGGCCAATGCCAAGGTCATGCAAATGGGCTCGCAATTGTTTGAAGCCATTCTGAATGTGCGTTGAAGGAAGGCATCATGAAAGTGTCCACCTCTTACCTGTTTGATCAAGCCACGGATCGCATGAGCACGATTCAGAATCGCTTGGCCAAAACCCAGGCTCAGATGGCGGAGACCAAGCAGATCCTCACGCCAAGCGATGCCCCTGACCAGGCCGCCGCCATCCAGCGTCTGAAAAGCGAAATCGACCGACAGGAGAAAAATGCCAACACCCTGAAGATCGCCCAATCGCGCTATCAGGCTGAAGAGGCGGCGCTGACTTCTGCCAACGACATCCTGATCCGGCTCAAGGAATTGAGTATTCAGGCGGCCAACGGCACGGTCAGCACCAACGACCGGGCCGCCATCGCCGTAGAGATGTCTTCGCTCAAAGACCAATTGCTGAGCCTGGGTAACACGCGAGACGACAATGGCAACTACCTGTTTTCGGGCACTCGGGTCCGCACACCCGCGTTTACAGTGGACGCCAATGGCGCGGTCCTGTACCAAGGCGATCAAACACAAACCCGAATCCCGGCAGGTGTGGATCGCACCGTTCAATACACGCGGGCAGGCACCGATGTGTTCACCCGTGTGGTGCGCCAGGATGCACAAGGCAACATCACCAGCATCGGTTTTTTTGATTCTTTGAATCAAATGATCACGGCGGTGAAACAAGGCAATCAATCGGCGGTTCAGAGCGCGGTGGGCGATCTGACCCAAATGCACGACAACATCACGCTGATCCAGGCGCAGACCGGGTCGGATCAAACCGTGGTCACCTCACAACTGGACATCATCGATCAAACCACCATCCGATTGCGCTCCACATTGTCCGAGGTGGAGGATCTGGACTATGCCAAAGCCGTGACCCAGATGAACAAAGAGATGCTGGCGCTGGAGGCGGCGATGGGGAGTTTTTCAAAAATTTCCAGCCTGAGTCTGTTTGACTACATCCGTGGCTGATTGACCTGACTGAATCGCGAGCGCACATGGCCACATCTGTTGAATCATCGACCAGCAACGCCAGCAGCGGCGTCAACTCGAGCGCGTTAATCTCTGCCCTGGGGGCAGGCTCTGGCATGGACATCAAAGCATTGGCTGAAGGCCTCGTAGAGGCTGAACGAGCCCCCCGAAAAGACCGGATTGATGCCAAAATCAAAAGCACCGAGGCCAGAATATCGGGCTATGGGGCCATGAAACTCGCCCTTTCCGACCTGTCTAACGCCTTTCAGGCGCTGGACGATGCGCGTGATTTTTCCAGCGGCGTGCCCAGCACCAATCAAACCAGTGCACTGTCCCTCAGCACCATCGGGCAGACCGTTCCGGGTTCACACGACATCACGGTGACCCAGCTGGCCACTTCGACGCGCTATGCCTCGGACGGCTTTGCCACCAGCGATGAAGTGTTTGCAGATGATTTCCAGCTGAATTTCAGTTTTGCGGACAGCGATAAAGACTTTGACATCAGCCTATCCTCGGCCACACCCCAGAGTCTGGTCAATGCCATCAATGCCCAAACCTCAACCACCGGGGTCAGCGCCAACCTGCTCTACACAGGCAGTGAATACAAAATCACGTTGACCGGCAGCACAGGTCTCGCCAACGGTTTTTCCCTGAGTTACAGTGCCACCACCAACGGCAGTGCCACCACCATCACGGAGTTTGACAGCAGTTATACAGCCGCTGCTGCCTTACAAAGTGCACAAGACGCCACCCTGAGCTTGAATGGCGTTGGCTCGATCGCCCGCAGCAGCAACACCATCACCGACTTGATTCCGGGCTTGAGCATCAATTTGTTGGCCTTGACCGCGGGCACTGCCAAAATCGACATCCAGCAAGACAACAGCCAGATTCAGCAAAAGGTTCAGGCTTTGGTCGACGCTTACAATTTGTTCAATGACAGCATGAAAGTGCTGGGGGATCGGGCCAGCAAAGTCGACCTCTATGGCGGTGCCCTGGCCGGTGATTCGGTGTTGCGCAAAGTCAGGGAACAAATGCGTTCGCTGTTCACCTCGGCCCATCCCATCTACGCTGATCCCAGCGCTCCGGTCGATCCCCCGCTGAACGCCAACGTCCAGTACGGCTGGCAAGTGGGTTTGTCATTTGATCGCAACGGCAAGCTCAGTCTGGACAAAACCAAGCTGGGCCAAGCCCTCAGTGCTTATCCGAATGAAGTTTCATTGTTCTTCAATGCGGGCACTGACAACAAAAGTGTCTTCTCTTCTCTCGAAGGGGGACTGGCCGGCAATGCAGTCCGAACCATCGATGAGAATTTGCGCTTGACCGGACCTCTTCAGGACAACACCAAGAGCGCTGAGACCATGCTCGAGCGCAGCAAAGAGGAGTTGACCGCCCTGGAGGATCGGATGAAAGCCCTGCTGGAGCGCTACATGAAGCAATTCAGTGCCATGGAATCTTTGGTCGGCAATTCCAACAGTCTGCGGGACAGCCTGAGCAGCAGTTTTGAAGGCATGATGTCCGTCTACTCCAGAAAATAATATTTTTAGGTTAATTCGATAACCATTCAAGTTATTGACTCTGGCACCGATACATCAGACGTAGCCAAATGCCTGCGCGCGACACAGACAACGCGCACTCCAAGGGGTCCACATGAGCACCGATTTAACTGTCCATACAAATTCATCCCGCAGCCAGACCGGGCGAGCCGTCGCAGTCCCGGACGCAGCCGAACAAGCTCAAGCGGCTGAGGCCAAAGCCCCCTCAAGAACGGATGTGGCATTGGTGCCCCCCAAGGCGCCCAAGTTGCAACTCGATGTGAAAGAGTTGGAGAAAAACCTCAAAGAAGCGATCCAGATGCTCAATGAGCAAATGAAGTCCAGCGGTCGCCACTTGAACTTCAGCATCGATCAGGAAGTGAACCGGACCATCATCAGGGTCAAAAATTCCAACACGGGCGAATTGGTGCGCCAAATCCCCGACGAGACGGTGCTGCGGGTCGCCCACAGCATCGAAAAGGTCAAAGGCATGTTGCTCGATGAGTTGGCCTGATCGAAAAAAATCTCAAGTTTTATCCAAAGCATCCGAATCATTTCACAAGCGACCCTGTAAGGTCATCCACCCAATACCCCTGAAGGAGTTTTGCCATGTCAGTCATCAACACCAACATCAAATCGCTGGTTGCACAACAAGCCTTGTCGGTCAACAGCCGTGGCTTGACCAAGGCCATGGAGCAGCTGTCCACCGGCAAACGCATCAACAGCGCCGCCGATGACGCAGCCGGCAACGCCATCGTCAGCAAAATGACCGCCCAGGTGCGCGGCCTCAACCAGGCCGTGCGCAACGCCAACGATGGCATCTCGATGGTGCAAACGGTGGAAGGTGCGCTGAACGAAGTGTCCAACATGTTGCAGCGCATGCGCGAGCTGGCCCTGCAATCGGCCAACGGCACCTACAGCACGGCAGACAGAACCGCTTTAAACTCAGAGTACTCTGCCTTGAAAGATGAAATCGAGCGGATTTCCGACAAGACCACCTGGAACGGCATGCAAGTGGTGGGTTCGGCGGCGACCAGTTACCAACTGCAGGTCGGTGCTGATGCGGGTGCCACCATGACGGTGAATTTCATGGACGTCTACAACTCAGCCAGCACGGTAGGTTCAGCGGCGAACACTGGCGTGGCCACTGCCGCATCTGCTGCAACCGCCGTGACCAATCTGGATGCAGCAATTTCGGTGATCGACACTTATCGCTCCGAGCTAGGTGCCACCATCAACCGCTTGCAATACACCACGGACAACCTGACCAATGTGTCCACCAACACGGCCGCCTCACGCAGTCGCATCCAGGACACGGATTATGCGCAAACCACGACCGAGTTGGCCAAGCGTCAGATCATCCAGCAGGCGGCTACCGCGATGTTGGCGCAAGCGAATCAGCAACCCTCGAGTGTCCTCAGCCTGTTGCAGCAGTGATGGACAACCCATCCGTGATTCCCACTAACTCGAGGTTTCTATGACAGTCATCAACTCGAACATCAAATCCCTGGTCGCCCAGCAAGCTTTGTCCGCCAACAACAAAGCGCTGACCAAGGCCATGGAGCAGCTCTCCACGGGAAAACGCATCAATTCAGCCGCCGATGATGCTGCTGGCATTGCGATCGCCAGCAAAATGACCGCTCAAATCAAGGGCTTGAACGTTGCAGTGCGCAACGTCAACGACGCCATTTCGTTGGCTCAAACCATGGAAGGGGCTTTGGACGAAGTCACCAACATGGTTCAGCGCATCCGCGAATTGGGACTGCAGGCCGCCAACGGCACTTACTCCACCAGCGACAGGGCTGCGCTGAATGCAGAGTACGATGCACTGACTTCAGAAATCGCACGCGTGGCAGATAAAACCACTTGGAACGGAACCAATTTCCTGGGTGCTGGAGCCACCTCTGTGGCGTTCCAGATCGGTCCTGACGCCAACACCACAGCCACCTTGACTTTTTCGGACATTGACACGAGCATGGCTGGTGTTTCCAACTTGGTCTTGGCGGCCAACGGCGTGTCTTCGGTCGCGGAAGCGAGCGCAGCGATCGGTTATGCCGACGATGCACTGAGTCAAATCAACACATTGCGATCCAACATCGGCGCCTTCGTCAATCGGTTGAATTATGCGGCTGACAACCTGGCCAATGTGGCTGCCAACACTGCTGCGTCACGCAGTCGCATCCAGGACACGGACTACGCTCAAGCGACCACCGAATTGGCCAAACGGCAAATCATCCAGCAAGCGGCCACTGCCATGTTGGCGCAGGCCAATCAGCAGCCCGCATCGGTTTTGTCACTGTTACAGTAAGTCAATGACTCCAAGCAAAAAAGCCAACTCGATGTTGGCTTTTTTGTTGGGTCGAAAATCCCACATTCAGCAAAAATTTGATATTCTGCGGTCAGGTCAAACTCTCTTTAGGTGTGCCATCCTGATTCCACCGGTGCAAATGGGCAGAAATCAATTTCTGTCTGGATATTTTCGGTTGATCTGACAGGGATTTCAGCAAGTCATCGATTTTGGGCAACATCGCAAGGCCGTAGTTCAGCCCGTAAGTGACCGAATCATACAAATCGTTATAGGCCGAATAAACCGTCTTCAGGTCCTGGGCATCGTCCAGCTTGTCCATTTTTCGATCCATGTCGGCCATGGCCAAATTGGAAAACATGTCCAAAATCAGTTTGGCTTCAGGCTCCATGTCCAGGATGGATCGATTGATTTGCTTGACCAGTTTTTGTACAGATTTTTTAGGCGTTTTTTTGATATCTTGGATCTTTTTTTGCACATCCTGGATCCTGGCCTTCAGGTCTGCATAGAGAGCGATCCAATGTTGAAGATGCCCCTCAAAATGGGCGATCAAATCCAGATCCAACTCAAATGACCGCGTCAACCGGGTGTTCTTCTCGACCACACCCATTTTTTGCACATCGGTACACACACTGCGGAAGGATTGAGCCAGGGCGCCCTCGATGATCGCCCCGCCCTCGGTGGCATTGATCACCGTTTTGTGAGGATTTTGCTGGATTTTCTGCTCAAACCACGATTTATAAAAAAGCAACTGTGGCTCGGTTCGGACCAATTGACCGCCATAACCGACAATGTCATAACCACGGTCGTGGCGCTTCTTCAGGGCCTCTTGCGAGTATTGACTGGTATACCCATCGGCATGATCCTTGCCCTCGGTCCAGGCCAGATCCTGCCCCACGAGCACAATGGGGTTGCAGCCCAGGTGCATGGCCAGACTGAAACCATTGGACGAGACGCTGCCACCGGTTTCGATCCAAGCCACCTCTGCCCCGAGCTTTTTCAATAATGCATAGACATGGCTGTGCCCGGCGGTCATCAGGTAATGGTCGGCATGTGACCATGCACCGTCCGGACAGGCCCCGACTTCCACCACAAAGGTGGTTCTTGCATCCAAAGCGTCTTGTTCCCAATAAGGTCTTTTTCTAGGATCGATGGTCAAGACAAAATCAGGGACGATGCCCCTTTGCTGCAGGATTGGCACCGCAGGATCCACGGCGATCGTGACAAAGTGATCTTTGTATTGTTCGATCAACGCAAGCTGTTTGTTCAGGGAGGGGCCGGTCGAAATGATCAACGCCGGCTTGTCGGCGTAAAGGTCCCGGTAGTCGTCCCATCGATTGCGCGAGGAGGTCAACGGAAAATTGATGAGGGCATTGCATAAAATCTGGTGCGATGCCGATCTGAGCGTGGCCTTACCGACCAATTTTCGGTTCAGCAAGGGTGTCAATGCTTTGATCAGTTCGCGGTAGTGCTGAATCCACTCCACCGTGGACATGTGTGTCATGACGGGCCGCCAACCGTCATACGCATTTTCATCCATCAGACCGTTGATCACCTGTGCCTGCTGAGTCACCTGCTGCATGGGGACAAAAAAGTAACGCTCATCGGATGCCAAAAAGAACAAGTTGTTCCACGGCACATCGTCCAGCACTTCCGGATGAATCATCACCAAAACACGTGATCGCTTGTGCAAACGCCGATGAATTTGAGGCAACAGGCTCAATGCGTTGTCGCCGATCACGATCCAGATGGCCCGTGTCGCCTCAAAGTCATGCTGCGAAAGATCGACTTCAGGCTGTGACGATCCGGCCCCCTCCCCCAACTGCATACCCAACAAATAAAAATCTTTTCCGGACCAATGAGATGGCAACGCCGCTGGCTGGAGTTCATCCTCTGGGGCCTGATCTTCGGCTGGCGGGATATGGGTGGTTTCAAGCATTTGCGGCTCCTTGACCATCCATTAGCAATTCATGTGCCCGAAGCCTTGACACTCAAAATCCCTCCGAATTAATTGAGAAGTATTCAATACTTAGAGGCAGAGGCTGGCACGCTAAATGCTTGGGTGATGACATCGCCAAAACCGGCAATGACCGTCGGCATCCACTAATCAGGAGTTTTGCATGATCACTCAAGAGATGAACACCTACCAAACGGCATCCAACGCCCATTTGGCGCAAGAAATTTTGAAAGGCTATGAAATCGGCAAGATGTCGCCGGCTCAGGTCCGGCAAAACGTTGCCGCTCTGGTAGCGGAAGAGAAGACAGAGGTTGCCGTTGCGTTGTGCGAAGCGGCCTTGGCCATTTACCCCAACGAACAAGACATCCTGGCGGTTTACGCGCTGGTGTGTGAAATCAAGCAAGACTGGACCACCGCCGAGCAGTGTTTGGTGCAACTGATCCAGGCTCAAGGCGCAGATTCAACGGCGCAAAGCTGGTTGCACCTGGTGCGTGTGCTGCACTGCCAAAACAAATGGGAAGATGCATGGATCGCTGTCAGCTTTGCGTTGTCCAAATTTCCTTCCGACGACATGCTGACCCAGGAAATGCATGGGATTCAAAAAGCCATCGATGATCTGAGTGCCGAGATGCGAGATCAGTCCAAGTAATCGCGGTTAACCCAAATAGTCGGAGTACAACATGACCGTCATCAACACCAACATCAAATCGCTGATCACGCAAACGGCCTTGTCGCGCAATGCACGCGATTTGCAATCCGCCATGAACCAGCTGGCGACTGGCAAACGCATCAACAGTGCGGCGGATGATGCAGCGGGTCTGGCCATCACCAACAAAATGACCCAGCAGATCAGGGGCTTGGACCAGGCGGTCCGCAACTCCAACGATGCCATTTCAATGATGCAAACCGCAGAGGGCGCAACGATTGAAATCACCAACATGCTGCAGCGCATGCGCGAGTTGGCCATTCAGGCCGCCAACGGCACCAACTCCAGCGCCAACACTGCCGCCCTGCAAAAAGAGTTCGATGAGCTGCAATTTGAAATTTCACGCATTTCAGAGAACACCGAATGGAACGGCATGCGCGTCCTGGGGGCCAGCGGCGGCACTTACACCATGCAAATCGGCGCCAATAACGCCCAGACCCTCGACATCACCTTTGCCAACATCACGGCGAATGCGGGGATGGCTTCGGCAATCGATGCGAGCTTGGTGGTCACGGCCAACTTCACGCTGAGCAAAATCGACAGTGCCATTTCATTCATCGATGATTTCCGATCGAACCTGGGCGCCAAAATCAACCGGCTTGAATACACTGTCGATAACTTGACCAACATTTCGGTCAACACCAGCGCATCGCGCAGTCGCATTTTGGATGCCGATTACGCCAAGGCTGCTTCCGAGATGGCCAGAACCCAGATCATCCAGCAGGCCGGCACTTCCATCCTGGCACAGGCCAACACGGATCAACAAACGGTGTTGCAGTTGCTCAAAGGCTGATGGTGAGAGTGTCACTCAGCCACCCCCGACCATTTTGATCGCACCCACTCACTTTTAAGTCTAAACGGAGTCTGTGATGATCCCCATCTTCATGGGTTATGACGCCAGAGAAGCCATCGCTTTTCATGTTTGCAGCAACAGCTTGTTGCGTCTCTCCAGCGAGCCTCTGGCGATCACCCCGCTGGCGTTGCAGAATCTGGGACAGTATCAGGAACGTCATGCCGATGGCAGCAACCAATTCATTTACAGCCGTTTTCTGATTCCATCGCTGATGAATTGGAACGGATGGGCCCTGTTCATCGATGGCGACATGATCGTGCGTGAAGACATCGCCAAGCTTTGGGCCATGCGAGACGACCGCAAAGCAGTGATGTGTGTCCATCACAACTACAAAACCAAAGCCAGCACCAAATATCTGGGGGCTCGCAATGAGAACTACCCGCGCAAGAACTGGTCAAGCGTGGTGTTGTGGAACTGCGCTCACCCCAAAAATCAAACATTGACACCGGATTTCATCCAACGCGCCACCGGCGCACAACTGCATCGATTCACCTGGCTGGAAGACCACGACATCGGACAACTGCCGATCGAGTGGAATTGGCTGCCCGACGAGTTCGGTCCCCATCCCAGCGCCAAATTGTTGCACTGGACGCTGGGCACGCCCTGTTTCCAGGATTATGCACAAGCCCCCATGGCCGAGGAGTGGCACATGGAGCATGCGCGGACCCTGCATGCGGACAGTTACAAACACCCGATGGCGGCTTGAAATCAGTCAATGCCATGCAAACCGCTCAACCATCTTCCCGTCAGACGGCCCCTGCTGCTGGAATCAATTGCTGGCAGTGCCGGCATTTTGGCATCACGCACATCCCGGCTTACCCTTACCGATGCGGCCTGATGGGATTTAAGAGCACGCAACTCCCCAGTCTGGTGGTCTTGCAATCCGATGGGCAAAGGTGCTTGGGTTTCGAGCCCAAGCTGATCGCACGACACAGCCCTGCAAGACCATGAGGGCGGACACCCGCCTGGTGTCGAAGATCCGTCGTTCAAGTTGGCACGCTGGTTGCTAAGCATACTCACTCACACATGAGGTGTTGCTTTGAAACCTGCAGCTGAACCCTACCCTTTGATTCTGTGGCTGGATGCACAGTCGGTCTTGAGTGCGAACCAACAAGAAGTGTTGCGTCGCGCAGGATGGGCAGCGTCCCACATCACCGAATTCGCTGAAGCCGAAGCCTGTTTGACGCATGCGAGCCTGGTGGTGATTCGCCTGTCTGGGAACGCCGAACCACTGGTCGATCTGTTGGACATCATGCGCCGGCAAGGTGTGATGTTGCCCGTCGTGGTGAGGGTGAAATCGGATGACTTGGACCTCGCCATGAGGGCCATGCAGGCCGGTGCCATGACGGTGATTTCTGAAGATGACCTGGACTGGAACCGCTGGGTTCATTTCAGACATCAACTGCAGACCCAGAGCGATCAGGCCAAATCCCGCAAAATTTCCCGCAAGTTTGTGTTCGTCGATCCGGCCAGTCAGTTGTTGCTGGCTTTGGCCCAAAGGGTCGCTCAAGCCGATGTCACCACGCTGCTGGTGGGACCAACAGGATCAGGCAAGGAAGTCATGGCCAGGGTGTTGCACGAATCCTCACCCCGATGCAAGGGACCGTTTGTGGCGCTCAACTGCGCCGCCATGCCCGATCACCTGATCGAGGACATGTTGTTCGGCCATGAAAAAGGTGCTTTCACCGGCGCTCACAAGGATCACAAAGGGTTGTTTGAACAGGCCCATGGCGGGACCTTGTTTCTGGATGAAATCGGTGAAATGCCGATCCAGTTGCAAAGCAAATTGTTGCGCGTGCTGCAGGAGCGACAATTGACCCGATTGGGGGGGCAGCAAGCGATTGCGGTCCATGTGCGCATCATTGCCGCCACCAACAAAGATTTGAAAAAAGCCATCGAAGACAAAGAGTTCAGGGAAGACCTGTACTATCGCATCGCCACGTTTCGCTTGAAATTGCTGCCTTTGTGCGAACGGCCACAAGACATCGTGCCCCTGGCCTTGCAATGCCTCATCGATACTGCGCCTGACCAACGCTGGCAAATCAGCCCAACCGCCAAACAAGAGTTGTTGCAATACAGTTGGCCAGGCAATGTCCGTGAGCTAGAAAATGTCATGCGGCGTGCCACTGTCTTGTGTCCGGATCACATCGTGACCCCGGCGCATCTGATGTTTGACGATTGGTTGATGCCTGATCACCCCCAAATACCGCCCACGCCGCATTCATCGGGCATGGCCATCGACGATTTGGAACGCACGCCAGCCGTGCACCAGCCCGCACCCCCCTCGTCGAGCGTGATTGACTTGCAACAAGCCACCCGAGTCAACGAACATCAGCTCATCATGTCGACGCTGGCACAAACCAACAACCGGGAAGAAGCCGCACGCAAATTGGGCATCAGTCCGCGCACGTTGCGCTATAAGCTGGCGCAATTCAAGGCCATGGGCATCGCCGCTTGAAGGACCTGAGCATGATCGACAAAATCAACTCGCACGCCAACATTTCTGCGATGTTGCAGACATTGCGCAGCCATCAACTGCAAGCCGGCGGCATGCCCGCCCAAGAGGCCGAAAAAATCACCTCCCCGGGGCCCGGCGGTTTCACCGAAATGGTGGGTAACGCCTTGCAAGAGGTCAATGGAGCACAGTTGAAGAGCCGGGCCATGCAGGAAGCGTTTGAACGCGGCGAAGACATTCCTTTGACCGAAGTGGTGATCGGCATGCAAAAGTCATCGCTGGCGTTTGAAGCCACCCTGCAAGTCCGCAACAAAGTGCTCAAAGCCTATGAGCAAATCATGAACATGCCGGTCTGATCGCCGATAACCAGGACACGACATGGCCACAGCAACCGCCACCCTCAACCCGGCCGCCGAAGCCGCTTCGACATCCAATGCCCTGACACCGGCCAACCCGTCCGCAGAATTGAGTCCCGGCGCACCCGCTCCGAAACAAGGGCTTTCACTGTTCAGCATCAAGGACAGCACGGCACGTTTGTTGGCCCAGCCGTCGGTCAGGAAATTGCTGCCCTTCATTTCAGTCGGCGTGGTTCTGCTGTTTTTCGCCCTGACTTACGCCTGGGTCACGGCCACCCCGTATCGCCCGGTGATGCCGAATCTGCAGGAAGCCGACCAGCAAGCGGCTTTTGACGCGCTCAAAAACAACGATTTTCAGCCCAAAATCGATGCTCAAACCGGTCAGATCACCGTTCCCAGCCATCGGTTTCATGAAGCCAGGATTTTCTTGGCCGCCCAAGGCATCCCCAAGGCCGGTGCCACCGGCCTGGAAGCCTTGCGTGATCATTCATCGATGACCACCAGCCAGTTCATGGAACAGGTGAAAGTCAATGCCGCCATGCAGCAGGAGCTGGCGCGCAGCATCATGCAGATCGGCACGGTACAAAGCGCCAGGGTCCATCTGGCACTGCCCAAACAAAGCGTCTTCGTGCGCGACCGCACCCCACCCAAAGCCTCGGTGGTGGTGACCCCCCATCAGGGTCGTGTGGTCTCACCGGCACAGGTTCAGGCCATCGTCCACATGATTTCATCCAGCGTGCCTTACCTGGCCCCTGAAAATGTGACCGTGGTGGACAATGTCGGCAAATTGCTGACCGAGTCAGCCACAGAGATGAAACTGGGCATGACTGCAGCCCAGGAACAGCACAAGCAGCAATTGGAAGAAATTTACCGCCAGCGTGTGGTCCAAATTCTGGCCCCCGTGGTCGGTGAATCCAATGTCCGTTCGCAAGTCAATCTGAATCTGGACTTTACCCAGATCGAGAGCACGACCGAAGATTTTGACAACCGCGACAAAGGCCCTAAAACTCGGTCTGAAGTGCTGGCGGAGGAACGCGGCGCGTCCCGAGATGCCACAGGCATTCCGGGAGCCCTTTCCAACACGCCCCCCCCCAATCCGACCGCCACCAGCAACACAGGGGTGGACGGTAAAGAAGGCCAATCCGAGTCCAAGAGCACCACCAGCAGCCGCACCACCCGAAATTACGAAATGGATCGAACCGTGCGTCATGTTCGCAACGCCACCGGTGGTGTGATGCGGGTCAGCGTGGCGGTCGTCGTGAATGAACGCCCTGCCCCGACTCCAGCCAAAGACGCCCCGGCCGATCCAAACGCCCCCAAGAGTACCCCCTACACGGAACAAGAAATCAACCAGATGCTCCAATTGGTGCGTGGCGTGATCGGCTTTGACGAAAAGCGTGGCGATCTCGTCACGGTGGTGCCGGCCAAATTCGAGCCAGGTGAACCCATGGAAACCATTCCCTGGTACCTGGAGTACTCGGTTCAGACGGGCATCAAGAGTGGACTGATTGCGCTGAGTTTCATCGTCTTTCTGCTGATTGTGGTCCGACCCGTGATGCGCAACATCCTGGACGCTCAGGCCAAGGCTGCTGAAGAAGCGGAAGCCCAAAAGGCTCTGGCCGATGGCGAACTGTCAGCAGAGGACATGCGAATGATCCAGATTGGTGAAGGCGAGAGCTTGGAGGAGATCAAAGCCAAGCTCAAGCCGAAGAAGTCCGCCATCTCTGCCGACATGCTCGACACCGCCAACACTTACGACGACAAAGTGGCCTTGATCCGGATGCTGGTGGCAGAAGACTCGGGTCGCGTGGCCAACGTGCTCAAGAACATGATCAAAGCAGGCTGACAGGGGAACATCATGGCCACCAAGAAAGAAGAAGCCAAAGACGTCAAGCCCAAAGAGGTCGCCGCACCCGAAAGTGTGCTCATGACGGAGGAACTGCAGCAAGAACTGGATTCATTGTCCGGCACTCAGCGGGCTGCCGTCCTGATGCTGCTGCTGGGTGAACAGCAGGCGGCCGAGATCATCAAGTACCTGAACCCGAAAGAGGTGCAGGCCTTGGGTGCCGCCATGGTCGGGGTAGCCGACCTGTCGCAAGAGGCGGTCAACGTCGTTCTGGACGATTTTGTGCTGACCTTGAAAAAGCAAACCAGCCTGGGCTTGGGCACAGGCGACTACGTGGAAAAAGTCTTCAAGCGTGCTTTGGGCGAAGACAAGGCGGCCTCGGTGTTGGGCCGGATCATGCCAGGTCAGGGCAGCAAGGGGCTGGACATTCTGAAGTGGATGGACGCTCGATCGATTGCTGACATGATCCGGGCTGAACACCCTCAGGTGATCGCCATCATCTTGTCGGTGCTGGAATACGATGTGGCTGCCGATGTGCTCAATTTTTTACCCGCCGACGCCAGGCCAGAGATCATCCAGCGTGTCGCCAGCCTGGAAACCGTTCAGCCCTCCGCCATGGAAGAGCTGGAATCCATCATGAAGATGCAGTTTGCCAGCAACTCATCCGCCAAGTCTTCGAGCTTCGGTGGTGTCAAAGCCGCCGCCAAGATCATGAACTTCGTCAAGGTCGAGTTGGAGTCCGGCATCGTCAAAGGCTTGTCCTCCATCGATCCCGATTTGTTGCAGCGGATTCAGGACAACATGTTCACTTTCGAAAATCTGGTGGGCGTGGACAACCGGGGCATCCAGGTGCTGATGCGCAACGTCGAGCCCGATTTGCTCATGACGGCACTCAAAGGCGCCACCGATCCGGTGAAGAACAAGTTCTTCGACAACATGTCTGCACGAGCCCGCGTGATGTTCGTAGACGACATGGAAGCCAAGGGACCCATGCGGATTTCGGACGTGGAAGAAGCGCAAAAGAATGTGATGCGCATCGCCCGTAAACTGTCCGACGCCGGAGAATTGGTATTGGCAGGTCGTGGAGACGATTTTGTCTGAGGCCAAAGTGATGGATGCCTGGCTCCCTGATGCGCTGATCCATCGACCGAAGGATGTGCCCGCTTTCATGCGCCAACCCTGGGACGATCATCGTCTGCAAGATTTTGGCCCCTGGCGATTCAGCCCGGATGCAGATCCCCTGCAAGGTCAAACCGAAGCATTGTCTTTGACAGATTCCGGCGAAATCAGCAGTCCGCCTGACACAGACAGCGTCTCGACCGAATCGCTCGCGGGTGTCGCCCAGGAGCCGCCTGCCGGCACATTCCTGACACAAGAGCAAGTGGATGACATGATCCGCGAGGCGGAAAACATCGCATGGTCACAAGGGCATGCAGCGGCTCAACAAGCCATGGCCGCCGACATCGAAGCCGAGCGACAGGTTTTGCGCGCCACGGCCACGCAGCTCAATGCCCTGCAAAGCGACGCACAACAGTGGCAGGCACCCCTTAAAAAACTGGCGATCCACATCGCACAAGAGCTGGTTCGGGGTGAGTTGCGTTTGGACACCCGGGTCATCGAACGCCTGATTCAGGCCAGCTTGGATGCACTCGATCAGCCGGCGCAAAGCACGCTGGTTCAGCTCGGCCCCAAAGACATGGATCGCTTGCGTGACCTGCACTTACCCGGTGTGACGCTGGAACTGGATGACGGATTGTCTGAGGGCAGTGTGCGCGTCAAAGTGCAGGACGCCCAAGTGCAGGACTTGATGGAGCACCGTTTGGCGCAAATCGCTCGTGATATTTTAGGAGACTCTGCGCATGGACAGCTGGGCTGAGGTAGACCGCCTGATTGACAAGGTGAAAGCCCCGCTTCCTCAACGCTGCGGGACTCTGGTGCGTGTGGTGGGCATGCGGATGGAGACGCGGGGTCTGATGGCACCCCTGGGGGCTTGCTGCGAAATTTCAGGCCCTTGCGGGCAACACATTCTTTCGGAAGTGGTCGGATTCAACGAAGAGACCCTGTACCTGATGCCCTTCACAGACACGCAAGGCATTGGCCCCGGCTCATCGGTCCGGGTCGTCAAAGCCAACCCTGAAGTCGTTTTGGGCCCGCACATGCTGGGCCGGATCATCGATGGACAGGGACTGCCGCTGGATGGCTTGGGCGCGATCCATGGCGATCAGGTCATGAGTCTGCAAGGCACCTTGCTGAACCCCATGGAGCGAGGTCCGATCAGGGAGATCCTGGATGTCGGTGTCAAAGCCATCAACGGCGTCTTGACGATTGGCCGAGGCCAACGTCTGGGCTTGATTGCCGGCTCGGGAGTGGGTAAGAGCGTGTTGCTGGGCATGATGACCAAGTTCACCGAGGCCGACGTGGTCGTCATCGGCCTGATCGGCGAGCGTGGCCGGGAAGTTCAGGCGTTCATCGAAGAAACTTTGGGTCCGGAAGGACTCCAAAAGTCTGTCCTGGTGGCAGCACCCGCCAATGTTTCGCCGGTGTTGCGGCTCAAAGCGACCCTGTTGACCCATACCATTGCCGAATATTTTCGGAATCAAGGCAAGAACGTCCTGATGCTGGTTGACAGTTTGACCCGGGTTGCACACGCTCAGCGTGAGATCGGGCTGGCCATCGGCGAGCCTCCCACCGCCAAAGGTTACCCGCCCTCAGTCTTTTCGCTGCTGCCTCACCTGATCGAGCGCGCGGGGGTGGGTCGTCATGGCCATGGATCCATCACGGCCATCTACACGGTATTGGCCGAAGGCGATGACAGCAACGACCCGATCGTGGACTTGGCTCGCGCCTCTTTGGATGGCCAGGTCATGCTGTCACGCAAACTGGCGGATCAGGCCCATTACCCGGCCATCGACCTCAATGGGTCGATTTCGCGTGTCATGCAAAACCTGCTTTCCAGCGATGACATGGCCAGCGCAAACCAGTTGCGGCGTTTGTGGTCCTTGTATCAGCAAAACATGGACCTGATTCAGGTGGGCGCCTATGAGCTCGGCAGCAATCCGGAACTGGATCTGGCGATCCGCTTGCGCAACGACATGGAAAACTTTTTGCGCCAGGACATGCACACTTGTGTCAACACCGCCCAAACACGTGAATTGCTGCGGCAGTTGATGTTCCGCTGAAACCCCATGGAGACGACATGAAGCCAAGAAATTGCTGGGTCATTCTGGAACGCAAAGCGCACGATCAGGTTCGCGACTTGCAACAACAGATCGCCCTTGTGCAAGGGAAATCCGACCAGTTGCAACAAACACTGGATCGATTGATGGGCATGTATGCCGAGTACCAGGCCAGGGAACACACCCAGCAAAAGCAATGGGGACTGCAAAACAGCATGAACCAACGCCAGTTCATGGCCCAGTTGCTGCAATTGCGCGAACGGATCCAACACGATTTGATGCACCAGCAGGGACTGGCCGCTCAGCTGCGGGCCCGCTTGATCAAAGCCGAGTCGGAACGGATGAAGATGCAGGCCTTGGTGGACCAGCAAGAACAAGCCGAGCGCAAATTGCAGGCAACACTGGAGCAAAAGCAAATGGACGAATTGGGCGTCAGACGCTACAACATGCAATCCTTGCTCTAGCTCTAAAATGGGTCCCGGCTCAAGACCTCTGAACCAGGACACCCCCATGAAGAAAAAACCCGAAGACTTGCGCAGCCACCGCTGGTATGGCGTCAAAGATCTGCGCTCTTTTGGCCATCGCTCCCGCACCGCCCAGATGGGCTATCACCGCAGCGACTACGCGGGCAAGCCGGTGATCGCCATCATCAACACCTGGAGCGACATCAACCCCTGCCACTCGCATTTCCGGCAACGGGTCGAGGAAGTCAAGCGCGGCATCTGGCAAGCGGGTGGCTTTCCGGTCGAAATGCCGGCCATGTCGCTGTCCGAGCCTTTTCAAAAGCCGACCACCATGCTTTATCGCAATTTGTTGGCCATGGAGACCGAAGAACTGCTGCGCAGCTATCCGGCCGATGGATGCGTGTTGATGGGCGGGTGCGACAAAACCACCCCGGCCCTGATCATGGGTGCGCTGGCCATGAATCTGCCGACCCTGTTCGTGCCTGCTGGACCGATGCTGCGCGGCGATTACAAAGGCGGTTTTTTGGGCAGCGGCAGCGACACCTGGAAATACTGGGCCGAATTGCGGGCTGGCAACATCACCGAGCAAGACTGGCAAGATGTGGAAGACGGCATTGCGCGCAGCCCGGGCCATTGCATGACCATGGGCACCGCCAGCACCATGACCAGCGCCGCCGAGGTGTTGGGACTGACTTTGCCGGGTGCGGCCTCGATCCCTGCACCCGATTCACGCCATGCCCAAATGGCCACCCTGACCGGCAAACACATCGTCGATCTGGTCTGGAACGATGTCAAACCACTCGACTTCCTGACCCCGGCTTCGTTTGACAATGCCGTCACCGCCGTGTTGGCGCTGGGCGGGTCGACCAACTCCATCGTGCACCTGATCGCCATGGCCAAGCGCGCCGGCTTCAACCTGACCCTGGACCGGTTCGACGAGTTGGCACGGCGCACCCCGGTGCTGGCCAACTTGCGACCCAGCGGCACCTACCTGATGGAAGACTTTTATTATGCGGGGGGGTTGCGCGCTTTGCTCACCCGCATCACTGACCTGCTGGACACATCGCAACGCAACGCCCTGGGCCAGACCCTGGCGCAAGCCCTGGAAGGTGCGCAAGTCCATCAAGACGATGTGATTCGTTCGCGCGACAATCCTTTGGTGGCCAACGATGGCTTGGCCGTGTTGCGGGGCAACCTGGCACCAGACGGGGCGGTCATCAAACCTGCTGCCATGGAAGCCCATTTGCGCCAGCACACGGGCCGTGCGGTGGTCTTCAAAGATTACAACGACATGTCGGCGCGCATCGATGACCCGCAACTGGACATCGACGCCAGTTGCGTGATCGTGCTGCAAAGTGCCGGCCCTCAGGGCGCCCCTGGCATGCCCGAGTGGGGACAGTTGCCGATCCCGCAAAAGCTGCTTAAACAAGGCGTGCGCGACATGGTGCGCGTTTCCGATGCCCGCATGAGCGGCACCAGTTATGGGGCGTGTGTCTTGCACGTGGCACCCGAATCACACGTGGGGGGGCCGTTGGCGCTGGTTCAAGATGGGGACCCGATCCGGCTTGACATCGAAGGTCGACGCATCGATGTGCTCATCAGCGACGAAGAAATGACCCGTCGCCGCGCCAACTGGCAGGCTCCAGCCCCCAAGTTCCAGCGCGGTTATGGCACCCTCTACCTGAAACACATCCAGCAAGCCGACAAAGGCTGCGATTTCGACTTTTTATTGCCCGAAGGGGCTGCTCCGGACGGCGAACCCGAAATTCACTGATCCAGACCCAGCAGTCGCACGGCGTTGCCCTTGAGGATGCCGGGCATGACTTCGGGCTTGAACCCGGCAACTTCAAAGTCTTTCATCCAGCGCTCGGGGGTGATCAGGGGGTAGTCCGAACCAAACAAAACCCGGTCTTTGAGCAACGTGTTGGCGTACTGGATGAGTTGCTTCGGAAAGTATTTGGGGCTCCATCCCGACAGGTCGATCCAGACATTGGGCTTGTGGGTCGCCACCGACAAGGCCTCGTCTTGCCACGGAAAACTGGGGTGCGCCATCACAATCTGCATGTCGGGCCAATCGATGGCGACATCGTCCAAATGCATGGGGTTGCTGTAGGCCAAGCGCAATCCCCCGCCACAACGCATGCCACTGCCAATGCCGCTGTGGCCCGTGTGAAAAATCGCCGGTAATTTGTACTGATTGATGACCTCGTAAATGGGCCAGGCCATCCTGTCGTAAGGGTGATAACCCTGTACGGTGGGATGAAACTTGAAACCCTTGATGCCTTCCTCGCGGATCAGGCGTTCGGCCTCGCGCGCACCCATTTTGCCTTTGTGCGGGTCGATGCTGGCAAAGGCGATCATCATGTCGCTGTTCTTTTTGGCGGCTGCGGCAATTTCCTCGTTGGGGATGCGACGCCGCCCCAATTGAGCCTCGGAGTCCACAGTGAACATCACCAGGCCGATCTTGCGTTCGCGGTAATAGGCCACGGTTTCCTCGATGGTCGGCCGGCGGTTGGAGCCAAAATACTTGTCGGCAGCCCGGTCGTATTCCTCCCCGTAGGCGTCAAAAGGGTTCCAGCAACTCACTTCAGCGTGGGTGTGGATGTCGATGGCGATCAGATCCTGATGGTTCATGGTTGACTCCGGCTTGCGGGGGTGAGCCCTTATATGATTATGATTTATAACATTCTATGATGCCACTCGTCTGCGTGCAACTGCATTCGCGACCCTCCTGAATCCTGAGAAAAAATCGTGCCCTCCATGGAAAAAAAACCTTGAACAGGCATTGAAAGCGCAGCCTGCGCCCCCATCTCACCTTTCAGACATTGAATTCCAACCTTCGCTCCCATGTCAGAATCTCAAGAACCCTCTCCCGCAGACCCCGTCCAGCCTGGTCACGACAACGCTCAGGCGGCCGCCGACACCCCCGCCTCTAACGAACCCGGCATCGATGTGACCAGCTTGCAGGCCAAAGTGGCCGAATTGCAGGATCAGGCCCTGCGCGCTGCCGCCGAGGTGCAAAACGCCCGCCGCCGGGCCGAAGAGGAGGTCAGCAAAGCCCGCAAATTTGCGGTCGAATCATTTGCCGAAAGCCTTTTGCCCGTGATCGACAGCCTGGAAGCCGGTTTGGCGATCAAAGACGCCAAACTGGAACAAATCCAGGAAGGCTCCGAGGCCACTTTGCGGCAACTCCGGTCCGCCCTGGAACGCAACAAAGTCATCGCCATCGATCCCGCCGTCGGGACCAAATTCGATCCCGCTTTCCACCAAGCCATCAGCATGGTGCCCGCCGAACAGGAACCCAACACCATCGTCGGGGTGCTGCAAAAGGGCTACACCATCGCCGAGCGGGTGCTGAGACCGGCACTGGTGACGGTGGCCGCCCCCAAGTAAGACGGCACCTGAAAGCCCTTGAAACAGGGCCAACCGACCACACCTCATCATCAATACCTCATTTTTCGGAGAACACCAAATGGCAAAGATCATCGGCATCGACCTGGGCACCACCAACTCTTGTGTGGCCATCATGGAAGGCAACACCACCAAGGTCATCGAAAACAGCGAAGGGGCGCGCACCACGCCCTCCATCATTGCGTACCAGGAAGACGGCGAGGTGCTGGTCGGAGCCTCGGCCAAGCGCCAAGCCGTGACCAACCCCAAAAACACGTTGTACGCGGTCAAGCGCCTGATCGGTCGCAAGTTTGAAGAAAAAGAAGTCCAAAAAGACATTGACCTCATGCCCTATGCCATCAGCAAAGCCGAAAATGGCGACGCCTGGGTGGAAGTGCGGGGTAAAAAGCTGGCCCCGCCCCAGATCAGCGCCGAAGTGCTGCGCAAAATGAAGAAAACCGCCGAGGACTACCTGGGCGAAACCGTCACCGAGGCGGTCATCACCGTTCCGGCCTACTTCAACGACGCCCAGCGCCAGGCCACCAAAGATGCGGGGCGCATCGCCGGCCTGGAAGTCAAGCGCATCATCAACGAGCCCACCGCGGCGGCTTTGGCTTTTGGCTTGGACAAAACCGCCAAAGGTGACCGCAAAATTGCCGTCTACGACTTGGGGGGCGGCACTTTTGACGTCTCGATCATCGAAATCGCCGACGTCGATGGCGAAAAACAATTCGAAGTGTTGTCGACCAACGGGGACACCTTCCTGGGCGGCGAAGACTTCGACCAGCGCATCATCGACTTCATCATCGGCGAATTCAAAAAAGAACAAGGCGTCGATTTGTCCAAGGACGTGCTGGCTTTGCAACGCCTGAAAGAAGCCGCCGAAAAAGCCAAGATCGAGCTCTCCTCCTCCACCTCAACCGACATCAACCTGCCCTACATCACCGCCGACGCTTCGGGCCCCAAGCACCTCAACATCAAGTTCACGCGTGCCAAACTCGAAAGCCTGGTCGAAGAACTGATCGAGCGCACGATCGCCCCTTGCCGCACGGCCATCAAAGATGCGGGCGTTTCGGTGGGCGACATCGACGACGTCATTTTGGTCGGCGGTATGAGTCGCATGCCCAAGGTTCAGGACAAGGTCAAAGAATTCTTCGGCAAAGACCCGCGCAAAGATGTCAACCCCGACGAAGCTGTGGCCGTGGGCGCCGCCATTCAGGGCCAGGTGCTGGCTGGCGACCGCACCGATGTGCTGTTGCTCGACGTCACACCGCTGTCTTTGGGCATCGAAACCCTGGGCGGCGTGATGACCAAGATGATCACCAAAAACACCACCACCCCGACCCGCTTTGCCCAGACCTTCTCCACCGCCGACGACAACCAGCCGGCCGTGACCATCAAGGTCTTCCAGGGTGAGCGCGAGATGGCATCGGGCAACAAATTGCTGGGTGAATTCAACTTGGAGGGCATCGCTCCTGCCCCGCGCGGCACCCCCCAAATTGAAGTCGGCTTTGACATCGACGCCAACGGCATTTTGCATGTCAGTGCCAAAGACAAGGGTACCGGCAAAGAGAACAAGATCACCATCAAGGCCAACTCGGGCTTGTCCGAAGAGGAAATCCAGAAGATGGTCAAAGATGCCGAGCTCAATGCCGTCGAAGACAAGAAAAAACTCGAAATCATCCAGTCGCGCAATCAGGCCGACGCCGCCGTGCACAGCGTGAAGAAAAGCTTGTCTGAGCACGGCGACAAGCTGGATGCAGGAGAGAAAGAAAAAATCGAAGCGGCGATCAAGGCTGTTGAAGAGTCTCTCAAAGGCGAGGACAAGGCCGACATCGACGCCAAAACCGAAGCCCTGATGAGCGCCAGCCAGAAACTGGGCGAAAAGGTCTATGCCGACATGCAGGCCCAGCAGGCTGCCGCGGGTGCGGCCGGCGCTGCGGCCGGGGCTGGCGAGCAAACCAAGCCCGCCGACGATAATGTCGTTGACGCCGAAGTCAAGGAAGTCAAGAAAGGTTAATGCCCCTCCATGGCCAGCAAGCGCGATTACTACGAGGTCTTGGGCGTTCCCAAGAACGCCAGCGATGATGAGATCAAGAAGGCTTATCGCAAACTGGCGATGAAGTATCACCCTGACCGCAATCAGGGTGAGGCTGCGGCTCAGGCCGAGGTCAAATTCAAGGAGGCCAAAGAAGCCTACGAGATGCTGTCCGATGCTGAGAAGCGGGCCGCCTACGACCAATACGGCCACGCCGGGGTCGACCCCAATGTGCGCGGTGGCCCGGGCGGTGGCCAAGGCTTTGGCAACTTTGCCGATGCCTTTGGCGATATTTTTGGCGACATCTTCGGTCAGGCTCGCCGAGGAGGGGGCGGGCGACAGGTCTACCGGGGTAACGACCTGAGTTATTCGATGGAAATCACCCTCGAAGATGCGGCCGCCGGCAAAGACGCCCAAATCCGCATCCCCAGTTGGGACAACTGCGACACGTGTGGGGGCAGCGGGGCCAAACCCGGCACCAGTGCCAAAACCTGCACCACTTGTGGCGGCAGCGGTCAGGTCCAAATGCGCCAGGGATTTTTCAGCGTGCAACAAACCTGCCCGCACTGCCGGGGCAGTGGCAAGATCATCCCCGACCCCTGCGGGACCTGTCACGGTCAAGGCAAGATCAAAAGCCAAAAAACGCTGGAAGTCAAAATCCCGGCCGGCATCGACGAGGGAATGCGCATCCGCAGCAGCGGCAATGGCGAACCAGGCACCAATGGCGGGCCACCGGGTGACCTCTACATTGAAATCCGCATCAAGAAGCACGACATCTTTCAGCGCGATGGTGACGACCTGCATTGCGTGGTGCCGATCTCCTTCACCACCGCAGCGCTGGGTGGCGAAATCGAGGTGCCCACCTTGGGCGGCCAAGCGGCCATCGACATCCCTGAAGGGACCCAAAACGGCAAGCAATTCCGCTTGCGGGGCAAAGGCATCAAAGGGGTGCGCTCAAGCTACCCGGGCGACCTGTACTGTCACATCTCGGTCGAAACGCCGGTCAAACTCACTGAACATCAGCGCAAGCTGCTCAAGGAGCTCGACGACTCGCTGAAAAAGGGTGGGCAGAAGCACTCCCCCAACGAAGGAACCTGGGCCGATAAACTCAAAAACCTCTTCAGCTGATCGGGTGATGTGAGGTTTTCGGTTGACGGGGGCCCAAAAGCGCCTACGATCACCTCATGAGCGTCAACATCCGTTTTTTAGGAGCCGCCGACACCGTCACCGGCTCCAAATTTCTCGTTGAGCATGACGGCCAGCGCGTTTTGGTCGACTGCGGTTTGTTCCAGGGCTACAAGCAGTTGCGGCTGCGCAACCGCGCCCCTTTGGGGATTGAAGCGGGGCACATCGATGCGGTGTTGCTGACACATGCCCACATCGACCACAGCGGATACTTGCCGCTGCTGCGTCTGGATGGGTTTCGGGGTCAGGTTCATGCCACTCCGGCCACTCGAGACCTGTGCCACATTCTGTTGCCCGACAGTGGCCATTTACAAGAAGAAGATGCCGCTTTTGCCAACCGCCACGGCTTCAGCAAGCACCAGCCTGCCCTGCCCTTGTACACGCGACAAGACGCGGTCAATTGCTTGCCCATGATCCATGGCCAGGCCTGGCATCGGCCGTTTACCCCCGCCAAAGGCTTCAAGGCCACGTTTCACATGGCCGGCCACATCCTGGGCGCATCCAGCCTGTTGCTGGAAGTGGCGGGTCGCCGGATTTTGTTCTCGGGTGATCTGGGGCGTCCTGATGATCTGGTGATGCTTCCCCCCGAGGACGCCCCGGCAGCCGACACGGTGCTGATCGAGTCGACCTACGGCGACCGATCGCATCCGGCCGATGACATTCTGGGCGAACTGGGTGACGCCTTGCAAAGGGTGGCGGCCCGGGGCGGTGTCGCCGTGCTGCCGGTGTTTGCGGTGGGGCGAGCGCAGGCGGTGTTGCACGCCATCGCCCAACTGAAACAACAAGGCCGCATTCCGGTGTCCTTACCGGTGTTTCTCGACAGCCCGATGGCCGTGTCCACCACCGAACTGTATTTGCGTCACCCCCATGCCCACAAACTCGACAGCGCCGCTTTGGAGGGCCTCAGGCATGCAGCCCACATGATCGAGACCCCCGAGGCCTCGAAGGCCCTGGCACGGCACCATGGCCCCATGGTCATTTTGTCGGCCAGCGGCATGGCCACCGGAGGTCGGGTGCTGCATCATTTGGCGCTGCACTTGCCCAACCACCGCAACATGGTGATTCTGACCGGACATCAGGCTGAAGGCACCCGGGGCGCATCCCTGCGCGATGGAGCCCCCAGTGTGCGCATCCATGGTCAGGATGTGCCGGTGCGGGCTGAAGTGGTCAACCTGAAATCCGCTTCGGCGCACGCAGACCGGGAGCAATTGTTGCGCTGGCTCAAGACCATGCCCCAGGCGCCCGGCCAGGTGTATGTGGTCCACGGCGAACGTTCGGCCAGCGACGCCCTGCGCTGCGCCATTGAGCGCCAACTGGGCTGGCGCGCCATGGTGCCCGAGCACGGCAGCAGTTGGCCCGCCTGAGCCCGATCGGACTCAGCGCTTCTCGATGCCAGCTGCGCGGATCACGCGGTCGTACTCGCTGATTTCGCTGTCGACATACCGGCTGAACTCGGTCGGATTCATGGGCATGAGGTCATTGCCCAAATCGGTCAGGCGCTTGGCAATGACCGGTTCGGCCAACACCTTCAGGGTGTCGCGCGAGATTTTTTGCACCACCTCATTGGGCGTGCCTGTGGGGACCCACATGCCAAACCACAAAGGCGATGCCGCATTCTTCACGCCAGCCTCCTCCAGTGTGGGGACATCAGGCAGTTGCCCGCTGCGCTTGGGCGTGCTGACGGCCAAAGCCTTGAGCTTGCCGCCCCGGATGTTGGCGATCACCGCCGAGATCGGACCCCAATAGGCATCGACCGATTTGCTGATGACTGCAGCCACCACTTCAGGCGTGCCCTTGAACGGGACTTGGGTCACTTTGATGCCGCTGGAGGCGATCATTTTTTCGGTGCTGAGGTGGGTGCCGCTGCCGACCCCTGCATGGCCCCAGTTGATGGCGCCAGGATTTTTACGGGCAAAGTCGAGCATGTCTTGCACCGAGTTGAACTTGGAGTCAGGCGCGACGACCAGCACATTGGGCTGAATCGCCAGCGGCGCAATGTCGATGAAGTCCTTTTTGGTGTCGTAAGGCAAACTGGCGTAAATGGCCGGATTGACGGCATGCGCGTTGGAGTTGATCAGGATGGTATAACCATCGGCGGGCGACTTGGCCACCAAAGCAGAACCAATCGATCCACCCGCGCCCGGCTTGTTATCGACGATCACGGGCTGGCCCCACAATTCGGACAAACGCTGCGTGACCACGCGCCCCACGATGTCGGTGGAACTGCCGGCCGTGAATGTGATGATGACTTTAACGGGCTTGTTCGGCCAATCCTGGGCATGCAACATCCCGGGGATCAGGGAGGCCGCCACCAAAGACAAGCCAAAACACATCCGCCTTACGCTGGAGAAAAGAGGTTTCACAGTTGGACCGCTCAAAAAGTTGATAACCGGATCATTTTGATCCAGAAGAATTTACCCCCATCACAGTGAAAGCCCTAATGCGAGGGAAGACCGGGGTCAGTTGCCAAAACCGTTGGCCACCCGAACCTCGATCAGGTTCGGTCCGCCCGACGCCACGCCGCGCTGCAAGGCCGCAGCCAAGTCGGCCGGGTCGGTGATGCGGCAAGCGCTCAGGCCCATGCTCTGCGCCATCAGCACATGGTCGATCACCGGGTCATTCATGTCCATGCCGATGAACTGATCGCAACCCTGCATCGAGACCAAGCGCTCTTTGATGATCCGATAGCCCTGATTCTGCGCAATCACATAAGTGATGGGGAGTTTCAGGTGAGCCGCGGTCCACAAACCCTGGATACCGTACATGGCACTGCCATCGCCGACCAGCGCCACCACCGGACGATCGGGTTGCGCCAGACTCATGCCCACTGCACCAGGTATGCCAAAGCCCAGGCCACCGCTGGCCAGCCCGAAAAAAGCCTGCGAATGGGTTTGTCGCAGCATGGCCGGCAAAGGCTGACTGCTGGTCAAGGCCTCCTCCAGCACGATCGCATGGGCAGGCACATGCTCGGCCAGAACCTGACACAAAACCGCAGCGGGCATGGGGCGGGTATCGGCATGCGAGCGCGCCAAACGCATGGCCTGCTCACGTTGCTGCGTCCAGTTAGAACGCCTCACCGACTCCGCTCTGGCCTTGGCCTGTTGACGTTGCGCATCCGTTTGGCGCTGGCGCAGCACAGGCAACAACGCTTGCAAGGTTTCGCCGACATGGGCGCAAGCAGCCCACTGCGCCGGATGGTTTTTGGCCAACTCCCAACTGCGCTCGCTCAGGTGCGCCACACGAGCCTGTGGCGGCAACGGATCCACCGGGCTATAAACCGACATGCGCAACAAATCCGCCCCCAGGCAAAAGACCGCATCGTGGAGCTCGAGCACCTGGCGCACCTGCGCTTGCACCCGCGTCAGCATGCCCATGTACAAGGGGTGGTCGGTGAGAAAGGCCGTGCGATAAGGCACAGACTCCTGGTAAACCGGCATCCCCAGCAAATCAGCCAACTCGGCGGCCAGTCCCAGGGCACCCTGGCGCCCCAACTCCTGCCCGGCGATCAGCACCGGATGGCGTGCTTGCAACAACCACTCGGCCAACTGGGCCAACGCCTCATCCGAAGGCCGCACCCGGGCATCCACCCGACTGGGCTGCCCCAAGTCGATCTCGGCCTGCGCATTGAGTACATCGCCCGGCAAACTGATGAACACCGGCCCGGTGGGCGGGGTCAGCGCCACTTTGGCGGCGCGGTGCATGACGCGCGGCAGGTCTTCGATGCGTGTGACCTCGGTGGCCCATTTCACCAAGGGCGCGGCCAGCGGCGCCAGGGGCTCATAAAGCAGGGGCTCTTGCAAACCGTGGCCCTGCTCTTGCTGCCCGGCCGTGAGGATGATGGGAGAACCTGAGAATTTGGCGTTGTACAAGGCCCCCATTGCATTGCCCAAGCCGGGGGCCACATGCACATTGGCTGCTGTCAGGCGGCCACTGGCGCGCGCATAACCATCGGCCATGGCCAAGACCACCGACTCCTGCAAGCCGAGAACGAACCGCAACTCGGGCCGCTGTGGCAAAGCCTGCATGATCGGCAACTCGGTGGTGCCGGGGTTGCCAAAGAGGTGAGTGACCCCCTCGGAATGAAGTAAATCGACAAAGGCCTGACGGCCAAACAGCATGGTCATGCAACATCCCCCGCCTGCGTGCGCTTGCGGGGGATTTTAGGGCCACTCATTTAGCGTTGGGAATCTTGCCTTCAACACCTTTGACATAAAAGTCGATGCCGCTCAGAAACTTGTCGTCTGCGACCATGTCTTTGTCCAGCGCCGGCTTACCGTCCTGGCGCAGGATGGGTCCTTTCCAGATCGCAAAGCTGCCGTCTTTCAGACCTGCCTTGACCTGCTCGACGCGGGCCTTGATGTCAGCGGGCACGTCTTCGGCGATCGACACCAGGTCGATGGCACCTTCTTTGACACCCCACCATGTGTGACTACCGCCCTTCCACTGGCCTTCCAGGGCCTCACGCGTGGCTTTCAGGTAGTAAGGTGTCCAGTTGATGATTGCCGAAGCCAGATGCGCCTTGGGGCCGTAAGCGGTCATGTCGGAGTCCCAACCAAAGGCTCGCTTGCCTTTTTCTTGCGCGGTTTTGAGCACAGCGGCCGAATCGGTGTTTTGGAACAACACGTCCGCCCCGGCGTTGATCAGGCTCGTGGCGGCTTCAGTTTCGCTCGGCGGATCAAACCATTTGTTGACCCAGACCACTTTGGTCTTGATCTTCGGGTTGCTGGTTTGGGCCCCCAAAGTGAAGCTGTTGATGTTGCGGATCACTTCGGGGATGGGAATGGAAGCCACCACGCCCAACGTGTTGGACTGGGTCATCTTGCCGGCGATGATGCCCGCCAGGTAAGCCCCCTCGTAGGTGCGACTGTCATACGAGCGCATGTTCTCGGACTGCTTGAATCCGGTGGCGTGCTCAAACTTGATGTCTTTGAAATCAGCCGCCACCTTGAGCATCGGGTCCATGTAGCCGAAGGTGGTGCCAAAAATCAGTTTGTTGCCTTGGCTGGCAAAGTCGCGCAAGACGCGCTCGGAGTCTGCCGATTCGGGCACATTCTCGACAAAGCTGGTCTGCACCTTGTCGCCAAATTCTTTCTCAATCGCCTTGCGGGCGTTGTCATGCGCAAAGGTCCAACCGCCATCGCCCACCGGCCCCACATAAGCGAAAGCTATTTTCAAGGGCTCGGGCTTGGCCGGTGTGGCCGAGGTCGGCGCTGATTCTTTTTTGCCACAGGCCACCAGCAAGCTGGCCAGCAGCAGGGAAGAAGCCAGCGTCAAGGCTTGGCGTTTTGTGGATGGAAGCATGAAAGACTCCTGAACGAAAGTAACAAATTTTTCAACATGATGCCTTTGCCCGATCAACCCCCCGGGTTGAAGGGCTTTCCCAAAGACGCGGGCATGTGAGCCCGGATCCACGCCGGGTTGCGAGCGATCAGCACCAGCACCAAAATGGTGCTGAGGTAGGGCAAGGCCGTCAACAACTGACTGGGCACATCCACGCCCAAGCCCTGCAAGTGAAACTGCAACATGGTGACCCCGCCAAACAGGTAGGCTCCCAGCAAAATGCGCATCGGGCGCCAGGTGGCAAATGTGGTCAGGGCCAAAGCAATCCAGCCTTTGCCCGCCACCATGCCCTGGGCCCACAACGGGGTATAGACGACCGACAAATAGGCTCCGGCGAGGCCACATAACCCGCCGCCCACGATCACGCAGAGCCAGCGAATGCGGCGCACCGGATGCCCCAGTGCATGCGCCGAAGCGGGAGACTCGCCCACGGCACGCAATATCAGGCCTGAGCGGGTGCGGTCAAAATACCAGGCCAACCCCACGGCCAAGGCCATGCTGGCATACACCAGAGGGTGTTGCTTGAACAACGCGTCGCCCAGCCAGGGCAGTTGGGACAAACCGGGCCACTCAAATTGGAGTCGGGCCGGCAACTGGGCCTTCACATAATCCACGCCGACAAAGGCCGAGAAGCCTGCACCAAACAGACTCAACGCCAACCCGGTGGCATAGGGGTTGGTCCCGAGCCAGATCACCAGCACGCCGAACACCGCCGCCATCAGAGCCCCCACCGCCATGCCGGCGCCAAAACCAGCCAGGTCGCTGCCGGTGTGAACCACGGTGGCAAATCCGGCGACGGCCGCGCACAACATCATGCCTTCGGCACCCAGGTTGACAACCCCGGCTTTCTCGTGGATCAACAGACCCAGTGCAGCCAGCGCCAGAACAGTACCGGCGTTGAGCGTGGCGGCGACCAACAAAGCGTACTCTTGCATCACGCTCTCCCCCAACGCAGCCGATGTGCAATCAAGGTGTCACAAGCCAGCAGACAAAACAGCAACATGCCCTGAAACACCCCGGTGATGGCCTTGGGCAGGCCCATGCGCGACTGCGCCATCTCACCGCCGATGTAGAACATGCTGAGCAAAACCGCCGAGCAGACCATCCCCACCGGATGCAAGCGCCCGACAAAGGCCACAATGATGGCGGCAAAGCCGTACCCTGCCGGCACATAGGGGGTCAATTGCCCGATCGGACCCGCCACCTCCAGCGCGCCGGCCAGTCCGGCCAAGGCGCCCGAAACGAGCAAGGCCGTCCAAAGCGCACGGCGCGAGGAAAACCCGGCATAACGGGCCGCCATGGGAGCCAGGCCTCCAACTTGTTGCGCAAAGCCAGCCCGTGTGCGAAACAAGTAAAACCACAGCACCCACACACCCAACAGAGCCAGCGGCAAACCCCAATGGGCGCGCGATCCCGAGTCCAGGCGAGGCACAAGCGCCACCGCATCAAAACTGCGAGTTTGCGGGAAATTGAAGCCAGCGGGATCCTTCCAGGGCCCGAAAACCAGGTAAGCCAACAGCATCTCGGCCACATAGACCAGCATCAGACTGACCAGAATTTCGCTGGCATTGAATCGATCGCGCAACGCTGCCGTGATCGAGGCCCAAGCCATGCCCCCCAGCACGCCGGCCAGCATCACCAGCACCACATAACCACGCGAGGTTGAAGTGTCGGCCAGCAGGGCCACGCCGGAAGCAGCCACGGCGCCCACCACAAACTGCCCTTCGGCACCGATGTTCCAGACGTTAGAGCGAAAACACACTGCCAACCCGAGCGCGATCAGCAACAGCGGCGTGGCCTTGACCGCCACCTCTCCCCAGGCGTAAAAGGATTTCACCGGCTCGACAAAAAACATTTGCAATCCGCGCAAGGGGTCTTTGTCCAAGGCCGTGAACAGCAACACGCCCGCCAACACCGTCAAAGCCAACGCCAGCACGGGGGATCCCAACGACCAGAACCGACTGGGCAGTGCGCGCGGTTCAAGCCTGAGCACGAGAGGCCTCCCCGGACCAAAGTCCGCTCATCCACTCCCCGATCAGGTCTGTGGATGCCTGTTCTCGGCTCAATGAAGGCGACAAGCGCCCTTGAGCCATGACGTGCAGGCGATCGCACAGCTCAAACAACTCTTCGATCTCCTCGCTGATCACCAGCACCGCACAGCCCGCAGCGCGCAAGGCCAGAATTTCGGCCCGAATCTGCGCCGCTGCTCCGACATCGACACCCCAGGTGGGCTGCGCAACCAGCAACAGCCTGGGGTTTGCGCTGACCTCGCGGCCGACGATGAATTTCTGCAAATTACCGCCGGACAAAGAGCGTGCCGGTGCCTGTGGGCCCGCCGCCTTGACCTTGAAACGGTCGATGATCGCCGCAGCCTGAGCCGCCAAAGCCCGCGGACGAATCAACCCGGCAATGCCCACTGTTTCGGTGCGCGTGAGCAGAAGGTTGGCGGCCAGGCTCAGGCTGGGCACAGCACCGCGACCCAGGCGTTCTTCCGGCACCACATGCAGACCCCATTCGCGCCGCCGCGCCGGTGACCAGTCCGCCACCGGCTGACCCGACAACCGAATCGTCCCGGCAGACGCGCTCGGGTCTTCACCGGACAAAACCGACAACAACTCGCGCTGGCCATTCCCGGAGACGCCAGCAATGCCCACCACCTCGCCCGCACAAACCTGCAACGCAATCTGGCTCAAGTCGGTGCCAAAGGGGTCGCTGCGCTTCAGGCTCAGGTCTTGCACTTGCAAGACCGGTGCGCCGGTCCGGACCGTGGACTTGCGCAAAGGCTCGGGCTCGGCGCCGATCATCAAGCGCGACAAAGAAGCCGGCGTTTCTTGTCGGGGGTCGCAAATGCCGCTGACACGCCCGGCCCGCAATACGGTGCAAGTCGAACACAGGGCGCGGATCTCATGCAATTTGTGGCTGATGTAGAGGATGCTGCAGCCTTGCGCCACCAGTTGATGCAACACCTCAAACAATTTCTCGACCGCCTGAGGCGTCAGGACCGAAGTCGGCTCATCCAAAATCAACAATCGGGGTTCGGTCAACAGCGCCCGGATGATTTCCACCCTTTGCATTTCACCCACACTCAGGGTGTGCACCGGTCGTTCAGGATCGATGTCCAACCCGTACTGGGCTGCTTTGACCCGAATCCGCTGGCTCAACTCTGTCAGCCCCGGGCCGGGCTCCAGACCCAACCAGATGTTCTCGGCCACACTCAAGGTGTCAAACAAACTGAAATGCTGAAACACCATGCTGATGCCACATTGGCGTGCTTGCAAGGGATGACGAAACTGAATGGCCCGGCCATCGAAAAAAATCTGACCGGCATCGGGTTGAACCGAACCGTGGATGATTTTCATCAAAGTCGACTTGCCGGCTCCGTTCTCACCCAACACGGCATGCGCTTGCCCCGGCAGGACATCGAGGTCAACGCCGTCGTTGGCGAGCACGCCAGGATAGCGCTTGGTGATGCCACGCAAAGTCAACAAGGATGGGGTCATGGGGACGAATGATAAAGCAGCAAGCGCCCCCTGCGCCCGGGTTGGCGGGTGTTCGATCGCCCCCACCCCCTCGGAGGAGGGGCCTGCGACAGCACTGTACCCCCCACCCCGGACGAAGATCAGTGGAACTGCTCTTCTTCGGTCGAGCCGCTCATGGCCTTCACGCTGGAAGCGCCGCCCTGGATCACGGTGGTGACGTCGTCAAAGTAACCGGCGCCCACCTCTTGCTGGTGCGACACAAAGGTGTAGCCCATGTCGCGCGCCGCGAACTCGGGTTCTTGCACCATCTCGACATAGTGCTTCATGCCTTCGCCGCGCGCATAGGCGTGCGAGAACTTGAAGGTGTTGAACCAATTGAGGTGGATCCCTGCCAAGGTGATGAATTGGTATTTGTAACCCATGGCCGAGAGCTCTTCCTGGAAAGCGGCGATGTCGCGGTCGTTCAGGTTCTTTTTCCAGTTGAAAGAAGGTGAGCAGTTGTACGACAACAGCTTGCCCGGGTATTGGGCATGAATGGCCTGCGCAAACTCACGGGCAAATCCCAGGTCGGGGGTGCCGGTCTCGCACCACACCAGGTCGGCCACATCGGCATAAGCCAGGCCGCGGCTGACCGCCTGCTCCAAGCCATTCTTGACCCGATAAAAGCCCTCAGGAGTGCGCTCACCGGTCAGGAAGGGACGGTCATTGGCGTCGTGATCGCTGGTCAGCAAATTGGCCGCTTCGGCATCGGTGCGAGCCAGCACGATGGTGGACACCCCCATCACATCGGCCGCAAAGCGGGCGGCCTGCAGTTTTTCCACCGCCTCCTGGGTGGGGATCAGCACTTTGCCCCCCATGTGGCCGCATTTTTTGACAGCGGCCAATTGGTCTTCAAAGTGCACACCTGCAGCGCCTGCGCCGATCATGTTCTTCATCAATTCGAAAGCATTGAGCACGCCCCCGAAACCGGCCTCGGCATCGGCCACGATGGGCAGGTAGTAGTCAATGTGTCCCGGCGCTCCGGGCTCAATCCCGCGCTGCCACTGGATCTCATCGGCGCGACGGAACGTGTTATTGATCCGGCGCACCATGGCCGGCACCGAGTCATAGGCATACAACGACTGGTCGGGGTACATGGTTTCGCTGGTGTTGCCATCGGCGGCCACTTGCCAACCCGACAAGTAAACGGCTTCCAGACCGGCCTTGGCCTGCTGCATGGCTTGGCCCCCCGAGATCGCGCCAAACGAATTGACATAACCTTTTTTGGCATCCCCGTTGATGAGGCGCCATAACTTTTCGGCGCCGTGTTGAGCCAGGGTGTGCTCCATGCGCAAGCTACCACGCAGTCGAACCACATCGGCTGCCGTGTAGTTGCGCCGGACGCCCTTCCAGCGCGGATTTTGCGCCCAGTCTTTTTCGAGGGCTTCGATTTGTTGCTGACGGCTGAGTTGATGATTGAGAGATTGAGGCATGACAGGCTCCTGGGTTTGAGGGATGAAGCATCGAAGAGGATTCGTTTCGATGCATTCAGTCTATGTCCGTTGAGTCGTCTACCAACATTCTTATGTCTTATATAAGATTTATTTTTTATTGTTATTTTTCAATGATTTACAAATATTTTTTTGAATTATGAAATATAATTTCTCATATTGAGAAAAAATGCTGCGGCGCATCACAACAATTTATCACGATATGAAATTATTTTTCATGGGTTCTTTTGTTTTCAAGGGTCTCGCGCCCCGCCTCCTGAGTCGATCGAAACATGAGCCCACGCCCATGGCGCTGATGAAGCCAGAGGAAAAAAACAACATTCCCCTCTGAAAAAATCGTTTTTCCCCTTGGAAAATGGCTTTTTTCCCTTTAGCATCCGACTTGCTGCGAGCGTGCACGCTGGCAGTCAATCAATCAACTTCTAGAAGGAATTGAAATCATGGCAACTGCGAAGAAAAAAGCCCCGGCTAAAAAAGCCGCTCCCGCGAAAAAAGCCGCGGCCAAAAAGCCCGTAGCGAAGAAAGCCGCGGCCAAGAAGCCCGCCGCCAAAAAGGCTCCGGCCAAAAAAGCCGCTCCCGCGAAAAAAGTGGCGGCCAAGAAGCCCGTCGCCAAGAAAGTAGCAGCCAAGAAGCCCGCCGCCAAAAAGGCCCCGGCCAAGAAGCGCACCCCGAACGCCGCTTTCATGAAGCCCATGACCCCCAGCGCCGCTTTGGCTGCCGTCATCGGCAACACCCCCGTGCCCCGCACCGAGGTGGTCAGCAAGCTGTGGGCCTACATCAAAAAGAATGGCTTGCAAGACAAGGCCAACAAGCGCGCCATCAACGCCGACGCCAAGTTGAAGGAAGTCTTCGGCAAGGCCCAGGTCACGATGTTCGAACTGGCTGGCCTGATTGGCAAGCACCTCAAAGGCTGATTCAGCAGTTTGACAAAAAGGCCGCGCAAGCGGCCTTTTTTCATGGGGCTTTTCAGCACTTCAACGGGACTCAGCCTTTGCCCTGGTCCAATGCGGCTTGACGGATCGCACTCATGGTGGTGCGGGTGGTGATGACCTCGGGGTCCAGCATCACCTCGATCAGAGTGCCGCGGTCGGACGCCAAGGCCTGCGCCAAGGCGGGCTCGAACTCTTCCGTGCGCGTGATGCGCACGCCCTCGTAACCGTAAGCCTTGGCCAGCATCACAAAATCGGGGTTTTGCAATCGGCTGCCAACCTCGTGTCTGGGGTATTCGCGCTCCTGGTGCATGCGGATGGTGCCGTACATGCCGTTGTTGAGCAACACGATGATGCTTTTGCCGCCGTGCTGCACAGCTGTGGCCAACTCTTGGCCGTTCATCAAAAAATCGCCATCCCCGGCGATGGTGAAGGCAGGTCGACCGGTGACGATGTTGGCCGCGATGCCCGCTGGTACGCCATAGCCCATGGCGCCCGACGTGGGTGCCAATTGGGTCTTGAGTCCTCGCGCCAAACCATGGTAGCGGTGAAAGCGATGCACCCAGCTGGCGAAGTTGCCCGCGCCATTGGTGACCACGGCATTGGCCGGCAGCAAGCGATTGACCACACCGATGACGGCGGCCATGTCGATCGGACCGGGCAGCGTTTGCGGCTTCAAATTGGCCAGGTAGTCGGCATGAATTTGGGCGGTGCGCGCTGCCCAAGGCAACTCAGGCGGAGCGGACAGCACCTCGAGTGAACGGGCCGCTGCGTTCATGGTGGACAAGATGGCCAAGTCAGCGCGATACACCCGGTTGAGTTCTTCGGCACCGCCATGGATGTGCACCAGTTTTTGAGTCGGTCGCGGCGCCTGGATCAACGTGTAGCCCCCGGTGGTCATCTCGCCCAGTCGCGGCCCGATCACCAGCAACAAGTCGCTGTCGCGGATGTGCTGAGCCAACTGGGGCGAAGGACCGATGCCGACATCGCCCGCATAGTTGGGATGATGATTGTCAAAGGTGTCTTGAAACCGGAAGGCGTTGCCAACCGGCAGCTTCCAGTTTTCGGCAAAGCGTTGCAAGGCCTGCGCAGCCTGTGGCGTCCAACCGCCACCGCCGGCAATGACCATGGGTTTTTGGGACTCCAGCAACATCTCGCGCAGGGTGCGCAGGGCGCCCGGATCGCTCCAGGCCTCGACCGCCTCCAACCGGGGCAAAGGACGTGCCTGCACCGGACGCGTCAGCATGTCTTCAGGCAACACCACCACCACGGGGCCGGGTCGACCGTTCATGGCGGTGGCAAAGGCACGCGACACATACTCGGGAATGCGCTCGGGGTCGTCGATGCGTTCGACCCGCTTGGCCATGCCCTTGGTGTTGGGGCCAAAGAAACTGTTGTAATCGACTTCCTGAAACGCTTCACGGTCGCGGCAGTCGCTGCCCACATCACCGACAAACAACACCATCGGCGTGCTGTCCTGAAAGGCCGTGTGCACGCCGATCGATGCGTTGGTGGCGCCGGGTCCCCGGGTGACGAAGCACACCCCCGGACGCCCCGTGACACGCGCCTGGGCATCGGCCATGTAGGCCGCGCCACCCTCCTGGCGGTTGATCACGAAGCGAATTTTGTCGCGATGCATGTGAAAGCCATCGAGAACCGCCAGATAACTTTCGCCGGGCACCCCGAACGCATGGGTGATGCCCTGCTCGACCAGGCATTCGACCAACAAGTGGCCGGCCAATGTGTGACTCATGTCTGAACTCCTGAACTGCGATGAGATGAAGAAGAAGCGAGCTGGCGGGCCAAGGCAAACGAAACGCCCCCACCCACCCACAAAAACAAAGCCGCGCCCGCCAGGGTCAGGCCATACCAACCTTGATCCATCAAGCGCCCAAAAATCAGCGGCGAAACCGCAGAACCGACATCGAGCCCGGCAAAGACCAGGCCATACACCCGTCCGGTGGCGCCAGCTGGCGTGGCCTGCTTGATCATGAAATCGCGTGCCGGAGCCCCCATGCCAACGGCCAGCGCCGTCAAAGCCAAAGCGACCGGAGTGCCCCACGCTCCCAGCACCGCACTGGCACTGACCAGCATCCAGGTGCCGGCCAGACCCATGCACCAGGCGACGATCCGATCTGCGCTGGCCGGCCAGCGCGACGTCAAAAAACCGCCCAGCACATTTCCGGTGGCAGCCAACAGCAAATAGGCGGTCAGGGTCATGCTGGCCGAGACCAGGCTGAGTTCGTGCACCTTTTGCAAGATGGTGACCAGAAAGTTTTGCACCACCGAATAGGTCATGGTCATGCACAACAGGAACACAAAACTCCACACCACGGCCGGCAATTTCAGCAAAGCCCACAAGGACCCAGGGCCGGCCGCAGAGTCCACCTGATGGGCCGATACACGCCCGTCCCGGGTCTCGAGCCACGGACCGCGCCAGATGCACAGCCCCAGCAGAGTCAGGTAAACCCCACTCGCACCCAGGTAGGCGAATGACCCATCTCCGAAGTTGCTCAACCCGATCATGAAGGGGGGCGCCAAAGACCAACCCAGGGTGCCCGACAAGTTGTGGGCGCTGTAGGCGTGCCCCAGGCGCAAAGGGCTGACCTGCCGATTGAGCACCGAGTAATCGACCGGGTGATACGCCCCATTGCCGATGCCCAGCATGACTGCGCCCAACAGCAGGTCATTCAAGCTGCTGGCCAGGCTCAGCCACAGACAGGCCAAGGCCATCAGGCCTTGGGCGACATACAAGACCTTGCGTGCGCCGTACCGGTCGACCACAAAACCCGAACCGGTTTGGGTGCCAAAAGACACTGCAAAGAACACGCTGATGACGCCACCCAGGCTGGCATAGCTCAGGCCCAACTCGGCGACAAAAAACGGAAACATCAGAGGCAAGAGCAAGTGCGAGAAGTGAGAACTGGCGTGACAGGCTGAAATCAGGCCAATGATGCCCGCATCGCGTCGCCAAGGTGCGTGGACAGCCTGTGTGCTCATGCGGACCGGTCATCCAAAAGGCCGAAAGGGTCACCTCGGACGGCATCCTCATCCTGAAACAAGGGCCCGATTTTGTAGATGGCGCTGACCCGCAAGGCGATGTCTTGATCGGCACGGATCAGGCCCTGAGTAAAGACCAGGTTGCGGGTCATGCGCAAGACATCGGCTTGGGCTTGTACCCAAGCGCCCTGCCGGGCCGGGGCCAGGAAATCCATTTGCAAGCTGATGGTGGGCAAAAAATGCCGTGGCAAATCGGTTTGGTAGGGCACGCAAATGGCCGCCAGCATGTCGGCCAGGGTCGCCAGCATGCCCCCGTGGCACACGCCCACCGGATTGGTGTGCTGCGGACCGACCCGAAAGCCAATGTGCACCCGGGGCAGACTGTGCTCGTGAACCAGCCGCCCAAACAGCGGGCCGTTGTGTTGCATGTAGGGTCCGCCCACACGCAGCGGGCGAAAACCTGGGGGGATGTCGGGCGTTTCGGTCATGGCAGGACTCGGCAAGGGTTGATCCTAACCGAGCCCGTGTCATCACGCTGTCACTTGGCCCTCTCGAATTGAAACTCGCCAGGCGCCCGCACCGGATCGACCTTGACCAGAATCCGGTCCTTCGGGGCAAAACGCCCTTCGAGAATAAGCCGGGACAAAGGGTTCTCGATCCGCTGCTGGATGGCGCGCTTGAGAGGGCGAGCGCCAAAGACCGGATCGAAGCCCACTTTGGCCAACTCGGACAGGGCTGGCTTGGCGACCTCAAGTCCCAACTCCATGCGCGCCAGCCGCCCGGCCAGCACCCGCAACTGGATGTCGGCGATGCGCGCGATGTGATCGGCGCCCAAACCATGGAAGACCACGGTTTCGTCGATCCGGTTGAGAAACTCGGGTCGGAAATGCTGCTTGAGTTCGTCCCACACGGCGTCCTTGATGTCTTGGGCGTCGCGCCCGGCCATGCCCTGGATGATGGGCGAGCCGATGTTGGAGGTCATGACGATGACGGTGTTCTTGAAGTCGACCGTGCGCCCTTGACCGTCGGTCAGACGACCGTCATCGAGCACTTGCAGCAAGATGTTGAACACATCCGGGTGAGCTTTTTCGACTTCATCGAGCAAAATCACGCTGTAGGGTTTGCGCCGCACCGCTTCGGTCAGGTAACCCCCTTCATCGTAGCCCACATAACCGGGCGGGGCACCGATCAAGCGACTGACCGAGTGCTTCTCCATGAACTCGCTCATGTCGATCCGGATGAGGTGGTCTTCGCTGTCGAACAAGAACCCCGCCAGGGCCTTGCACAACTCGGTTTTTCCAACGCCCGTGGGGCCTAAAAACAAAAAGGATCCGGTGGGCCGGTTGGGGTCACCCAAACCCGCGCGCGAACGCCGGATGGCGTTGGACACCGCCTTGATGGCCTCTTCCTGGCCCACCACCCGCTCGTGCAACCGGTCCTCCATGGCCAGCAGCTTGTCGCGCTCGCCCTGCATCAGCTTGGCGACCGGGATGCCTGTTGCGCGCGCCACCACCTCGGCAATCTCTTCGGCGCCGACCTGAGTGCGCAGCAATTTGGGGACACTGGCCGCACTGGGCTTGCTTTCTTTGGCGGTTGCTTCCTTGTGGCGCTTTTCCAATTCGGGCAATCGGCCATATTGCAGTTCGGCAACCTTGTTGAAATCGCCTTTGCGGGTGTATTCATCGATCTGGAAGCGCAAGCGATCGATTTCTTCCTTGATTTGGGCGCTGCCCTGGGCGCTGGCTTTTTCGGCCTTCCAGATGTCCTCCAGATCGGCGTACTCCTGTTCGAGCTTTTTCATCTCTTCCTGCAACAGGGCCAGGCGCTTTTGGGAAGCCTCGTCGGTTTCCTTGCGCACCGCCTCGCGCTCGATCTTGAGTTGGATCAGTCGACGCTCAAGACGATCCATGGCTTCGGGCTTGGAGTCGATCTCGATTTTGATCTTGGCTGCCGCCTCATCAATCAGATCAATCGCCTTGTCGGGCAAAAACCGGTCGGTGATGTAGCGGTGAGACAATTCAGCCGCCGCCACGATCGCCGGGTCGGTGATTTCCACCCCGTGGTGAACCTCGTACTTTTCCTGCAAGCCGCGCAAAATGGCGATGGTCGCCTCGACGCTGGGTTCACCAACGATGATTTTCTGGAAGCGCCGCTCGAGCGCAGCGTCTTTTTCAATGTATTTGCGGTACTCATCCAGCGTGGTCGCACCGACGCAATGCAACTCACCGCGCGCCAGCGCGGGTTTGAGCATGTTGCCGGCGTCCATTGCGCCCTCGGCTTTGCCGGCGCCGACCATGGTGTGCAACTCGTCGATGAAGACGATGGTCTGCCCCTCGTCTTGTGCCAACTCGTTGAGCACCGCCTTCAGCCGCTCTTCAAATTCGCCCCTGAACTTGGCGCCCGCCAACAAAGCGGCCATGTCCAGCGACAACACGCGCTTGCCTTTGAGCGAGTCGGGCACCTCGCCCGCCACGATGCGTTGGGCCAGACCCTCGACGATGGCGGTTTTGCCCACACCAGGCTCGCCAATCAGCACCGGGTTGTTTTTGGATCGACGTTGCAAAACCTGAATGGCACGACGAATTTCGTCGTCGCGGCCAATGACCGGATCGAGTTTGCCCATCCGGGCCCGGGCTGTGAGGTCGAGGGTGTATTTCTTCAGGGCTTCGCGCTGGCCCTCGGCTTCGGGGTCATCCACCCTCTGCCCGCCGCGCACAGCCTGAATGGCCATCTCCAGAGTCTGCCGCGACAAACCTGCGGCGCGCGCGGCCTGGGCCATGTCGCCCTTGTGGTCGCACAAAGCGAGAAAAAAGAGCTCGCTGGCAATGAACGCATCGTCGCGCTTGATGCCCTCTTTTTCTGCGGCCTGCATCAGGCTGACCAGGTCGCGTCCCACCTGAACCTGTTCCTGGCCTTGCACCTGAGGCAATTTGCCCGTCAGGTCCTGGGCGCTGCGGCGCAAAGCCTCGGTGCGAACGCCGGCACGCTCAAGCAAGGACCTGGGCCCGTCCTCCTGGCTGAGCATGGCCAGCACCAGGTGGGGCGGTTCGATGTAGGCGTGGTCGGCCCCCAGGGCCAAAGTTTGGGCTTCCTGCAAGGACTCCCGGAATTTGGTGGTGAGTTTGTCAATCCGCATGGTGTTTTGGCGCAAAATGTTTGCTTGCGACACACTTGAGGGTCGAAGACCGGTTTTCAAGACCGGTGTGCCCTTTCACTTTAACCCAAGCCCATGAACATCCACCAGTTGTCCGTGTCGTATGACCCTCTGGAAGACCGCATTTTGTGGCGGATCAATACCACCTGCCGGCAAGAGATCGAAGTTTGGCTGACCCGCCGCATGACGGCGAACTTAATGCCTCACCTGCCTCAAGTGGCCGCTGAGCAACTGGCGCTGTCGGCGCCGATCGAGACCCCTTTGCTGACTGAGCAAGACAAGCGGGTGTTCGCCGATTTCAAGCAACAGGAAAGCTTGCACCAAAGCGATTTTTCGACCCCTTACAAGGACGGCCAAACCAAACTCCTTGAGGGCGGGCCGCTGGTGCTGACCGATGTGCAAATCCGCGTTCAGCCTGACGGCATGACCCTGGTGCTGCTGCAAGAGCGCGGGCGCACCGATCAGCCGGGGCGCACGCTCGAGTTGCGCCTCAAGCCTCACCTGATTCATGGCTGGATGCACTTATTGCAAGAAGTCTGGCCCAAAACCGGTTGGTCAGAGCCACCGGCGATGCCGGACAATCTCCAGCCCCAGCACTTGGCAACGGGTGCAACCAAACGCTTGCTGAACTGAACTTCAGTTGGCGTTGGATGGGGCCTCAATGCCCCAACGGCGCAGGGCCTGATCGTCGCTGACACGGGCATCGACCCAGCGCGCGCCTTGCGGGGTGACTTCTTTTTTCCAGAACGGCGCCTGGGTCTTGAGGTAGTCCATGAGAAATTCGCAGGCCTGAAAACTTTGCCCCCGATGCGCCGAGGTCACCGCCACCAGCACAATCTGATCGGTAGGGTGCATCAGGCCGATGCGATGAATGATGCGACTGGCATAGATGTCAAAACGGCTTTGTGCCTCGAGCACCATGGCCTCGATGGCCTTTTCGGTCATCCCCGGGTAATGCTCCAGTTCCAGACTGGCCACGTCGTCACCCTCGTTGCGATCGCGCACTGTGCCGACAAACACACACACAGCGCCAACCCGGCGATCGCCAGCCCGCAACTGCAACACCTCTTGCCCCAGGTCAAAATCAGCGGATTGGATGAGCACCGTGTGCGCCATGGTCAGCCTCCGGTGACAGGCGGGAAAAAAGCCACCTCGGCCCCTTCGGTCAACGGGGTGCCGGGGGCACACAACTGCTGATTGAGTGCGCAACGAATGGCCTGCCCCGATGCCAAGGCGTCGGCGTAGGCACCCCCACGCTCCATCAGCGCCAAACGCAAACCCGCCACATCGGTGGCCCGGGTGTCCAACTCTTCTTCGGCCAGACCAAGCGCCTCGCGCAGTTGGGCAAAATAACGCACGCGGATCTTCATGACAGCCAATCTGAAAACGCAATGAACTGCACCTGATCGCCCTGCCGGATGGTGGCACCCGCCGGGTGATCGATCACCCCATCGGCCCAAGCCACCGAGGTCAGGACGCCCGAGCTCTGATTGGGGAACAAATCGAGCCCGCCCTGAGCGTTGCGGCGTGCGCGCAAAAACTCGCGCCGGCGGTCCGGTTTGCCCAGATCGAAATCAGCCCGCATCGGCTGGCGCACCGGTTCGACGTGGGTGGCGCCCTGCAGGCGCAACAAAAACGGCCGCACCAGCAACAAAAAAGTGATGTAACTCGACACCGGGTTGCCAGGCAAGCCCATGAAGTGGGCTGAATCGGTCGCCGAAGTACGCCGGATCGAGCCCAGGGCAAAGGGTTTGCCCGGTTTGATGGCCAGCGACCACAGGTGCAATTCGCCCAGCGCTTCAACCGCAGGCTTGATGTGATCCTCCTCACCCACCGAGACACCGCCACTGGTCAGGATCAGGTCGTGGCCTTGGGCCGCTTCGGCCAGGGCCTGCACGGTGGCTTCGCGGCGATCGGGCACGATGCCCAGGTCGGACACTGCACAGCCCATGCGATGCAACAGGGTGCGCAAGAAAAAACGGTTCGAGTTGTAAATGGCGCCAGGGGGCATGTTGGCGGGCGCCACCGTCCCGGGCATCACCAATTCGTCACCTGTGGAGAACAGGGCCACGCGCGGGCGCACCGAGACGGGCAATCGATCGAGCCCCAGACTGGCGGCCAAGCCCAACTCGGCCGGCCCCAGCCGGGTGCCCGCCTGCAACACCGTACTGCCCCGGGTGATGTCTTCGCCGCTGCGCCGGATCCATTGCCCCGGAATGGGCGAGGTGTTGACCTGCACCTGACCCTGTGCAAGCGCCTGAGTGTCTTCTTGCATGACCACCGCGTCGGCCCCAGGGGGGATGGGGGCGCCGGTGAAAATGCGGGCCGCCTCGCCAGCCCTCAGCGGCACCCCATGGCTGCCCGCCGGGATGCGCTGGGTCACCCGCAAGACTGCATGAGCCGACCCCACATCGACACAACGCAGTGCATATCCATCCATCGAACTGTTGTCCTGCGGGGGCACCTGCAATTCGGCCACGAGGTCTTGGGCCAACACCCGGCCATCGGCCTCAAAAGTGCTGACGCTTTCGGTCGCCAGCCCGGGGCGCGCTCGAGCGAGCAAAGCCGGCAAAGCTTCATCCAGGGTCAACAAGGGAGGACGTGGGGTATTCATGCCATCGGGGGCTGATAATCAAACCGATCCTGATTGTCCACCAACCACTGCACCACCTGCTCAGGCTGATCCAAATCCAACACCGGGCGCAAGGTCGTGGCTTGCACCTGAGCCATGGCATTGGTGGCGATGGCTTGAATGAAAGGATCCTCGGGATACAGCTGCGGCTGATCGGACTCGGGTCGCCAGACTTCGATCTTGGGCAGGTCGCTGAATTTGAAACCCTCGACCAGCACCCAGTCGACCCCATCGTAAACCTCGGCCAGCAGATGATGCACCTTGGGCTCGGCGGTTTGCTCGTATTGGCGTTGCAGCACCAAACGCCGGTTGGAGGCCACCAGGACCTCAAAAGCCCCGGCTTCGCGATGGCGCCAACTGTCCTTGCCCGGCTGGTCGACATCGAACTGGTGGTGCGCGTGTTTGATCACCGACACCCGGAGCCCGCGCTGGCGCAACGCCCGAATCACTTGCTCGACCAGGGTGGTCTTGCCCGAGCCGGAATACCCGGCAAAACCCACCACCCTCATGCGCACTGCCCGGCAATGTAGTCTTTGACGCGCTGCACATCGACCGGCATCACCTGCACTCGCTTGGGCAATTGCTCAATGCCCTCGAACGCCGGGGGCCGATGAGGCTCTTGCCCCAAGGCCTCGACCAAGGTGGCTGCAAATTTGATCGGCAAAGCGGTTTCGAGCGCGATCATGGGCATACCGGCCTGAAGGTGCTCGCGGGCGACCTTGACGGCGTCGGCCGTGTGCGGATCGATGATTTGCCCCAGGCGAGAAGCACAGTCTCGGATGGTTTCGAGCCGGTTGGCGTGGGTGCTGCGGCCGCTGACAAAGCCGTAGCGGCGGTGAGCCTGTGCAAACAGCGGGTCGGCACTGAGGTCGAAGACACCCTGTTGCGCCAGCTGGGGGCCAAACAATTGGGCGGTGCGTGCTGCATCTCGGCCCAACAGGTCAAACACGAAACGTTCGAAATTGCTGGCTTTCGAGATGTCCATGGAAGGACTGGACGTCTCGAAGGTGTCCAGCGAGCCGCGCACCCGATAAACCCCGGTGCGGAAAAATTCGTCGAGCACGTCGTTTTCGTTGGTGGCTACCACCAGTTGGGCAATCGGCAAACCCATCTGACGCGCCACATGGCCGGCACAGACATTGCCAAAGTTGCCGCTGGGCACACAAAAACTGACTTTTTGATCGTTACCCTGCGTGGCCTGAAAGTAACCGGCGAAGTAATACACCACTTGCGCCAGCAGCCGGGCCCAGTTGATCGAATTGACGGTCCCGATCCGGTAGCGTCGCTTGAACGCCAGGTCGCTGGAAACTGCCTTGACGATGTCTTGGCAATCATCGAAGACGCCTTCGATGGCGATGTTGTGGATGTTGGGGTCGAGCAGGCTGAACATCTGGGCCTGCTGAAACGGGCTCATCCGGCCGTTCGGGCTGGTCATGAACACGCGCACGCCCCGTTTGCCACGCATGGCGTACTCGGCCGCACTGCCTGTGTCGCCCGAGGTGGCGCCCAAAATATTGAGCTCTTCGCCCCGGCGGGCCAATTCGTATTCAAACAGATTGCCCAGCAGCTGCATGGCCATGTCTTTGAAGGCCAGCGTCGGCCCGTTGGACAAGGCTTCGATGTGCACATCGCCCTCGAGTTGGCGCAGGGGTGCGATCTGCGGCGAACCAAACACTTCAGCGGTGTAGGTCTTGCGGCACAGGGCCAGCAAGTCGGAGGCCGGAATGTCGTCGATGTAGAGCGACAAGACCTCAAAGGCCAGGTCGGCGTAGCCGCGCGATTGCCAAATCTGGCGCCAGGCCTGCAAACGCTGGGCATCGACTTGCGGGTAGTGATCGGGCAGGTACAAACCGCCATCGGGCGCCAGCCCTTCGAGCAAAATTTCACAAAAGCGGCGACGCTGCGGGTCGCCTCGGGTCGAAAGGTACAGCATCAGCTCAGGTCTTCCTTGCGCAAGCGGATGATGGGCGCCATCACAGTGGGCAAGGCTTGCATCTGGGCCATGGCCCGGTTCATGTCGGCCTCGACGCAGTCGTGGGTCAGGATGATCAGGTCGGTCTGGTTTTCGCCAGCGTCAGCCGCGCGTTGCAGCACCGCCTCGATGCTGATGGCCGACTGCGCCAAAATGCCCGTCACCTGAGCCAGTACCCCGGCCTGATCGGCCACGCGCAAGCGCAGGTAATAACTGGTCACCACCTGGTCCATGGGCAAAATCGGCAAGTTGCTGAGGGCATCGGGCTGGAAGGCCAAATGAGGCACCCGGTTCAGGGGGTCCGCCGTGTGCAATCGGGTGATGTCCACCAGGTCGGCAATGACCGCGCTGGCGGTGGGTTCAGCGCCCGCCCCCTTGCCATAGTACAAGGTGGTGCCGACGGCATCGGCTTGCACCATGACCGCATTCATGGCGCCCTCGACATTGGCGATGAGCCGCTTGGCCGGCACCAAACACGGGTGCACCCGCAACTCGATGCCCGAAGCAACCCGCTTGGCGATACCCAGCAGCTTGATGCGATAACCCAATTGCTCGGCGTAACGGATGTCGGGGGCTTGCAGTTGCGAAATCCCCTCGACATGCGCCTTGTCAAATTGCACCGGGATGCCAAAGGCGATGGCCGACATGATGGTGGCCTTGTGCGCCGCGTCCACACCCTCGATATCAAAAGTCGGATCGGCCTCGGCATAGCCCAGGGCTTGCGCCTGTTTCAGCACCACATCAAACGCCAGTCCCTTGTCGCGCATCTCGGACAAAATGAAATTGGTGGTGCCGTTGATGATGCCGGCCAGCCACTGGATGCGGTTGGCGGTGAGCCCTTCGCGCAAAGCCTTGATGATCGGAATGCCTCCGGCCACCGCCGCCTCAAAAGCCACCATCACGCCTTGGGCACGGGCAGCCGCAAAAATGTCGGTGCCATGCACGGCCAGCAGCGCCTTGTTGGCGGTGACCACATGCTTGCCCGCCTGGATGGCTTCGATGACCAGTTGGCGCGCGATGCCGTAGCCGCCGATCAATTCAATCTCGATGTCGATGTCGGGGTTGGCAATCACGGCACGGGCGTCAGACACCACCTGGGCGTGCGCGCCGACCACGGCCTTGGCACGCTCGACATCGAGGTCGGCGACCATGCTGATCTGGATGCCGCGACCGGCACGGCGCTGGATTTCTTCCTGATTGCGGGACAGCACTTCAAAAGTGCCACGGCCAACCGTGCCAATGCCGAGCAGGCCAACTTGAATGGGTTTCATGACTGGGTCGCAGAGAGTGAACGTGGGGAAGCGAATCGTTGGCGCGCGGTTGCCAGAAAGCGCGCCAGCCGCCCGATGGCTTCGATCAGGTCGTCTTCGTGGGGCAGAAACACGATGCGGAAATGCTGATGGTCAGGGTAGTTAAATCCCGAGCCCTGTACCAGCATCACCCGGGTCGCCTGCAAAACCTCCATGAAGAATTGGCGGTCGTCCTCGATCGGGTAAATCTGGGGATCGAGTTTAGGGAACATGTACAAAGCGGCCTTGGGTTTGACACAAGTGACCCCCGGGATGTCGGTGATGAGCTTATGGGCCAAATCACGCTGGCGACGCAGTCGTCCACCTTCCTTGACCAGGTCCTGGATGCTTTGATAGCCCCCCAAAGCCGTCTGAATCGCATACTGGCCGGGCACATTGGACCCCAATTTGATGTTGGCCAGCATGTTCAGACCTTCGATGTAATCGCGCGCCCGGGACTTGTCGCCCGACACCACCATCCAGCCCGCACGATAGCCGCAAGCCCGGTAAGCCTTGGACAACGAGTTGAAGGTGAGGGTCAGAACATCGGTCGACAAACTGGCCAAGGCCGTGTGTTGCACCCCGTCGTACAAGACCTTGTCGTACACCTCGTCGGCCATCAACACCAAGTTGTGCTCGCGCGCAATTTGCACCAGGCCCAGCAGCAACTCGTCGCTGTACAAGGCGCCGGTGGGGTTGTTGGGGTTGATCACCACCAAACCCTTGGTGCGCGGCGTGATTTTGCGCCGGATGTCTTCCAGGTTGGGCATCCAGTCGTTGTCTTCGTCGCACAAATAGTGCACCGGTTTACCACCGGACAAAGACGCCACTGCGGTCCACAGGGGATAGTCGGGCGCCGGCACCAACAACTCGTCACCGTTGTCGAGCAAAGCATTGACGGCCATGGTGATCAGGTCGCTGGCCCCGTTGCCCAGATAGATGTCGTCCAGCGCCACGCCCACCACGCCTTGCTGCTGGGTGTAGTGCATGACCGCCTTGCGCGCCGAAAAAATGCCCTTGCTGTCGGAATAACCCGCCGAATTGGGCAGGTTGCGGATCATGTCCTGCTGGATTTCTTCCGGGGCCTCAAAACCAAACGGAGCCAGATTCCCGATGTTGAGCTTGATGATTTTTTGGCCTTCGTCCTCCATCTGCTTGGCGGCGTCCACGATCGGACCGCGCACATCGTAGAGCACATTGGCCAACTTGGCCGATTTTTTGATGGGTTTCAAAGAGCCCTCCGCAGATGGGTTGACCAGGGGAAACCTATAATTTGACCACAGAAACGCCTCGTTCTACGCCCTCAACGCATGAAACTGCAACCCGATCGGATGGAAGTCCAGTCCGTCACCGGCTACGGCCCCGGCTGGCTGGCCCTGAATGGCGAACGCCTGCCGCACAGTGTGCTGATCACCTCGGGCGGGCTGCGCCAAGCCCTGGCAGCTCGCCACCCCTCTGAAATGGGGTCAGCCGACTTCGCCGCCCTGGCCGAACTGCCGGTCGAATTGGTCATTTATGGTTGTGGCGAGCGCATTCAGTTCCCGCCGCCCGCCTGGCTGGCTCCGCTCATGGAGCGGCGCATGGGACTGGAAACCATGGACACCCCGGCGGCTTGCCGCACTTACAACATTTTGGCGGGTGAGGGGCGTCCGGTGGCCGCACTGCTGCTTTTGCCTCCGGCACAACCCTAGCCCCGGTCGCCCAAACACCCTCCCCTGCGGGGCAGGTTTGCGGGTAAAATAAGCAGTTGCTTGCGGACATCCGCCCCCTAACCGAGTTGAATTCCAACATGGCCATCGTCGTCAATAAACCCATCCCCGAATTTGAAGCTCCGGCCACAGGTGGCATCAAAGTCACCAACCATTCCCATCAGGGACACATCGTGGTGCTGTATTTCTACCCGAAGGACAACACCCCGGGCTGTACCACCGAGGCCATGCAGTTTCGCGACAAATACAAAGACTTCACCAAGGCTGGCGCCGTGGTGTTCGGCGTCTCGCGCGACAACATGAAGTCGCACGACGATTTCAAAGCCAAGCTCGAATTGCCCTTCGAACTGATTGCCGACACCGAAGAAAAAATGTGCCACATGTTTGGTGTGGTCAAAAACAAGATCATGTACGGCAAAAAGGTCAAGGGCATCGAGCGCAGCACCTTCCTGATTGGCCCTGACGGGGTCCTGCGCGAGGAATGGCGCGGCCTGAAGGTTCCCGGTCACGTCGACGAGGTGCTCAAAGCCGTCAAAGCCCTCAAAAAAGCCGCATCGGCCACCGCCTGAAGGTGCGTTGCGATTCAGGTTTTTTTTGTTATATGATGGGTTCATGCCACTGACGCCAGTCCAGTTCGCCCTCATCCCGAAAGCCGCCCGCTTCCCCCGGCGGCTTTTTTGTTTCTTCATCTCAACCACACCCCAACATGCCTCTGCCTCCCGCCCCTGTCAAGCGCGCCGCTTTGCTGTCCCTCGATGCCTTGCCGGCATCGACGCACCGGGTTCGGCCCAAAGCGGCCAGCCGCGTCGCGCCTGTGCGCACCGCCGAACCGATTGAGATGACCGACAAAATCGATGCCCCGAATCCGATCGGCGAAGACCTCGTCACCGACTTCTCACCCCCCATCCGTCCCCCCCAATCGCCTCCCGCACGCAAACCGCGCAAGATCCGCCCGCGCAACGAGTTGGAAGTCAAGTTGTTTGTGCTCGACACCAATGTGCTGATGCACGATCCGATGTCGTTGTTTCGTTTTGAAGAACACGACATCTACCTGCCGATGATCGTGCTCGAAGAGCTCGACAGCCACAAAAAGGGGGTGACCGAAGTCGCCCGCAACGCCCGCCAAGCCAGCCGCACACTCGATGCACTGGCTGCGGTCCAAGGCGCCGAGATCACACAAGGCTTGGCGCTGAACGCTCTGGGGAACAAAGAAGTGGGTGGCCGCCTGTTCTTTCAGACCGAACCGTTGGACATGAGTTTGCCGCTGAGCCTGCCTCAGGGCAAAGCCGACAACCAGATCCTGGGGGTCGTACACGCCTTGCGCCAACGCCACGCCCCGCGCGAGGTGGTGCTGGTCTCCAAAGACATCAACATGCGCATCAAGGCCCGCGCTCTGGGCTTGGCGGCCGAGGACTACCAGAACGACAAAACGCTGGAAGACGGCGACCTGCTTTATTCGGGTTGGCTGGCTCTGCCGCCAGATTTCTGGAGCAAGCACGGCAAAAGCGTTGAGAGTTGGCAAAGCGGCAGCCACACCTACTACCGCATCAGCGGTCCGGTGGTGCCCGACTTGCACATCAATCAGTTTGTCTATTTGGAGAGCCCGGGAGAACCCAGCCTGTACGCTCGGGTGACCGAAATCCGGGGCAAGAGCGCTGTTTTGCGTACCCTGAAAGACTATGGACACGCCAAACATGCCGTTTGGGGTGTCTCGGCGCGCAACCGCGAACAAAACTTTGCCCTTAACCTGTTGATGGACCCGGAGGTGGACTTTGTCACCTTGACCGGCACTGCTGGCACCGGCAAGACCCTGATGGCGTTGGCGAGTGGCCTGACCCAAGTGTTGGATGACCGCCGCTACACCGAAATCATCGTCACCCGTGCCACCGTGAGCGTGGGCGAGGACATCGGCTTTTTACCGGGCACCGAGGAAGAAAAAATGGGCCCCTGGATGGGCGCCCTGGACGACAACCTGGAAGTCCTGGCCAAAACCGAAACCGGTGCCGGAGAGTGGGGCCGGGCCGCCACCCAAGAATTGATCCGCAGCAAGATCCGCATCAAGAGCATGAATTTCATGCGTGGTCGCACCTTCCTGAACAAGTATGTCATCATCGATGAAGCGCAAAACCTGACGCCCAAACAGATCAAGACCCTGATCACCCGGGCTGGCCCCGGCACCAAGATCATTTGCATGGGCAACTTGGCCCAAATCGACACACCGTATTTGACCGAGGGCTCGTCAGGCCTGACCTTTGCGGTCGACAAATTCAAAGGCTGGCCGCACGGCGGCCACATCACATTGGCCCGGGGCGAGCGCTCGCGTCTGGCCGACTTCGCCAGCGACGCCCTTTAAACAGATGCCGTCACCGCTTCAGTAATCCGAACCGCCACTGGCCAGCGACTCAAACTTGGTGATGGGCTTGAGGAAGGCCAACTTGACGGTGCCGGTGGGGCCATTGCGCTGCTTGCCGATGATGACTTCGGCCACACCAGGCTCTTTGCTGTCCTTGTTGTAGTAGTCATCGCGGTAGATGAACATGATCACATCGGCGTCTTGCTCAATCGCCCCGGACTCGCGCAAATCGCTCATCATCGGTCGCTTGTCGGTGCGGGTCTCGACGCTTCGATTGAGCTGTGACAAGGCGATGACGGGGCATTGCAACTCTTTGGCCAGCATCTTCAGTCCACGTGAAATTTCACCGATTTCAGTCGCACGGTTATCACCCTCGGAGCTGCTGCCACTCATGAGTTGCAAATAATCGACCACGATCAGGCCCAGCTTGCCACACTGCCGCGCCAACCGGCGGGCGTTGGCGCGCAGCTCACTGGGTGTCAAACCCGGCGTCTCATCGATGTGCAGCGACACATTGCGCAACTTCTCGATCGACTCAGTGAGCCGCGGCCATTCGTCGGCGGACAATTTACCGGTTCGCAAACGGCCCTGATCGATGCGACCGATCGAACCCACGATGCGGATGGCCAATTGCGAAGCCCCCATCTCCATGGAAAACACCGCCACCGGCAATCCTTCGTTGAGGGCCACGTGCTCAGCAATGTTGATCGCCAGCGCCGTCTTACCCATGCTGGGTCGCGCCGCCAGCACAATCAAGTCGCCCGGTTGCAAACCCGAGGTCATGCGATCGAAGTCGTAAAACCCGGTGGGTACACCGGTGATGTCGTTCGGGTTTTGCGACATCTCCTCGACCCGGTCCAGCAACTCGACCACCAGCGAGTCCATGGACTGAAAGCCCTGCTTCATGCGCGAGCCCTCTTCGCCGATGCTGAAGATTTTTTGCTCGGCCTCGTCCAGGATTTGCGCGACTTCGCGCCCCCGGGTGTTGAAGGCGTGGGTGGCGATCTCGTCGCTGGCCGTCACCAGCTTGCGCAAAATCGACCGCTCGCGCACGATCTCGGCGTAGCGGCGGATGTTGCTGGCGCTGGGCACATACTGGGCCAATGAATTCAAATACGCCAAGCCGCCCACCTCATCGGCCTTGCCCAAGGCTTGCAAGTGCTCGTAGACGGTGATCACATCGGCCGGCCGGCTGGCGTTGATCAGGGCGGCAATGGCGGCAAAGACCTGGCGGTGCTCGAAGCGGTAAAAATCCTGGTCGGTCAGCATGTCGCCCACCCGGTCCCAAGCGCTGTTGTCCAGCAACAAGCCCCCCAACACGCTGGCTTCGGCCTCGAGCGAGTGGGGTGGAATGCGCAGCTGGGCAACCTCGGGGTCGTGAAAAGGCTGGGAATCGTCAGGCGAAAAAACAGCGGACATGGCAGGCATCGAAGTGAGATCTGATCTTAAACCCGCAGGGGCCCCTTGTCATGGGACAAGGCTGTGGATAAAAGGTGCGCAAGCTGTGATCTGCACGGGAATAAAAAAAGGACTCCCGCAGGAGTCCTGGATCGGTCAGACCCCGCTGGACGCGGGGGCGGAACTCAGGCGGTTTCGCCGTAGACCGAGATGTTGATGTCGACCGAGACGTCGGTGTGCAAAGACACGCTGACGCTGGAGTCACCCACCAACTTGATCGGGCCATTGGGCATGCGAACCTGAGCCTTTTGCACGGCAAAGCCCTGCTTGGTCAGTTCTTCGGCGATGTCAAAGTTGGTGACCGAACCGAACAAACGGCCATCCACACCGGCCTTTTGGGTCAGCTTGAGGGTCGTGCCGGCCAGCTTTTCGCCCAAGGCTTGGGCGGCGGCCAGTTTTTCGGCAGCGGCTTTTTCCAGTTCGACGCGGCGTGCTTCGAACTCGGCGATGGCAGACTGGGTGGCGCGACGGGCGCGGCCCGAGGGGATCAGGAAGTTGCGGGCATAGCCGTCTTTGACCTTGACGATTTCACCCAGATTGCCCAGGTTGACGACCTTGTCGAGCAGAATGATTTGCATGATGGGTCTTCCTTCAGATCTTGTGCTGGTCGGTGTAGGGCAACATGGCCAGGAAGCGGGCG